>ENA-UOUL01000040-UOUL01000040.1-bioreactor-metagenome-genome-assembly--contig:-NODE-40-length-185792-cov-11.092771_pt1 | contig 185792 bp, 173 predicted proteins | sample MGYA00249838_ERZ747220 | MGnify/ENA primary metagenome ERZ747220 (study PRJEB28778, sample SAMN05720191) | bioreactor metagenome | isolation source: Anaerobic biogas reactor | place... | reverse complement strand
GGCGAGGCGCTGGCCACCCTGGTGGTCAACAAGCTGCGCGGCACCTTCACCTGCGTCGCCGTCAAGGCCCCCGGCTTCGGCGACCGCCGCAAGGAAATGCTCCGCGACATCGCCATCCTGACCGGCGGCCAGGTCATCTCCGAGGAGCTGGGGCTGGAATTGAAGGAAGCCACCCTGGACATGCTGGGCAGCGCCCACACCGTCAAGGTGGACAAGGAAAACACCACCATCATCGACGGCGCCGGCTCCAAGGACGACATCAAGGCCCGCGTCGCCAGCATCAAGAACCAGATTGAGGAGACCACCAGCGATTACGACCGCGAGAAGCTGCAGGAGCGGCTGGCCAAGCTGGCCGGCGGCGTGGCGGTCATCCACGTGGGCGCGGCCACCGAAGTGGAGATGAAAGAGCGCAAGATGCGCATCGAGGACGCCCTGGCCGCCACCCGCGCGGCGGTGGAAGAGGGCATCGTGCCCGGCGGCGGCGTGAGCCTGCTCAACGCCATGGGCAAGGTGAAGGAAGCCATGGAGAAGGCCCAGAACGACGAGCGCACCGGCATGTCCATCGTGCTGCGCGCCATCGAGGAGCCCATCCGCCAGATCGCCGTCAACGGCGGCGTGGACGGCTCCATCATCATCGACACCATCGCCCGCAGCAACAAGAAGGGCTACGGCTACGACGTGGCCAAGGGCGACTACGTGGACATGATTGACCGCGGCATCATCGACCCGACCAAAGTGTCCCGCAGCGCGCTGCAGAACGCGGCCAGCATCGCGGCCCTGGTGCTCACGACCGAGTCCCTGGTGACCGACATCCCCGCCCCCGAACCGGCGGCGCCGGCCGGCGGCGGCGGCATGGGCGGCATGTACTGAGGACCGCCCGCAAAGAACCCCGGGGCCGCCGCATCCGCGGCGGCCCCGGATTGTCGAAAAAGGTCTGCGGGCCTTTTTCGATCCGGAGGATGGCCGCGGAATGTTTTCGCTGTTCGCGAAAACGCCCCGCGCGTCCGGCAGAGCCGGACGACACGATGATAATCGGTGGGCTGCCGCCCCCCGAAGCCCCCTGCATCATGGTCTGTAGTAAGGTTTTTTGACAACCTGGCCGCCTGCCTCTCGGCAGGCGGTTTTCTTTATGGAGCACATACTTTTGATAAATAATGAGGGCTGCAGGGTATTGCGCCCGGCCGCAAGCGGCGAAGGCCGGGGGCCGGCGGTTCACGGCTGCCGGATGATACCCTCGTTGCGCAGGAACTCCCCCGCGACGTCGACGCTCCCGGCGAAGGTGCCCTCCTGCTTTCCGTCGATGAAGAAGCGGACCCGCCGGATGCCGCGCTGGTCCGAGAGGGTGTTGACCAGCGCGTACACCATCAGCTTTTCCCTTTCGGCGCTGAGGCCGGCGGTCAGTCCGCGGAGGTTCCCGGACAAATTGACCAGGGAGGCGTCGCCCTGCCGGGAGATGCCCAGAAGGTCCGCGTCGCGGGGCGGCGCGGGGAAGGCGGCGGAAAGGCCGGTGACGCTGTCCGTGTTTACCGGGCCCAGCGCGAGCTGGTTGAACAGGTAGCGGGGGTTGAAGGTCTGGTAATAGGGAATCGCCCGGCTGGTCCGGCTCAGGCTGCCAAAGGCGTTGGGGAAATACAGGCTGCACTCGTCCAGCAGGAAATGGGCGAACTGGCTGCGCTGCATCACGCCGCGCTCGAAGATGATTTCCTCGCCCGCGCCTTCGTACAGCCCGGCGGGCACCACGGCGTTGACCTGTTCGGCGCCGATGGAGACCTCGATGCCTGTCGTATACGGCAAAAATGTGGTCAGCGTGAAGGTCAGCGCAGCCATCAGGATGGAACGCGGCACGCCGGCCGATATCAGCGCCTCGTTGGCACCCTCATAAAATCGCAGCCGGAGGGTTCGCCCCGCCGCGCCGGGCTGTTCCACCGCCTCGGGCTCCGCGGACAGGAGGGTGACCAGGTCGGGCAGGGGCGCCGCGTTGGGCAGGGTCTGGGGCCCGGCGGACAGCGCCTGCAACAGGGCGAGGGCCATTTGGGGCAGGGAGTTTCCGGTAAAATTCACCGCCTGCGCCTCTGCCAGCACGCCGCGCCCGGCTTTGGCCGGGAAATACAATGTCGCGACGGAGCCGAACCCTGTGCCGGGCGCCGCCTGCCTGTTCATCGCTTCCCACAGCGCGTTGACGTCCTCGTTGCCCGTTCGGGTGAGGCTGCCCAGGGGCAGGGTGGAGGCGGTGTCCACCCCCAGTTGCCGGCCGTTGACCAGGACGTTGACAAAGCGGATGTCCCCCCATTGGGTGAGGGTGTTGGCGATGGCGCGGCTGACCAGATAACGCTCCTTGTTGTCCAGCGCCAGCGCGCCGGCCGCCAGGTTGACGGTGGCGGTTTGCCCGGACGTTTCCACCGCGCTGCCGGGGCTGAGGGAGAGCTGCGCTTTGTCCGTCAGCGGCAGGGCGGCGGTCGTCCCCGTGAAGGAGAAAAGCTTTCTGAGCGTGTAGTCAGCCGGGTGCCGCGAATGGGACAGCAGGATGCGCTCCGGGAACATCTGCAGCTGGCGGTTCTGGGCGGAGGGCAGGCAGAGCATGACCGTCTGGGCGAAGCTTTCACCCGCGTCCCCCAGCGGTGCGGTATACTCCCCGCGGGGCGGGGGAAGCGTGACGCTGCCGTTGCTGTCCTTTACCGGAATGGACGCGGTGCAGCCGCCGAGCAGGCACAGGCAGGCGGCGAGAGACAGCGCTTTGAGCGCCCTGGGCCTGCGCATCCTCTTCATCTTGCCGCCTCCGTGATGAACCGGACAGATTCGGGGGATATCTTCCATATGCCGTCCTGCAAGCGCAGGGCGACGGGGATGCCGTCCACCGTCGCTTCCTGCCCGTCAGAACCCAGGAAAGCGGCGGCCAGCACGACGACCGCCGTTGCCCCGTCCGGCGAAACACGGCCCTCGCTGAGCTTGAAATCTGTCAATTGGGGCAGGGTGTCAGGCTGGAGCCACCCGCCGCCGTTCGCGGCTTCCCCGGGGCTGGAGTACACGAACGCGCTCAATTGACCCCAGGACCGGCTTTTCCAAAGCCCGAACGGGAGCCGCGCGGCGGCGCCGGGGGTGATAATCCTGCTTTCGTCGCGCAACAGGGGGTCGGGCAGGGCGTCGTTGTCCTCCAGGTAATACCGGTTGGATAGCCGCATGGACGCCGTGGTGGAGGCGGGGGAGTACACCAGCACCTGGATGGAGCGGATGTCGCCGAACTGCGTCAGCGTATTGGCCAGGGAGGCCATCGCCAGCTCCCGGCGCAGCCGCGCTTCCTGCGTGCCCTTTTCGGTATCCAGGCTCTCGCCGGGCAGGGCGTCCATAACGGCGCTGTTGAAGGTGACGAACAGCTGGCTGCCCTCCTGCAAAACGGATAAAACCTCCGTACCTGCCGGGAAAAGACGCCTCAGGTTGCCGCCCTCCCCCTCCGGCTCGTCCAGCAGGGCCTGCACAAGCGCCATTTCAGGGCTTTCCGGATAGGGGACCGGTACCTCCCGGATTTCCTGCCCCAGGTAGGCGCTGTCGAGATAGCGGAAATACAAAATGGCTTTTTGGGAGTCGTGGCTTTCCGGGGGCTTGTACCCCAAACGCTCCCCGCCCTCCGCGGCAGCCGCGGCGGACATCAGCAATGCTGCGGCCAATGCAATAGCCGCCGCGGTTTTTCGCCAATTCTCCCTAACGCTCATCCTTCAACGGCTCCTTGCCCAGGCACCAGCCGCGCAGGTGGTTGACGGTCCGTTCCAGGGCGTCCTTCGCGTCGCCCCAGGGCAGTTCCGCGTTCCGGTAATCCGATTTTTGGGTAAAGCGGGACAAATCGCTTTCAAGCGCTTGAAGGGCGGCGGCCAGCTGGCTTTCCAGCAAGCCCCTGAAGCCGGCCTGTTCCCGGGCGCTCAGAAAATCCGGCGCCAGCAGCAGCAGGGCTTGCGCGTCCGGCAGGCAGACGCCGACGGATTGTTGATAAGCCGCCTGAAAAGCGGCGTCCGTTTTCCACAGGTGGAGGAAACTGGCGGCATGGCGCCTGCTCTGCTCGTCCAGCTCTTCGCACAGGACGCAACCGGCGCTGTCGGCGGGGGAGCGGGGGCCGCCGGAAGCGTCCTTGCCTTTCCTGAATAACCCGGCCAGCTTTCCGCCGGGGGCGCCGGTGTCCAAGAGCCGGGGAAGCCGGGAGCGGGTTTCCTGCAGATGGGAGAGCATCATCAGCGCGTGCCCCAGGCGGTTGCCGCCCGGCGCGTTATACAGCATCTGCTGGTGAGTCCGGCAGAACCCGGTTCGGTTGACCTTGATGCGGCTGTCCGGGGACATGACCGACGCCCCGAGCGCGCGTTCCACCAGCCGCCGCTCGGTCTTCCGGCGCAGGGCGCAAAGCGGGCATCCCGCGCCGTGCTTCAGCGCGTCCCAGACCGGGATGGTGTCGATGTGATAACGCATCCTCAGCGAGCCGGCGCCTTGCATTCCGGGCAGGTCTTAAGGTTCTTGAACGTGTCGTTGGAAACGTCCCGGTAATAGAACATCGCCGTCAGCGGACGGTATCTCGTCCCGATGGAAGAACAGTTGGGGTCGATGTGGTAAAACTCGCCGCCGTCCTGGTTGTAGTACAGCACGGTGTCCGAACGCACGGAGACTGTCTGCGCCTGTGCCTGTGCCTGCTGGGCTTCCTCGGCCAGCGCCGCCTGGCCCATGGCGGCCTGCTGGCCGGCGGCGGAATCGGCCTGGGCGACGGGGGCTTCCTGCACCACCTGGGAGGACGAGATGGAATTGGGGTCGACGAACCACTCGTTGTTCACGCGGATCATCAGAATCTGGAAGTTGTACTTCACCGGCTCCTTGCCGTCGTTCTTGCTGATAAGCGCCTGCATGGTGATGGTCCGCGTCTGGTCCGAGTCGCTCCCGGACACGTCGGTAATCTGGTAGCTCACCGGCGTGCGGATCGCGCTGAGGTGAAAGATGCTCGTCTCCGCGTCCCGCTGGCTCTCATGCTGGTTGACCCAGGCCGGAGAGGAGTAGGAAACCATCGCGGCATAGTCCTTGTTCGCCCAGGCGGCCATGAACCGGTCCAGTTTCTGCTGGGCCAGGGAGGCGCTGCCCGGGTCGGGCGTCTGGACGGCGTCCACATCCTGTGCCGCCTGCGCCATATCGGTCAGGCTGGCGGTCGTTTCATCCGAAAAAATGGACGCGAGGTCCTGTGTCTGCAGCTGCGCGGGGTTTCCGCGCGCAGGGGAGGATACCAGGATGGCGAACAGCGCCACGGCAATCATCGCCGCGTGCACGACGCCCAGCACCCTCCGCGCGTTGGGGACGAAGGCTTTCAGAAGGGCCATCAGCGCAATCCCGGCCAGGCTGAGGATGACGAAGGCCCAGTAGAGCCGCGTGTCCCGGACCAGCAGGGAAACGATGAACAAAACCGGCAGCGCCGCGACCAGCAGCACCTGCAGGAAAACGTAACTGCGCGGGTTGGGCGCTGCGATACCTGCAGCCGCCTGCCCCCGTTGTTTCGGGGGTTGTTGCTGCCTGGGCGGGCGCCGGCGCAAATCCTGCAGCGGCGCGCTGGAATACCTGGACCTGTTTTCGCTCATGCCCTGTTCCTTCCGAAATGCTGATGGGAGTGCGACGCATCCGTATTATAGCATACTGTGACGGATTCTTTTCAATTGTGTGACAACGCAAAAAAGAAGCCGCGCAGATGCGGTTGGCGCGGAAAACAGCCTGTTCCCATGGAAGAAGTGGGGGAACTGCCGCTGTTTGGCGTTGTTTACGAGAATGAAGTGGTGTTGACTGGCGGTTCTTTACGGTTATGGATTGTCTTTCCGGAGGATGATTTTCTCCCTGCCGAACACCTTGGCCAGCGCCTCGACGTTGCCGTCGTCCGCTTCCCGTGGCGCCTGATGCGGCTCCCTCGCCTTCCCGCCTGTGGAGAACCGGCAGGGTAGGCCCATTTCCTCGCTGAGGATGAGGGAAATCGGTTTTTCCCGCTCTTCGTCGCCCAGCAGGGTCGCCAGGATATCGTCTTCCTTTTCCAGGCGCAGCAGGAAGGTGCCGTCCTCGTAGCCGCCGTATTTCCCGCGGGATACCAGGGCGTGCAGGCCTTCATGCTCCCTGGCCAGCCTCTTGAGCATCGCGTTCCAGGCGTCCCGCGGGCTGGCCGCGGGCGTCCGGGCTCCGGGTTCCGCCGCCGCAGCCTGCATGAGCGGGATTTCAGGCGCGTCAGCCGCTCTGCCGGGTTCCGCCTGCACCGTCTCCATGGCAGGTTCAGGGGGTAATGGAACGGCTTCCGGCGCCGGTGGCGGGGGAGCGGGGAGGGCGGTTGTATCCTCCTGTCGCATCGGCATCCCTTCTTTTTCACCATCCGCAGCGCTTGGGTCTTCAGCGGAAGGGAGTTCCGCCGGCTGCGGGGCGGCTTCCTTGTTTTCCCTGGAACCCGGTTTTAAGGAGGGCGCGGCCCTTTTGGAAGGCCCCCTGCAGGTTCTCAGGACGAAGAGCTCCAGCACGGCGCGCGGCGAAGCGGCCCAGCGGGCGTCCGTTTCCGCCTGCATGCACTGCTCAAGAATCGACAGCATTTGGTCCGGGTCGGCGCTGTCCGCCTGCCGCTGCAGCCGCCGCAGCTGGTCCGGCGTCGTGTCCCGGATGCCCGCGCGGGTCCAGTGCACGGCCAGCACCTGGCGCAGGTGCCCGCCCAGCTCGCGCAGAAAGACCTGCACGTCCCGCCCGCTTTGCATCAGGTGATTGGAGAGCTGCAGCGCTTCGCCCGCGTCTCCGGACAGCAGCGCGTCCAGAAACTCAAAGAGGAAGGATTGGCTGACGGCGCCCAGGGTTTCACGCGCCTGCTCCTCCGTCAGCGTTTCCCCGGCGCCGCCCAGGCACATGTCCAAGAGGCTCCAGGCGTCGCGCATGCTGCCCTCCGCCATCGCGGCAATCAGCTGCAGCGCCCCGTCCTCCGCCTTGAGGTCATTGCCCAGGGCTTGCTTCAGCCTGCCGATGATATCCTTTTCCGAAATGCGGCCGAAATCGAAGCGCTGGCAGCGGGAGAGGATGGTGGCGGGCAGCTTTTGCGGCTCGGTGGTCGCGAGGATAAAGACCATGTAGGGGGGCGGCTCCTCCAGCGTCTTGAGCAGGGCGTTGAAGGCGGCGTTGGACAGCATGTGCACTTCGTCGATGATGTAGACCTTGTACCGGACGAACTGGGGCGGGTAGTCCGTCCGGGAAAGCATCTCGCGGATTTCCTCGACCCGGCTGTTGCTGGCGGCGTCCATCTCAAACACGTCCAGCGTGGTGTCGCCGCCGAGGGCGGCGCAGCTGTCGCAGGCGAGGCAGGGGTTCCCGTCCTGCGGGGACAGGCAGTTGATGGCCATCGCCATGATGCGCGCCGCGCTGGTCTTCCCGGTTCCGCGGCTGCCGCAAAACAGGTAGGCATGGGCGACCCGGCCGGTGGCGGCCTGGTTGGACAGCGCCCTGACGACGGGCTCCTGGCCGACCATCTCGGTGAAGCGCCGCGGCCGCCAGGTGCGGTACAGGGATTGGTAGGCCATCAGATTTCCTCCCCGGTCAGTTTGCGGAAGCCCTCGCCCAGCGTTTCGTGCGTGTCGGTGATGAACATGAACGCCTGGGGGTCCTCCTCCTGCACAATCTGCTTGATTTTTACCGTTTCCAGCCGTCCGACGATGCTCAGCAGCATCTTGAATTCCCGTCCCGAATAGGCGCCGGAGGCGTTCAGCACCGTGACGCCGCGCTCCAGTTCGTCCATCACCCGCTTGGCAATCCGGTCCGGCTCCCGGCTGATGACATAGCAGGCTTTGTCGGTGCCGATGCCCAGGAGGGCCTGGTCGAGCACCTTGGCGGAGACGAACACGCATACGATCGCGTACAGCGCGTGCTGCACGCTCATGAACAGCCAGGCCAGCAGGATGACGGCCAGGTCGAAGGCGAAGAGGAAGGAGCCGATGCTGATCGCGCGCTGGCGGTGGTGCACGATGCGCGCCAGCAGGTCGGTGCCGCCCGTGGTCGCGTTCCCGCGGATGATCAGCGCCAGCCCGAAGCCCAGCATGACGCCGCCGAAGACGGCCGCCAGCATGGGGTCCAGGCTCAGCGGCTCGAAATTCATCAGGTCGATGAGGACGGAAAACAGGACGGTCGCCAGCACCGTGCGCAGGATGAACCGCGCGCCGATAAGCCGCCAGCCCAGGATAATCAGCGGGATGTTGAGCACCAGGCTCCCCAGGCCGATGGGAACGGCAAAATAGTAGTTCAAAATCATCGTGACGCCCGTCAACCCGCCGGGCGCGATGTGGTTGGGCTCCAGGAAGAGCGGGTAGCTGGCCGCGCCGATCAGGCAGCCAATCAGCATCAAGGCGTATTGCCGGAACGTATTCGCATTGAAGACCCGGGACAGCAGCGCCATTTTCCACCTCAGGCAACGTCGGAGTAGGGGAGATTGTTCTTTCTGTCCCTGGCTACAGCTCGGCCTCCAGCCGCACGCACCGCCCGACGACGACGGCGTCAGACATCGGGACGATTTCGCTTTCGTTCTGCCGGTCGAAGGTCTGCAGGAGCAGCTGGTAGCGCGGCAGGATTTTGACCATGTACAGCTGCTTTCCCAGCTTGGTGTCCAGCAGCATCATTTTCCCGTCCTCGGCCGCCTGCGCGGGCACCACCAGCACCAGGTCCCCCTGGTGGACGCGGAAACCCCGCATCCGCTGGTCGGGCGATACGAAATAAAAGACCTTGTCCGCCGGGGCGCCTTCGATTTTCCCCTGCAGAACCGGAAGCATCCGGCTGCCTACCTGCGCCATGACGGCGTTGTACACGGGCACGCTGCGCAGGATGCCGCTGAGGGCGTCCAGCCAGATGGAGCCGTCGCCCTTTTCGGCCTCCTTCGGCTCCGCCTTCTTTGCCTTTTCCAGCCGCTGCGGGCTGACGGCGGCCTGCAGGTCCACCGTGGCCGCGATGTCGTCGAGCGTAAAGGCGGCCTCCGGCGCCTGCTGCGCGCCCATTTTTTTCAGAATCCGGCGCGCCTGGTCGTCCTGGATGATGCGGGAGCCCGACTCCACTTCCAGCAGGTATTTCTCGCTGACCCCGGCGAGTTTGGATACTTCCTTCGCGCTCATCCCGCGGCGCGTTCGCTCCAGATGCAGCAGGTCGCCCAGACGGCTCATATCGTCCCTCCCAATCCCGTGATAAGCATAGCCCATGCCGTGAACAGCGTCAATCGCCGCATCGTCGGGTTAGCACTCAGGAGATGAGAGTGCTAAAAATCGCTTGCCTGCCGCCCGTATGCGTGATACAATGGCCCTGCAACAACATTCGGAGGTTTTGACACCATGGCCAGCAAGCAAGCCGCTGCCAGGACGGGCAGCATTTCCATCGACGCGCAGAACATCATGCCGGTCATCAAGCGATGGCTGTATTCGGATAAGGACATCTTCCTGCGCGAAATCGTGTCCAACGGCGTGGACGCGGTCACCAAGCTGAAAATGCTGGGAAAGGGCGGGGACGAGGAGCTGAAGGTGGTCGTCACCCTGGACCGGAAGAAGGGTGAAATCCGCGTCTGGGACAACGGCGTGGGCATGACGGCGGAGGAGATGGACCGGTATATCAACCAGGTCGCTTTCTCCAGCGCGGAGGAGTTCCTCAAGAACTACACCGGGGAGGACGCGTCCGGAATTATCGGCCATTTCGGCCTGGGTTTTTACTCCGCCTTCATGGCCGCCGACAAGGTCAGCGTGGATTCCCTGTCCTGGGAGGACGGCGCGAAGCCCGTGCACTGGACCAGCGACGACGGCATCTCCTACGAGATGAAGGACGGGAAGCGCAAGGAGCGCGGGACCACCGTGACCATGCACCTGAGCGAGGAGGAAAAGGGTTTCCTCGACGGCCATACCGCGCGCGAGGTGCTGGAAAAATACTGCGGATACATGTCCGTGCCCGTGTACCTGGAAGACCCGGAGGACATCAAAAAGCGCCGGGAGGACGCGAAGAAGCGGAAGCAGGAACGCGAGGAAGCCGATAAAAAGCGGAAGGCGGAGCAGGGCGGCGAAGACAGCGCGCCGGAGACGCCGGCGCCTTTTGGGGAGGAGGAGGAGCCGGGCCCCGTCCTGGTCAACGACACCCACCCCCTCTGGCTCAAGGCGCCCAAGGACTGCACGGACGAGGAATACCGGGAGACCTACCGCAAGCTCTTCCGCACCTGGGAAGACCCCCTGTTCTGGATTCACTTGAATGTGGATTACCCCTTCAACCTGAAGGGCATCCTCTATTTCCCGCGCATCAAGCGCGACTTCTCGGGGCAGGACGGGGAAATCAAGCTGTTTAACCGGCAGGTCTTCGTCGCCGACAACATCAAGGAGGTCATCCCCGAGTTCCTGATGGTGCTCAAAGGCGTCATCGACTGCCCGGACCTGCCGCTGAACGTCTCCCGGTCCTTCCTGCAAAACGACGGATACGTGCGCAAGCTCTCCCAGCACATCGTCAAGAAGGTGGCCGACAAGCTCAACAGCCTCTTTGAAAATGACCGGGAAACCTACCAGAAATACTGGGACGACATCCATCCCTTCATCAAGTTCGGATGCATCCAGGACAAGAAGTTCTATGACGCCGTCAAGGGGTCGCTGCTGCTGAAAACCACCCGCGGCGACTACCTGACGCTGGACGAGTACAAGGCGCGCAACGGCGGGAAGGCGGAGAAGAAGGCGTATTACACCACGGACGCCGCCCGCCAGGCGGCCAGCGTCGCCCCCTTTGAGAAGAGGGACATCGACGTGGCGGTGATGGATACGCTCATCGACGTGAACTTCATGTCCTTCCTGGAGTATTCCGGCGGCGCGGAGCTGGACTTCCTGCGCGTGGACGCCGACGTGAAGGGGTTGAAGGAGGACAGCGAGGAAGGCGGCGGCATCGACCGGGAAAAGCTGGAGAAGCGCGCCCGGGACGTACTGGGCATGCCTGACCTGAGCGTTCAGGTGGAGGCGCTCAGCGACCGGGAGACCCCCGGGATGCTGACGGAAGACGAGCAGCTGAGACGATATAAGGAAATGAGCCGGATATACGGTGACAAGCACCCCTTCCCGGAGCGCTACACCCTGGTGCTCAACCGCCTGAACCCCTCGGTCGCCGCCATCGCCTCCATGCAGGAGGACGAGCGGCAGGCGCTGCTGATTGCCCAGGTATTCGACCTGGCGCGCCTGTCCTCCCGGCCGCTGGAAGGGGACGAGCTCAAAGCCTTCATGAAGCGCAGCAACGCCCTCATTGACCTGCTCGCCCGTCCGGACGATAATGGGGCAAAGGAGGGCGGTAAAAATGAAGAAGGTAGCGCTGGGTAAAACCGGTTTCCTGGTTTCTCCCGTCATTTACGCCGGCATCGTCAGCATGGACGTGCCGCAGGCCGACTCGGACCGGTACGTGGCCGCCTCGGTGGACGCCGGGGTCAACTACTTCGACGTCGCGCCCAGCTACGGCAACGCGGAGGTCACCCTGGGCCCCTCCCTGGAACCTTACCGGAAGGACGTGCTCCTGGCCTGCAAGACCACCTGCCGCGGGAAGAAGGAAGCGGAGAAGGAGCTGCGCGCCTCCCTCAACAACCTTCGGACCGACTGGTTCGACCTCTACCAGTTGCACGCCATGCGCACCCCGCAGGACGTGCGGGAAGCCTTCGCGCCTGACGGGACGATGGAGCTGCTGCTCAGGCTCAAGCGGGACGGCGTCATCCGGAAGCTTGGCATCAGCGCGCACAGCGAGCGGGCTGCCCTGGAGTGCCTTCAGCTGTATCCCTTCGACTCCGTGATGTTCCCGGTAAACTGGATGCTCAACTTCGGCCAGGGCATCGGGGACGAGCTGACGAAAGCGAAGGCCGCGGAAGGCTTTGGCCTGCTGGCCATCAAGTCCATCGTCGAGCGCGCCTGGAAGGACGAGGCGGAGCGGGAAGCGTCCCCCTGGCCCAAGTCCTGGTGCAAGCCCATTGACGCGCAGGACAAACGCCTGCGCTTGGCCGCGATGCGCTTTGCCTACCATCTGGGCGCGGATGTTCTGATTCCGCCGGGCAACTGGGAATGCCAGTCCTTCATGGCTGAGCACGCCGACGAATGCCGGGGCACGCCCTATTCGGAAGAGGACGGAAGGCTGCTTGCCGCGCATTATGAAAAGGTCAGGGAACAGCCCTTCTTCCGGAAGGACGAGGGCGGCTGGGCGGCCTGAATAACAGGCAAACCGAATCAACCGGGCGGCCGCTCAGGCCGCCCGGTCTTCGATATCCGGCGAATTACCCCCCGCGGATGATGCGCATGAAGAAGCCGTCGTTCCGGAACAGGGATGCGACGGAGCTGGTCGACAGGTAATCGGCGAACTGGTTGTCCGGCACGACGACCTGGATGAGCGGGAACAGCAGCACCAGGAGGTAGCAGACGACCGCCCCGCGCGCCAGGCCGAACAGCCCGCCGGCCAGCCAGTCCAGCTGGCGCAGGATGGGAAACTCGAACACATGGCGCACCAGCGAGGTGAGCAGCATCCAGACGATATAGGCAATCAGGCAGCAGGCTAGGAAGCACAAAATCCCGATGCCCGCCTGCACCACGGTGTTGGACACGTACTCGTTCACCGTCGCCAGGCCCTTTCCGGAGAACGCCTGGGTCAGGATGTTGTCCTTCAGGGCGTTTTCGATGGGCGCCGGCAGGGAGACGCTGTTGAGCACCGTTTCCAGCACGTTGCCGCTCACGCCGCTGACGGGCGCCCTGGCCAGCTCGTAGTCGCCCACCCGCGCGACGGCGTCGGAATAGTTGGCCAGCACCCCCGTCACCGCCTGGTTGGAGGACAGCAGAGCGGCCAATTTCGGGCCGAACACCAGCCCGGCCAGGATGGACAGGCCCAGCCCCAGCAGGCTGGAAACCGACTGGATGAACCCGTGATAAAACCCGTAAATCACGCTGATGAGCAGCACGAACAGCAGAATCCCGTCGACGATGTTCAATGCCTTCCCTCCGTTTTCATGGCTGGGAAATCAGGTACACGTCCGCCCCCGAGCTGACCAGGGCCGCCCCGTTGGACAGCTTCCCGACAAAGCCGGTCACCGGTTGATTCAAGCCCAGTTTCAGCGCGGAAAACCGCTGCGCGTTGATTTCGGCCCGGTAAAGCGTATCCGCCGATACGGCGAAGATGGTGTCTCCCTTTAGCCCGGCGCCGACGCAGTTGTCCGGCAGGGTGTAACGGCTGTCCCGCTTGCCGCTGGTCAGCACACGCAGTTCCGTTATCTGCTGCTCCTGCTCCGTCTGCATTGCCGGTGCGAAAAGCATCAGCGCGTCGCCGGAGCCGGTGACGCTGTCCACCAGCTGCCAGCCGTACACCAGCTGCTTGGAAAAGGGGTCGATGGTGCCCCTGTAGTCGTACAGGTTCAGGTCGCGCGTGTTGATGACGTGCAGTTTCTGGCCGGAATACAGGACCTTGTAGGTCACGTCCTCGCCCAGGTCCACCTCGCCCGTGTTCATGGCGCCGACGCGGTAGATGTTCATGATGGTGACGGGGGCGATGCCGTAAACGTCCAGCGCCGTCGTCCACAGGTAGTTGCCGTTCTCAAAGAAATCCAGGTCCAGAATCTGCTTGTCGGCGTAGGCGACCGTCTCCGAGTCCACCGCCAGGCCGTTGACGTCCTTGACCAGCAGCGTCGGGCTGAACCCCTCGCCGACCACCGCGGCGACGTACTGCCGGCCGGGCTTTGCAAACTGGATGGATTCGGGCAGCCGGTCGTTGTAGGTCGCGCGACCGTTCCGGTCCAGGATGTGCAGGTGCGCGCCAATCCAGGCGGCAACGACGCTGTCGCTGGCCGTGAAGCGCGCCCCGGGACCCAGTGCGTACTTCCATTGCTCCGTGCCGTTGGCGTTGAGGCAGAACAGGGTCGTTCCGTCGTAGTAAAGCACCTTGTCCCCGAAGGGCGTCACCTGCTGGGAGACCACGCATCGCAGTTTGCGCACGCTGAGCCCGCGGGGGCCGCCGCCAAAGGCGCCCAGTACGTACAGGAATAGCAGCGCCGCGACCAGAATCGCCGACATCGCCAGCAAAAACCGGAACCGGTTGCCGCGTTCGCCGCCGCGCTGCATGACAAACCTCCCCGCATGAAATCAAGGGGATTATAAACGCCGCCGCCCGGATGGTCAAACCGGCGGCCGGCGCGGCTCAGCGTTGCCGGAGGATTTCCTCCTGGACGCCCCGGCTGATTTCGAAGATGCGCCCATACAGGGCTTCCAGTCGGCCCTGGTGCCGCGGCGGAACCCGTTCGCGCAGCCGCGCCAGCACGGCCTTCTCCCGCTCGGGCTGGTAAACCTCCATGTTCCGTGCGGCCTTGAACCACGCGATGCGCTCCGCCACCTCCAGCCTTTTCACAAACAGCTCCGTGATTTGGTTGTCCAGGCGGTTAAGCTCCTCCCGGTATTGTTCCAGTTCCATTTTGTTCCTCACTTCTCGTCGAAAATCGAAAACGGCCTTTCGCAGCGCCTTCAGGGATTCGGTTCCTCCGGCTCAAACAGCCAGTATCCCGTCAGGAAATCCGTCCGCTGGGAGATGAAATTGTGCAGGTAGTCGATGTTCTCCGGGTAATCCTCCCCGGAACGGACCTTGCTTTTCCCGCCGTTGAAAATCGGGTATCGGGTGAAATTCATGTCCGCCGAGGCTCTGATTTCGTCCGCGTACTCCCGCACGGAACGCACCCCGGAACTGTTGTCGCCCCTGCCCGTGAGGTCCAATAGGGCGGGCAGGAAATCCTTCCGGTACGCACGGACGACCGCCGCCCGGAAGTCCATGTGCTTGTACAGGGCCGGGAACAGATAGTACGGCTCTCCCATGTCCTGGTTGGTGATAAAAAACTGGGGAATGATCATCTTCAGGTTTCGGCTGGTCGCGTAATTGCCAAGGGCGATGTCATAATCCCAGGCGGGGCCGCAATACGCCAGGGCGCTCTGCCCGTCGGCAGGCTTGTAGAAAAACAGGCTGCTGCGGTTGCCGTCATAGTTCTTGGAGATTTCCTCAATCAGGTATTTCTTCGCGAGTGATTCCAGGTCGACGAACTCGCTGTAGTGCTTCCTGGAGAGCGGGTCGATTCCGTCCTCCGCGAAGACGGCGTTTTCAAACCCCTGCATGAAGGTATAAATATATTCCACTTGCCCGCGGCTGGCGTACCTGGGTTCCTTGACGAGGACCGGCTGTCCCCTGGAGGTGACGAAGCCGCTGGGCTCCAGCAGGTACCGGTCGTAGTATTCCAGCTCCAGCAGGTATCCGCCGCTGATGTCCCCAGGCATGGCGGGAATGCGCCGCCCCTTGACTGACCCCTTGCCGAACTCGCTGTTGAAGGGCGGATATCCGGAAAGTGGGAGCTGATTCGCCTTCCCGGTCGCCTTTTCCAGGTCCCGAATGTCCACGCGGCTGTCGCCGATTTCCACCTTTTCGCACAGCAGGTAAGCCCCCCGGTACTCCTGGTTGATGTAAAGGTCCACAGCCTGCGACTTGGACGAGTACGGCAGACCCGCCGCACCCGCGAGGTCCAGCACGACCCGGTTGCGCAGCAGCGAGTTGTCGTAGTGGTTGGCGAGCAGGATCCAGGTTTTGCTCCGGCCCAGTCCAAAGAGGTCCCGGGCTTCCTCCAGTTTGATCTGATAGGGTTTCTTGGCCAGGCTGAAGGTCCAGTTGCCCCTGCCCTTGACCTGGCTGAGCCCCCCGTCGTGGGAAACCTCGCCCGAGGGTTCCAGAATCAGCAGATGCCCGGGCTCCTCCCGGTTTTTGTTGTGGTGGATGATGTCCAGCGTTCCGGAGCGCGTGCTGACGAAGAGGGCGGGCACGTTTTCGGATTTCATGACCTGCAGCGTATACTTTCCCCTGTCCGTGGCCATGCGCGTCCCGCCGGCGTCCGCCGGGGGGACGAAAGGCGCCCCGGATTCCACGGGGCTCCCGTCCAGCGAAAACTTTTTCGCCCCGCTGTAATGCAGCCTCAATCCGCCCGGCTCTGCGCCGGCGGGCAGGAAGATATAGTAAACGCGCCTTCGCTCGCTAAGCCAGGCCTTGACCGCTACGGGCTCCGGCTGCTCCCCGGCAACCGAGGAAGCGCCGGAAGGCGAAAACGTTGCCCACAGCGAGAACTCCTGGTCCGCGCCCGCGAGGAAGCGGGGGAACAGCAGCGCCAGCGCAAGCAGCGCCGTCGTGAGCGTCCGGATCGGGGATGAAAACCGCACACAGCCTCCTGTCGGCGCATTGACGGGGTCGTAATGCCGATATCCGCCCGGATTATAGTACACACTGCATGAACGGACAATCTCAGGCGACCTCGGCGCCCCCTTTTCGCGAATATGCTTTTGGGCATTTCTCCGCGCATTCGCATTCCTTTTGAGAACGCGCCGCATGCGCCGGGCCTGGACCTCCGGAGAACCCTTGGAAAAATGTTGACAATTCCTAAGGATGTCTTGTAATATATATAGGTTGCCTCTTGTATGGCAACCTGTCCGCCCCGGCGGCTTGTTTCAGGCGTCCGGCGGCAGCAAGGAAGACTATATATTCCCGGGGGTTGCGGGAATGTTATAGGAGGAGACCCCTCATCCGGGCTCCGATCAAAAATCAGGAGGTGCTCCATTTGCCCACGATCAATCAGTTGATCCGCAAGGGACGTAAGAAAATCGTCCTGAAGTCCGACGCGCCCATCCTGCAGGGTTGTCCGCAGAAGCGCGGTGTCTGCCTGTCCGTGAAGACGACGACGCCCAAGAAGCCCAATTCCGCGCTGCGCAAAATCGCGAGAATCAGGCTGACAAACCAGATTGAAGGCACGTGCTACATTCCTGGCATCGGCCACAATCTGCAGGAGCATAGCGTCGTGCTCATCCGCGGCGGCCGCGTGCGCGACCTGCCCGGCGTGCGCTACCACATCATCCGCGGCGCCCTGGACACCGCCGGCGTCGCCAAGCGCAACCAGGGACGTTCGCTCTACGGCGCCAAGCGCCCGAAGAAGTAACAATAGCCGCCCGGCGGGCATGAACGCCGCCAGGGCGCCCGTTCCGCTTGGAACTGCGGACGCGCGCGGCGGCAGGGACTGCCCAAAAGGCCCACGGCGTGTGCTGAACGCCGCCGGCCTCCGGACGATCAGGCGAAAGACAAGAGGAGGAAACCTATGCCCCGTCGCGGATTTATCCCCAAGCGCGAAGTGCTGCCCGACCCGATTTACGGGACGGTGACGGTCACCAAGCTCATCAACCAGATGATGCTGGACGGCAAGCGCGGCGTTGCGCAGAACGTCTGCTATTCGGCGTTCAACATGGTCAAGGAAAAGACCGGCAAGGAAGCCGGCGACGTTTTCCAGGACGCGCTCAATAACATCCTTCCCCAGCTGGAGGTCAAAGCCCGCCGCGTCGGCGGCGCGACCTACCAGGTGCCCATCGAAATCCGCCCCGAGCGCCGGCAGACCCTGGCGCTGCGCTGGCTTGTGGAGTTCAGCCGCAAGCGCGGCGAGCGCACCATGGCGGAGCGCCTGGCGGCCGAAGTGATGGACGCCGCCAACAACACCGGAAACGCGGTGAAGCGCAAGGAAGAGATGCACCGCATGGCGGAAGCCAACAAGGCCTTCGCCCACTACCGCTGGTAATCGACACCCTTCCCCTTGGATAGGAGTTAGGACTGTTCATGCTAAGAGACCACCCCCTGGATAAAGTTCGGAACATCGGCATCATGGCGCACATCGACGCCGGGAAGACGACGACGACCGAACGCATCCTGTTCTACACCGGCCGTGTCCACCGCATGGGGGAAACCCATGAGGGCGGGGCGACCATGGACTGGATGGACCAGGAAAAGGAACGCGGAATCACCATCACTTCCGCCGCAACGACGGCGGTGTGGCACGATTACCGCATCAACATCATCGATACACCCGGCCACGTGGACTTCACCGTGGAGGTGGAGCGTTCCCTGCGTGTGCTGGACGGGGCCGTCGCCGTGTTCTGCGCCAAGGGCGGCGTCGAGCCGCAGAGCGAGACCGTGTGGCGCCAGGCCAACAAATATGGCGTTCCACGCATCGCCTACGTGAACAAGATGGACATCGTCGGCGCGGATTACTTCCACGTCATCGGGATGCTCAACGACCGGCTCAGCGCCAACGCCATCCCGGTTCAGCTGCCCATCGGAAGCGAAAGCAGCTTCCGCGGCATCATCGACCTCATCCTCATGAAGGCGGAGGTCTACTATGACGACGAGGGCAAGGACATCCGCGAGGAGGAAATCCCCGCGGAGCTGCGCCCGCTGGCGGACGAGTACCGCGAGCGCCTCATCGACGCGGTCGTCGGCACTGACGAAGGCCTGATGGCAAAATACTACGGCGGCGAGGAAATCACCCGGGAAGACCTGAACAAGGCCATCCGGAAGGCGACCATCGCCTGCGAGATGACGCCGGTCCTGTGCGGCACCTCCTACCGGAACAAGGGCGTTCAGCCCCTGCTGGACGCTGTGTGCGAGTTTATGCCGTCCCCGCTGGACATCCCCTCCATCAAGGGGGTGGACCCCCGGCACGAAGGCAAAGAGATTGAACGGCACCCCAGCGACGAAGAGCCGTTCTCCGCGCTGGCGTTCAAGATTGCCGTGGACCCCTTTGTGGGCAAGCTGGCGTTTTTCCGCGTCTACTCCGGCAAGGTTTCCGCGAATTCCTACGTTTACAACTCCACCAAAGGCAAGCGGGAGCGCTTCAGCCGCATCCTGCGCATGCATTCAAACCACCGGGAGGACATCGAAAGCGTGTTCACCGGGGACATCGCGGCGGCCGTCGGATTGAAAGAGACCACAACCGGCGATACCCTCTGCGACGACAAGTCGCCCATCATCCTGGAGTCCCTGGAGTTCCCCGAGCCGGTCATCCGGGTCGCCATCGAGCCGAAGACCAAGGCCGGGCAGGACAAGCTCAGCTACGCCCTGACCCGCCTGGCGGAGGAAGACCCGACGTTTAAGACCTACACCGACCAGGAGACCGGCCAGACCATCATCGCGGGCATGGGGGAACTGCACCTGGAAATCATCGTGGACCGCATGATGCGTGAGTTCCGCGTCGAGGCCACCATCGGCAAGCCCCAGGTCGCCTACAAGGAGACCATCCGCAAAACCGCCCTCGGCGAAGGGCGCCACGTCAAGCAGACGGGCGGCCACGGCCAGTACGGCCACTGCGTCATCGAGCTGACCCCGGCGAAGCCCGGCGAGGGCTACAGCTTTGAAAGCCGCATCGTGGGCGGCGTCATCCCCAGGGAGTACATCGCCCCCATCGACGCGGGCATCCGCGAGGCCGCCCAGTCGGGCGTCCTGGGCGGGTACGAGGTGGTGGACTTCAAGGCCGCCGTGATCGACGGCTCCTACCACGAGGTGGACTCCTCGGAAATCGCCTTCAAGATCGCGGGCTCCCTGGCGTTCAAGGATGCCATGCGCAAGGCGGACAGCGTGCTGCTGGAGCCGATGATGAAAATCGAGGTCATCGTGCCCGACCAGTACATGGGCGACGTCATCGGCGACCTCAACGCCCGCCGCGGCCGCATCGAGACCTACGAGGCGCGCCTGGGCGACGAGGTCATCCATGCATACGCGCCGCTGAGCGAGATGTTCGGCTACGCGACCGATCTGCGCAGCAGGACCCAGGGCCGCGGGATGTTCACGATGTCCTTCGACCACTACGTTGAAGTACCCAAGTTCGTGGCCGAGAAAATCATCGGCCACTGACCCATCAGAGATGAATACGGACAATCCTTAAGGAGGAAGACAACCCATGGCGAAGCAGAAATTCGAGCGCAACAAGCCGCACGTGAACATCGGCACGATCGGCCACGTGGACCACGGCAAGACGACGCTGACGGCGGCGATCACGATGGTTCTGGCGAAAGCGGGCCACGCCGAGGCGATGCGGTACGACCAGATTGACAAGGCGCCGGAAGAGAAGGCGCGCGGCATCACGATCAACACGTCGCACGTGGAGTACGAGACGGACAATCGCCACTACGCGCACGTGGACTGCCCGGGCCACGCGGACTACGTGAAGAACATGATTACGGGCGCGGCGCAGATGGACGGCGCGATCCTGCTGGTGTCGGCGCCGGACGGCCCGATGCCGCAGACGCGTGAGCACATCCTGCTGGCCCGCCAGGTGGGCGTTCCCTCCATCGTGGTGTTCATGAACAAGGTGGACCTGATGGACGACGAGGAGCTGTTGGAGCTGGTGGAGATGGAAGTCCGCGACCTGCTGAGCAGCTACGATTTCCCCGGGGACGAGATTCCGATCATCAAGGGCAGCGCGCTCAAGGCGCTGGAGTACATGACCAAGGACGGCTCCGACCCGAAGAACGCGCCGGAGACGCAGTGCGTGTACGAGCTGATGGCGGCGGTTGACAGCTATATTCCCACGCCCGCGCGCGCGGTGGACCGCCCCTTCCTGATGCCGGTGGAGGACGTGTTTTCGATCACGGGCCGTGGCACGGTGGCGACGGGCCGTGTGGAGCGCGGCGAGGTGAAGGTATCCGACACGGTGGAGATTGTGGGCCTGATGGAGAAGCCGCGTCCTGTGGTGGTGACGGGCGTCGAGATGTTCCACAAGCTTCTGGACAAGGCGGAGGCGGGTGACAACATCGGCGCGCTGCTCCGCGGCGTGCAGCGCAACGAGATCGAGCGCGGCCAGGTGCTTGCAAAGCCTGGCTCGATCAAGCCGCACACGCACTTCTACTCCGAGGTGTACGTGCTGACGAAGGACGAGGGCGGCCGCCACACGCCGTTCTTCAACGGCTACCGCCCGCAGTTCTACTTCCGGACGACGGACGTGACGGGCTCCATCAAGATGCCGGAGGGTGTGGAGATGGTGATGCCGGGCGACAACGTGCAGATGGAAGTGACGCTGATTACGCCCATCGCGATTGAGCAGGGCCTGCGCTTCGCCATCCGCGAGGGCGGCCACACGGTGGGCTCCGGCGCCGTCGCCAGGGTTGTCGAAGACTGATTACAAAACGGGACTTTTGCCTGAAAAGTGAGGTGTAAACCATGGCAGTCAAGGAAGCGCGCTCCAACATCGTGCTGGCGTGCAACGATTGCAAGCAGCGCAACTACAACACCATCAAGAACAAGAAGAACAACCCCGAACGCATCGAGCTGACCAAGTATTGCCGTTTCTGCAGGAAGCATACCGCGCATCGCGAAACGAGGTAATCCGATGGCAGAAGATAAGACGAAGCGCATGCCCGCGAAAGCGGACGACAAGGCGAAACGCGCCCCCGCCAAGGCCGGGGAAAAGCCAAGCGGCCTGGCGCGCGTCCTGGGTTTCTTCCGGAACCTGCCGGCGAACATCGCCAAGCCGTTCAAGAACACCTGGCGCGAACTGCGCAAGGTGACCTGGCCGACCCGGGAGAACCTGATCAACTCGACCCTGCTGGTCCTGGCGTTCATGGTGTTCATGGGCGTGGTCATCGGCCTTCTGGACATGGGCTCCACGGAAGTCATCAAGCTCCTGTCCCGCTGGGCGGCCTGATTGGAGACGCAATGCCTGAACAGGAAATGAACCCCAAGACACCCGCGTGGTACGTCGTCCACACCTACTCCGGCTATGAGAACAAGGTGAAGGACAACCTGGAGAAGGCTGCCGAGAACAACCGGATGCAGCACCTAATCCAGGAAGTCCAGGTTCCCATGGAGGACGTCGCCGAAATCAAGAACGGAAAGCGGGTCATCACCCAGCACAAGACCTTTCCCGGTTATGTGCTGGTCAAGATGATCATCACCAGCGAATCCTGGTACGTGGTGCGCAACACCCGCGGCGTGACCGGCTTCGTCGGTCCGGAAAGCAAGCCGGTCCCGCTGACGGATGCCGAGTTTGAGACCATGATGAACAGCCAGCCCCAGGCTGAGGCAACCAAACTGGTGGTGGGCGAGGAAATCAGGATTCTCAGCGGCCCGCTTGAGAACTTCACCGGCGTCGTGGAGGCCGTGGACGTTGTCCGCGGCAAGCTCCAGGTCAAGGTCAAGATGTTCCTGGGCCGCGAAATGCAGGTCGAAATCGACCTGGACCAGGCCGAAAAGGCCTGAGCGACAACCAGCCCCAGACGTGGGAGGCGCGTTTCGCGCCGCCATAACCACAAAGCGTAGGAGGAGCCATCAACATGGCAAAGAAAGTCACCGCGATTATCAAGCTGCAGGTCAGCGCCGCCAAAGCCACCCCCGCCCCGCCCATCGGGCCGGCGCTGGGCCAGCATGGCGTCAACATCCCCGGCTTCTGCAAGGAGTTCAACGAGCGGACGGCCAAGCAAGCCGGCTATACCATTCCGGTTGTCATCACGGTCTATTCGGACCGCTCCTTCACCTTTATCACCAAGACCCCGCCCGTGCCGGACCTGATCAAGAAGACGCTGAACATCGAGAGCGGCAGCGACAAGCCCAACAAGAACAAGGTCGCCCAGCTCACCAGCCAGCAGGTCCGCGACATCGCGACCCAGAAAATGTCCGACCTGAACGCCGCGAGCATCGAGGCAGCGATGAGCATGGTCAAGGGCACCGCCCGCAGCATGGGCGTCACCGTTGAGGAATAAGGGAAGGTTTGTGGGAGGACTTCGGGCCGCTATTACCACAGGAAGGAACTGAACATGAAACACGGAAAGAAATACCTTGAGTCAAAAAAGCTCATCGACGAAGCCAAGCTCTACGACCCTGCCGAGGCCATCGCGCTGGTCAAGCAGACCGGCAAAGCCAAGTTTGACGAAACAGTGGAGCTTTCCATCCGCCTGGGCGTGGACCCGCGCCATGCCGACCAGCAAATCCGCGGCGCGGTCGTGCTGCCCCACGGCACCGGCCGTGTGGTGCGCGTGCTGGTGTTCGCCAAGGCGGACAAGGCCGATGAAGCCCGCGCCGCCGGAGCGGACTATGTGGGCGACAACGACCTGGTCGAGAAAATCCGCACGGAAAACTGGTTCGAGTTCGACGTCTGCGTCGCGACGCCGGACATGATGGGCGTCGTCGGCAAGATTGGCCGCATCCTTGGCCCCAAGGGCCTGATGCCCAACCCCAAGTCCGGCACGGTCACCAACGACGTCGCCAAGGCCATCTCCGACATCAAGGGCGGCAAGGTGGAGTACAGGATTGACAAGACGGCCATCGCCCACTGCCCCATCGGCAAGGTGTCCTTTGACGAGACGAAACTGGTGGAGAACCTCTCCGCGCTCATGGATGCCGTGGTGAAGGCCAAGCCCCCGACGGCCAAGGGTATTTACCTGCGCTCCCTGTACCTGAGCACGACCATGGGGCCTTCCATCCGCCTGAATCCGCTGAAATTCTAAGCAAAACAGCCTGGATTCCATCAATAACAAAGCCCGCGCCTGCGGGCTTTTTCTTCTTGCTGTCTTTCCGGACAGGGACTCAGCGCAGGGTCCTCATGCCCTTGTAGAGAGACAGCGGGGAATCGTAATACCCTGTGCCCAGCGTTTTGTAGGCTTGTACCTTGAAATAGTAGGCGGTGCCCGGAGCCAGGCCGGTGATTGCGACACTGGTGCCAGTCAGCCGCCTGATGAGCGTATAGGCGCCCGCAGCAGTGGTGCTCTGGAACAGGCGGTAACCGGTGGCGCCGGCCACATTGCCCCAGGTGACGGTAACGCGGTCGCGCCTGATTGCGGAGAAAGATGTAATAACCGGTTTCGCCAGCGGCACTCCGATGGCGTTGGCGCTGAAATGCCCCGAGGGGAACGCCGCGGTGTTCACCAGGTTATAGGCGCGCACCTTGTACACATAGGTCTTGCCAGGGGTGAGGTTGGAGTCCGCGAAACCCAAAGCCCCGGTTCGCTTGATGAAGGCAAAGGGCCCGGCGGTCGAGGCGGCGCGCCAGACCTCATAACCGGTCGCGCCGCTGACCCTGGTCCAGGTGAGCTTAAGCGAGGTCCCGCTGACTGCCGCCACCTTGGTGATTTTCGGCGCCGGGCGCAGGGAGACTTTGGTCAGCGGGGACTCCGCGATTGCGTGGTTGTATTGAACCAGGTCGTACACATATGTATTGCTGTAATAATAGCCCGGCTTTGACACCACCGTCTGGAAGGTATTTGTCGCCGAGTCGATGGAGGATTTGACTTCGTAGAAAGTTTGGATTCCGCCGGGGGTGGAGTAATATACGTAAAAAGCATAGGAGTAGCTGCCGCTGCCCGCGTAGTAATGGCTGAGGGTATATGTGAGGGTGTCCCCGACATAGGCGCTCTGTTTATCAACATAGGATTTGGCGTAAGAAATCATGGACGCCGGCGGCGTCCATACCGGCAGGGCGGAAACAAGCAACAGGGCGCTCAGCGCCAGGGCAAGGGTCCGTTTCATTCAATGCCTCCTTTGGGTTTAGTGGCTCATTGGGGTTGCGGGCGATGCCCGCAGGGCTGTATCCGGGCTGTTCAAGAGCCGGGCGCGCCCGGCGGGGCGTCGGAAGCAAAAACAAGTAACGTTTACAAGAATTACCCAATGGGAATCGTTTCAAACATGCGGGCTTGGCGAGGGATTTCCTGGCACGTATCATCGCGCACAAAGCGAAGGTCGCACAATATCATGCGGCTTCAGGCTGTCGTCAAACCTTACTACAGAGGTAACAACGGTGGGAATCGGGGGCGGCAGCCCACTGATGGAAATCGTGTCGGCCGGTTCTAACGGACGCGTGGGCGATTTTGCGAAAAGCGAAAATATTCAGCAGCAAACCTCATACCAAACCCAATCGAAAACGATTCCCTGGGATGGCTTATTGCGTCTCCGCGTTGCCTGTTTCACTCGGCGCAGGCTTCGGCTACGCCTCGTTCTTTCGGCATAACGGAGCCAATAAAATACTCATCGCTTCGGTGCGTTTACTTATTCGTTTGGATTCAGTATCAAAAAGGTCCGCAGGCTTTTTCGACAAGAAAAGGCCGCGCGGTTCGCGCGGCCAGTTGTAAGGGGATTTCCCCCGAAGTTCTATTCCTCTCCGTTCTCCCTGTTCTCCTGGGCTTCCAGCTCTTCCCGGGCCTTGCGCATTGCCAGCTCCAGCGTGGTTTCCTGGCGCTCGGTTTCGGCGGCGGGGACAGCGGGCAGATAGTCGCCTCCGTCCTGATTGGCAGGGTGCTGCGCGTCGGCGTATTCGCCGGGGATGTCCGCGTGGTAGTTCATCGCGCTGTCTTCCATGGCTTCCTTGATGGACAGGCTGATGCGCTTGGCGACGGGATCCACTGCCAGCACCTTGACGTTGACCTCCTGGCCGGGGCTGATGGCGTCCTCGATGCGCTCGACGCGGGTGTGGGACACCTGGGAAATGTGGACCAGCCCATCCACGCCGGGCTCCAGCTCGATGAAGGCGCCGAAAGGCCGGACACGGACGATTTTACGGGTCAGGACGGTGCCGACCGGGTACTTCTCTTCCACGTTGTCCCAGGGGCGTGCCTGCAGCTGCTTGTACCCGAGCGCGATGCGCTCCCGTTCCCGGTCCAGGGACAGGATTTTGACCTCGACCTCCTCGTTCGCGTGCAGGACGTCGCTGGGGGAGACGGTCCGGTTCCAGCTCAGGTCGGAGACGTGAATCAGCCCGTCCACGCCGCCCAGGTCGACGAAGGCGCCGAAGTTTGTGAAGCGGCGCACGATGCCCTTGACGACGGCGCCTTCCTCCAGCTTGCTCCAGACCGCGTCCTTGACGGCCTCGTTCTCGATTGCCAGGGCTTCCTTCCGGCTGGCGACGATGCGCTTCTTGGATTGGTCCACCTCGATGATTTTCAGCTTCATATCCTGGCCGACGAACTGCGAAATCTTTTCCACGTACCGCTGCGCGAGGTGGGAAGCGGGGATGAAGGCGCGCACGCCGTCGACGGTGGCCAACAGGCCGCCCTTGACCGCTTCCTTGCCCACGCCGTCCACCAGCTCGCCCTGGTGGTACTTTTCCATCAGGTCGTTCCAGACCTTGCGGTTGACGATGTTGCGCTGGGACAGGATGACGTTGCCCTCGCCGTCGTTGACCTTGACGATTTCAACCTCGATCTCGTCGCCCAGCTGGACGTCCTTGTCCACCAGTTCGTCCCGCTTGAGCAGGCCGTCGGACTTGTAGCCGATGTTGACGCAGACCTCGTCGTCGGTCAATTGGACCACCTTGCCGGTCACGGTCTGTCCGTTCCGGATGCGCGCGATGCTGGCGGCGACTTCGTCCATGAAGCTGGGCGCCTTCGCGGGCTGGGGAGCGGGCTGTTCCGCAGGGGCTGCTGCCGCCGGCTCTTCGGCATGGGGGGCCTCCAGGGCCTTCTCCGCCTCCTGCGCGAGGTGGCTGGCGCTGTCCTCGGCAGCGGCGACGGTTTCTTCCGCGGCTGCTTCCAGCCCGTCGGATACCGATTCGACTGCTTCCTCGGCTGATTCGACGGCGTCTGCCGCCGTTTCCTCAGCGGCGTGCAAGGTTTCCTCAACCATCTCCTGCGCGCCGTCCTTCAGTTCCTGCGCCGCCTGTTCGGCGTTCTCGGGGAGAATCGGTTCCTGGGCCTGATCCTTGTGTTCCATGTCGTTCATACGGTCAACAACCTCCTTCAATGACCACGCCGGCGTTGAAGCGCCTGCGGTGATACCAATCAATTCCCGGGCGGGGTCCATGGGGTAGCGGTCCAGTTCCGCCGCGTCCTGGATCAGGTAGGTTTCCGGGCAATACCTCCTGCAGGTCTCCGCGAGCTTCTGCGTGTTGGCGCTGTCCCGGCCTCCGACCACAATCATCCGGTCTGCCTGCCTGGCCAGCTCCTCCGCCTCCGTCTGGCGGTCGCTGGTCGCCCGGCAGATGGTGGATTCGAACGTCAGCCCTGGGAACCGCTTCCCCAACGCGGCGGTCAGCGCCTGGCTGGTCGCGGGGGAGAGGGTCGTCTGGCTGACAACCAGCGCGTTTCCGGCGCTTTCCGGCAGGGCGGCGACGTCGGCTTTGTCCTGTACGACATGCTTGTCGGCCTGGCACCATCCGACAATCCCCCGGATTTCCGGGTGGAGGGGATTCCCCAGGATGATGACCGGCGCGCCTTCGCGGGAAAAATCATGAACCAACCGGTGAACATGATGCACGAAAGGGCAAGTGCAGTCAACTGTTTTTTCCGCATGCAGCCTGCATTGCGCGATTACGTCCTGCGATACGCCGTGGCTCCGGATGACGAGCACGCCGCCGGCGGCGGCTTCGGGGCTGTCGACCGGCTCCAGACCCTGCTCGCGCAGGGAGGCGACCACCGCCGGGTTGTGAATCAATTCCCCCAGTGAAAACGCCTGCAGGCCTTCAGCCTTCGCCTGCCGGACCGCTTCGAGCGCCTGGGAAACCGCCCTGGATACCCCCATGCAGAAACCCGCGTTCGCGGCGATGCGGATGGGCATTCAGGCAATTCCCCTCATCAGAAATGTACACGCGCATTCGCGGAAACTCATATGGCTATTGTATCGGATTTGTATTTGTTTTGCAAATCCAGGTACAGCGCCTTGATGCGCTGGCTCAGCGCGTCCGTGACGGCTTTGTCAGCGGTGCCGGCGGCCAGGTCGGAATAATCCAGGGGCGGGGCGACGAACATGCGGGTTCTGCGGAAGGGCCGCGGCCGGCTGATGATGTAGACCGGAAGCAGGGGGACGCGGTGGCGCAGCGCCAGCAGGCTGACGCCCGATTCCATGGTTTCCATGGGCACGCCGTGGCGCCGCCCCCCTTCCGGGAAAATACCCAGCACGTGTCCCTGCCGCAGCGCTTCCCCCGCGGCGCGCATGGCGGCCAGGTCGCTTGCGTGCCGGGACACGGATATCATATGCAGGTGCTCCACAATCCATTTCAGCGTCTTTGAGGAGGTCAGCTCGCGCTTCCCGATGAAACGGATTTCATACTTCTTCAGCTTGACCGCCAGCAGCAGCGGGTCCATCATGCTTTGATGGTTGGACATCAGGATATAGGGCGCGTCGAGGGAAAACCCTTCCGGGTTGAGCAGCTTGCAGGGGTAGACAAGCGCGGAAAAAACGACCAGCAGCCTCCTCGCCAGTTGGTAGAACCAGGTTTTCCTTCCCGGCGTGCGCTCAGATGCCATGCTTGCTTTCCACAATTTCGAGCATCTTTTGTAGGGACTCGTCGAAATCAAGTCCCGACGTATCCAGGATGACCGCGTCCCCGGCCGGGCGCAGCGGGTCGCATTCGCGGCTCTGGTCCTGGCGGTCCCGTTTTACGAGGTCTTCAAGGATGGTTCCGTAGTCAGCGTCCTTCCCGGCGGCCAGCAGCTGCGCGTGCCGCCGGCGCGCGCGCGCTTCCGGCGTGGCGGTCAGGAAAATCTTGACTTTCGCGTCCGGGAGGACGACAGTGCCGATGTCCCGTCCGTCGATAATCAGGCTCTGGCTTTTGGCAATTTCCTGCTGGGCGCGGACCAGCTCGCGCCGCACGGAAGGGAAGCGCGAAACGGCGGAGGCCGCGGCGCCCACCGCCTCCTCGCGCAGGCGGGACGTGACGTCCAGGCCGTTGAGCCAGGTTTTTTGCTTTCCACCCTCAAAGGAGACGCCGATTTTCGCCGCGCCGCTCCCCATCAATGCGTCCAGGGCAGGCCCGTCGTCTGAAGAGATGCCGTTGTCCAGCGCGTACAGGCCCACGGCCCGGTACATCGCCCCCGTATCCAGGTGGAGGATGCCCAGACGCGCGGCCAGCGCGTCGCACAGGGTGGATTTTCCGGCGCCGACCGGCCCGTCCACCGCGATGGAAATGATGGGATGGGACGCCTTTGCCATACCTCAGCGCGCCATGTTCTGCGTCAGGTCCCATCCGGCCAGGATGGCGTTCTGGTGGGACACCGCGTACGGCCCCGTCTGCGCGGCTTCATCCATTTCGCGCGGGAAGTGGACGCACAGGTGGCCGGTCAGGTCGTTTCCGGAAACGTAGTCCGCCTCATGCCCATGGCTGTGCGTGGACGCCATGTAGACGCGGCCGTCGCTGAAGATGACCCAGACCGGGCGGGGCGTCCAGTTGTTGACGCCCAGCACGCTGTTCATCGTCGCCGTGTCTTCCTTGGTCGGAAGGTCCCCGTCGGCGTGTTTCCCGAGGCTGTAGAAGCGGAAGTTGTAGTGCCTGCCCGAGATGAAGTCGTAAATCACGACGTTGCGGAGGCGCTGGGCAATCGGCCGGATTTCCGTGTACCAGTTTGCGTAGCGCACCTCGCTGGCGCGGGGGGCTGAGAAGGCAGCCGGGGGAGGCGGGGTCGTCGGCGCGGGCGGCAGGACGACGCCGCTGTCGGCGATGGCGGCGGCGGAGTTGAGCTTGGCGAGCGTCAGCTGCCCCGCCACACCGTCCGCTTCCAGCCGGTTCTTTTCCTGGAAGGCCTGCAGCGCCAGGAAGGTGCGCGGCCCGAACATGCCGTCCGCGCTGCCGGTCAGATAGTTCAGCGCAATCAGGCGCTGCTGCATGGCGGTGACGGCGCTGCCGCTGTCGCCGATTTTCAGGGCGGTTTGCTGTTCCGGAGGAGGCGCCGTCGCGGTAGCCGCGGGCGTATTGGCTTTGGCGTTCGCGCTGTAGACCAGGCCGAGCGTCTGGCTTCCCGCGACGCCGTCGGCCGTCAGGCTGTTGTTGCGCTGGAAGGCGGAAACGGCGGCGGCGGTCTGCGTCCCAAAGATTCCGTCCGCGGTGCCGGTCAGGTAATTAAGGGTGACCAGCCGGGTCTGGAGCGCCCTGACCGTATCGCCCGAGGAGCCCAGGCGCAGCACGCCGGCCGTGCCCTGGGGCGACGGCGTCGTTTCGCTTTGCTGCGCGTCCGCGCGCAGGGCGTAGGCGGCATACAGGGTTTGCTGTGTCGCCAGGTCGGCGACGCCGGTGACGGTCAGGCTGTTGACACGCTGGAACTGGCGGACCGCGGCGATATCGTCGCTGTTGTACAGGCCGTCAGGGGTCACGCTGTAATACCCCAGCTCGACCAGCCTGGCCTGCAGGTTGGTCACCGCCAGCCCGCGTGTGCCGGAACGGATGACGATGACGTTCTGGGCGGTCAGCGGCGTGGGCTGCGCGCTGTCCGGCGCGGGGGTGGCCTGCGGCGCGGTGTTGGTTTTCAGCGCCAGCATCGTAAAGCTGTCGACCTTGCCCGTTTCCCGGATGCTGTGCGCTTTCTGGAAGGCGCGGACGGCCGTGGCGGTCGCGCGGGTGAACTCGTAGCCCGGCGTGCCGTCGAAATGCCCGGCCGCCTGCAGCATCTGGTGCAACTCGAGAATCGCGTCGCCGTAGTCGCCCAGCGACAGGGTGAGGCCTTCGACGGGGGGCAGGGTTTTCACGCTGGCCAGGCGGTTGCGGCTGTTGCGCACGCGCCGTTCATACAGCAGCTGCTGCAGCTCGGGCAGCGCGCTGCCCGTTTCCCGCAGCCCGTTCTGTTTCTGGAAGGCCTTGACCGCGGCCGTCGTTCCGGCGCCGTACTTCCCGTCCACGCTGCCGTTGTAGAAGCCCAGTTCCGAAAGCGCCATCTGCAGGGCGCGCACCTTCCTGCCCTCGGAGCCGGCGGTCAGGGTTTCGTACCTGACCCGGGCGTCCGTGTTGACGGCCAGTGAGCGGCCGCTTAAGTACTGCTCCGGAATGTTGATATAGTCCTTCAGCGCGTAGCCGGTGTAGTTGCGGTAGGTGACTTTCAGCCACTTCTCCCCGTCTTCCAGCACCGTCAGCGTGGCGCCCTGGGGAATGGTAATCATCCGCATGGCGGATACGGAGGCGCGCTTGCGCAGGTTGACGGAGGCCGCGGCGGTGGTTTGGTAGGGATAGGTTGCCGCCGGCTGCTCTGTGGGAGTGGCGGCAGGGGGCGGGGTGGCGGGGGCCGCCGTCTGCGCTGGCGTTTGGCTGGCAGGGACAGCCCGGCTGAGGGCGGCAAGCGTGTTCTCGCCGGCGACGCCGTCCACGCCCAGCCGGTTGTCTCGCTGGAATGCACGGACGGCGGTCTCCGTGCCGCTCCCATACTCCCCGTCGGCCGTGCCGCTGAAATATCCCAGGTCCTTCAGCTTCTGCTGCAACTGGGTAACCGCGTCGCCGCGGTCCCCCGGGCGCATGGCGACGCCCGGGATGGGGGGCAGGGTTTTGACGTCCGTCTTCACGCCCCTGGCGTTTTTCGGCGTCCCTTCGAACAGCAGTTCCTGCGTGGCCTCGTTCGCGGTGCCCGTCACGCTCAGGCCGTTCGCCTGCTGAAAGCTGCGCACAGCCAGTTCCGTGCCGCTGCCGAACTTGCTGTCGATCGCCTTCGAATAAAAACCAAGCTCCCGCAGGGCTTCCTGCAGGGCTTTGACCTGGACGCCTTCGGAGCCGGAAACCAGGTGCAGGAAACGGCCCGGCTGCGGGGCGGCGTCCCCGGCGGGCGCTTGCGGCGTTTCGCTCCCGGTTGCGATAAAGGAGGAGACGACGTAGCCGCGCTTCCCCTCATAGTCGACGATGGCGTAATTCCCGTCCGTGCCGGTGACCAGCACGGCGTCGCCCTTTCGGATGACGGCCAGGACGTCCGCGGAGGAGGAGGGCCTTTCCCTCAGCCGGACCGCGTCCGTCGCGTAAGCGGTATAGGGAAAGGTAACGGCGCCGGCAGCCGCCAGTTGCAGGAAAATCGCCGCCGCCGCCAACAGGCAGCCCAGGCGCCGGATTCTTGTCATGTTCATGCTGGCCTCCGTCAAATGCCGATTATTAAGGCAATCCTAATGCAGGCGCCTGAAATTGTCAAGAAATTATTACAATTTGATGTCCTGTTTTTTGCGAAAGGCGTGCCTCAGATGTCCAGCGCGTCACGGGTGACCCGCAGGAAGTAGGGCGCGTCGTCCAGCGGCTGCCCGAAGGCGTCCAGCCCATTTTTCGCGAAGCGGTGGATGACGAGGGTGTCCTCACCTTCGCTGCTCAGTTCCAGGAACCCGCGGCGCAGCACGGGGCGGCTGTGCCGCAGGCGGAAGGCCTTTCGGAAGATGTCCATCGTTCTGGGGTCTTCCCGTCCCCAGGGGAAGGTTCCCCGGCAGAAGGGGTCGGAGGCGCCTTCCATCCCGGCTTCGTCCCCGTAGTACAGGCTGGGCATGCCGGGCAGGGCCACGATGATGGCCAGCATCTGCTCCATCCTGCCGATGGCCGCCTGGCGGAGGCGGGCATCCATCAGAAGCCCCCTGCGCTGCAGGGTGGGCAGGTGCTGGTAATCCTTTTTGGCCAGCATATTCAGGATGCGCGCGCGGTCATGGCTGCCCATCAGGTTCATCAGCGAATAAAAGAAGGGGGCGGGGTAGTTTTCCTGCAGCGAGCGGATTTGCCGCACCACCTGCGAAGCGGGTATCTCGCGGGTGAGGAAGCGGATCAGCGCTTCCCGCAGGGGATAGTTCATCACGCTGTCCACCGTGTCGCCCAGCACGTAGCTGCGCATGACCCCGTAGGCGATCTTGTTGCTCGCGTCCTCCCACACCTCGCCCATCAGGACCGCTTCGCCGTTCTCCGCGCGCACGGATTTCCTCAGGTCGCGCAGGAAGCCGACGGGCAGCTCGTCCGCCACGTCCAGGCGCCATCCGCAGGTCCCTTCGGCGACCCAGCGCCGGGCGACGCCGTTTTCGCCCAGCATGAATTCCCGGAAACCCTCGTCTTCCTTGTTGATTTCGGGCAGCGTCGGGATGCCCCACCAGCTGGCGTAATCGTCCGGGAACTGGCGGAAGGTGTACCAGGAGGCGTAAGGCGATTCCTTGCTCTGGTACGCGCCCAGGGAGGGGTAATGCCCGTAGCGGTTGAAATACAGGCTGTCCTCGCCCGTATGGCTGAACACGCCGTCGAGCATCACCCGGATGCCTGCCTGCTTCGCTTCCGCGCACAGCGCCTTCAGGTCCTGCCCGTCGCCCAGCAGGGGGTCGATGCTTAAATAATCCCCGGTATCGTAGCGGTGGTTGCTCCGGGCCTGGAAGACGGGGTTGAGGTAAAGGACGGTGACGCCCAGTTCCTTGAGGTAGGGCAGCTTGGCGCGGACGCCGTCCAGGTCGCCTCCGAAGAAATCCAGCGCCCAGTTGTCTCCGCTGCGGGGGTCAGACAGAACGAGCGGCTCCTCGTCCCAGTTCTCGTGCAGGATGCGGTCGTCCCGGTCCTTCTGCGGCAGCCTGCTGCGGTGGAAGCGGTCGGGGAAAATCTGGTACATGACGCCCTCCCGCAGGTAGGCTGGAGGGGAAAAGTCAGGGTCGTATACGGTAATCTGATAGGCGGGCGGCGGGTCCTGGTATACGGCGCCGACGCCGCCCATCTTGTCCTTGGCGTTGCCGTAATACAGCCGGTGGCCCCGGCTGTCCTCCGCGAGGAAGTCGTACCAGACCAGGCAGGGATGTTCCGGCGCCCGGATGGTCGCCTCATACTCGCCAATCCCCAGATGCTTCATGGGAATCAGGGTTTCCCCGCCGTTCCAGTACCGCAGGTCGACCCGGGATACGGCGCCCTTGACGTACAGGCGCAGGCGAACCTCACTTCCCGGCGTGACGGCGCCCATTGGCGTCCGGCAGTCCTCCCGCCGGGAGTCGTGAAACATTTCCATAAAAAAAGCGGTTCCTCCGGTCAGTATTAAGAAGCCCGGAATTTCTCAGGGTTTGACGTCTATCTGCGGGTGCGCGCACAGGGAGAGCAGCCCGCAATACAGGCAATCGGGCTTGCGCGCCTTGCAGACGCGCCTGCCATGGAAGATGAGCCAGTGGTGGGCCTTGTTCCACAGCGCTTGGGGGATGTTTTCCATCAGCTGCTGTTCGGTCTTCTCCACCGTCGCGGCCTCGGCCAGCCCCAGGCGGTTGGACACCCGGAACACGTGCGTATCCACCGCCATCGCGGGCACGCCAAAGGCGTTGGCCAATACGACGTTGGCCGTTTTCCTGCCGACGCCCTTCAGGCTTGTCAAACCTTCCAGGGTTCCCGGCACCTGCCCGCCGAAGCGCTTCATGATGTCGCGCGCGGCCAGGACGATGTTGGTCGCCTTGGACACAAAGCCGCAGGAGCGCACGTAGGGGAGCAGCGTTTCCGGCGTCGCCGCGGCCATCGTCTCCACCGTCGGGAAGTCCCGGAACACGGCTGGCGTCACCTTGTTGACCTGCACGTCCGTGGACTGGGCGGAGAGCATGGTGGCCACCAGCGTTTCGTAAGGGTTGGAAAAGTGCAGTTCCGGACGGGCGTCCGGGTACATCTCTTCCAGCCGCCGGAGAATCGCCGAAATGTTTCGCTTCTTCGTCATTTGGCAAGCCGCTCGAAGGTCTTGCGGTACTCCAGCAATTTGATGATGGTCAGCACCTCGATGGGGTAAAAGAGGAGATTTTTTAGAACCCTCAGCGGCAGGATGGCCCAGAAGCCCCTGCCGATGATGTCGCTGATGACCAGCGTGTTGAGCGTCAGGTGGCACACCACAGTGACCAGCGCCTGGGACAGGGCGGCGCTGCCGCGCTGCGCGTCCTCCCGGTTGAGGAACAGGCCGTACAGCAGGCCTTTCGCGGCCGCGATCAGGGTGAAGCGCGGGTCCAGCGGACCGGAGGGGAACAGCAGCGCGCCCAGCACGTCGGCCACGATGCTGACGACCATGGAGGAGAAGGGGCCGTACACAATGGCCGCCAGCACGATGGGCAAGTACCCGAAAGAGATGCTGAGAATCCGGTCGTTATACCCCAAAAAGCGCTCCAGGATGACGGACAGCGCAATCAGGATGGCCAGGACCACCAGCTGCTTGAGCGCTATGTTCCGTTTCTGTTGTTGAACCATTTCTGCGGCTTCCCTCCGTTTTCTTTCAAGGAAGATACCCGGGCGTCAGGGCGTGCCCTCCTCCGCCACGGTAAAGGTGTCCTCAAACAGGAAATTGTGCAGCATCTCCCTGTTTTTTTCATAGTCCGGCAGCTGGCCGGAACCGTTGGCGTAGGTGAAGGGCACCACGGCGCCGTCCGCCGGGAGCCGGAACTGCTCCACCGTAGCGTTGCGCAGCGCATAGGCCACGCGGAAGGCCTCCATCAGGTCCAGCATGGTCAGGTTGGTGGAGGCGCGGCGGGTGTCCGGGTTCCTGGGCGGCGAACCGAAGGTGAAGATGCCGTTGTTCCGGATGCCCTCGTAGGTATAGGACTTGTCGAAAGGCTCCTCCCAGATGCGCAGGATGTCGCTGAGCAGTTTCTGGGCGCCGGGCATGTCCAGCCCGCTCAAGGAGCCGCCCAGGCTGCTGAGCACGTTGCGCGCCCTGAACGTGCGCCCGTAGTCCTGCGTGTCCAGGTCGTTGGACGCGCGCCGCTTGCGGATGCGCATGTAGATGACTGCGGCGAAACCGTTCAAATGGTACTCCCCGGGCTTGTTCAGGACGGGCTGCGTGCTGCCCACGGGGACGGCCCAGTTCTGCAGGTAATGCACCTCGTCGCTGGTCAGCCGGACGGTGACGCCGCCCGCCGCATCGACGATTTCCATGATGTGCCGCCAGTCCATCAGCACGTACTTGTCAATCCGGAGCCCCAGATGGCTGTTGAGGGTGTCCAGCAGCGCCTGGATGCCGTAGAGCCGGACGATGCGGTTGATGCGGCCCGGGTTGCCATCCGGCCGGATGACCAGCATGTCCCGGATGATGGAGGTGACCATCACCCGCCCGGTTACCTCGTCGAGCGTCAGGAGCACCAGCCCGTCGTTGTACCCCGGGTTTTCCGGGTTGTTCTGCCACTTGTCCATGCTGATCAGCAGGTAATGGCGAATGCCCTGCGGGGTGGGGGGAATGTCCTGCGGCTCCAGCCGTGAGATGTGGTCGAGCAGGTACAGGCGGTCGTCCCTTGGCGCCGCCACGGCGGCAGGCAGGCAGGCCGTCAGCGCCACCGCCCAGCATAACAGAAGGCACAGGGCTTTTTTCATACGTTCGGCGCTTCGTAGCGCTCCAGGGAGACGCCGGCCTCGCCCAGCACCTCCAGCGCGAAGGCGTCCGGGTAGCCCTGCTCGTACACGATGCGGCGGATGCCGGCGTTGACCAGGATTTTCGCGCAGACCGAGCAGGGCTGGTGCGTGCAGTACAGGGTTCCGTTGTCGATGGAAATGCCCAGCTTCGCGGCCTGGATAACCGCGTTTTGCTCCGCATGGATGGCGTAACAGACCTCCAGCCGCGTGCCGGAGGGGATGTTCAGCTTGCGCCTGAGGCAGTAGCCCCGTTCCTTGCAGGTCATGGTGCCCGCGGCCGCCCCGTTGTAACCTGTGGTCATCACGCGCTTATCCTTTACGACGACCGCGCCGATGGAGCGGCCTTCATTGATGCAGCTGCTCCAGGTCGCCACCAGATGGGCCATTTCCATAAACCGGTGATCCCACTTATCCACGCCGACCTCCATGCATCATGCGTTTTTCTTCTGCTGTACGGCTTCCGCCTGCGCAATTCGGGCGTTCAGGCGTCCGCGCAGGTCCAGCAGCCACACTTCGTTGAGCGTCTCCTCTGATTCCCCAGGCTTTGTGCTGATTCCTTCCCCTATAAGCGTGAGCACGGCGTCCCTTCCCTCGAGGGACTCCAGCTTCTGCAGCGCGGCCAGGTCCTGCATCGCGTGCTGGAAAAGCATCAGGCGGAGGGATTCCTCCGGCTGGCCGCCTTCTGCCGGATACACCAGGAAGGCGCTGCCCGCCGGCCCCAGGCCGTCGTTGTCCGTGTTGAGGTAGGGGTCGGTCAGATAGCGGGAACCGGCGGAGAAATAGTAGTTGTAGCCGTTGACGATGAACCCGTCGGCGCCTATTTGGTACAGCTTGACGCCCAGCATCCTGGACACGCAGGCGGGCATCGCGATCAGGTCTCCGCTGTCCGCGCCTGCGGCTGACCGTGTGTGGCAAACCCATCGTTCCTCCGCTGAATAGCCGGAGAACGCGCCCGGGCGGCTGACCGGCGCAATCGGGATGACCCCGCCTTCATCCGCCAGGAACTCCGGACCGTCTAGCACGTCGGCAATCCGGACGCCCGGCAGAAGGGGCGTGACGGCCTTCACCAGCGCCTTGTACTGCTCCCTTTCCGCAGCCAGCGGAAGCTCGGCCACGTGAAAAACGCACTGGCCGAGCACGTCCAGGTAGCTCAGCTCGCGCATCAGCGCGGGCAGGTAGGCTGCCAGGAAATCCAGGTATTCCGGCGATGCCGCGTCGGTCTGCCAGCCGAACAGCTGCGTGTAGGCGCCGTCCTTGACGCCCATGATTTTCGGGGCGCTGAGCCTGCCACAGCCCGCTGCCGCCAGGGGCGCCATCTCGAAATACCGGATGCCTTCGTGCCGGCACAGCGCGATAAAGTCCCGCAGCTTTCCGAACCGGAAGGTGTATCCCAGCGGCGTCACGAATACCTCCGCCAATTGGGCGGTCATCCGTTCCTCCCCCGGGGCGGTATCCAGCGGCGGCGTATGGATGGGGGTGAGCATCATGTTCATCCCGCGCTTCGCGGACAAGGCGACAAAGTTGCGCAGGATGCGGTTGTGCTCGACGGAGAACACCGGTACGTGATAATGCGACGCGAGGCAATCCGCATTCAGCCGTCCGGACGCCTTCAGGCGCTGCCGCGGCGACTCCGCCTTCAGCAGTTCGATCTGCGTCTCCGCCTGCGCAAGGACGTTCCCCTCCTTATCCAGGAGACGGACGGACAGGCTGTACAAGCCCGGCGTGGCATCCGGCTCCGGCTCGACGTCCAGCCACAGCGCTTCCCACCGCCCCGGGTACAGCCGCAGCCCCATCTCCGGGTGGAAGGCACGCAGCAAATCAGGGAGCACGCCGCCGGGCACGGCCGCCGCGCTTCCCCGCAAGGCGAACGGGTAGCGGACCGGAACGCCGAACACGCGCCGCGCCTGCACCGGCAGGTCGCAGTCCACCCGCACGCTGACGGCGGGCAGCTCGTCGCCGTCGTACGCTTCCAGCCGGTAGGCGGCCTGAAGCGACAGCGTTTCCCCCCGGAGCATGCTGAGGGGCACGCCGCCTGGGTATTCAAGGGGCGCCTGGTCGTGACGGACCTTGGTCAGCGGACTGACCAGCGCCAACCGGATGTTCAACCGCTTTCCTCCTTTAGGCGTTCCTTGAGCCGGCCTTTCCCGGTGAGCCGGGCCACCGCCGGATAACTGCGCGTTTTTGCTGGAACCACCGTCACCCGATGTTCACGTGGGGAATGGCGTTGATGATGCGCTTCCTGCTTCCCCCCAGCGAACGCATCAGCCCCATCTGCGGCGCGTTTGCTGCAAAGACCTGGGTCACGGCGGAATGAACCCCCCGCTGGGCCAGCAAATCCGCCCCCGCCTGCAGCAGCGCCTTTCCCACCCCGCGGCGGCGCATGTCGCGCTGCACATAAAGCATGACCAGGGCGGCAGTGTCCGGGCTGGCGCCGGTCGCCAGCATCTCGGCAACGGGATGTCCGGCCCGGTAGAAACCCAGCGCCAGGAAATAGGGCTGCTGCATCTGCAGGGTCAGGAAATCGTGCGGGATGGGGGACAGGCGGTGCCGGTTGAGCCTTGCGACAAAATTCTGCTGGTCCTGGAGGGTCTGCAGGGCGACGGAAGCAAATTCGCAACCCATCGGCGCCTGAAACCCGCCCCGCGGCAGCGGGAAGACGTACTCCTCCCGCGCGTCACCGGCGGAAAAGCCATTTTGCGTATAAAACGTGGTCAGGTCAAACTGTGTCGGGGAAATTTCGGTGTAGATGCGGCCCTTGAGTTGGGGAAAGCCGGCGCGGATCTGCTCTGCCCTGCCCAGCAGCGCGCCCAGCAGCAGGTTGCGCGCGGACGCCTGGGACTGGATATCGATATACAGCTGCAGGGGGCGTTCCGGGTAGATTTCCTCCTGCATGTTCAGGATAATATAGGCGACGCCCATCTGGACGTACTGGTCGTTCGCAGCGAAGAAGACGTCTTCGGCGGGGATTCCCTGGAAAGGTGCCTGGGGATGAGATAGGCGCATACGGTCTCCTGTCCTTGCCTGCGGCTTGACGCCGGCGCTTATTGCCACTCGGATTGCTGCAGGGTGTCCCCCGGGGTCAGGTCATACACGATTTTCGCGATGCCCGGGTAATCCGAGAGCATCCGGGCGGTATACCTTTCCAGCAGGTCCCAGGGCAGCCTGGCGGGGAGGGCGCGCACGTCGCCCCCCTGATGGCTGGCTGTTACGGCGCGCAGCGCGATGACGGGCGCTTTCTCGCGGTTCTGGTACGGGGCTTCGTACAACATGGCGAAATACTTCCAAAAGCGCTTCGCAAGGCCGGATTCCCGGATTTCCTCCCCGAACAGGGCGTCCGCCCTGCGAAGCAGGTCCAGTTTCTCCTTCGTGCATTCGCCCACGACGCGCAGCGCCAGCCCTGTCCAGGGGAAAGACTGCATCCGGGTCAGCTCCGAGGGCATGCCCAGGGCCTCGCCCACCGCGCGGATTTCTTCCTTGAACAGCTCCGCCAATGGCGCGAGGACCGGCTTGTCCGTATTGACGTGCGGATGCCGTTGCGCATCGCGCGTGTCGGAGAGCAGGGAGGAGCCGGAGGTGGAGCGGATGAGCAGGTCGAAATTCATCGAGCCGACGGTTTCGTCCAGCACGCTTTGCAGCGTGTCCATCACACGGGCGCGCTTTTCCTCCTGCTTCCTGACACCCTTGAGCGCCTGGAGGAAGCGTTCTTCGGCCTGGATGATGCGCAGGTTGAGCCCGGCGTTCTGGTAATAGGCCGAAAACTCGTCCACCTCGCCCTCGCGCAGCAGCCCGGTGTCGACGAACACGCACTGAAGCCGGCTGCCCAGCGCGCGGTGCGCGAGGAGCGCGCAGACCCCGCTGTCCAGCCCGCCGCTCATCACGCAAAGTGCGTTCCCCTCAGGGACGGCGGCCTGGATGTCCGCGCGGGCTTTGGAAATGAAGGCGTCCTCCCCCCACCACCGGGTCGCTCCGCATACGCCCAGGCAAAACTGCAATAGCAGGCTCATGATGTCCGGGTCGTTCTGCTCCAATTGGCATTGCAGGGCAAAAATATCCAGCGTTTTGTGCATGACGCCCAGCACCTCGCCGTCCAGCTCGGCCAGCGGCTCGAGGTCGTCCGACACGCCAAGCGGCCGCACGGTGGCAAACATCCGCTCGGACTCGCCCAAGTCCTCCGTGATCCGGGAGGGCAGGAAGGTCAGCGTGTCGACGTCGTTGATCGTCCGCGCCTCCCCGGCCTGGCCGCCCAGCAGGCCGGCGACCGCGACGGCCGTGTCCCCCAGGGCCAGGACGGGCATTCCGGTGCGCAGCAGCTGGCCGTCCAGGGCCAGGGGCTCGCTCCCGCTGATACCGCCGGCCAGCACCAGGCCCAGCGCTTCCTCCGCGACGAGGCGCTCCACCGGGGTGTCCCCCGGCAGGATTTTACAGTAAATCTTTTCCGCCCGCAGCCTGGAGGCGATCAGGGCGGCATAGGAGGGGTCGAACCCCAAAACCAGTATCTGATCCCGCATTCCCGCTCCTCCGTTATACCGCGCCGTCCACGGTCCAAAACTCGGTGTGCTCCATCATCCACCGATGGGCGAACTGCGCCAGGGCCAGCTGCGTCTGCTGGTTGGCGATGCCCGTCTGGGGCAGGCTGACGATTCCCTGGAAGGCGCGGACGGCCTCCTGGGTGCGGTGGTTGTATACGCCGGTCAGGTCGGCGTCCCCCAGCAGGCGGATGGTCGCCAGCTGCTCCTGCAGCCTTGTCACCTTGACGGAATCCGCCCCGCCGCGCAGCACGATGTCCGCCAGGTCGTGCACGGTGCCGTAGCCCTGGATGCGCCAGTCATCCAGCCGGTACTGCGCGCGCTGCACTTTGTCCGGGTTGTTGCCCTCAATGGCCTGTACGATGACCTGCCCGGCGCTGTCGCGGAAGCACCGCTCCACCATCGCCACGTGGGTGGTGTCCCCGCTGGGGGTATACGAGAAGAACATCCAGTCGCCCGGCTGGGGCACATAGCTGTTCTTTTCCATCTGCGTTTCCTGGCCCTTGAACCACTGGCTGCCCCATTCCGACACAAAGCCCGTCCGGGCGATGTACCGGCCCTGCTTCAGGTACCAGTCCCGCCCGATATTGGTCGCCCCGTACAGCGGGAAGGTCTCCTGCAGCATCTTGACGCCCAGCGCCTCCTCCGTCTGCGCGACGGCCCAGCAGAGGAACTCCGCGCACCACTCCGCGGACGGGTTGCCGTACCAGGCGCCATACTTGGTGCGGCCGGCGCTGTCCTCCGTTTCGCCAAGCTCCTGGACGGCCGTTTCGAGCAGGCGGGAGACTTCCTTGGGGACCGGGTAGGCCGGGGGGATGGGGGTGAGCGGCTCGGCCGTCTGCGCGGAAACGGCGGCCAGCGCCATCAATAAGGCACAGGTCAACGCGGCGAAGCGCTTCATCCTCATCCTCCTTTGCAAAGACGTGATTCCCGGATTATACAATGACGCCCCGGCGCTGGCAAGCAAGGCGGCCGTGCTCAGGGCTGGGGCGCAGGGGGGATGGCCAGCAACGCTTCATTATAATCCGGAGGGTTCAAACAGCCGTAGGGCAGCCCGAGGGCTGCTTCCGCCTGCCGGCAGGCGCCATTCAGCAGACGTCGCGCGCCGGCAGCGGCGTCCGCTCCTCCCCGCCCGATTTCCCGAAGCGCCAGCGCGCAGCCGCCCAGAATCCCGTCAAACGCCAGCCGCTGCGCGCTTTCCCCGGAGAAGGAAGCCAGGTCCGCCTTCGCCAGCCCGGCCAGCAGCCGTGCAAACTCCGGGTAAAAGGCGTCCTCTGTGGCCAGGCGAAGCGCGTGGAGCAGCACCGGCCCTTCCGAGCGCGCCGTCAGGGCGGCCAGGCTTGCCGCCAGCGCCTCGTCCCCCGGGCGCAGGAGGCAGGCTTCCCGGAGCAGCAGCCCGAGGTCACGCAGCGGGTTCCCGCTTCTTTCGGCCTCGTAACGCTCCACCGCCTTGCGGGTCCGCTCACGGCCGACGCCCGCCAGCACGTCCAGCTTGCCCTCGAAATGGTGGTAAAAGCTTCCCTTGCTGCAGCCAAGCCGGTTCAGGATGTCCTGGATGGTGACGGCGTCGTAGCCCCGGCTGAAAAACAGCGAGGCGGCGGTTTCCAGGATTTCCTTCCTGCGCCGCTCGCCCTTGCTCAGGGGGGCGTTCCTTTTCGTATTGACAAGATGTCTAGTTATACTCGATCACCTGCTGCACCATGGGGTAACGCGAGGTAAACAGCTTCTCCCTCCGGTATTCAGCGCCGTTGCGCAGGAACACGCGGTAGGTGTCCACCACGTACCCCGTCCGCGCTTTTTTCAGCTCCTTCGTCGTGTTGTAGGGAAGGCTCGGATTCGCCTGCATCACGGGCTCCAGGGGAGGCGGCGTGGAGGAAATCTGCTGCGTTTCCAGCCGGACGGCCTCCCCGGGTGCGCTGAGCATGCCGTACACCTCCACGTGCACGGCGCGCTTGCTGTAGTAGGCGACGAGGAAGACGGGGGTGTCCTTGTCGTTGCGGAACTTGAGGTCCAGGTTCGGCCAGTTCACCGCCGCGTCCAGCCCCCGGTCCAGGTAGCTGACCGGCCAGGCGTGCGGGGAGCGGTCCACGATGGTCATGCCCGCCAGCGCGGCCGCGTTGAACAGCGTGGAGGAGACCTGGCACACGCCCCCACCCACATCGTCGATGAGCACGCCGCCCAGTATCGCCGGCGCGCCCTGGTACCCCTTCTCGATTGTGCGCTGGCCGGTGGCCTGGTTGAAGGAAAAGGTCTCCCCGGGCATCACGGTCTTGCCGTTGACGGACTGGGACGCCAGGGAGATGTTGTTGTTGCGGTTTTCGTCGGAAGTCGTCTTGGTGCTGAAGGAAGCCAGCTGCGTAAAGCTGTTCTGCAGGTCCATGCTGCTGACCCGCGGCAGGATGCGTTCGGTGGCTAGGCTGAGCCGGCCCTGGTAGTTCCCGCTGTCCAGCGCCTGAACCAGCGCGCGTTCGATATCGGCCGGGTTGACGCGGCGCCCCGGCACGTCCCGGGACACTTTGAACTGGCGGGTGGAGAAATTGAATTCCTCGATTACGGCGTTGACCGGCTCGCGGCTGACCTGTGCCGCGATAGCCTGGGACAGCGCGCGGACATCCTCGTACCGATAGGAAACGCGGGTGTAGAAGTAGGCTTTTTCCTGCCGGGTCTGCAGCGTGTGCCGCCACCGGATGTCAAAGGGGGTGCTGGCGCTGCCGATGCCCTGGATGAACCCCTGCCGCCCGATGGACCAGGCTTCGTCCAGAACGGGGGAAACGTTGCGCTCAAAGGGGATTTCCGCCTGCGTAATCCGGTAGGCCGCGTCGTCCACCTGCAGCAGGATGTCCAGGCTTGTCTCGCTGGCCGCCGCCTTCTGCTGCAGCGCGGCCTGCGCCTGCTGGCGGTTCATGCCGCCGACGGGCACCTCGTCCACAAGGATGCCATCAAAGAACACTGCGGGTGCCATGGCCGCCTTTTTGGCCGCGAACGCCGCGGAGGGCTGGTAGGCGCGGTAAACGGCAAGCAGGACGACCGCCAGCAGCGCCAGGGAAATGACCGCGACCGCCGCCCAGAATGCAGGGAAACGCCTGGGCTGACCCCGGGCGTCCAGCGCGCCGTATGGTTCTTCCGCATCGGGGCCGTCCTGCCAGTACCAGTCCTGCGGCTGGGCGACAAAGGGCGCCTGCCAGGCGCTGTCCGCCCGCTGCGGGTCACCCTGCGGAACCGCCCAGTCCGATTCGGTGATGCCCGGGCCACGGGAAGGGCCGGCTGTCGGGGGATAGGCGCCCCCGGCCGCGTCCTGCCGGTAGGCGGCGCGTCGGACAATCCTGTCATCCTGGAAAGTTGGTTTCGAGCGGTTCCCGCGGCGCAAAGGCGGCCCTCCTGCCTGACGTATTTGGCCCGATTGTAGGTTTGCGCTGCGGGAATGTCAAGAAACGGCGCGGTGCCGGCCGCCGCCGGCCCGCTTGACAACCCGTGCGTCCGCCCCTATGATGTGCGCAGAAGCGTGAAGGAGGAAAGGGATATGAAGTTCTACGTTTGCAAGCATTGCGGGAACATCGTCGCCTATGCGTACAATTCCGGCGTCAAGGTGGTCTGCTGCGGCGAGGAGATGCAGGAGATGGTGCCCGGCACCGTCGACGCGTCCAAGGAAAAGCACGTCCCGGAAGTGACCGTGGAGGGGAACCTGGTCAAGGTCAGGATCGGCTCGGTCGAACACCCCATGGAAGAAAAGCACTACATCACCTTCATCGCGCTGGAAACGGAGAACGGCAACCAGCGCAAGCCCCTGAAGCCCGGTGACAAGCCGGAGGCGGTCTTCTCCATCATCCCCGGCGACAAGGTCAAGGCGGTCTATGAGCACTGCAATCTCCACGGCCTTTGGAAGGCCTGAAAATAAAAAAGGAGCGACCCATGAAGAAATACGTGTGCGACATCTGCGGCTACATCTACGACGAGGCGGAGGGCGAGCCGGACAACGGCTACGCTCCCGGCACCAAGTGGGAAGACCTGCCGGACGATTATGAGTGCCCGCTGTGTGGCGCGAGCAAGGACCAGTTCAGCCTGGCCGAGTAAAACCCAAAGCCAACCAAAAGCGCCCCGACGGGCGCTTTTTTAATGCCATGCACCGGCCGGGCCGAAGCTGAGATACGTATTCCGGGCAGGCGCGGAACCGTCAGTCCGCCAGCCGCCGGGCGGCTTCCAGTTCCTCCAGGGGTTTTTTGGCGACCAGCAGCAGGATAAACCCCGCGAGGAACAGCAGCAGCAGGCACAGCGCGCCCAGGGAAGATCGGCCGGTCAGGTCGCCGACCAGGGCGAAGAGAAAGGGTCCGATGACGGTGGCGAACTTGCCGAAGATATCGAAGAACCCGAAGTACTCGTTGGAACGCTTCTTGGGCACCAGCTTGCCGAAATAGCTTCGGCTGACCGCCTGGATGCCGCCCTGCATCGTACCGACCAGCACGGCCATGCCCCAGAACAGCGCGGTGGAAAAGCCGATTGCGCCCTGGTAGCGCCTGATTTCTTCCGCGTTCCGGGACTGGAAATCGGTGAGCATGGCGTTGAGGTTCGGCAAGGCTTTTGCGGCCAGCGCTTCGTCGGCCGCGCTGATGCCGTTCCAGGTGAACGCCAGCTTGCCCACGGCTTCCGCGTCCTTGGAGCGGGCGGCCCGCTCCGCCGCGGTCAGGTAGGAAGCCAGCGCTTCCTTCGCGCTGTCCCCGTCCTCAAACGCCGCGGGGTTTGCGATGTCCTCGAAAGCGGAACGGCGGGTGGCGAAGGCAGCGCGGTAAGCGTCCTGGTGCGGCTCCAGCGTAAAGCCCATGACGAAGCCCACGAAGCAGATAAACATATAGACCGAAATCGCGATGAGCAGTGCCTTGCGCGTGGTAATCCTGCCCGCCATCCGGGCGAAGAGGATGGAGGAGGGCATGGCGACGATCTGGGTGACCAGCAGCGCCAGGATCATGCCGGTCGCCCCCAGGCCAAGGGCGGTGCCGTAGGCGGTGGAGATGGAGATGACCGTGCCCACCCCATCGATATAGAAGAAGTACGCCAGGATGAACAGCAGCAGGCCCCGCTGCGAGACGATGTCCCTGGCGGTGTGCAGCACGTTGTCGAAGGCGCCTTTCAGCGAGATGCGCTCCGGCCGCTCGATGTAGTGCGTCTGCTCGACGTTTTTGAGGAAGGGGATGGAAAAGACCAGCCACCATACGGGGACGATCAGGATGGAGAACTTCTGGGCGAAGGGGCTGTCGTACCCCAACACCATCAAAACGGCGATGGATATGACGAAGGGAATCGTGCTCCCGCCGATGTAGCCCATTGCGTATCCCCAGGAGGAGACCTTGTCCATGCGCTCGTTGGTGGTCACGTCCGTGAGGAAGCTGTCGTAGAAGAGGTTGGAGCCGGAAAACCCGATCCGGGACAGGACGTAGAACGCCAGCATGAGCTGCCAGTTCCCGGTCAGGGCGATGAGCGCCGTGGACAGGACGCCCAGCAGCATGAACACCGTAAACAGGCGCTTTTTCATCCCCCGGTAGTCCGCGATGGAACCCAGCAGCGGCGCCAGCACCGCGACGATCAGCGTGGCCAGGCTGGTGCCGTACCCCCACCAGGCGTCCCCCTGCTCGCCGACGAAGTTGACGAAGATGGTCGGGAATATCGCGGCCATAATGTTGGTCGCGTAAATCGAGTTGGCCCAGTCATACAGAATCCAGCTGCGTTCCTTGAGGGTGAATCGTTTCTGGCTAACGTCCTGCATGTCGGCGCCCTCCGGTTATTTATTGGGTGCAGTATATCCCTTTTCAGGCGTCTTGGATAGTTGCAGAGACCGCCCCGACGGCTTGTGGCGTGCCCGTATCTATCCGGGGTGTGATGACGGGCGAAGCGGGGTCCACCCGGTTCGCCGGACGGCCGGCGGGACGGGCTGCCCGGGGCATCATGTGACAAGTTATCAACAGTTCGTCACGGGAAATTAATATTTGGCCGGGAAAGAAAACATTGACGAAACAGATACGGCGTTCGCGTAATTTTATGCATTCGGACTCCCAGTTCCTGTGGCTTCGTGCGACCCGCTCCACAAGGGATGGTGGTTGGGGTGAACATTTCCACATCCCTCATGCATCCGGGAACCCGCCCCTCCCCGTTTGATTCTTCGCGCCCCCCATGGTAGAATGCCGCCGTGGGAGAACGGTCAATCCGCGCTTATCCACAGGAAGATATCCACAGATGCGCCCGGGTTGAAACGGCCAAGTCTGTTTTTTTTACCCCGTCGGCTTGCATAGGCATGCATAATCAAGGAATCAGGAGAACGGTGTTGGACTACCAGTCGATTTGGCAAAAGGCCTGTCAGCTCATGCACGCGGAGATGTCCGACGTGACATATTCCACGTGGATCGAGCGGGCGCTCAAACCCCTGGACATCCGGGGGGACCAGTATTTTGTCAAGGCTGAGACCGATTTTTACCACCAGTTCGTGGTCCCGCGCTATTCCGCGCTGATATCATCCGCGCTTCGCCAGGCTTCGGGCAAGGAACTGCGGCTCAACATCCTGACCCCCAGCCAGGCGACGCAGTTCCGCGACGGCGCGGCCATCATGGTCAAGCCGGCGCCCCAGCTCAACGCGCGATACACCTTCGAGTCCTTCGTCGTCGGCTCCGGCAACCGCTTCGCCCACGCGGCGTCCCTGGCCGTCGCGCAGTCGCCGGCGGACGCCTATAACCCCCTGTTCATCTACGGCGGGGTCGGCCTGGGGAAAACCCACCTGATGCACGCCATCGGGCATTACATCCTGCAGGAAAAACCGGAAACGCGGCTTGAATACGTGACCAGCGAAACCTTCACCATTGAGCTGGTCACCGCCATCCAGACCAACCGGAACGTCCAGTTCCGGGAAAAGTACCGCAGCGTCGACGTCCTGCTGATTGATGACATCCAGTTCATCGCCGGCCGCGACTCCACCCAGGAGGAGTTCTTCCACACCTTCAACGCCCTTTTCGGCGCGGGAAAGCAGATCATCATCTCCTCCGACCGGCCGCCCAAGGAAATCGCCCACCTGGAGGAGCGGCTGCGCAGCCGCTTCCTCTCCGGCCTCATCGCCGACATCCAGCGGCCGGACCTGGATACCCGCTGCGCCATCCTGCGCTCCAAGGCGCGGGAGGAAAGCATCCAGGTGGGGGAGGACGTGGTGCAGATGATTGCCCAGAACGTGGACAGCAACATCCGCGAGCTGGAGGGCAGCCTGACGCGCCTGCAGGCCTATTCATCCCTTTCCGGCAAGGAAATCAGCCTGAACCTCGCGCAGGAGGCGCTCAGGGAAATCATCTCCGAGCACCAGCCCCGCTCCGTCACCTGCCAGGACGTCCTGGAGGCCGTCTCCACGTATTACGACATCCAGACCGACGACCTGAAAGGCCCCCGCCGCAGCCGGAGCGTCACCGTCCCCCGGCAGATTATCATGTACCTGTCCCGCAAGCTCACGGAGGCCAGCCTGCCCCAGATCGGGGAGATGCTGGGCGGGCGTGACCACTCCACGGTGCTGCACGGCTGCGCGAAAATCGAAAGCCTGATGCTGGAATCCCCGCCCATCAAGGCGGCGGTCAGCGACCTGAGCAAGCTGCTGCTGCGCGGCTGAGGCGAATAGGTTTACAGGTTGCCTAAAAAGGACGCATTTTATTGAAAAGAATAGGCTGTCAGCCAGTTCATCGAGAGATATAGTGCCTTCAGCAAGTATGGACGCACAACAATACAGTAATTTCATCAGGAAATAGTGCAGTATGCAAGATGATCAACTGTCACGGAAATATCGAGATGCAGCATTCGTGGGTAGAATCGGGAAATTGTATATTCATGTTTATACTCGGGATGAGGGAAAAACGCCTCATTTTCATGTAATCAACAGGGATATGACTTTTGACTGCCTTATAAAAATCTTGGAACCCGAGTATTATCAGCATGGCTCATATACGGACATGTTGTCCAAGCGGACCATCAAGACCCTTATGAAGTTCTTGGAGAGTCCCAAACGTTCAACAAGATATATAGGAACTAACTGGAATAATCTAATAGATCTCTGGAATACAAGCTTGAATCGGAGAAAAGTTGATATGAATCATCCTATGCCAGATTATACGAAACTCAAGTAATGTAAGCTGATTCTTATAAAAACTCGATAATCTAATGTTTAGAATTATCAACTCAAAACATTAACAATACTGTCCGAGCAGGTGTTGCCAATCCATTTCAAGCGCGCGAAAAGAATCGGAGATAAGTCTATATAGAAATGTGCTTGATGTAATTGAGATAGAGTTTTTGCAAAGACTTATTTTCCGTGCGAGCCAATTCATGGCCATCATATACTTATGACCACTTGTCTTGAGGAATCGGAAGGCAGAGCCCGCCGAACATTTACGCGCAGCGCCGCATCGGAACGGCTTTCGCTCCCGCAAGCGAGGCATATGAATGCGCGCTCACATTCCGGGGCTCCTCCTTTCCAATGAGAAGCTTGTCTATTATCTGCAGATGATTCGCTCCTTTATTGCAGCCTTCAGGGGAACCATGCGGATGGGAGCGGGAAGTGGCGACAAGTTGCGGGTTCGGCTACATCAAATTTATGCTTTGCATTGTTTTCAGCCAGTAATTGCTGCGGAACAGGCGGAGGTTCCCATTTCCCAAAAGCAAGGGAAGGTTCGCTAACACATCAACAATACGCAAAAGAACCGGCCGCCGGCCGGTTCTTCGCACGAACGCGGATCAGTCCGCCGAGTAGGGCATCAGCGCGATGGCACGCGCGCGCTTGATGGCCTCCGACAGCTGCCGCTGGTGCTTGGCGCAGGTTCCCATCATCCTGCGCGGGGAAATCTTGCCGCGCTCGTTGATGTAGCGGCGCAGCCGGTTGACGTCCTTGTAATCGATGTAGACCACCTTGTTGGCGCAGAAATCGCAAACCTTGCGCCGGGGGCGCCGGCCGCCGCGGGGGCGCTGCCTTCTTTCGGCTCCTCTATCCTCAGACATGGCTCTGTCTCCTCACTTCTTCATTAAAAGGGCAGGTCGTCGTCGTCCACGCGGACGAAACCGCCGCCCGGCTCCTGCGCCGGCGCCTGCTGGGCAGGCGCGGGGCGGCTGTCGCCGCCGCCTTCGCCGCGCGGGGTCAGGAATTCCACCTCGTCCGCGCTGACTTCCAGGCTGTAGCGCTGCTGGCCGTCGTTGCCGGTGTAGTTCTGCAGCGTCAGCGTCCCCACCACGCCCACCTTGCGGCCCTTGGCCAGGAAGCGGTTGCAGTTCTCCGCCAGCTGCCGCCAGGTGGTCACGCGGAAGAAATCCGCCTCCGGCTGCCCGGCTTCCGCCCCCTGGCGGTTGCGCCGGTTGACCGCGACGGTGAAGTTGCACATCGGGACGCCGCTTTGGGTGCTGCGCATCTCCGGGTCGCGGGTCAGGTTGCCGATGATAAAAATCTTGTTCATGCCGGACTTTACTCCTCGTTCGCTTCGGCGACGGCCTCGACGTCCGGTTCCGGCACGTCGGCGGCCTGGCCTTGCGGCACGGCGCGCTGCGCCTGTGGCTTGACGTTGGAGCGCTTGTGTTCCACGCGCGTGATGAGATAGCGCATCACGTTGTCGTCGATTTCAAGCAGGCGCTCCAGCTCCTTGGGAAAGGTCGGGGGTGCGGAGAAGTTGACCAGGACGTAGTAGCCTTCCGGCTTGTCGTTCACCAGGTACGCCAGGCGGCGCTTTCCCCACTCCTCGGTCTTTTCGGTCTTGCCGCCGTTTTGCTCGATCAGCGCGTTGAAGCGCGCGATGAGTTCCTTGCGGGGCTCCTCCTCCAGGCTGACATCGACGATGTAGAGCAGTTCGTAATCCATTCCTTTCACCTCCTCATGGACATATGGCGCCATGTCTTGCATGGCGCAAGGATGTGCCGAAAATGGATTATACATGCAACTCCCGACTTGCGCAAGCATTTTTATCCCTTGTTGACAAACGCCGTGCCCAACGCCATGACAGCCAGCGCCGCCCAGAACAGCGCGCCCGGAACCTCGCGGAACAGCGCCAGTGAAAGCAGCGCCCCGATAAATGGCGCGACGGCGTAATACGCGCTGGTTTTCGCGGCGCCCAGGTGGCGCTGGGCCTTCACGTACAGGTATACGCTCAGCCCGTAGGAGAAAAATCCCAGCGCGAGGCTCTGCATCGCTATCAGGACGCCTGGCAGCGCTTCGCCGGCCAGAAGGCCGATGACAAGGGAGGCGCCGCCTGAGCCCAGCCCCTTGATGACGACGATTTGCCGGGCGTCCTTGGAGGACAGCATCCGCGTGCAGTTGTTCTCCAGCCCCCAGCAGGCGCAGGCCAGAAGGACCAGCAGGGAGCCGGCGCTGAACCGCAGGCTGTCCAGGTCCCGCAGGCTCAGCATCGCCGTCGCGGCGGTCACCAACAGGATGCCCGCCCACAACCTGCCGGAAACGCGCTCCTGAAACAGCAGCCAGGCGAACAGCGTGGTGGCGACGATTTCAAAGTTGTTGAGCAGGGACACGTTGGCCGCTGCGGCCAGCTTCAGGCCGGCCAGCAGCAGGATGGGCGCCATCACGTCCAGCGCTACCATGGCCAGGACGTACTTGCGCTCGCCCCTTCCCAGCGGCTCCTCACGGTCCTTGATTCCGGCGCCGCGCCGCGCCGCCCGCAGCAGCAGCATGCCCAGGCCGGCGCCCAGGTACAAAAGGCCGGCCAGCACGATGGCGCCGACGCTTTGCAGCAGGGTTTTTGCGACCGGCGTGCTGACCGCGTAGAAGGCGGCCGCCAGGAAGGCGTATACGCCCGCCTTCCGGCGCTCTGCCGCGGAAGCGTGGTTCGGCTGCGTCAAGGGATTAGTACCGGACTTCCGGCAGGCTGGCGGCGGCGACGGACTGGCCCACGCGCCGTGCCCGCTCGTCCGGGATGCTCAGCGCGATGGCTCCCGCCAGTTCCGGATACTCCATCGCCATTGTTTCCCGGGCGGTGTCAATCATGACCGTCCCGCCCTCCCCGCTGGTGACCCGGCCCATGACCAGCACCTGCGCGACGTCGTAAAACTCCGCGTACCAGGCGACCGCATGGGCAAGGTAGACGCCGATGGTCTCATAGATTTTCCGCGCCTGCGGGTTCCCCTCTTCCATTTCCTTCTGTACGGCTTTGAGCCGGTCCGCGGGGGAATCCGCGGCGTTCAAGACGATGCCCGCGGCGGGCGCCAGTTTGATGACGGCGTCCTGGGAGAAGTACTTGACCCCGCAGCCGATATCGCCGGACCACTCGTCCGCCATCGCGGCCGGGTTGCCGTCCACCGGCACGAAGGCCAGCTCGTTGAGCCAGCCCATGATGCGCATGTGACTGTCCACATAGCCGCCCGCCTGGCTGGTGCCCATCGCCAGGCCCAGGACGCGCCCGGTTTCCAGGCTCATGGCGCCGGCCAGGGCGGTCACGTCGCCGTCGTTGGCCACCACCAGGGGCACGCCGCCCATTTCCCTGGCGGCGTTGATGTAAATATCCTTGACCTTTTTATTGAAAAGGTCCCTGGGAACCTTGATGAACAGCGAGGCGGCCATCACGCGGTTGTCCACGAACACGCCGGCGCTGGACACGCCGATGGCATCGACCCGGGGGAGGCGCGCAGCGGCCGCGCGCAGGGCGCTCAGGATGCCCTGGTAATGGTACTCCGGGTCCTCCTGGGTTTTCGGGAACCAGACGACCTCCTCGGAATACACTGCCTCCCCGTCGATGACCGCGCTGACCTTCCGGTCGCTGCCGCCCGCGTCAAAGCCGATGCGGCAGCCGTTCAAGTGCCTGCCGACGTCGCTGGCGTCCTCCGCGGAACGGGCGTACCGGCCCGCTTCGTCCAGCCAGCATACCTCGAAGGGCCTTTCGTAGACGGTCTGCATGAAGTCCGCGTCAAACGCCCTGGAGCCGCCCGTGCGGTAAGCGCCTTTCAGGTATTCGAAGACGGAGGGGGAGCCGGACACGCTGACGCGGTGCCCGCCCCGCATCCACAGCAGGCTCTTGGCCACGCGGTCAACCATGGAAAAGTTGCGCGGGTCGTCGACGCCTTCGGGGAAAATATCCATCCGGTAGGTCGACCACAGCGTCTCGGAACGGTGGAAGACCAGGGTCAGCGGAGCCGGGGCGCCGTGCCGCTTCACGTCCCGCCGGAAGGCGCGCAAGGCCAGCGGAAGGGGGGAAAACCCTGGATCGAGCGGGGCCTGCACTTTCAGCTTCGTCATGTTCACGCCCTCCGGTATTTCATCGTGCCCCGCACATAGGTCGCCCGCGCGTTCCACTCATTGTCAAACAGCGCGATATCCGCGTCCCGGCCTTCCTCGAAGCTGCCCTTGCGGTCGGATACGCCGATGGCGCCCGCCGCGCTCTGCGTCGCGTGGGAGACGGCCTGGGCGTCCGAAAGGCCTGCCTTGTCCCGCAGGTTCCGGACCGCCTGGTTGAGCCTGAGCACGCTGCCGGCGATGGTGCCGTCCTCCAGCCGGCATTCGATGCCTTTTACAAAGATGGGCTGGCCGCCCAGGGTGTATTCCCCGTCGCCCAGGCCGCCCGCGCGGGTGCAGTCGGTCACCAGCACCAGGCGGCCGCCCTTGGTTCCCGCGAGCAGGGCGAACAGGCCGGGATGGACGTGGAAGGCGTCGGCGATCAGCTCCGTATAAACCGGGGACGCGAGGGCGGCGCCCACGACGCCCGGCTCCCGGTGGTTCAGCCCGCTCATGGCGTTGAACAGATGGGTGACATAGGAGGCGCCCGCCGCAATCGCGTCCATTGCCTGGGCGAAGGTGGCGTCGGTGTGGCCGATGGAGACGACGATGGGGGAAGAGGACGTGACCTCCCGGATGAACGCCAGCCCGCCCGGCATTTCCGGCGCCATGGTGACGATTCTGACGACGTCCCGGTGCTCCAGCAGCCGCTTCGCGTCCGGCGGCAGGATGTCCCGCGCGGCCTGGGCGCCCTTGCGCCTGGGGTTGATGAAGGGGCCTTCCGCGTGGGTGCCCAGGATTTCGCTGCCGGGGAAGCCCGCTTCCCGGCTTTGCGGCATGAGCGTGCGGACTGCTACGAAGGCCTGCTCGATTTCCGGCCAGGAGACGGTCATGGTGGTCGGCAGGAAGGAGGTGACGCCGTTTTCCAGCAAGCCCGCCGCGATGCGCCGGATGCCCTCCACGCTGCCGTCGGAGGTATCCTCGCCCGCGTACCCGTGGATGTGCAGGTCGATTAGCCCCGGGGACACCATCAGGCCGTCCGCGTCCAGCCGCTCGCAGCCTTCGGGCAGGTCCGGCTCCGGGACGACGCCCCGGATTGTTTCCTCAAACAGCAAGGCCATTCCCTTCAGCGCCTCGCCCCGGTGCAGGATGGTTCCCTTGACCAACGCCTTCATATTCGCTTCCCCGTTTCAATGTGTTCGCCCAGCCGGATTATAACCCCGGGCACGGCATGAATCAACCGCGCCGGGCGCCGCGGTTGACAGCCGCGCACCCGGTCTTTAGTATGTAGAAAATGGTTTCGTCGCCGGCAGCCGGTCGTCCGGCCCACAGGAAGCGGCGATGCCTTGAAAGCGGAAAGATGGAAGGACAAATGGATTCAAGGCCGTCCGCGCATGGCGGGCAGCCGTATACCGCGCGGGCGCAGCAGGCCAAATCCCGGCCGATGTTCGTCAACCTGAAGAACAGGCTGCACCTGCCGGGCGTCAACGAACTGCTGGCGCCCTGCACCGCCCACCTGACGCCTGCGCAGTACAAGCGCATGCTGGGCGCCTGGCAGCAGATGCCGCGTTACCATGTTTACGGCTTCGTCCAGTACGGCCGGGCCATCGCGCTGGTGGCGATGGAGGAGAAGGTGACCGGCGCGGCCCGGATACTGGCGCTGTCCGTGCTGCCGCAGCACCGCGGCCGCGGGCTGGGGCGCAGGATGGTCATCGAATCCTTCTGCACGATGGACCTGGCGACGCTCAGCGCGGACACGCTGGCTGAGATGACCGGCTTTTATGAGAAGGTCCTGTTTGAAATCGGCCCGCCCCGCGAGGGAAGCTCCGGCCTGTGGGTCTATCCCTGCCTGCTTCGCCGGGAAACCCTCCACGCCGCCTACCAGCACGAGTATTCCGCCGGGGCGGTCCTCTACGGTGAAACGAGGGAGGGCCGCGTCTACGTGCTGGTGACGGAGTTGTCCGGCAACACGGGGCTTCCCAAAGGCCATGTGGAGGCGGGGGAAACCCAGGAGCAGACGGCGCTGCGGGAAATCCGCGAGGAGACGGGGCTTCACGCGGACATCCTGCCCGGGTTCGGCGGGGAAATCGTGTATCCCCAGGGCAAGGGGATGCTCAAGCATTTCACGTATTTCCTGGCGACCTTCACAGGGGACCAGCAGCCGGTTTCGGGCAGCGACGTGGTGGTTCACGTCCTGCCCTACGACCAGGCGCTGCGCAAGCTGTCCTTCGCCGACGTGCGCGGCATCCTGCGGGACGCGGAGATTTTTCTGAATATGGGACAATAATTAGACAAATCCTGTTGAATCCGCCGGAACCTGTTTATAATCCCTTAGCCCGCCAAAGGCGGGGGTTGGCGGATCCGCCAATGGAAAGGAGCGTAACCATGTCAGGCATTCTTCCCATCATTATCCAGTTGATTTCCGGCGCCCTGGGCGGCAACGGCGCGGGCAAGGCCATGCCGAAAATCTCCCTTGGCAACATCGGCAACACCATCGCCGGCATCCTGGGCGGCCTGGGCGGCGGGCAGCTGCTGGGCGCCCTGGGCGTAGGCGCCGGCGCGGCGGCGGGGGCAGCCACGGGCGGCGGGCTCGACCTGGGCGGCATCCTGGGCAGCATCCTGGGCGGCGGCGTCGGCGGCGGCCTGTTGACGGCCATCGTAGGCGCCATCAAGGGCGCAGTGTCCAAGAAGTAAGCCGGAACCGGGTATTGGCGAAAAGTGGGCGGCCAGCCGCCCACTTTCGCTTGTCGGAAAGGTCTGCGGACTTTTTTCGAAAAGCAAAGGCGCCCCGGAGCGGGACGCCTTCAAAGTGGGCAAGGGCTTAGATTACGTCGGGCGGCATCTCGGGCTTGGGCCCGAAGTAGCCCTCCATCTGGGCGTCGCTCAGCTTGAACCAGTCCCTGACCTGCTCCCAGCACAGGGTGGGGCGCTTCTTGACGGTGTTTTTCATCCGGTTGACCCGGGTGTTCCAGTACCGCATGCACCCGTCCACCGTCTGGGGCTGCTCGGAGGAGATGCTCTTGAGGTTGTAGGATGCCCAGCGCTCGAAGTGCATCATCATCTCCGGCTGCAGGATGGCGTAGCATTCATCAATCTGCCGGAGCATGACCTCGGTGGTCAATTGGCGGAAAATCTCGCCGAACCTGCGCAGGAACTTATCCTGCATCTCGGCGTTTTCCATGAACTTCTTGATGAGGGTGTTGTCAATTCGCCGCCCCACGCCCGTGCCCTTGGGATGCAGGATGTTCTGGATGCCGTTGGCCCCCGAGTTGAACAGGCCGTAATCCAGGTCGAACAGAATCCACTTCCATTTTCCGCCGGGCAGCTTGTAGTAGCGGATGTTGCCGGTATCGGTGTTGGCGAAGAAGGCCTCGAGGATTTCGTAGTCGAAGTAATTGTCCACGTCGATGCGGTCGGTCAGGTACTTCAGGTCCTCCGGGTTGGTGCCCGGGGAAAGCGTCTTCGCCTTCTTGATCAGGTCGTTGTATTCGGCGTTGCTGCCCCAGTAGGATTTGCCGTTGGCCTCCAGGATGGTCATATCGTCCGCTTCCTCCAGCGGAACCCCTTCATGCTGGGCGACAAAGTAGCGGCTGACCCGCTCCCTCATGTTGTAGTGACCCCAGTACTGGCCGTTGAGGTACACGATGACGGGCTTCCAGGCCTGGTGGATGACGTCGGTGTCCACCTGGTCCACCAGGCGGGACTGCACGCCGTCCGCCATCCGGGTCCAGACCGCGTCGTTGCCGCTGACGCGCAGGACGAAGGACTTGTACTGGTCGTACGGACGGTCCTCAAACAGCGGGGCGTTGAAGTATTTGCTGCCAAAGCGCGCGCGCGCGGTCACCTTGAAGGACTTCTGCGGCATGTCCAGGGAGTACTGCCCGATGAGGCCGAAGGTGACGCCCTGGCTGAAGACCATCTGGCCGGTTGACGAGTCGAACATTTCCCCGTAGCCGGGCCGCTGGACCTTGCCGTGAATCCGGTAGGTCGGCTCCGGGTTCTCAAAGGGGATTTTTTCATACTTCAGCAGGTCGACGCCCTCGCCCGCCGCCAGGATTCCGGTTTGTTGGTTCCACAGCTCGTCCGGGTCCGTGGTCAGGCACACGACGGGCAGGGAGAAGTAGGTTTTCATGACGTATGTGGCCGTGATGACGCTGGAGGGCTGCAGGCCGCTTTGGAAGGCGCGGGCGCGCAGCACCGCCGTGTCCCGGATGGTCAGGGGCTGTGCGTAGTCCTGGCCGTTCGAAACCGTCGGGATGGAGCCGTCCAGGGTGTAGCGCACCTGGGTTCCTTCCGGCACGGAAATCGAGACCTCGACGTCCTGCTGGTACAGGCCCCCCAGGACCGAAAAGGCGGGCGTCTGCGCGAAGCCCGCGAACCCCGGGCCGTTGGCGGCCCCGGGCGTCGGCACTTCAAAAAAATAATAGTCCTCCTGCCCCTCGACCCGGCCAAAGGAGATGTCCGTCGGGATTTCCGGGGTGATGACGCGGTCCAGGATGCGCCCGTCCGGGGTGGACAGCGTGACGACCTCGCCGCCCGCGCGCTTGATGGCGTAGCTGGCCTGAAGCGCAGAGGCATCGCTGCCGGCGGTTTTGCTCTTGTTCAGCAGGATAATCTTGTATTCGCCCGGCCAGATGGCGGTTCCCTGGGGGAATTGCCATTTCCGGGGCCAGGTGATGGAGTCGGAAAGGCCCCAGCGGCTGATGTCCTGCACCTGGCCGGAGCTGTTGTAGATTTCCGCCCAGTCGCTGACCGGGTAACCTGCGGCGGCGGCGACGGAGTCGTTGCTGCTCATCACCTCGGTGATGTATATGCCGGTGGGGTTGCTCGCGCGGAGGTACTGCTCCGCCATTTTGAAGCCCGCCGCGTTATTTGGCGCGCCGGGGGTGGGGATGGTGAAGATGGTCCATTCGCCGCTGGTCTCGTCCCGGCCAAAGCTGTGGTCCGCCGGCATGTTCTCGTAGCTGACCCGGTCCAGCAGCTGGCCCAGGCGGGTGGACAGCACCACCGTCTCCCCCTCCGCCGCCAGGGAGAAATTGGCGTGCGGGTATCCGCCGGTATTGTCCCTGTCCTTGCCGGAGCAAAACACCAGGTAATAGCCGTTGGGGGCGATGTAGGCCCCTTCCGGGAAGACCCACTTCATCGGCCGCTGCTCGTTGTCGGACAGCGCCAGGGGGCTCAGGTCGATGGGCTGGTCGGTGTTGTTTTTCAGTTCCAGCCAGTCGCTCATCTCGCCGTCTTCATCCCTGAGGCCGCTGCGGGGGGCGGGGCAGATTTCGTTGATGACCAATTGGCCCGAGGCGATGACGTAGCTGGCCATGTAGGCGTCGTAGCCTGCCTGGGTGTTGGGATAGCCGGGGGTGAACAGCCCGCTTTTCAGGTACGTGCCGTCTTCCTGCAGCGCGTAGGTCTCGTCGGCGTTGAGCGTGGGGACGTTTTCCACCTTGTCCAGCACGTAGCCCTGGGTGTCAAACAGGTATACGGAGCAGGTGATGCTGGAGAGCTTGAACTTGGCGTGGTAGGGCAGCCCGGCCTGGTTCTGGTTGGTGTTGTCACAATAAACGACGACCCGCCCGCCGGGCTGCAGCGTGTCGGCGGGGAAAATAAACCGCGCGCGGTCCGGGCGGTTGGAGAGCGTCAGCCCCTCCAGGGGAATGGGATGGTCGGAGGCGTTGACCAGCTCGACCCAGTCGGGGAAGTTGCCGTTCTCGTCCGGGTAGGCGGACACGTTGTCCGACATGATTTCGCTGATGCGCAGCCCCTCGTACGCGCCGGTCACGGTGCCGTCCGCGCTGACGTTCAGGGCTTTCCTCGTGCGCTCCGTCGGGGACACGAGCAGCACCAGCGCGATGAGCGCCAGGCAGAAAACCAGCAGGCCCAGGCGCGGCTCCCTGCGGCGGGCGCTGCGGACGGGCGGCCTGGATGAGGTTTTGGGCATTCGGGCTCCTTCGTTCAATACTCCCGGAGAACCAAGATGGTCACGCCGGGGTTGGGGCTGGGTTCTTCCCTTTTGACCAAGGGGTGGCGGAGGAACTCGGACCGGACCATGTCCCGGATGGCGCTTCCCTGCCGGTGCCCGTGGACGACGCGCAGACGGTAGTCCGCCGCGGTCGCGCGCCGCAGCGCCGAGGCGACGGCGTTGCGCGCCTGGAAAAGGTTCATGCCGTGAAGGTCGATTTCCATGTGCGTCCCCCCTGTGAAAACCCATGCAAAGTATAATCCAGCGGGGCGGTTGAATCAAGCCGGGAGGGCGCGGGGCCAGGCTGCGCCTTATCTTTTTTCCAGTCGCTTGAGAATCAGCGCGAGGTAGTCGGGTACGACGTCGTACCCGGAGGCGTACAGCATCCGCGTGCCCACCGCGTCCTCCACCTCGTTGAACAGCAGCTGCCCCCGGTGCAGGATAAAATCGACGCCCGCCAGGCCAAAATCGAAGGCCCCGGCGATGTCGCGCACCCACTTCTCCTCCGCGGCGCGCAGCGTCCAGGGGACCGCGTCCCCGCCTTGGTTGAGGTTGCTGCGGAAATCATGGTCAGAGCGGCGCATCATCACGCGGACGATTTCCTTTCCCAGCACATAGGCGCGCACGTCCTTCCCCGGCGTGTCCGACATCGGCTGCGCCAGCGCCCCGTCCGGTCGGATGGCAGCCAGGGCTGCGCGGAAGGAGGGGCCGTCGTCCGCGCGGTACACCTGCCGGCCGCCGGAGCCGTGGGCGGATTTGACGACGACCGGGTAGGGGAAGGGGGAATCCGTTTCGTCCCCCTGCAAAAACACGGTATCCATCATCGGCGCAAGGCCGGACAGCGTCAGGTGCGTCAGCCGCTTGTCGTTGCAGACGCGGGCGACGCGGGAACCGTTGAACGCGGGTACGCCCAGGCGCTCGAATTGCTCCGTCAGTAGCGGGCGGTTCAGGCGCATCACGCAGGCGTCCGGCAGGGGATGCCCGTCCAGGTGCCGGATGACAGGCGCGCCGTCTTCGATGCCGGTTTGCAGCCGGTCCGCGGTCACCAGCCAAAGGGGAACGCCCCGGGCTCGGGCCGCGTCCTCCCAGCGGTCGATAAAGAAGCGGTTGCGCGCCACTTCCCCGGGCTCGTAGACCAGCCACAGGCCTTTCACGGGCGTACCTTCAGCAGCCGGACGATGTCGTCGGCCGGGTTGACGCCGGTGGCCTGCATGAGGCCCAGGAAATGCGCGTTGGAGTTGACCTCGCATACAAGAGGCCCCGCTTTTGAGGGCAGCAGGTCCACCCCGGCGAAATCCGCCCCGCAGGCCAGACAGGCCGCGACAGCGAGCGCCGCCTCCTCCGGGGAGGGGCGGTATGCGATGGCGACCCCGCCGTGTTCCAGGTTCGCCCGGAAATCCCCGCTGCGGTTCACCCGCTCCATGGAGGCGACCGCGCGCCTGCCCACGACGTAGATTCTCAGGTCCCGCCCCGCGGTCTCGCGGACAAAGCGCTGGAACAGCAAGGGCTTGTCGCCGGCGTTTTCAATGATGCCCCGCAGCTGTTCCATGGATTCCGCCAGATAAACCTGGCGGCCGAAGGAGCCCTGCCCCTCCTTGACGACCAGCGGGAAGCCCAGCCTGCCGGCGACCTCGTTGAGGAAATCCATCCCGCCGTAGCCGACGCCCTCGTAGCTTTTGGGGCACAGAAGCGTTTCCGGCTGCGGGAGGCCCGCCCGCTCCAATAACAGCGTGGTGGCGGTCTTGTCATCGCAGGCGGCAATCGCGCGGGAGGAATTGAACAGGCGGACCCCGGCGGCTTCCATGCGCTGTGCCAGGCGGACGTCCTTGTCAAAGAACAGCGCGCAGGCTGGCGGGTCGCCGAGGCTTGCGGGCCCGACAAAGGCGTCGTTCTTCACCGGCTTGAGCCGGACGCCGGCGCGCCGCGCCGCCGATAGCAGTTCCTCCTCCATGCGCCGGAAGGACTCCGCGCGCAGGAAGGCGTTGGTCACCAGCCATGCTTGTTCCATCGTTGCCCTCCGCAGAGCGTATCTTAACACTCCCGGGCTGAAAATACACCCGTCACAAATCGCCGGTCACCGGCAAATGGGATAAGGTGCGAAAGCGCTTGCCGTATGCTATAATCCACCGATACGGAGGGGAAAACCGTGGAGATATTGATTCAGGCGGCGGAATTTACCTGGTACGAGGTGCTCATCCGGCTGACCGCAGCCGTGGCCGTGGGCAGCATCATCGGCATTGAGCGGGAATACAAGAACCGCCCCGCGGGCATGCGGACGCACAGCCTGGTGTGCCTGGGCGCCGCGCTGGTGGCGGTCCTGGAAGGCCTGCTGGTCGAGTCCCAGCTCGCCGTCACCGGCAACGTGCCCGTCGCCATCTCCATCGGCCGCATCTCGGCCCAGGTCATCAGCGGCATCGGCTTTCTGGGCGCCGGTACCATCTTCATCGCGCAGAAGAAAATCTCCGGACTGACGACGGCCGCCAGCCTGTGGAACGTCGCCTGCCTGGGCCTGCTCATCGGCTTTGGCTATTACTGGCTGGCGGTCATCATCTGCGGCTTCATCATGCTGGTGCTCGTCGTCCTGGCGCGCATCATCAAGGTCAACACGGTCAAGCGCGTCGAAATCCGCTTCACCAACCGCCGCACCGCCCTGCCCTACATCAACGAGTACTTCCAGAAAAACGGCATCCAGGTGCTGGACATGGACTTCCACATCGAGCACATCCCGCAGAAGGACAAGCCGGACGAGAACCTCTATACCAACCTCTACACCCTTCACCTGCCCTCCGACCTCCATTTTACCGACATGGTCAGCAAGCTGTCCGAGAACACGGACATCCAGACGGTCCGGACCCGGAACGTCTGACGGGCGCTTTATTCGGAAGAGCGGGTCGACCCGCTCTTTTTAATTCCGCAAATGGCCTACAGGTACAATGTATTCCCGCCGATAAACTCCCTCAGGATGCTCAGCGGCGGAATCTCGTTGAAGACGTCGGGGTCCACCGGCAGCATGTAGTTGAGGATTTTCAGGATGCGGTTGCATTTGAGAAAGTGCGGGCTGTTGCGCGGCACCTGGTTGAGGATGTCGAAGGACATGGTCTTGAGGATGGGCAGCTCGTAGTGCAGCGCGGAGTTGAACACGATGTCGGCCTGCTCCTGGTAGGGGAAAATCCATCTTTCCTCGCCGCGTCTCACGCTGTCCCACATCGCCAGGGTTTTGATGGGCGGCGTGTTGCGGAACTGGTAATCGCGCACGATGCGCCGCAGCAGCCGCGCGTCGGTGGTCCGGATGCGGTTGTGGCGGTCCAGGTTCAGGGTGGTCAGCTGGCTGATGTAGATGCGGCACAGCAGCCGCTTTTCAAAGGGTTCGTGCAGCAGGGGGTTGAGCCCATGGATGCCTTCGATGATCAGCGGCGTGGAAGCATCGATTTGCACCGTTTCCCAGGTTTCCCTTCGCCGCTTGGTGGTGAAGTCGAAGCGGGGCATCGGCGTTTCCCGCCCGGACAGCAGGCTCTGGATGCTTTCCTGCAGCAGGGGAACGTCCAGGGCGCTGATGGCTTCCAGGTCGGGGTATCCATCCGGCTCCAGGGGGATGTCATCGCGGTTCAGATAGAAGTCGTCCATGGAGATGATGAGCGGGTTGAGCCCGTTGACCCGCAGGTGGATGCTCAGGCGGTTGGCGAAGGTGGTCTTGCCGCTGGAGGAGGGCCCGGCGATAAAGATGGCACGCGCGCCGCGGTTGACGATGTCCTCCGCGATTTCGGACAGGGACTTGCTGTGGAAGGCCTCGTTCACGCGGATGAAGTCCCGCAGGCCGTCCTTGGCAATCAGGTCGTTGAGCGCGGCGGCGGTGGAGCACTGCAGCACCTTGCACCAATAGTTGGACTGGGCGAACACCGTCATGTGCTTGGGCAGGCTCAGGTATTCCGACTCCTTTTCCGGGTTGTCCCGGTCGGGCAGCAGGATCACGAAGCCGGGCGCGCGCATCCGCAGGGCGAAGACGGACAGCGGCCCGGTGGAGGGCAGCATCGCGCCGTAGAAATACTCCGACACCTCGCCGCAGGTATAAATATCGAAAAAGTCATAGGGCCGGTACTCCAGGAGCCTGGCTTTGTCCTCGTCTCCCTCCCGGCGGAAATGCTCGATGGCCTGCTCCCGGCTCCAGCGGCTCTTTACGAAGGGCTGGTCCCTGGACACGATGTCCTTCATCATGCCCTCCAGCGCCTCCACGTCCGCGCGGGTCATCCGCAGGCCTTCCAGCTCGATGTACACGCCTTGGCCGATGGAATGCTCAACGCGCACCGGGTAGTCCGGGAACAGCTCCTTCGCCGCGATGAGCAGCACGAAGCGCAGCGAGCGCTCGTAAATCCTGCGCCCCTCCTCGTCCTGGTAGTAAATCGGGGTGAGCTCGGCGTCCGTGGCCACCGTGTCCCCCAGTTCCAGCACCGCCCCCTCGTGGAAGCAGGCCAGCACGCCCGGCGCCGTCTCCGGCAGCATCGCGCGGACAATCGCGCCCACGGTCACAGGGGCGTCAAACGACAGGGTTCTGCCTGAAAGGGTGATGGTCATGCGGAGGCTTCCTTTCCGTTTTGCTGCTTTACCTTCTGCGCCCACTGCAGGTGCTTGGTCTTGACATAGGCGGGGCTTTGCTGGTCGGACAGCGCGGCGCGCCTTAAGACGCGGCGCTTGCCCTGCGCGTCGGTTTCAACCGCGAGGTCGACGAAGACCAGCCCGTGGTCCGGGCAGTCCGCCAGCGCGCGCCAGGTCTGGTCGCGCATCGGGGCATAGCCTTCCGGGACGGCCATGCGCCGGCCGCAGGCCGGGCAGTTCGGGTTTTTGGCAGGCAGGCTGCCGATGGCCTGGCTGAGGCTGTCAAAGCGAAGCACGTCGGCCATCCCGTCCCGCTTCTCCTTCGCCGGGGTCAGGGCACGGGCCTTCTGCGGGTGCTCCAGCGCGGCCTGCGCGTCCGGAAAACGCTGGAAAACCAGCGCCGTATAATAGGCGTCGTCCACCGCGCTGTGGAAGGGATGCTCCATGCTGGCCTCGATGCCGTGCCGCTTCATCGCGCTTTGCAGGCCCGCGCGGTTCTTGCCCGTCTCCTCCAGCGCACCGTACAGTTTCTGCAGGTCGTACACCGGCGGCATTTCCCGGCCCTCGCCAAGGTAAAAGCCCAGGTTCTGCTGGAACACCGAAATGTCGTCGCAGCCCCAGGTCATCAGCCGGAAATCCTCCCCGCACCAGGAGACAAAGCGGCCGAAGGCTTCCTCGAAACCCGGCGCGCCGTACAGGTCTTCCTGCAGGATGCCGGTGATGCGCGAGATGCGCGGGTGCAGTTTCTTGTAGCATCCCGGCGCGATGAACTGGTTGAAGGAGCCCACCATCCGACGCTGCTCGTCGAGCTTGACGGCGCCGATCTGAATCAGGTCGAACATCAGTTTTCCGCCGGTCCGCTTGAACTGGGGGCTGCGGTGGGACAGGGGCTGGTTCCATTCCAGGTCCATCACGATGTAGTGCACGGCGTTCTCCGTTCAGTTGTTTTCAAGTGCGTACAGGGCGGCCGCGTGGCCGGCCAGGGCGCCCGTCGCAAAGGCGATGTGCAGGTTGAACCCGCCCGTCATCGCGTCCACGTCCAGCACCTCGCCCGCGAAGTAGAGGCCCCGTATGAGCCGGGAGGACATGGTGGAGGGGCTGACCTGCCTGACGGACACGCCCCCGCGGGTGACCACCGCCTCCGAAAAGGGCCGCAGGCCGGCGATGTGGACGGGCAGCCGCTTCATCAGCCCCAGCAGGGCGTCCCGCTGCGGGGCGGTCACCTGGCTCATCACGGTCATCCCGTCGACCCCGGCGATGCCGGGAAACAGTGCGGCCAGGCTGGAGGGCAGGTAGGCGGTCAGCGCGCCGGCCAGCCGGCGCCGGCCGTTCCCCGCCGCGTCCTTTTGGAACCGCGCCTTCAGCGTCGCCGCGTCAAGGGCCGGTTTCAGGTCGATGAAGGCCTGCGCCTGCCCCGCGTCCGTCCCGGAGAGCAGGCTGCTGAGCGTCAGCGCCAGGGGCCCCGATATCCCGTAGTGCGTAAACAGCAGCTCGCCCTGCTCCCGGTAGCGCCCCTTGCCCGGCCAGGCAGCGGACAGCGCCACGTTCTTGAGCGTCAGGCCCTGCGCCTCCCGCATCCAGGCGTCACTCGTCACAAGGCCTGTCAGGGAGGGGGAGCGGGGGGTCACCTCGTGCCCGGCCTGCTCCGCGAAGCGGTAGCCGTCCCCGGTGGAACCCGTCAGCGGGTAGGAAAGACCCCCGGTCGCGACCACGACGGCCCTGGCGCGGATTTCCGCGCCGCTGTCCAGACGCGCGCCCAGCGCGGAACCCTGCTCCGTCATGAGGGATGAGACGCCGGCGCCCAGCCGGACGTCCGCGCCCGCCAGGCCTCCCGACAGCGCGCGGGTTACGTCGGAGGCCTTCTGGCTCTCTGGGAAGACGCGGTTCCCGCGCTCGGCCACCGTGGGGCAGCCCAGCCTTTTCAGCCAGTCCACCAAATCCGCGGGGCTCAGGAAATCCAGCGCGGCGTTTAAAAACCGGGGGTTGCGCGGCACCTGCTCCAGGAAGGCGTCCCGGCCGCACAGATTGGTCACGTTGCAGCGCCCCTTGCCGGTGATATACAGTTTTTTGCCCAGCTTTTCGTTGCGCTCAAGCAGCGTGACCCGTGCCCCGGCAGCCAGCGCGGACAGCGCCGCCGCCATCCCGGCGGGCCCGCCGCCGACGACGAGGACCTCAGTCGTTGAGGACATGTTCCAGGGCGGGATAATACAGCTGATTGTTGTCCATGAACCCGCCCACGAAGGTGACGGTCATGTGCCCGGCGCGCAGCGCCTGGATGTCGGAGCCGTCCTCCGGCTCCTCGATGACGATGCCGTCCTTGATCCAGAAATACTTCTGGCCGCGCGGGTTCACGCGCTCGACGTACTCGTCCAGGTAAAAGCTCTGGCTGATGGGCACGATGCGCGCGGGTTTGACCTGGCTGCGCGGCAGGGCGGGGGCGTTGAGGTTGCAGAATGTCAGCCGGGGCATGGGGCGCTTCATGATGTAGTCCATCAGCATCATCGCGTGTTCCGCCAGCATCCTGCGCATGTCCTCGTCCGCGCCTGTCTGGATGGACACGGCCATGCTGGGCAGGTAGAGCATCGAGGCTTCGCGCGCGGCGGCGGCCGTGCCGGAATAGAACAGGTCCGTCCCCAGGTTGACCCCGTCGTTGATGCCGGAAAGGCAAAAGTCGAAGGGTTCGTCGCTGACCCGGCGCCCAATCCGCACGCAGTCCACCGGCGTGCCGCCCACGGCGTAGGCCTTGAACCGCGGGTCCATCTCCATCTCTGTCACCAGCAGCATCTCGTTGATGGTCAGCCGGTGCCCGGTCGCACTCTGCTGGTTGGCGGGCGCGGCGACCACGACGCTGTGCCCGGCCTCGGCGGCCACCTTGGCAAGCGTCTGGATGCCCGGCGCGAAAATGCCGTCGTCGTTGGTAATCAAAACACGCATTCGGGAACTCCTTCGTTCGGGGCGGAACCGCGGATACCCAACGGATTTCCGGCGGTTCCCCCAGATTGGTATCCTACCATACAAAAAGGATACCCGGCAAGGCGCGGCCGTAGCGCTTGCAAGCCCGCACCGGGCGAATTATACTGCGCAGGAGATGAATGAATTGAACGCACGGTCGCCCGCCCCGGCCAGGCCGAACCGGGACCAGTCCCTGCTCAAGCTGGTCGCCATCCTCACGATGATCGTCGATCACGTGGGCGTGGTTTTCTTCCCCTCCGTCACCCTGCTGCGCGTCATCGGCCGCATCGCCTTCCCCCTGTTCGCCTGGGGCGTCGCCGTCGGCGCGGAAAAAACACGGGATTGGCGGCTTTACGCCCTGCGGCTTCTGCTCATGGCGGTCGTTTCCCAGCCCTTTTACATGCTGGCGCTGTCCCACAACCTGATGGAGTTCAACGTCATGGCTACGCTGCTGCTTGGGCTTCTGGCCATCCAGGGCGTGCGCCTGAAGTGGTACGGCAGCCAGGTGTGGGGGCCTGCCCTGTGCCTGCTGCTGGCGTCGGCCTTCCGGATGGACTATGGCTGGCGGGGCGTGCTGCTCATCCTGCTGATGTATTTCGCAAGGGACAGCCGGGGCGGGCTCGCCGCGCTGATGGTCGCCTTCTGCCTGTACTGGGGCGGGGGCAGCTCCGTGTTCCCGCGGGTGGAGCTCATCCAGCCCGCGGACTCGCCCTTCGCGCGGTTTAACGGAGCCGTCAACGAGTTTCTGGGTCTGTTCAAACTGCAGTCCCTGGCCGTCCTGGCGCTGCCGCTGATGCTCATCGACACCCACAGCGGCTACCGCATGCCCAAATGGCTGGGCTACGCCGCCTATCCGGGCCACCTGCTGCTGCTGTGGCTGCTGGACCTCGCCCTGCAGGGCAGGCTGGCGTATACCTTGCTTCATCCGGAGGTTTGGTTTTGAAGAAATCCCTCGCCGCGCTGCTGCTTGCCATTCTCGCCCTGTCTTATTTGTCGCCCGCGCTTTCCAACGCGACAGATGGAATGGAAATGTCCATGATGGGCTTCGAGCCGCCGGACAGCGGGCGCGTCTGGGGAGAGAACCTCTTCTTCAGCCGCATGGAGGAAAAGACCGGGCTGCGCTTCCGGTTTTCGCAATTCTCCGACGCCGGGGACTACCGTGTCGCGCTGGACGCGCTGAAAACGGGGGACAGGCCCCTGCCGGACGTCCTGTTCAAGGCGCGGCTGACGCCCGCAGACGCGCGGGAACTGTACGAAGCCGGCGTGCTGACGGACCTGGCCCCCCTCCTGCAGCGATACGCCCCCGCGTTCCATGCGCGGCTGAACAGCGACCCGGACCTGGCGCGCGCCGTCACGCTGGCGGGCGGCGCGATTCCGGCGCTGCCCCATTTGTCCGAAATCCCGGCGCAAAACGTGCTGTGGGTCAACCGGGAATGGCTGGAGCGCCTGAACCTGGACCTGCCTGAAACGGTGGAGGACCTGCGCCTTGCGCTGGAGGCGTTCCGGGGGCGCGACCCAAACAGGAACGGCCGCGCGGACGAGATTCCGCTGAGTTTCCAGGGCGCCTATGACCTCAAATACCTGGCGCACGCCTGGGGCTTCGCGGCGAACGATTTCAACGTCTTCGTCAAAGACGGCGCTGTGCGCTTTATGCCGCTGGAGGAAGGGTTCCGGCCTTTTGTCCGCTGGCTGCGGGACGCCTGGGATGCGGGGCTGCTGGACCCGAACGCATTTTCCGGCCTGGACGCCGCCCGCCGCCAGAGCGAACCGAAGGCGGCCAACCGGCTGGGCGCCTTCTTCGCGCCCAGCCCGGTGCACCTGGTGCCGGTGGAGTGGGCGGGGCAATACGCCGCCCTGCCGCCGATTCCCCATGAGGGCAAGGTCGTGTACCGCACCGTCGCCAGCCCCGTCTTCTATGGGGCCTTCGCGGTGACGACCGCCTGCCCGGACATCGGGCGCGCGCTCTCCTGGGCGGACAACCTGTATACGCCGGAAGGCGCCATCCTGGCCGCCGTGGGCGCGGAAGGCGCGGATTACGTGATGGACGGCGACGGCACCTGGCGGCTGCTGCAGGAAGGGCAGGGGGAAGGCTATCTCGCCCGCTCGGTCATCGCCACCGATTATTCCGCGCCCGGCGTCTCCCCGGACGCGTTCTTCCGGCAGTTTACCGACCCGATGGTCAAATCCCTGGGCGAACAGGCGGACGGAGTCGCCGCGGCGGCGAAAGACCCCTTCCCGCCCTTTGCCTTAAGCCGCGCGCAGGAGAAGGAAATCGGCCCGCTCCAGGCGGTTCTGGGGCGTTACGTGGACGAGTCCCTCGCGCGTTTCGTCACCGGGGAGTGGCAGGCGACGGAGGAGCAGTTCGACGCGTTCGAAGCGGGCCTGGGGGAGCGCGGCGTTGACCGCTTTGTCGCCTTCTGGCAGCGGATTTATGATGGGGGAACGAGCGATGCGGATTGATGCGGCCAAGGAATGGCTGGCCTCTGCGCAAGGGCGGGCGAGGCTTTCCTCCCTCTACGGCCCTGGCGGGGGAGGGGCGGAACGGTACGCCGCGCTGCTGGAGGAATACCGCCGGCATTTCCCGGAGCCCGCGCGGCTGGTGATGGCCTGCGCCCCGGGCAGGGCGGAAATCCTGGGAAACCATACCGACCACAACCACGGCAAGGTGCTGGCGGCCGCGGTCAGCCTGGACGCGGCGGCGGTGTTTTCCCCGCGGGAGGATTTGCGCGTCCGGCTGTTCAGCGAGGGGTACCCGCCCCTGTCGCTGGACTTGTCCAGCCTGTCCGCAGACCCGGCGGAAGCCGCCATGACGGCCTCCCTGGTCCGCGGCGTCGCCGCGGGGCTCAAACTGCGGGGCAGGCCGTACGGGGGCTTCGACGCCGTCGTGTCGTCCCGGGTGTTTTCCGGCTCCGGGCTATCATCCTCCGCGTCCTTTGAGGTGCTCATGTGCGCGGTACAGGACGCGCTCTACGGCGGCAATTCGCTGGACCCCGTCACCCGCGCGCAGGTCGGCCAGCATGCGGAAAACGCGCATTTCATGAAGCCCAGCGGCCTGATGGACCAGATGGCCTCCTCCTTCGGCGGGTTCATCGCCATCGACTTCCGGAATCCCCAGCCTTTGGTGGAATCGCTGCCGTCCTCCTTTTCAGGCGCGGGCCACGCGATGGTCATCGTCGACACCGGCAGCAGCCACGGCGACCTGACGGACGCTTACAGCTCCATCCCCCTGGAAATGAAGGCGGCGGCCGGGACGATGGGGGGCCGGGTGCTGCGGGACGTGCCGTACGCGGTTTTTCTGGAGAATCTGCCGGAGGTCCGGGCGAAGGCTGGGGACCGCGCCTGCCAGCGGGCGATGCACTTCTATCAGGAAAACCGGCGTGTGGACCTGGCGGCGGCGGCGCTCAAGGCGGGCGATTTCGAGGGTTTCCTGGCCGCGGTCAACGCCTCCGGGCTGTCCTCCTGGACGCTGCTGCAGAACATCAGCGTCGGCGCGCGGGAGCAGCCGCTGGCGCTGGCCCTGGCGCGCGCGCAGGAGCTGCTGCAGGGGAAGGGCGCCTGCCGCGTACACGGCGGGGGCTTCGCGGGCACGACGCTCAACTTCGTCCCCCGGGGAACGCTGCCCGGTTTCGTCCTGGGGATGGAGGCAATTTTCGGCGCCGGATGCTGCCACGAGCTGGACGTCCGCAGCGAGGGGCCCGCCGTTTTGTTTTCCGCTTGACGAAGTGAAGGGGCGGTGCTACATTGAACACAGTTGAATACCAAGTGTCTTCGGGGCGGGGTGAGATTCCCCACCGGCGGTAAAGCCCGCGAGCCATCAGGCTGACATGGTGAGATTCCATGGCCGACAGTACAGTCTGGATGAGAGAAGACAGGCCATGCGCCATGATTCGCCCCGGGAATGCCTGGGGCGAATCGTTGATTGGAGGGCTTCCAGATGTCAAGCAGAAACCGGACCGTTTCCCTGACCTACGCCGCGCTGATGACCGCGCTGGCAATCATCCTGAGCTATTTCCCGGAAATCCCGCTGGCCTTCTTCGCACCGTGGCTGAAGCTGGACTTTTCCTTCACCCCCCTGCTGCTGCTGGGGTTCTCGGAAGGCCCCGCCATTATGTCGCTGGCCCTGGTTATCACCAATGCCGTCCATATCCTGGGCGGGACGACCGGGGGCGTTGGGGAGCTGGCCAACGTTATCATCGGGCTGTCCTTCCTGTTGCCGCCTGTCCTCCTCTACAAAAAGGCGCGCACCCGCGGCAACGCGCTGCTGGGCATGGGCGTTGGCACCCTGCTGATGGCGCTGGCGGGCGTCCTCGCCAACCGCTTCCTGTTGCTGCCCACCTATTTCGGCCCGGCCTTCGAGCAGGTGATGGCAGGCATGGGGTTAAACCTGAACGGCTATCTCTTTGGCGGCATCGTGCCTTTCAACCTCATCAAAGGCGTCCTCAACGGCGCGCTGACCTTTACCCTTTACAAGCGGATGTCATCCATCCTCAAGGAAGCGGAGCACGATGCCGAGTCTTCTGTCCCGCAGTAAAACGGACACGCGGGCCCTCGGCCGCGCGCTCGCCGGGCATCTGAAACCGGGCGACGTCGTGCTGCTGTCCGGCCCCCTGGGCGCCGGCAAGAGCGAGCTGGCGCGCGGCGTCGCGCGCGGGCTGGGGGTTTCGGAGCCTGTCACCAGCCCCACCTTTACCCTGCTGAACGTCTATGAGTCGGGGCGGCTGACCCTGCACCATTTCGACTGGTACCGCATCCGGGACCCGGAGGAACTGCCTGCCGCCGGGCTGGACGAGCTCATCCGGGGCGACTGGGTTACGCTGATTGAATGGCACGAGCGCGCGGAGGACCTGCTGCCGGCGGATTGTCTGGAGATTATGCTACGCCCTACCGGGGAGGAAACGCGGGAAATCACGCTGTCCGGCCGGGGCGGCTTCCCGGTTCCCGAAATTCAGCAAAGCATCATGGGAGGCGAGGCAACGTGAACATCCTTGCGCTGGATACCTCTGGGCCCGCCTGCAGCGTCGCGGTGCTGCGGGACGGGACACTGGCCTACGAGGCCCGCGCCGTCAACCGGAAAACGCATTCCCGCAGCCTGATGCCCATGGTCCGGGAGGCGCTGGAGCGTGCGGGGCTGGAGGCGAAGGATGTATCCCTCGTCTCGGCGGTGGTCGGGCCGGGCTCCTTCACCGGGGTGCGCATCGCGGTGGCCGCCGCCCAGGGCATGGCGAGGGGCCTGGGTGTGCCCTGCCTTCCGGTCAACGCGCTGGAGGCGATGGCCGCGTCCTGCCAGTTGGGAGACGGGGAAGTCGTCTGCCCCATCCGCGACGCGCGGGGCGGCCAGGTCTACGGCGCGGCCTTCCGGGGCGGAATCCGCCTGATACAGGACGCCGCGCTCCCGCTTGCGGAATTCCTGGCGATGGTGGAACCGCTGGGGAAGCGGCTATACTTTCTGGGGGACGGGGTCGCGCCATCGAAAGCGGCAATCGGTCAGGCGCTCGGCGCCCGCGCCCGCTTCGCGCCCGCACACGGGACGCTGCCCGGCGCCGCGGCGGCGGCGCTCATCGCCCATCTTCACCCGGAGCGCGCGGTTGCGCCGGGCGAACTGCTGCCGGTCTACCTGCGCGCCCCCCAGGCGGAGCGTGCCAGGGCACAGTCAAATGGACGGGATTGAATTGAGGCGCATGACCGCGGCGGACGCCGCCGGGGTCGCGCTGCTGGAGAAGCGGATTTTCGCGCATCCCTGGTCGGAGGCGGACTTTCTCTACGAGATGGAGCAAAACCCTGTCGCCCGGTACCTTGTGGCGACCCGCGGCGGGGCGTTGGTGGGCTTCGCCGGCGCGCACGTGATCCTGGACGAAGGCCACGTCACCAACGTGGCGGTCGCGCCGGAGGAGCGGGGCAGGGGCGCCGGGCGGGCGCTGATGCAGGGCCTCATGCAGTATGCGTCCAACCTGGGCGCCCGCTACCTGACGCTGGAGGTGCGCGCCTCAAACGCGACCGCCATCGCGCTGTATACGAGCCTTGGATTTCTCAGGGTGTCCGTCCGGAAAAAGTATTACGGGGACAACGGGGAGGACGCCCTGCTGATGGTCTGCGACCGCCTGCCCCCGGTCCAGGACGGCTTCGCGGAGGCGGAGACGGTTTTTCTCTGACGGATTACTGTTCCTGCCTCATGACCAGGAACTCGCACTCGATCCGCCCGTTGTACAGCCGCCTGCGGCTGTTCGCTTTTCTGCCCGCCTGGCGCTCGAAGGCGGGGTCGGCGGTGATGGCGCACAGCGTCGCGCCCGGGTGCCCGGCCAGCAGCCGCCCCAGCGCGGCGGCAATCTGCGCGGATTTCTTCCGGTCGCCCAGCCGCTCCCCATAGGGCGGGTTGGTCAGGAAGCAGGGCGCCTTTTCGCCCAGCCGCACCTCCCGCACATCCTTCTGCTCAACGTGAACCAGCCCCTCCAGCCCCGCCTGCCGCAGGTGCCTGGCGCAAAGCTTCAGCGCCTCCGGGTCCAGGTCGCTGCCCCGGATTCCGGCGATTTCCTCTTTCCGGTACCGCGCCCGCGCCTCCCGGCGCAACCTGTCCGCGGCCTGGGCGCTGAAGCCCGCCCACCGCTCCATCGCGAACCGCCTGTCCAGGCCTGGCGCGCGGCCGGACGCCAGGAAGGCCGCCTCGATCAGCAGCGTCCCCGTCCCGCAGCAGGGGTCATACAAGGGCACGCCCGGCTTCCAGGGGGAGAGGCGGACCAGCGCGGCGGCCAGGGTTTCCCGCAGGGGCGCTTCCCCGACCCAGGTGCGGTAGCCCCTTTTGTTGAGCGCGTCCCCGGAGGCGTCCAGCGTCACCCGGGCGACGTCCCGGTGCAGGGTCACGCTGACGGGGTAGACGGCGCCTGTTTCAGGGAGCCAGTCCTGCATGTATTTTTCCGTCAGTTTCCGGGCAATGGCTTTCTTTGCGATGCGCTGGCAGTCGCTCACGCTCATCAGCTGGCTGCGCACGCAGTTGCCGCTGACGGGGAAGGCCGCGTCGCGCGGCAGGAGCTCCCCCCAGGGCAGCGAATGGACGAAATCGAACAGCTCCTCGAAGCGATTGACCGGCCGTTCGCCCAGCACCATCAGCACACGGTCGGCGCAGGCCAGCCAGAGGTTGGCCCGGAACGCGCCTTCCGGGTCCGCCTCGAAACGCGCCCCGCCCTGGCCGGCTGACGCCTTGAAGCCCAGCTGTTCCAGTTCCTTTTTGACCAGGCCCTCCAGGCCGAAGGCGGCCGTCGCCATCCATTCCATCCCTTTCACCTCGCCCCGCCATTATACGACATGGCGCTTTTTCAAAAAACCTGTCCGTGAACTCCGGTTTGCGTGTACAATCAAGAAGGAGGGAACGAAATGAGCAGAGCCGTTTTGATTGTGTTGGATTCCGTCGGCGCGGGCGCGCTGCCCGACGCGGGGAAATACGGGGACGAAGGCGCAAACACCCTGGGGAACACCGTGAAGGCGACCGGGTTGCGCCTGCCCAACCTGGAGAGGATGGGTCTAGGCGCCATCCCGCAGGCCGCGCTGCCGGAGCATCCGGAGGCCAGGGGGCTCAGCGCCCGGCTGCGGGAGCGGGCGCCGGGAAAGGATACGACGACCGGCCACTGGGAAATGGCAGGCGTCACGCTGCGCGCGCCTTTCCCCACCTTTCCGGACGGGTTCCCGGAGGAGCTCATCTCCAGATTCGAGGCAGCCATCGGCACGAAAACCCTGGGAAACTTCGCCGCCAGCGGGACCGCCATCATCCAGCAGCTGGGGGAAGAGCACGTCAGGACCGGCTATCCCATCGTATACACCTCGGCGGACTCGGTCTTCCAGATCGCCGCACACGAGGAGGTCGTGCCGCTTGTGAAGCTGTATGAAATCTGCGAAACCGCGCGGGACCTGCTCACCGGGGAATACGCGGTCGGCCGGGTCATCGCCAGGCCCTTCGTGGGCGGGCGCGCGGGGGAGTTCACGCGCACGGCGGCGCGGAGGGACTTCTCCCTTCAGCCCCCGGGGTGCACGGTGCTGGACGACCTGAAGTCCGCGGGCAGGGAGGTCGTCGGCATCGGGAAAATCGAGGACATCTTCGCCGGACGCGGGCTGACGCAAAGCGACCACGCCGCCGGCAACAAGGCCTGTATCGCGGCGACGCTGCAGGCGCTGGAGCGGCCTTTCGAGGGGCTGCTCTTCGTCAATCTCGTGGACTTCGACATGGTGCACGGCCACCGGCGGGACGCGGAGAACTACGCCCGCGCCCTGAGGGAGTTTGACGACGCGCTGCCGGGCATCATGAAAGCCATGAGCCCAGGGGACCTGTTGCTCATCACGGCGGACCACGGCTGCGACCCGACCTTCAAAGGCACGGACCACACGCGGGAACACGCGCCCCTGCTCGCCTGGAAAAGGGAAACCAGGCGCCACCGCCACCTGGAAGACCGTGAGACCTTCGCGGACATCGCCGCCACAATCGCCGACTTTTTCGGGCTCGGGGAACGCTACGGCGCGTCGTCCTTCCTTAAGGAACTGGAGGGTTTGTCATGACGGAGTACAAGGAAATCAAGCGCGCGGCCGGCATCGTGCAGCACAGCTGCGGCCCGGCGGACATCGCCGTCATCCTGGGCAGCGGCCTGGGCGGCTATGAGGAGCAGCTGATGAACCCCGCGGAAATCGAGTACGACGACATCCCCGGCTTTCCGCTGTCCACCGTGCCGGGGCATGCGGGCAAGTTCATCGTGGGCACCGTCAGGGACAAGCGGGTGTTGGTGATGTCCGGGCGCTTCCACAGTTACGAGGGCTACAGCATGGAGAAGGTGACCCTGCCCGTGCGGGTGATGAGCATGATCGGCGTCAAGACGCTCATCGTCACCAACGCCGCGGGCGCGGTCAACGAGTCCTTCAAGCCCGGGGACCTGGTCATCATCGATGACTACATCAATCTCTCCGGCCGAAACCCCCTGCGGGGGAAAAACCTGGACCGCTTCGGCCCCCGCTTTCCGGACATGACCTACGCCTATGACCCGGAGCTGCGGGCGGTCGCGGAGCAGGAGGCGAAAAAGCTGGGCATCGACGTGCGCCACGGGGTGTACTGCTGGATGAACGGCCCCAGTTTCGAAACCCCGGCGGAAATCCGTATGGCGCGCATCCTGGGCGCGGACCTGGTCGGCATGTCCACGGTGCCGGAGACCATCGTCGCCCGGCACTGCGGGATGCGCGTGCTGGGCATCAGCAGCGTCACCAACATGGCCGCCGGGGTGCTGGATACTCCGATCAACCACGAGGAGGTGCTGGCGGTGGGCGAGGCCGTCCGCGAGCCCTTCCGCAAGCTGGTCGACGCCGTCATCGATACCATGCCCGAAAGCCCTGTGTTCGAGATGTGATGAGCCGCCGATACGCCAAACGCCCGGGACCATCCCGGGCGTTTGCTTTGCCATTTGACGCTACATGCGGATTTTCGCGCCGAACGCCTCGCCCGCCTGGCGTACGACGCGCTCCATCACCGCGGTGACCTCCGCGTCCTCAAGCGTCTTCTCCGGGCTTCGCAGCGTCAGGGAGAAGGCGGCGGACTTGGTGCCTGCCTCCAGCGTCCCACCGCGGAAGACGTCGAACAGCCTGGCGTCCTCCAGCAGGTCGCCCGCGGCGGCCTTCAGCAGGTCGAGGACCGGTAGCAGCGGCTGTCCTTCCGGCAGCACCAGCGCCAGGTCCCGCGTGACGGCGGGCGTGCGGGGAATGGGCTTGACCGTGCCGAAGGGTCGGGCCAACCGGCTGAACATCTCCAGGTCGATTTCGGCGAGATACGCCCTGCGCGTCATGCCGAAGCGCTCCGCCGTGGCCGGATGCGCTTCGCCCACCCGGGCGATGACCCCGCCCTGCGCCAGGATGTCGGCGCGCCGCCCCGGGTGGTGGTAGGGCTCTCCGCCCGGACGGATGTCGCAGGGAATCAGGAAGCGGTCCATGAGGGTCATTACGGCGTCCCGCAGGGCGTAGAAGTCCGTCCCCTCCCCGTACCCGCCCAGGCACAGCGCCCGGTTTTCACGGTAGAGCCCCTCCGGGGTCCTTTCGCTTCCGTCGTATACCGTGCCGAACTCATACAGCAGCGCCTCCGGGGTCCGCGCGTTCATGTTGCGCGACAGCACCCGGAACATGTCCGCTGCCAGCGTGGTCCGCATCACCGCGGTGTCCTCTCCTAGGGGGTTGCGGATGCCGATCGGGCGAAGCCGGGGGTCACTCTCCGGCAAGCCCAGCATTTCCAGCTGCCTTTGCCCCAGGAAGGAGAAATTGATGATTTCGTCGTATCCCAGCCCGGAGAGCACGGCCTGGACCTTCCGCTTCTGGATGCGGGACGCGCTGTCCCGCCCGGGCAGCGTCTCCCCGCGCAGGTTGGTTTCAGGGATGCGGTCGTAGCCGTAGAGCCGCAGCACTTCCTCGCACACGTCCGCCTCGCCTTCCACGTCCTGGCGGAAGGCGGGGACGCCCACCTCCATCCGGTCCCCCTCGAGTGTCACGTCGAAGAACAGCCGGCGCAGGATGTCCGCCATCTCGCTACCCTTGATGTCCGTGCCGGCGCGGTGCGCGACGCGCGCGACGGATACCGCGAAGCGCTGCGGCGGGGCCGGGTGGGGATACAGGTCGATTGCCCCGGCGACCACGTCCCCGGCGTCCAGCAGGTTTACCAACTCCATCGCGCGTTCCATCGCCTGCCCCACCGTCGCGGGGTTGACACCGCGCTCAAAGCGGCCGCTGGACTCCGTGCGGATGCCCAGGCCCCGGGCGGTGATTCTCGTCTGCGTCCGGTCGAAGGCCGCGCACTCGAACAGGATTTCCCGGGTGCCGTCCGTGATTTCACTCTCCAGGCCGCCCATGATGCCCGCCAGCCCGGTCGGCCCCTCCGCGTCGCAGATGAGCAGCTCGCCGCCCGACAGCGCGTGCTTCCTGCCGTCCAGGGTGGTCAGGGTTTCCCCGCCTTCAGCGGCGCGCACGATAATCCGGCGCCCGCGCACCTGGGAGAGGTCGAAGGCGTGCATGGGGTGCCCGGTCTCCAGCATTACGTAATTGGTGATGTCCACGACGTTGTTGATGGCGCGCACGCCGGCGGCGTGCAGCCGCGCGCGCAGCCACAGGGGGGAGGGGCGCAGGCGGACGTTTCGCACCACCCGCGCCATGTAGCGTGGGCAAAGGCGCTCGTCCCGGACCTCGACCTGCGCGTATTGCCCGACGTCGCCGCCAGACTCCGCTACCTTCGGGAGCTGCTCCCGGAATCCCGTGCCCAGCGTCGCGGCCGTCTCCCGGGCCAGGCCCAGCACGCTGTAGCAGTCCGGCCGGTTGGCCAGGATTTCGAAGTCGGCGACGGTGTCGTCAAGGCACAGCGTTTCCGCCAGCCCCGTTCCCGGCCGGACGTCCTCCTTCAGCACAAGCAGCCCGGCCTCGCCCACGGAGGGGTAGAGGTCCTGCGGAATGCCGAGCTCAGCGGCGGAACACAGCATGCCGCGGCTCTCCACGCCGCGGATGGTTCCCCGGCCGATGGTCTGGCCGTTGGGCAATTTGGCGCCTTCCAGCGCGGCCGGGACCAGCAGCCCCTCCCGCACGTTGGGCGCGCCGCAGACGATGGTAAGCGGTGCTTCCCCGCCCGCGTCCACCTGGCAGACCTTCAGGTGGTCGCTGTCGGGGTGTTCCCTGACCTCCAGCACCCGGGCGGCCACCACTCCCGGGAAACCGCCGGACAGGTCCTCCAGGCTTTCCACGCCCGTCCCGGCCATCACCATCCGGTGCTGGTATGCTTCGGCGTCCATCGGGATGTCCGCAAACTCGCGGATCCAGTTCAAAGGCACTTTCATCGGCTTGACTCCTTATCGGAACTGGCGCAGGAAGCGCTCGTCGCCCTCATACAGCAGGCGCATGTCGCTGATTCCGTAACGCAGCAGGGTGATGCGGTCCAGGCCCACCCCGAAGGCGAACCCGGAATAGACGCTGGAATCGATGCCGCAGGCTTCCAGCACCCGGGGGTTGACCATCCCGCTGCCCAGCACCTCCAGCCAGCCGGTGCCCTTGCAGACCCGGCAACCCGTGCCCCCGCAGACGATGCAGGTCAGGTCGACCTCGGCGGAGGGTTCGGTGAAGGGGAAGAAGGAGGGGCGGAAGCGCGTCCGGACGCCCTCCCCGTACAGCTGCCGCGCGAAGGCGGCCAGCGTGCCCCGGAGGTCCGCCATGGTCACGTCCTTATCGATGACCAGGCCCTCGATCTGGTGGAACACCGGGCTGTGCGAGGCGTCCACCTCGTCGGCGCGGAAGACCCTGCCCGGGCAGATGATGCGGATGGGTGGCTTGCGGCTGAGCATGACGCGCGCCTGCACCGGGGAGGTGTGCGTCCGCAACACCACGTTGTCATCGATATAGAAGGTGTCCTGCGCGTCGCGCGCCGGATGGTTCCTGGGGATGTTGAGCAGCTCGAAATTATACCGGTCCAGCTCGATTTCCGGCCCTTCCACCACCTCGAACCCCATGCCGACGAAGCACTCGACGACCTGGTTGAGTACCAGGGAGTTGGGGTGGGGCGTGCCGACGCGTGGCAGCGTCGTGGGCAGGGTGACGTCGATGGTTTCCTCTAAAAGCCGCCGTTCGCGCTCGGCCGCTTTCAGCTCCGCTTCCCGCGAGGCCAGACCGCCTTCGATTCTTTCGCGCGCCTGGTTGATCATCTGCCCCGCCGCGGGCCGCTCTTCCGGGGAAAGCTGACCCAGCCCGCGCAGCATCATCGTCAGGCTGCCCTTTTTGCCCAGCACGGCCACGCGCAGGCTTTCCAGCTCCTGCGCGCTGCGCGCGGCGACCGTCTGCCCGGCGGTGTCCGCCAGCAGCCGTTCCAGTTGTTCCCGCAATTCCATCGCCGTCCTCCAATCAAAAAGCGCCCTGCTTTCGCATGGGGCGCCAGGCTTGCGCGGTACCACCCACTTTTCGCGCTTCCGCGCGCTTGACCCCCGTAACGCGGGGAGACGGCCGGGCCTACTTGGTTCAGCCCGGCGGCTCGGAAGGGAATGCCCCGCGGCTTCCCAGGCGGCTTCCAGCGACTGCCGCCCTCTCTGTCGGACGCCGTCGTCCGGGGGTTGTCCTTCGTCCTTGCCGATAGCGGGATGCTATCACCCGGGGGCTTCCCTGTCAATCGCGGGGAGCGGCCTTTTCTTGCAATCTTGTAGAAATCATGGTACTTTTTACCCGTTTGACAGAGGAAGGAGCGCGTCTTGCAGCAAAGCATTTCCTGGTACCCCGGCCATATGGCCAAGGCGCGCCGCCTGCTTTCGGAGCAGCTGTCGCGCGTGGACCTGGTCATCGAGCTGTGCGACGCGCGCCTGCCCCTTTCCAGCCGCAACCCCGAGCTGGATACGCTCAAGCGCGGCAAGCCCACCCTGCTGCTGCTCAACAAGTCCGACCTCGCGGACCCGGACGCGACCCGCCGGTGGCTTTCCTATTTCACGGCGGAAGGCGCGCGCGCGATGGCCGTGGAAATGGGCAAGCGGAAACAGGCGATTCTGAAAGCGGTTGAAGCGCTCAGCGCCGGCAGGGTGGAGCGTGCCGCGGCGAGGGGCCTGCCCCGGGCGGCCCGCGCGATGGTGCTGGGCGTGCCCAACGTGGGTAAAAGCACCCTGATTAATTTTCTCGCCGGCCGTGCCGTCATGCGGGTGCAGGACAGGCCGGGGGTCACGCGGGCGCCCCAGTGGCTGTCCGCCTCGCCCGCGCTGGAGCTGCTGGATTCCCCGGGCCTCTTGTGGCCCCGGCTGGGCGACCCGGCGGCCGCGCGGCGGTTGGCCTTCATCGCGGCAGTGCGCGATGAGGTGCTGGATACCTACCGCCTGGCGCTGGATCTGCTGGACGAACTGGCCGCGCTCCCCGGAAACAGGGTCGGGGAGCGCTACCGTGTGGACACCACGGGGCTTCGGGGGCAGGCGCTGCTGGAGGCGGTTTGCCATTCCCGCGGCTTCTTGCTCCGGGGCGGGGAGCCGGACCTGGAGCGCGGGGCCGCCTGCGTACTGGACGAGTTCCGCGCCGGCCTGCTGGGCAGGGTAACCCTGGAAACGCCGCCGGAGGCTCGGGATGCGGGAACCTGAACGGTATGACCGCGTGTACGGGCACGACCTTTCGCTGTGGGAGCGGGGGCTGGTCTTCGCGGGCATCGACGAGGCCGGGCGCGGCCCGCTACTGGGCTGCGTCGTCGCCGCCTGCGTGGTGATGCCGCGTACCCCGCGCGTCCCGGGCGTCTTTGATTCCAAGGCACTCGGCGAAAAACAGCGGGAGCGCCTGTACGCCCAAATCGCCGGCGCCGCCCTCTTTATCGGGGTGGGCCGCGCGGAGGCGGCGGAAATCGACCGCGTCAACATCCTGCAGGCGACCCGCCTGGCGATGCGCCGCGCCGCCGAAGGCGCGCCAGCCCCGCTGTTTTTGGTGGACGCGGTGGGCAATATCGGCCTTCCGGGGGAAGAGCGGCCCATCGTCAGGGGGGACGCGACCAGCTACTCCATAGCGGCGGCCTCCCTCGTCGCCAAGGTGACGCGGGACCGCGAGATGCGCGAACTGGACGCGCGCTACCCGCAGTACGGGCTCGCGCGCAACAAGGGTTACGGCACGAAGGAGCACCTGGCTGCGCTGAGGGCTTTCGGCCTCTGCCCGGAGCACCGTCGGAGCTTCCTAATGGGGATTCTGTCACCGTGACGCGCTATGAAAGCGGCCTCGAAGGAGAGCGCATCGCGTCGGAATACCTGCGTTTGGCCGGATACGCGGTGACGGAGACGCGCTACCGCGCCGCGAACGGGGAGGTGGACCTCATCGCGCGCAGGGACGGCATCGTGAGCTTTGTCGAGGTCAAGTACCGCCCGGACAGCCGGCTGGGCGCGGGGCTCGCTGCCATCACGCCGCAAAAGCTGGCCCGCATCCGGAACGCCGCCGCGGCCTACCTGGCCGGGAATCCGTCGCGATACCGGGTCGCCTTCCTTGAAATCACACGCGCGGGCGTCCAGTTTCACCCGGACGTCCTGAACGAACCCTGACGAGGCGGTATGACGAATAAAAAACGGCTCCTCTTCCTGCTGGTGCTCGCGCTTGCGCTGGCTGTCGCCGCGCTGGCCTGGCTGGCCTTCCGTCCCGCCACGGAAAAGCCGGTGTATGGGGAGGAACTGCTCGCAAACGGCGGGTTTGAAGCGGTGACCGGCGAAGACCTGCCGGAAGGCTGGCTTCCGGAATCCTACCTCAACGACCCGGACCTGACTTCCTTCCGTCTCGCCGGGGGCAAAGAGGGCGGGGGAATTGAAATCGAGAGCCGTTTCCCCAACGACGCCCGGTTCTACCAGACCGTCTCGGTCGAGCCGGACGCCGTCTACCGCTTCAGCGGGTACGTCAGGGCCAGCGCCGAGGGCGGCGCCGGCGCCAACCTGTCGGTTTCCGGCATCTACGTCTTTTCCGAACCCGTTTTTGAAACAGGGGACGAATGGGCGTATGTCGAGCTGTATGGCAGAACGGGCAAGGGCCAGCGCGAGGTGACCCTGTTCGCGCGCCTGGGCGGCTACTCCTCGGAGTCCTCGGGCAGCGCTGCGTTCGACGACCTGTCCCTGGTACGGGTCGAAGCCGCGCCGCCGGACGCTGTCGTCCCCGGATGGGAAGCCCCCAGGAGCGAGGAACCGAAACCCGCGGGCCGTGAAGCCGGCCCCGCGGCGCCCTGGCTGCTGGGCTGGATGCTCCTGTTCGCGCTGATCATGGCGTACTTCGCAAAGTCGGCGGAACGCGCGGAGCAGCGCTCCTTGAATGAGTCTCCCAGCCGCCATGGCGGCCTCGCCCTGCTTTTGGTGCTGGCCTTGTTTTCACGCCTGGCGGTCGCCGTCCTGGCCCCCGGCTTCCCGGTGGACGTCGGCAGCTTCTCCGCCTGGGCGAACCGGATGGCGGAGGTCGGCCCCGGGCGGTTCTACGCCGCCGGGTACTTCAGCGATTACCCGCCCGGCTACATGCTGGTCCTGTGGCCGCTTGGATGGCTGGGGCGCCTGCTGGGCACGGGAACCACGGAGACGATGGTCAAGCTCCCGTCCATTCTTTGTGACCTGGGTGTCGTCTGGCTGCTCTACCGCGCAGCCGAAAAGCGGGTGTCCCGGAAAGCCGCGGCCTGGCTGGCCGCGCTGTACGCCTTCAACCCCCTGACCTTCCTGGCCGGTGCCGCCTGGGGGCAGGCGGACAGCGTCCCCTCCCTGCTGTTGCTGCTGTGCGTGCTGTTCATCATCGACGGCCGCTGGAGGATTGCCCTGCCGGTCTACGTGCTGGCCGTGCTGATGAAGCCCCAGGCCCTGATGGCGGGTCCCCTGGGGCTGATGGCTTTCCTCATGGACGTGAGATGGCAGAAAAAGGATTTCCGGTGGAAGGATTTCCTTCTGGGCGTTCTGGGCGCGGTTCTTGTGGCGCTGGCGGTCAGCCTGCCCTTTTTCAACGGAGAGACGGGGTTTTCCTGGCTCGTCGGGCTGTACGCGAACACGATGGGGCAGTACGATTACGCCACTGTCAACGCGGCCAACCTGTTTTTCCTCTTCGGGAAGAACTGGGTGCCGGTCTCCGAGACCGCCCCCTTCCTGCTGCGCCTGACCGGCTTTGTGACGCTGGCGCTGCCGGTCGCACTGGTCTGCCGGGGAAAAAGTTTTCAACCCGTCGGCCAGGAAAGCACGAAACGCTGGAAAACCCGCCTTCCCTTCCTGGCGGCCCTTGTGCCGGCCCTGGCGGCGCTGATGCCCATGAGCCATGCGGCGCTGGGCGCCCTATTGATGGTGTCCGCCTTCGCGCTGGCTGCCGCGGCCTATGCCGCGGGCGGGAACGCCGGCAACCTGCCGCTGCTGGGCGGCGTGCTGCTGACGGTGTTCTCCCTGACCGGCACCATGATGCACGAGCGCTACCTCTTCCTGGGCATGGCGCTGCTGGCCCTGGCTTATGTCAGGCGGCGGGACGCCCGCCTGCTGTGGCTGCTGATTGCCGTCAGCGCGCTGGGTTTCCTCAATTCCGGCGTCGTGCTGGACCGCGGGGTCCGCATCGCAGGCGGGGCTGCCAACCTGTCCGCGCCCGCCGTCGGCCTGGTCAGCGACTCGGCCTGGCTTGAATACACCCTGTCGGCCTTGAGCCTGCCCGTCGCCGCCTTCGCCGTGTATACCGGCCTGGCGCTGTCACGGCCGGAGCCGCTGGTCCATCCCGTCAGGCCGCTGCCTGAGCGCGCCGGGGAGGACCGCTTCGCCTTCCTGTCGCGGGAAGCGAAGCCTGTCCGCTTCGGCGGGAAGGACGCGCTGCTCGTCCTGCTGGTTACGGCGCTGTATGCCGTGCTGGCCCTTGTAAACCTGGGCGCCACCGCCGCCCCCCAGACCGCCTGGGTCGCCTATCCCGGGGACAGGCCGGCCCTCCTCGACCTGGGGGAGTCCCGCAGGTTCAGCCTGTATTTCTACGGCGGCATCCATTGGGAAAACAGCGGGTTTACGGTGGAGGTCAGCGACGATCAGGAAAACTGGGCGCCGCAGGATGGAATCCTGTCCTACGGCGACTGCTTTGCCTGGCGGGCGCTTCAGCCCTTCCGCGTTGAGGACAACGGGGTGGTGACCCGATACGGCGCCTCCTACGTGATGGAGGGCCGTTACGTCCGCCTGAGCGTCCAGAGCGGCAAGGTCACGATGCTGGAGGCAGCCGCGGTGGACGCGGAGACCGGGAAGGTCCTGCCGTTTGCCGGCCTGGACGCGGGCGGGGAACTGCTTTCGGATGAGCAGGCCGTCTTCGGCGGCAAGCCCACCTGGTTCAACAGCATGTATTTCGACGAAATCTACCATGGCCGCACGGCCTTCGAGCAACGCAACGCGCTGACCGGCCAGGAGCCCAGCGCCATCTACGAGACCAGCCATCCGCCGCTGGGCAAGCTGCTGATGACCTTCAGCGTGATGCTTTTCGGCATGACGCCCTTCGGCTGGCGCTTTGCCGGCGCACTGGCGGGCGTCCTGATGCTGCCGGGCATGTACCTGCTGGGGAAGCAATTGACGGGCAGGAAATTCTTCGGCCTTGCCGCGATGCTGCTGATGGCCTTTGACTTCATGCATTTCACCCAGACCCGCATCGCGACCATCGACAGCTTCGTCACCCTGTTTATTATCTACGCCTACTTCTTTATGTTCCGCTGGATGGCGGAAAGCCCGTTCACGCGCCCGATGCGGAAGCGGCTGCCGCCGCTGGCGCTCTCCGGGCTGATGACGGGGCTCGCCATCGCCAGCAAATGGACGGGTGTCTACGCCGGCATCGGCCTGGCCGTCCTCTTCTTCTGGACGCTGGTGAAGGACGCCCGGAGGGGGTACGCCTGCGGGAAGATGAGCGCGGCCGTGCGGGATGCGCTGACGCCGGAAGCCCGGGAGCGCGCGGACGCCTGCGCCCGGGGCTGGCCCCAGGAAAGCGTGGCCACCCTGCTGTGGTGCGCCTTTTTCTTCATCGTGGTGCCGCTCGCGATTTACTATGCCTCCTACTACCCGGTATTCGCGGCCACCCCCGGCGGGCTGACCCTGCGAAAGGTGGTCGACGCCAACGTCGGCATGTACAATTACCATTCCGCCTCCGGCCTGGGGGCTGACCATGCCTTCGCATCGCCCTGGTACGAGTGGCCGCTGTCCGTCAAGCCCATGTACTTTTATGCCGGCGGCGTGGAAAACGGCACGGCCAGCAGCATCCTGTCCTTCGGCAACCCCGCGGTGTGGTGGACGGGCCTGGCGGCGCTGGTCCTGACCGCGCTCACCGCCCTGCGGCAGTGGATTCCCCACGGCAAGTCACCTGGAGCGGAGGGGGAAATCCCGCCTGCCGCGCCGGGCGACCCCCGCCCGATGATGCTCTTGATTTCCTTCGCCGCCCAGTTCCTGCCCTGGCTGCTGGTGCCCCGCGGAACCTACATCTATCACTACTTTCCGTCGGTGCCCTTCATCATTCTGTGCGCCGTCACGATGCTGTTCTACTGGTCGCGCGTCAAACCGAAGGCCGCGCGCCGGGTGACCGTCGCGCTCTGCGCGCTCGCGGCCGCCCTGTTCGTCGCGTTTTTCCCGTATCTCAGCGGCGTCCGGGTGTCCACGGCCTGGCTGCAGGCGATGCAGTGGTTCCCGAACTGGCTGTATTATTAAGGAAGGGGACACGCCCATGCTGGCAAGAACCCGCTGTATCGCCTTGAACGGCATCCAGGGAGAGCCGGTCAACGTGGAGGTCTTTGTAAGCCCCGCCAGCGCCTTCCAATTCAACGTCGTCGGCCTGCCGGACGCCGCGGTCCGAGAGAGCAAGGATCGGGTGGGCGCGGCGCTGAAGAACAGCGGGTTCGTGATGCCCCTGGGGCACACCGTCGTCAACCTGTCACCCGCGGATTTGAGGAAAGAGGGCACGGCGTTCGACCTGCCCATCGCCGTCGCGGTCATCGCCGCCAGCCGTCAGATGACGCTTCCGGGGCTGGACGACGTGCTGCTCATCGGGGAACTGGCGCTGGACGGACGGCTGCAGCCCGTGTCCGGCGCGCTGTCCATGGTCATCGCGGCGCACGAGCGGGGTGTCCGGCGCGTCCTCCTCCCCAAGGAAAACGCACGGGAAGTCCAGGTGGTTGCGGGCATGGAGGTGTATCCGGCGTCCAGCCTGTACGAGGCAATCGCCCACCTGTCCGGGCGGCTCCCCATCCCCGCCCAGCAGCAGAAGACCTACGAGGAATGCCTGTCCGAAGCGGCCTTTGACATGGACCTGGAGCAGGTGCGCGGCCAGAAGATGGCCCGGCGCGCGCTAGAAATCGCCGCGGCCGGCGGGCACAACCTGCTGCTCATCGGCGTGCCCGGCTCCGGGAAAACCATGATGGCGCGGTGCCTGCCCGGACTGCTGCCGCAGATGAGCCAGGAGGAGGCCTTTGAAACCACGCGCATCCACTCCGCGGCCGGCGTGTTGAAGCCCGGGAGCGGCCTGATGACCCGGCGGCCATTCCGCACGCCGCACCATTCGGCTTCCCTGGCGTCCCTGGTGGGCGGCGGGATGAACGCGAAGCCGGGGGAGGTCTCCCTCGCGCACAACGGCGTGCTCTTCCTGGACGAAATGCCGGAATACCCGCGCCAGGTACTGGAAGCGCTCCGACAGCCGCTTGAGGACGGGGAAATCACGGTGACCCGCGTGAAGGCGCACACCCAGTACCTCAGCCGCATGATGCTGGTCGCCAGCATGAACCCCTGCCCCTGCGGATACTACGGCAGCCGGGTCAAGCCCTGCCGCTGCGGCAGCCATGAAATCCGCAAGTACCTTGACCGCATCTCCGGCCCCCTGCTGGATCGTATCGACATCCAGACGGAGGTGGACGCGGTGGCGGTGGAGGACATCGTGAAAGACACCCGCCAGGAGGGCAGCGCCGCCGTCCGCGAGCGCGTGCAAAAAGCGCGGGAGCGCCAGGCCGCGCGGTTTGAAGGCACAGGCATCCGCACCAACGCGCAGATGCGGGGAAAGAACATGGAAGCCCAGGCGCAGGCATCGCCGGAGGCGCTGGCCTTGCTGCAGTCGGCCGTCAAGCGCTACGGCCTGAGCATGCGCGCCTACACCCGGCTTCTCAAGGTGGCGCGCACCATCGCGGACCTTCGGGGCGGGGACTCCGTTTCGGACGAGGACATGGCCGAGGCTGTGCAGTTCCGTATCATCGACGGAAAGTACTGGAGCCAGGCCCATGGCTGAGTCGCGGGAAAATCTCTGCCGCGCCTGGCTTTCCTGCGCCGAGAGCCTGACCTGGAAAGCCAGGGAGCGGGTGTTCGCCGCCTTCCCGGACGCCGGCGCGGCCTTCGAAGGGTTTTCGGATGATTTCCTCGCGTTGGTGGGGGAAAAGGCGTACCGGGAGCTGTCCGCCCTGCGGCAGAAAGGCCTGGACAAGCTGGCGCTCGCGCTTACCCGGGCGGACGTCCGCCTGTGCGGCCGGGGCGACGGGGATTTCCCGGAGTTGCTCACCAGCATTCCCGACCCGCCCGATTTGCTGTTTTACAAAGGGCTGATGCGTCGCGAGGAGCCCCGCGCCATCGCCGTGGTGGGGTCCCGCCGGGAAACGCGTTACGGGCGGGAGCAGGCTTTTGGCATCGCGCGGGATTTGGCCCGCGCCGGGGTGACCGTCGTCAGCGGCCTGGCGCGGGGCATCGATACGGCCGCGCACCGCGGTGCGCTGGAAGGGCATGGTCGGACCGTGGCCGTGCTGGGTTCCGGCATCAAGAACGTGTACCCGGAGGAAAACCGGCCGCTGGCGGAACAGATTATCCGGGAGGGCGGCGCCCTCGTCAGCGAGTTCCACCCGACAGCCGAGCCCCTGGCCTTCCGCTTCCCCTTCCGCAACCGCCTGGTTTCGGGGCTGTGCCAGGGGGTGCTGCTGATCGAGGCCCGGGAAAAAAGCGGGACCCTCATCACCGTCGGCCACGCGCTGGCGCAGGGCCGGGAGGTCTTCGCCCTGCCCGGGCAGGTGGACGCGCCTTGCTCCGCCGCGCCGCACCGGCTGCTGCGGGAAGGCGCCCGCCTGGTCACTTCGGCCGCGGACGTGCTGGAGGATATGGGGTGGGGGACGCAGGAGGCGCCCCGGCCGCCGGCCACCGAGCCGGCCGATTTGACATTGGAACAACGCAGGCTTTATGATGCGCTTTGCGATGAGCCCAAATCCCTGGACCTCCTGATGGAAGAGCTGGGAATGAGCGCCGCCCGCGCGAGCGTGCTGGTGACCCAGATGGAATTGATGGGCTGCGTCGAGGCGCTGCCCGGCAGGATGGTCCGCCGCGCCGCGCAATAATTATTCGGAGGCAGCATTGCAGGCCAGCAAGTACAAACTCGTCATCGTCGAGTCCCCCGCGAAGGCGCGCACCGTTTCCAGGTTCCTGGGGAAGGGATACAAGGTGGAGGCCTCCCAGGGCCATGTGCGCGACCTGCCCAAGTCCCAGTTCGGCATCGACGCGGACAAGGACTTCGCGATGAAGTACATCACCATCCACGGCCGGGGCGAAATCCTGGCCAAGCTCCGCAAACTGAGCAAGAACGCCAGCCAGGTCTACCTGGCCACCGACCCGGACCGGGAAGGCGAGGCGATTTCCTGGCATCTGGCGCAGGCGCTAGGCCTGGACCCGGAGCAGAAGCTGCGGGTGGAGTTTCAGGAAATCACCAAGAAGGCGGTCAGGGACGCCATCCAAAACGCGCGCGCCATCGACATGGACCGGGTCAACGCCCAGCAGGCGCGCCGCGCGCTGGACCGGGTGGTCGGCTACCAGATCAGCCCCCTGCTGTGGGCAAAGGTGAAAAAAGGCCTGTCTGCGGGGCGGGTGCAAAGCGTGGCGGTCCGCATGATTGTCGACCGCGAGGACGAAATCGACGCCTTCCTCCCGCAGGAATACTGGGAAATCGAGGCGCAATTCGTATCGGGCGCTTCCCGGCAGAAAAAACACCCGCTGACCGCGAAGCTGGCGACCCTCAAGGGCAGGAAGGCGGTCGTTCCGGACGCGAAATCCGCGCAGCTGGCCCGGGATAAAATCCTGGCCGGCGGGTTCACCGTCCAGTCCGTCAAGCGCCGGCAGCGCGTCAAATCGCCGGCGGCGCCGTTCACCACCTCAACCTTGCAGCAGGAAGCCAGCCGGAAGCTTAACTTTACCTCCTCCCGCACCATGCAGGTTGTGCAGGGCCTTTACGAGGGGGTGGAACTGGGCAAGGAAGGCAGCCAGGGCCTGGTCACCTATATCCGCACCGACTCCGTACGCGTCGGGGCGGAGGCGATTCAGGCGGCGCGGGAAGCCATCCTCAGCGGCTACGGCAAGGAGCACCTGCCCAGGACCCCCAGGGAATACAAGACCTCCGGCCGCGCGCAGGACGCGCACGAGGCCATCCGGCCCACCGACCTCGCGCGCACGCCCGACAGCCTCAAGGCATTCCTCTCCCGCGAGCAGCTGCAGCTGTACAAGCTCATCTACAACCGCTTCCTGGCCAGCCAGATGCAGGACGCGCGGTTTGAAACCCTGACGGCGGATTTGGCCGCTCCCGGCGTCACGCTGCGGTACTATGCGGAAAACAAGGTATTCGCGGGCTTTACCGCGGTTTACGAGGAGGGCACGGACGAGGACGGCCAGACGGCTTCCGGCGCCCTGCCCGACCTGAAGGAGGGTGAAACGGCGGAAATCACGGACGTCGCCGCGCAACAGCGCTTCACGCAGCCGCCCGCCCGCTTCACCGAGGCCGCCCTCATCAAGGCGCTGGAGGAGAAGGGCATCGGCCGCCCATCCACCTACGCCCCCACCATCGGCACTATCATTTCCCGCGGCTACGTCTCCCGCGAAAAAAAGCGACTGTACCCGACCGAAATGGGGCGGATGGTGCACCAGATCATGACAGAGCATTTTTCGCCGGTCGTGAACCCGGAGTTCACCGCCCAGATGGAGGGCCGGCTGGACGCGGTCGCCGAGGGCGGCAGCGACTGGAAGCAGCTGCTGCGGGATTTCTACCCCGGCTTCCGGGAGATGGTGAGCCGGGCGGAGGCGGAGGTCGAGAAAGTGACCCTGCCCCAGGAGGTCTCCGACGTCCCCTGCGACCAGTGCGGCACCCTGATGGTGTACAAAATGGGCCGGTACGGGCGGTTCCTGGCCTGCCCCCGCTTCCCGGAATGCCGCGGTACCAAGCCCATCCTCACCTACATCGACGCGCCCTGCCCGGAGTGCGGCGCCGGATTGCTGGAAAAGACCACCCGGAAGGGCCGCAAGTTCTACGGCTGCGAGCGCTACCCGGAATGCGCCTTTACCTCCTGGGACGCCGTGTCCCCGAAGAAGTGCCCGGTCTGCGGCAGTTACATGGTTGTCAAGCAGCGCCGCGGCAGCCGAACGCTGCTGTGCGCCAGCGAGAGCTGCCGCCACCACGAGGAAATGGAGCCGTCCCCGGAGGGGGAGGATGCCTGAAACCAGGGTCACGGTCCTGGGCGCCGGCCTGGCGGGCAGTGAAGCCGCCTGGCAGCTGGCAATCCGGGGCATACCGGTTCTGCTGGTCGACATGAAGCCCGGGCGGATGAGCCCCGCCCATTCCTCCCCGCTGTTCGCGGAACTGGTATGCAGCAACTCCTTAAAGGGCGACCGGCTGGAAAACGCGCCGGGCCTTTTGAAGGAAGAGATGCGCCTGCTGGGTTCGCTCGTCCTGTCCGCGGCGGACCGGTCACGCGTGCCGGCGGGCGGCGCCCTGGCGGTGGACCGCGACGCGTTTTCATCCTTTGTGACAGACCGTTTGAAGCGGCATCCCCTGATTGAGGCGCGCAGCGAATTGATGGAAGCGCTGCCGGAAGCGCCCTTTGTCGTGGCGACAGGCCCGCTCACGGAGGGAAAGCTTGCGCAGGCCCTTTCCGGTGTGGCGGGCACGCTTCATTTCTATGACGCCGCCGCGCCCATCGTGACGGCGGATTCCATCCGGCAGGACGCCGTCTTCCGCGCCTCCCGCCACGGAAGGGGCAGCGACTACCTCAACTGCCCCCTGAACCGTGCGCAGTACGAAGCCTTCATCGACGCCCTGCTGGAGGCGGAATGCGCGCCGGTGCACGGGTTTGAGGAGGGCCGACTGTTCGAGGGCTGCATGCCCATCGAGTCCATCGCCCGAAGGGGCCGCATGGCGCCGGCCTTCGGCCCCATGAAGCCGGTAGGCCTCGTGGACCCGGCAACGGGCAGGCAGCCTTTCGCCGTGGTGCAACTGCGCCAGGACGACGCGGCCGGCAGCCTGTACAACCTGGTCGGGTTCCAGACACGGCTGAAGTTCCCCGAGCAAAAGCGGGTCTTTGGCCTGATTCCCGGGCTGGAGCAGGCGGAGTACGCACGCTATGGCGTCATGCACCGCAACAGCTTCTTGAGCAGCCCCGGGTTTCTGGACCGGCATTTCGCCGCTTTGCGGCACCCGCTCCGGTTTTTCGCGGGCCAGCTGACCGGCGTGGAGGGCTACGTGGAAAGCGCCGCCTCCGGCCTGGCCGCGGGGCTTGGCCTTGCGGCACGGCTGAGGGGCGTTCCGGAGCCGGATTTCTCGCCTACGACGATGACCGGCGCTTTGGGCCGCTACGTCGCCGCCCCGAACCGGGACTTCCAGCCCATGAACGCCAACTTCGGCCTGCTCCCTCCGCTTGAGGGGCGCGTCCGGGGCAAGCGGCAGCGCTACGCCGCCCTGGCGGAGCGGGCGCTATTGGATTTACGGGGCATGGTGAACGGGCGGAAAGACCTGTTTAAAGGAGACAGCGATGGAATTTAAGGGGACGACCATCTGCGCGGTCAAGCGCTTCGGGCACATCGCCCTGGCCGGCGACGGCCAGGTGACGATGGGGGAGAACGCCATCTTCAAGAGCACCGCGCGCAAGGTGCGGCGCATTTACAACGGCCAGGTGCTCGTCGGGTTCGCGGGTTCGGTCGCGGACGCCTTTACCCTGTCGGACCGCTTCGAGGAGATGCTGACGCAGGCAGGCGGCAACCTGGAGCGCGCGGCCGTCAACCTGGCGCGGGAGTGGCGGGGGGACAAGGCGCTGCGGCAGCTGCAGGCGATGCTCATCGCGGCCAACCAAACGCAGATGCTGCTGATATCGGGAACCGGGGAGGTCATCGAGCCGGACGACGGCGTATGCGCCATCGGCTCCGGCGGCAATTTCGCGCTGGCTGCCGCGCGCGCGCTGGTGCAGAACACCGAGCTGCCCGCGCGGGAAATCGCCGAGAAGGCGCTGCGCATCGCGGCGTCCATCTGCGTGTTCACCAACGACAACATCACTGTGGAGGACGCATGATGAGGGTGGAGCTGACGCCCCGGGAAATCGTGCGCGAGCTGGACCGCTACATCATCGGGCAGGACGAGGCGAAGCGCCAGGTGGCCATCGCACTGCGCAACCGTTATCGCCGCAGCCGGGTGGACGAGAAACTGCGGGAGGAAATCTACCCCAAGAACATCCTGATGATCGGCCCCACCGGCGTGGGCAAGACCGAGATTGCCCGCCGGCTGGCCAAACTGGTCAACGCGCCGTTCGTGAAGGTGGAAGCCACCAAGTTCACCGAGGTGGGGTATGTGGGACGGGACGTGGAGGGCATCATCCGCGACCTGACGGAGAACGCCGTCCGCATGGTTCAGCAGGAGCACGAGGAGCGGGTGAGGGCGCGCGCAGAGGTGCTGGCGGAGGACCGCCTGGTGACGCTGCTGGCCAGCCCCCAGCCCCGCCAGGCCGCCAACCCCATCGACCTGCTGCTGCGCGGGCGGCAGCCGGCGGAAGAGCCGTCGGAGGAAGAAAAACAGCGCCTGTCCGGGCGCAGGGGCGAGCTGCTCAGCCAGCTGCGCGAAGGGCTGCTGGAGGACCGGGAACTGGAAATCGAGGTGGAGGAAAGCGCCCCGCAATTGGAGGTGGGCGGCGCCTCCATCAATATCGGCGACATGATGGGCGGCATGATGCCCAAAAAGACCAAGATGCGCCGTGTCAAGGTGCGGGAAGCGCGAAAAATCCTGCACGACGAGGAAGCCCGGAAACTCATCGATATGGACGCGGTGAAGGAGGAGGCGGTCGCGCGCGCCGAGCAGCACGGCATCGTGTTCATCGACGAAATCGACAAAATTGCCGGGCGTTCCAGCCTGTCTTCCGTGCCGGACGTCTCCCGCGAGGGCGTACAGCGGGACATCCTGCCCATCGTGGAGGGAAGCGTGGTCAACACCAAATACGGCAGCGTGCGCACCGACTTTATGCTGTTCATCGCGGCCGGCGCCTTCCACGTCGCCAAGGTGTCCGACCTCATCCCCGAGCTGCAGGGGCGCTTCCCCGTGCAGGTGGCGCTCAAGAGCCTTAGCCGTGACGACTTCGTCCGCATCCTCAGCCAGCCGGACAACGCGCTGACGCTGCAGTACCAGGCGCTGTTGGCGGCGGACAAGGTTCGGTTGACCTTCGCGCCCGAAGCGCTGGAGCAGATCGCCCAGGCCGCCTGCAACCTCAACGACGCCGGGGAGAACATCGGCGCCCGGCGCCTGCACGCCGTGTTTGAGGAGCTGCTGGAGGATATCTCCTTCAACGCCGGCGGGGAGGAAATGCCGGAGGTCGCGCTTCACATCACGGCGCAATACGTGCTCGACCACGTGAAGGCCGCCAAGGCGGCCGACCTGCGCAAGCATATCCTGTAACAAGTCACGCGGATTAACGGACAGTCCCCCGCAGTGATGCGGGGGGCTGCTATAAATGGCTCCTAACCTCTGCCCAATCGGCAAGCAGCATATCGAAGCTGCGGGAGGCGTTGGCCGCGCTAGTGGACGGGAGGACCCGGGTCGGCAGGGGCGGCTTGTCCGGCACCAGCTTTTCAAAGAGCCGCGCGGCGGTCCCGCCGTTGATGAAAAGGGCGCGCAGCGGCAGCCCTTCGGTCATTTCGGCGATGGGATTGGCTTTCGCGCCGCGGATGCTGGCATCGGAGGAGCCGTCGATTTCGCAGCTTTCCGCCACGTCCCACAGCGCGATGCCGCGCCGGGTCAGGAAGGCCTTTTTCGTCGGGACGTCCGCCGGCGTTTCCTCGCCCGCCAGGGCTGAAATCAGCCTCCAGAAGCGGTTCTGCGGGTTCCCGTAGTAAAACCCGGTACTGCGGGACAAAACGGACGGGAAGCTGCCCAGGATCAGGATTTTCGCCTTTTCCGGGAAAAACGGCGGGATGGTGTGGAACTGACGCATCTCGGGCCTCCTTCCCCTCAGCATAGCCCGCCGGAACCCCCCGCGCAAGCGGCGTTTCTTGCCCACCCTATGGGCGCATGGTATAATTCCCTTTGGCGCAATGCCAAAGGAGACGCAAATGTTCGAACGTTTGATGAACTCGCTGGGGATGGGGACGGAGGGGCAATTGAAGCCGCTTCGCCGCCAGGCTGACGCGATTGAAGCCCTGGAGCCGACCTACGAGCGGATGAGCAACGACCAGCTGCGCGCGCAGACGGACCTTTTCAAGCAGCGCCTGGCGCAGGGGCAGACCCTGGACGACATCCTGCCCGAAGCCTTCGCGCTGGTGCGGGAAGCGTCCAGGCGCACCCTGGGGCTGCGCCCCTTCAACGTCCAGCTTATCGGCGGCATCGTGCTGCATCAGGGCCGCATCGCCGAGATGAAAACGGGCGAGGGCAAAACGCTGACCGCCTGCCTGCCGGCCTACCTCAACGCGCTGACCGGCAAGGGCGTCCATATCGTGACCGTCAACGACTACCTGGCCAAGTTCCAGGGCGAGGACATGGGCAAGCTGTTCCGCTTTCTGGGGCTCAGCGTGGGCGTCATCGTGCATGACCTGGACAACGAGCAGCGGCGCAGCGCCTATGCCTGCGACATCACCTACGGCACCAACAACGAAATGGGCTTCGACTACCTGCGTGACAACATGGTCGTTTACGGGAAGGACATGGTGCAGCGCGGGCATTCCTTCGCAATCGTGGACGAGGTGGACTCCATCCTGATCGACGAGGCACGCACCCCGCTGATTATTTCCGGCCAGGGCGAGAAATCCACCGACCTGTACGAGCGGGCGGACCGCTTCGTCGCGCGCCTGAAACGCGACGACGACTATACGGTGGAGGAGAAGGAGCGCGCGGTCGTCTTTACCGAGGACGGCGCGCGCAAGGCGGAATCCGCTTTTTCCATCGACAACCTGACGGACCCGGAGAACAACGAGCTCAACCACCACCTGCTCCAGTCGCTCAAGGCGCATGCGCTGTTCAAGCGGGACGTGGACTACGTTGTGCAAAACGGCGAGGTCGTCATCGTGGACGAGTTCACCGGGCGGCTGATGGTCGGCAGGCGGTATTCCGACGGTCTGCACCAGGCCATCGAGGCGAAGGAGCACGTGCAGGTCGAGCGGGAGAGCAAGACGCTGGCGACCATCACCTTCCAGAATTACTTCCGCATGTACAAGAAGCTGTCGGGTATGACGGGAACGGCCAAGACCGAGGAAGCCGAGTTCCAGGGCATCTATTCCCTGGACGTCGTCCAGGTGCCCACCAACATGCCCATGATCCGCAAGGACCTAAACGACATGGTTTACCGTTCCAAGCGCGGCAAGTACAACGCGGTGGTGGAGGAAATCGTCGCCCGGCACCAGTCCGGCCAGCCGCTGCTGGTGGGCACCATCTCGGTGGAGGTGTCCGAGCACATCAGCGACATGCTGTCCAGGCGCGGGGTGAAGCACGAGGTGCTCAACGCCAAACAGCACGCGCGTGAGGCCGCCATCGTGGCGCAGGCCGGCCACCTCGGCGCCGTGACCATCGCAACCAACATGGCAGGCCGCGGAACCGACATCCTGCTGGGCGGCAACCCGGACTATCTGGCGCGCAGGTCCCTCCGGCAGGAGGAAGTGCCCGAGGACATCATCGAGGAGGCGGTCGGCCGCAACGAGCAGGTGCCGGAGGAAGTCCTGCAGGCGCGGCGCAGGTTTGAGGAACTGAAGGCCGAGTACCGGAAGACTACGGACAAGGAGCACGACCAGGTCGTCGCGCTGGGCGGGCTGCATATCATCGGCACCGAGCGGCATGAGAGCCGGCGCATCGACAACCAGCTGCGCGGCCGCTCCGGCCGCCAGGGCGACCCGGGCTCCAGCCAGTTCTTCATCTCCCTGGAGGACGACCTGATGCGCCTGTTTGGCGGGGAGCGCATCGAGCCGCTCATCGGCCGGCTGGGCATGGAGGAGAACGAGCCGCTGGCGGCGGGCCTCTTGACCAAGCAGATTGAGAACGCCCAGAAGCGCATCGAAAGCCGGAACTACGAAATCCGCAAGAACGTGCTGCAGTACGACGACGTGATGAACCAGCAGCGTGAATTGATATACTCCCAGCGCCGCCAGGTGCTGGAAGGTCAGGACATGCGCCAGGCGGTTTCCGCGATGGGGGACAAGCTGCTGGAGGAAGCCGTGCAGCGCTTCTGCGCGGGCGAGCCCGGCGACTGGGACGTGGACGGGCTGAGCGAGTACCTGGAGAGGCTGATGGTTCCCTTCGGCACCTTCAAGGCCAACCGGGATGCCATCCGCGGGTTTGACAGGAACGGGATGGTGGCCTTCCTGAAGAAGGCCGCGGGGGATTTCTACCACCGCCGGGAGGAAGAGCTGACCGCCCTGGGCATCGACATGCGGGAGCTGGAGCGCTCCATCCTCCTGCGGTCTGTCGACAACCGCTGGATGGACCATATCGACGCGATGGACCAGCTGCGCGACGGCATCGGACTTCGGGCCTACGCCCAGAAAAACCCGGTGAACGAGTACAAGATGGAAAGCTACGACATGTTCGACGAAATGTCGCGGCTCATCCAGGAGGACACCGTCCGCACGCTCTACCAGCTGCGCATCCAAAAGCCGCAGGAACGCAAGGCCGCCGCCCGCGTCACCTCCGAAAGCGGGGCCGACACCCCGGGCCAGTCGCCGCGCCAGCCGGTTAAAACGAAACCGGGCGAGAAGATCGGCAGAAACAGCCCCTGCCCCTGCGGCAGCGGGAAGAAATACAAGCACTGCCACGGCCAGAGCGGCGCCGCGCAATAAGGAAGGAAAAGGCATGATTGTAGGCCTGGAGGAAATCAAGCAAAGCCTGGGGCAGATGCGGGAAGAGCTCGAGGAAATCAGGGACGGGCTGCACGTCCCCCTGATGGAGCGCGAGCTGATCGAGCTGCGCGAGGAAATGGCCGCGCCCGGCTTTTGGGATGACGTGGAGCGTTCCACCCACGTCAACAAGCGGATTTCGACCCTGGAAGGGAAAATCGGCCATTATGACGACCTCCGCCGCCAGCGGGACGACCTGGAGGTGATGGTCGAGTTGGCGGAGGAGGAAAACGACGAGACCACCGCCCGCGAAGCGGAAGACGAGCTGACCCGGTTGCGCGGACATGTGGACGCGCTGGCGCTGGAAACGCTGATGCGCGGGGATTATGACCAGAGCAACGCCGTGCTGTCCCTCCACGCAGGCGCGGGCGGCACCGAAGCCCAGGACTGGACGCAGATGCTCTACCGGATGTACATGCGCTACTGTGAGAAAATGGGTTTCAAGGTCACGCTGCTGGATTACCTGGAGGGCGACGAGGCGGGCGTCAAGTCCGTTTCCTTCGAGGTGGACGGGGACAACGCCTACGGCTACCTGCGCGGGGAAAAGGGCGTCCATCGCCTGGTTCGCATCAGCCCCTTCGACTCCAACGCCCGGCGGCACACCTCCTTCGCTTCCCTGGACGTGGCGCCGATGCTGGAGGACGACGGGCAGATCGAAATCAACATGGAGGACGTCCGGGTTGACACCTACCGCTCCACCGGCGCGGGCGGCCAACACGTCAACAAGACCGACTCCGCCGTTCGCATGACGCATATCCCCTCCGGCATCGTGGTTTCCTGCCAGAACGAGCGCTCCCAGGTGCAGAACAGGGAGATGTGCATGCGGATGCTGCGCGCGCGGCTGCTTGAGCTCAGGGAGCGCGAAAACGAGGAAAAGATGGCCGAAATCAAGGGTGAGATGAAGAAAATCGAGTGGGGCAGCCAAATCCGCTCCTATGTGTTCCAGCCTTATACCATGGTCAAGGACCACCGCACCGGGTTTGAGTCCGGCAACGTTGACGATGTGATGGACGGCAACCTGGATGGTTTTGTGACGGCCTACCTGAAAATGCAGTGAGCCCGAACCGGGCGGTGCTGCCGGAAGCCGGCAGGGCGCTGGCCAGGTGGCGCCGGCTCATCGCACTTGCCCTCTTTGTTTCCATGATTCTCCTGATGCCATCCCTCCTGCTGCTGGATGGCGGCCGGGCGGGGAAGCTGCTGGAAATGTTCAACCGCCACGCGCGGACGGAGGATTCCGGTATCGGTGCGGGAGAATACCCCGCCCTGGCGGAAGCCCTGTCGGGCTACCTGTCCGGACGGAGGACGGACGCGCAGGTGATGATAATCGATGGCGGCGAGGCGGCGCCCGCGTTCAAGCCGCATGAGGTCTTGCATCTGAAGGACGTCAGGTCGCTGTTCCGGCTCTCGGAAACCCTCGCCCTCTGCGCGATTGTGCCAACAGCGCTGTCGGCGGGCGCCGTTTTCCGCATCCGCCGTTATGGAAGGGGAAAGGGGCTCGTCGCCCTGGGCAAAGGCGGGCAGGCTGCTGCGCTGGCCGCCGGCGGGCTGCTGTCAATTATTTCTCTGGGGACAGTCATGGACTTCAGCGCCGCCTTCACCCTGCTCCATCGCCTGGCGTTCGCCAACGACCTGTGGCTGCTCGACCCGATGGAGGATTTGCTGCTCCAGTTGATGCCGGAGCCGTTCTTTGCCGAGTACGCCTTCCGCGCCGCGCTCAGGTTCCTGGCTGTGCTGGCCATTTTGTTTGCCGCGTTTACGGGTTTGAAGTATTTTGGAAAGAGGCTCGCCGTTGAAGAATAAGGAAACCAATGCCCATGTTCCGGATTCCCGGAAATCCGTCCGCATCCTTGGCATCGAAAGCTCCTGCGACGAGACGGCGGCATCGGTGGTCGAGAACGGCCGGGTGATTCTTTCTGACGTTGTCTACTCCCAAATCGCGCTACACGCGCCCTACGGCGGCGTGGTGCCCGAAATCGCCAGCCGCTCGCATATCGAGAAAGTGGACGCGGTCGTCACCCTGGCGCTGGAGCAGGCGGGCCTTTCGCTTTCCGGTCTGGACGCCGTAGCGGTCACCCAGGGGCCGGGGCTGGTCGGCGCGCTGCTGGTCGGCGTCAGCTACGCGAAAGGCCTGGCTTTCGCGCTGGGCAAGCCGCTCGTCGCCGTCAACCACATCGCCGGGCACATCAGTTCCAACTACCTTGCCCATCCCGGACTGAACCCTCCCTTCCTGTGCCTGGTCGTGTCCGGCGGCCACAGCCACCTGGTGGAAGTCAAGGACACGGGCTACAGGCTGATCGGGGGCACCCAGGACGACGCGGCGGGCGAGGCCTTCGACAAGGCCGCGCGGGTGCTGGGCCTGCCCTACCCGGGCGGTCCCAACCTGGATCTCCTGGCTGAGCAGGGCGACCCGTCGGCCTTTACCCTGCCCATGCCCCATCCGGCCGGCCCCTATGACTACAGTTTCTCCGGGCTGAAGACCGCCTTCATCAACCTGGTCCACAGGCTGCGCCAGCGCGGCGAGGCGTTTTCCCAGGCGGACCTCTCGGCGGTTTTCCGGGACACGGTCGTCCGCCACCTTTGCGACGGCGCCATCCGCGCCTGCCGGGACAACGGCTTCAAGACGCTCGCCCTGGCCGGCGGCGTGTCCGCCAACAGCCTGCTGCGCCGCCGGCTCGCCGAACGGTGCGAGGCCGAAGGCATCGCCTTTTATCTGCCTCCGCTGGCCCTGAGCGGGGACAACGCTGCGATGGTCGCGTCCGCCGCGTATTATCAGCTGTCAAAAGGGGACGTCGCGGGGCTGGACCTGAACGCCGACCCGGCGCTATCCCTTGTTTACGCGGAGGACCAGCCGGTGGATTTCTGAGCGGGTTCCCAGCCGCATCGGCAGTATCGACGTGCCCGCCCCGCAGCTGACGAAAATCTCCGCCCCGAACGCCCGGTACCATCCCGCGCGGAAACGGTTCCCATAGATGCTGGACGAAAGCAGGCTCCTGCCAAACAGGGCGACCTGCCCGCCATGGGTGTGTCCGCACAGGGCCAGGTCAAAGCGAAGCCCCGCTTCCGCCGCGTCCGGGAGTAGGTCGGGGGAATGGGTGGACAAGAGGACGAACCGGGCGCCGTCGGATTGTTCTTTCAAGGCCTGGAAATCAGGCTTTCCGCATCTGAAATCGTCCGGTACGCAGACCGCAAGCGAGTCGTCGCCTTGGCGGAACACCCGGGTCTGGTTGACGAGGGGCTGCACGTTTTTCTCCCGCATCGCGCGCAGCAGCGGCTCCATCGTCTTGCCTCCCTCCGGATAGTCGTGGTTTCCCAGCGCCGCCAGTACGGGCGCGCCGGCCGGAAAAGAGGGAATGGCGTTGAAAAAGGCGATGGCTTGCTCCTGGTCCTCTCCATAGTCACCGCCCAGGAGAATCAGGTCCGCTCGGAGCGCGGTCAGGCGCTCGCACAGGCTGACGGCAGCGCGGGCGTCCAGGTACGCGCCGAAATGGATGTCCGAGGCGTAGGCGACGGCGTAGCCGTCAAAAGCCCCAGGCAGCGCATCCAGCCGGCGCTCCTCCTCCCGAAGGACGATATTGCCCGCCAGAAAAAATGGATATAGCCACTTCTTGTCCCTGGGGATGTGCCGCAGCATGGGCGGCAACGCGCGGGCCAATCGTTCTTTCAGTTCCAAGCGGACCTCCGGGTGTTTCTTGATCGTCAGACGGCCGTACGGCAGCTGTAAGCGGTGCTTGCCCTTTGCGGCGGGCACGCTTACTATACCATGGAACCCATGACGTGGCGGAAGGGGGAACGAATGAGAACGGTCAAGCTGCTCGCGTTGGCACTTATCCTGTTGCTGGCTGTCTTCCTTGGAGGCTGCGCGCAAGCGCCTGAACCCCAAGCGCCGGTAACGCCGCTGCCCATTGCCACTCCAGGCAAGCAGCCCGCAGCAGCCGTGGCGCCGGACACTCATCCCCCCGAAACCACGCAGGCCGCCTTGCCGGAGGGCGGGCAATACACCTTAAGGGACGACGTCGCGCTCTACCTGCACCTGTACAAACGGCTGCCGGACAACTTCATCACGAAAGCCCAGGCGCGCGCGCTGGGCTGGAAGGGCGGGGACCTGAGGCCATAAGCAAAGGGAAAGGCCATCGGCGGCGACCGCTTCGGCAATTACGAAGGCCTGCTGCCGGAGAAGAAAGGCAGGGCGTATTTCGAGTGCGACGTGGACACGCTGAACCGCTCCTCCCGGGGCGCCAAGCGCATCGTCTACTCCTCTGACGGGCTGATTTACTACACGGACGACCATTACGACAGCTTTACCCTGCTGTATACGGAGGACGGCCATGCAGGAGATTGAACTGGACGGGCGCAGGATGGACACGCGGGCGCTGGCGCACGCCCATCTCAAGCGGCAGCTGAACCTGCCCGCTTATTACGGCAACAACCTCGACGCGCTGGCGGACTGCCTGGGTGAGCTGTCTGACTGCGCCATCGTCCTGCGATACCCCAACGCCATGCTCAACGCGCTGGGCCCATATGGCCAGCAAATCCTCAAGGTGTTTCAGCAGGCGTCCCTCGGCAGGCGGGACTTCAGGTTCAGGGCGGAAGGGCTCCGCCAGGGCTAAACGCCGCCCAGGGCTTCCATCAATGATTTGAAGACCCCGCCGATGCGGTCGCGGATGACCAGGTCGGCGTGGGCGTCGTAGGGGGTCTCGTCGCGGTTGACGATGACCAGCCTGCCCGGGCACAGCCTGGCATAGGCGGCCGCCGGATAGACCTGCAGCGAGGTGCCGCCCACGATGAGCAGGTCCGCCGCCTGAATCCGGCGGACAGCTTCGCGCGTCACGGCCTCGTCCAGCGGTTCCTCATACAGCACGACGTCCGGCCGGACGACGCCTCCGCAGCCGCACAGGGGAACGCCTGCAGTTTCCAGGATATATGCCAAAGGATAGGCCTTCCCGCAGGACAGGCAGTGGTTCTTCAGCGTGGTGCCATGCAGTTCCAGCACGCATTTTGAGCCGGCTTTCTGGTGCAGCCCGTCGATGTTCTGCGTGACCACGCAGTCGACCTTTCCGCGCTTCTCCAGTTCCGCCAGTGCGGTGTGCGCGGCGTTCGGTTTTGCGTCCGGCGCCAGGATTTTGTCACGGTAGAAGGAATAAAACAAATCAGGGTGGCGCATGAAGAAGGTGTGGCTGAGGATGGTCTCCGGCTGAATCGGGTTGTCCCGCACGTAGAGCCCCTCGGCTCCCCGGAAGTCCGGGATGCCGCTTTCCGTGGAAACGCCCGCCCCGCCAAAGAAGACGACGCGTTTCGCTTCTTTCACCATTTCCGCAAGCTGATAGTCGTTCCGCACTGCGCTTCTCCTTTTTTTATGATTATAGCAGAAGGGCGCCTGAGCCCAAAAGCGGGGGCGGGTTCGGTTCACGAGTGAACGGATTGACCAAAGGGAAGCCACGAACTTTGGAGGCTGTAACAATGGCGCAAGCGGGCGGGATTCCCTATAATTCAGCCATCCGGTTGAAAAACCTACAAGGAGGACAGTCATGGCAAGCGTAACCCTCAAGAACATCTACAAAATCTATCCCGGCAACGTCACCGCGGTTTCCGACTTCACCCTGGATATCGAGGACAAGGAGTTTATCGTCCTGGTCGGCCCCTCCGGCTGCGGCAAGTCCACCACCCTGCGGATGGTCGCGGGGCTGGAGGAGATTTCCGACGGAGAGCTTTACATCGGCGACAAGCTGGTCAACGACGTGGCGCCCAAAGACCGGGACATCGCGATGGTCTTCCAGAACTACGCGCTATACCCCCATATGACGGTATACGACAACATGGCCTTCGGCTTGAAGCTGCGCAAGACGCCCAAAAGCGAAATCAAGCGCCGGGTGGAGGAAGCCGCCCATATCCTTGATATCGAGTACCTCCTCAACCGCAAGCCCAAGGCGCTTTCGGGCGGGCAGCGTCAGCGCGTGGCCCTGGGGCGCGCTATTGTCCGCGAGCCCAAGGTCTTCCTGATGGACGAGCCGCTGTCCAACCTGGACGCCAAGCTGCGCGTGGCCATGCGCACCGAGATTACCAAACTGCACCAACGGCTCCAAACCACCTTCATCTACGTCACCCATGACCAGACCGAGGCGATGACCATGGGCTCGCGCATCTGCATCATGAAGGACGGCTTCATCCAGCAGGTGGACACGCCGCAGAATAACTACGACTACCCCAATAACAAGTTTGTGGCGGGCTTCATCGGCAGCCCCCAGATGAACTTCTTCGACGTGAAACTGGAGAAGGAGGGCGACAAGGTCGTCGCGGTGTTCGGCGACAACAAGATTGTCGTCCCGCAGGAAAAGCTCCGCAAGTTCAAGGACGAGGACCATATCGGCAAAGAGGTCGTCATGGGCATCCGCCCGGAAAACATCGACGACAATCCCGACGCGGTCGCGGCCCATCCGGAAGCCGCCTTCTCCGTTGACGTGGAAGTGACCGAGCTGATGGGCTCGGAAACCTATCTCTACCTGAAGACCTCCGGCAAGGAGGACAACGTCGTCGCCCGCGTCGACCCGCGCACCAAGACGCACATCGGCGACAGCATCAAGGTCGTCATGGACACCAGTCGCCTCCACTTCTTCGACAAGGACACCGAGGAGACGCTGCTGAACCGCTGAGCGTGACAAACGCCATCCCCTGCCGCCCCATAAAGGGCGGTTTTTTCGACCGTTTTATACAGGGCTTTACGCAATCTCAGCCGAACCCGGACAGGCGTTCGTGTGGACGTTCACGGGGATAAGCGCGGGGGCTTCGCTGTGGATAAGTAGTCGAAATTTTACATTTGCCTCACCCGAAATTGGAAAAGGACGGTAAAACCGACCGAAATGACACTGGAATGTGGATAAACCTGTGGACAGTGTGGACAGAACGGGCGTTTGAGCGCTTTTGAGGTATTCCCTGCATATGCATTCCCGGGAACGCCGGAAGGCTGGAAGTGCCGTTGGGGGAGGTGGATGTTCATGCACATCATGCGGATTATGCATCCGCCGCGTTCGCTTATCCGTGGAATAACCTGTGGATTCCGATTGGCGGTCCAAACCCGTTTTCTCCGCCGCCCTATGGTATAATGCGCGCGGAATCACAAAGCCTGAAGCCGGGCGGAAAGGGTAGCGCCCCATGAAACGGCGGCCAGTTTGAGATGACGCTGCGCATCATCGCGGTGGGAAAACAGCGGGAGCCTGGGCTGGCCCTCGCGGCGCAGGAATACCAGCGCCGGCTGGGGCGGTACCTGAAGCTGCAGGTGGTCGAGGTGCCCGACGAGAAAGACCCGGGGCCGGACGCAGCGGCCTTGCAGGAAAAGGCGAAAGCTGCCGAGGGGGAACGGATTCTCAGCCGGCTTGCTGCAAACGACCGGGTCATCGCCCTGTGCGTGGAGGGAGAATACCTGGACACCCTTGCGTTCAGCGGCCGTGTCGCGGAATGGGAGCGGCAGGGGAGGAGCCCGGTCTTTGTCATCGGCGGCTCGCTGGGCTTGAGCGCCTCCGTGCTCGCGCGCGCGGACGAGCGGCTCTCGCTTTCCGCAATGACCTACCCGCACCAGCTGGCGCGCGTCGTGCTGCTGGAGCAGGTGTACCGCGCCTGTAAAATCAACGCGGGGGAAAGGTACCACAAGTAATGCGCCTCTTGCAGCTGCGGCTTCACCAGTTTCGTACCTACCGGCAGTTGACGCTGATGCCGCCCGGCGGCGTAACCGTCTTCGTCGGGGAAAACGGGGCGGGCAAGACCAACCTGCTGGAAGCGATTCACCTGTGCTGCCTGGGGAAAAGCCACCGGACCTCTGCGGACCGGGACATGATTCGCCTGGGCAGCCGCACCTGCGCGGTGCACGCGCGGGTTCAGCGGACGGACGCGGTGGACGAGGTGGGCGTCCGACTCTTCTCCCAGCAAGGCGAGCGGAAACTCATCTATGTCAATGGGAAGATTGTCCAGCGCATCGGCGAATTGATGGGGCACATGACCTGCGTGATGTTTTCCCCCGAGGACCTCGAGCTGGTCAAGGGGGCGCCCCAGACGCGCAGGGGCTTCCTGGACATGTTGCTGTCCCAGAGCCAGGCTGCGTACTTTTACGCCATCCAGACCTACGGCGCCATATTACGCCACCGCAACGCCCTGCTCAAAGAAATCGCCCGGGGCAGGGGGGACGCGGGCACGCTGGACGTGTGGGATGAGCAGCTGGCCCGCGCCTGCGCCCCCATTGTGCGGCTGCGCAGGGACGCTTCCGAAGCGATCGCGCACACCGCGAAGCAGCACTACGCCTTTATTTCCGGCAGGGAGTCGGAGGCGTTTTCCCTCCGCTATCAAGGGACGCTGGCGGAAAGCCTGGACCCGGAGGCGGATTTGCTCCGGCAGCTGGCAGATGCCCGCCAGGACGACCTGCGGCGCCTGTCCACAGGGCCCGGCCCGCACCGGGACGACCTGAGGCTGTCCATCCAGGGGCAGGAAATGCGCGCCTTCGCGTCCCAAGGGCAGGCGCGGACGGCGGCGCTGGCGATGCGCCTCGCGCAGATTGACGTGTTGACCCAGGCGCATGGCGAAGCGCCGCTCTTGCTGCTGGACGACGTGCTCAGCGAGCTGGACGAGCGCAGGCGCGGCAGGCTGCTGATCATGCTGGACCGCAAGCAGACCCTGATGACCTGCACGGACCTGGCGGGGCTCAAGGACGTCAGCCCCGCTTGCGTGCTGACGGTCCGGGAGGACATGGTCTCCGATGCCTGAGCGATTCAGCCGGGTAGCTTCATAATTATCTGACGCCATTCCCTCAGGTACTCGCCGGCGCTGGAAAGCCTCATCGCAGCCTGCGGCCGGATAGCCCGGGATGCAAGTGCGAAAAGCGATTCCGCCCCTTCCCAGTTGTTTAGGGTGGGGGCGTTTCGGTCGCCGAAGAAGGTGAAGGACAGCGCGCCCTGCGCGTAGACGGTCGCGGACTCGTCCAGGACGGCGCCGGGGGTGTACCCTTCGTTCGGCAGGTACCAGGGGGAGCCGGACAGCTTCGGGTAGGGCGTCTTTGCCGGCATTGGCAAAAACCGCGAGGCGGAGCAGAAGAGCAGGCTGTGGCTAGAAAAATCCACAAGAATCTTCTCGTCATAGATGCCTGCCGCGACATGGTCGCGCCTGGACGCGTCCGCCAGGAAATCCGCCAGCCCGTCGTACAGGATGAGGCGTGTTTTGATAGGCAGCCTGCGGAAGGCGTCCATATGCACCTGCAGCGGGCCCAGCGCATACCCCTCAAACCAGGGGAAAACAAGGCAAAACCCGTCCTTCGTCTCATGGCTTTCCAGAACGGGGCTCAATCGGGGATGCCGGAGCCGTTCATGTAGCAGGGCCGTATTCTTCAGGGTTTCCACCGCCTTGCGCGGGTCCCCGGCGTACTGCACGGGCCGTGCCCCGGCATACTTCACGAACAGCCGCCGGCCGGCCGATTCAACGCCGAAGCACAGGTTCCCGGTCGTCAGGCCGTCGAACACGCAGAACACACGCCCGTAGCGCCGAAGCCACCCCAGGTCGTGGGCGGCTTTCAACCTCAGGGGCAACCCGTCCAGTTCCATTATCTGCATGTCGTTCTTCCTTCTGCCATCGCTTATTTGGCGCCGTCAGCGCTCAATAGTGCTTCAAAAGCGATTATACGGTTCCGCAAACCGGGGGTCAAACGCCGCCTGCGGTTCCGTGGCTTGAGCGGGATGTTTGATTTTTCGTCATGCGGGTATGTAAAAAGCATTACAGGAAGGAGGTTTCGACATGAGTTTTTCTTTGCCGGAACTGAAATATGCGTATAATGCGCTGGAGCCCAACATCGACGAGGCGACCATGAAAATCCACCACACCAAGCATCACCAGGCCTACGTCGACAACCTGAACAAAGCCGTCGAGGGGACGGAATTCGCCGGCTGGAGCATTGAGCGCATCATCCGGGAGCTGGACAAAATCCCCGAGAAAATCAGGCAAGCGGTTCGCAATAACGGTGGCGGCCATTACAACCACACCCTGTTCTGGGAAATCATGGGCCCGGATGGGCAGGGGAAGCCAAAAGGGAAACTGGCGGAAGACATCGAGGCGGCGTTCGGCGGCTTCGAGGCCTTCCAGGAAGCGCTCGAAACCGCGGGCAAGACCCAGTTTGGCTCCGGATGGGCCTGGCTGACGGTCAAGGACGGGAAACTGGCGGTCGAGAAAACCCCCAACCAGGACAGCCCCCTCACCCATGGCGCGGTTCCGATCCTGGGCGTGGACGTGTGGGAACACGCCTATTACCTCAAGTACCAGAACCGCCGACCGGACTACCTGAAGTCCTGGTGGAAGACGGTCAACTGGGACAAGGTTTCCCAGCTGTATGAGAAGGCGCTGAAAGGCTGATCCAACAGGAGACAAGCGGCGGCGGGGACATTGCGTCCCCGCCGCTTCGCTGTTGTCTCCGGTTCATACCAAACTCAAACGCAAACGCTTTGATGGGACGGCCTTTTGCGTCTCCGCGTTGCCATTTCACTCGGCGTAGACTCCGGTTTAGCCTCGTTCTTTCGGCTGAGCGGAGCCATCAACAATTTTTATCTCCTCCGTGCGGTTAATTGTTCATTAATATCAGTCCGCGTCGTAGGGCATGATGGCGACGATTTCATCCTCGATGTATACCAGGTAGTACAGGTTGCTGCCGCCGGAAAGGTATCTGTTCAGGAAATCCTGCGCGTCCACCGCGCGGACGGGATTTTGCTTGTTGCCGTAATAGAACAGGCAGTTGGGGGAAGTCTTGTAGCGGTAGAGGTAGACCGTGTCGTTGATGAAGGTGGACAGGTTGGTTTTCCCCTGGTACTTGATTGTGACCAGGTCAGCGGCGATGTTGGCGATACCGTCCTGGATGTCGATTTGCGTGATGTATCCCGCGGAAACGCGCGTCCTGCGCTCACTGGGGCGCCGCTGCAGGTAGACGGTGTAGGTGTTCTGGGCGATCAGCGCGTTGGCCGCGTCGTAGGCCGAGACGGTAATCAGCACGACCTGCGGGTCGTTGGTCATCTCGATAATCTGTGATTTCTGGCCGCTGGCGACCGACTGGCCGTTGACGGTGACCTTTGCGGACGGCGAAGAAACGGTCGGCGTGAAGGTAATCCGCGAGACCCAGCTGGCGACCGTCAGCAGGTAGGTGTCCTGGTAGGGGTCAAACGCGGCGGGCAGCATTTTGCCGGTATTCGGCGCGTTGTGCTCCAGACCCGCCAGCAGCTCGGGCGGAAGCCCGGGCTGGGCCAGACCGGGGGTGAGCGTCAGCACGATGAATGCCGCGAGCAATGCGCAAACTGCCTTTTTCATACAGTCCCTCCTAAAATGTCTTCACCGATACAACGGTATGTGCCTGCGCTTTCTTGCGCGGTCAGTTCCTGATGAACGCGTCGTAGATGGAGCGGACGGCGGGGCTCAGATCGGCTTCGTTGACGCCGATGATGATGGACAATTCGCTGGGCGCCTGAAACATCGTCCGGATGACGATGCCTTGCTCGGATACCGCGGTAAACAGGCGGGCGATGGTTCCGTGCTGCTTGAAGAGACCCGCGCCGACGCAGGCCACCAGCGCAATGCCGTCCTGCACGCTGACATGGTCCGGGTGGACGGCATCTTCAATCCGCGCCAGCACCTGCTCCCTAACACCCTCCAGGGAACGGGTGGGCACCATCGCACACAGCGCGTCGATGCCGGTGGGCAGGTGCTCGAAGCTGATGCGAAGCTCCTCCAGGATGGACAGCACTTTCCGCCCGAACCCCACCTCGTCGTTCATCCGGGCTTTCTCGATGACGATGACGGAAAAACCGGGCTTTCCCGCAATGCCGGTCACCGCGGGCACCTTGGCCTGGTAGCGATTGCTGGACTGGATGATGGTGCCGGGGTGCAGGGGGTCGCGGGTGTTGCGGATGCTGGTGGGGATGCCGGCGCGGCGGACGGGGAACACCGCCTCCTCGTGCAGCACGGTGGCGCCCATATAGCTCAGTTCCCGCAGTTCACGGTAGGTGAGGAAAGAGATGTAGCTCGCGTCGGGGACGATGCGCGGATCGGCGCTGCGGAAGCCCGTGACGTCCGTCCAGTTCTCGTACAGGTCCGCGTCCGCGGCGGCGGCGGCCAGCGCGCCGGAAACGTCGCTTCCGCCCCGGGAGAAAACGTGGATGGCCCCCTGGCTGTCCGCGCCGTAAAATCCGGGCAGCACGGCCGTCGGGTGGCGGAGAAGGGCCTCGTGCAGCAATTCGCCGGTCGTCAGGTCGTCAAGCCGCCCGTCTTCATGGAAGCGCACGGCTTCCGCCGCGTCGAGAAAGGGGAGGGAAAGCCACCTGGAAAACAGCAGGCCGCAGAGATACTCGCCGCGGCTGGCGGCAAAGTCGCGGCTTGCCCCGCCCTGGATGGCCTGGAATACGGCGTCCATTTCGCTGCAGACGCATCCGGGGACGCCCAACCCTTCGGAAATCTCTTCATACCGCTTCCGGATGGCGTCAAACCGGCTTTCGGGGTTTCCGCCATTCGCCACATCCTGGTGTGCGAGGAGCAGGAGGTCGGTGATTTTCACATCGTCGTCAAATCGTTTCCCCGGCGCGCTCAGGACGACGTAACGGCGCTCCGGGTCGGCGGCGAGGATATCCCTGACCTGACGGAAGCGCGGCGCGTCCGCAAGCGAGCTGCCGCCGAACTTGGCAACAATCATAAAAGGGTCCTTTCAGGAAGCCGTTGAATCGGAAGGGTCAGGGCAGCCGGTCGCCGCCGCGGCACCACTGAAGGTAGCGCAGGGCATGTCGCTGCCCGGCCATCTCCAGTTCTCCGCGGTAGACGGGGTCGTGGAAGCCCTCGACGCTGACGTCGCCCTGGTACCGGTTCGCCCGGAGGATGGACAGAATGTCCCGCCAGTCACAGTCGCCGAAGCCGACGGTGCGCTGCGGCGCGTAGCGGTCCGTGTCGCACAGGACTCCGCCGTCCTCAATCGCCCGGCGGTCAACGCTTGCGTCCTTTCCGTGGACGTGGATGACTTTGGGCGCCCACTTGCGCAGCTGGGGAATCGGGTCAATCAACTGAATCATCTGGTGGGCGGGCTCCCACTCCAAGCCCAGGGCATCGGAGGGGACCTCGCTGAAAAGAATCTCCCAGGCCCTGGGGTTGATGGCGACGTTGCAGGTCGCCCGCTGCCAGGTGCCGCCCATAGGGCAGTTCTCCAGCGCGATGCGGACGCCCTTGTCCTCGGCCCGCTTGCACAGTTCCCGGAATACCTCGCCAAACCGCTTGAAGGCTGCGTCCATCGGCTGGCCTTCCATTGCGCCGGCGAAGGTGGACACCAATTTGGCACCGTACAGCGGCGCCGCGTCTATCGCCCGTTCCAGCTGCCTGACGTGCTCCTTGATCTGGACGGGGTTGCTGTATACGCCCAGGGTGGTGATTTCGACTCCTTTTTCTGCCGCCGCAGCCTTCATGCGTGGCCCCTGCTGCTCAATGTTGACGCCATAGTATTCCATATGGAAATTGACCGACAGCGCCTCAAGCCCCGCGTCCAGGAATGGCTGGAACCATTCGCTTTCGGCGTTCCCCGGCATGCAGCTGCCGATGCGCAGCGTCTTCTCCGCGTTCTCACTCATTGGGCCGGCCTCCTGTCGCGTTTTGATTTTCCTTGATTTCCCAAGGCATTCTACCACACCGCGCAAAGTGGCACAACGCGCCGTTCCGTGACAAAGGCCGGGCGCTATGCTATACTTTCAAAGAAATTCAAGGGATTGCACGGAAAGGGCGTATGGCGAAACTGACCAAGGAAAAGCGCAGCACGCTGTTGAATATCGGCTTCATCGTTCTGACGCTGCTCCTGGTATTGTACCTTGTTTCGCAGGCGGGGGACGTCACCCAGATCGTCAACGCCTTCGGCTCCATCAACCCCTGGTGGTTGCTGGGCGCTTTGGGATGTTTTGCGGCGCATGTGCTCCTGGAAGGGCTCATCCTGCGCATTTTCTTTTCATTCCAGCAGGTTAAGACGACCTGGAAGGCGTGCAGCCTCGTCGGGCTTATCGGGATGTATTATTCCTCCATCACGCCCGCGGCGACCGGCGGGCAGCCGATGCAGGCCTTCGCGCTGAAAAAGCGGGGAATCGCCTCCGGCGTGGGGTATTCCGCGCTGGCGGTCAAGTTTTTCTGCTGGCAGTGCGCCTTGCTGTTAATCGGCGCTGTCCTGTGGGCGGTCTCCGGGAAGTATGTCTTCAGCGTGCTGGGCAGCGGGGTTTGGCTGGTCGTGGTGGGGTTCTTCCTCAACTCCCTGATGGTCGGCGTGGTCATCCTGCTGGCCATCAACCGCAACCTGGTGCGCGCGGTCATCGTGTTCTTCGTCAACCTCGCCCATCGATTCCGCATTGTAAAGGACAAGGCGAAGACCTCCTCGCGCATGGACGCGTCCCTGAACGATTTTCATTCCAGCGTCGAAATCCTCACGGGGCAGCCCCTGCAGTTCCTGGTGCTGTTCTTTATATCGCTCGTGCAGGTCACCGCCTTGATGAGCGTCATCTATTTCATCTACCGGGGTTTTTACCTGACGGAGCATAACTACCTGCAGGTCATCACCATCCAGTTCCTGCTGTACATCACCGCGTCCTTCACCCCGCTCCCCGGCGCCTCCGGCGCCCAGGAAGGCGGGTTCTACCTGTTTTTCAGAAGTTTCTTCCCGGATTCCCTGATTTTCGCCGCATTGCTTATCTGGCGGTTCATCACCTACTACCTGTTCATCATCGCCGGTTTATTCGCTGTCATCGCGGACCAGACCTATTCCATCCGCATCAGGAAAAAGTCCGCAGCCGCCTTGCCGGAGGACGTGCCGGAAGAGAACAACAAGGAGGAACCTCTTTGAAAAGACCGTCGCTCATTCTGTTGCTTGCCTGCGCGCTTGTCCTCTCGATAGTGCCCGGCATATCCGCGCAGTCCGGTTCTGCGGCGCGCGTCCTGGTTCCCGGGGAAACCTACGCGATCCAGACCGAAGAGAAGGGGGAATGGGGCTCCGGCTCTCCCGCTATCGCCGCGGTTGACGGGGACGGCGTTATCACCGCCCTCTCCGAAGGAACCGCGGACATCACGCTGACCCGGAAAGGGAAGCCCGTATACTCCCTGTCCGTTCAGGTCGTCGCTGAGCCGGTGGTTCCTGAAGACATCCGCGCCGCCATCGACCTGGCGATCGCCGAGTGGGAGGTCGCGGGCGGCTCCACCTTCAAGAAGAGCAACAAGTACACCACCTGGTATTACGGGCCCAAGGCCAGTTTTGGCTGGTGCGGCGCCTTCACCAGCTATGCCCTGGGCGAAGCCGGTGTCTTTCAGGAGCCGACTGACACATGGCGCAGCCTGAAACCTTTGCCGGACGGACTGCCGCACGGTGTCCGCGAAGCCGGGGTACCCAAGCTGCTGGCCGGCTATACGGCCATGGATCGGCTCTCACACATTCCCCGGCCCGGTTACCTGGTCGTTTACGGGCGGCGGGGCGGGTACAAGACCCTGCACGTCGGGCTGGTCACCCGGGTGGAGAACCGGGGCGACGGGGTTTACCTGCTGGAAACCGTGGAAGGCAACCTTGCCAACCGCATCAAGCGGCTGACCTACCTGTATGACAGCAAGACCGCGGACCCAAAAAAGAACCTTTCGATGCTGCCGGAAGAGGAACGCCTGAACCCGGACGTGTTCCAGTATCGCCTGACGGACGAGAACTGGCGCGTCACGGCCTTCCTGCAGACCTGGTATTGAACTGATTCTGATTGGTTAAAGCTCGGACAGCCGCTTCGCGTCCAGGAACTCCAGCTCCCTGGAGCCGGCGAGGGACTCCAGGTGATGCCGCAGTTCGTGTTTGAGGACGTCCATGATGATTTCATAACCCGCGTCGTCGTCCTCCATATCCGGATAAACCCTGCTGAAGGAGCCGTAATACAGCAAAATGCCGCGGCCCATCTGGCGGCTCGCCGTGTATTCCCCCAGAATCAGGGCGGGCGCTCCGGACGCGGTGTCGGAGCGGGTTTTACTCCCCTCGGCGACGCCGATGCCCAGGTTGAGCCCCTCGAAGATGTCCTGCGGAAGGCTGGCGGCGGCTTCGCCGAGCAGCCGGGTGAACCGTTCGATCGTAAGCATGCCGCGTCCCTCCCTTTTTTTTATTTATAGCGGATGCGTTGTATGATGGCAAGTTTCTTGTCCCTGTGCAGCCCGCTGTGATAAGATGCTTCCGCAGTCCAGGGGAGCTTGCTGCAACAACTCACATTCATTTGAATCAAAGGATAACCACAAGGAGGAATCGGATGCCTACACTGGTTTATGCGCATCGCGGCGCTTCCGGCTACGCGCCGGAAAACACGCTGGAGGCTTTTCAGCTGGCGGTTGATCAGGGCGCCCACGGCGTGGAATTGGATGTGCATCTGACGCGGGACAAGGAGTTGCTGGTCACGCATGACGAGCGCATCGACCGGTTGTCCGACGGCAGCGGATTGGTCGGCAGCATGACGCTCAAGGATATCAAGAAGCATCTCTTCAACCGCACCCATCCGGAGTATGAAAAGGCTACCGCGCCAACGTTGGGGGAAGTGCTTGAATTGCTCGGGCCGACCGGCCTATCGGTCAACATCGAGCTGAAAAACACAAACGACCCCTATCCCGGGCTGGAGGAGCGGTGCGTTAACCTGGTGGAAAGGCTGGGAATGAACGACCGGGTCATTTATTCCTCGTTCAACCACTATTCCATGGGCTTGATTCGCCGCATCAATCCGGAAGCGTCGTGCGGGCTGCTGTACGGCTGCTTTCTGCTCAACCCCGACGAATACCTTCTAAAGAGCGGCATGCAGGCGCTGCACCCGCACTACATGGATTTGCTTTCAAACCCGCAGGCTTATGCGCGCGTGCAGCGCGCGGGCGGCCGCGTGAACGTCTGGACGGTCAACGACGACCGCGACATGCGCAAGGTGGCGGAAGCCGGCGCCGACGTCCTCATCACCAATTATCCCGACCGCGCCCTGGCGGCGCTGGGCTGAGCGGCTGCAGGCGCGATTGACGGGCATAGCGCCGGATGCTATGATTAACACGGTATAATCGCAGGGAAAAGGGAGTGGATGCATGTCCGGTCATTCCAAGTGGGCCAATATCAAGCATAAAAAAGGCAAGGCTGACGCCGAGCGCGGGAAAGTCTTTACCAAAATCGGCCGGGAAATTGCCATCGCCGTGCGCGAGGGCGGTTCTGATCCGGCTGTCAACGGGAAACTCAGGGATATCATCGCCAAGGCCAAGGCCAGCAACATGCCAAACGACAACATCAGCCGCAGCATCAAGAAGGCGGCGGGCGAATCCGGCAACGTGATTTTTGAGGAAATCCTCTACGAGGGCTACGCGCCGGGCGGCGTCGCGGTCATCGCCGAGGTCGTGACCGACAACCGCAACCGGACAGCCGCGGAAATCCGGCACATCTTCGACAAGAACGGCGGCACGCTGGGAACCAACGGTTCCGTCTCTTATATGTTTGATTTCAAGGGCTTGCTGCTGGTCGAGCGGAGCCCGGGCGTCGACGAGGACGAGCTGATGCTCAGCGCCCTGGATGCAGGCGCTGAGGACGTGAAATCCGGCGAGGAGGGCTTTGAAATCTATACCGCGCCCAACGATTTTTCCGCCGTCCGGGAGGCGCTTGAAACCAGCGGGTACTCCTTCCTGTCGGCCGAGCGGCAGCGGATCGCGCAGACCTCGGTGGTCGTGGAGGACGAAGAGAACCTGGCCAAAACCGTCAAGCTGCTGGAGATGCTGGAAGACAGCGACGACGTGATGAACGTATATCACAACGCCGAACTGCCAGAGGAACCGGAAGAAGAGTAAACGCCACCCTATACAAAATCAGTCAAGGAGCCGCCGGCACGCCCGGCGGCTCCTCATGTCAGTTTGATCTACCTTGATGGGGTTTGCTCGTTGCCGCCCGTCCAGTCCTTCTGCGGCAGATGAAGGAGGGACTCGGGCAGGACGCCCTCGCGGACAGGGACGAAGCCGAAATCGCAGTTCAGGTTGCGGCCGCCGCTGGGGACGACGATGCCGTCGGCCGTCGCGATGTTTCCTTCCCTGGGGCCAAGGACGCTCGCGACCAGCGGGAAATCCGTCTGGATAAGGGTGGGCTGCAGTTCCGGGGGCATCTCCACTTCCACCCGATAGCTGCCGGGGTACAGTTCTACAATCAGGTAGCGCCCGTAGACGTCTGTTTCAGCCTGGCCGGCCACTTGGCCGTGGCGGTACAACCGTACCGTGATGCCTGGCACGCCGGGCTCGCCCGCGTCCTGCATCCCGTTCCTGTTGACGTCCAGCCAGGCGACGTCGCCCAGTTTGCCCATGGAGCCGATGCCGATGTCCTGGTTCCTCATCGCCTGGCCCATTTTCAGCCGCAGCAGGCCGCTGTGGCCTTCGGACGCCTTTGCGCCGGCCAGTTCGGCGGTAATCACGCTTTGGCGCTCCGTCGCGTCCGCGCTGCGGGCGAAACGATACGTATCCGGAAGCTGCGCATGGACCGTATAGGGTAGCGGCAGAAGGCCGTCAAACAGATAGGAACCGTCTTCTCCGGTCTGCGTTTCAGCGACGGTTTTGCCGTCCGCGCTGTTCAGGCGTATGGGTATCCCGCTGACGCCGGTTCCGCTGCCGTCCATGTTCCAGACGGTGCCGCCCAGGCTGCCGCGCTGGACGACCGCCAGCTCCAGCCGGCTGCCGCCCGCGTTGAGCGCGAACTCTTTCGACCAGTCGACGCCCGCCTGCGTTGCCCCGGCGGGAATCGACAGGAAAAAGTCGTCCGGCAGTTGGATGTCCAGCCGGTATTGGCCTGGAAAGGCTTGATTGAGGCTAAACAAGCCATCGTCATCCGCGTCAAAGTTGTCTTCCGTGCCCGTCCTTAAGTGGGTCAGCCTGAAGGACGCGGCGTAGGGCGCGTCCACCTGTTCGTCGTACAGGCCGTTCAAGTCGTTGTCATAGAACGAAATGCCTGAGAGGAGGATGGGCTTGACGGCGGACATCAGGGTGTCGGTCAGCGCCGTGCCCATCCCGATTTTCACTTCCGTTTCGGATTTTCCGCCAATCGAGGCCGGCAGCAGGCTATTCTCATTTGCGTCCAGCGCGTAGCCGGCCGGCAGCTCCACGGCTAGATGGTAGGTGCCGGGGCGCACGCCGGAGAGCAGGTACTGGCCGCCGTTGTCGCTCGAAGACGTATACGCCTCCTGGGTCCGGAGGTTGGTCATCCTCAGCGTTGCGCCGGGGAGGCGGGGGTCCCCCCCGTCCGGCAGCCCGTCGTTGTTCAGGTCATAAAAGGCGAAGCCGGAAACGACGCCGGTCTGAACGGCGAACAGCGGTTCAAGCGATAGCCGGTCGCTGGCCTTGACCTCCAGCCTGCCGCTGAGCAAAGCGGTTTCGTCCGTCAAAGGCTTGCTGTATTTCGCGCCTTCCGGCAGCGTCAGCTTCAGCTGGTATGTTCCGGGAAGGGCGCCCTTGAGCGAGAACGACCCGTCCTCGCCGGTGACGGCGACCGTGTGTTCCGACACCGGCATGCCGTCCTCGCCGACCAGTTCGACTTGTACGCCCGGCAGCCCGCCCATCGCGCCGGAGAACCCCTCCTCCTCGTCACCCAGCAGCACGGCCCCATCAATTACGGCGGAGCGGAAAGCGCCGGCGTCCATCCCATCCAGGTGCTGGCCGGGCGAAAGCGTGACGGCATCCGTGCGCCCGTAGGCAGGCGTCTGCTCGGTGACATGGTTGACCATGCCTGTTCCCGCGGGATAGAAGTTGGAGAACACATAGGGCGAGACCAGGTCGAACTGCACCGAATACGTGGACGGCACAAGGTTCTCCAGCAGGTAGGCGCCTTGCTCGTCCGTCTGCGCCTGCGCCGCGGTTTGCCCCAGCGCGTCCACCGCTTTCACGCTGAAACCCTGGAGGAAGCCTTCACCCTGGGCGTGAACGCCGGACAGGTCGCTGTCTTCAAAGAGTGTGCCCGATATGGATGCCGGCAGGGTGACGCCGGCCTGGAGGAGCAGCCGTTCACCCGGCTGGAGCGACCGGACGACGGTCAGGGAGGACGTCGCGGACACGGCGTGAAATGCGTTCCCGTCTTCCCCGCCAGCCACGGAGAAAATCTGCCCGTCCGGCAGGGTGACGCGGATTTCGACCTCCCCGCTTCTCACGCGGGGGAGCAGGGCGGCGCCGGACGCGTCCGTGAGGGACTCCGCCGCCGCCTCCCCCTTATTCAGCGCCTCGGCTTTCGCGCCGGAGAACGCGGGTTCCCCCTCGTCCCGGACGCCGTTGACGTTTCCGTCATGGAAGGCGACGACCTGGACGCCGGAGGCCGGCATCACGCCGATGGGTTCCGGGCGCGTGTCCTCCCCTTCCCGGACCTGAACCGGTGCGCTTTGGCTGCCTGAAAAGCCGTCGTGGAACAGCGATGGGCTGCCGTCAGGGACAAACATCGCCCCGTCCGGCAGTGTTGCCGTCAGCGTGTATTCTCCCGCCTGCAGAAAGTTGAAGGAATACTCCGGCGCCGCGGTTGTGACCAGGGTCCGGCTGACGCCCAGCGCCTGGTGGGTCAGCGTCAGCTCGATGCCCGGCAGGCCGCCCTCGCCGTCGGATTGCCTGCCGTCCATGTCCCCGTCCATCCAGACGCGGCCGGTCAGGGTGCCGGACAGCACGCCGCCGACGCCGACGCCGAGGCTTTTTTCCAGCTCAAACGGCTCCGAGACCCCCTCGTTGTTCTCCGTAGGGGGGATGACGTTGTAGAACGGGTTGATTTTCTGCCCCAACGGGCCGATGATGTAGGGCTCCGGCATGACCGCCTTGAGGCGGTACGCGCCCGGCGTCAGCCCGCGCATCTGGGCGAAGCCTTCGCGGTCCGTAACCGCCTGGGCGATCTCATACGCAACGCCTTGCCAGTCAAACAGAAGGGTCAGCGCGACGCCCCTCAGCAGCGGCTCGCTGCTGAAACGGCCGCCGTTCATGTTCTCGTCGCCAAAGGCGATTACGTTCAAATAGGCGCTTCGGCGGCTGGCGCCAATCGGCAGTTCCAACTGCTGTGCTTCCTGAAGCGTGAACGGGGCGGTGCGGCCGTTGTTCCCCATCGCGGGAAGCGCCGCGTTTCCGCCTTCCGCAAGGCGTGTAAAGAACAACCCGTCCGGTAAAAGGACGACCAGCCGGTATTCGCCGGCCCCGACGCCGGGAAAGGAGTACCTGCCGTCTTCCCCGGTTTTCTGGACGCCCGAAACGCTCTCGCGTCCGTTCAAAACCGACATCAGGGTGACTTCCGCCCCTTCGACGAATTTCCCGCCCTCGTCCATCAGGCCGTCGCCGTCGCCGTCCAGGAAGACCTGACCTGAAACCGACGCGCCCTGCGCCGCCGCGACCAGCGAAAACAGGATGAACAGGGCGATGAGCGCGCCCAGCGCGGAGAATCTGATGCGTCGATGGTTCTGCACTGCGAATGCCTCCATGTGGTCGTCGGTTTTACTGGATGCCGCTGATTCCCAGCCCCAGCATGGTTTCCAGGGCGTACGGCCCGGCTGTACCCGCGTGCTCGCCGGAAGGAACGAACACGTTGAAAAACACGTTGTCCTTCGCGCCGCGTGGCCCGATGCGATAGGGACGGGGAAGGGCGGCCTGCATCCGGTAGGTCGCCGGGGTCAGGAAGCGGAACTGGGCGAAACCGTTTTTGTTCGTCAGGGCTTTTGCAATCACGTACGTCTCATCCAGCCACCTGTACGTGATGGTGACTTCGACGCCTTGTAGCATGGGTTCCGTGCTGTAACGGCTGCCGTTGAGGTTTTTATCCTCGAAAGCGACGAAATTGAAATAGGCAGGCCGGATTGTCGTTCCCACCAGCTTCTCGGCTGCTTCCCCGTCCTTCAAGGAAAAGACCGGCGTCCTTCCCCGGCTTCCCTGGGCGGGAAGCGCGGCGCTCCCTCCCTCTACAGGCTCGATAAAGTAGTTGCGCGCCGGTAACTGGATATCGAGATAATACGCCCCGGCGTCCAGTCCCTCGAAGGCGTACGTGCCGTCCCGCCCGGTTTCGACCGTTTCAAGGGCCTGTTCGGCGCCGCCAGTTACGCTTGTCAGGGTGATTTTCACGTCGGGAACCGGGCGTTCGCGCGCTTCCGCCAGTTTGCTGCCGTTCACGTCACGGAACACCCGTCCTGTGACGGAGGCGCCCTGCGCGAACGCCGGTGAAGAAGCCGCCAGTGCGAAAACCACGGCGGCAAACAGGCAAATAACGCGGGAACCGTTCCTCATTTCAAGCCTCCTGGTTTTCTTTCTCCGTCAGGATGGTAATGGTACCGGGTTTGCGTTCGTGCGCGGGTTTGTCGTCCGTCGGGTATCCGATGGCGACGGCGATGACGAAGGAATAGCCCTCGGGAAAGCGAAGCAGTTTTTCCAGCGCCTTTCCTTCCCTGCCTGTGAAAGCGTCCCGTGGCATGCCCAGGATGACGCTTCCCAGCCCCATGCTTTGTGCTGCCAGCGCGAGCGTCTGCGCGGCGATGCCGCAGTCAATCGGCGCGTAGGAACGGCTTTCAGGCGCTGAAATAAAGAAGACTGTGGGCGCGTGGTAAAAGATCTGGAACCCCTCGCTGTCATACCGCGGGCTTCTGTCCTCCCGGTCGCGCAGCATCGCCGCGGCCTCTGCCGCACGATGGACCCTGTTTAACAACCCCTGGTCCTGCACGACGGTATAATGCCAGGGCTGGAAGTTGTTGGCGGACGGCGCGGACAGCGCGGCCTCCATCAGGGCGTCCAGCTGCTTGCAGCTGATTTGCCTGGCGTCGTAGGCGCGGTGGGAGCGACGCTGCGCGATTGCGCGGAGCACCTCGTTTTCCATAAAGCCCTCCTGTTTGATGGCGGGGCAGGACATGTTACACTGGCCGCGGAGGAATGCCGATGAAAGACAGCGACTGGATGCGGGAAGCCCTCAGGCTGGCGGCAGAGGACCCGATGGAGGTCCCCGTCGGGGCGGTCATCGTCCGGGACGGTATCCTGATTTCCGGCGCACGCAACCGCCAGGAAGCGGGCAGGGACGCGCTGGCCCACGCCGAGTTGCTGGCCGTCCGCCGCGCGCAGGAAGCGCTGGGTGCCGCCAGGCTTGACGGATGCACGATGTACGTGACCCTGGAGCCCTGCCCGATGTGCGCGGGCGCCATCATCCTCTCCGGCCTGGAACGGTGCGTGTTCGCGGCTTTTGACCGCCGGTACGGCTGCTGCGGAAGCGTATACGCATTGCCGATGGACCCGGTCTTCCCGCGGCGGGTCGCCTGCGAGGGCGGCTTGCTGCGCGAGGAGGCGGAAGCGCTCCTGGACCGGTTCTTTGCGCGGCTGCGGGAACGCGGCGGCAACCCGGAAGCCTTGCCCGGCCTGCCGCCCGAAGAAGTATACCATCGGCGGGATGGGCTGGCAAATCCTTGACAGTGCGCACATGCGCGGATAGAATGATGCGCAACATGGAAGAAGAGGTGAACGGAATGAAAATTAAAACCCTGGCTTCGAGGGACTTGAAGGCCAGCCTGGAGAACGGCGGTTGCGGCGAGTGCCAGACCTCCTGCCAGTCCGCGTGCAAAACGTCCTGCGGCGTCGCGAACCAGCCCTGCGAGAAGGAACAGGACTGATTCCGGTTTTCTTGAGCGAACACACCGGCAGCCGCCTGGCGACAGGCGGTTTTTTGGAGTTTGCATGATACACGCCTATTCGCTTGGGGGGTACCACATCGCCCTGGATGTTTATTCCGGCAGCGTCCACGTGATGGACGGGCTTTCGCTGCGGGCGGTCCGGCTGTTCGAGCGTTTGGACCGGCGGCAGACGATGGAATGCCTGCGGAAAGAGTACCCCGGGCATCCGGACAGCGAGCCGGAGGCGCTCAAGTCCCTCCTGGATGAACTGGACGCGCTGAAAGACGCCGGGCTGCTGTATTCCCCGGACGATTATTCCAGGTGCGCGAACAGGCTGCGGGAGAAGGACAGCCCCGTCAAGGCGCTGTGCCTGCACGTGGCTCACGCCTGCAACCTGGCCTGCAGCTACTGCTTTGCCGGCCAGGGGAACTATCATGGAAGCTCCGCGCTGATGAGCCTGGAGACGGGCAGGAAGGCGCTGGATTTCCTGGTCGCCCACTCTGGCGGGCGCAGGAACCTGGAGGTGGATTTCTTCGGCGGCGAGCCGCTGCTCAACTGGGACGTGGTCAAGGGACTCGTCCACTACGGCCGGGAGCTGGAAAAACAGCACGGCAAGGCGTTCCGCTTCACCCTGACCACCAACGGGGTGCTGCTGAACGAGGAAGTCATCGATTTTTGCAACCGGGAAATGCACAACGTCGTCCTCAGCCTGGACGGCCGTCCGGAGGTGCACGACCGCTTCCGGGTCGACCGGCAGGGCAGGGGCAGCTATGGGCAGGTGGTGCCCGCCTTCCGGCGCCTGGCAGAGGCGCGGGGCGGAAAAGGCTATTACGTCCGCGGAACCTATACGCGCAACAACCTCGACTTCCTTCGGGACGTGCTGCATATGGCGGAGCTGGGCTTTACTCAGCTGAGCATGGAGCCGGTCGTCGCGCCGTCTGACAGCCCGGACGCCCTGAAAGAGGAAGATTTGCCGCAGCTTTTTGAGCAGTATGAACAGCTGGCTTTCGAGATGCTCAAGCGGAAACGCGAAGGCCGGGGCTTTGATTTTTACCACTACAACATCGACCTGCGGCACGGCCCCTGCGTCCACAAGCGCCTGGCCGGCTGCGGCTCCGGCACGGAGTATCTTTCGGTCACGCCAAACGGCGATCTCTACCCCTGCCACCAGTTTGTGGGGGAGGAAGCCTTCAGAATGGGCGACCTCGGGAGCGGCGTCACCAACCGGGCGCTTCGGGAGGCGTTCCGCAGCAATGTGCTGGCCTCCCGCCCCGAATGTGAAAACTGCTGGGCCAAGCTGTACTGCGCAGGCGGCTGCGCCGCCAACGCCAGCCACGCGGCCGGCAGCATCCGGGGGGTTTATCGGCTGGGTTGCGAGCTATTCAAAAAGAGAATCGAATGCGCCATCATGCTGCAAGCCGCCCTGGAGGAGGAAGCGCCGTCCGGCGCTTAAACGGCGGTGGAGCCGCCCTGCGCTTCCGCCTGATGCTTCTTCAGCCACACCGTCAGCACCGCGACGTCTGCGGGCGTTACGCCCGGAATCCGCGCGGCCTGGCCCAGGGAGACCGGCTGCTGCCGGGACAGCTTCTGGCGGGCTTCGATGCGAAGGGCTGAAATTGCCTGGTAATCCGCGTTCTGGGGCAGCTTCCTGTCCTCCATCGCCTTGGCCGCCCGGATTTGGGCGGCTTCCTTGTCCAGATACCCCCGATATTTAACAAGAATCTCGGCTTGGCGGACGGCTTCGGGCGAAAAGCGTTCCGCCAGGCGCTCCGGCAGGCCGCCCCCGCGGCGGTTCTCGGCGGCTTCCTCCAGAATCAGCTGTGTTTCCCGCTGCTTTTGTTTCATCCGCCGGTAGCGCTCCTCGCTGGCCAGCCCCAATTGATAGGACCGTTCCGTCAGGCGAAGGTCGGCGTTGTCCTGACGGAGGGACAGCCTGTACTCCGCGCGCCCCGTCATCATCCGGTAGGGTTCGTCCACGCCCTTGCTGCTCAGGTCGTCCGTCATGACGCCCAGGTAAGCCTCGCTGCGCGTGATGACCAGCGGCGGGCGTCCTGTGAGGTACAGCACGGCGTTAACGCCCGCCAGGATGCCCTGCGCGGCCGCCTCCTCGTACCCCGAGGTGCCGTTCACCTGCCCCGCGAACCACAGCCCGGGCACCAGCCGCGCGGCGAGGGCGGGGGAGAGCTCCGTCGGGTCGATGCAGTCATACTCGATCGCGTAAGCCAGGCGCGTCAGCCGCGCGTCCCGCAGGCCTTCCACCGTCCGGTACAGGGGCACCTGCACGTCTTCCGGCAGGCTGGACGACAGCCCTTGGGCATACCACTCCAGGCCGTCCCTGCCCTCCGGCTCCAGGAAGACCTGGTGGCGGTCCTTCCCCTGGAAACGGTACACCTTGTCCTCGATGGAAGGGCAATAGCGCGCGCCGGTTCCCTTGATTTCACCCGAATACATCGGGGAGCGGTGCAGGTTTTGGCGAATCAGCCGATGGGTCTCTTCGTTCGTCCAGGTCAGGTGGCATTGCATCAGGTTCCGGGGCGCGGCCGGGCTCAGGGGAGAAAACGCCTCCGCCGGCTCGTCGCCGGGCTGGGGCGACATCTTGGAGAAATCAATCGTCCGCCCGTCAATGCGCGCGGGGGTGCCCGTCTTGAAGCGCCGCAGCGTGAAGCCCATGCCTGCCAGGGCGGCGGACAGGCGGCTGGCGGGCAGGAGCCCCTGCGGCCCGGCGCTCCAGTGCGCCTCGCCGATGATGACCCGGCTGTTGAGGTACACCCCCGCGGCGACGATGACCGCCCCGCAGGGGATGACGGCGCCTGTGATGGTTTTGACGCCGCACACCGCGCCGTTTGCGGTCAGGATTTCGGATGCCTCCCCCTGGCGGACCGTCAAGCCGGCCTGTGAGAACAGGACGCTTTTCATCGCCTGCTGGTAGGCACGCTTGTCCGCCTGCGCCCTGAGCGCCTGCACGGCGGGCCCCTTTCCGGTGTTGAGGGTGCGGCTCTGCAGCGTGGCCTTGTCGATGTTCAGCGCCATCTCCCCGCCCAGTGCGTCCACCTCGCGCACCAGTTGGCTTTTGCCCGTCCCGCCGATGGAAGGGTTGCAGGGCATCAGCGCGATGGCGTCCAGGTTCAGGGTCAGCATCAGCGTGCTGACCCCCATCCGCGCGGCCGCCAGGGCCGCCTCGCACCCCGCGTGGCCGGCTCCGATGACGACCAGGCCGAAGGTTCCGCTCCGTTCCATCGCCGGGTCAGGCCTCTCGGTCCGGTTTGGGCGGTCGGTTCCGGATCAGTTCGCCATAGCGGCCGGCGGCCCGGCCAACGGCTTCCTCCCAGGTGACCGGCAGGGTCTTGCGGGCGTTCTCGCCCACTTCCTTCATCAGCAGGGGTTCTTTCATCGCGCGGCTCATCACTTGAAAGACGCTCCGGCTGTCGTCCTCGCAGAGGAACCCGTTGTCGTTGTCGCTGATGTTCTCGGCGGCGCAACTGCCGCCGACCGCGACGGAGGGGGTCCCCATCGCTGCCGCTTCACGGATGACCAGGGAAAAGGTATCGTACAGGGAGGGGAAGACGAACAGCCTGGCCCGCGCGTACAGCGCGTCCAGGACGGCGGTGTCCGAGACCATCCCGGTCATGACGAGCTGGCCGCCCAGGTTCAGCGCCTCCGCCTTTTTCCGGATTTCCTTCTCGTCCTGCCCGAAACCGGCCAGCACCAGCTTGAATCCCGGGTCTTCCTCCCGGAGCAGCGCAGCGGCTTCCAGGATGCGCAGGATGTTTTTCTTCCAGTTTATTTGACCGACGAACAGCATCACCGGGCTGTTCCCCAGCCCGTAGCGCTCCTCAACGTCCCGGATTGCCGCGGGGCTCGTCTCCCGCAGCGCCGTGCCGTTGGTCATCACGAACGGCTCACCCGGATATCCATAGTCCTTGAGAACCTGGGCGCTGGTGGCTGAAACCGCCCAGACCTCGTCGCATTTCTTGTAAAAGCGGACAATGTTGGCGACGACTGCCTTGGCGATGGTCTCGCTTTTGGTGATTTTCAGGAAGTCGTCGTAATACTTCGAGTGGAAGGTGGAGACCAGGGGGATGCCACGCAGTTTGGACAGCCGCAGCGCCTCGCGCCCGGAGGCGAAGGGGCTGTGCGAGTGGACGATGTCCAGCGGAATCATGTCCATGCGCTTCCGGTAATGCGCGTCCATGGAGGGGGTGCCCGTCTTGTACTGGGGCGCCGTGGGCACCTTGAAGCCGGTATAGTCGACCAGTTCAAAGGGATATCCGCCGCGGTGGCCGGTGTCGTGCAAAGGCGCGGCGACGGTGACCTGATGGCCCAGCTTGGGCAGCGTTTCCGCATAGGCGACGGCGACCCGGCCCACGCCGTCCACCACGGGCAGGAAAGTATCCGTAAACAGCCCGATTCTCATCGCTGGCTCCTTTCCGTGTTTCATTCGCGTCCGCCGCTTCATTATATGCATTACTGCATGAAACGACAAGAAAGCCGGTTGACAAGGGTATCCCCGGAGGCTATCCTTTGGTGGACAAGCAATCGGAGGCGGACATATGGGAAAAACCTTGGTCCTGGGTGTCATTGGGGCGGACGTGCATGCGGTGGGCAACCAAATCCTCAATTACGCTTTCAGGGACGCCGGTTTCCACGTGGTAAACCTCGGCGTGATGGTCTCGCAGGAAGAGTTTATCGAGGCGGCGATCGAGTCTGCTGCGGACGCGATCGTCGTCTCTTCCCTGTACGGGCACGGCGAGCTGGACTGCCAGGGGTTCCGTGAGAAATGCGACGAGGCGGGGCTCAAGGGCATCCTGCTGTACGTCGGGGGCAACATCGTGGTGGGCAAGCAGCCGTTCACGGAGGTTGAGAAGCGTTTTCTGGACATGGGGTTTGACCGTGTCTTCGGTCCCGGCACGACGCCCGAGGCGGGCATCGCGGCGCTGCGCAGCGACCTGCGGTTGGAGCACGATGAAGCCGATTCTGCTGATTGACTTCGGCTCCACCTACACCAAAGTGACGGCGGTCGATCCGGAGACGCCCCGGATTCTGGGCCGCGCGCAGGCCTTTACCACCGCGGCGACGGACATCTCAGAAGGCCTCGGGCATGCGCTTGGGAAGCTGGAAGGCGCCTGCGGGAAGCTGGATTTCTCGGTCAAGCTCGCCTGCTCCAGCGCCGCGGGCGGGCTGAATATGGTCGTTTGCGGGCTGGTGCCCAGCCTGACCAGCAAGGCGGCGCGGCTGGCCGCCTTCACCGCGGGGGCCAAGGTCATCAAGACCTACGCTTACCAGCTGACGAACGCTGACCTGGATGAAATCACCCGGTCGAAGCCCGACATCCTCCTGTTGACCGGCGGCACCGACGGCGGGAACAGCGAAGTCATCCTGGGAAACGCCCGCGCGCTCGCGAAAGCCGGGGGCAATTTCCCCGTCGTCGTCGCCGGCAACCGCAGCGCGCAGGAGGAGTGCGCAGGCATCCTGGGCCGGGACGGCCGCGCCGTCTACCGCGCGCCCAACGTGATGCCGGAGATGAATCGGCTGGACATCGCGCCGGTGCAGCAGATTCTGCGCGAGGTCTTCCTGAGGAACATCATCCGTGCCAAGGGCCTCAGCCGGGCTAGCGCCATACTGGACGATATCCTGATGCCCACGCCCTCCGCTGTCCTGGACGCGCTGACCCTGCTGTCGGAAGGGACGAAGAAAACCAAAGGCCTGGGGGAACTGGTCGCCGTCGACCTGGGCGGCGCGACCACGGACGTCTATTCCATCGCGAAAGGCCATCCGTCCAACCCCAACGTGCTGCTCCGGGGACTGCCGGAGCCTTACGCCAAGCGCACCGTGGAGGGCGATATCGGGATGCGTTACAACGCCCGGGGCATCCTGGAAGCCGCCGGCGCGGAGCGCCTTGCGGAGCAGGCGGGGTCGCCGCCGGAAGCCGTGGGTGAGGCGGTCGACAGGCTGCGGGATAACCCCGCGCGCCTGCCGCAAACGCCGGAGGAGGAGTCGCTGGACCGCGCCCTGGCCACCTGCGCCATGGGCGTGGCGCTGGGTCGGCACGCGGGCAGCCTGACCCGCGTCTATACCGCCGTCGGCCCGGTGGACGAGCAGACCGGGAAGGACCTGACCCGGGTGGGAAAACTTGTGGTAACCGGCGGCGCGCTGGTCTACTCAGACGCTCTGGGGGATATCGTTCGGGACGCCATCGCCATGCAGGAGCCGGTGTCGCTCACGCCCAGGCGGCTCGCCTGCGCGGCCGACCGGGGTTACATCTTGTCGGCCATGGGGCTTTTCTTGAGGGTGGACAGGGAGGCGGCCATGCAGCTGCTTTCCCAGTACCTTGGAAAGGATGAATTCGATGCAGCTGTCTAACAGGAAGTGGGACCTGGACTTCTTCATGTCCCAGCGGCGGGGGGTGCTGGATACCTGGCCCACGGGCGCGGAGGTGGACCTGGACGAAGCCCTGGCTTACCAGGCCGGCATCCCCGCGCAAAAGCGCTTCGTGACCCGCCTCAACGAGGCGGCGAAGGCCGGGAAAACGTTGATTCAGCCGCGGGCGGGAGTCCCCGTCATCAACGAGCACATCCTGTTGCTCAACCACCTGGAGAGGGAGGGTGAGGCGGACCTGCTGCCCACCACCATCGACAGCTATACGCGCCTGAACCGCTACGAGGACGCCCAGCGCGGGATAGAGGAATCCAAGTCCTCCGGCAAGGCGATGCTCAACGGCTTCCCGGCTGTCAACCATGGCGTCAAGGGATGCAGGATGGTGACCTCCGCACTCGAAAAGCCGGTGCAGGTGCGGCACGGGACGCCGGACGCCCGCTTGCTGTGTGAAATCACCTTGGCGGGCGGTTTTACCAGCTTTGAGGGCGGCGGCATCTCCTACAACATCCCCTACGCCAAAAACGCGCCAATGCAGGAAACGCTGTACAACTGGCAGTACTGCGACCGCCTGGTCGGGCTGTACGAGGACGCCGGAATCGGCATCAACCGGGAGCCGTTCGGACCCCTGACGGGTACCCTCGTGCCGCCCTGCGTATCCAACGCCGTCGCCATCATCGAGGCGCTGCTGGCGGCGGAGCAGGGGGTCAGGAACGTCACGGTCGGATACGGTCAGTGCGGCAACCTGGTGCAGGACGTCGCGGCCATCCGCATGCTGGAGCGCCAGACCCGCGAATATCTCGAGCGCTTCGGCCACGGCGACGTGATGGTGACCACCGTGCTGCACCAGTGGATGGGCGGCTTCCCCCAGGACGAGGCCAAGGCCTTCGCGGTCATCTGCTGGGGCAGCGCGGTCGCCGCCCTGGCGAACGCCACCAAGGTCATCGTCAAATCACCCCACGAGGCGCTGGGCGTTCCCACCAAGGAAGCCAATGCGGCGGGGCTGCGCGCCACCCGCCAGGTCATCATGATGCTGGCGGACCAGGCGGTGGCCAAGGGCGAGCAGCTGGAGCAGGAGATGGAAGTCATCCGGGAGGAAACCGCCTGCATCCTGGAAAAGACGCTCGAACTGGGGGAGGGGGACCTCGCCATCGGCACGGTGCGCGCTTTCGAGGCGGGCGTCATCGACGTGCCTTTCGCGCCCAGCCGGTTCAACGCCGGAAAAATCATGCCCGCACGCGACAACAACGGCGCGGTCCGGCTGCTGGACGCCGGCAGGCTTCCGTTTTCCGAACGGCTGCTGACCTTCCACCGCGAAAAAATCCAGGAGCGGGCGCGGGCGGAGAACCGCGGCGTTTCCTTCCAGATGGTCATCGACGACATCTACGCGATTTCAAAGGGGCGCCTGGTGGGAAGGCCGCACTGAGGACAGGGGGAGGCAAGGTCATGAGGATTCGGCAAGTCGTTTGTTCCAAGGGGCTGACGGGTTTTTACTTTGACGACCAAAAAGCCATCAAGGCAGGCGCGCTGCCCGACGGCGCGCTGTATGCCGGCGAGCCGCTGACGACGGGGTTTTCCCGTATCCGCCAGCCAGGCGAATCGATTTCCGTCATGCTAGTGCTGGAAGACGGCCAGGTCGGCTGGGGCGACTGCGCCGCCGTCCAGTATTCCGGCGCAGGCGGCCGCGACCCGCTGTTCCTGGCGGACAGCTTCATCTCGCTGATTGAAAACGAGGTGTCCGGCCACCTGGTCGGCCAGGAGGCGGACAGCTTCCGCCGCCTGGCTGAGGAAATCGACGGCTTGAAGGACGAAGCCGGCAACCACCTCCACACCGCCATCCGCTACGGCGTTTCCCAAGCCATTCTGGACGCCGTCGCCAAGGCGCAGGGCCTCAATATGTGCGACGTCATCGCGAAGGAGTACGGGACCGCGGTGTCCGACAAGATGCTGCCCCTCTTCACCCAGTCCGGGGACGACCGGTACAGCAACGCCGACAAGATGATTATGAAAGGCGCGCCGGTCCTGCCCCACGGGCTGTTCAACAGCGTGAAGAAGACCGGGCAGCGGGGGGAAAACCTGCTGGCTTACGTCAAATGGCTCAACCAGCGCGTCAAGGAAATCGCCCCCTACGAAGGCTACCACCCGGTTTTCCATATCGACTGCTACGGCACCATCGGGCAGATTTTCGGCGCCAGCAACTACATCGGCATGGCCGATTACCTGGAGGAGCTGGAGAAGGCGGCGGAGCCCTTCCGCCTGCGCATCGAGGGGCCGATGGACTCAGACAGCCGGGAAGCCCAGATGCGGGATATGCGCGGGCTGCGGCAGGAGGTGGACCGCCGGCAGATCAAAGTCGAGCTGGTGGCGGACGAATGGTGCAACACGCTGGAAGACGTCGTCTATTTCGCCGACCATCTGGCCGGCCATATGATTCAGGTCAAGACGCCGGACCTGGGCTCCATCCACAACACGTGCGAGGCGGTGCTGTACTGCGAGAAGAAGGGAATCGGCGCCTATCAGGGCGGCACCTGCAACGAGACGGACCGCTCCGCGCAGATCTGCGTCCACCTGGCGATGGCGACGAGGGCCGAGCAGGTGCTGGCAAAGCCGGGGATGGGCGTTGACGAGGGATACATGATTTGCTTTAATGAAATGCAGAGAATCCTGGCGCTGCGCGGCGCCGGCATCGGAATCGCCTGAAAGGCTAAGGGGAACCACATGCAAGAGTATCGCGTGCTGTCCGCAACCGCCATCCTAGGATACGGCTTCCCGATGGCTTCCTTCGAGGAAGGCCTGACCAGGAACCCGCACCTCATCGCGGTGGACGCCGGCTCCACGGACCCCGGGCCATATTACCTGGGGGCGGGGGTTTCCTTCACCGACCGGGGCGCAGTCAAGCGCGACCTGGAGGCCATGCTGACCGCCGGCGTCAATAGGGACATCCCTGTCGTCATCGGGACGGCCGGCGGCAGCGGGGCGGACCGGCACCTGGCCTGGTGCAGGGACATCATCCTGGAAATCGCGAAGGAGCAAGCCCTCCATTTCCGCATGGCGGTCATCCGCGCGGAAATCCCCAAGGAAGAGGTGCGCCAGGCGATGGGGGAAGGCAGGGTCAGGCCCTTGAGCCCAGCCCCTGAACTGGAGGAAGAAACACTGGAGCAGACGGCTGCCATCGTCGCCCAGATGGGAATCGAGCCCATCATCCGCGCGCTGGACGAAGGCGCGCAGGTCGTCCTCGCCGGCCGGTGCTATGACCCGGCCGTATTCGCCGCGCCGGCTATCCGCGCGGGGTTTGACCACGCGCTGGCCGTCCACATGGGCAAAATCCTGGAGTGCGCCGCCATCGCGGCGACGCCGGGCTCCGGCTCCGATTGCATGTTCGGCACCCTTTACAGGGACTCCTTCGACGTGGAGCCATTGAGCCCCGCCAGGAAGTGCACGACGCTCTCCGTCGCCGCCCACACCTTGTACGAGAAGACAGACCCCTACCTGCTGCCGGGGCCGGGCGGTCACCTGGACTTGCGGGAGACAAAATTCACCCAGGTATCCGACCGGGTGGCGCGGGTCAGCGGCAGCCGGTACGTCAAGTCGCCCCGCTACACCATCAAGCTGGAAGGTGCGCGGCGCATCGGGTACCGGACGGTGTCCATCGCAGGCGCCCGGGACCCCGTCCTGCTGCAGCGCATCGACGAAATCACGCAGGGCGTACGGGAGCGGGTCAAGGACAACTTCAAGTCCTCCGGCATCGCGTATGATTTGCTGTTCACCATCTACGGCTGCGACGGGGTAATGGGCAGCCTGGAGCCCCTTCGGCAGGTGGAAGGGCACGAAATCGGCATCGTCATCGAGGCGGTGTCCGACACCCAGGCGCATGCAGACACCATCTGCGCCGCCGCGCGGTCCACCATGCTGCATTACGGGTACGAGGGCCGCCGCGCCACGGCGGGCAACCTGGCCTTCCCGTACTCGCCCAGCGATTTCCACGCGGGCGAGGTCTACGTCTTCAGCGTCTACCACCTCATGGAGGTCGACGACCCCTGCGCGTATTTCCCGATGACCATGGAACAGGTCTGAAAAGGAGCGGCCGTGACCAGGAGCATTACGGAACTGACCAACATCATCCGCAGCAAGAACTCAGGCCCCTATGAGCTCACGCTCGACCTGATGTTCAACTCGGAGGAGAACTACCGCTTTGTCAGCAGCCGGAACATCATCGACGAGGCGCTGATTTGCAGGCTGTACCGCATTTCGCCCGGGCAGATTATCGGCATCGTCCACTTTGAGCCGGCGAACGCCATCAAGGTGACCATCGCGCGCCCCCTGTGCTCCGGCGATTTGGGGGAGACGGACGTCTACGGCGCCCAGCAGCACGCGCCGCTCCTGTCCATCACCGTGGACATGCCCGAATGAGCGCGGGGCGGCGGGTTCACCCGTGAGCACCCTGACCGGCCAGGAACCGCTGTACAGCGTATACTTCGCACCGCGGGGCTATGCGCGCATGGTCCAGATGGGCCGGGAAATCGCGCAGCGCCACCTGATGGCCTTTGACAAGCTCATCGGCGTCATCGGGGAGGCAGGGTCGGGCAAAAGCCTGCTCATCCGCGGCATGTTCCCGGGGCTGGAACTGACCAACGACGACAACGGGGTCAACGTCCGGCCACTGCCCCTATTGGATATCGACGAGACCGGGTTTTACCAGGCGCACACCTACCACATGGACGTGCGTTTCGAGTCCGCCTTCACGCAGCTGCCCCGGCTTGTGGAGGCCGTGCTTTATGCGCTGGAGCGGGGAAAGCGCGTCATCATCGAGCATTTCGATTTGATTTATCCCTTGCTGAACATCAACGCCGCGCTGCTCATCGGCATCGGCGACGAAATCATCGTGTCCCGCCCGACGGTGTTCGGCCCGGAGCCGGACGACATCGCCAGGACGGTTTTCGCGTCCATCAAGTACCGCCGCATGGCGCACACAGCGGAAGACCTGACCGAGCACGCCCTGATGGACAAGCAGGTGGGGCGCTATTCCCACGGGGACGTCCGCCGCGGCTTTTTCCTGCGCTTCGACCGCGTGGTCAGCATCGACATCCCGCAATTGCAGTCAGAGGTCCAGGGCCTCATCGCGCAGGATTTGCCCATCGCCTACAAGGACCAGCAGCACATTTACATCGGCAGCCTCCTGCACCGCTGCACGGGGCCGCGCATGCACGTCAGTTCCACCGGCAAGGTGGAGAACTTCCGCTTCCTCGGCGAACTGCAGTATGACGCGCTGAGCGAGAGCTATTTGCTTGTCGGGCTGGTCGGCGATTCCAACGCGGGGCTCAACCGGGACCTGAATCAGATTTACGTTGGCTAAACCAGCCGATGCCGTTCCCATTTCCCGCTGCGGAACCGCAGGACAAAGAAAACGGAGCGGGCAATCCAGTCCAGGTACATCGCGTACCAGATGCCGTTGACCTGGAGCTCCATCAGATTGCCCAACACGAAAGAGCCGCCCGTGCGCAGCACGACGACGCTGAACACGGCGGCATACATCACGAAGCGGTTGTCACCCGCGGCGCGCAGGCTGTTTGGCAACCCGAAGGCCGGCGCCCAGAAAAACACCGCCAGGAAGCTATACAGCAGTATGATATTCCGGGTCAGCGCATGCGCCTCCGGCGTCAGGTTCAGCATGCCGACCAGCGGCCCGCTCAGCGCCGCCACCAGCCCGCTCATCAGGAACAGGGAAATATAGGAAGCGATTTGGAGCTTGACCGTCGACTGGCGCGCCTCCCCGGTTCTGCCGGCGCCGATGCATTGGCTGACGATGGTGATGGTCGTCAGGTTGATGGCGTTGGCGGGGATGCTGATATAGGCGGAGATGGTGGTGGCGGCGGCGTTGGCCGCGATCATCGCGCTGGAATAGCCAGCGATCAGGATGCCGATGACCAGTTTGCAGGCCAGGAAGATGACGTTTTCCAGCCCGCTGGGCAGCGCGACGCTGAGGATGCGCCGAATCATCGGCAGGTCAAACCGGAATCTGAACGGCTTTGGGAAATGGATGGGCGCGTGCTCGTCCATCAGGAAACGGGTGACCATGTACGCGCCGATGAGGCGGGAAAACAGGGTCGCGAGACCGGCGCCGGTGACGTCCATCTTCATCACGTTGATCAGGATGACGTTCAGCGCGATTTTCCCGGTGTTCATCATCACGGAGGTCAGCATGGACAGCCGGCTGTACCCCTGGGCGTACAGCATGCTGACGCCGCTGTTGTACAGCCCGTACAAGGGATAGGACAGGGCGGTGATGACCATGTACCGCCGCCCGTAAGCCATGATGGCCGGGTTGACGCCGGGATACAGCAGCGATAGCAGGGGGCCGTTGAGCAGGGCGGTCGGCACGGCGATTAGCGTGGAAACGGACAGCACCATCAGGAAGGTCTGCATCGCCGTGTTCTCGGCCGACCCGCGGTCCCGGTTGCCCAGGTACTGCGCGGCGATGATGGAGCCGCCCGCGCCGATGGCCATGAACACCTGCGTCAGCAGCAGGTTGATATTGTCCACCAAAGAAAAGGCGGCCAGGGCGGATTCATTGACGCCGGAGAGGAGCATGGTGTCGGCCAGCCCGACCAATACAATCATGAACTGCTCGAAAATCAGCGGAACGAGCAGTTTTTTGATGGCTTTTGTGGTGAAAAGGTTAGGCTCTGACAACTTCGACCAGCACCTCGGCCATTTTTTCCAGCGCTTCCACCGGGAGGAACTCATACACGCTGTGCCAGTTCATGCCCCCGGTTCCCAGATTGGGGCAGGGGAGACCCGCGAAGGAAAGGCGCGCGCCGTCCGTCCCGCCGCGGATGGGCACGAAGGCCGGCTCCATCCCGCAGGCCCGGACGGCGCGGACCGCGCGCTCCAGCACGTGGGGCACCCGCGCGATCACTTCCTTCATGTTCCGGTAGCTTTCCGTAATCTCGACGGACGCGGTGCGCTCGCCTTCGCGCAGGTTGAGGTCGTCCGCGGCCTTCCGCATCAGTTCCTTCTTTTTCTCAAACAAGGCGGCGTCATGGTCACGGATGATGTAGTCCAGGACGGCGTTTTCTTCGGTTCCGCTGATTTTCCGCAGGTGAAGGAAGCCTTCATACCCTTCCGTCTGCTCCGGGCACATGGCTTCCGGCAATAGGGCGTGGTATTTCATCGCCAGCTTGGCGGCGTTGATCATTTTACCCTTCGCGTATCCCGGATGCGCGTTGCGGCCACGGATGGTGACCCTGGCGGCGGCCGCGTTGAAGTTCTCGTATTCGATTTCGTTCAGGGCGCCGCCGTCCACGGTATAGGCGAAGTCGGCCCGGATGCGCTCCAGCTGCAGCTTGGCAGCGCCGCTGCCGATTTCCTCGTCCGGCGTGAACACGGCCCACACGTCGCCGTGGGGTATATCCGGCCGGTCGGCCAGTATCTCGAACACGCGCAGGATTTCCACGATTCCCGCCTTGTCGTCCGCGCCCAGCACCGTGGTGCCGTCCGTGACCACCAGCTCTTGCCCGATAAAACCCTTCAGCGCGGGGAAGTCCTTCTCGTCCAGGGCGAGGCCCAGCGTCTCGTTGAGCGGCAAGCGCCCCCCTTCGAATCGCCGGACCGCAGGCGCAAAGACGCGGCCTGGAACCGCGTCCGCGGTGTCCAGATGGGCGATCAGCGCGATAACCGGCTGCCCCGCGGCGTTGGCGGGCAGGCGGCCGTACACGTAGCTATTTCCGTCGACGTGCACGTCCTGGGCGCCGATTGACTCCAGGTCGGCGCGGACGGCCTGCGCCAGGTTCCATTGCCCGGCGGAGCTGGGCGACGCGTTTGACGTTTCGTCGCTGGTGGTGTCCATCCCTGCGTAACGGAGAAAGCGCTCCAATGCGGTTTCACGCATGTCCGGCCTCCTGTGTACTTTTGAACGTCAGCACGTTTTCAACCTCGGCGGTCTGGCAAAACATGTCGAAAGGCCGCGCGGCGGCCACCCGGTACCCCATGCCGCAAAGCGCCGCGGCGTCCCTGGCCTGGCTGGGCGGGTGGCAGGAGACGTAAATGACCGTTTCCGGCCTGGCGTCGGCGATGCCCCGGAGCAGAGCGGGGTGCGCCCCCTTGCGCGGCGGGTCCAGCAGCACGGTGTCCGGTGAAAACCCTTCCGCCACCATCCGCGGGAACGCCTCTTCGGCGAACCCCCGATGGAAGGACGCGTTTTGGATGCCATTCGCCTCCGCATTCCGCCGCGCGTCCCGCACCGCCTGGCCGGACAGCTCGACGCCTGCCACGCGGGCGCACCGGCGCGCCGCCATCAGGCTCAAGGCGCCGGCGCCGCAGTACAAATCCGCGACGGTATCCCCTATGCCCAGTGTAGCCTGTTCCAGCACGTAATGGTAGAGTTTACCGCAAATTTCGTGGTTGACCTGCAGGAAGGAGCCGGGGGACAGGGTCATTTCCAGCCCGCCCAGGCTTTCTTGGAACGGTCCCGCGCCAAACAGGGACCTGAAAGCGGGATTCTCTTGATCCTCGCAATCCCCGCCGGGAAGGGTTATCCCCACATGGCAAAGCGACGGCAGCGCGGCGCTGAGCCCTTCAACCAGCTCACTTTCCCGTGGGAACCCGCCCCGTTCGCATTCCACGGTCACCGAGACGTCGTTCCGGGAGGAAACCTGGACGGTCAGACCGGAGAACAACCGGACGTCATCCCCATTGCAGTTCCGGCTCATCCAGTTCCGGAAAACCCCGGCGGCGACGCTTGCTTCCGGATGGGAAATCAGGCAATCGTCCACCGGAATCAGGCGCCGGCTACCACGGGCGAAGAACCCGACGACGGGGACATCTCCCGAAGCGCCGACCTGGTATCTTGTCTTGTTGCGGTACCGCCAGGGATTGTCCATGCCGACCGCATTTTCGACGCCGGCGTCCAGGCCGCCCACGCGCCGGAGGCAGTCGTCGACCTGGCCCTGCTTGAATTCCAGCTGCGCCTCGTATCGCATGTGCTGGCAGGAGCATCCCCCGCACTCCCCGTAGAAGGCGCAGGGTGGGCTGACGCGGTCCTCCGATTCGCTTACAAGGTGTACGATGGAGCCGAACGCGAAGCGTTTCTGCACGGTATCGACCCGGACTTCCGCTTCCTCGCCCGGCAACAGCCCCGGTACGAACAAGACCTTCCCGCCCGGGCGGAGCACGCCCTCCGCGTTCATACCAAGGCGTACGCCGGTTCCCGTAAGCGTCTGGCCTGCCTCAAACAAGCCGGGACTCCTCCCGCCGGCAATAACGGTTGGTCACAGGCCGGCGGACAAACGGCACGGGGACGCTCAAAATTCCTTGCCCTCAAAGCGGCGGCACAGCACGTACTTGGAAATCGCGCTGCGCGAGGACCAGCCGGCGGCCAGGGCGATGACGTCCTTCAAGTACTGCGGTAGGAGCTGGTTGAATTTCACTTCCAGAATGACCTGGTCGGCCGCCAGCGGCGGCACCGTCGGCAGGTGCGGATTGAAGAGGTCGTGCGAAAACAGGCCGGTTCTTAGCTGCTTGTCGAAGGTCACACGGATGTCTTCCACAGGGTGCATATAGGCTTCCCGCGTGTAGTCGACGATAACCACCGGGCGCAGCAGGTTCAGCCGCATTTCGCGGAACACCTCGCGCAGAAGGCCGGAAGAGGTGTTCTCAAGCCCGGAGGGGTCTCCGGTCATCAGCTGCTCGCACAGGTCGCGGCTGATGACCGCCTGGCGCTTGGCGATGTAGTCGCCGTATTTGCTTTTGCATTCCATGCGGATGAAGGAATCAGAGAAGTTGTAAATCCGGATGCGGTATTTGTTCCTTAAGCCGACGCCCGCGATCTTCTCAAAGAGCGCGTCGTCGAAAATCGTGTCGAAATACAGGGAACGGATATGGTATTCGCCGTTTTCGTCCGCGTTCTCGTCCCGGTTAAGCAGCGCGCGCAACATCCGGGCCAGCACCTCGTACTGCCCCCGGTTGATATAAAACTTGAGCTCATGGCGGACTTGCGGCGGCATGTCGCTTAGACGGCGGTTTCGTTCTGCACGGCGACCAGGGTGGCGTCATAGACGCCGCGGATGTCCAGCATGTGGCTGACGATGTCGGAGCGCTGGCTGAGCCGCAGGTCCACGGTCATCTCGGCGCCGGAGCGCGTGATGGTCTTGCTGCGCACCCGGTAGCTGCGCACGCCGCGGTGAAGCTCCGCGTCGATTTCCTGCTCGGCGGCCGGGTCGTAGTGCAGCACCAGCAGGTAGTTTTCGTTCGTCCTCATGCGGACGAAGGACAGCCCGATCATGATGGCGCTGATGAGGGCGACCACGATGAGGGAAATGATGTATGAGCCCGAGCCGATGAGGATGCCCATGGTGATGGACCAGAACATGTACGCGGTGTCGATCGGGTCCTTGACCGCCGTGCGGAAACGGACGATGGACAGCGCGCCGACCATGCCCATGGACAGCGCCACGTTGGAGCCGATAGCCATGACGACCGGCGCGGTCACCAGCGTGAGCAGAATCAGCGTGACCGTGAAGGTCGGGTTGTAGAGCACCCCGCGGTAGGTTTTCCGGTACACCAGGGATATCACGACGCTGGAAATCAGGGAAAAGAGCAGCACCTGCACGACGTTCATCGGCGTAAAGCGCGAAAACTGCTCCGTCCACCAATTGCTCAGCGCGATGTCCGTCTTGCTTTGCAGGCCCTGGTCCGCCAATTGCGCGAGAATGCCCATCTTCACCCTCCGTGTGCGAATCAATCCGATACCGACCGCCATTATACATCAATTCACGGCAATCGCAAAGGAAACGCCGTTTCCATGGATGGGAAGCGCGGAAGGGAAACGGCATCCGAAATGCGGAATCGGCGCGTTTCCCGCTTGACGGTGCGCCGCCGTCATGGTATTTTATTTCCGCGCCGCGGATGCCCTTCAGGACGGCGCAGTCGTATCCGGTCTGTTGGCTCAGTTGGTAGAGCACATCGTTCACATCGATGGGGTCACTGGTTCGAGTCCAGTACAGACCACCAAAAAACCGCCGCATGGCGGTTTTTTATGTGGACACCGGGCTTCAGTCAAGCGGTCCCCTGCAGCCGCTCCATCTCGGCGCGGACGCCCGGCTCGGCGGAGCGCATCGCTTCCAGCGTCTTTTCAAACAGCATGTCCAATTCCCATCCCAGTTCCGCGGCGCCCTGGGCGATGACCTCCCGGGAACAGCCGGCGGCAAAGGACTTGTCCTTGAATTTCTTCTTCAGAGATTTCAGCTCCATATCCTGGACAGATTTTGAGGGCCGCATCAGGGCTGCGGCGCCGATGAGGCCGGTCAGCTCGTCCGCGGCGAACAGGATTTTCTCCATCTGGTGCTCCGGCTTCGGGCTTCCCTTGCAGAGCCCGTACCCGTGCGAAACGACGGAGCGGATGAACGCTTCGTCCAGCCCGGCTGCCCGGAGGATGCCGGGCGCGACCTCGCAATGGCGGTCCGGGGATTCGCCAAAGTCGATGTCGTGCAGCAGCCCGATCAGGCTCCAGCGCTCTGCGTCCCCGGCAAACCCCTGGTCTGCCGCGAACCAGCGCATGACTGCTTCCACCGTCAGCGCGTGCTGCAGATGGAAAGGCTCCCGGTTATGTGCCTTGAACAGGGCAATCGCTTCGTCTCTGGTCATACCGGCCTCCGCTTGCTTTTTCCGGACACTACCACCCGATGCGGCGCTTGTCAACGACCGTTGCGCCCTTGACAAGCCGGCGCTCCCGAGATTATACATGATGCCATGAAAGCAAAGGATGCGCGTGAATGAACGGGAGGAATCCGCTGGCCGTCCTCGAAGGTACGGTGGTGCGCGGGAAAAAGCTGGGGAGCAAGCTGGGAATCCCCACCATCAACATTCCCTACCCCTTGGGCGCGACCCAGGTGCAGGACGGCGTTTACGTCGCCGAGGCGGTGCTGCTGGAGGACGGTGACCGGACGGTTCCGGGCGTCCTGAACCAGGGATACCACCCGACCGTGCCGGACGGCGACCCGGCGGTGGAGATGCACCTGTTCGACTTTGACGAGGACTTGTACGGCCGGCGCGTCCTCGTCCGTTTCCTGGAGTACCTGCGGCCGGAATTGGTGTTTGACAGCAAGGAGGCCATGCGGCTGGTCATGCTGGACGATATCGCGCGCGCCCGGCGCTGGTTCCTGGACCGGGGGGAGTTACAGCCGTAGCGCGCGTGCCAGCATGCGCTCCATTTGCTCCGCCTTTTCCCGGCCTCCCGAACTCTTCAGCCTTATGTCACCCTTCGCGCCGCTTGGCGCCAGCAGGCCGTTTTCGGCCAATTTTTTTTGCAGCTGCCGGACGACCCCGCCGTTTCCGTCCACGATGCGGACGCCTTCCGGGAGGTGGCGCGCAATCGCGTCCCGCAAAAACAGGTAATGGGTGCAGCCCAGGACGACCGCGTCGGTGTCCCGGGCGAGGAAGGGCTCAAACAACGCTTCGAGATAGCGGTCAAGCGCCGGGCTTTCCAGTTCCTCCCGCTCCACGAAATCCATCAGCCCCGGGCAGGGCAGGGAAACGGCATGCTCGCCGTAACTGGAAAAGAGGCGCTTATAGTTTTCGTTCTCAAAGGTCAGCGGCGTCGCCATCACCAGAATGGTTCCCTGGCCGTGCGTTTCGTGGGCGAGCTTGAGCGCCGGCTCCAGCGCGATGATGGGCATCGCGTACCGCTCCCGCAGTCCTTTGGCGGCGGCGCCGGAAGCCGTGTTGCAGGCGATGACCAGCGCCTTGACGCCGTCCTTGACCATTTCCTGAACCGCCGCGCCCGTCAGCCGGCACACTTCTTCCGCGGTTTTCGTGCCGTAGGGCGCGTTGGCGCTGTCGCCGTAATACAGGAAGCGCTCTTGCGGCAGCGCTTTCATCGCGGCGGCCAGAACGCTGATGCCGCCCAGGCCGCTGTCAAAAAAACCGATGGCTGGTTCCGTTCGCATCAAAGACGCCTCCCGGCCCAGTATAGCATAATGACCCGGCTGCTTTGACCGGCGTGCTACAATCCCTGCGGGGAGGGGAAATGGCGCAGCAGACAAAGACCGTCATCCAGGGGTTCGACCTTGCGCTGACCGCCGCCAGCGGCCAATGCTTCCGCTTTGCTTTGAAAGGCCAGGGCAATTACAGGCTGATTGCGTTTGGCAAGGTGTTGGACGTGCGCGGCGAAGGCGGGGACGTCTTTTCCTTTTCATGCGGACAGGAGGAGTATGACGCCCTGTGGCGCTGTTATTTTGACCTGGATACGGATTACGGCCGGAACTTTTCCGCGCTCCCGGCGGACGGCTCCTATCTTCACCGGGCCGTTACGCACGCGGGCGGCTTGCGCATCCTGAGGCAGGATGCGTTCGAAACCCTGATTTCCTTCATCATCTCCCAGCGAAAAAGCATCCCCGCCATCCGGGATTGCGTTTCCAGGCTTAGCCGGAGGTTTGGCAGGCAGATTGACGGCGATGCCTATGCGTTCCCGTCGCCCGGAGCCCTGGCCGCCGCCGGTGCGGGCGAGCTGGCGGCCTGCGGGCTGGGATACCGGGTGAAGTATGTCGGCGAAACCGCGCGGCTTGTCGCGTCCGGCGCTGCGGACCTGCGCGCGATGGCGGGCTTGTCGGACGGGGCGCTGATGGCGGAGCTGCAGAAGCTGCCGGGCGTGGGGGAAAAGGTGGCGGCCTGCGTGATGCTGTTCGGCTTCCACCGCCTGGACGCCTTTCCGGTGGACGTATGGATTGACCGGGTGCTTTCCAGCGAATATCCGGGGGGCTTTCCCGCCCACCTGTACCCCGGTTGGGCAGGCGTCCTGCAGCAGTGCCTGTTTTGCTATGCACGGCACCTTGCCGGGAAGCGCCCGGCGTCCCCTTAACTTGTCAAGGTTGGAAGGCGCTTGTATAATAAAATGAATTCGTATTTGGGAAGGAGGGGCATGGTGGGTTCGGCGCTGCGTGATTTTGCCGGCAAACGCATTCATATGGTCGGCATTGGCGGTTCCAGCATGTCCGGCCTGGCCCTGATGCTGGCCGGGGACGGCTTTGAGGTGTCCGGCACCGATCGGGACGAGGGGTATACCCTCCTGCAGCTGAGAAAGCGGGGGATGGACGTCCGCGCCGGGCACCATCCGGGGATGGTCGACGGCGCGGGGCTGCTGGTTTATTCCGCCGCCGTCTCTTCGGAGGACCCGGAGCGCGCGCGGGCGGCACAGCTTCACGTGCCCCAGATGGAGCGCGCCGTGCTGCTGGGCGCGCTGATGCAGGGCTATCGGCTGCCGGTCTGCGTGTGCGGCACGCACGGGAAGACGACGACCACCGCCATGCTGGCGCAGGCGCTGACCGAGGCCGGCCTCGACCCTTCCGTGCACCTGGGCGGCAGCCTGGACGCCATCGGCGGCAGCGTGCGGGCAGGGGACAGCCGCGTGTTCGTCGCCGAGGCCTGCGAGTTCAACCGCAGTTTCCTGCACATGCCCGTGGGCCTGGCGGTCGTCCTCAACATCGAGGAGGACCATCTGGACTGCTACGGGGACATGGAGCATGTGGAGGAGGCGTACCTGGAATTCCTTTCGCGGCTTCCCCGGGACGGAATCGTCGTCGCCAACGGGGAGGACGAGCGGGTCGCCCGCGTCCTGGGCAAGCTGGAGCGGGGAAACCGCGTCTTTCGTACTTTCGGCCTCCAGGCGGAAAACGACTATTATCCGGGCGGGATTGCTTACGATGGGAAGGGCTGCGCTTCCTTCACGGTCCTCAAATCGGGAACGCCGCTTTGCCGCGTTGCATTGAAGGTGCCGGGCGTCCACAACGCCCTGCACGCCCTGGCGGCGCTGGCCGCCGCCGACCTGGCGGGCGCCGACCTGAACCTGTCCACGAGCGCGCTGAACCGCTTCACCAACGCGCACCGGCGCTTCGAGCATACCGGCAGCGTGTGGGGGATGGAGTTGTACCATGACTACGGGCACAACCCCGCGGAAATGCGCGTTGCGGTGGAAATGGCCAGGCTGCAGAACCGCCGCGTCGTCGCCGTCATGCAGCCGCATACCTTCAGCCGCGTGAAAACCCTCTTTCAGGAATACCTGTCCTGCACGGCGCGCGCGGACGTCACCCTGGTGACGGACATCTATGCCGCGCGGGAAAAGGACCCGGGGGACATTCACAGCGGCATGCTGGTGGACGGTATGCGCAATAAAGGCATCGACGCCGTGCTGACGCCGGGGTTCGACGACGCAGAGCGCTGGCTGAGGGAAAACGGGCGGGAAGGCGACCTGGTGCTCACCATGGGCTGCGGGAACGTCAACCTGCTCAACGACCAGATCCAGCGCAATTATGAACAATGCAAGGAAAAGGCTGAGGAGCTGTCATGTCGCAAGAGCGTTTGAACGCCATCCGGAATTTTTGCATCATCGCGCACATCGACCACGGGAAGAGCACGCTGGCCGACCGCATCCTGGAGAAAACCGGGGTCTTCGACCAGCGACAGATGGTCGACCAGATGCTCGACTCCATGGAACTGGAGCGTGAGCGCGGCATCACCATCAAGTCCAAGGCCGTCAATATGCGTTACCGGGCAAGAGACGGGGAGGAATATACCTTAAACCTCATCGACACCCCCGGTCACGTCGACTTCACCTACGAGGTCAGCCGCGCGCTGGCCGCCTGCGAAGGGGCGCTGCTGGTCGTGGATGCCAGCCAGGGGGTGGAGGCACAGACGCTGGCCAACGTCTATCTGGCGCTGGAGCACGACCTGGAAACCATCCCCGTCATCAATAAAATCGATTTGCCCAGCGCGCAGCCGGAGGAGGCCAAGAAGGAAATCGAGGAGCTCATCGGCCTTTCCGCCGAGGACGCGCCGCTGGTGTCGGCCAAGCTGGGCCAGGGCATCGAGGAGGTGCTCGAGGCCATCGTCAACCGCATCCCGCCGCCAGCCGGGGACGAGGACGCGCCCCTGCAGGCCTTGGTCTTCGACGCGATGTACGACAATTACAAAGGCGCCATCTGCTATGTACGGGTGTTCAACGGCGTGCTCAAGCCCGGCATGCGCATGCGCATGATGCAGACCGGCGCCGAGTTCGACGTCGTCGAGGTGGGCATGCTCACGCCCCGTTTCCAGCCTGGGGAAGCCCTGCGCGCGGGCGAGGTGGGCTATGTCAGCGCCTCCATCAAGGAGGTGCGCGACACCCGCGTCGGCGACACCATCACCGACGCGCTCAACCCCGCTTCCAGCCCCCTTCCGGGCTACAAGCAGGCGATTCCCATGGTCTTCTGCGGCATCTACCCCGCGGACGGCGCCGACTATCCGGAATTGCGCGACGCCCTGGACAGGCTGCGCATGAACGACGCCTCCCTAACCTTTGAGCCGGAAACAAGCTCCGCCCTCGGATTCGGCTTCCGCTGCGGCTTCCTGGGCCTTCTGCACATGGAAATCATCCAGGAGCGCCTCGAGCGCGAGTTTGACCTGGGCCTGATCACCACCGTGCCCAACGTCGTCTATGAAGTCGTTAAAACCAACGGCGAGGTCGTCGACATCGACAACCCGTCCAACCTGCCCCCGCAGGGGGAAATCGAAACCATGCGCGAGCCTTTCGTGCTGGCAACCATTTACACCCCGCAGGAGTTCGTCGGGACGCTGATGGAGCTGTGCCGTGACAAGCGCGGGCTGTTCAAGGACATGCAGTACGAGGCCGGCCGCGTCCGACTGACCTACGACATGCCGCTCAACGAGGTCATTTACGACTTTTTCGACCAGCTCAAGAGCCGCAGCCGCGGCTACGCCTCCCTGGACTATGAGCTGAAGGGGTACCAGGACAGCGACCTGGTCAAGCTGGATTTCCTGCTCAACGGGGAAATCTGCGACGCCTTCACCATGATCGTCCACAGGGAGAAAGCCTACGGGCGGGCGCGGGGCATCGCGGAGAAGCTCAAGGACGTCATCCCGCGCCAGCAGTTTGAAATCCCCATCCAGGGGGCCATCGGCGGGAAGGTCATCGCGCGGGAGACCGTCAAGGCGGTCCGCAAGGACGTTCTGGCCAAGTGCTACGGCGGCGATATCTCCCGGAAGAAAAAGCTGCTCGAAAAGCAGAAGGAAGGCAAGAAGCGCATGCGCAAGTTCGGCAGCGTCGAGCTGCCCGGCGAGGCCTTCATCGCCGTACTGAAAATGGGAGACGAGTGAATGCCAGGCCTTCGTCATGGTGGTTTCGGTGAATAAGGGGACGGTCGCATGAAATGCCCCGCCTGCGGCCACTGGAACCGGGCTTCCTTCCCGCGGTGTTTCCGCTGCGGGGAGCCTCTTTCGCAGGCTCCGCACAAGGAGGCGCCGCTTCCCGCCGCGGAGTTTGAAAAAACCGCGCCGACGGAGGCCGCGAAGCCGACGGTCATCCGGTTTGACGAATTCGGCAACCCGTCCGTCGCAGCCGACGCCCATGACCGCTTGGCGCTGGAGATGCTCAGCCTGCACGAGCGCAAGCGCAGGGGGGAAATCAAGCAGAAACAGCTCAGGGCCAGGGGGGCGCAGCGGGGCTTCGCCCCTTCCGGCACGCGCGTGTCCGGCTCTTCCCGGCGTAGCCGGCTTTTCGTGGACCCGCAGCTGGCCCGCCGCCGCGCGGCGGAAGCCTCGGCGGAAGAAGAGGTCGTGGATTACGACGGGTTTACCGAGTTTCCCACCTACCAGTCCATGACCGGCGAGAACGCCGGCTTCGCGCCCGCCAGCACCCAGGGCTACCGCGGCGCCTCCGTGCCGCTGCCCCGACCCAAGCGCAAGCGCTCCATCGGGCGACGGCGGTTCCTGCCCTTCCTGGCGCTCGCGCTGATTGTGGCGGCGGGCGGCATCGCGCTGTTCCAGTTTGTCGTCAGCCCCTGGCTGGCCGCGCGCGGGCAATCCGAGCAGGTGCCGCAGCCGCTGATTTCCGCTTCCATCCTGGACGACATGGCCGCGCACACGGTGTCCATCCCCGCCCCGGAAGGCGCGCAGATTTACATCAAGGAACTCCGAAAGTCCTACATCGTCGCCGGCGGCTTCGCGACCTTCCAGGTTGCGGACTACGTCTGGTATGAGGAGATGGAAAACCTCACCCAGCCGACCATGGACGTGGCGCTGACGCCCTATATCCGAACCGGGACCGGGGAACAAAAGCAGATGGAGCCGGTGCGCTACACCATTGAAATCCCGCAGTCGCCCATCACCCTCATCAATCCTGACGTCACTTTCCTGACCGTCAGCACGCCGATTTACAACATCCGGTTCCATGTCATGCAAAACAGCAAGGTCTTTATCAACGGGGAGGACTATTCCTCCTTCGTGAACACCCAGAACGGGTACATCAGCTACAACGCCCCCATCCAGCCCGTAGGCGACAACCTCATCAACATCGTGGTGCGCAGCCAGTTTTACCGGGAAAACGCCGTGACGCTGGTCATCCACCGCGCGGTGCAGGACATCCCCCTGGACCTCGCCAGCACGCTGGACGACGAGAGTTCCCAGCCGTCCATGGTCATCCGGGCGACGACGCGGGCGGGCGCCGCCATCACGGTGCTCAGCCCGCACAAAAACCTGGACTCCTCCCAGCTGGCCAGTACCGGCGTGTTCAGCTTTGAGGCGGTCTTCTCCAAAATCGGCATGAACACTGTGGAAATCCGGGCGGACTTCCCGGGCAGGAACCCGACCACCGTCCAGTACGAGGTGTACTATCTGCCCAACCCGGATATCTACACCAAGAAGGCCTGGGCGCTGGACTCCTGGGGCTACCCGGACCTGCTGGCCAACATGAGCACGCGCATCGCCAACACCCAGATTTACGTCTTCACCGGTCCGGTCAGGGAAATTGTAAGCGGAAAGCCGCAGCTGGTCATCATGGACGCGGGGGACGGCGGCGGCAGCGAGCGGCTGGTGATGGTGGAGAACCAAACCAAGACCCAGTGGACGCTGGGGGAGCGGTACCGTATTTACGCGGACGCCTACGGCATGTACGGCAATATCCCCCGGCTCATCGCCCGCTATACGTACAAGCCGCAGCCGCCGAAAAACTGACCTGGCGGGGCAGCCGGGGGGTTTAACCGGCAGGCGAACTCCTGCTTGATGTTCCACCCTTGCTGTGGTATGATATCCCGCGTCGAAACGACTGGAGGGGGTTACCTATGACCGCGGTACAAACGGTGTTTTCCATCCTGCTGCTGGCTGTTTCCCTGGTGCTGATCGTCTCCGTCCTGCTGCAAAAGGGCGACGCGGAAGGCATCAGCGCGCTGACGGGCGGCGGCTCGGGCAATTTCCTGGGCAAAAACAAGAACAAGACCAAGGAGGGCAGGCTTGCCCTGGCGACCAAGGCTTCCGCCATTGCTTTCGTCGTTCTCGCCCTGGTTTTGATATTCGTCTGAGAACGCGGGTTCCTTCAAAGGCTGACGCGCTGCGCCGGCTTTTCTTTTTGAAAGTACAGGTTGATCCGTGACCATCCTGACCTTGCAGCATATCGCGAAATCCTTCGGCACCGACGAAGTGCTGCGGGACGTGAGCCTGTCGCTCAACCAGGGTGAGCGGCTGGGCCTCGTCGGCGTCAACGGGAGCGGGAAGACCACCCTGCTGCGCGTCATATCGGGCGAACTGGCCCCGGACGGCGGCCAGATGAGCGTCGCCCGCGGGACGCGGGTGGCGATGCTCAGCCAGGTGTTCCATCCTGCCGGGGGCAGCACGGTAATGGACGAGGCGCGCCGCGCGCTGGACGAGATTCACCGGATGGAAGCGCGGCTGAGGGAACTGGAGCGCCGCATGGGCGACCCGGCAGACGAAGAGGTGCAGGGCAGGCTGCTGGAAGAATACGCGCGGGTGACAGAGCGTTTCGAGCGGGCCGGGGGCTATGGGGCGGAGTCGCAGGTCATCGGCGTGCTCGCCGGCCTTGGGTTCAGCGAGACACAGTTCGCCCAGCCAGCGCACACCTTGAGCGGCGGTGAGCTCACGCGCCTGGGGCTTGCGAAACTGCTATTGCAAAAGCCGGATTTGCTTCTGCTGGACGAGCCGACCAACCATCTGGACATGGGGATGCTCGGCTGGCTGGAAGGCTTTTTGCTTTCCTATCCGGGTTCAATCATCACCGTATCGCACGACCGGTATTTTCTAGACGCGGTGTGCACCGGGGTCGCCGAAATACTGTTTGGCGCCCTGGAAACCTATCCCGGCAACTACACCGCCTACGCAGGTCTCCGCGCGCAGCGGCACGCGGCGAGAAACAAGGCCTATGCCTTGCAGCAAAAGGAAATCCAGCGCCAGCGGGCGATTATCGCGCGGTTCCGCAGCTTCAACCGTGAAAAATCAATCCGGGCGGCCGAGAGCCGTGAAAAAGCCCTGGCCCGCATGGAATTGGTGGACAGGCCCCAGGAAGAAAAGCAAACGGCGTTCCGCTTCCGCGCCGCCCGTTCCATCCACGGGATTGCGCTGGAAGCAGTAGGGATTTCCAAGGCATTCGGGGACCGCGTCCTGTTTCAGGACGTGGATATCATCCTGCGCGGGGACGACCGCGCGGCGCTCATCGGGCCCAACGGCGTCGGCAAGACGACCCTTGTCCGCTGCCTGACGGGCCGGGAAACACCGGACGCGGGGACGGTCGCATACAGTCCCAAGGCCGACGTGGGCTACTACGACCAGCGGCAGCTGGACCTGTCCCCGGACAAGGACGTTCTGAACGAGGTTTGGGACGCCTTCCCGCTTATGGGCCAGTCGCAGATCCGCGGTGCCCTCGGGTTGTTCCTGTTTTCTGGCGACGACGTGTTCACCCCTGTCGGTCTGCTCTCCGGCGGGGAAAAAAGCCGGGTCAGCCTGGCGAAGCTGATGCTGCGCCAGGATAACGTCCTGCTGCTGGACGAGCCGACCAACCACCTGGACGCGGACAGCCGGGAAGCGCTGGAGGAAGCCCTGGCGGGCTTTGAGGGAACCATCCTGGCCGTCTCTCACGACCGTTACTTCATCAACCGCTTCGCGAACCGCCTGCTCGTGATGGACGGAAGGGGCATCACGTCCTTCGAGGGCAACTATGACGACTACCAGCGGGAGCTGGCCCGGCTGAGGGACGGGGAGGCGGAGGAAGGGGAGCAGCGGACGCGGACCAGCCTGGCGAGGGAAAGGAAAGCGTCCAGGCTCCTTCTGGAGGAGCAAAAGCGGCTTCAAGCCGCGGCCGCCCTGTCCGAGGAGCGGGTGCACCAGGCCGAGGAAGAGCTGGCCTACGCCATTTCACGCCAGGGAGAGCCCGAGGTGTACGAAAACCCGGCTGAAGCCGCGGCCCAGGCCGCAAGGGTCCGCGAACTCCGCGCCCTCACGGAGCGCAGGTACAAGGCCTGGGAGGAGGCGGACAGGGCGCTTTCCAGCTTTCTCCGGGAGAACAACCTGTCTGCTTCCGAGGATTGACAGGATGTATAAACTTTGCATCGCGGAATTTGATGCTTGACAGCCGGATTGAAGACCGGGTATAGTGTTCGCAAGTCTAAAGGAAGGGAGGGATCGGAATGCTTCGTATGGTGATGCGAATGCCCATGATGTGCGTGATTCCGGTCTCGCGCTTCTTGCATTGCGCTGATTGATGGCATCATCGTCCGTCAAGACCCGCTTGCCTGAGTGCGAAGCGGGTTTTTCATTACAGCGGGTTGGGGGAAAACGTGTCCGAAAGCAAGTTGATTGAAATCATCGGCCTCTCCAAGGTTTTCAGCGATGCCGAGAACAAGGTGGTGGCCTTGAACGGCATCAGCCTGACGGTCTATGAGGGCGAGATTTACGGGATTGTGGGCATGTCCGGCGCGGGCAAGTCCACGCTTATCCGCTGTATCAACCGCCTGGACATCCCCAACGAAGGGCAGGTGCTCTACCGCGGCCGGGACGTGCTGAAGATGAACCGCAGGGAGCTTTTGGGGGTCCGGCGGAAGATGGGGATGATTTTCCAGCAGTTCAACCTCTTCATGCAGCGGACCGTCGCGGAGAACGTGCGCTACCCGCTGGAAATCTCCAAGTCGCCCCGCAAGGACGCCGACCGGCGCGTGCGGGAGCTGCTGGACATTGTCGGCCTGTCGGACAAGGCTACCGCCTACCCCGCGCAGCTTTCCGGCGGCCAGCGCCAGCGCGTCGGCATCGCCCGGGCCCTGGCCAGCGAACCGGACGTGCTGCTGTGCGACGAAGCGACCAGCGCGCTGGACCCGATGACGACGCAGGCCATCCTGGCGCTGCTGCAGGACATCAACCGCCGGCTGGGCATCACCATCCTGCTCATCACCCACGAAATGGCGGTCATCCGGCAGATTTGCAGCCGCGTCGCCATCCTCGACGGCGGGGTGGTGGTGGAGGAGGGGGACGTGGACGAGGTGTTCCTTTCCACCCGCTCGGAGGCGGGCAAGCGCCTCTTTGGCGTCCTGCCCGAACGGGCGGCGGAGGACCCGGACGTACCGGCCCTGCGCATCGTCTTCGACGGCTCCTCCGCGGAAAAGCCCATCATCTCGCGGCTCGCGCAGGAAACGGGCGTCCCGGTCAACATCCTCAGCGCCAACATGAACCATCTCAGGGGCAAAATGTACGGGCAGATGATCATTCAAAAGCCCCTGTCGGAAGATGAGAACAAGGCCGTCGTCCGCTTCCTGGAGGAGGCGGGGCTGACGGTCAGGGAGGTGAATAAAACATGAGCTGGGAAAAAATCGTGCCGCTGGTGCTGGAAGGTCTCGGGGAAACGCTGTACATGACCCTCCCCTCCACCCTTCTTTCCTATCTCGTCGGAATGCCTCTGGGTATCCTGCTGGTCGTCACCGCGCCGGACGGCATCCGGCCCCGGCCCGCGTTCAATGCCGCGCTGGGGGTGGCAATCAACTTCCTGCGCTCCATCCCCTTCATCATTCTCCTCGCGATGCTCTTCCCGGTCACGCGGGCCATCATGGGGAGGGCTATCGGGACCCAGGCCATCATCTTTCCGTTGGTCATCAGCGCCTTTCCCTACGTCGCGCGCATGGTGGAGGGTTCCATCCGGGAGGTTGACCGGGGCGTCATCGAAGCCGCCCAGTCCCTGGCCTCCAGCGACCTTCAGATTATCGGCAAGGTCATGATTCCGGAGGCGCTGCCGTCCCTGCTCAACGGGGCCGCCATCGTGATGGTCACCATCCTCGGGTACACGGCGATGGCCAGCGCCGCGGGCGGCGGCGGGCTGGGCGCGATCGCCATCACCAAGGGCCTCAACCTGCGCCGGATGGACGTCATGTACACCGCCGCCATCGCCCTGGTCTTCCTCGTACAGCTCATCACCCTCTTCGGGAACCGTGTCACCAAGAAGCTGGACCACCGCAAGCGCTGAACGCGCAAAATGAAAGGAGTACCCCATGAAAAAGCTGTTCGTTCTGGCCCTCGTCCTGGTTCTTTCCCTGGCAAGCCTCACTTCCTTCGCGGAGAACAAGAAGGTCGTCATCGGCGCGACCCCCAGCCCCCACGTCCTGATTCTGGAGCAGGTCGCGGAAGACCTCAAGGCCCTGGGCTTCGACCTGGAAATCGTCACCTTCACCGACTATGTGCTGCCGAACCCCGCCACCGCGGCAGGGGAACTGGACGCCAACTATTTCCAGCACCTGCCCTACCTGAACGCCTACAACGCCAGCGTGCCGGAGGGCGAGCAGCTGGCCGCCGTCATCCCCGTGCACTACGAGCCCTACGGCATCTATGCGGGCACCAAGAGCAAGCTGGAAGACCTTGCCGACGGTGACAGCATCGCGGTGACCAACGACCCCTCCAACGAAACGCGCGCGCTGCTGCTGCTGCAGGACGCCGGCCTGATTACCCTCGTCGACGGCGTCACCACTGACAGTGCGGCCACCGCCCTGGACATCAAGGACAACCCGAAGAACCTGAAAATCGTGGAGCTCAACGCGGAGCTGATTCCTTCCTCCCTGGGCGACGTCGCCTTCGCGGTCATCAACGGCAACTTCGCCATCGGCGCCGGCCTCAGCCCGGCCAAGGACGCCCTGTTCCTGGAGCCCACGGACGGGGAAGCCGGGAAGACCTACACCAACTACGTCGTCGTCAGCCTTGGGAATGAGAACGCGGACTTTGTCGAGGCGCTGCGCAAGGTGCTGTATACGCAGAAGGTGAAGGACTACATCCTGGGCAACCCGGACTTCGCCGGCGGCGTCATCCCCACCTTCGAAGTCGCGCCCTGAGCGCGTTCGGCGGATTGCCAGGGGCGGGAGAGGATTCTCTCCCGCCCCTCTGATTGTCGAAAAAGGCCTGCGGTCCTTTTTCGATTCGGAGGATGGCTGCGGAAAGCTTTCGCCGTTCGCGAAAACGCCCCGCGCGTCCGGCAAAGCCGGACGACACGATTTCCATCGGGGGCTGCCGCCCCCGAAGCCCCCCAATTTACTGTGCAGTAAGGTTTTTTGACAGCCTGAGGGGTGGGAGAGTTTTCTCTTCGGCACTTCCTGGTTTTATTGACTTTGAAACCCGGGATAACGGCCGCGAACGGATTGACAGGACACGCATGGATTCAATATAATCCCTTCAAGGCGCCGAAGGGAAGATGCGTCGGGAACCCGTACAGAGAGGGCGGCCACGGCTGCAAGCCGCCCGGGGATTCCGAAAGCGGGACAACCCCGAGCCTCCTGCGAGGGCAGGCGTGTTCCGCGATAAGGAATAAAGAGTGGCGCCGAAAGGCGCAAGCAGGGTGGCAACGCGAAGCGATTCGTCCCGCGCAATATGCGTGGGCGGTTTTTTTAGGAGGGTGAGCCGTGCAGATGCAAAGCCCGAAGGGAACCCGGGACCTGCTGCCGAAGGAAAGCCATGCCTGGCAGTGGATTGAGCAAATCATGCGGGAGGAAGCCGCGCTGGCTGGTTACCGGGAAATCCGGACGCCGGTGTTCGAGCATACCGAGCTGTTTCTCCGCGGGGTGGGCGACACGACCGACATCGTGCAGAAGGAGATGTACACCTTTCTGGACAAGGGCGGCCGTTCCGTCACCCTTAAGCCGGAAGGCACCGCGGGGGCGGCCCGCGCGCTGGTGGAGCACAGGCTGTACGCGGAGCCCCTGCCCTGCAAGATGTACTACCTCAACAGCCCCATCTTCCGGTATGAGAACCCCCAGCACGGCAGGCTGAGGGAGCACCACCAGTTCGGCATGGAGTGCTTCGGCACCATGGAGCCCAGCGCGGACGCGGAGGTCATCCTGACCATCCTGTCGGTCCTTTCCCGCATCGGGCTAAAAAACCTGGCGGTCAAGGTCAATTCCATCGGCTGCCCCGTCTGCAGGCCGGGCTATCACGAGGCGCTGAAGGGCTTCCTGACCCTGCGCGTCGACCGGCTGTGCCCCCTGTGCCGGGACCGGCTGGAGCGAAACCCGCTGCGTGTCCTGGACTGTAAAGTGGAGGGCTGCAGGGAGGCGAGCAGGGGCGCGCCGAGCATCCTGGACTATCTGTGCGGGGAGTGCGACGCCCACTTCTCCGCCCTCCGTTCGCTCCTCAGCGCGCGGGGGCTTGACGCCCAGGTGGACGCGGGCATCGTTCGCGGGCTGGATTATTACACCAAAACCGTCTTTGAAATCATCGTGCAGACCCCGAAAGGCGAGATGACCCTTTGCGGCGGCGGACGCTACGACGGCCTGGTGGCGCAGGTCGGCGGGCCTTCCCTTCCGGGGGTGGGCTTTGGCATCGGGACGGAGCGCATCATTCTGGAAATGGGGAACCAGGGCGTATCAGCCCCGGAGCCGCGACTGACGGATGTTTTTCTGGCCAGCCTGGACGAGGCGGGGCGAAAGGCAGCCTTCGGCGCGTGCATGGACCTGCGCGCCGCGGGCTTCAAGGCGGACTGCGACCACCTGGCGCGCAGCCTGAAGTCCCAGTTCCGCTTTGCCGACAAGCTGGGCGTGCGCCTGGTCGCGATCATGGGCGGCGAGGAGCTGGCGCGCGGAATGGCCAGGTTGAAATCCATGGCGGACGGGGCGGAAATCGAAGTACCCCTGCAGGAGTTGGCGCCCGCCGTGCGGAAGCAGCTCGGAGAAAACGACAAGATAAGCGAACAGGAGGCCTGATTATGGCGGAATTTCTGGGGGATTGGCGGCGGAATTGCCGGTGCGCGGAACTGGGCGAGGGGGATGTCGGGCGTGAGGTGACCCTGATGGGCTGGGTGTCCCGCGTGCGCAACATGGGCGGCATCCTCTTCGTTTGGCTCAGGGATCGTTCCGGGCTCATCCAGGTGGTTTTCGACCATCGTCACCTGCCGGAGGACGCGTACCGGGTTGCAGAGACGCTGCGGCCGGAGTTCGTGATGGCCGTTCGCGGCGAGGTCAAGCGCCGGGACGAGCAGGCGGTCAACGCGGGCATGGCGACCGGGCGCATCGAGGTGGTGGCGAAGGAAGTTAAAATCCTCAACGAGGCTGCGACGCCGCCCATTTATACGGACGACGGCGTCAGCGAAAACGAGGCGGTCCGCCTGAAGTACCGCTACCTGGATCTGCGGCGCCCTTCCATGCAGCGCATGCTGCTGACCCGTTCAACGGTGGTCAACGCCATTAGGCGGCACATGCTGGACGAGGGGTTTGTCGAGGTGGAAACCCCCATTCTCACCAAGTCCACGCCGGAAGGCGCGCGGGACTTTCTGGTGCCCAGCCGCATTCATACCGGAAAGTTCTACGCATTGCCGCAAAGCCCGCAGATATACAAGCAATTGCTGATGCTCGCGGGGACGGACCGCTACTTTCAGATTGCCAAGTGCTTCCGTGACGAGGACAGCCGGGCGGACCGGCAGCCGGAATTCACCCAGCTGGACCTGGAGATGTCCTTTGTCGAGCCCCGGGACGTGCAGGACACGGTCGAGGGAGCGTTCAAGGCCGTTTTCGGGCAGGCGAAAGGAATCAGCCTGACGTTGCCCCTGCCGCGGATGACCTGGAAGGACGCCATGGAAAACTACGGCAGTGACAAGCCGGACCTCCGCTTCGGAATGAAAATCAGCCTGCATGAAGGCTGGGCTGCGGATTGCGGCTTTTCCGTCTTTGAAAACGCCGTCGCCTTGGGCGGGACCGTCTGCGCCATCAAGGCGGAGGGGGCTGCGGAGGGCCTGTCGCGCAAGGAGATGGACGCCCTGTCCGAGTTTGTCAAGACCTATCATGTCAAGGGGCTTGCCTGGCTGGCCGTTTCCGCGGACGGCACGGTCCGCTCCAGTTTCGCCAAGTTCCTCAAGCCGGAGAAGATGGAGCAGCTGACCGCGGCCATGGGGATTTCTCCCGGTGACGCCGTGTTCATGATTGCCGACCGGAAGCTGGTCGCCCTGACCGCGATGGGCCAGCTGCGCGTCCGTCTGGGCAGGCAGCTGAACCTAATCGACCCGGACCGCTACGAGCTGCTCTGGGTGACCGAGTTCCCGCTGCTTGAGTGGAACGAGGAGGCGCAGCGCTACGCCGCGGCCCACCATCCCTTCACCATGCCGATGGAGGAAGACTTCCATCTGCTGGACGAGCATCCGGAACAGGTGCGGGCGAAATCCTACGACCTGGTGCTCAACGGCATTGAGATGGGCTCCGGCTCCATTCGCATCCACGCCTCCGACCTGCAGGAAAGGATGTTCTCCCTGCTGGGTTTTACGCATGAGGAAGCCTGGGAGCGATTCGGGTTCCTGCTGGAAGCGTTCCGCTATGGGACGCCGCCGCACGGCGGGTTCGCCTTTGGCATCGACCGGCTGATGATGATGCTCACCGGCGCGGAAAGCCTGCGCGACGTTATCGCCTTTCCCAAAGTGCAAAACGCGTCCTGCCTGATGATGGACACGCCCTCCGCCGTGGGGGAGGAGCAGTTGCGCTTGCTGCACCTGCGGCAGGACAAGGGCTGACGGCCCGCTCGTCTTGTAAACAGAGGCCCGGTTTGCTATACTGAACCGAATCCTCAAGGAGGTGCGAGACATGGTTCAGAAAAAAGACAACCTCCCCGTCAACGCTGAACCGGCGGTGCGGGACGGCGGTACGATTTCCTACGCGAACGAAGTCATCGCCATTATCTCCGGCATCGCCGCCAGCGAGATTGAGGGCATCGCCGGCATGGTGACCGCAGGCGGCCTGGGCGAAATCATCAGTAAAAACCGCAACATCACCCGCGGGGTCAAGGTGGAAGTCGGCACGGAGGAGGTTTCCGTCGACCTGTACACCATCGTCGAATACGGGCAGCCCATCCAGAAGGTGGCTTCCGAGGTGCAGGAGAACGTCCGCAAGTCCATCGAGTCCATGACCGGCCTGCGCGTGGTGCGCGTGGACATCCATGTCCAGGGCGTCAGCTTCGAGAAGGACAAGCAGGAGGCCCAAAGCCGCCTGGAAGCCGCGAACGTCCAGCACCTCCAGGCGCCGGAGCAGCCCAAAAAGGGCAGGAAGGCCGCGAAGGAATCCCAGGAAGCGAAGCCTCAGGCGGCGGAGGAACAAAAGTCCGACGCGCAGGAACCCCAAGACGCTGCGCCGGAGGCCGTTCCGGAAGTACCGAAGGCGGAAGTCCCCGCTGAGAAAACTGAAGAGAAGAAGGCAGAGCCCGCAGAAAAGCCGGCCAAAAAACCGCCTGCCAAGCGCCGAAAGGCGTAAGCCCCATGGAAGCGAAACTCAGGTTCAGCCAGCGTGTCGTCCTGCTCGCCGGGGCGCTGTTGCTGATTATCATCGGGGCCGCCATTCTGGCGGGCAGCCTGCAGTTCAATGAAATCCCCATCCGCCGGGAAGGCGAGGGGTTTTTCACCATCACCCGCCTTGTGCTGGTCGTCGCGGGCGGTCTGACCATCCTGCTGGGGTTCTATCTGCTGACCCTGCCTCACAAAATGAAGGAAGGGCGGAATAGTTTCGTCGTCCAGCAGACGGATTCGGGCGAGATGCGCATCAGCGTGCAGGCGGTGGAGAGCATCGTGCAGAAATGCCTTTCCCAGCATGAGGAAATCAAGTTGCAAAGTCTCCAGGTGTCGAACGCCCGCGGCGGCGTCATCGTCAGCCTCAAGGCGGACCTTGCCGGGAACATCAACATCCCCCTGGCGGTTTCCGCGCTGCAAAAGCACATCCGGCAGCACTTGAGCGCCACCGCGGGCATCGATGCGAAAGAAGTCCGGATTTTGGTGCAAAGCGCTGAAAGCACAGTCGGCGCGTCGCCCTATCTTGTGAAGCCTGAAGAACTGAGCCTGCCGCGCAATGCCGCGCAGGGAGAATCAACAGCGCCCCCGGACGGCAAACAGAACAAAAAGGAAGGATAGCCATGAACAAACTGGAAGAAATGCTGAAAGATGCTTTCAAGCCCGGAACAGCCAGGGGCAAATTCTTTTTTGGCCTGGTTTTCTTCCTTCTGGCGCTGATGTTTGTGGTCTTCGGATTCTGGAAAACCCTGTTCATCGCGCTGCTGACCGCGCTGGGCGTTTTTATCGGCTCCGCTGAGACCATCGGCAAGGCGACCGCCAAACTGATTGATAAAATCTATCCTCCCCGCAACCAGAAAGTCGTCTACACCCAGGAGGATATCGAAAAGGTCAAAAAGGTCGCCGAGCTGAAGAAAAGCGCGCGCGCAAAAGCGGAACCCGCCGCCGGGGCGCAGTCGGAATCCGGGGAAGAAAAGGAAGCGAAGGGCTGAATGGCGCGGCACGCGGCGAGGCGGGTGGCGCTTCAGATGATTTACGCCCGCCTGCTCGGCGGCGAGGATTGCGACAGCGTCCTCGAAGGCCGGGAGGACACATTAAACGTCGGTGAAGACGAGCCGTTCATCCATTCCGCATTGGAAACGACCCTGCAGCGCGGGGAAGAATTCGACCGGGTCATCCAATCGCTGAGCCCCGGCCGCGCGCTGGAGCGGATTCCCCTCTTGGACCGTGCGATTCTCCACCTTGCGATGCACGAGTTGGCAAAGGGTGAGGATTCCCAAAGCGTGATCATCAACGAGGCGGTCGAGCTGGCCAAGCGCTATGGAGAGGACAGCGACGGACGGTTCATCAACGGCGTCCTGGGCAACGTGACGCGCAAGCATTTGCTGTGAGGCGGGCCTTCCTGGGGCTGGACACCAGCTGTTACACGACATCCTGCGCACTGGTGGGCGAGGACGGTAACGTGGAGGCGGACGTCCGGATGGGCCTCCCGGTGCCCCGGGGTGAGCGCGGCCTTCGCCAGAGCGAGGCCGTTTTTACACATCTCAAGCAGCTCCCCGCGGTGCTGGAGCGGGCTTTCGGGCAGGCCGGGCCGGTTTCCCTGCTGGGCGTCTGCGCGTCCGGAAAGCCTGTGGACGCGGAAGACTCCTACATGCCGGTCTTTCAGGCGGGAGTATCCTTTGGGAAAGCGCTTGCGGTATCCGGGAGCACTCCCTTTTACCTCACGACCCATCAGCGCGGGCATCTTTCGGCGGCGGAAATCGGGCAAACGGACTTGCCTGGCCGTCACCTCGCAGTGCACCTCTCCGGCGGCACCACGGAAATCCTGCTGCGTGAAGGGGAATCCATCAAGCGGCTGGGCGGCACGGGGGACATCAGCGCGGGGCAGCTGCTCGACCGGGTGGGGGTGGAGCTGGGCGCTGCGTTCCCAGCCGGGCCTTACATGGAAAGCCTGGCCGAAGGCGGACATGCGTCCGGCAGATACCCCGCCTCCTTCCGCGAAGGCCGCGTCAGCTTTTCCGGCGCGGAGACCGCCGCGATGAGGGATTTGCGGCAGGAAACCCTCACGCCGGAACAGGTTGCCGCCGAACTCTTTGACCATCTTTCCCGCAGCCTGGCGCGCCTGATTCGCCATTGGTCCGAACAGACGAGCGCGGCGGCAGTGCTTGTCACCGGCGGCGTGGCGTCCTCCGCTTTGCTGCGGAATCGCCTTGAAAGCAGGCTGGGGAAATCGGCGCCTCAATTGAAGCTGCTGTTTGGAAAACAGGAATACGCAGGCGACAACGCCGTGGGCGTCGCGCGCATCGGTTTGAATCGCTTGCTCAACGAATAGGAGGAACATATGGCGGTCATCTTAAGCGGCAAGGAACTGTCCGAAAAGCTCACGGCGCAGCAAAAGGAGCGGGTGCTGGAACTCAAGGCCAAAGGCATCCACCCCGGGCTGGCCGTGGTGCTGGTGGGGGAGGACCCCGCCAGCCAGATTTACGTGCGCAACAAAGGCCTGGCCTGCGAGGAGGTGGGCATCTATTCCCGCACTGTCCGCCTGGACGCGGCCTGCGACCAGCAGACGCTGGAAAAGACCATCCAGGAACTCAACGACGACCCCAAAATCAGCGGCATCCTGGTGCAGCTGCCGCTGCCCAAGCATCTCAACGAGGAATTTGCCCTCGCCCGCATCAAGCCTGAAAAGGACGTGGACGGTTTCCACCTCATCAATGCGGGCAAGCTGTTCACCGGCCAGGCGGGGGTGGTGCCCTGTACGCCCAAGGGCGTGATGTACATGCTCCGGCACGCGGGCGTCGACCTGAAGGGCAAGGAGGCTGTGGTCATCGGCCGCTCCAATATTGTGGGCAAGCCGGCGGCCATTCTCCTGCTCAACGAGCACTGTACGGTGACCATCTGCCATTCCCGCACAAAAGACCTGAAGGAACACGCCCGTCGCGCCGACGTGCTGGTGGCCGCCATCGGCAAGCCCCGGTTCGTGACCGCGGACATGGTCAAGCCCGGCGCGGTCGTCATCGACGTGGGCATCAACCGCGTGGACGGCAAGGTGGTGGGGGACGTGGATTTCGAGCCCGTCTCCAAGGTGGCAGGATACATCACGCCCGTCCCCGGCGGCGTGGGCAAGATGACCATCAGCATGCTGATGGAGAATACCCTGGAGGCCGCGTGCAGCCAGGCCCGCTGAGCGTCAGCAGCCTGAACGAGTATGTCCGGCGCTCGCTGGCCGGTGACCCCATGCTTCAGGGAATCGCCCTGCGCGGGGAAATCAGCAACTTCAAGCGCCACACCTCCGGGCACCTGTACTTTTCCCTGAAGGACGAAACCAGCCGGATTGCCTGCGTCATGTTCAGGCAATATGCCCAGATGCTCCGCTTCGCCCCCGGTGACGGGATGAGCGTGGTGCTTTCAGGCTCTGTGGGCTTGTATACCGCCACGGGCAGCTACCAGTTCTACGGGGAGGCCATGGCGGCGGACGGGGCGGGCGCCCTGTATGAGCGATTCCTCAGGCTGAAGGAAAAGCTGCAAAAGGAAGGGCTGTTCGACGCTTCCCGGAAGCGGGCGCTGCCCTTGCTTCCCCGGGGTGTCGGCATCGTCACCTCCGGCGGCGGGGCGGTGTTGCACGACATCGTGACGGTGACGCGCAGGCGGTTCCCCGGAATGCCGCTCATTCTCAGGGCCAGCCAGGTCCAAGGGGCGGGCGCCGCGGAGGATCTGGCGGCCGGCCTCGACGCCCTTGCCCGGCTGGACGAGGTGGACGTCATCATCATCGGCAGGGGCGGCGGCTCCCTGGAAGACCTCTGGGCTTTCAACGAGGAAACCCTGGTCCGCGCGGTCGCTTCCTGCCCCAAGCCCGTTGTTTCGGCGGTCGGGCACGAGACCGACGTCACGCTGTCGGACTTCGCTGCGGACGTGCGCGCGGCGACGCCCTCCGCCGCTGCGGAAATCGCCGTGCCTTCAGCCGCGGAACTCGACGCGCGTGTCTCCGGATTGCTGCGCGGCCTCGATACGCAGGCGGCGCAGGCTTTGGAACGCAAACAGAGCCACTTAAACGGCCTGCTGACCAGGCTCGGCCTCGCCGACCCCGCCAGCCGACTCGCGCTGGCGAGCGCGCGGCAGACACTGCTGTCTTCCCGCTTGAACGCGGCGGCGAATTCGGTCTTCGCTTCGATACAGGCGGGCGCAAAAGCCGCCATGGAGCGCTTCGCCCTGGCCGGGCCGCAGCAAACGCTCAACCGGGGGTACGTCATCGCGCTGAAGGACGGCCGGCCTGTCAAAAGCGCGGGGGTGGCGTCCGGGGTTATGGATTTGATGTTCCATGACGGCACGGTGCGCGTGAACACCCTCGAAACCTATATGCAAGCCAAGGAGGACTCAGATGGCGAAAAAGCCTGAAAACCCGAATTTCGAGGAAAAACTGGAAGCCCTGGAGCAGTTGACGCTGAAGATGGAAGAGGGCAGCCTGAGCCTTGAAGAACTGCTGCAAACCTACGAGCAGGGCATGAAACTGGCGGACAGCCTGAAAAAGGAGCTGGAGCAGGCGCAAGGCCGGTTGATGGAGCTTAAGGACGGCGCGCTCAAACCGATGGGGGAGCAGTGAGCGGCTTCAAGGCGCGATATGATGAGTATGCAGCCCAGGTAGAGCTGGAGCTGGAGCGCCTGCTTCCGCTGCCCCGGGAGGATTGGCCGGAGTCCAGCCGCCCGAAAGCACTGGCGCAAGCCATGCGGTACAGCCTGCTCTCAGGCGGCAAGCGGCTGCGGCCGGTGCTGCTGCTGGCCGCGTACCGGACGCTGCGCGAGGATCTCGCGCCCGCGCTTCCATTTGCCGCCGCGGTGGAGATGATTCACGCCTACTCGCTCATCCACGACGACCTTCCCGCGATGGATAACGACGACCTGCGCCGCGGTCAGCCGACGTCACACCGCGCCTTCGGCGAGGCGACGGCCATCCTGGCGGGCGACGCCCTGCTGAACCTGGCTTTCGAGACCATGCTGGGAAGCGGCCTTCCCCGCGCCTGCCAGGCGGCGCGCATCATCGCCGAAAAAGCCGGCGCCCAAGGGATGATTGCAGGGCAGATGGCCGATATCCTCTCGGAGGGCCGTTCGCCCGACCCCGCTCTCGTCCGGTACATCCACCTGCGGAAGACAGCCTGCCTGCTGACCGCGCCTGTTATGGCCGGCTTGACGCTTTCCGATGCGGGCCAGGGGATGCTGGAAGCGGGGGAAACCTATGGGCGGGAGCTTGGCCTTGCGTTCCAGATTACCGACGACCTGCTGGACCTTTCCGGAACGCCCGAGCAGACCGGCAAGTCGGGTGGCAGGGACGCGGCGCTTGGGAAAATGACCTGGCCTGCCGCGGTTGGATTCGACAAGGCGCGCGCGGACGCCTCGGCCGCCGTCGACAAGGCTGTGCTGGCTGCCGAAGGCTTCGGCCACCAGGCGCCGTTCTTCCGGTCGCTTGCGCTGTCCCTGCTGGAACGAGTAAGATAATGACCGTTCTGATCAGGAAGGGGGGGCGCGGGGTTGACGGAGCTGATTAGCAGCGGGATTTTGATTTGCGCGTCGGTGTCCTGGCTGATCGCCCAGATTTTCAAGACGCTGATCGACTGGAGGCTCAACCGCGCTTTCAACGTCCGCAAGCTGTTCAGCAACGGCGGCATGCCAAGCGCGCATACAGCCTTCGTCGTCGCGCTGACGATGATGGTCGCCTTCCGCGAGGGCGTTGGCGCCACCAGCTTCGCAATCGCCTTCGCGCTCACGGTCATCGTCATCAACGACGCGGTCGGGGTCCGGTACCATACGGGCGAGCAGGGCAAGGTCATCAACAAGATCCTGCATCGGATGCTGGTGGAGGGGGAACCGCTGACGGATGAAACCCTCCATGAACTGGTCGGCCACACGCCCACGGAAGCATTTTTCGGGGCGGTCATCGGGTTGATCGTCCCTTGGTTTTTCAGGTAAGGAGGAGCCGGATGCAGGACCGTTTTCGTGAAGAAGTCGTTACGCGCCACAATAAAGCCCTGGAGAACGCGATGTACTACCTGGCGACCGCTTTCATGGTGCTCGCCGCGGTGTACTCCCTGTTTATGATCAATATCATGCTGAGTCTGCTGACGGCAGGCGGCTTCAAGCCGGAGTACATCCCGGAGACCGCCCTGACGCTGGTCATGCTTGCCGCCGCGGTGCTGCTGTTCTTGTACAGGGACCGGATCCGGACGGAATACGAGTACACCTTCACCAACGGCACGATGGATTTTGCCCAGGTGTTCAACAACCGGAAACGCAAGCCGCTGGGCACGATGAACGTACGGAACGTGGAGGCCTGCGGCATGGTGGCTTCCGGCTCGTTCAACCGCTACCTGAGCGTTCCCGGCGTGAACCGGCTCAACTGGTTCCTGAACCGCGGCGCAGACCTCTTTTACTTCTACTTCTCTAAAGAGGGGAAAAAGACACTGCTGGTCATCGAGCCCAGCCAGGAGATGCTGGACCTGATCCGAAAAACCGTCGGACCCGGAAAGTTCCAGACCAATTGAGCGCAGGGGCGTATCTGGACAACAGCGCGACGACCCGCCCCACGCCGGCTGTTGTCACGGCGGTCCAACAGGCGTTGGCGGAAGGGTTTTACAACCCCTCTTCCTTTTACGCGCCCGCGGTGGCTGCCCGGAAACGGCTGGACGACTGCCGCGGCGCGCTGCAGGGGATTCTGGGCGCGCACCGCGCCGTTTTCACGTCCGGCGGGACGGAGGCGGACAACCTGGCCATCCTGGGAAGGATGGGAAAAACGCGCCGCAAATGCCGCGTGCTGTACACCAGGGCAGAGCATCCAGCGGTTGCGGAAGCCTGCAAATCCCTCGCCAAGGAGCACGAGGTGCTTGAAATCCCCTTGCGCCCCGAAGGTACGCTGGACCTGGAAGCCCTTGCGGGGATGCTGACGCCCGATGTACGTTTGATTTGCGTCATGCAGGTGAGCAACGAGGTCGGTTCCATCCAGCCTCTACGTGAAGTGTACGCGCTGCGCGACCGGCTGTGCCCGGACGCCGCGGTGCACGTGGACGGCGTGCAGGGCTTCCTGCGCGTTCCTTTCAAACTGATGGGCGAATTGGACACCTATGCGGTCTCCGCGCATAAAATCCATGGCCCGAAGGGCGCAGGCGCACTGGCGATGGGCAAGGGCGTCCGCCTTTCTGCGCAGGCGCATGGCGGCGGGCAGGAAGAAGGGCTTCGCTCCGGCACGGAGAATACCCCGGGCGTCGCGGGCCTGCATGCAGCCATCCAGGGTTTCCCGGCGAGCCACCTGATGCGCGCGCTCAAGCTGCGCCTGCTGGACGGTCTTCGGCAAGGTGTCCAGGAACTTGAGGTGAACGGCCTGGACCCGGCGGGTCCGTCCGCCTGCGACCATATCCTGAACCTGTCCTTCCCGCCGGTACGCGCCCAGACCCTGATGCACGCGCTGGAGGGGGAGGGGGTTTACGTAAGCCACGGGGCGGCCTGTTCCTCACGCCGGCGGTCGCCCAGCGCCACCCTTTCGGGTATGGGCCTGAGCCGGGAACGGCAGGACAGCGCGCTTCGTTTCAGCCTGAGCCCCTATACGACGGAAGAGGAAATCGACGCTGCCGTCGCGGCCTGCGTCAGGGCTTACCGGGCACTTAAACCCTATACAAGGCGGTGAACATGTGAAAACAAGCCTGCTGTTGGTCAAGTATGCCGAGGTGCATCTCAAGGGGCAGAACCGCCCCTATTTTCTGCGCCTTCTGATGAAACGCGTCCGCGAGGCGGCCATGAAGACGGGCGGCAGCGCGGTGTTGCACGACAGCCGGATTTTTGTCAGCGGCTATACGGACGAAGCCGCCTGCATCGATAACCTTCGCCGCGTATTCGGCGTGCACTCGGTCTGCCCGGCCGTTCGGATACCGACGGACGACTTTGAGGCGATATGCGAACAGGCGGCGCAAATGTTGTCCGGGATGACGGGCACCTTCAAGGTCGTCTCGCGGCGGGCGGACAAGCGGTACTTCCTGGATTCCCCGCAGATCAGTGCGGAAATCGGGGCGTTTGTCTTGGACAGGGTGCCGGGCCTCCGCGTTGACGTCAGGGAACCGCAGCACGTGCTCAACGTGGAAATCAGGGACCAGGCGCTGCTGTACGCCCGGGTCGTCCCGGCGGTCGGCGGCCTGCCCACCGGCAGCGCCGGCAAGGCGGCCCTGCTGCTGTCCGGTGGCATCGATAGCCCGGTCGCCGGTTTCCGGGTCGCCAGGCGCGGGGTGGAATTGTGCGCCGTCTACTTCCATTCCTTTCCCTATACGGGGGAGCCCGCGAAGGAAAAGGTGCTTGCCCTCGCCCGCATCCTGTCGGGATTCTGCGGCCCGGTCCGCCTGTTTGTCGTACCTTTTACGGAAATCCAGCAAGCCATCCATGAGAAATGCGAGGAGGACTACACCACCCTCCTGATGCGGCGCAGTATGATGCGAATCGCGGAAGCCATCGCGAGGCGTGAAAAAGCGCAGGCGCTGGTCACGGGGGAGTCCATCGGGCAGGTTGCCAGCCAGACCCTGGAGGCGCTGGCCTGCACCAACGCGGTCGTCAGCCTGCCGGTCTTCCGACCCCTCATCGGCATGGACAAACTGGAAATCATCCGCGAGGCCGAAGCCATCGGCACCTATGAAACCTCCTGCCTGCCCTATGAGGACTGCTGCACCGTGTTTACGCCCCGCCACCCGGTCACCCACCCAAGGCTTGAAAAGGCGCAGGTCGCAGAGAAGCCGCTCACGGACGGTGGGGTGCTGGACGGAATGCTGTCGCGCGCGATTGACGGCGCTGAACTCATCGTGCTCGCGCCGGACACAGCCAACCGAGTGTCAAGTATTTCCACTTGACAGGAAGCCGAATCCGTGTATACTACCCCTTGGCGCGAAATGCGCCGGGGAGGCAAGCATGGAAGGCGACGGATTGAAAAAGAAGGTAGGATACGGCCTGCTGGCCGCTTTTTATGCGCCGCTGCTGACTGACCGTCAGCAATCCCTGCTGGCGATGTATTGCGACGAGGATTTGTCCCTTTCCGAAATCGCCCGGCAGTTGTCCATCTCCCGCCAGGCGGTCAGCGACCATCTCAACCGCGCCTACGAGCGCCTGGACGGCTTGGAGGGGCGCCTGAAGCTCTACCAGGGCTATTTGCAGATGGGCCGGAACGTCGCAGTCTGCCGCGGTTTGCTAGATAAGGTTGTTGCCACGCCCGCCACCCGCGCGGCCCTGGACGCCGCGAAGGAAACGCTGGACGAGGTGCTGGTGGAGGGAGGGCGGAACGATGGCGTTTGAAGGCCTTTCCGACAAACTGCAGCGCGCGTTCAAGAAACTGACGGGCAAGGGCAAACTCAGCGAAGCCAACATCAAGGACGCCATGCGCGAGGTCCGCATGGCGTTGCTGGAAGCGGACGTCAACTACCTGGTGGTCAAGGACTTCATCAAGTCCGTAACCGACCGCGCGGTGGGTGCGGAAATCCTGTCCTCGCTCAACGCCGGACAGCAGGTCGTTAAAATCGTCAACGAGGAGCTGACCCGCCTGATGGGCGGCTCCAACGCAAGGCTGACTTGGTCCTCCTCGGTCCCCACGGTTTTCCTGCTGTGCGGACTGCAGGGCGCGGGCAAGACCACCATGGCGGGAAAGCTGGCCGTCCATCTCAAAAAGTCCGGGAAAAAACCGCTTTTGGCCGCCTGCGACATCTACCGGCCCGCCGCCATCAAACAGCTGCAGGTGGTCGGCGAAGCTGCGGGCGTGCCGGTGTTTGAAAAAGGCACCCAGGACCCGGTTAAAACAGCGAAGGAAGCGGTCGAGCACGCGCGCTACTATGGCAACGACGTGCTGATTGTAGACACCGCCGGCCGCTTGCACGTCGACGAGGCGTTGATGCGGGAGCTGGAGGACATCAAGTCGGCGGTTCGGCCGCAGGAAATCCTGCTGACCGTGGACGCGATGACCGGCCAAGACGCGGTCAACGTCGCACAGGCCTTCAACGAGAAGCTGGGCATCGACGGCGTCATCGTCACCAAACTGGACAGCGATACCCGCGGCGGCGCGGCGCTCTCCGTACGCGCGGTCACCGGGAAGCCCATCAAGTTTTCCGGAACCGGCGAAAAGCTGACCGATTTTGAGCCTTTCCATCCGGACCGCATGGCTTCCCGCATCCTGGGCATGGGGGATGTGCTGACCCTGATCGAAAAGGCGACAGAGTCCCTGGACGCCCAGGCCGCTGAAGCGGCGTCCAAAGCCAAGCAGCCATATGACCTGAGCCTGGACGACTTCCTGGACCAGATGCAGCAGCTCAAGAAGATGGGCCCCCTGCAAAACGTCCTGGGCATGCTGCCGGGCGTGGGCGGCAAGCTGAAAAACGCGCAAATCGACGACCAGGCGATGAAGAAGCCGGAGGCCATCATCCGCAGCATGACGCCCCGCGAGCGCCGCAACCCGGATATATTGAACGCCAGCCGCCGCAAGCGCATCGCCCGGGGCGCCGGCGTGGAGGTGCAGGATGTCAACGCCCTGATGCGCCAGTTTGAGCAGATGCGAAAAATGCTCAAGCAGATGATGGGCAACAAGCGCGGCCTTTCCCGCGGGATGCGCGGCATGCCGCCGTTTATGTAAGCAGGAGTTCAGTACCTACTGATTCCATAGATTTTGAAGGAGGAACCCCGCCATGGCAGTCAAGATCCGTTTGAAGAGGATCGGAATGAAGAAGCACCCCTTTTACCGCGTCGTCGTCACCGACGAGCGCAACCCCCGCGACGGTCGGTTTATCGAGGAAATCGGGACCTACGACCCGATGAAGCAGCCTGCCGAAATCAAGATAGACAACGAAAAAGCCGTGGACTGGATGAAAAAGGGCGCCCAGCCTTCCGACACCGTCCGCATCCTGCTGAAAAAGACCGGCGCCATCAACGGTTAACCCGCGATGAGAGAGTTGGTTTTGTTTCTCGCGCAATCACTTGTGGACCAGCCCGACCAGGTGCAGGTGACCGAAACGGAAGGGCCTGAGGCCATCATCATCGAGCTTAACGTCGCCGAAGAGGACATGGGCAAGGTGATCGGCAAGCAGGGGCGCATCGCCAAGGCCATCCGCAGCGTCGTCAAGGCGGCGACCCTGCGCGGCGGGAAGCCGGTTTTCGTCGAAATCCAGTGAAGGAAGACCGTATCTCCCCCCACCTGCCCGTCGGTCAGGTGTTAAAGCCGCAGGGCCTCATGGGCATGGTTAAAATCAGGCCGGACACGGACGATCCCGGCCGGTTTTTATTGCTGACCCGCGTGCTGGTTGAATCTAAACCCGGCCAGGCGGAGCCCGTTGAAATCAGCGGCGTATCGGTCCGCGGCGGTTTCGTCTACCTGCGGATGGGGGAGGACCAAAACGTGGAGGACGCGGAGAAGCGCCGCGGAAAGCTGCTGCTGGTCGCCCGGGAGGACGCGGTTCCCCTGGGGGAGTTCGAGAACTTCATCTCCGACATGATCGGCTGCCGCGTCGTGGACCGGCAAGGCCGTGAAATCGGCGACCTCACAGACGTGCTGCAGCCAGGCGCGAACGATGTGTACATCGTCCGGACAAAGAGGGGAAACCTCCTCATCCCCGCCTTGAAGCACGTGGTCCTCTCCGTGGACACCGTGAAGCGGGAAATCGTCGTTGACGAGGAGCGACTCACAGAGGTTGCCGTACTTGAAGATTGACATCCTGACCATTTTCCCCGAGATGTTTTCCGCCCTTGAGGCCAGCATCGTCCAGCGGGCGGTTGAAAGCGGGCTGCTGGAGCTGCGGGTCACGGACATCCGCCCCTTTTCCAAGTCGAAGCACAAAAACACGGACGACTATCCCTTCGGCGGCGGAGCGGGCATGCTGATGACGCCCCAGCCCATTGCGGACGCAATCCGGGCCGTCGCGCCCGACCCCTATCCGGGGAAGCGGGTGTATATGAGCCCGCGGGGTGTGCCGCTGACCCAGGAGCTTGCTCACAGCCTGAGCGGAGAACCTTCCCTGATGATTCTCTGCGGGCATTACGAGGGCGTGGACGAGCGCGTCATCGAGCGCTTCATCGATATGGAAATCTCCATTGGGGACTACGTGCTGACCGGGGGGGAGCTGCCCGCGATGGTGCTTGTCGACTGCGTGACGCGCCTGCTGGAAGGCGCGCTGGGCGGCGCGGACAGCCATGACGAGGAAAGCTTTTCGGATGAGCCGCTGCTGGAATACCCGCAGTATACCCGTCCCCGGGACTTCGAGGGGATGCTTGCGCCCGAGGTGCTGCTGGGCGGCAACCACGCTGAAATCGCGCAGTGGCGCCGCCGGCAGCGGCTGCTGGCCACCCTGAAGCGGCGGCCGGACTTGCTGGCGCTGGCCAAGCTGACCGCGCAGGAGCGCGCATGGCTCGAATCGTTGGCGGATTCCCCGGCAGACCAAGCCCCTTCGGACAGTATTTGCAAAAGAACCGACCGGAATAGCCTACATGCCCGGATAGACGGGTAAGATGAACACAGGTTGAACCGGGAGGTTTTGTCCGTGACCATCCGAGAAATGCTGGAACAGGCCGAATATGAAAACCTGTCCCCCTTTGCGGCCAAAAGCGCGCAGAGCAGGGGAAGGGAGCGTCCCGCCACCCCGGACGACATGCGCACCGAATTCCAGCGGGACCGGGACCGGGTCATCCATTCCAAGGGATTCCGGCGCCTTCAGTTCAAGACGCAGGTTTTCCTGGCCCCGGAGGGTGACCACTACAGAACCCGCCTGACCCACACGCTGGAGGTCGCGCAGATCGCGCGGACCATCTCCCGGAGTTTGCGGCTCAACGAAGACCTGACGGAGGCCGTCGCCCTGGCGCACGACCTGGGACATACGCCGTTCGGCCACATCGGCGAGCGGACCTTGAACGCGCTGAACCCCGGCGGTTTCAAGCACTATGAGCAAAGCCTGCGCATGGTGGAGAAACTGGACGGCCGCGGCGGGCTGAACCTGACCTGGGAGGTCCGCAACGGTATCGGCAACCATTCCGGCTCCCTGCAGGCGTCCAGCCTGGAAGGCAGGGTGGTCGCCAGGTCGGACCGCATCGCCTACATCAACCACGACATCGACGACGCGCTCCGCGCCGGCATCATCCGCCCTGAGGACCTCCCGAAGGAAGCGCTCAGCGTGCTGGGAGAAACGCATGGAGAGCGCATCAATACGATGATTGGCGACCTGCTGACGCATTCGGCGGGTCAGCCCGAGATTCTGTCCGGACCCGAAGTGCAGCGGGCGACGGACATGATGCGCGCCTTTCTTTTCGAGCGCGTTTACCAGGACGACTGGCGCAGCGACGAAGAAAAGAAGTGCGACTTTATCCTGACCCGGCTTTTTGAGCATTATTCGGACGCGCCCGATGAAATGCCGGAGGAATTCAGGAAGGTCGCCCGGGAGGAAGGGGTCGGCCGGGCGGTGACCGACTTTATCGCCTCCATGACGGACCGGTATGCGATGCGGCTCTTCCGCCAACTGTTCATGCCGGAGGTTTTCTCCATCCTCTGATTTCGCTGAAAGGCGGTGACGCGCCGTGGCCCCCCGTTTCCCGCAATCCTGGGTGGACCAGGTGTACGCCGCTTCCAGAATCGTGGACCTGGCCGGCGCGTATCTCCCCCTGCAGAAAAAGGGGCGGCGTTATTGGGGCCTTTGCCCGTTCCACAATGAGAAAACAGCCTCCTTCTCCGTCAATCCCGAATTGAACCTCTATTACTGCTTCGGCTGCAAGGCCAGCGGGAACATCGCCCAGTTTGCCATGGAAATGGAAAAGCTGACCTACCCGGAGGCGCTGCTCCATCTGGCCAAGCAGTTCAACGTGCCCCCGCCGCCCGTCCTGGTGGAAGACCCGGAGGAAGAGCGCAGAAGGAGCCAGCGGGAGCGGCTGGTCGAAGCAACGCGGGAGGCGGCGCAGTTTTACCATGACCAGCTCTGGCTGCCCGACGGCGGCAAGGCGCTGGACTACCTGCACGGTCGAGGCCTGGACGACGCGGTCATCCGGCGGTTCGGCATCGGCTACAGCCCCGATGAATGGGATGCCCTGATGGGGCACCTGAGCGGGAAAGGCTTCACCCTGCAGGAACAGCAGCTGGCTGCCCTGGTGACGGTCAAGGAGAGCAGCCGCTACGACACCTTCCGCGACCGCGTCATGTTTCCCATCATCAGCCGCTACGGTCAGCCCATCGGTTTTGGCGCCCGCGCGCTGGGCGACGCGCAGCCCAAATACCTCAACACCGCAGACAGCCTGATTTTCAACAAGCGCCACACGCTTTACGGCGTCAACCAGCTCAAGCGGCAGCGCAACCTGGAGCAGCTGCTGCTGGTCGAAGGGTACATGGACGTCGTGGCTTTGTCCCAAAGCGGAATCCAAAACGCTGTCGCTACCCTGGGTACCTCCCTGACCGTCGAGCAGGCCCGGATGATGAAGGGGTACGCGCCGGAAGTCTGGATCGCCTACGACGGGGATGAGCCGGGGCAGACGGCAGCGCTGCGTGCGCTGAACCTGTTCGACCAGGAAGGGATTCCCGCGAAGGTGCTTCACTTCCCCGAGGGGGAGGACCCGGACGAGCTCATCAGGCGGCATGGCGCGGAGGCCTTCAGGGCGGTGCGTCCGATGCCCGGCATGGCGTTCCGGCTCAGGCGGCTGGAGCTCCAGCATGACATGGGCCGGGACGAGGACAAGCGCGAGTTTGCCAAGCAGGCCTGCGGCATGCTCCGCTCCCTGCGGGAACCGGTTGAAGTGGATTACTATTTGGGTAGAATCCATCTGAAGACCGGCATCCCCAAGGACGTTCTGGCTGCGCAGATGCGCAGCGGGAAGCGCCCGGAGCCGGAAATCCCGGACCAGGGAACCGCCCGCAGGCAAAACCGTCAGGAAGACGGCCGCAGCCCGGACCAGTCGGAGTTCATCCTGGCGGCTTTGATTGTCAGCGGCCTTTTGCCCAAAGACTTCGCGCTGGAGAGCGACTTCGAGGACGAACGGCTCCGGCGTGTCGTCGCAGCGTCCCTCCAGGGCAAAAGCCCTTCCGCCATCCTGGAGGAAGCGGAGGACGAGCAGGAGCGCTCCTTTCTGGGGGACTTGTTCAACCGCCTGCCGGACCAGGAAAAGGAGGACGCCCTCAGCGCCGCGGAGGATTGCCTGCGCGTGCTTAGGGTCAACAAGCTCAACGCCCGCATCCAGAAGCTGAGCGAGGAAGCTGTTTCCCAGGAAGGCGAACAAAGAGCCCTGACCCTCCGATTGATCCGCGAGCTTCAAAACGAAATGAACCGGCAGAACCGTCACCTTGCCTGAGAAGAAAGGAAGTGCGCTCTTGGACGCCAAGATAAACGCCAAACAGCAGAACAAACTGGATGAATTCTATGAAATGGCCAAATCGAAAGGTGTGATTTCCACGGAGGAAGTCGTCAGCACCCTGTCCAACCTGGACATCGAGGCGGAGCAGTTTGAAAACGTGCTGGACACGCTGGAAGGCATGGGCGTGCAGGTCGTCAAGGACGGCGACCTGGAACGCGAGGAGCGCAAGGAGGAAGAGCCGGAGGAGGAAATCGACCTGTCCGTGCCGGAGGCTGTCAACATCGACGACCCCGTCCGGATGTACCTGAAGGAAATCGGGAAGGTTCCCCTCCTGACCGCTGAGGAGGAGGTTTCGCTCGCCCAGCGGATGGAAGCGGGGGACGAGGAGGCCAAGCACCAGCTGGCGGAAGCGAACCTGCGACTGGTGGTGTCCATCGCCAAGCGCTACGTCGGCCGCGGCATGCTGTTTTTAGACCTGATCCAGGAGGGCAACCTGGGGCTCATCAAGGCGGTGGAGAAATTCGATTTCCGCAAGGGCTTCAAGTTCTCCACCTATGCCACCTGGTGGATTCGCCAGGCCATCACCCGCGCCATCGCCGACCAGGCGCGCACCATCCGCATCCCGGTTCACATGGTCGAGACCATCAACAAGCTCATCCGCATCTCCCGCCAGCTTCTCCAGGAGCTGGGACGTGAGCCGACCCCGGAGGAAATCGCCAGGGCGATGGGCATCACGGAGGCCAAGGTCCGCGAAATCATCAAGATTGCGCAGGAGCCCGTTTCGCTGGAAACGCCCATCGGGGAGGAAGAGGACAGCCATCTGGGGGATTTCATCCAGGACGAGGACGCGCCCGCGCCGGCGGACGCGGCATCCAACGCCCTGATGAAGGAGCTGCTCTGGGACGTGCTTGATTCCCTGACGCCCCGGGAAGCCAAGGTGCTCCGGCTGCGCTTTGGCCTGGACGACGGCAACCCGCGCACTTTGGAAGAGGTGGGCAAGGAGTTCCAGGTCACCCGGGAGCGCATCCGCCAGATTGAGGCCAAAGCGCTCCGCAAGCTCCGCCACCCCAGCCGCAGCAAAAAACTCAAGGACTTCCTCGATTGACGGAGTACGCCCCGGTTCCGCCCACCCGGCTGGACCCCCGCTTGCGCTGTGTGGCGAGGCAGGTTCCCGTATGCGGCCTCGCGGCCGACATCGGCGCGGACCATGGGCGGCTGTCCTGCTACCTGCTGCAAAGCGGCCGCTGCCAGCGGATGATTGTCAGCGACCTGAGCCCGGAGTCCCGCAGGAAGGCGCGGGACTTGTTTTTATCCGCCGGCGTGCTGGACCGCGTGACGCTCAGTGAAAAGGACGGCCTGCTTGCCCTGGAGGGCAGGCCGGAAGCCGTGATCGTTTCCGGGATGGGGGGAAGGCTGATTGCCCGGATTCTGCGCCAGGACGTGGATTTGCAGGGCGCGCGGCTGGTGCTCGGCGCGCAGAGCGAATGGCCGCTGGTCCGGGACGCATTGCAGGCGCGCGGCTACAGGATTTTGTCGGAAGAGCTGGTCCGCTCGGGCGGCAGATACTATACTGTCCTTTCCGCCGAACCGGGCGACCAGCGCCTGAGCGAACGGGAGCGCGCCCTCGGAATCAACCTGGCCGCGCAGGACGTGGAAACCCTGTTGGGATATTACCGCTGGCAGCTGTCCGTCACCGCGACCTGGCGGGGGGAAAAGGGCAGACTGGCCCGCGAATGGCTTCAGGAGGAGCTGGATGAGCAGGAACGCAAGCGTAGGGACGATTTATAGCTGGCTCGACGGCGTCGCGCCGTTCGCCTCGCAGGAGGATTTCGACAACGCGGGGCTGCAGGTCGGGCATCCGGAAGACCGCGTCAAGCGTGTGCTGCTGGCGCTGGACGCGACCCGGGACGTGCTAATGGAAGCGGTCGAATGGAAGGCGGACCTGGTTATCGCGCATCATCCGCTGCTGTTCGCGCCGCTTAGAAGCCTAAGCCGGGTGGACTATGCCGCGGACCTGCTCAGCGGCTTTATCAGGGAAGGCGTCGCGCTCATCGCCGGGCACACCAACCTGGACCAGTCGGATGCGTATTCCCCCGGCGCCGCGCTAGCGCGACTGCTGGGGTTGGAGAACGTCCGAAAGGCGGGCTTGTATCTCGTCCTGGGCGAGCTGAAGAAGTCACTGGGCGCCACGGAACTGCAGGCAGAGCTAACAAAAAGGCTGGGCGGGCCTGTCCTGTGTTTTCGGGGGGACGGCGATACCAAAACGCTTACGACACTGGCGATTGCCGGCGGCGCGTACAGCGAGGGGTTCAGGGAGGCCTTTTCATCCGGCGCGCAGGCGCTGCTGACCGGCGAGGTCCGGCACCACCACGCGGTCGAAGCCGCCGCCAGGGACATCGTCCTGTTTGAAGGCGGCCATCACATGACGGAGGCGCCGATGCTCGCCCCCCTTGCGCTCGGTTTACAAGAGGGAATGAATCAGTTACAATATTCTGTACAGGTTCGGGTCTCCGGCAGCCTTCCCTACCGGGTGTCCTGAACCTGCTATGGGAGGAAACGATGACGCAATTGGATCTTTTATGGGAGTATCAACAGGCTGACACCGAGGCGGACAACATGGCGCATTCCATCCGCCAGTCGCCCAAGCGCCAGAAGCTGCTCAAGCTGCGCGACTATATCCGCGACCAGCAGGAAAGCCTGAAAACCCTGGAGAACGAGCTGGTCGCGATGTCCGACCGGATGGACGCGCTCAAGGACGCGGTTTCTCTCGCTGACGACCAGCTCAAGCAGCTGCAGAAGCGCGTGGAGAGCGAGCCCGCCCAGACCAGCCAGCAAATCGGCCAGTACGTGGCGGAAGCGGACCAGCTCAACCTGACCTTGGGGGACTATGAGCAGGAAATCCGCCGCGTGCGAAAAAGCGCGGAGGACCGGGACCGGAAGCAGCGGGATATCAAGGTGCGGGCAATCAAGTCCAAGGAAGAGTTTGACGCGCTCCGGGTGGAGTACGACCAGGAGTTCAAGGAAAAGTCGGAGGTCCTGGATCAGCTCCGCCTGGCGGCGGAGGAAAAGAAGAAGGGCATCGAGCCGGAGTACCTGGCCCGCTACACCGCCATCAAGCAGCATTGCACGCCCCCGATGGCGAAGCTGCTCAACGGGCAGTGCGGCGGATGCAACATGGGGTTCCCTTCCTCCGTCCTCGCCGCCATCCGCTCCGGCAAGCAGGTCGAATGCGAGACCTGCGGGAGGCTGATTATCGGGTAAACCGGATTGATTCGATGAGGCAGACGGGCGGCCGCGTGCCGAGAGGCATGAGGAAAGTCCGAGCACCGCAGGGCAGGGTGCCAGCTAACGGCTGGTGGAGGCGACTCCAAGGCAAGTGCAACAGAGAGATACCGCCGAGCAATCGGCAAGGGTGGAAAGGTGCGGTAAGAGCGCACCGGCGGCCTGGCGACTGGTCCGTCCTGTAAACCCCACCTGGTGCAAGATAACCGGGGGCATATGAGCGGCCCGCTCCGTCCCCGACCATCGCTACAGCGGCCTGGCGACCGGCCGCGCAGATAGATGGCCGTCCAAGACAGAACTCGGCTTACAGTCTGCGCTCATCCCATCATACAGAAACCGCCCGTCCAGGCGGTTTCCTTATCAAAAAGAGTCCGCGAATCAATAATCGGTGGGCAGCTGCCCCCCGATTCCCCCTGCCTTTCCCTCTGTCGTCAGGTTGATGACAGTCTGACACCGCCTTTCCGAAGCGGGCAACTTGAGTGAAGCCCAATTGCCATTGCGCGGCGATAAGGTGGTCAGCCCCTCAGCGGGAATTTCGTCGGAACTGCTGCCGGCGCTTCCATTGCTGGATCTGCGCGCGCGCCAGGTTCAGCAGGTCGCCCCCGAAGAACAGCAGGATATTGACCAGGCTGGCCACGATGGCCGCGCGGACAGGCCAGGAGCCGTTGACGAAGCGATAGACGTAGTACACCCCGTTGAGCAGCGCGAGCCACTTCACCTTGACGGGGAGCATGAAGAAAAGCAGCAGTTCGAAATTTGGGTATTGGATGGCGAAGGCGAAGAAGAGGGATAGGTTCAGGTATTCGTTGGTCCCCACCCCCGTCAGCAACCCCGCGGCCATCGCCGCGGCGGCGCCGATGAGGTAAAACAGCAAAAACCGGCGGGCGCCCCAGCGCGCCTCCAGCGCGGTACCCACGAAGTAGTAAAAATACAGCGTGAGGGCGACCTGCAGGATGCTGGCGGACAGGGGCGGGATGAGCAAAAAGGTGACCAGCCGCCATACCTGGCCGCGAAAGACCAGCGGCGTAATCAGCGCCATCCGGCCGATGAGGCCAAAGGCGGGGAAAATCATGTCCAGCACATAGATGCCGGCCATCGCAAACACGACATAACGGAAAAAGGGCGCGACGCGCAAGCGGTACAGCGCCCGCTCCAGACGGTTCATCAGGTTCACCGCGTCACCCCTCCCTTTCCACGTTCCTTCTTTATTCTACTGGTTGCGTGTTTGGCGCGTCAAGCTTGACGGGTATTGCGGGCGCGACTGGCAATTCCTGCCGCCCATGCGCGGCCTGATGATTGTTTCGGGCATCGACAAACGCCCGGTGCCTGCTGGCGTCGGGCGTCCATACCGGGTGTGGAATGCTTAGCCTTTGTCTTCTTCCTTGTTTTCGGCGGCTTCCGCCTTGACGGGAATCCGGCGCACAATCTTTTCCTCGGGCTTTTCCTTCGGCAGCGTCACGTACAGGATGCCGTTCTTGTAGTTGGCGCCAATGTTGTCCGCGTCGATGTTCTCCAGGTTGAAACTGCGTTCCATATGCCCGCTGCGGCGCTCGCAATAGAGCCTTCCGCTGTCTTCCTGGCTGTTCTCGCTCTGGTAGTCGGCGCTGATGGTCAGCATGCCCTCGTCGACCGTCAGGTTGATCTGGTCTTCGCTGAGCCCCGGCAGCTCCGCCTCGATCAGGTAGGCGTCGTCCTTTTCGCGGATATCCACACGGAAACCGCTTGCATTCATGCCGTCCGCGCTGTTGAAGAAAGAGCGGAAGAAGGGGTCTGAGAAAATCGAGTCGACCGTCCTGGCTGGCCTGCTCAGATAGCGCCTGTAGGGAACCATTGTAAACATTTTGTGTCCTCCTCGTTTATCCTTGCGAATCTTGTCCGGTTTGCCCGGCATCCTTATTATAACCACAAGGTCAAAGAAAGTCAAATATCGATTATGAACGAAATGTGAATTTGCATTCAACAGAATCATGATGAAACACGTGAAAGCCTTGAATCGACCGAAAACCGCGTTTAGAATAGGGGCATGAACCAAGAGCCGCCTTTTTTGAGGGGGGTGGAGCAATCCTATCGGCGCGTCGGCAGCCCCGGACGCGTTCTTGTCGCGTTTTCCGGCGGTGCCGACTCCACGGCACTTCTGCACGCCCTGGTCGCGCTTTCCAGACAGTTGCCCTTGGAGCTTGCCTGCGTGCACGTCAACCACGGGCTGCGCAAATCCGCGGACGCAGAAGAAAAACTTGCCGCGGCACAGGCATTATCGTTGAAAATCCCTTTCCTCACAAAGAAAGTAAGCGTTTCCCCAAAAGGAAACCTGGAAGCCAACGCCCGCGAAGCGCGTTACCGGGCGTTTGTTCACGTGCTTGCTGAAACCGGTTTTGACGCGGTCGCCCTGGCCCATCACGCGGGTGACCAGGCGGAGACCTTCCTGATGCACCTGATGCGTGGCGCGGGCCTCGACGGCCTTTCCGTAATGCCGGAGTGGCGCGCGCCGTACTGGCGGCCCTTCCTGCGGGTCGGTAAGGAGGAACTCAGAGCCTATCTGCAAAACTGCGGAATCGATTGGGTGGAAGATGAAAGCAACCTGGATCAGGGATTCACGCGCAACCGCATCCGCAATTGCCTCCTGCCGCTGATGGATGAAATGGCTCCAGGCGTTGTCTCACGCGTGGCTTCCGCGTCCGAGCTTCTGTACGCTGAAAAAGAGGCGGCGGACGCTGTGGCAGCCCGATGGCTTTGCCGCAACGCGAAAAGAGAGCCGCCATTTTACTATTTGATGCGTGATTCCTTGCTTGCACAGCCCCTGGCTGTTCAACGGAGGGCGCTTAGGACCTTGGCGGCCGGGGCGGGCGTTCCGCTGGACTTTGCCTGGACCGAAGCGCTCCGGGAGCTGCTTCCAAGCGAGGAAGCATCTTTTTTGAGCCTGCCTGAAGGTTTCAAGGCCTATTTCAGCAGGAAGAGGTTGCATATTTTGCCTGAAGCGGTAGAATCAACGCATGTTGCATTTCTGTCTCCAACAATGACGGACACGGAGCCGGCGCCCGAAGGCGACAGAAAATGGCAGGTGCTGGACGCGGACAGGCTTGCCGGCGCTTCCATGCGGCAGGCGCGGCCGGGGGACCGGATCGAACTACTGGGAAAGCAGGGGAGCCAGCCGCTACGCAAGTATCTGAGCGCACGGCGCGTGGACGAGCCGCTCCGAACCTTCTGGCCGGTCTACGCCCGCGAGGACGGCCTGGTTTTATGGGTGCCGGGGTACGGCCCCGGCAAAACGGCTGCCGTGACGGAGCATACGACGCGTGCTTCGAAGATTGAGTTTATCGGGCTGCTGCCTGACGAAATCCTGGAGGAGGGCGAAAATGAACCGGGAATGCAGTTTGTATGACGACCTGGAGAAGGTGCTGATATCCGCCGAAGAAATCCAGGACGCCGTCCGACGGCTGGGGGAGCGGGTCAGCCTTGACTATGCGGGCAGAGCGCCGGTCTTTGTCTGCATTCTCAAAGGCGCGGCGGTCTTTTTCTCCGACCTGATGCGCGAGGTTTCCCTGCCGCTGACCACGGATTTTATGGCGATTTCCAGTTATGGCAGCAGCACCAAGACCTCCGGCGTCGTCCGGATTCTCAAGGACCTGGACCATGACGTGCTGGACAAGGACGTGCTGGTCGTCGAGGATATCGTGGACAGTGGGCTGACGCTTTCCTATATCAAGAAAGTGCTCCATGAGCGGGGGGCGAGATCCGTGCGCCTGGCGACGCTGCTGGACAAACCGGTCCGGCGGAGGACAGAACTGGAAGTGGACTACGCCTGCTTCAGGATTCCCAACGAGTTCGTCGTCGGTTACGGCCTGGACTACCAGGAGAAGTATCGCAACCTGCCGCTGATCGGCGTGCTTCACCCGCGGATTTACACGGAAGAGGCGTAGGCCGGACTTTTGGAATCCTTTTGACCGCGTGGTATAATCCTTTGAACCCTTAACTGCGAGGAGGACTGACGATTGCGCAAGACCCGTGGCCCGATTGGCTACTTGATTATGATTGCGGCGTTTATGCTGCTGGCTTTCCTGATTTCCGACAGCATGGGCGGGCAGACGAACCGCATCACCTATCCCGAATTGCTCAGCCGGATTGAAAACGGCGCCGTGGACCGCGTTTCCATCCGCGGCACCCAGCTCATCGGCCTGAACGTCAACAGCGCGATATCCAGGGCGGACTATCCTGCCCGGTATGATTTCGAGACGACCATCGGGCCGGACTTCATCGACACCGTTCGCACGATGCAGGCCACGCGGGAGAACGTCCCGCTGGACCGCGTCAGCGTCAACGACCTCAGCTTCGCGGTCGACTACCTGCCGCCCATCGTGACGCCCTGGTACATGGAACTGTTGCCCTACGTGCTGACCATGGGGCTGGTCATGGCCTTCTGGTTTTTCATCATGCGCCAGCAGACCGGCGGCAGCGGCAAGGTGCTCAATTTCGGCAAGAGCCACGCCAACATGGTCGACCCTGCGAAAAACAAGATTACCTTCGCAGACGTCGCCGGCGCGGACGAGGAAAAGGAAGAGCTGAGGGAAATCGTCGATTTCCTTAAAAACCCGAAGGAATACCTCGACCTGGGCGCGCGTATTCCAAAGGGCGTGCTGCTGGTGGGCCCTCCGGGCACGGGGAAGACCTTGCTGGCCAAAGCGGTCGCAGGCGAAGCCAAGGTGCCGTTTTTTTCCATCAGCGGCTCCAATTTTGTGGAGATGTTCGTCGGCGTCGGCGCCAGCCGGGTCCGTGACTTGTTCGACCAGGCAAAGCGCATGGCGCCCAGCATCGTCTTTATCGATGAAATCGATGCTGTCGGCCGCCATCGCGGCGCCGGCCTGGGCGGCGGTCACGACGAGCGGGAGCAGACGCTCAACCAGCTGTTGGTTGAAATGGACGGCTTCACCACCAACGAGGGGGTCATCGTGATGGCGGCTACCAACCGTCACGACATCCTGGACCCCGCATTGCTGCGCCCAGGCCGCTTTGACCGCCAGGTCACCGTGCATTATCCCGACATCAACGGCCGTGTCGCCATCCTGAAGGTGCACGCCCGTGGAAAACCGCTCGCCGACGACGTCAACCTGGAAAACATCGCCAAGCGCACGCCCTTCGCGACAGGCGCCGACCTGGAGAACGTCATGAATGAAGGCGCCATCGTCGCCGCGCGCTACAAGCAGAAGCAGATCCATCAGGCACACCTGATCGAAGCGGTGGAACGCGTGCAGATGGGCCCGGAAAAAAGGAGTCATAAGGTTCTGGAGGAGGACAAGCGCATCGTCGCCTACCACGAGGCCGGACACGCGGTGGTCGGGCACATGCTGCCACTGACCGACGAGGTGCACACCGTCACCGTCGTTCCCCGCGGCGGGGCGGGCGGCTTTACGCTGTCGCTTCCGGAAAAGGAATTTGACATGACCAGCCGCGCCAAGATGCTGCAGACCGTATCCGTCATGCTGGGCGGTCATGCCGCCATAAAAATCGTTGAGGACGACGTGTATACCGGCGCGCAGAGCGACCTGAAGCGAGCGACGGAAATCGTCCGTACCATGGTGACCAAGTTGGGAATGAGCGACGAGCTGGGCACGGTTTACCTGGGCAAGGACCAGGAGATTTTCGTGGGGATGGAGTTCGGTCAGGCGCGCGAATACAGCGAGGAATACGCGGAGCGGGTCGACAAGGAGGTTTCCAGCGTCCTGTCAAAATGCTACGACGTGGCGATGGATACCCTGAAGGCCAACCTGGACAAACTGCACGGACTCGCCAGGCTGCTGATCGAAAAGGAGACCGTAAACCGCGAGGAATTCCTGCAGTTTATGAACAGCTCCGCGGCTGAACCGTCGCCGGCATGATGGAACAAGTGGAGAGAATCAATCGCGCGGCGCTGTCAGGCTCGCTGCGCCCCGATTTTCACTCGCACTCCACCGCGTCGGACGGCAGCCTGACTCCCGCCGCACTTATAGAACGGGCGCACGCTTCCGGCATCAATCTGCTGGCGTTGACCGACCATGAAAGCATCAATGGGATAACGGAAGCAAGCCGGCGCGCGGATTCCCTCGGGATGGGCTTCATCCCGGGCATTGAGGTCAGTACAGCCGGCGAAGACGAGGTGCATATCCTGGGCTATTTTGTCAACGATGGAATGCGGGAGCTGTCGGCTTTGCTGCGCTCCGTCAGCCTGGACCGGAAGCGCAGGGCGGGCCGTTTTATCGAGCGGTTTTCACAGCTTGGCATGCCCATAACCATGGAGGAGCTGCAAATTCCCAAAGGAACGGACTGCAACCGGCCCCTGGTCGCCAGGGCGCTGGTTAAAAAAGGGTACGTCGCTTCTGTCCGCGAAGCCTTTGACCGCTACCTGGCGGTCGGCAAGCCGGGCTACATCCCCCGCGAGAAAGCCGACACCCTGGACGTCGTGCGCATGCTCAGGCGGGAGGGCGCCGTCCCTGTCCTGGCGCACCCGGGCATCATCAAGTCCCCGGCCCTTAAATCACCCGAGCGATTGTCGCAGTTGAAGGAAGCCGGCTTGCTGGGTATCGAGGCCTTCCATTCGCAGCACAGAAGAGCCGAATGCCTGCGGTGGGAGGCTGTCGCGCGCAGTATGAACCTGCTTGTGACCGGCGGGAGCGATTTCCATACCCAGGGCGACGGCCATGGTGACCTGGGGTGTGTGTTGCAGCATTGGGCGGCGGCGGACCGGGACGCGCGCGAGCTGCTGCGGGCAGGGGTAACGGCGGGGAGGGTCCATGAACCAGCCTCCTGAGAGAAAGAACCGCCCCCCCGTCGGAATGAATGGGTGGAAAGTGCCGCCGGCCAACCCGCAGCAAAGGCAGGCGCACCCGATGCCGCCGTTTAGAGGCGCTGCTACCCACACCGCCATCCGGCAACCTGAAAGAAGAAGACCAAAAGCCCGCGGCATTCTATTGTTTATTGCGATTGCCGCGTTGCTGGCTGTTGGCGGGTTCATCGGTATCCGCGCCTTAAGGGACCGGCAGGTCGCCCAGAGCATCGCCCAGTATGAGCAGGTATACGGGCCCAATATCTTTATCAACGGAATCCCCATATCCGGCCTGATGCCGGAGGAAGCCCGGAAGAAGCTGGAGGCGGCCGCGCAGGAGAAAGCAGACAGCTGGAACCTGTCCATCCGTTACAGGGGGCACGTCTTCGCCAACCTCAACTACGCCTCGCTGGGTCTGACGCAATCCATGGAAGAGTTGTTCCAGCTGCTCAACGAAGCCTGGCTGGTGACCAATTCCGGCAGCGTTCATGACCGGAAAGCCGCCATCGACGCGCTGCTGTTGGAGCCCTATCGGGCGACGACGGCCGAAAGCCAGCCGGACAGCGGACAGTTGCAGGCAATCCTTGAGCAGATAGCGCCTTACGTCAACACGCAGCCGGTCAACGCGGCCATCCTTGCGTTCCGCCCGGACGAGGCGGAGCCCTTCCTGTTTCAGGAAGAGCAGCCAGGCGCAAGGCTGAACGTTGGAGCGGAGCTTGAAAAAATCCTGGGGATGGCCGCAAGGGGAGAGAGCGGGATCCTGGACCTTTCACCGGAGCTTCTCCAGCCTGAGGTTACCCGCGCCCAACTACAGGATACAGTCGCGCTCCGCTCCTCCATCTCCACGCCGATTGCCACGAGCTCCACGGAGAATCGGAACCATAATATCCGGCTGTCGTTTGCGCGGATTAACGGAACCATCTTAAAACCCGGCCAGTCCTTCAGCTTCAACGACGTGGTCGGACCCCGTACGCTCAAAGCCGGCTTTGCCGAGGCGCTGGAGTATGTGTACGGCGACCTGGTCACCGGCGTCGGGGGGGGCGTGTGCCAGGCCAGCACAACCCTGTATCAGGCTATTCTGACCGGCGGCCTTTCCAGCACGATGCGAACCCCCCATTCCGACAAGGTCGACTATACGGAAATGGGCCAGGACGCCACCGTATACCTGCATGGCGGCCGTGAAATCGATTTCCGGTTCAAGAACACCACGCCGGGAAACATCTACCTGACCGCCCACGTCAAGCCCGCGAAGAACAGCTCCAAGCGCCTGGTCGCGGAAATCAGGGTATATGGAATCAGCCTGGGCGAAGGGGTGTCCTATCGCCTCCGGTCCGAAATCGTTCAAACCATTCCGCCGCCAGAGGAAAAGAAATTTATCGTTGACAAGACCGGGCTTGTCGTGACGTATACCGATGAGGAAAAGCTGAAATCCGCCGCCCAGGAGGGCAAGGTCATCGAGACCTACCTGGAGAAGTACGTCAACGGCTCCCTTGCGGATTATCCGAAGCTCATCAGCAACGACACCTTCCGCGCGAAGCCCGCGGAATACTGGAAGGGTAATAACGTCCGCAGGGAGAATTGAGCGCCAGCCTGCATCGAATACATTTTATATTCCGGGTTTTTGTTAGGATATACTCGGGATATATCGTCGTGCGGCGGCAGTTCGTTCTGTCAGGCTTGCATGAACATACGCGTTCGGGTAAAATGATTCGCAATCGGAGGAGTTGAATGAGCGCCAAGCGGTTTTTTCTGTTTGCGAACCCGGGCAAGCCGGAAACGGTTTCCTCTGCAGGCGCGTTGGCTGACGCGCTGATTGCACGCAAGTGCTCCGTCCATCTGGACGAATGGCTGTATGACGAACTGCGCGTCGGGGAGCGAAGCTGCTTTACGGCCATCGACGGCACTTATGACGCCGTCGTATCGTTCGGCGGGGACGGAACCCTGCTTCGCGCCATCCACGCTTCCGCCTCACACGGCGTGCCGGTTCTGGGGGTGAATCTGGGACATACCGGGTTCCTGCTGGAGATGACCCCGGATGGCGTTGTCGATATCCCCGGCCGGCTTATTTCCGGCGATTACGGGGTGGAAGAGCGGATGCTGCTTCGCGGCACGGTGAAGGACGGCCGGACGGCGCTGTCCATGAACGAAGTCTCCCTGACGCGCGGGCAAAACCCCAACAGCCTGGTCATCGACGTCATTGCGGACGGCGCGCTGGCGTATACCGTCCATGGGGACGGCGCGCTCGTCTCGACGCCCTCCGGCTCGACCGGGTATTGCCTTTCCGCGGGCGGGCCGGTCGTACACCCTGAATTGCCCTGCCTGATTGTCGTTCCCATCTGCTCCCACATCATGCACCAGCGTCCCATCGTCCTGCCGGCGGAATCAGAGGTTCTCCTAAGGGTCCGCGCGCATCGCGGCCGCCCGCACCAGGTCAGCATGGACGGGCAGGTCGTGCTGGACCTGGAAGGGGAAACCGAGGTCAAGGTGACCATCGCGCAAGAGAAAGCACGCCTGATCCGGCTGAAGGAGCAGTGCTTCATTTCGAGACTGCGCCAGAAGCAGCTGGAATGGGGCAATCACGTATATGGAGGAAACAAATGAAAAGCACCCGTCAAGCGGCCATCCTCAACCTGATTGACAAGCATGACATCCGGACCCAGAAGGACCTCGCCGAGCGGCTGATGCTGCTGGGGTTTAACGTCACGCAGGCTACCGTCTCCCGGGACATCAAGGAGATGCGGCTGCTCCAGGTGCTCTCGGGCATGGGCGAATACAAGTACGCGACCGCGGACCAGGCGGAGCATTCCGTTTCGGACCGCTTTGTCAGGATGTTCGTCGATTCGGTCATATCCATCCAGGCAGCCGGCAATATCATCGTCATCAAGACGCTGGCCGGCAGCGCCAACGTCGCGGGCGAGGCGATTGACAGCATGCGCTGGCCGGAAATCCTGGGCACCCTGTCCGGGGACAACACCATTTTCGTCATCGTTCACGACGCACAGGACGCGGGCGAAGTGGTCAAAAAGTTTTACGAAATCCTTAAATAATTGCCGGTATGATTGAAAGCCTGCTGATTCGCGGCGTCGCGCTGTTTGAAGAGGCACTTTTGACGTTCGGCGAAGGCCTGCACGTCCTGACCGGTGAGACCGGCGCGGGGAAGTCCCTGGTAGTGGATGCCATGAATTTTCTCTGCGGCGCGAGAACCGATCGGGAATTTTTACGTGCCGGCAGTGACAAAGCCTATGTGGAGGGTGTTTTTCAGGTCAATGACCTGCCCCGGCTACAGGAAGCTTTGCTTGAGCAAAGCCTTGAAACGGAAGACGGCTTCCTGACGTTGTCCAGGGAGCTGAACGCCGCAGGGCGCAGCGTCTGCCGCATAGGCGGTGTTGCCGTCTCACTTTCCGCGTACAGAACGCTGACAGCCCAATTGATCGACCTTCACGGCCAGCATGAACACCAGTCCCTGCTCCAGGAGAACAGGCACCTTTCCTTCCTGGACTCCTTTGGCGGGGATGGTCATCTGGCGTTGGTGGGCAAGGTCGGCGTCCTGTACGCTGAATACTCCAAAGCCAAAGAGGCGTTCGAATCCGCGCTTGGGCGCAAGGACGCCGTGGCGGAGCGCATGGAAATCCTGGCGCTTCGCCTCGGGGAATTGCAGGGCGCCAAGCTGGTTCCCGGGGAAGAGGAAGCGCTTCAACAGGAAAAAAACCTGCTGAAAAACGCGGAGCGCATCCGCGCCGCGCTGCAGGGAGCCAGCGGCTGCCTCTCCGATTCCCCACGGGGGGAGCCGGATGCCCTCGCCAATTTGATTGACGCCGAAAAGCATCTGGACACGATCAAAGGTCTGGACACCCGGTTCGCAGGGGTTTCGGACAGGGCGACCGCCCTGCGGTACGAGCTGGAAGAGCTGGGGCATGACCTGAACGTGTTGATGCGTGATGTAAACCCGGACGCGCCGCGCCTGGAGGCTGTCGAAACCCGCTTGGACCTCCTCAGGAAAATGAGCCGGAAGTACGGCGCAACGGTGGGGGAAATGCTGCAAACGCTGTCAGACACCCAAGCGGAAATCGCGCAGCTGGAGTCCCTGGATGAACAGCTGGAGGCCCTGGAGTCGGACACGGAACGCGCCTTACAAGCGTATCTGGGTGAGGCGCGCCGTCTCAGCAGCGAGAGGCGCGGGCTTGCGGAGACATTTGAACGGCGGCTGGAAAGCCTGCTGGCCGAGTTGAACATGGCCGGCACGCGCTTCCGGGTTCTCCTGACATCCGACGAAAGCCATGTGCGGGCGGACGGGATTGACCAGGCGGCCATGCTGATCGCGCCCAACGTCGGGGAGGACTACAAGCCGCTCGCCAGAATCGCGTCCGGCGGAGAGCTGTCGCGCCTGATGCTCGCGATCAAATCCCTGTCCGCACAGAAAAACGAAATACCGACCATGGTTTTTGACGAGATTGACACAGGGGTTTCCGGGAAGACTGCGACCGTCATCGCCCGAAAATTATGGGAAATCGCGAGGTACCGGCAGGTTGTCTGCGTCACCCACCTGCACCAGCTGGCAGCGATGGCAAACCGGCACTACCATGTCAGCAAGTCGGAGCAGGACGGCCGGACGACCGCCGGCGTCAGGCTGATGGAAACGGAAGAACGCCAGCGAGAAATCGCAATCATGCTGGGGGACCCCTCCACACAGGAGCAGAGCAGCCTACTACATGCGGATGTCCTCTTACGGGACGCGGAACAGTACCGGCAGAACCATCCCGTCGTTTCCCGGGAGACGTTCAGCGAGCCGACCCGGTGATGCCGGCGGTGATAGCACTTTGATTCATGCATACCGCTTCTCGTCGTTCGTTATCATAATCGCATACTGTAGCTGCCTTTCATTCTTCATCAATCTGAATTTATGAACCGATGGACCCATGGCGGTGATTTGTGTGGTGATTGGTAGTGGGAATCGCGCGTAATTTGTATATGGTCGATATCCTTCTGTCTGAAGGCGGTGACGACATCTTTGATGACGGCAAGGTCATCACTGTCTTGAATTCATCATCACCGAGATTAGCACATTCTTTCTCTGCAGGTTTTGCCGCTTGAGGGTGATGTGGGAATCGGGGCGTTCCAGTCGTTTTTATCGGTAGAAGTATTCATACATTGTCGGTATAATAGATGCTGTGGGATATGTATCCGTAGGTAGATTATGGAAGTTTTGATTTGCAGCGATAA
>ENA-UOUL01000039-UOUL01000039.1-bioreactor-metagenome-genome-assembly--contig:-NODE-39-length-189487-cov-5.956174_pt1 | contig 189487 bp, 146 predicted proteins | sample MGYA00249838_ERZ747220 | MGnify/ENA primary metagenome ERZ747220 (study PRJEB28778, sample SAMN05720191) | bioreactor metagenome | isolation source: Anaerobic biogas reactor | place: USA:Washington... | reverse complement strand
TACGTTGGGCGCGTATCTCATGACCCCGTTCGGGCCTGATCCTACGCCTACTGCAACTGACGTGACCAGCGTGGCGGGTCCGTGCCCGGTTCCCGGCCCGTGCTGCAACATCTACACAACCGAGTGCCTTGATGAGCAGATGCCGATGGATTGCGTCGGCATGGGCGAAGGCTGGCAGTGGCACCACGTCGGAACCTGCGCCACGCTGGTTCCGCCGTGCGGCGATCCGGGCTGCTGCTGTGAACGGCCCGAGGAGGGCGTAGTCACAGCTCCGGTCCAGTCGCTCCGCGCGAACTGCGAAGGGCGCTTCCTGTCCGGCGTTGTCGGCGCAGAGTGCATCGCCGAGGCCTGGCCCGAACCTTGCGGTCTGTGGAGCCCGCGCGACGTGCTGTATGCCCCGGCCGCGAGCGATAATGCGGGCTTCCGCGCTGTACTGGCGGCGCTGCTGCAGATCAATGTGGATTACTTCGATGCCCGCGTCGCCACGCCCACCTTGGAGCAGTTGGCGCCGTACGCCGCGGTGATCACGTGGGTCAACAACCCCTATGCCGACCCGGTCGCCATGGGTGATGTTCTGGCCGATTTCGTCGCCGGGTGCAGAAAGGTCATATTGGGGCAGTGGTGCCGCCATAGCGATCAAAACAACTACCTCAGCGGCCGGATCATGGACGAGCCGGGCTACTGCCCGGTGCTGGCTTGCAGCACGAGCTTGGGTAGCGGCTCATACAACATGGACGGCGTGAGCTGCGCCCACTATGGGCCGTTTGGCAGTGTCGGCGCGCATAGCGCCTCGTATTTGGATGTCGTCTTGGCCGTATCACCCACCGCGTTCACCGACGGCACGATCGACGGAAGCATCTCGGCCGTCACGGAGCTACCTGGGTACGTCTGGTACGCGCCCGGCTTTACCGGCCTTAGTTACGGCGGCGGCGATTGGGTGACGAAGATCGCGAACATGGTGGCCTGCTACTACCCCTGCGGCGGCGCATGCTGTTTTGCGGAAACAGGCGTTTGTCATGACGACATGATACCCTGTGACTGTATCAGTTCCGGCGGGCGGTTCTTGGCCGACCTCCGGTGCGCGGAGCTGAGTCCCCGGTGCGGCGATCCGGGCGCCTGCTGCGATGTCCACACCGGCGCTTGCGTCGATGAGGTGCTCGCGGCGGTGTGCGAGTCGATCGGCCACCAGGCTCACACCGGAGTCCAATGCGGCGAGCTCGAGCCGGCGTGCGGCGATCCGGGCTGCTGCTGCGATTTCGCGGAGGGCGGCGGGGATGACCGCCCGTACTTCGACTTCCGCGCGAACTGTCAAGGACGCTTTATTTCCGGCGAGTACCCGTTATGCGGCGACCTTGACCAGAACGGGGTGGTCGACATGAGCGACTACAACCTCTTCCTGGACGCCTTCGGCTCCTGCCCCGGCGCGCCGGGCGTTGACCCGGGAGCCGATCTGGACCGCGACGGCTGTGTAACATTGGCCGATTTCCAGATTTGGCGTAACTGCTACCAATTCCAAGGCACCGGTTGCACCAGGGACAGCTTCGACCCGCCCTGTGGTTGGGGTCTGCTGGACTATCTATTTGGCACGGACGCGCCGCCGTCCAGTCTGTGCGGGCTGGAGATGTCGCCGTTTCCGCCGGATGAGGCCGCTGCATATGGACCTGAGCACCCACCCGGCGCCGTGCCTGGTTCCGAGTGAAATCGGGTTTAGCCCGGCCGTCAGCCATCGCCGCATCGGCTCCGGTTGGATGAGTTGGAGCCACGGCTACACGGGCGACGTGTACTACACCAACGGTGCGTCCAGCATTACCCTGACGATGCCGGCCGGCACCGTGGCGGTATACTTCTACGTGCAGCCGAGCCCGTTCGCCGAGCACACGTTCCAGGTGTTGGTCAATGAGACGCACCTGTCCGAACAGTTCACCGCTCATGGTTCGGCCGGCCCGGTAGGCTTCGGCGTGTGCGCCAATCCGGTGCACACGGTCGTCGTGAGCTGCACGTCCGGGGCTGATTTCGCGATCGGCGAGTTCGGCATTACCTGCCTCGACATGCTGGGCGCATGCTGCGACGAAGCCAACGGCACCTGCACGGAACACGTCTGGGGCTCGGAGTGCCAGGGCCTGCGGTTCGCCGCGTTCGCCACGTGTGAAGAGCTGGACCCGCCGTGCGGCCAGATGCGCGGTGCTTGCTGTTACGGTGAGGAGTGCGCCTATGAGCGGCCCTCCGAATGCGGCGGCGAGTACCAGGGCGACGGCGTACCGTGCGACCCGAACCCGTGCCTGTGCGCCGACTTCTTCGTCTACCCCGAAGGCGACCCGCCCCTGGTCCTGAGCGGCACCACCTGCGGCATGGGCGACGACTGCGCACTGCGGGTTGGCGAGGACGTGAGCTTCGCCGTCCATATCAGGTGGCCGGGCCTTTGGACGTTCAGTCTATGCGACTCCACCCTTAACACGTACTGGAACATCGGGCACGAATGTTGCACTGCTTACTGGTCAGAAGATGACTCGCCGGAGTGCGGTACGGCCGGTTACCTGCTGAACTACTTTGAGCCCGGGGTGTACTACATCGACCTCGAGCCGTCGAGCCCTGGCGCGTGCGGCAACTACGTGCTGACGATCTCCGGTCCGCGGGAGCCGGCGCCCGGCGCCTGCTGTGATGAGTTGACCAGCCTCTGTACGGATGGTTTGTCGCCGAGCGAGTGCTTTGGAGAGCACATGCGCCATGATCCGGGCGGAACATGCAGCGAACTATCTCCGGTATGCGGCAACCCGGGCGCCTGCTGTGACCTCCACACTGGTCTGTGTCTCGATGACGTGCTCGCGGCTGCGTGCAGGTCGCTGGATCGCCTGCCCTTCTCCGGCCTGCAGTGCGATGCGCTCGAGCCGGCTTGCGGCGACCCGGGCTGTTGCTGTGAACCTCCGGAACCGGGCGAGATCGAGGGGCCGCATCCGTCGCTGCGCGCCAACTGTGTCGGCCGGTTCATCTCGTTAGCCGAGGGCGAACCATGCACGGCCGACATCTTCACGCCGTATTGCGGTTCGTGGGGCCCGAGCGGCGCGCTGTATTGCCCGTCGGATCCGGATAACCCCGCCTTCCGGGCTGGGCTGTCTGCCTTGCTGGGCCAGCCGGTCGACTTCTTCAATGCCTACCAAAGGCATGCCGTCCGTTGAGATTATGAGCCGGTACCTGGTTATCTTCACGCGGCCAACTACCCCTATGCCGACAACGAGCTCCGCATATTGAGGCGCGTGCGGGCAGCGTCCGCTGCCGCTCGCGCCACGCGGGGTAGTTGATCAGAGAAGTTTTACGTTCAGCGCCGCCGCGAGCGGCTTCAGGGAAGCGTACATCGCGGCAAACGCCTCGAATGTCAGCGACTGTGAGCCATCCGAGAGCGCGCGGCCGGGATCTGGGTGAACCTCGACCAGCAAACCATCCGCCCCGGCCGCCAACGCCGCCCGGCTCATCGCCGGAACGTAATCCGCTTTGCCCGTGCCATGGCTGGGGTCGATGAGAATTGGCAGGTGTGAGAGGCTTTTCATCACCGGAACTGCAGTCAGGTCAAGCGTTGTGCGAGCCTGGTCGGAAACGCGCACGCCGCGCTCGCACAGGATCACATTCGGGTTGCCGCCGCTGACCACGTACTCAGCGGCCATGAGCCACTCTTCGGGCGTGGCCGCCATGCCGCGTTTAAGCAGCACCGTCTTGTTGCTCTTCGCCGCGCGCCGCAGAAGGGCCGTGTTCTGCATGTTGCGCGTGCCGATCTGCAGTATGTCCGCCGTCTCTTCTATATAATCCACATTCTCAATATCCAGAACTTCCGTAACAATCCCGATCCCCGTCGCGGCCCGCGCCTTGGCCAGTAACCGCAGCCCTTCCCGCCCCAGGCCCTGAAAGGAATAGGGGCTGCTCCGCGGTTTGTATGCCCCGCCGCGCATGAGTCGCACGCCCTGGCCGACCAGGAACTCGGCCGTGCGCATGAGCATGTCTTCGTTCTCGACCGAGCAAGGGCCGGCGATGACGGTGAAGCCGTCCCCGATTCGCGTGTTGGCAACCGGGACAATCGTCGGCTGCGGGTGCATTTCGCGCGACACGAGCCGGTACGGCACCGTCACGCGAATCACGTCCACTACTCCGGGCATCATACGTAACGAGTCCTGGCCGTCAGGACCGCGGTTCCCGGTGATTCCGATAGCCGTGCGCGTCGCGCCAGGGATAACGTGTGGACTGTAGCCGAGCCGGCGCGCCTGTTCTGCGACGGCTTCGATCTGTTCCTGTGTGGCGCCGACAGACATTACCACAAGCATTGGGCACTCCTGAAACGCTGCCCCAGTCGGGCTGGGCCAGCGCGAAGATCCGGCACAATGCGGTACATTGTAGCCCAGGACTAATATGTCGAAGATGGCGGTGCCGGCATTTTCCGCGCTAGCCGGCACATAGACCGATAATTTTCTGCCAACCCCCTTCCGATAATTGGCGCCCGTATCGACCCAAGCTCAACCTTCCAAAACGCCGGCTCTGGCGAACGCTGGAGCACACGTAACGTACAGCCTCTCGGAAGGGCGAGAGGCCGCATTTGGGGCGCACTGCCTGTCCGGCAGGCCAGGCAAAGTGCACTCGCCTGCGCCGCGCATGCATCGACCGAGAAACCGCTGTACTGAGCTGCCGATCTAAGCTATGATGCGAATGATGAGCCATCTTCCAGCCCTGGAAGGCCGAATGCGACGTCTTTGTGTTCTGCCAGCGCTGCTCTACATGATTTGCGCGGCATACCCGCCGGAAGCGCAGGCACAGCTTCGAAGAATGTATGCCGATAATCCGTCCCAGAGCGGGCCGTCCAGCCGGCTGGGCATCGTCGGCGGCGCGAATACCTATTCGCCTACGGTGATCAGGATCGCGCCAAGAACCCCCAACGTAGGCATGCCTACCTTTAGCATGGCGCCGCGCCGGAACCGTCCTTCTGGTTCCGGGCAGCCGGTCGCGCCGCTGAGGTTGGGGATGGTCGCCTCTCCAGGTCGGCGCAGCTTGTTCCGCGAAGGATTCCTATCGGACTTCGATGTCGGGGCCGCTTCCGGGTTCAACCTCAGTATCGCTCCCGATACGCCCCTGTACGGCTGGCAAGGTCTCAACATGTTGCGGGGCGAGAATACGCCTGTCCAGGCGACCGAGCCGAAGGGGGCCGCCTACCACCGCTTTTTTGACCTGACGCCGAGCCGCCCGCCCCCCGAGAGCGTGATGGAGTCGTACGACAACCTGCTGGACTTGCTCGACCAACGCAACGATGATCGCGTGGCCGAGCTCTGCCAACAGGCGTTTGACGCCTTCGCGGACGCGACGGCGAGCCGCTCCAGTCCCGGCGACGCGGCGGCGGCTGAGGAAAGATCGTTACGGCTAAGTCACGCAGAAAGGCTGTTCGGGGCGGCGCGCGAACTGATGAGCGTCGGACAAGAGTCTGTAACCAGCAGCGCCCCGGAACTGCCGATTCTCAATGTGCTTGAAGCCCACGCACACCTGGAGGGAAGTCGCACTTCGGGTGTCGCGATCAATGAAGCATTGCTCTGTCTGGCCCGGGCGGCGCGCTGCGACCCTGATACGTTTTACCGCCTGTCACAAGCACGCCGCAACGAGGGCGCGGAGCGCTCGCTAGCGACGTATTTTGGCGATTACCGGGATGGACGCTCCGGCAACCTGGAGCGGCAAATGCTGCAGTACGTGCAGGCCACAACTGACAGCTCAGATTTAGAATCGCTGCTACTGCAAGCGTACTGCGCTTGGATGCTGGGCGACTCCCAGCGGGCCTCACGCGCTTTGAATGAAGCCGAAAAGACTTTGCGCGAAAGGGCGGCCGACCGGAGTTCTGAAAATTGGAATGGCCTTGTCGCGGCGCTGCGCTACGCGCTGTAGCCGGGCGCTGGGCGCGCCGGCCAGCGTCCACCGCCACGCGGGTTCTAACCGCCGGCGCGGCAACGAGCAGGAAGAGTGAGTAGTTCCCAAGACGCCAACACCCCCAGCAGAAACGCCTCCCTGTCTTGGGCCATGGGCCATCGCCGGGCCCTCAGCATTGTGGCGCACACCCTGTTGTTCGCCCTCTCCTGGGCCATGGCTTTTCTGCTGGCTTATAATTTCAAGCAATTCAATCACTGGGTGCGGCCCTACTTTCTGCCGCTTTTGCCGCTGGCCGTGCTCGTCAAGGTGACCGTTTTTGTGGCGATGGGCTCGCACCGGGCGCGCTGGCGCTATGTCAGCCTGCGGGACGTATTTACCGTTGCCCGGGCATCCTGGCTGAGCTTCTTCGTCATGTTCTTCATCTATTACGCGTTGCAGAACATGCACCGCCTGGGGCTGGCGGCCAAGCCCTTTGCGGGCGAAGGCTTTCCAGACGTCGTATTCATGCTGGATTTCGCGGGGACTATCGCGCTCGTGTGCGGAGCGCGCTTCGCAGTGCGCCTGTACAACGAGGAAGTCCGGGCGGTGGCCGAGACCGGCGCACCACACTTGCTGCTATTGGGCGCCGGCAATGCCGCCGAGAACGCAGTGCGCGAGATTTTGCGGCTGCCGACGCTGCGCTATCGCCCGGTAGGGTTTCTCGACGACGACCCCGCCAAGATTGGCAGCCGCATACACGGATTCGACGTGCTGGGCCCGATCGCCGACGTGCAGAAGATCTGCGCGGAGTACGAAGTTGACGAGCTGCTGATCGCCATGCCCTCCGCGACACGGGCCCAAATGCGGAAGGTGGTCGAGGCTTGCCAGGGCACGGGCTTGCGCTTCAAGACGCTGCCCGCGATGGAAGACCTGATCGCCGGGCGGGCCACCGTCAGTGAAATCCGCAACGTCGATATCAACGACCTGCTGGGGCGGGCGCCCGTCAAGCTGGATCAGCAGGAGATCGGGCGGTCGATTGCCAACCGCGTGGTGCTGGTAACCGGCGCGGGCGGCTCGATCGGTTCGGAAATGTGCCGCCAGATAGCCCGCTTCCAACCGCAGCGGCTGGTGTTGGTGGAGCAAGCCGAACAACACCTGTTCGAGGTCGGGCGCGAGTTGGAACGCAGCTTCCCCGGCCTGCAATTTCTGCCGTACATCGCGGACATAACCGACAAGCGCCGCGTGGAATACGTGTTCGACCGTGAGCGGCCGAGCGTCGTCTATCACGCGGCCGCCCACAAGCACGTGCCCATGATGGAGCACAATCCGGGCGAGGCGATCAAGAACAACATCCATGGCACGCGCGTCGTGGCGGACGCCGCCTGCCGTTTCGGCTGCGAGATGTTCGTTCTGATCTCGACGGATAAGGCGGTCAATCCGACCAGCGTCATGGGCTGCAGCAAGCGCATCGCGGAGATGTACATCCAGGGCCTCAACGGGCGCAGCGACACCAAGTTTGTGACGGTGCGGTTCGGGAACGTCCTCGGCAGCAGCGGCAGCGTCATCCCCGTCTTCCGCGATCAGATCGCGCGCGGCGGCCCGGTCACAGTGACCCACCCCGACATGGTGCGCTACTTCATGACGATTCCGGAGGCCTCGCAGTTGGTGCTGCAAGCCGCCGCCATGTCCAGAGGTGGTACGATCTTCGTTTTGGACATGGGTGAGCCGGTCAAAATCGTCGACCTGGCGCGCGAGATGATCACGCTTTCGGGGTTGCGGCCTGACGAAGACATCAAGATCGAATTCACCGGCGTGCGCCCCGGCGAAAAGCTCTACGAGGAGCTGATGATCGAGGGCGAAGGCGTCTCGCGCACGCAGCACCCCAAGATCGGCATCTGGCAGAGCAAGCCGGTGAACTTCGAGTCGTTGCGTGCCAGCATTGACGAGATCATCAGCCGGGCCGATACCCTCTCACGCGATGAGATCCGCGCTTGGATGAAGGAAATCGTTCCGGAGTACCGCTTGAACGGCTCGCCCGAGGGTCCACCGGCGCCCATCCCATCAGTGGCGGAGGTGAAAGCGGCCAACGGCGCGGCGGTCTGAGCACACCGCTCGGAATGCAGCCTGCGCGATTACATCACCACATCGTAACGATGCGCCATCCAACCACGACACCCGTGAACGCAGCGCCGACGACGAGGTCGCGGGCGTGAAAATGCGGCCTGTGGAACGTGTGCAACGTTCCCGTATAGCCGCGCGCGGCCATCGCATCCGCAACGCGCTCGGCACGATCGTGGGCGCGCAGGAACAGCACGCCGACCAGGTTGGCGCTGTGTCGCAGACGATCCGGCCGGCGGCCGCTGATCGTGCGTGCGGTCCGCGCGTCCGTCAGGCGGTGCAGCTCCGGCCGCAGGACTTCCAAGTAGCGGAGCATGAAAGCCAGCACGTTCACGAATATCGGCGGCAGACCTACGCCACGCAGGCCCTGCAGAAGCAGTTCCTGGCGCGTGCTGGCCCAAACCAGCGCAACCGCCGCCACGCACAAGCCGGCCACGACCGCGAGGCGCAAGCCGGCGTTGACCCCGGGCCGGCTCGCAACCAGCGGCCCGAGCCACCATCGCACTTCGCCTTCCACGAAAAACGGCAACAACACCGCGGCGGCCACGATCACCGGCACGGCCGGGACGAATCGCCGCAGGAATTTGCCGGCAAGCCGCAGATTCGCCGCCAGCAGCGCGACCAGCAGCAGACCATATGCTGCCAATGCGCGATAGTCGCCGGGCGGAATGCTGACCACGCAAATCACCCAGACCGCCAGGCAGAATAGCTTGACGCGCGGCGCGATGCGCTCGAGTACGGCGCGCGGCGCGTCAGTCAGAATCAGACGCTGCTCGTGCATGGCGGCTGCGGTGCTCGTGGTTCGTGGTGGACGTTGATCCCTCGAGGGCGCGTTCGAGCCGGCTGCGACGCGTGAGTACGTGGCCGACCAGCAGTGAGCCGGCGAACATTGCCAACGTGCCGAGCCCGCCAGCGAGGCTGGTCGCGGCGACGCTCAGTTCAGTGGGCTCGGATTCGGGGGTCTCGGATTCGGGGGCTTCAAATTCCTCGGGCAGAAAGCCTTGCTGCCGCCCGACATATTCGAAACCGTCCGGCGCACTCAAGTAAGCCGGCACCGGCCCGGCCGCCAGTCCGAGCGCCAGGCATGCAAGCACGCTCGCGGCAAGGCCGAACCGCGTGATCGACCCGCAAACGGGGGCGCGCGAGCTGGACAAACCGTAGACCAGATCCGGCCGCGTTTTGAGCACGAATGCCAAGGCGGCGGCGGTGATCAGCGCTTCGCCCACACCGATCAGCATGTGAATGCCAAGCATAGCCGGGAGCACGCGCTGCAAGCCGGCTGTGCCGGAAAGCGCCAACTGGATGCTGATTGCGACGCTGGCGAGGCTGACAGCGCACCAGGCCGCGAACGCCCCGGCGGCGACGACGCGCGACGGCTGCTGCGATCCGGCTCGCACCGCCAGAAAGATGAGATATCCGCCAAACGTCCCCACTATGCCCATGTTGAAGATGTTGGGCCCGAGAGCTGTCAGGCCGCCATCGCCCAGCAGGGCCTGGAAGAAGATGACCACGCCCATGATCAGCGTCGCGGCCCACGGTCCGAGCAGTATGGCGGCCAGCGTACCGCCCAGCAGGTGCCCGCTGACACCGGCCGCGACCGGGAAATTCGCCATTTGAGCCGCAAAGATGAAGGCCGCCATGATTCCCATGACCGGCGGCAGGCGATGCTCGCCGCGCCGCGCCAACAAGCGCGCTGCGCTAACCAGGGCCAGCGCGACCAAGGCGGCGAACAGCAGGTTCACGCGCAGGCTGAAGAGCCCATCCGGCGCATGCAGCGCCAGCAGGTAAGATGGCTGCAAAACGGGTGCGGCGTTCATGTTCGCGATGCTCCGAGGAACCGACGGTATTACGATTATACCGGCAGTATTACCAGTCAGGCAAACCGTTCCGTTGCGGCGGGTCTCAGAATCAAACCCGGGTTGACCGCCGGCAAGTTCCCGGTTACCAGTGCGCCGACGGCTGGGGAGGAGCTTCACCCTCCCGTGTCGCCCCGAATCGATCCGGAACAGGAGTTAGTAATGACCAATTCACGCGTGCCCAAAGTCGGCGTACTGCTGTCCGGCTGCGGATTTCTTGACGGCGCCGAAATCCACGAGGCGGTATTTACTCTTTTGATTCTCGATCAACACCAGGCGGAAATCGTCTGTTGCGCTCCCAATACGCCGCAGGCGACCACGGTCGATCATGTCGCGGGCCAGCCAGTGGCCGAAACGCGCAACGTACTGACGGAAGCGGCGCGTATCGCGCGCGGCCGTATTCGCGACGTGGCAACCGTTTCAGCCGGCGAGCTGGACGCGTTGATTTTGCCCGGGGGCTTCGGGGCCGCGAAAAATCTGTGCAACTTCGCGGAACGCGGCGGGGCCTGCGACGTTCATCCGGCCGTGGAGAAGCTGGTCGGCGACATGCTGGCGCAGCGCAAGCCGGTTGGGGCGATCTGCATCGCGCCGGCTTTGCTGGGGCGTGTCGCCGCTAAGCGCGGCCTAAAGCCACGGCTGACGATCGGCAACGACGCAGGCACGGCGGCGGCGCTGCGCCAGATGGGCTGCATTCACGAAGAGCGCGGAGCCACTGAGATCGCGGTCGACGAAGAGAACAAGCTGGTGACGACGCCGGCGTACATGCTCGGCCCGGGGCCGGCGGCGGTATTTGAGGGTATACGGAAGCTGGTGGAGCAGGTGCTGCGGATGATTTGAAGTCCGGTGCGTCGCTAAGTTGAGCGGGACGGGACGCACTGTTTAAACGTACTGTTCCCAAGCTTGAACCCGCACTGCTTGAAGCTGCGCTTTCAAGCAGTGGCACACCGCTTTCAGATCACCCAGTCCGCACCGTCGATGGAGGCGGTGCGAGCGGGTTGGATTTTGACGGACAGTTCCAGGCCCGAGCCGATGTCCACGAGCATGCTGCACAAATTCGGGTGCCGGCGCAGGTGCGCTACGAATTCGCCCAGTTCGTCGGCGTGCGACACGATGTTGTCGGTGACAATCACCGCGTTATGACCGAGCCGCGGCCAGAGGGCCTCAAAGCAGGCCGGCGTGCTCGCCTTGTCGGCATCCAGAAACACGAAGTCAAATGGGCCGCTCAGGTCCTTCAGCACGTCGGTGGCGCGGCCGTGTAGAACGCGAATAGTCTGGTCCAGTTGGGCGCGGGCGAAAGTCTCGCGGGCCCGGGCCACCTTGAGATCGTCGCGCTCGATCGACAGCAGCGCGCCGGCCTGCCGCGCCAACGCCGAACCGATCCACAACGCGCTATATCCGTAGCCGGTGCCCACCTCGATACCGCTACGACATCCGGCGGCGAGGATCAACGTGTGCAGGAACTCGGCCGATTGCCGCGGGATAGCGCGCGCATCCGTCCGGCCGCGTACGAACTGCTCGGTGCGTTGAATTTCGGCCCAGGTTGCCGGTCCGATCGTCTGCGGGAACATTCCGACTCCGTTTGAAAACGCCGTAGGGTGCGGTCATTGAACGCCGCATGGTGCGGTCACCCGCTCAAAACGCCGCACGATGCGGTCACCGGATTCTATGTCCGGCCGGAAAGGGGTTTACCAACGAGCCGCTTTGGTCTCGCGGGCGGGCGCTCTGGCTGGGCGTTGGCGGGAGCAAAGGGAATTACCGGGAAGCCGCTTTGCCCCATGCCTGGGGTAACGTGCGCAAAAAAACAGATGGAAGGTCTAGCCGTGGCGCACTTCCGACCTTCCATCTTGTGCCCGCGACGCGCTACAGGCGCCGCCGGCGGTTCGTGCGAGGCGTTCACACGCTTCGCACGTCTACATCTATAGCAAGCTTGCGCAAAATTTGCAGCAGCGCGCGCGGAAAAATTTTCAAAAATCTGTTCATCGCGCGCGGCCGGCGTCAAACGTGCGCGACGCCGCGATCGCACCTAGCTTCCGCACAAGACGCGCTTGCGGGCCGCGCTTTGAAGAGTCCGCCGTATGTTCCGCCGCGCGCTACACGCTAAACTAAGCGCACTATGAGCGACCAGATTAGCGATCGCAAAGTTAAGCGCGACAAGATTCGCGCGCTCGGTTCCGACCCGTACGGCGAGCGTTTTACCGGCCTGAGGCATCATGCCGACATCCGCGCCGCGGCCGAAAAACTTAATATTGAGCCCGGCCAGATTCTCGAGCAGCGCGATGCTGAATTCAGCGCCGCCGGCCGCGTCGTGCTCTATCGCGACATCGGCAGCTTAATCTTCATGACGGTGCGCGACCTGAGCGGCGACCTGCAATACGGCATCAGCAAAAAGATGATCGGCCAAGCCTGGCCCGTCGCCAAGCTCATCGATTTGGGCGATGTCGTCGGCGGCCAGGGGAAGCTGGGCCGCACCAAAACCGGCGAACTCACGCTCTGGCTGTCCGACTTCAAGCTGCTGAGCAAGGCCGTCCGCCCACCGCCCGAGAAGTGGCACGGACTGACTGACGTCGAGTTGCGGTACCGCAAGCGCTATGTCGATCTGTTCGCGAATCCTGAGTCGCGCGAGATCTTCGTCAAACGCAGCCGGATTATCGATTACGCACGGAAGGTGCTGCAGCAGCGCGGGTTTATCGAGGTCGAAACGCCGGTGCTCCAGCCGATTTATGGCGGAGCGGCGGCGCGGCCGTTCCGCACGCACCACAACACGCTGGATTTGGACTTGTACCTGCGCATTTCCCCGGAGCTGTATTTGAAGCGCTGCCTGGTCGGCGGACTGGAGCGCGTATTCGAGCTGGCGCGCTGCTTCCGCAACGAAGGCATCAGCCCGCGCCACAATCCCGAGTTCACGATGCTGGAGCTGTACCAGGCGTACGGCGATTACCACGACATGATGGAAATTTGCGAAGCCATCATCGGCGGCGCGGCCCGCGATGTGATCGGCGCGACGCGCATCAAATTCGGCCAGCACGAAATCGATTACACGACGCCCTGGCGCAGGGCCCGTTATGCCGACCTGCTGCGCGAGTACGCCGGCCTCGACATCAACGACCGGCCGGCCGTGCTCGCCAAGGCGCAAGAAATCGGCCTCCTGGCCAAGTTACAGAAAGCTCAAGCGGCATTGGAACAGGGCGTCGATCCGGCCAAGCTCAGCGCCCCCGGCATGGAGCAGCAGCCCATGCCAACTCCGGCCCAACCAGGCGCGGCCGGCGCGGAGTTCCATGTTGACCACGTCCTGCTCGTGAACGCGCTGTTTGAGGAACTGGTCGAACAGCATCTAATCAACCCGACCTTCGTCCTCGACTACCCTGCCCCGCTCTGCCCGCTCACGAAGCGCCACCCCGACGACCCGAGTCTGGCGTTGCGCTTTGAGCTGTACATCAAGGGCATGGAGATGGGCAACGCCTACAGCGAGCTCAACGACCCGGACGTGCAACGCGAGAACCTGGCCGGCCAGATCGAAGGCGAGGGCGACGAAACGATGCGCGTCATGGACGAGGACTTCGTCGAATCGCTCGAATACGGCATGCCCCCGGCCGGCGGCTTGGGCATCGGCATTGATCGCATGGTCATGCTGCTGACCGGCAGCACGAGCATCCGCGATGTGATTCTGTTTCCGTTGCAGCGGCCGCGGGAGTGAGAGGCGCGCGAGCGCTAGCGGGCGATCCGAATCGTCTCAACCTCGGAATCAGCCGCGCGTTGCCGCAACGCTAGCTCACGCCTTGCAGCCATCAATTCCGTAAGTGCATCCAAAGCGTTCTGGCGTGCTTCGTCCTTGGTCCGCCCCTGCGAGAAAGCACCCGGCACCTCCGGGATCGTCGAGATCCACCAGCCGTTTTCGCCGCGCTCGAAGATGATGGTAAATTCGTTGAGCATCACTCAGGATTGTAATTAAGCTTGGGCATATCACTCATATTCTCCCCTCCCGCCTTCAATCACGGCTCACGCGCGCCGGAACCAGCTCCCGGAAGGTCACTAGCACACTCGCGAGCCCTAGCAGAACTGCCACTGCGAGCAACAAGTTATCGATCCCCGTTTCTCCCACCGGGAAGACCTGCTCGAGCACTTCCCGGGGCCAGTCGTACAGCCCGCGCACTTCGGGCATCCGGTCCATAACCGTTTGACGCAGATGATGCGTGATGCTCGCCGCTGAGGCCGTCAGCGGTAGATTCGCGATTATCAACTCGAAAAGGACAAAGTAGACCACCGATACGATCAGAGAACGGGCGAAGACTACGCTGATCGTCGTGAACACCGCCAGATATCCAGCGACGCCGAGTGCCGTCACCCCGGCATAGACGCGCCAGGCAACCCACGGCTGCCAAGAGCCTCCCGAAGCCGGCGACGCGACGGCCTCGCTGCTCATGGTCGCACACAGGTGAGCCGCGAGGAGGGCCAGCTCGCACAGAACCGTCAGCGCCAGCCAGACCGCGGCAAAACGAACCAGCAGCACCGTGGCTCGGTGCAGCCGCCGCGTGAGCAGGTACACGATCGTGCGCTGCTCTATTTCGGCGCCGAGCAGCGCGTTGCCGTAGAGCATGCAGACCAGCGGCACAAGCAGCCCGATAAGCATCTGCATCAGAACGTGGTACGCCTCCCATCGGTGCTTGAGCGTTTGTTCGCCACCGACCGCCCAAATCAAGACCGTAATGGCCGCCGGCAACAGCAACAGCGCCACCGCCAACCACAGCTTTCGCTGCCCGAAAATCTGCCGCAGCGTAAACCCGAATAGCGCCACCATCGCCGTCATCGCTATAGCCGGTGCTCGGTCAGGTAACCAAACACCGCCTCCAGGCTTTCGTCGGCCGCGGCAATCTCTTGCACGTTCACGCGCCCTTCAGCCGCGGCGCCGTTTACAAACGCATACACCTCGTCCGGCGAGCGGGTCTCCACAGCCAGTGTCTGGCCGTCGACCAACTTGACGCCGGTCACCGCCGGCAACGGCACCACGCCGGCCGCCAGTCGGCGCGGATCATCCACGCGAATGCGGATCGTGTGTGGCCGGTCGTGAATCTGCTGCCGCACGGCCCCCAGTTCGCCCTCGGCCACAATACGCCCGTGATCAATCAGTAGAATCTGTCGCGTAAGCGCCTCCACCTCGTGCAGCACGTGGCTGGAAACCAGGATATCGACGCCCTCCGCCGCCAGAGCGTGCAGCAACTCAGTCAGCTCGTGACGCGAAACCGGATCGGCCCCGGTCAGCGGCTCGTCCAAAATCAACAGTTGCGGTCGATGGACCAGGGCCTGCGCGATTTTGATGCGCTGCCGCATCCCCTTGGAATAGCCGCGGATCGCACGGTGCATGTGCTCCTGCATGCCGACGCGCTCGATGGCCGCGTGGGTGGCGGTTCGGGCAGTCGCGCCGCGCAGTCCGGACAGGCGCGCCAGAAAATGCACATAGCGCCAGCCCGTCATAGCGCCCCAGAAGGGGTCGCCCTCGGGACAGTAGCCCAGGCGCGCCAGCAAGCGCGGGTTATCCCATACGCGCTGGCCCAAGACGCGAATACGCCCCTGGCTTGGGCGAAGCTGGCCGGTCGCCAATCCCATCAGCGTGGTCTTGCCGGCCCCGTTCGGTCCGAGCAAACCGGTTATGCCGTGGCCAATGGCTGCGGTAACGTTGTTGAGGCCGATGACCTCGCCGTACCACTTCGACAGACCATGTAGCTCAATCACCGCCATGCCCAAGTCCCGGTGTGTTGCTTACACGTTCGCGGCCGACTGAGAAAAACGTACAACGCGGCGATACGCGATCGCGCCCGCCGTGAGCGTAACGGCCAGCAGCACCAGGGCGGAATAGAGTGGCTCAACCGCCCGTCCCAAAGCCGCCTCATACGCCTCGCGCGGCAGCCCGGTCGCCTGCCAGGCCGAGCGCAGGTCAAAAACCCAGTTCGTCAGAAGCATGATGTTGTTGTTCAGTGACAAGCTTCCCAAAAACCTGGTCGTGCTCGCGGGTTCCAACTCCTCAAACAGTATTTGTTGAATGATTTCGGGCAGCAGTGCAATCGCGATCCACGCCACCACTACGAAACGCTTATCCGCGGTCAGGCTGGAGAGCGCCAGGATCAGCAGACCGCCAATCAGCATCACGCCCAATCCAATGAGCGTCAGGTTGCCCGCCAGCCCGAACGTCTGCAACCACGTTCCCGGCGTTCCGGCCACCAGGATGCCGCCGCCGAGCGCGAGCATATTCGGTACTAGCATGCACAGAGCGATGAAGACGCCGATCGTCAGCCACTTGCCGAGCAGGTACGTCATAGGCGTGATCGGTCGCGCGAAGTAGATCGGCAGCGCGTTGGTCTTCAGGTCGTCCGCGATAAGCCCGGGCCCGAGGCGGCTGATGACTATCAGCAGGTAGAAAAGTTGCAGCCTGGTCATCAGAACGAACACGCCTTCCCAAAGCGGAAGCCTGTAATCACTCAGCTTGGCGGCCCCGCTGATATCCACGCCCAAGAAGATTTTGACGAAGTTGTATAGGCCCTGGGCGTCGCGCGTCCCGGCCAGTTGCTCCAGCAGCGACAACACGTAAAAGATGATTACCGCCCCCAGTACGAACCCCGGCGCGGCCATCAGCAGGATCAGGTTGCGATGATCCTTCAGCGCCAGCCGCACGCCGCGCGAGACCATCGCCACCCAGGCCCATCGGCTGGTGCGCGGCCGCGTGCGGAAGCGCTGGTAATGAGCACTGTGAACGGTGCCGGCTGGGGTGACGCTCATCGCCGGTTCTGCTCCTGTTTGCGAATCGCCGTCATGAACATCTCCTCGAGCGAGCTGCGCTTGGGGTGCAGCCCGCGCACGGTAGCGCCCACCTGACGGGCCGCTTCGAACACCAGCCGCTCCTGCCCCGCGCCCGGCAATTCGATCGCCAGTACGCCGTTCGATTGGTTGTGTACGGCCACACGCCGCTGCTGAAGCTCTCTGGCCAGGTGCTGCCCATCACCGCTGTGATCCAGCGTGTACAGCGTCGGATGCGGTTGGCGCATCTCGGCGATACTGCCGGACGCCAGCATCTCCCCCCCGCCGAGAATCACGACCCGCTCGCACACCCGCTCCACGTCCGGCAGCAAGTGGCTGGAGAGCAGCACGCTGATTCCGGCGCGGCCGAGATCGCTGATTAGACCGAGCATCGCTTGCCGTCCCTGCGGGTCCATGCCGTTGGTCGGCTCGTCCAGAAAAAGCACGTCGGGGTCGTGAACGATCGCCTGGGCGAGCTTCAGGCGCTGCTTCATACCGGTCGAATACTGCTCAGCCGGCCGATAGCGGGCCTCGTCCAGCCCCACGTAATCCAGCACCTCGTGCGTCCGCTGCATGGCATCGCCATGCGACAGGCCGGCCAGGCGCGCCGTGTAGTAGACGTATCCCGTGCCGCTGCTGCCGCCGATCAGGCAGTCATTCTCCGGCATGAACCCCGCCCGCTGCCGCACGCGCCGGCGCCGCCGGCGCACGTCCAGCCCGAGCACTTCGGCGCGCCCCGAGGTCGCCGGCGTCTGACCCAATAGGATGCTGATGAGCGTGCTCTTGCCGGCCCCATTTGGACCCAATAGCCCGATCAGGCCCGCCTCCAACTCCAGGCTGAGGCCGTTCAGGGCAGTTACCCGGCCGTAGCGCTTCACGAGTGATTCACAGCGGATCAACACAGGGCGTAGAGCTCTCTTTACTGGCGACCAGTCGTCGTTGCATTTGGCGGGGATTTTACGAATGAACGCCCTGCCACGCCATATCTGTCTGTCAATTTGTGTAGCGCCTCGTCCTGCCACAAACCAAGTCCGCCAGTCATACGCGAGCCCGTACAAGAATCGCGAACTGCTACTGCCAGCCGGTTTGGCGCACTGCGTGGAACACAAACGGGCTTGCCCCCTCGCACCGCAATTGCCCCCCTCGGTTCGCATTCGGGCTAGAATCGCGCCAGCAATCTCGGCAGTTCTATAGCCGGCCGTGCCGAATGATTGCAACCAACAGCATGAATCCCAACACGCCGGCGGCCAGGTAGCCGATCAGCCCGATCAGTGGAATGTCGTGCCAGGTCGGCGGCAGCCGCGAATGCACGATCAACGATGATCCCACCACCAGGGCCGCCACGACGATAGCAAACGAGACGCGGTTGGCCACGCGCTCGTGCGTGTCTATCAGCTTTTCCAGCCCGCGATGCTCAAAGTTGATCTTCAGCGCCCCGCGCTTGGCCAGCCGCAGCAGGTCGCGCAGCCCGCTCGGCACCTCGCGCGCCAGATGCCACAATTCTTCGGTCGACTCGTAGACATCAGCCAGGAAACGCTTCGGCTTCAGGCGCTGCAACTTCAATCGGCGAATGTATGGCTCGGCCACGGCCATCATGTTCAGATCAGAATCAAGCCGTGCCACCAAGCGCTCCACAGTCGCGGCCGCCTTTAGCATGGTCACCATATCCGGCGGCACACTAAGTTCGTATTGTCGAATCAGCCGCATCAGCTCGTGTACCAGCCGCCCGAACTGCAGGTCGCCCAGCGCGACCGGAATGTTCACGTCGATGAATTCGGCCACGTCGCGCTCCATGGCGCGCAAGTCCGGCTCAACGTCATCCGGGGGTTTGGCCAGCCGCAGGAGACTGCGGCAGACCCGCGCCGCATCGCGCGTGGCTACGGTGTAGATCAGATCAGCCACCTGCTCGCGCGTCTGCCGGTCGATCCGCCCCATCATGCCGAAGTCGAGCAGGCAGATCACGTTGCCCGGCAATACAAACGCGTTGCCCGGATGCGGGTCGGCGTGGAAGAAGCCGTGTACGAAGATCTGTTTCAGCGTCAGTTCAGCTCCGCGAGCGGCAATGACTTTCGGATCAAGACCCGCCGCCCGCAGCGCCGTGGTATCGGTCGCGGGAATGACATCCACATATTCGAGCGTCAGGACACGCCGCGACGACAGCTCGCGGTAGACCTTGGGAATATAAATGGTCGGATCTTGCGCGAATTGCCGGGCGAAGCGCTCAATGTGCGCTGCCTCGACCGTGAAATCCAATTCCCGCTCCAGCACCCGGCTGAATTCCTCGACCATGCGGCTGGGATGGTAGACCCGCCATCCCTCGACGTGCCGTTCGACCAGCGTCGCCAGGTGCAGCAGAATTTCCAGATCGACCTCAATCATCGCGCGGATGTTCGGGCGCTGCACCTTCACGACCACCTGTTCGCCGCTGACCAGCGTAGCCCGATGCACTTGTGCGATGGACCCGGCCGCGATCGGACACTCCGCGAACTCGGCATACAGCTCCTCAAGCGACCGGCCCAACTCGGTTTGAATGGTCTCGCGCACCTGTTCGAAGGGGAACGGCGGAACGTGCTGCTGAAGCTTCGTGAGTTCATCGATGAACTCCGGCGGCAGCACATCGGGGCGGGTCGAGAGCACCTGCCCCAACTTGATGAAGGTGGGCCCCAGCTCCTCCAGCACCAGGCGGACACGCTCGGCCGGAGTCAGCATTTCGACCTGGGCCGGCTTTTCGCGCGACAGCAATTGCAGGCCGGTTTCCAGGTATTGGCTGATCCGCAGCCGGTCCACCAGCCCCCCGAAGCCGTACTTTACGAGGACGGTCAGGATCTGGCGGTAGCGGTTAATGTGGCGATAGGTTCGCGAAACGATCCCGATGCGGGGGATGCGCATGATTAGTGCGACTTGGCCGCCAGGTCACGCTCGAGCTTTTCGATTCGGGCGACAAGCTGGGCGATGTCCTCGCGCGTGGCGACGTTGGTGCGCGCCAGGGCATCATTGACCATGCGCTGCACGTTGGCCTGCATGTCCGCCCGGGCCTTCTGCGCCCGCGCTACCGCCTCATCGACAAACGCCTGCCCCTTCTCCGACGAAAGCTGCGCGGAGTTGGCGAGTTCGCGGGCCATCTGCTCCACGCGATCCATCGTCATGGCCGCCGCACCGATCCCCGCCAGAAAGGTTTTCTTCACGAGATCGATCATGATGGGTCCTCTGTTGGGTCCTGTCCGACCTTGATTTTATCGGATTCGCCGCGGCACAGCCAGAATAAACCGCTTCAGCCGCTTTAGCGGCTAATCGTGGCCCGGCTGTTGTATCAGCGGCTATTGGTCGTCACGGCTGTAGTAGCCGTTCCTGGGAGAACCGGTTCTACAGGAGCAGCCACGCCTTCGGTTCGGGCCATGCGCCGGAACAGCACAAACGAGCTCAAAGCCAGCCCCAGCGAGATCGCGAATGAGCCCCAGTGCAGATACTGGTTCGCCAGCCACCCCAGTATCGGCATGGTTGCCCCGCGCAGACCGGTCAGCCCCAGGTGAATTCCCATGTACAGCTCGATTTTGTGTTCGCTGGCGAAATGCAGGTGCCCGATGTTCCAGGCCAGATCGCCCCCGCCGCGCGCCAGGCCGTTTAGAACGCGTGCCACGACCAGCACACCGATCCCCGCGATGTAAAAGAAGCGGCCGTCCAACGCGAACATGGCCATCGCGACGATCAAGCCGGCATAAGAGCTGGCCCAAACCAGACTGTTGGAAACTCGGAAACGAAGAACGCCCACCCGGTCGAAGAACTTCGACCAGAAGCTGATCGAAACCAGCACGACCAGTATGGGAAGCTGATAAATCAGAAACGTCGAGCTCCAGTAGCCGAAGCGCTGCGCCAAAATCGCCACCAGCACCGGGTCAGTAAAGAAATTCGCCGAGCCCAGCAGAATCATGGCCCGCATGTAGTCGGCGAAGCGCTGGTCGGTGCGTAGAATCGCCGCCGCCTCTTTCAGCCCATGCCATAGGCGGGCCGAGGACCCTTCCCCGTTCTGCTGCGCGGCCGCGAGCGCTCGAAAGCGCCGCACTTCAGCCCTCTCACGGCGCACCCGCATGCGCCTCAGCGGCAGCAGCGAAAGCGCCCCGAGCGTCACGGTGGCGGGATAGACCAGCCGGTAGTAGTCCGGGTTGCGATCGAACAGGATGCTGAGGAGCGCGGTCGTGAAGACTGAGAGCAGCACGTTGAGCATGTGGAGCCGGCCGGCCACCTGGGCTCGGCAGATTCGCGAGTAATTCGCGCCCCACATCGTGGTCCGGATCGTCAACATGCCCGATAAGAAGAAGTGCGTACCCGCGATTTGGGCCGCGAAGAGCCAGGCTGACCAAGGCCGTCCGGCCGGCGTGAACGCGATGCTGCAAACCAGGACCAGCGCGCCGGACGCCAGCCAGGTATAAGTTTTGATCCGTTGCTGGCCGCGGAGCAGCAGCCCCCAGGCCAGGTTGAAGACATTCACGACGATCGGAATGGCGAATATTACCGAAGTGAGCAGGCCGGGCGCCGCGAACGTCTTGGCCGCCACGACGCTGGCGATGGTGCCTTCGACCCCGCCGGTCACAAAGCCCCACAAGGCCAGGTGCCGCAGCTCGGCCATGTAGTTGCGGCGCGTCATCAGCGACAGCCCGCCGGTTTGGAGAAAATACGCTATGCGCCGCATCGAACCCTACGATAGCACCGCTAACACCTTCCGAAAACGGCCAAGGCACCGGCCAGCACGTTCTGCGCCCGGCCGAATGAGCTGCGTCAAAAATGCGGACCCACCGGCTGATTCTTTGACAACCGCTCCGGACCAAGGGACAATAATGTCGGCGGCTGACAAGAATCAGGTCGCGCGCCGACCGAACTAGCCGATCGGCCCGTGAGGTGCTTGGGGTCCGAAGCTCCCCGGAACGCCGGGCACTTAAGAGGAATAATGGAATGATTCTCGCCTGGCTTGATCACTGGACTATTCTCTTGGTCGGAATCGTGGCGTTGCTGCTGTTCGGCAGCCGCTTGCCCGAAGTCGCGCGCTCTCTGGGGCGCTCGCTGAACGAATTCAAGCGCGGTCTAAACGAGATCAACGACGAGATCGACCGCGCCCCGAAAGACCCAAACCAGCCCAAGCTTCGCTCGCCGTCCGAGCCCCGGCTGGACTCGCCTGCGCCAGAGCCGCGCGCCGACGCTACCCCGGCCCAAAATAAGGCGCAGTATCCGGAGGCGCCGCCCGAAGGACCTGCCCAGAGCTGATGCCTTCAAGCGAACTTGCCCTCAAGCCGGCTTCAACGGCCCGCTACTGACCCGCGGCCACAAGCTTCAGGACTTCGCCCGTATCACCTGACGGCCCGGCCATCAGCGATGTGAGCACATAGACCTCGCCCGCCGAGTCGCGCCCGAAACCTTTCACAAACCGCCCGAGCCGCCCGTTGGTGCCGTTGCTGATTGTCACTTCGCTGAACGACCACGCGCCGTCAGCCGCCTCCGTGGCCGCGAACACCTTGCCGCGCACTGAGCCCGCGGAATATTCGCCGAAGAAGTAGCGCCCGGCCAGGCCGCCAATAGCCGAACCGCGGTATACATATCCGCCGATGACGGCGCTGCCGAACGGGTTGCCGGCTGCGTCAGTGTGAGGATATTCGAGAATCGGATTCAGCAGCGGTTCGCCGCGTGCACCGGTAGCCGCGCAGGTGGCGGGCGGGTTACCTGGGCTCGACGGGTCGAAGCATAATGTGCCTTCGCGGATGTTCCACCCGTAATTGCCGCCGCTCTCGATCAAGTCGATTTCCTCGCGTAGGGCCTGGCCGGCGTCGCCCGCGAACACGCGCGTTTGGCCGGACTGCGTATCGATCGAGAAGCGGTACGGGTTTCGCAGTCCATAGGCCCAGATTTCCGGGCGGGCGGCATCCACGTTGACCAGCGGGTTATCCGGCGGAATGCCGTAGGGGTCGCCGCTGTTGACGTCGATTCGCAATATCTTGCCCAACAAGCTGGTAATGTCCTGGGCATTGCCTAAGCCCGGCGTATGCCCGAAGCCGACATCGCCACCGCCGCCGCCGTCGCCGGTCGAAATATACAAGAAGCCGTCCGGCCCGAACGCCAGGTCGCCGCCGTTGTGATTCGACTGCGGCTGCGGAATGCGGAGCAGGACGCGCTCGCTTGCCGGGTCTGCAACGTTCGGATCCGCCGAAACGCGCAACTCTGAAACGTGAGTTTCGTGATTGAATCCTGCCGGAACGTCGGGGCCCCTCGGAGCGCTGTAATAGATGAAGAAGCGCCCGTTGTTCTCATAGTCCGGATGAAATGCCAGCCCCAGCAATCCGCGCTCGTCGCCGCCGGCATTCAACTGCACCATGCGGTCGCGCACGTCCAGGAAAGGCGTCGCGAGCAAGGCGCCGTTCGCGTCCAGCACGCGGACAACTCCGATCTGGTCGACAATGAAGAAGCGCCCGCTGCCGTCAGGCGCTTCCACGAAACCCACCGGCGATACCAGACCGCGGGCCACTGATTGCACCGCCACACTGGCGCTCGTAGGCGGCGCCGGCTGCGGACAGCCCGGAATCAGAACGAGCAGAATAGTCAGGCCCATGCACGGAACGGATAAGCGGGAATTTACCGAGCCATTCAGACAGTCCGCATCACGGTCCGCGCGCGCGCAGCAGGCCAGCATCGGCGCCTCTCCTGATGACGTCGGGCGCGTCCTTACCCGACTCATTCTATGACAGTGCGCGATTCGGCGTCGCTCAACGCGAGCGGCGAGCAGGAATGCAGCGCGTCTGGTATGCGGCTGTGTAGCTTGAGGATGCGTTTCAGGTTTCGCGTCGAGATTTCCGTGGTGAAGTGGTCGTGGGCGCGTTGCCAGGCGGCTTGGCCCATTGCATGCCGGCGCTGCGGGTCGTAAGCAAGGTCAAGCATGGCCCGTGCGTGGGCATCGATGTCGCCCGGCTCGAACAAGATGCCTTCAACGCCGTTCTCGATGAGCTCGGGGAGCGAGCCATTGTTGCCGGTGACGACGGGCAGGCCGGCGGCCATCGCTTCGACAAAGGCGACGCCAAAAGCTTCCTCCTGGCCGCTGATCGGGCCGCGGCAACTGTGGGCGGTGAAGATATCCGCCGTTTCGCGCAGCCGGCGCCCTGTCGCGGCGTCGACCGCGCCGTGCATGCGGATGCGCTCCTTAAACTGCGAGCGGGCGCGAAGGAGTTCGCACGTAAGCCGTAGCGGGCCGTCGCCCGCAATGTCCAGCGTGGCGTCCAGGCCACGGGCGCAGGCCCGATCGAAGGCCTGGATAACGAGGTCCGGGGCCTTGCAGTCGACCAGGCGGCCGAGGTAGAGAATGTTGAGCGGGCCGGACCGCTTCACCTCGCGGCGCGGCTGGGGAGGGACGTCCACGCCGAGGTAGTTGACGTGGATGCGCTCCGCGGGAACGTCGATCTCAAGCAGACGCTGCGCCGTGTGGTGCGAATTCGCAATAAACTGGACGGTGCGGCCCAGGCGCCGCACCTGTTCCCGATAGTCCGCCCGATGGGCCGGGCGGAATGCGCCGGTCTGCCCGCGCAAGTCCCAGGTGACATCGTAGCCGTGGCAGCAGACGAAGACCGGCCGGTCGAGTTCCCGCCAGACTGACGTAAAGCGATTCGCTGTCGTGACATAGTGCACGAGCACCAGGTCCACCCCTGGATCAGCGGCGGCCTCGGCGAGCTTTCGCTGGATCGGGGCGCGGCCGAAGCGACGGTTGATGCGAGTCCAGAGGGTTCTGTCCGAATCGAGGGCGACGGTGCGAAAGCGATCGCGGTACTTATGGCAGGACGGATCCGGCGAGCACAGCACTGCGACATCCTCGGCCAGCGCTTCGAGCATGTGGCGCATCCACTCATGCGAGGGCGCCAGGAACTCCTCACCCAGGAACAGGATGCCCATCGCGTCTCCCGTTCGACACTTTAGACCAGTGCGTGCGCCGGCTCGGCGGCTGATATGCCGGCTTTCGTCCGGCGGCCGTAAATGAAGAACTGGGCCCGGCTGAGCAGGCGGTAAGGATTCGGGATGGTGCGGACCAGTTGCCAACCCGGGTGCCATGCTGCGACGTACGAAGCGAACTCGCGATCGCGGACGTGCGGCGCGCCGTTCTGCCCAGCGTGATTAGAGGAGTAGATGACCACCAAGCGCGTCCCGGAGTTGAAGAGCGAGTCCATGTAGCGCTCAAAGACGTCGTCTTCCGTCAGGTGATAGACCACGTCCATCGAGAGTGCCATTTCAGCCTGCGGAACTTCGGCGGTGGCGGTGTTCAACACCTTGAACTCGCGCCGGCTGTCGCCTGCGTACTGCGCCCGCAGCCGGTCGATCACGGTGGAAGACACATCCAGTCCGAGGTAGTGCGGCACATCCAGCAATGCCAACTGGTTCCCGTCACCGCAACCCCAATCGACCACCGATTCGATAGCGTGCTCGCGAATCAACTGGTTCAGCACATGGGCCTTGTATTCGGCTAGCGCTCCGTACGAGCCGGCGCCCGAGGTGCCGCCCGTGCGGTAGCGTTCGTTCCAGTAGGTATTCGATCCGGGAAAACTGCTGAATGAAGCCGGACGCAAGCACCGCTGAATCCTGGCCGTGATGCATTCCACCAAGGCGCGCGAAAGCGCGCGGATGCCTTCGGCGCGCAGGTCCGTCGCGTGATTCGTCGCTCCGGCTGTCAGCGTAGCGCCGTAGTGCGCGTACGCCGCAACCAGGATGTTGTTTTCGGTGACCTGCGTGACGCAGGGGGCGATGGCGGCGAAGTCGTCCGCAGTCCAGCGGCTTTTGTGGATCTCCAGCTCGTTGTCACAGACCACCGGCTGGTCGACGTAGACTGCCGGCGTGCTGAAAATCACGCCGCGGTCGGCGTGGCGGAGGCACTCCTTCACCAAGTCGATGCCCGCCGCTTTCTCCAGGTGCTCAATGACGTCACCCGCGAAGATCACGTCGTACCGACCCAGCCTCGGCAGGACTGAACACACGTCGCCGATGTGAATTTCGTCGTACAGGTACTCGTGCAGCGGCGTAATGTATGGGGCGAACCCCTCGATTCCTTCGATCCGCGTCTGCCAGTTCTCGCGGCGGTAGCGGCTGGGGTCCAGCTCCGACTGCACGATGTCCGTGTACTCGCGGAACAGGTGCCCCCATTTGCCGAAGCCGACTCCGATGTCCAGGATCGAGTGCGGCTGAAGCTGGCGCACAAAGTTTATAACCGTCGGAATGTGATCACACCGGCTGGACGGCACGGCAGCCCTCCTCCACGTAGTGCCAGTCGGCCAGCAGCGTGCACAGGCCGTGGGCGTTGATCGAACGATAGGGGCGCGGGCTGGTGCGCAGCTCGTCTTCGACGACGAAGTGCAGGACATCGCAGACCACGTCCTCGGCGACCAGCGCGTCCGTGTGCAGCCCGAGCATCCAGTGGTATTCACCACATTGCAGCGGCAACCTGTCGATTTCGACGCGTACGGTGTGCTGACCGGCGGCGACTTCCGGATCGAAGCCCGGCGAGTCCTGATGCGCGAGCTGGAGCACCTTGATGTTCTCGCCGCTGGTGGCGCAGATTGCGGAGAGGTTTACCCGCGTCGGCGTTTTCGCCTCAAAGGTGAACTGAAGCGTCATTGGCCCCAGCCGCTCGAAGCAGCCGCAGGGCCGGCCGTCCCGCAGCAACCGTGCGTGCGTGAAGCGCACATTGCCGCTCCCGCGCCGATTCGCCCAGTGCGTCAGGTCGACGTCCGGCGCGCTGGCGGTCGCACCTAGCGATGATAAATATTCATGGACGACTGCGGCCGCCTCGCCTTCCGCGCGGATCCGACCGCGGTCGAGCCACAGAGCGCGCATACACAGGTTGCGCAGCGCCACCATGTTGTGGCTGACGAACAGTACGGTGCGCCCCTCGCAACGGCTAACGCCCTGCATCTTGCCAAGGCACTTCTTCTGAAAGTCCGCATCGCCGACGGCCAGCACTTCGTCTACAACCAGGATCTCGGGCTCGAGGTGGGCCGCGACGGCGAAAGCCAGCCGCACATACATGCCGCTCGAGTAGCGCTTGACGGGCGTGTCCAGGAACTTCTCGATCTCCGCGAACGCGACGATCTCGTCGAACTTGCGCGCGATCTCCGCCCGTTTCATGCCCAACATCGCGCCGTTCAGGTAGATGTTCTCGCGGCCGGTGAGTTCGGGGTGGAATCCGGTGCCGACCTCCAGCAGGCTGGCCACGCGACCGCGCAACAGTGCCCGGCCGGTCGTCGGCTCGGTGATGCGGCTGAGGATTTTGAGCAGAGTACTTTTGCCGGCGCCGTTCGCGCCGATTATTCCGACCACTTCGCCGCGTGCGACGTCGAACGAGACATCCTGCAGCGCCCAGATGAGGCCGTCATCGCAATCCGCGGCCGCCCTGGTCGACCGTCTTCTGCGAAAAGGCGCCGCCAGGCCTTCGACCAGCATCTCGCCGAAGGTGCGGTTCGCATGACGGCGCAGGCCGATGCGATATTGCTTACCGAGACCCTGCACCCGTATCACCGCATCCTTCATGCCACATCCGCGAAAAACCGCTCCGTGCGCCGAAAGTACAGAATCCCGACGACTAGCGCGCCGCAGGAAACGACTACCGCCGCGCTCAGCGCCGGCCAATCGATAGGTTGCCCGAGTAATGCCGCCCGAAAGCCGCTGATGATCCCGGTCATTGGGTTCAGCGCCATGAGCCAGCGCCACGACTCCGGAACGATCGTCAGCGGATACACCACCGGCGTCAGGAAGAACCAGATCTGCACCATGAACGGAACCACGATCCGAAAATCGCGATACGCGACCGTCAAGGCCGCTAGTAGCACTCCTACGCCCAGCGCCGTGGTCGCCGTCAGACCGACGAGAAACGGAACCAGAAGAATCTCCAACCCGGGCGCCTGCCCATACCAGAGCATCAGTCCCAGATAGACCGTGAAGGCCAGCGCAAAGTCAACCAACCCCACGCCCATGCTCGCCGCGGGCAGGAACAGCCGCGGGAAATACACTTTCGTCAACAAATGCGTCTGGCTCGCCAGGCTGACGCCGCCCTGCGAGACGGCGTTGGCGAAGAACAACCACGGCAGCAGCCCCGCATATACGAAGACGGGGTAGGGCACACCGTCCGAGGGAATGCGCGCGAAAGCGCCGAAGAATATGGAGAAAATAACCATGGTGCAGACCGGCTGGAGGATCGCCCACGCGGCCCCGATAACCGTCTGCTTATACCGCACTTTTATGTCGCGCCAAACCAGGAAGTGTAGCAGCTCGCGGTAACGCCACAGTTCGCCAACGTCGATCGCGCGCCACCCCGGCGTCGGCCGTATTACCAGCAGCGGTCCGTCGGCCGCCGCCAATGCGGCGTTTATCGCGGTGGTCTGGCTCACGGCGCGCGTCAACGAGAATTCCTTGGCCGGCAAATACGTTCGCGGTGAACGCACTGAACCCCCAAGCCGTATCGGACCGTACTTGCGGGCGCTTTAGCCATGGGCATCGCGCGCAAAACGCCCCATGGCGGCCCTGCAAACGGGTGGACCACAGAAACGGCTGCTCACATAAAGCCAGGCCGCGCCACGCCCGATATCCCGGTCGGTCTGGCCCTGTCCCGGTCGGCGGCAAACCATTGTTGCGGCGAAGATTATGGGAAACGAGCGAAATGGCCACGTCACAGTCGTCATCCCCACTTATAACCGGGCGCACTATCTGCCTGGGGCCATACGTAGCGTGCTGAACCAGACCGCGGCCGACCGCTGCGACATAATCGTGGTCGACGACGGCAGCACGGACGATACGCCCGGCGTCGTCGCGCAATTCGGAAACCACGTGCGATATCTGCGCCAGCCCAACGCCGGCTCCGCCGCAGCGCGCAACGCGGGTATCAACGCCTCTGATGCGGAGTTCGTCGCGTTCCTGGACGTCGATGACGAATGGCTGCCGGACAAAATCGAGCGACAACTCGCGGTCATGACGCGTTGTCCGGAGGCAGCGCTGGTAGCCGGCCGCTCGTATGACCGCTCCTCCGGCGCTCCGTTGCGGCTGCGCCCGGAGCCGCCGGTGGCAACCGACACTCCGGTTGATTTCGCCCCGGCGCTGTTCAAGGATAACTTCATCCCGACCCCGGTTGTGATGGTACGGCGCTCGGCGTTGGAGCGCGTCGGCTTGTTTCAACCTGAGCTGCGGCAAGCGCAGGACTATCACCTCTGGACACGCCTCGCCTGCCACGGGCACGGCGTATGCCTCAGCGCTCCTCTGGCGGTGATTACCACCGATGACCCGGACAGTGTTTCCCGCGACGCCGCGCGCCTTCTGCGCTGGAGCCTGCGCGCCCGCCAACTTCTGCGTCGCGAACTGCGTGTCAGACCGGATTGCCGCCCCGCCTGGCGGCGCGGAATGGCCGCGTGCCTGGCTCAACTGCGCGATGAATGCTACCGTCGCAGGGAATTCGCCGACGCGACCCGCTTCGGCGCCGCTTCGCTGATGTACCGGCCGTGGCCGCGGCCCAAGTGGGAGTTCGGCCGACTGCTCGCCTCCGCAGCCCGAGCGGCCGTGGAACCGGTCAGAAAAGCCAGACATTCATCCCAAGTGCAGTGCTCGGCCACGTAGTCTCGGCCGCGCTCCCCCATGATGGCGCACGCCTCTGGATCCCGCGCCAGCGCGTTCAACTCTTCGCCCAGCCGCCCCGCGTCGCGCACGTAGCACCGCCCCGACCCCACATGCCTCACTGGCTTCGCCAAGCCCGAATACACGCGCGGCGGGTCGTGCTCCGGCACGAGGACCGGCCGGCCTGCCGCCATCCCTTCCAAAAGCGTATATCCCAACGACTCGTAGAAACTCGTCGAGACCACGCAATCCGCCGCAGCGTACCAGGGCGTGACCGAGCGCTGCACGCCGGGAAGATGAACGCGCTTGGCCAAACCCAGCTCTCGCGCCAGGCGAGCCAGATTATCGCGCTCAGGGCCGTCGCCAATGATGGCCAGATGCACGTGTCGCGGCGTGCCGACTAGCGCGCGGATCGCCAGCTCAAAGCCTTTGTTACGATCGCAAGTGCCGCTCGCAACAACCAGAAACTCGTCATCGATCAAACCGTTCGCCTGCCGCGTTCGGGCACGCTCCTCCCGTGCCACTTGTACGCGGCGCACTCCGTAACTAACCCGCTTTAGTCGCCCGGCCAGCCGGGGTGAATAGGCGCGGAGTTCCTCAAAAGCCGCGTCGGTTGGTACGAACGTGGCGTCTGCGAGCTGAAACGCCCGGCGTTCCAGCCGGCAAATCGCCTGAAAATGCACACGTGCCCACAGGTTCGGCGCCCGCCGCTGAGGCCAGCCAAAAGGCAGGCAATTTGCCAGCAAGCACGGGTAAAGAAAGTACACCGGCACTTCCGGCCAGGCGCGCTTCGCTGCAATGATCCAGAAAGGACTGACTGCCACAAACGCCATCTGCGGCGGCGGCAGATCAGCCAAGGCGCGCGCCAGCGCTCCAGGCACAAGCCATTGTTTGAATCGCCACAGCCGTCGCGGCACTCGCAGCGGCACGTTCAAAGCCTCGGCCTGCGGCTTGGGCGGCCCCTCGGGTTTTCCCGACTCGCTATTCACACCCAGCACGAGCGTGCTGTGTCCGGCCTGTTGCAACGCTTCAGCCAACGAGCGCGCAGAAGTGAGACCGCCACCCCAACTCGAAACATCGCAGTACACACCGAAATAAAAGCTGCGCGGCTGTATGCGAGTCACTGAGCGCATTGATTTCCGTTAGTGTTATCGGCCGCCTGCGCTCAGGGGTAAAGCCTGGTTTTCAGCCCGCAATGTCCTGCACAACCACGTGGATATCGTGCTGAGCCAATTCGGCCATGTACTGCTCGGTCGGCAGACAGAGTTCCAGCGGGCGCGCTCCGGGCGCGATCAGCCGCCGGGCCTGCATGTAGGCCACGAGGCTCGCGGGAAAAGCGGTCGTGCGTTCCATGGCGGTGAAGCCAGTCTGTTCGTCGTGCCGGTCAAACAGGTCGTATTGCAGCGTCCGTGGCGCGCCGCGATGCGTGCCGCTGACCGTGCAGCGCAGCGCGACCAGGTCGCGAACTTCAGGAAAGCGCAGCCGGTCTTCCATGAGCTGGCGCAGCACTGGCTTGGGCGCGATCACTTGCCCATCCGCCAGAGTCACACGCTCGTCAAACAATCCTAACTCAAACATGGCCCGCACGACCGCAAAGTGCCCGGGATAGCGCACCGTCTTGTAATCGTAAGTGCGTAGCCGGCCGGCGAAGCTGTCGGCGCACGTGCTCGTCCCGCCGGACGTCACCGCGGCTTCGCACTTTCCGAGCGGCGGCGCAAACTCGATCTCCTCCAGTTCGGTCAGCGCCGGCACCGCAGCGCGCCGGCCGTCGCGCAGGAATTCGCCAAAGCCGCTGTACTCGTTGATCAGGCCATCGAAGTTGAACACCAGCTTGTAGCCTAGCGGGCCGACCGGCTGCTGCGGCAGGCCGCCGCAGCGTACGTGTACGTCGCGCGGCGCGTCCATCTGACTCACGCCGTGCGCGGCAAGTATGTTCGCCAGCCCGGGCGCCAACCCGCAGTCCGGGACCACGCTCACGCCGCGGGCCTCGGCGGCCGCATGCTGTGCAAGCTGTTGCCGCACGACCGTCGTGTTACCGCCGAGATCGCAGAACGACGCCCCCGCCGCAATCGCCGCCTCAGTCAATTCGGCATTGAACCGGTAGGGCGCAGCCGAGATTACCACGCCAGCGCCGGCCAGCGCGTGAGCCACTTCCACGGGCCTGCTCACGTCACAAATGACTGCCTCGAATTGGGTGGCCATCGCCGGAAGAAGCGGCCGCAGACGTGCCAGCGCACTATCAACTTGAGCAGGACTGACGTCGGCCAGCCGGACGCGCCCGGCTTCGCAGTTTTTTGCCAAATCGTAAGCCAGGGCCACACCCTGACGCCCGGCGCCCAAGACTACGTAAGAAAAGGCCATGCTGAGCTCCCGTCGGGCACGCCGCCGCTACGCTCTACTGTTCCAAGTCGGATCGCTCACACCACATTTCTGATTGTGGAACCGGGCCATAACGAACAGCAAATCCGAAAGTCGATTCAAGTACGGAACATTGTCCGCTCCAACCGGCTCTTGTGCCGCGAGCGCAACAACGATCCGCTCCGCACGCCGGCAAACCGTCCGCGCCACATGCAGAAACGCAGCCACCGGCGTGCCGCCCGGCAACACGAAATTCTTCAACGCCGGCAGGTCCTGGTTCAGAGAACTAAGGCAATTTTCAAGCGCGGTTACGTGCTGCGCACTGAGCCGCGGGCTGGGGTGCTTCGGCTTATCCGCCTCGGGAATGCTCAAATCCGCACCCAGGTGGAACAGCTCATTTTGAATCCGCCGCAACGGTTCGACCAGCTCCGGCACCGGCCCGGCCGCCAGCACCGTTCCGATATGCGCGTTGAGTTCATCAATCGTCCCGTAAGCTTCGATGCGCAGCGCGTTTTTCGGGACGCGCCGGCCGCTGCCCAGGCCGGTCGTGCCATCGTCTCCGGTCCGAGTATATACGCGCGTGATGCGAGCCATGCGTGCTCTCCAGGCGGGCGGCGGCGGCGCAAGGGCCGAGATTCGATCCGGCCCGGCCTCCGAGCTTACAGGTTACCGTTTTTCGCGCCGCACGGGAACATTTCGTAAACTGAGTATTGGGGGGGTCGAGATCGGACCAACGGCCGCGTTCGAGCCGGCAGGGTGTGATGTGCCGAGCGGCGGAGGACTTCAAATGGACAACTGGAAGCAAACGTTTCTTGACAAGCTCACTCAGGCCCAATCCCAATGGCTCACCCGCTTTGACGAAGCCCTCGACACCCATTTTGTGCCAATCTTTGAGGAATACCGGCAGTTCCTGGCCGACAACGGGTTTCGGCTGTCGATGCCGATGCGCGAGCCCGGGCGGCGCTCGTTCAAATTTGAGCTGTCAGAGAACGCGTATCTGCTGATGATCCTGCGTGCCATCGGCGTGGGCGAACTGGAGCTGCGCTGCGACAGTTTCGTGCCGGGCTGCGACCCGGCTCACTCGCGCAGCGTCGGGCTGGTCTCGCAGGTGACGCAGGAGTGGGTTACCGAACGTTTGCGCGGCGCGCTGGAAACGTTCGTTGAACTGCTCAGCCAAGCGTCGCCACCTAACGTTTCTGAACCGGTCGAAGAGCTGGTGAGCGCATAGCAGGCCACGCGGCCGCAATCGAGATGGGTTGGGCGCGCCGGTTTCGCCGTCAGAGCTGATATTGCTTCTGCTCGTCCGCCGCTACGCCCAGTGTCGCGCGGAAGAAGTCCACCACTTTAAGGTCTTCAGCCGCCGGCAGTTGCCCGTGCTCGGCCGCGGCGACCAGGTTCAACGTGACCTGCACGCCGGCCGCGGTGAGCCGGTCGTATAGCTCTTGGCTCTGACTGGGCGGACAGCGCGTGTCGGCCGTCCCGTGCGCGATGAAGAACGGCGGATCGTCGGGTGTGACGGAATAGACCGGACTCGCCAGCCGGGCCAACTCCACCCATTGCGCCCACTCGGGATCGTCAGCATGCGCCACAATATCGCCCAGACAACGCCCCAGAAGCGGCGGCTCGCCTGAGCCGCAGTCATCCACGTGCGCGGCAAACGTGAAAGCGTTGGTCGGCCCATAGTAATCCGCCGCCGCCTGCACGCGGCTGGAGCAATCCAGATTGCCGCCCACGTCGCCTTCCAACTCGGCCACATCGCCGCTGGTTCCAACCAGCGCGGCCAAATGCCCGCCCGCGGAACGGCCCCACACGCCGATCCGATCCGCATCCAGCGCGTACTCGCCCGCGTGCGCCCGCAGCCAGCGGATCGCGCCTTTGCAGTCATTAATCTGCGCTGGGAACGCAGCCTCGCCGCTGAGCCGATAGCCAATGCTCGCAACTGCAAAACCCGCCTCGGTCAAGATTTCCGCAGGATAAGCCGGGTATTTCTCGCCGCCGCTCCAGCGTCCTCCGTGAATCCAGACTATGACCGGGCGCGGCTGGCCGCCGTCACGCGGCAAATACAAATCGAGTTTCTGACGTGGATGGTCACCATACGCCAGATCGCGGAACGTAGGCTGGATTTCGAACGGGTTAGCTTGGAACGCCGAGCAACCCGTGAGCAAAGTTGCCGCCATCAGCAAAGCGAACTGAATGGCCCGAACGCCGGACACTCGCACGCCGGACATAGAAATCTCGGCCCCAACACACCTCATGCGACGAGTATAGTGCGACACGCCAGAGCGGCCACGCGCCTCACATCTGCCGCTCGCGCCGCAGCTCGCGCACCATCAGCACCAGCAGCGCCGCCAAAATCGCACCGAGATATTTGAGCTCATCCTCCCAGGCCCACTCGGAGCCGACGAACCAACTCGGCACGATCAAAGCGCCCCATGCCACCAGTATAGCGGCGCGTGTCGGCCTCACGGCGACTCCTCCGCCCGGATGCGGTATATGACGGCGCTGCCATCGTCCGCGGTAAAGCAGCGCTCCAGCGCCGGGCATGCGTCCCAAGGTTCGACGGCCGCCGCGCCGCCTTCTGTCGTCTGGAAAAGCAGGTAACGCGCGCCATATTTCCGGGCCGTTTCGGCCGCCGCTGCAAGTTCTTTCGCCGACAGAAGCGCGTGCAACACATCGTGCCGCTGCCGCACATCCGGCGCGGGGTTCATCTGCCCGATCGGAACGGCGATGCACTTGCGTCCAGTCAGGCCCGACACGACTTTGTATCCCAGTTCAGGATCGCAGGCGATCGTGTCTTCGAGCGCGGTGTGCATTTGAATCCAGGCCCGCACTTGCCGCGTTTGCTCTTGGAGCTGGGGGACGCTGACAAAATAGCTGTCGTCCGGCGCTAGGTGCCACATTGCCGGCCCAACAGCCAACGCCCCCGACACGATCGCCGCCGCCGGGACCAGACGCGGACGCCTGGCGGCCTGCGCCAGTTGTCGCGCCAGCCACATGATCGCCACGGCCGCACATAGCCCTTCCGCTATTTGCATGTGCCACTGCGCCTCGTGCGGAAGCAAAAAAGGTGCGTCCAGGCCCAGGTAAGGCGCCAGGTAAGCCGGGATTTGGAGCAGCAGCGCGACAAGTAAATAGGCCACCGCCCAAAATGTCTGGGGCGCGTGTCGCAAGATGACCCACACCCCCACGAGAAAGGCGGGGACGACCAGCGGGGTGTAGGCATGCGCATAGAACGGTGGGCGCGCAACTTCCGCCGCCATGTATTCCAGCAGTCGCGGATTTTCGGCGTGGACCGCGAGCATGTGCACAATGAGCGGCAGCGTGAGCACTAACGCTGTGCCAGCCACGACCAGCATGCGCCCCAGCAGCCGTTGGCGGCGCTTGCGCGGGCGCAGTGCGTCGTAGAGCACCTGCAACGCGATCGTAAATGCTGGGAGAATACCGCACATCGGGTGATACCAGGTGGCTAGCGCCAGCGTTACGCCCGAAATCGCCGCCCAAGCGTACGCGCGGCCGGCGGTCACGCTCAGGTGCCAGCCGAGCAGCACCAGCAGCATCAGCGTGACCGCCTGAATGCCGGGAATCGGCGCCGCGACGTGCGTGTACCACCAGTATGAGCCCAGCAGCACCGTCGCCAGCGCCAGCAAAGCCGTGCCGCGCCCCCAAGCCACGCGCGCCAGCACGTACAGCGCCGCCGGGATCCACGCATTGCACCACGCCGGGCTGGCGGCATAGACCTCTGCCACCGACCAACCGGTCAGACGTGCCACAGCCGCCGCCAGCAGCGGCCCGCCCGGAGCGTACCACCAGGTCTGCCCCGCTACGACCGGGTCAGCCCAAATCCGCCCGGCGCGCATGTTCTCGGCCCAGGCCATGTCGCGAAACGTGTCGTACCAGACGATCCCCAGGCCGCCCGTGAGGTACCACGCCACCGGCAGCCACGCGGCCAAGATCAGCAGCACGATCACGCCGTCGAGCAGCCAGGAAGCCCGGCGATGCTCAAGCTGCCTCATCGACTGCGCGTCCTCTGTCATCAGGCGCCGAATCTACCACGCCGCCACGCCAGTGGCGAACGCCCCGGCGCTAGGCTCGCCCGGCCTGCAAGTTTGATAACTGTGAAAACTTGACGAACCCACCCTAACTGATAACGTAATATCAATAAGGCTAAGGCGTGACGTGCGCCGGCCGTCCGCACTCCCGGAGCCCTGGATGAACCGGAATAACCGACTGAGGGTGAATGTCGCCTCGGCCGCCAATCGGCGCCTCGCGGCCTTTCTGCTGGCACTGGCCGCGCCGGTACTCGTTCTGACCGCCTGTCGCCAGGCGCCGCCCAGCGGCACGCCACAGACGAGCCCGGCCGCCGCGCCGCAGGCGGAAGGCGGGAAGCGCCTGGGCGTCTTCGTGAGCATTCCGCCGCAGGCGTACTTCGTCCAGCGCGTCGGCGGCGATCATGTGCAGGTTGATGTCCTGGTCGGGCCCGGCCAAAACCCGCACAGCTTCGAGCCGACACCGGCCCAAATCTCCTCGCTCGCCAAGGCCACCGTCTTTTTCCGCGTTGGTATGCCCTTCGAGGACGGCCTGCTGCCGCGCTTGCGCGGCGCGTTCACGCACTTGGAAATCGTGGACACGCGCCAGGGCGTGCCCGTGCGGCCCATGGAAGAACATGAACACGAGCACGACGCGCCGGCGCACCATGAACACGAGCACGACGCGGCCGGAGACCACAAGCACGAACACGACAGCGCCGCGCATCATGCACACGAACACGGTTCGGAGGCGCATCACGAACATCCGGCGCACCACGACGAGGAAGGCGCCGATCCGCACATCTGGCTGAACCCGCGGCTGGTCAAAATCCAGGCCCAGACTATTGCGGATGCCCTGATCCGACTCGATCCGGCCAACGCCGACGAGTACCGACGCAACCTGGCGGCTTTTACTGCGGAGCTGGACGCGCTCGACGCCCGCATCGCCGCTGCTCTCGCGCCCGTGCGCGGCCAGCCACTGTTCGTGTATCACCCGGCCTTCGGCTATTTCGCGGACGCCTATGGACTGCATCAGGTCGCGGTCGAAATCGGCGGCAAAGAGCCCTCCCCCAAGGACCTCGCCGACCTGATTCGCCGCGCCCGGCAGGAAAACGTGCGCGTGATCTTCGTCCAGCCGCAGTTCTCGACGCGTAGCGCCGAAATAATCGCGCGGCAAATCGGCGGAGCGGTTGTCCCGCTGGACGACCTCGCGCCGGACTACATGACGAGCATGGAAGCCATGGCCGAGCAGGTCCGCCAGGCGCTGTCAAAACCGGAGCCCCAAAAACCCGAGCCCACCAAATCCGAGCCTACAACACCCGCCCCTGAACCACCGCCCGCCACCGCCCCCGCGGAGCCTCAGCACCCGTGACCTCCCCAGCCAATAACAACCCGCCGCCGAGCGCGCCGCCCGAAATCGTCATCGCGGTCGAGCGCCTAACCTTCGCCTACCAGGGCTCACCGGTCCTCGAAGACGTAACCTTCACAGTCGCCGCCCGCGATTTCGTCTCCATCGTCGGGCCCAACGGCGGCGGCAAGACCACGCTCCTTAGATTAATGCTCGGACTGCTCCAGCCCCAGAGCGGAACCGTCCGCATCTTCGGCCGGCCGCCGCTGGAGGTGCGCCAGCGCATCGGCTACGTACCGCAGCACGCCCAATTTGACCCGCAGTTCCCGGTCACGGCGCTGGACGTTGTGCTCATGGGACGCCTCGGAATTTCCGCCACATTCGGCCCCGCCGGCCGGGCGGATCGCCGCGCAGCCGCGCAGGCCCTGGCCGAAGTCGGCCTGGCCGACTATGCCCGCCGCCCGCTGCCCGCGCTCTCCGGCGGTCAGCGGCAGCGCGTGCTTATCGCCCGCGCCCTGGCTTCAGAACCGGAATTGCTGCTGTTGGACGAACCGACCGCCAACCTCGACATCGCCGTCCAAGGCGATTTCCTCGAACTGCTGCACGGACTCAACAAACGCATGACCATCCTGCTCGTCTCGCACGACGTCGGCTTCGTGTCTCAGCACGTGCGCACTGTCATCTGCGTCGCTCGGCGTGTTGACGTTCACGCCACCAGGGAACTGAACGGCCGCACCATCAGCGCCCTGTATGGCGGCCCGGTGCGCTTCGTCCAACATTCCCACGGCACGCACGAGTGAGGCCGCCATGCTCGATTTCTTCCAGGCTCTGCGCGATCCCGACAGCGTTTTCCTGGTGTACGCGCTGGTCACCGGCATTCTCGCCAGCATCGCCTGTGGCATTGTCGGAACCTACGTCGTCGTCCGCCGCATCACCTACATCGCTGGCGGCCTGGCGCACTGCGTCTTCGGCGGCCTGGGTGCGGCCTATTACCTGGAGCGCGTCCACCACTGGCAAGTCTACAACCCAATCTACGGCTGGCAGCCGCTTGACCCGCTTCACGGCGCCGTAGTCGCCGCCCTGCTGGCCGCGATGATCATCGGCTTTGTCAGCCTGCGCGCCCGGCAGCGCGAGGACACCATCATCAGCGCCCTCTGGGCCATCGGCATGGCCGTCGGGGTACTCTTCGTCTATCTCACGCCCGGCTATTCGCAGGACCTGATGAGCTACCTCTTCGGCAGCATCCTGATCGTCTCGCCGAACGACGTTTGGTTCCTGGCCGTGCTCGACGCGCTCATAATCGCCGTGGCGCTGCTGTTCTATAAGCAGTTTCTGGCCGTCTGCTTCGACGAGGAATACGCCCGCCTGCGCGGGTTGAACGTCGAGTTCTATTACCTGCTGCTACTGTGCCTGGTGGCCCTGACGGTCGTGCTGCTCGTGAGCGTGGTCGGAATCATACTGGTAATCGCCCTGTTCACGCTGCCGGTGGCCGTCGCCGGCCAGTTTACGCGCATCTTCTGGCGAATAATGGCGGTCGCGGCCCTGCTGAGCATGGTCTTCGTCACGCTCGGCCTGGCCCTGGGCTACAGCCTCGGCCTACAACCTGGCGCGACGACCGTGCTGGTCGCGGGCGCAACGTACCTGCTGGTTTTGGTTGCCAGCCAGGCCCGCCGGCTGGCGCGATAGCACCTGACCAGAGGTCCGGCCGCGGTGCCACTGCTTTCAACAGTGTCGAGCTGTCAGCTATGGCCCGACGCGTCCCGGTTTCGAGAATTGTTTATAAAACGTCGCTACCGGCCGCTGGCGAAGTCGCGGACATCGATGTAAACGATGGGCGCGTCCCCGGGCAGTTCGGGAGATTCGCGTTCACCGGCACCCTCCTCTGCCTCCTTCAGCGCTCGCAGCGCCCGTTCCCTCGCCATTGCGCCGATCTCCTCCCAGGTGTAGGGCCGCGTTGTGGTGATTCGCTCCGGCGGCGCTCCGGGAACGGCAAAAAATAGAAGTGCAGCCAAGGTTCCGCCTCTGCTACCACCACAGCTCCCATCAACTTGTGAAAAAAGGGCTCCGAGCAAGTTACCCCCAACTCTTCCAAGCGGGTCAGCAACTCCTGATAGGTGCTGCCGACATGAATGCAGTCGTAAACCACGAATGATGGATCGGACGTTCGAAACAACTTCACCCGTCGGTCGTCGCCTGCAAGCGCTACCGTTGCCTCCACTCCCGCGGTCGTCTTCACGTGAAGTGCAGTATCCAACTGGCGTGGCTCCGAAAGCACCATCATACGGCACTTGGCGGCCCCAGCCCGCGACATAGATTGCGGCAGCGGGCATACTATGGTTCGATCCTCTACGCAGCCAGTGCTGCGCAGCTCGGTCTCGCTCATGCCAATGCGCACCGGCGCCATCATTTCCTCAACTGCTGCGCGCACTGACTCCGCCTCTCGCAAAACGAGTGGCGCTCGCGTGTCCAAAGGTCCGCGGCAACTGTCGGGAGCGGCGCAGCCTGCGTGGAGCGCCACGCCAGCCAGGACCACAGCCGCCAAGAATGGCAGGCGAGTTATGCCCCGCGGGACGTGCAGCGGCGGCCACCGCCCCAGCGAGGTCCGATTGCTGTTCAAAAACGTCATATGACCCTCCTTTCAATCAAGCTGGGCAAATGCCGGCTTCTCACTCGCACAGCTCCGGCGCTTCCGCTAACCCGGGGCACGCCCCACTAGAAACCACCACACGCCCCATACGTGCCATGAGCGCAACCTAAGCCGGGCACGGGCGGCCTGTCAACGGAAATATGTATGGTGCCCCCGCAGTAACCCGGATTAGCCGATCACGGCATTGCCGGCATCCCTGTCGGCGCGCCGCGGGCTCGGGCCATTGTCCGAGCTATCATCAGCTCAACAGGTTGGCGAGCAACGTGTGCAGAGCTTTGCGCTATGGAGATTCGATCATGCCGCTTATCGAGGTGAAACTTATCGAAGGCGTTTTCTCGCCGAAGCAGAAGCAGCAGATGATTGCGAAGTTAACCGACGCGATGGTATCCATCGAGGGGGAGAACCTGCGCGAGGTCACGACGGTAATCGTCGAGGAAGTGAAGAGCGGAGGCTGGGGGATCGGGGGCAAGTCGCTCAGTACGGCTGAGGTGAAGGCCATGGCGGCTGGGGGCGTTGGAGGCGCTGTGCAAAGGTAATCCGGAGGTAATCCGGGGACGCCCGTGATTATCACGTGTGAGTTCTCCGGGATGATTCTACCGTTTGCTTCTACGGACCGAACCGGCGTCCGACCTCTTGCTTCCTCGGTCCCTTGATCCCTGGATCCCTCGATCCCTCCCGATGTTTCGGCGGACGACCGCGCGGATGGGAGGTTGTCGGCGGATTCCGGGGCGGCACGCCCCGGCTCTGCTCTGGGAGCGGCGCGCGATTTCGGGCGTGCCTGCGGCAGTGCGCGGCATGGGCGGGCAACTACGCCCCCGCGCCGTAGTCGCGCTTCAAAGGCATTGTCAGCCTGGCCAGCTCCGCGTATCCTGCCGTTCCGTGAGTCCCGTCCGGCCAGCTTCACGATTGGAACAGGATTCAAAACAGTGCCGACCCGCATGAAAGCGGCCCTTACGCTCTTCTTGCTGAGCATCGCCGCCGCGTCGCTGGGGGCTTTTTTCCACAACCGCGGAGGGGCCGAATCGAATGTGATTTACGTATCCGGCAATATCGAAGTCACGGATGCGGAGGTCAGCTTCAAAATCGCCGGCCGGCTCGACAAGCGCGTCGCCTCCGAGGGCCAACTCATTCAGCGCGGCGACCTGGTGGCGCTGTTGGACACGGCGGAGCTCGAAAGCCAGGTGGCGATGCGCAACGCGGAGCTCGCGTCCGCCAAGGCGGTGCTCGCGGAGCTCGAGGCGGGGGCGCGGCCGGAGGAAATCGCGGAGGCGGAGGCGGCCCTGGATCGCGCCCGGGCGGCGCTGGCGGAGCTTGAAGCCGGCTCGCGCCCGCAGGAGATTGCAGTGGCCGAAGCCGCGGTGGCCAGCGCCCGTGCGGACCTGGGCGAGGCGGAGGCGACTTATGACCGCATCAAGGGGCTCTATGAGCGGTCGATGGCGGCCGAGCAGGAATATGTCAGCGCGCGCGCCCGCAGGGACGTGGCCCGCGCCCGGCTGGATGAGGTTGAGGAGCGCCTGAAGCTGGTGCGCGAAGGTCCGCGCTCCGAGCAGATCACCGCGGCCCGAGCCGCGGTGGAGCAAGCGGAGCAGCACTGCAAGCTGGTCAGGCAGGGGCCGCGGCGCGAGGCGATCGATCAAGCCCGGGCGAAAGTTGAGCAGGCCGCCGCGGCGGTCCGGCTGGCCCAAACGCAGCTCGATTACGCCCGATTGGTTTCGCCGCTGTCGGGGCTGGTGCTGTCGCAGAACGTCGAGGACGGAGAATACGTCGCGCCGGGTACGCCGGTGGTCACGGTGGGCGACCTGGAGCATCCGTGGCTGCGGGCGTACATCAACGAAACGGACCTGGGCCGCGTGAAGGTCGGCCAGAAGGTGCGCGTCACTACCGACAGCTACGACGATAAGGTCTACGAGGGGCGCGTCTCGTTCATCTCCGGCCAGGCGGAATTCACGCCGAAAAACGTGCAAACGAACAAGGAGCGCGTGAAGCTCGTCTACCGCATTAAGATCGAGATCGCGAACCCGAATATGGAGCTGAAGCCGGGCATGCCCGCGGACGCAGAAATCGAGCTTGATGCCAAATGACAAGAGACAAATGCGCTCAGCGCGGTGTGTTTGCCATTTGGCGGTTGCCATTTACTGTTGCGCTTTAGGGTTCGCCCTTTAGCATTTGAACCTTGGACGCCATTCGCACACACCAACTCACGCGTTCGTTCGGCGATCTGGTCGCCGTCGACGCTCTCACCCTGAACGTTTCTCCGGGCGAAATTTACGGCCTGGTCGGGCCGGACGGGGCCGGGAAGACGACCGCTATGCGGCTGCTGACCGGCATTCTCGAGCCCACGGCCGGGCAGGCCTGGGTGGCCGGACACGACGTGGTGCGCGAGGCCGAGGCGCTGAAGGAAAAAATAGGCTACATGAGCCAGCGCTTCGGGCTGTATCCCGACCTCACGGTGCTGGAGAACATCCGTTTCTATGCGGATATCTACGATGTGCCGCGCCGCAAGCGGAACGAGAAGATCGAAGCCTTGCTCGGCTTCAGCCAGTTGACGTCGTTCAAGAAGCGCCTGGCCGGGCGGCTGTCGGGCGGCATGAAGCAGAAGCTCGGATTGGCCTGCGCACTGATCCACACGCCGCAGATTCTGTTTCTCGACGAGCCGACCAACGGGGTGGATCCCGTCTCGCGCCGCGATTTCTGGCGAATCCTCTACCAACTGGTGCGCGAAGGCGTGACCATCTTCGTTTCAACCGCCTACCTCGACGAAGCCGAACGCTGCAATCGCCTGGCGCTGCTCCACCGCGGTCGGCTGATTGCGGTCGGCACGCCGGACGAAGTGAAACGGCTGATGCGCGGGGCGATTATTGAGATTCGCTGTTCGCGGGCGCGCGAGGCGACCGGGCTGCTGCGGGAGAAGCTGCCGGGCGCAACCATCAGCCTATTTGGCGATCGCGTGCACGCCGTCACGACCGACCCGCAGAAGACCGCGGCCGCGGTGGGCGCCCTGCTGCGGGAGGCAGGCTTCGGGTACCATGAGGTGCAACAAGTGGAACCCACGCTAGAGGACGTTTTCGTCTCTGTTCTTGGAGAACAGCCGCACTCGTCCGCCGCGAGCGAAGCCGACCGTGACGCGCGACAATAAAACGAGCTGCCCGCCCTCAGGAATTGTTGAGGCGCCAGGAGTCCGGGATGCGCAGGCGGTCGCGATTCGCATCAAAGCCCTGGCGCACCGCTACCCGGATGGGAACAATGCATTGTGCGGGGTCGACCTGACGATCCAAAGCGGGCAGCGCGTGGCGCTGGTCGGGCCGAACGGCGCGGGCAAGTCCACGCTGGTGCGCCACCTGAACGGGTTGCTGACCCCGACGGCGGGGCGGCTGTTCATCAGCGGGCTGGAGGTAGTTCCCGCGAACTATACCGCGGTCCGGCGGCGGGTCGGCTTCGTGTTTCAGGACCCGAATGACCAGCTCTTCTGCCCGACCGTGCTGGACGACGTCGCCTTTGGCCCGCTGCACCTGGGCTTGCCGATTGAAGAGGTAATTGAGCGCGTGCAGGCAGCGCTGCGGCGTGTCGGCCTGCCCGGTTTTGAACGCCGCGTTCCGCAGCGGCTCTCGGCCGGCGAGAAGCGTCTGGTGGCCATCGCGACTGTGCTCAGCTACGAGCCAGAGATATTGGTCCTGGACGAGCCGAGTGCGGCGCTCGATCCGCGCAACCGCCGGCGGCTGATCGAGTTGTTGAAGGGGATCGGCGGCACACAGCTTGTAGCGACGCACGATCTGGACCTGGCCTGGGAATTGTGCGAGCGCGCCGTGCTTCTGGCGGGCGGGCGCGTGCTGTCGGACGGGCCAGCCACGACCGTGCTTTCGGACCGGCAACTGCTCGAGAGCGCGGGCCTCGAACTGCCGCTGTGCCTGGGGAATCAGTGAGGAGTTTGAGTGGCGTCGCGCCGGTCGAGGGAACTCGGCTCATTCCGGGGCGACACGGCACGATTCCCGGGCGCCGGGCCCCGGTTGTGCTTGCGTTGCACCGCTCAAGAGTAGGGCAACTGGTTTAATTCCGGGGCGGCACGCCCCGGCTCTGCTATCTCTTTTTGCGCTTTGGGGCTTTTTCCTGGCGCTCTTTCTTCTCTTCGAACTCCTCCTCGTCGTCGTCCGCCAGCTCCGGCAGGTACTTGAAGGAGAGATTCAGCCGGACGCGATAGGCAACTACTTTGTTGTCTTCGATTCGCACGTCGAACTTCGTGACTTCAGCGATGCGCAGATCTTTCAGGCTGCGTGCCGCGGTCTCGACGGCGTTGCGGGCGGCCTGCTCCCAGGATTGCTCGCTGCTTCCGACCAACTCGATGACCTTGTAGGTGCTGTTCGGCATACCGTTCTCCAATCTGGTAATCTCGAAGGTCTCGTGATTTCGAAGGGTCTCCAACAGGTGATTTCAGAGGCCACGCGCGGCAGAAAGTGGCTCCGCGCCTGGCGAAATGGTAGCACGCCGCCGGCGCAGCAACCATGCCCAATCGGGCAGGGATCAAGGGATCGAGGGATCGAGGGATCAAGAGGGCCTATTTAAACGCCTGCGGGCGAACTCCCCCCGCCGGCCTTGCACCCCCCCTCGCCCGCCAAGCACCTACTCATCACCGCCAAAGAGGCCCCCGCACGTTCGACTCTTTACGATCACCCGCATAAAATGCACTGCTTTGGAGCGGGTTTTCCTCAAACAGGATGAACAAATTGACGCGCACATCGGCTCAAATTCGGCAGGACTTCATCGAGTTTTTCCGTCAGCGGCATGCGCATCACTTCGTGCCCAGCAGCCCCGTGGTGCCCCACGAGGACCCGACGCTGCTGTTCACCAACGCCGGCATGAACCAGTTCAAACCCTACTTCCTGGGTCTGCAGAAGCCCCGCTGGCCGCGCGCGGTCAACACGCAGAAGTGCATCCGCGCCGGCGGCAAGCACAACGACTTGGACGACGTCGGGCACGATACCTACCACCACACGTTCTTCGAAATGCTGGGCAACTGGTCCTTCGGCGACTACTTCAAGCGCGAGGCCATCGCCTGGGCGTGGGAGTTGCTGACCGAAGTCTGGGGCCTGGATAAGACCCGCCTGCACGCCACCTACTTCCAGGGCGATGAGGCCGAGGGTCTGGAGCCGGACCTGGAGGCGCGCGACCTGTGGGCCTCGGTCACGGACATTGACCCGACGCATATCCATCCCGGCAGCAAGAAGGACAACTTCTGGGAGATGGGCGAAACCGGGCCCTGCGGACCGTGCAGCGAAATCCATATCGACCTGACCGAGGACAAGAGCGGCCGCACGCTGGTAAACGCCGGCGATGCACGGGTGATGGAAATCTGGAACCTGGTGTTCATCCAGTTCAATCGCGGGCCGGACGGCAAGCTGTCGCCGCTGCCGGCACGGCACGTCGATACCGGCATGGGTTTCGAGCGCGTCACGGCGCTGCTACAGGGCAAAAAGAGCAATTACGACACGGACGTGTTCGCGCCGATCTTTGCGGCGATTCAAGCCGTGACCGGCGCCCCTGCCTACGGCGGACGGTTGGAAGCCAAGGAGCAAGGGATCAAGGGATCAAAGGATCAAGTGGAAGACCCGGCCGTGATGCGCGACGTCGCCTACCGCGTCATCGCTGATCATGCGCGCTGCCTGACCTTCGCCCTGACTGACGGTGCCGTGCCGGATCGCGAGGGGCGCGGCTACGTGCTGCGGCGAATTCTGCGTCGGGCCGTGCGCTACGGCTGGCAATACCTCGAGACCCACGCGCCGTTCATCTATCGCCTGGTGCCGTCGATCGTGGAAACGATGGGCGCGGCTTTTCCGGAGCTGCGCAGCAACCCGCAGCGCGTAATGGACCTGATTCGCGAGGAGGAAGACTCGTTCGGGCGCACATTGGAGCGCGGCATCGAGCTGTTCGAAAAGGCGGCCGCCCTGGCGCGCGAAGAGCATCACGGCGTGATCCGCGGCGAGGACGCCTTCAAGCTGCACGATACGTACGGCTTTCCCATCGATCTCACCGAGATCATGGCGGCCGAACGCGGCCTGCGCGTGGATATCGGCGAGTACGAGCGGCTGATGGAGCAGGCGCGGCAGCGGGCCCGTGCAGCCGGCAAGCTGGCTGAGACGCGCTTTGGGCAGGTTCCGGGCGAGGTGATCGAGCACGCCGGCCCGACTTATGACCGCCCGAAGTATGAGACTGACCGGCTGGTCGCGACGGTAACGGCCGCGGTGCGGTTTGAGGGTGATGGAACCGCGAAGGCCCTGGCGCCGGGCGAAGCGCTTAGCCCCGGCGACCGTGCGGCGATCATCACTGATCGCACATGCTTCTACGCTGAGCAAGGCGGGCAGATTGGCGATGCGGGCCGGATCGAATCACCCGAAATCCGCTTTGACATTGAGGACACGGCCCGCGCAGGCGAAGCCGTACTGCACCTGGGCACAATGGTGCAGGGTCACATATCGGCCGGCCAGACGGTCGGCCTGGTTGTGGATCAACGCCGCACTTTGACCAAGAAGAATCACACCGCCACGCACGTTTTGAACTGGGCGCTGCGCGAGGTGCTGGGGGATCACGTGCAGCAGAGAGGCTCGCTGGTCGATCAGGACAAGACGCGCTTCGACTTTTCGCAGCCGCGGCCGCTGACCGCGGACGAGTTAGCGGCGGTGGAGCGGCTGGTCAACGAGCGCATTGCCGCGCGCTTGCCGGTGTACGACAAGTACGTACCGCAGCAGCAGGCGCTTCAGATTCATGGCCTGCGTGCGGTTTTCGGCGAGAAGTATCCGGATGAGGTGCGCGTGCTGTCGGTCGGCACGCCGGTCGATGATCTCCTGGGCAATCCGGAGAACCCGAGCTGGCGCGAGGTGTCGATCGAGTTCTGCGGCGGCACGCACGTCAAGAATACCGCCGAAATCGAACACTTCGTGCTGGTGAGCGAAGAGGGCGTGGCCAAGGGCATTCGCCGCATCGTCGGCGTGAGCGGGCCGACGGCGCGGCTCATTGATGAGATGGGTGCGGCGCTGATGCGCCGGGCGGAGGAGCTGAAAACTGAACGGCCCGCAGATTTGCCCCAGCGCCTGAGCGAGTTGCAGCACAGCGTGACCTCGGCAACGTTGCCGCTCAAGCACCGGCTGCGGCTGCGCGAGCTGATGGGCGAACTGCAGGCCCTGGTCAGGGAGCAGCAGAAGGCCGCGGCGGCTGATGCAGCGGGCGTCGTGGAGAGCAAGATCACCGAGCTGTTGCAGAGTGCTCCCAAAATCGGCGAAACAACCGTGTTGGTGGCCGAGATGCCGGACGTGCCGATCGAGCAGCTCAAGAGCGGCGCCGACCTGGTGAAGCAGAAGACCCATTCGGCCGCGGTATTGCTGGGCATGCGCAACGGCGACCGAGCCACGCTATTGGCGGCCATGAGCAACGACCTGATCAAGAAGGGGCTCAAGGCGGGCGACCTGGTGAAAGCCGTTGCGCCGCTCGTCGAGGGTGGCGGCGGCGGCCCGCCGACGATGGCCCAGGCGGGCGGGAAGAATCCAGCCAAGCTGGGCGAGGCGCTGCAGGCGGGTCGGAAGTGGCTTGAGTCAAAACTGGGTAGCAAAAAATAGGCGCGCGTCATCGAAATAGTCGTCTCGGGAATATCCGACGGGGCAAGCGCGCGGCGATTTCAGCCAAACCGGCACCGACGGTGGCATGCCCGCGCTTAGAGCTTGCGCATGGCACCCGCCAATCTCGGCCAAGCCGCCACCGGCTCTGCCACGCCCCCGCCTCACCCTTCCCACTTTCCCACATTCCCACTTTCCCACCTTGTCACTAGGGCGACTGGCGCGAGCCCCGCTAACTGCCTCAAGAGCACGCCTGTTTATCAAACCTTCGCTCCAAAACAGGGGCCGGCGGCTATTCGGAGCCATCTCCGAACAGCCGCCGGCGACTGTTGACCGCTTTTTCACGGCAAGCCGCGGCAAGTTCGCGCCGCGCGCTCAGCCTGCTGAGATCAGTCGAGTAAGTACAGCGTCAGTTCCAGCTCCAGCTCGACTACCTCCTTCAGCCAGGTCTTCTCCGGCGAAGGCGGCATCCAGTCCGCCGGACAGGAGTACCCGTCGATGAGCAGGTCCACCGCCAACAACTCCACTGCCGCGACAAGGTAGCAACGAGCCGAAATCGCGTTCGCGGCCGCGGTTACTCCGCAGGCCAGCAAGGTCCGCCGGGCCTTGCGGGTGATGTTATTCGGCCCGCTGAATTTGGACTGATCCATAGCCAGAATCGCGGCGGCTGTCTGGCGGCACTCGGTCACGAGGTAGGTCGGCGGCACGCCTGGATCCAGCGGCAGCGGGTCCTCGCGGTCGTTGACGCCGTCCTCATCGGTATCAGCCTTGAGCGGATTGGTGCCGGCAGTCACTTCGCTGCCGTCGAGCAACCCGTCGCCGTCGCTATCCGGGTTTAGCGGGTCGCTGCCGATGTCGACCTCGACGCCATCCAGCAAACCATCGTCGTCACTGTCTGGGTCCAGCGGGTCGGTGCCGGCGGCCAATTCGTCGGCATCCAACAGGCCGTCATTGTCGTCGTCCGGGTCGTCCGCGTCGCACAAACCGTCGCCGTCGGCATCCGGTCCGTCGTCCAGCAGATCGAAAGCGCCAGTGCTGCAATCATCGCACCCGTCGAAGTCGGTATCACCGCACGTGAACCGGTCACTCGGATCGGGATCGAACTCGTCCGGCACGCCATCGCCGTCGTCATCTTCGTCGGCGAAATCGCAAGTGCCATCGCTGTCGAGATCAGTCCCATCGTTGAGCGGATCGAAGTAGCCCAAGTTGCAGTCATCGCAACCGTCGGCGTCCGTGTCGCCGCACGCGAAGGGGTTCTGCGGATACGCGTCTTCGGCGTCAGGCACGCCATCGGCGTCATCGTCAGGATCGCCCAGGTCGCAAATGCCATCGCCATCGGTATCGATGCCGTCGTTGGCCGGATCATCGATGCCCGAAGTGCAGTCGTCACAACCGTCGGCGTCCGCATCACTGCAACGGAAACGATCGAACGGCGCCCAATCCTGTTCATTGACTACGGTATCGTTATCGATGTCCGGGTCGCAGGCATCGCCGATGCCGTCGTCATCCAAATCGGCCTGGTCGGGATTCGCCACCGCCGGGCAGTTATCCGAGGCGTTTGGCACCTCATCGCCGTCGATGTCCGGGTCACACATGTCGCCCAGGCCGTCGCCGTCCAGGTCAGCCTGGTCGACGTTGGCCGTGGTCGGACAATTGTCGTCCTCGTTGGCCACGCCATCGCCGTCAATATCGGGATCGCAGACGTCGCCCACGCCGTCGCCGTCCAGGTCTTCCTGCTCAGGATTGGCGACCAGCGGGCAGTTGTCCTCACTGTCCGGCAGTCCGTCGCCGTCCGAGTCCGTGCAGTGCACGTCGTAAGCGAATGCCAGTCCGGTTCCGGCGTATTCCGCACCTGCGACTGCAAACCCAGATCGCAAGGCCACTGACACGCCGAAGTGGTTTCCACCGCCGGCCTGCCCCACGCCCAGCTTTAGCTGCTCCGTCCACACGCCACCGGCATACGCAAACACGTATGCCGCGCCCGCATCCGTGCCACCGAGGTGATCATCCAGATCCGCGCCGATGAGTGCGATGTTGCCTTCCAGAGCCACTGCCGTGCCGAAACGGTCACCGGCCGCCGCGTCATTCGCGGTCAGCTTGGCCGCCTCCGTCCAGACGCCATCGGTGCGGACAAAGACATAGACCGATCCCGCATCATTCGCGCCTGTCAGATCGTCGCCGCGGGCGCCGACCAGCGCCGTGTCGCCGTCCAGTGCGACCGCATAACCGAAGTAGTCATAGGCCGCGGCATCCGTGGCGGTCAGCTTGGCCTGTTCGGTCCATTCCGGCCCGTCGGGCCCCTCGCTGCGCACATAAACGTACGCCGCGCCGCGCCCGGTGTACCACTCGGACGCTCCCACCAGCACCGTGTCGTCGCAAACCGCCACCGATCTGCCGAAGTACTCGCCCGGCTGGCCATCGGCCGCGTTCAGCTTGGCCTGCTGTATCCACTCCGTCCCGGAACGGACAAAAATGTAGACCGACCCGACATCAGACCCGCGCACCGTGTCGTCGTACATTGCCCCGACCGCGATCGTGTCGCCACTGATGGCCACACTCAGGCCAAAGTAGTCGCCAAGTCCCGGGTCGGCGGCATTCAAGCGCGCCTGCTCAACCCATTCATTGCCTGAACGGACGAAAACGTAGACTGAGCCACTGGCGGAGGCGACTTCGTCATCACCACTGGCACCCACCACGAGAGTGTCGCCCTCCAACGCCAGCGCCATGCCGAAGTGGTCGCCGGTCAATCCGTCAGATGCGGTCAGCCGGCCCTGTTCTGTCCAGTTTGCCCCATCAAAGTCGAACACATACACCGCACCGGCTTCCGCGTTGTGGTTGCGGTCCCCGATCACTGCCGTCCCGCCGTCAACTGCGACGGCGATGCCGAACCGGCCGCCCGGCGCCGACGGCCCCAATTGCCCCGTCTGGTCCGCCACCAGGCCGCCAGGGCAAGTCTGGCCGACGGCAATCCCGGTCCCGGCCATTGCCAGGACCAACAATAGACTGGTCTTCTGCTTGATGAAACTCATCATTCCGCCTCTCACATGGTGCTAAAACGTGCTGGAACGCCGGTCTGCCTGCGCTCGCAGAACTGACCCAACCGGCGCACTCTGCTGCTGGTATGAGCTCCTCTCCGCGATTCCGGAACGTGCGCCTACTACCGGCCGCAGCCGATTTCACACGTCACCGGGCCACCCGCAATCCATTGCCGCGAATTATGAGCGCGTCCAACCTGGTTCCACTCAACGCGCCCAGAGAGCCGCAGACCCGCGGCCGCAAAACGTCTCTCGACCCAAGCCGTTTCTCCCCGCGCGGAACGATCCGCCCCGTGGGATAATCAGATCGAGACCTCAAAACGCCACTTCTATCACTTCTGTACACCCCGAGTCAAGACCCAATGGCCGGCCCAGGACGTAGTGCGTAGCAGAGCCGGCTCGTGTCGAGCCGGAATGTGACCAGAGGCGCCAAGCGCCCAGGTCGCACGCCCGACACGATAGGAGTGCTCATGCTCGCGCTGCGGGCTCAAATCTTGGGAGTTGGGATCGGGCGAGGTCGGACCGGCATTGCGGCTCGTTCAACGGACTCCCGGCGACTGCCGGCGGCGCCGGCATCGCAAGCCGTCCGGCGAACCCCGTGACGGACAACGCGTGATTGGCGCGTCCTCGAACACCGGGCCACCGCCAGCGCCACCCTGACTGGCGCCGCCAGACGTATCACCGCCACGGCCGCCGGCTCTCGCCAAAAGCCACTTCCGCCGATAACATCCAGATATCAGGGTAAGCCCGCCGACCGTGCCCCCGCCTGCCCCGCCTCGGAAACTTGACGTGGCTGTGCGCTAATTCTACGATCGTTTCGGCTGGCTAACCCGCGGTCAGGAGCGCGGCGATGGGACTTTGCGAACGCTGCAGGAAGGCACAGGCGACGTTCCACATGACGAATATCGAGGCCTCCGGTCAGAAACAGGAGCGCCATTTGTGCGAACGTTGCGCGATCGATGAGGGCCTGATGCAACCCGCCAAGCCCGCGGTCGACATAAACGACCTGCTGGAGAGCTTCGTCGCCGCCGGCAAGAGCGCCTCCGGGCCGAACGTGGGCAACCTGGTCTGCGAGAATTGCGGTATCAGCTACATCGAGTTTCGCAATCAGGGCCTGCTGGGCTGCGCCAGCGATTATGACGCCTTTGCCGAGCCCCTCGCTCGCCTGCTGGAGCGTGCCCACGAGGGCGGTACGCACCACGTTGGTAAAGCTCCAAAGTCGGTCGGCGTCCGCCGCACGACCCTTCAGGACGTGCGCCGCCTCAAACGCGCCTTGTCCGAGGCGGTCGCGGCCGAAGATTACGAGCGGGCGGCTCGCTTGCGCGACCAAATTCGCAAAATGGAGGAATCATGAGCCCCCTTGACGCCGTGGCACGCCAGGCCGGTGAGTGGTTGCGCGGCGTGGGTCCGCAGCACGAAATCGTGATTTCGACCCGTATCCGCCTGGCACGAAACATCAAGGATTTCGTTTTCCTGTCGCGGGCCGATGCCGATACACGCGCGGAAATCGCCGACACCATTCAGTCCGCCATCCGCCGCGGCAACGGGCTCAGGGATTTGGTCCACGTCGACGTCGAGAAGCTGGATGAGATCGATCGCGCTCTGCTGGTCGAGCGACACCTGATCAGCCGCCAGCACGCCGAGGGCACCGGCGCCCGCCGCGTCGCCTTCGACACCAGCGAAGTCTCCTCAATCATGATCAACGAGGAGGACCACCTGCGCCTCCAGGTCATGCGCAGCGGCTTCCAACTGAACGAGGCCTGGGACCAGATCAACAGTATTGACGACGCCCTCGAACAGACTCTGGACTACGCGTTTCACCCCAAGTACGGCTACTTGACCGCCTGCCCCACGAATGTGGGCACCGGCATACGCGTTTCGGTCATGCTGCACCTGCCGGCCCTGCGCCTCACGCACGAGCTGGACAAGGTCGCCCAAGCCGCCAAGGACCTGCGGCTGGCGATCCGCGGCCTGCACGGCGAAGGCACCGAAGCCCTCGGTGATTTCTTCCAGATTTCCAATCAGATCACGCTGGGGAAGTCCGAGGCCGAAATTATCGACGAGTTCCGCGACATCATCATCCCGAAAATAGTCGAATACGAGTCCGCCGCCCGACAGAGCCTGCTGCGTAACCGATTGCACGTCCTCGACGACAAAATCTGGCGTGCTATGGGGGCCTTGCAGAACGCCCGGCTTATCAGCTCGAATGAGGCCATGCAATATCTGTCACACGTGCGCATGGGCCTGCACGTGGGGCGCTTGAAGAACGTGGAGCTGCAAACGCTCAACGAGCTATTCCTGCAAATGCAGCCGGCACACCTGCAGAAGCTCCAAGGCGAGCGGCTGAATGGCGAGCAGCGCAGCGTAGCCCGCGCCGCGCTTATCCGCGCCCGCCTTAGCAGTAACTAGCGAAGTAAAAAGAGCCCCGGGGGATTCGGCTCCAATCTGGACGCGCTGCGCCTTTCGCATCTTGCGTCCCTCTTGCCGTCAGGCTTGACCTCCCGCCGCGCAGCCGCTATTCCAGTCTCTCTGGTTGCCCGGTCGGCGCGGCCGGGCCGGCGTATCCGGAGATAGAGAGGCGAGCGTGTCCAAGCCCAAAGTCGCGTGTGTCGGTGGTGGCGTCGTAGGGTCCGCGATCCGCAGACTCTGCGGCCCCGAGACGGTCGTTTACGACATCCGCCAGAGCCCCGGGTGCACGCAGGATAAGGGCCAGGTCAACGCCTGTGACGTGTGCTTCATCAGCGTGCCCACGCCGATGGCTGCCGACCTTAGCTGCGACACCTCCATCGTCGAAGAGTGCGTCGCCTGGATCGAGTGCCCGCTGATCATCATCCGCTCGACCGTCGCCCCCGGCACGACCGACCGCCTGAGCGTCGAATACAAGAAAAACATCGTCTTCCAGCCGGAATACCTGGGCGAAACCCCCGCCCACATTTTCGGCAACATGGCCGAACGCGAGTTCGTCGTCCTGGGTGGCAAGCCCGAGCTGACCAGCCGCGCGGCCGATTTTTACAAGCATTATTACAACGCCTACGTGCGGTTTTATTTCTGCGATGCCATCACCGCCGAGGTGTGCAAATACATGGAAAACGCGTTCTACGCCGTCAAAGTGACGTTCGTGAACGAGTTTTACGATGTGGCAAAGGCGCACGGCGTGGATTTCAACGTGCTGCGCGAGGTCTGGCTGGCGGACACGCGCATCTCGCGCGACCACACGTTCGTCTACCCCGAGGCCCGCGGCTTCTCCGGCAAATGCCTGCCCAAGGACTGCAACGCCATCGTGCAGTCCTGCCTGCAGCGCGGCTACACCCCGGAGTTCATGCAGGCCTGCCTGCGAATAAACGACAAGTTCCAGGCCCTGAATAAGCCCGGGTAGGAGAGGCGACGCTTCCGCCGCGCCGTTTGCGGGCTGGGCCACGGCTGGGCAGCGCGGGCGAATAGGATCATCCGGGCCGGGTGCCCCAGCCGGACGCCAGGTGCCGGGTGCCATGCCCAAGGTATAAGCGCGGGCATGCCCTCGTAACAGGCTGCCCGCTGGGTGCCATGCCCAAGCTGTAAGCGCGGGCATGCCCCTGTTAACGGCGCAACGTGCCGGGTCCAGAACCATTGGCGACGGCATGCCCGTAACAGCCGACCCACACAATTGCGAGTCCAAACATGAAACACTCTTCCATACCCCGCATGGCCGCCCCGGCCGAGGTTTATCGACAGCGCCGCGCTCGCCTGGCCGCCCAGATTCGCCGACCCCTGGTCATTTTCAGCGGCCACGCTCCGGCACGGAACTACGCCACCAACCCGCACCCGTTCCGCGCCGGCAGCACGTACCTGTACTTCGGCGGCCCACCGCTCGAGCACGCGGCCTTGGTCATCGAGCCGGAAAGCAACGGCGACGAGGGTTGTCGCCTGGTTCGCCCGGTGCTCGGCCCCGAAGACAAGGTTTGGTTCGGCCCCGTCCCAACTGACGACGAGCTGTCGGCCGCCTGCGGAATCGACCGCTCGCGCTTCATGACCGCCAGCGATCTTGAATGGCTGCTGGCCGGCTATGAGGCGGCCGCAATTGTCCCGCCCGCGCCGCAGAGCATCGCCCGCGCGGCCGAACTGGGCCTGCCTTCGGCCAATGAACAGGAAATCCGGACGATCGTCGACATGCGGCTGATCAAGGACGAACACGAACTGGACGCCATGCGCCGCTCGGCCGAGATCGCGATTGAGGCTCATCGCGCCGCGCTGGCCGCCTGCGTCCCCGGGGGGCGCGAAGCCGACGTGGCCGCGGCGTTTACCGCGGTGCTCGTGGCGAACCAGTCCGCGCACTCATTCAACCCGATCATCACCATCCACGGCGAAGTGCTGCACAGCGAGGGCCACCCGCACGATTTGCGCGACGGCGCGCTGCTGCTCATCGACGCCGGCGCCGAAGAGCCCACCGGCTACGCCAGCGACATCACGCGCACTGTCCCGATCAACGGCCAGTGGACACCGATGCAGCGCCAACTCTACGAGATCGCTCTTAAGGCCATGGAAAGCGCGATCGCCGCCAGTGTTCCCGGAAGACGCTTCCGCGAGGTGCACGACGTCGCGGCCGGCGTCATCTGCGAAGGCCTGGTTGAAGCCGACCTCCTCCGCGGCGACCCGGCCGAACTGGCCGCCCGCACGGCCCATGCCCTGTTTTTCCCGCACGGCATCGGCCACCTGATCGGCCTGGACGTACACGACATGGAAGACTTCGGCGATCTGGCGGGCTACCCACCCGGCCGCACGCGCCCCACCGAGTTCGGCACCAAGTTTCTGCGTCTGGACCGCGACCTGGCGCCGGGAATGACGGTCACCATCGAGCCGGGCATCTACCTGGTTCCGGCCATCTGGGCCACGGACGACTTGGTCCGCCCCTTCGCCGATGCAGTGAACCGCGCCAAGGTCGAAGCGCTGTTGGAAACGGAGTTCGGCGGCATCCGCGTGGAGCAAACCATCTGCATCCGCGAATCCGGCCCGCCGGAAGTGCTCACCGAAGGTCTCCCCAGCGCCCCGGACGAAATCGTCCAACTGCTCGGCTCGCACGCGCGTGAGAGGTGATAAGGTGATAAAGTGATAGAGTGATAAAGGGCGAGCTGCCGAAGCACTTTATCACTCTATCACTTTATCACGACTTTCGCCGGCGAGGCGCTCGCGACCGGCCAGTCGCATTCAGGGACGTCGCGTTCACTCCGCCGCCGTCCGGCGGCACGCGCTAATTACGGTCGGTGGCCTCGAGTGCTATCAATAGAGCGTTCCGCAATGGGTTGCCACGGGCGTAGAAGTCGCCGCGCCAGGCGACGTGTTCGCCGCCGTAGATCAGGTGCTGTTTGCTTCGCGCGTCATAGATGGCCGTGTGCTCGCGCCGCGGGATGCGGATGACGTCGGGCGTTTCCGTCCATCGATTCTGATCCAGGTCAAAAACCCACACGCTCTTCGTGCCGGGCGGACCCTTCTCTGCGAGTGAGACGCCGCCGACAAGCACCAATACTTTGTGAACCGGGTCGTGCGTCAGGGTTGCGCCTTGGACTGGAGTAGGGGCGGGCGAAGTGTGCGGCAGCTTTCGCCACGCCGTCGCCGCGAGATCCAACTCGTACACGTCATTCTCGACCACCATCGCGCTCGATGTGTATCCCGCCCCGCCGAAGATATAGAGCTTATTGCAGGCATCGTCGATGGCGCCGCTGTGGTTCCAGCGCGGCGAAGGAACGTCGCCCGTCGGCGTCAGTTGCGTCCAGCGCTCGGCGGCGAGGTCGTAGCTCCACAGGTCATCAAGCGGCGTGAACCCCATTTCGGGGTGTGGTCCGCCGTCGCCGCCGTGGACCAGCAGACGGTCGCGTTTGGAATCGAGAACCATCACGCAGCCATTGCGGGCGGGCGGACCGCTTTCCGAAACGAGCCGCCAGGCCGGCGTTTCTGTCCCGAGCGCCAGCGTCCACAGCTTGCCGTCTGGGACTTTGGCCCCGCGCGCCCACCCCCCGAAGAGAAAGAGGGCGTCGCGTTTGGCGTCGTAGACCAGGGCGGGCTTGGCGATCGCGTTCGGCCGCTCCCCAGACACCGCAACAATGTCAACCTTCCCCGAGGCGGTATCGAAGCGCAAGAGCCCAGGTTCAGCGGAGCGTTCCGGGTCAATGCCGCCGAAAACGAACATGATGCCGCGCTACGAGTCATACGCGGCCGCGCCGCACACGGCCGGGAACGAATCCCGCGTGTCAAGCGCCTTGGCCGTGACTTTCAGTTCGAGCCCCTCGGTCGGGGACGCAAACAGGGCCGCCACAAGGCAGGCCAGACAGGCATACACTTGGGTGCGCATTTGAAGTTCCTTCTGACGCGTGTTCCGGGCGAGCCGGCCTCGGCATTCCCGGACCCGCGAAGTCACTCGGGCGCCAGGCCGGCAGTCATCTTAAAGCCACTGATAAGGCGGTCAACCGCCGCATGGTAAGTGCCTCGCACTACCGGTCGTCCGAGGCGCCAGTTTCGCGCACTTTCCAGGACACTGCCGATCGTTGTCCTCTATCATGGACAACCGCGTTTCCCCGCAGGCGCCAAAAACGAATGCCGGTGACGAGGAACCCAGCGCTGCCCACAACGGCGATTATGGCGACGACGTTAGAGACCGTAAATGAGTGACTCAAGATATCACTTACTACGCCATATGTTGTACCTACGAACGTCACAAGACCAGCCGCAAGTAGCACTCCCGCACTCACTTGGCCTACACGTGGCTCGAACACGCTGTCGCATGCTTCGCAGCGTCGTGGCTCTTGCAGCGTAAAGAGCTCGCGCGCCGCCTTGTCGGTGGCCAAGCGCACCCTCGTCGATCCGCAGACTGGGCAGGTACCTTTCACGGCACCCATTTGCCCCTCAGCTTGCGGATCAGTGTCGCTTCGTCTCATAGCAGTGCCCGGGCCAGCTCAGGCTTCAGGTCGAATTGTCGTACGTGCTCCTGAATAGCCTCAATAACATCGCCGATAGTTCGAAAGCCTCTGCACGAGCCGCGCCACGGCGGGACCCCGCGCTCTGCAAGGGCTTCGTTCAACGTGGCGAAGAACTCTTCGTCCCACTCATCCAGCAGAAGACAGTGGCCGGGCAGGCGAAGCTCCCGATCGAAACGGTCCTCGGGTCGAAGTACATCCGGCGGGACCCCGAGCGCCTTGGCCATACTGCCGAAGACCAGCGCCGAGGCTTCGTCGTCGGCCGGTTTACCACTCGCCGCGACAGCGGAACTGCGGCTCATCGGCGTGCGCTGGCATAGTCGCTGGCGCCGTCTGCCCTCGGCCCACACGTGCGCCAGGCAGTAGGCGACGCACACCCCCGCCACTACCGCTGCTGCGATTCAGCTCACAACCCCAACCATTCCTCCACCGCAGTCACCTTACCGTTCCTCTGCGGCGGAATCAATTATAATACCGGTCGCTGCTTGCAGTGGCACACCGGCTGGGAGTGAACTTATGCGACCAGCACTGGGACGATTAGTGTCCGTCGGCCAATGCGGCTCCTGCGGAGAGTTGCGAGCTGTCGGCTGAGAACCGCCGGCTATTCGCTGGCCGGAACGCGCACTGTGGCCAACTTGTTGTCGACCAGCAGCTTGACTTTGTATGCCGGCTTACCCTGTGAGGAGGTCAACTCCACATCTACCGCCTTGCCGCCGGCCTCCTTCTCGGCCCGCGCGATCGCATCCGCGAACCCGACCGTGGCCGCTTGCAGGTCCTCTTTGTCGCGCTTCAGCTCTTCGCGGTCGTCGGGGTCGTCGGCCCGCTCATCCAGCACTTTGAGCACTCGGCCGGTAACGGCGTCTATCGCCACTTCTTTCCAATTGTCCCCGACCACCAGCTCCACCTCGATGCGTGGACCGCCGCGCTTCCAATCCAGTTCGACCTCGATCGCCTTGCCGCCGGCGACCTCGCGCTCCGCAATCTCGATGGCCTGAACCAGTGACACCTTGGCGGCCGCGGTGGCGCGCTGCATTTCGCGCACATCATCTTCGTCCGCCCAGGCCGCCCCCGTCACAGCTACCAGCACGGCAATGCCCACAGCACGATTCAAACGACGAAACATGGTGGATTTCTCCTGTATATTGCCTACGGTCCAAAAGCCCGGCTGACTGCCCGGATTGTAGGCGCAGGCGATTCCCGGGGCGATGGCCCGCCGACTTGAGCGACTCCAACCTGCCCCCTCCTGCCTACCGTGGATGGTTCGTAAAACCGACGCATTGGGCAGGAGAGGACACCGGCCGCTTCAGACTGACTTGCGGTGAAGGCGCCTGGGACCGCGCCACGCGGGCAACTCAGACCGTTTCGTTCACAGTGTGAACTGCCGGCGAGGATGGGGTCAACGGCACTTGGTTCCGCCCCGTTTCAAGGCTAACCGTGATGCCGCCTTTACTGACAAGAAAGTGCTTCCACCTGCATTACCCCTATCGGCTTGCCATCAGGAAAACTACCTCCGCCTTGGTCGGGCCTCCGCCTGCCTGCCGCGCCATTCGCATTGCCGCCTGGTTGCCTTTCTTCTCTTACCTCGTCGGCCGGTTGCCTTTCGCACCTAATCACCTACCATGAACTCCCCGGCCCCTGCCGCGGCGGGCGCGGGCCGGTGGGGCTGCTTGACGTGAGGCGTTCGAGGACTTGGAGCATTCCCGGGAGCGCTCGTGGACCGGCCGACGGCGGGCTGACCGCTCGTGGACCCTTCGGCGGGCTGAGCGCTCGCGGAGCGGCCTTAAACGGGCCGCTGGGCCGCTGGCGTCTGGTCGCCGCAGCAGCCATTCTGGCACTCGCGCTGACCGGCGTCTTCACCATCTACTTCCACTGGCGACGCGCCTCGCTGCACTGGGCCATCACGCGCGGCCTGGAACTACTCGAACCGGCCAACACGCCGCTGCGCGCCGCCGCCGTCCTCGACGAGTGGGAGAACGAAACCGCCGGCCGCTGGCACAACCGCCGTGACGAACTCGCGCGGCGCCTGTTCTCCGACTACCCGCTCACCGACGAGCGCGTGCGCCGCCTGCTGACGCGCGTCACCGGCGCCGATTACGGCCAGCGCCGTGAAGACTGGAAGGAATGGCTCGACACGCAGCGGCGCTTGCAAGCCGGCAAGCCGCCTAAAGACCGCCTGCGCTTCGATAAGCTCTGGGAAGCGCCCGCCGGCCTGACCGCCTGGTTCTCAACCATCCTGCCCCTGGACGGCCAGATCTACGTCGCCTCACTCGGCACGACTTTCGGCTCCGAGCACGACCCGACCGACGGCGTCGTCCGCGTCGACGGCCGAACCGGCGCGGCCGCACTCATCTTCTCGCCGCCGGACGGCGGCGTGCGTGACGTGCTGGGCATCGCCGCGGGCAACCGCTGCCTGTTTGCGGCCTGCCGCAACGGGTTCGTGTACTGCATCAGCCCGGACGGCGAACCGAAATGGAGCGCCCGCGCCGGCGGCATGCTGGCCGGCGGCCCGCTATCGGCCGATTTGGACGGCAACGGCACGCTCGACGTGCTCGTGATGCGTGAGGACGGCAAAGTCCTCGCGTTGAACGGGCAAACCGGCAAGAACTTCTGGACGTCGCAAGCCCCGCGCCACGCGGTGAAGAACAAGCCCGGCACCGAGCCGCTGTGCGGCGCGACGCTGGCGCTGGGCCCGCTGCTGGGCGGCGAACGCGACATCATCGCGACGACCGTCGACGGAACGCTGCGCGTGCTTAACCCACGCAACGGCTCGACGCGCTGGGAGGAACTGCTGGGCTCGGGCTTGCTAGCCGGTGCAATCTGCGGGCAGCGCGATGCGGCCGGTCCGCCGGCGTACGTCGGCGACCGCGGGGCGCGCCTGTGGATGCTGGCGCGTTCCGGCGGCACTCTGAAGCTGGTGCCGGGTGGCGACCTGCTGCACTGGTCCGACGACAGCCTGATAGCGGGCTTGCGGACCGTGATGACGGCCGGCCAGCCGCCGCTGCTGGTGGCCTGTCCTACGGGGGCCTATTCGGGCCGCCAAGCCGGCGTGTGCGTGCTGCAGGCCGGCTCGCTGCTGTGGCGCTACGCTCCGGGTGGGGCGATCTGGGCCACTCCGGCGATCGCCGATGTGACCGGCGACGAACGCAGCGAGATCATCGTGGCGTCAATCGACGCCACCGCCGGACAAGCCCGCGGAGTCGTGACCGTGCTCACTTCGGAAGGCCGCTGCCTGCTGCGGCTGGAACTGCCCGCGCCGATCGAATGCTCGCCTGCGGTCGCGGACGTGAACGGGGACAACCGCCTCGAGCTGCTGGTCGCCGATCAAAGCGGCGTGCTGCATTGCTATGACGTGGGTCGGATCGGCCCGATCGAATGGGGCCTGGGCGCCGGCGACAGCCACAACACGCGTAACGCCGAAAACGCTTATCGCTTCGGGCAAGCCCCCAGCGGCATGCAATGGAACTGGAAGCCGCAATAGCAGCGGCAGCAGCCTCAGCGAGACGCCTGGCCTAGCCGTCGTATTCCAGGAAGAACGTGTTCTGCGCCGTGATTCCCAGGCGGGCCACACCCCCGCTCGGCACTCGTTCCAGCGTGTCCGCCAAATCCGCAAATTGCGCGGCCGCGGTCAGGTTCGGCCAGCGTTCCATCAGGCGAACGATTCCGGCCGCGACCAGTTCACGTGCGGGTTCGGCTGACAGGTTGGTGGGCCGGTCCATCAGCTCGACCAAAACGGCACGCAGCACGTCCAGCGGTCCCGCGCCCGCGAGTGAGAGCGCAACCAAGTCCAGTTCGCCGCGCAACTGGAACGTCGGGGCCGGCGCTAGCGCCGAGGGTGCGACAAGCGGCATGCGCGGTGGAGCGACAGTGGCCTGAAGCTTGCCGCCAACAACGCCGTCGCGGCCCAGCAGCACTACCACCGCGTCGGTCCGGCCGGCAGCGTCCTGCCGACTGCCGCTGAAGCCGATATTGCAGGAGTGGAAAATGTCCTGATCGAGCAACTGCCGGCACTCGCTTTGGCTGGCCCCGAGGCGAATTCGATCATACGTCATAGTGGCGCAGCCGGTGAGGCTGACAAGCATCGCGACCGCGATTAGGCACGCAGCCGACCGAGTGCGTAGCGAGCGATTCGCGCTAGCTTTCATGATTGTCATGATGTCGGGCGCGTGCTCGCCTCGCAAGTCGGCGTGGGGCGCGTAAAGTACTGGCGAGCCGCGCTGCGCGACGTATACTGCGCAGCGGAAATAAAAGACCGGGCAGCTCAAGTGAGCGCCCGTCTGGTTTTTGAGGCGTTGAATGGACCCGGAACAGGTCGATTCGATTCTGGACGAAGCTAACCGGCTACTGAATGCCGGGCAGCCGGAGGAAAGTCTGCGCTGCTTGGAGCAACTCGAGCAGGAGGCGCTGGGGGAGGACGACCGCGTTGAATACGGGGCCCTGCGGGCCTACGCGCTGGGGGAACTGGGGCGAGTCGCCGAGGCGTTGGCGCTGCTGGAGCCGCTACTGGAGGAATTCCCCAAGTCGGCGCGGCTGCTCGGCGCGCTGGGCGTGGTGCTCAGCGGCGCAAACGAGTTGGAGCAGGCGTGCGAAGCGTTGCAGGCGGCCATCGCGTTGGATGGAGAGGACGAGACGCTGCTGGCCAACCTGGCCTTGGTTCGGGAAAAACTGCACGATTACGACGCGGCGATTGAACTCTACGATCGCGCCCTGGAACTCGGGGCCGACCTGGACTGGGTGCTGGTGCGCAAGGCGGCCGCCCTGACCGAAGCCGGCGATACGGAAGCGGCCAAGGTCATGCTCAAGCGTTATCTCTCGCTGGTCCCGGATGACGCGGAGCAACTGGTGGCGCTGGCCATCCTGTACAGCGACGATGAGCAGTACGAGCAGGCCTATGCGGCCTATCGCGAGGCTGAGCAGATCGACCGTGATTCGAGCGGCCTGCGTTTGAACTGGGGCGTCACGGCGGTGCGCGCCGGCGACCTCGACCAGGCCCGGGCACAATTGGAGCACTTGGAGCGGCTGGAAAGCGGTTCGGCCCGCCCGCTGCTGCTGCGGGCCTTCATCTGCGAGGAAGAGCACGAACTGGCGGCGGCGCGGCGTTGCTACGCCGACGCCCTGGCGCGGGTGCAGCCCTCCAACACTGAAGAGCTGGTGTACGCGCTTGAAATGGCCATGGACTTTTCGGCCCGCAACGGCATGCGCGCCAATTGTGAGAAGTTGATGCGCCGCGCTTATGCCGCCAACGCCTGCACGGCCGAGCTGTGCGAGCCATATCGTGAGGTGAACGGCGAACTCCTCGCGGACGGCTATTGGTTCAGCATGGTGGTCGAAGCCGATTTTCGGCTGGGGCTGTTTGCGGTGCACGAAAGCGGTCCCGACGGCGCCGGCCGTCCCCGCCGCTACCAACGCCGGTTCCAGGTGATCGCTCGCAACCACGACGAAGCGATCGATATGGTCACGCGTTTCGCGCAGCGGGCCGGCGAGCGGCACGTGGTGGTCCGGGAATTCCTGCGCGAGGAGAAGATTCAAGACCTCTATTCGGGGGTGTACGAGATCGACGCTGAGAGTTACGTGCTCCGCTCGGCGCCGGAACAGCCTCACTGATCCTTGGGAACATCGCCGAGGTTGTCCCGGGCGACGTCACGCGCCTCGCGCACGGTCCAAAACCCGACTGCCGCGGCGATCACACCGGTCAGCGCGGCCCCCGCTACGACCCAGAAAATCTCAACACCGCTCAGAGCAAGCAACATTTGTATCCCGTAGCCGGCCTTCTATCCGGCCTTCAAGCTTTCACCGGCCGAAGCTCCATCATAAAATGCACGCTCAATGAGCGTCCAGGGTCGACAACGAATGGCTTCGCTGTGCCGGCTCAATGCCGCCGGGCCCCTCCCCGTGCGGCACGCGGTCAGCAGGAAGGACCAGCATGCGTGAGTCGGTCGCGGCCGGCGCTGCCCCGAGTGCGCAGAAGCTCATGCAGCTCCAGGCGTTGAAGCGCCGCCGCCGCCGGGTATGGCGTAACGCGGTGTTCATCCTGGTAGTGACGCTTGTCATGGCGCTGATCTCGGTGGCCGAACGCGACAATCAGTCGCTGCGCGGCTCGGTGCAGCGCTGCCACAACGATCTCGCACACGCCTGCCAGGTGCTGCAGGCGACCTTCGATCAGGGCCGTCCGGCGCCGGCCGATCTGCCGCTGCCGGAGGAGCCCGAACCTGCGAACTTGACCCCCGCCGAGCGTGAGCAGTTTGAGCAGGGAATCATTGATCGCCGGTCACGCTATATCTACCTGGCCAGCCATCGGGCACAGGCCGGCGCGGGCCGGCCGGCCCTGGTGTGCCAGGACGTTCAGATGCACGACCTTTACATCCGCCCGGATCAATTGCACGTTATCCTGTTCGACGGGCAGCGCTATGAATTACTGACGCTGCACCGCGAAGATCTGCCACGCATGGCGGACAAGCGCGGCTGGAATCCGCCGAAATAGAATCGCAGCCAGCGCGTCGTGGGCAACATCGACGTTTTCGCGTCGGCCGCACGGTTTGCCCGCCGTGGTGCGGCCGAAGTTGGACGGCAGCATTGCCGAGGCGTTCCGAATGGAAGTGTTACACTCTCTGACCGAGTACCTCCCCCCCGCCGGCGGGGTAGCGCTGACAATCGGCAACTTTGACGGCGTGCATCTGGGCCATCGCAAAATTATCCAGCGCGTGCTGCACATCGCGGAGCAGCGCGGCCTACCGAGCGTTGTGATTACGTTCGATCCGCACCCGGTGGCCGTGCTTGCCCCGGAACGCGCCCCGGCGCGTCTGGTCAATCTCCCGGAAAAGCTGCACCTGCTGGGTGAGTTGCAGGTCACCGCCTGCATCGTTCTCCGGACCGAACGGCGTTTGCTGGCGCTGGAGCCTGAGGAGTTTTTGAACGTGCTGGTTCGGCACTGCCGCCCGCGGGCAGTGGTTGAAGGGCTGGACTTCAACTTCGGGCGCGCTCGCAGGGGCTCGGTCCAAACGCTGAGCGAGTTCGCCGACAAGCTATGCTACACGGTCGAAGTGGTAGAAACGGCGCGTTGCGAAGAAATTCCGGGAGCGCCTTCGGTGCATAGTTCGGCCGTGCGGGCGGCGCTGCGGGAAGGGCGCGTGGATATGGCCCGGGCCATGCTGGGCCGGCCATATCGCGTGACGGGCGTGGTCGGGTCGGGGGCGGGCCGCGGAGCGCGGCTGGGCTTTCCGACCGCCAATCTACACCAGATAGAGCATATGCTGCCGCAGGAGGCGGTCTACGCCGCGGCCGCCCAGTTGGCTGACGGCAGCTTGTACCTGGCCGCGGTCAACGTGGGTCCGCAACCCACATTTGCGGACATGCAGGCCCGCGTGGAGGCGCACCTGCTGGACTGGCACGGCGTGCTAAACGGTCAGCCCATGGCCCTCTACTTCCTCCAGCGACTGCGGGCTCAGACGCGCTTTGGCAGCACCGCAGAGCTTTGCACTCAAATCGCGCAGGACGTAGCTGCGACGCGAACGCATGCGGATGTGCTGAACGAGCTGCGGTCCAAACCACTAATGCCGCTGTTTCGGTAGTTCGCCGGATCAAGGCCGCGGCCAGTAAACAATGTCGTTGTTCTCACCGCGCGGGTCGTGCACACCGCCTTCGTCAGCGCCGTTGGGCCCCACGGAGTACAGCCGGAACGTCCCGCCGGTCCGCTCATATTTGAGGTTGTCCCCAGTAAACGGATCGACGGTGAAATCGGCGCCGCCAAAAACCTCCAGCGATTCCGGGTAATCCCCGTATTGCTGCCGATGGGCATTCAGATGCGTGACCAGGCGCGTCGCCCGCCGCAGCGCATCGGCTCCTGCGCGGAGCGTGTGATAGCGGGAATAGGCGGCCGGTATCAGCAAGGGATTGCTTTTGTTTGGTTCCTGGAAGCGCCGCTCCAGTGCTTCCAGCATTTGCTGAGCCTCTGGGTACGGTAGTGCCAGGGCTTGCCCCAACTTGTCGTAGTAGTCGTTGCCGTCCGCCACAGACGATTTGAAGTCGATCTGGTGCAGGCGCTCAACTCGCGCGGCGACATCTTCTCGCGGGGGTGACTCGATCGTTTGCAAGAACTCGGTCGCCTTGGCCGCATCCAGAGTGTACGTACCGCTTTCTGAATCGTAGGTGTACATGCTCTGTACCGTATCCAGGAAGAAAGCTCGCTCTGCCTGAAGTGTCTCGGCCGGCGAGCTCGGGCTGCGGTAGTCTTCCTCAAGGCGCTCCGCAAGCGCCACATAATCGAGCTGCTCGCCCGCCGGATCAGCTTGCAGGTCCAGGAGCGCCTCGGCGGCCAGCTTCTGAATGCCGGCCCCCACCAGGCTCTCGATTAACGTGAAGCCGCTGCCCGCCTGCGCTCCGCCCGCCAGAGCGTCCAGATAGCACTCGGCCGCACTGTCGGCCAAGCCGGCCGCCGCGTGCAGGCGACCTTGCACCACTGAGACGCAGCTAACTTCGCGCACCGGGCTGAGGTTCGGCAGCAAGGCCGCGATGAAGCTTCCGTCCCCGCTTTTGAGGGGCCAGCCCTTATATTCCAGCGTTAGTGCTTTGCGGAAATGGTCCAGCGCGTCCTGATTGTCAGCGAGCCAGGCCCGAATGTCCGGCGTACCGAGAACGCTCGGGTCACCGGCCAGCGCTGCTTTCAGCGATTCGCGGGACCCTTTCCATGGCGCCACGCTTGCCATGATCGCCTCGTATTCAGGCACGGCGCTCGGGCCTTCGATGGTGATGAAGGATCTGGCCCACGCCAGATAATCCACAGGAGCCGCGGGATCGGGCTGTGGGACGCCGCCCCATTTAGAGGCCTCCACGGAAGTTTCCGCACGGACCTCCTCTGCCATTTGGTCTAGCGGGTCGGCCTCTTCTTCCGCGACCGCAAATCCAGCGTCTTCCTCATCCATTGTTTGCGAGTCTTCGGACTCGACCGCCTCCCCGGCAATTTCATCCGCGGCCTCCGCGCCCTCCATAGCCGCCACCTCGTCCGAAACCGGCAGATCTTCAGGTTCCGAGATTTGCGCCACGTCTGTTTGAGGCCCCTCGCCGTCGCCTTTGGTAATCGCCACGGCTACGTCTGGTTGCCGCCTTTTCTCTGGTCTCGGCCTGACAGTCTCCGCGCCCGCAGGCTGGGAGGCCGGCCGGGCGTTCGGCCCGTATAGCGCCGTAAGCATCTCACGCGGTATCGCGCTGACGCCCGAGACCGCTCCCGATTTCCGCACTACCTGCAGCTTCTCCAAGTCAACCCTTATCTCCCCGCCATGTCGTAGCGTGACCACAAACATGGCTGGCTCATCAAGAAACTGGAAGCGCGCGCCATCAAGCCAGTCAACCGCCTCGCCGTTCTTCTTCACTTCCGCCCAATCCGATCGATCGAGCAAATCGGGGAGCAGGAAGTGCCGCAGCAGTTCACCATTTTCGCCATAAATCACCATGGCGTTGCGGGCGCCACCCCGCCGGTACTCGTCAAGCGTGACTACGAAACGTCCATCATCGCGGATAAACGCCCGGCCGGGAGCGACGTCGTTGACCAGAAAGCGCTCCCACAGCGCCCGCCCGCCGCGCCGGTCGCCGACACGCTCGTACAGCCCAGCCTTACAGCCCCGAATAGCGTCTTCTCCGGGCCGTCCCGGGCGAATTCGCAATTGAAAACGGCGGTTATCGGAATTGGCCTCACGAAGGGGAGTGGAGCTTCGTTGGTCAGCTCCGCGCGTCGTCGGCGCCAGACTCATAATAACGATTAATATCGCCGCCGACCCATGACCAACGCGCTTCATCTCAGTATCCTCCGCCAGATCCGGGGCGCTCCGATCCCCCGCGTACCTCGTGGCGGCACGAATCGGCCGCCACAGCCCCGGTCGATTTGCCGACATGGTAACCTACGACAAAGGAGGTGGGCAGCCTCAAATGAGCGACAACGAACGTTGGCTGGTCACGGGGGCATCCGGGCAGCTCGGCGGACACCTGCTGCGGCAACTGAAACGCGACACAGTTAATAAGACGTTGCTGGCCCTGGCCGGGCGCGGCCTTGTCGACGAGAACGTGAAGACCCTGCGCGTGGATCTGGCTAACGAGCAAGACCTGCGGCGCGCGGTCGATGATTTTCGCCCTACGCACGTGGTGCACGCAGGCGCGATAACAGCCGTCAGCGAGGCTTACGAACGGCCCAGGGATGCTGAGAAGGTCAACACTTACGCCACGCGTGTATTGGCCGACGCCGCCGAACTCTGCGCAGCGCGCTTCGTGTTCATCTCCACCGACATGGTCTTCGACGGGACCGCCGCCCCCTACCGCGAATCTGATCCGCCGCGACCGCTCAGCCACTATGGGCGGACCAAGGCCGCGGCCGAACTCCTGCTGGTTGGCCGCGCCCACGTGCTTACTATTCGCTTGCCACTGATGTACGGCCTCCCCTGCGGCGCGCGGGAAACGACGTTCTCACGCCAGTTGGCGGCAGCGCGGCGCGGGGAACCGCTGAAGCTCTTTGTGGATGAATGGCGAACGCCTGTTTGGATTCAGGATGCAGCCCGGGCCGTAATCGGCCTGGCACGCACCGGAGTTACCGGGCTGATTCACGTCGCCGGCCCGGAGAGGCTGTCGCGCTTCGACTTGATCGAAAGGATCGTCGCGGCAATGGGAATAGCTAACGCCAAGCTGCAACCAGTCTCGCGGCTCTCGATCGCGGCCCCGGAACCGCGGCCGGCGGATTTGTCCCTCGACTGCGGCCTCCTGCGGAGCAGGTTACCGGAGTTGGCGCCGCGTCCGGTTGCGGCCTGCGGGTCGGATTTCTGATTTACGCCGGCCGCCGCACGATCTCTATGCCGCCCAGCAAGTCGCATTGGAGCGTCTGACTGTCATACCAGTTGTAGCCGATACAGAAGCGCCGTTTGTCGACGTTTGCTCAGTCGGTTTTTTGGCTCTTCAGAACCCTCGTTATTATCGGATCTCGAGGCTTTGATGGCAGTGGTTCGCTCAATCTCGCGCTCTGGGCGCGTGCAAGTGCCGCTGCGATGTGCGCGAACCGACGATTTTCCAGACCTGTAGTTCAGTATTGCACACAGGCGGGCCTTCGTGTTATTCTGATTTTAGCTTGAGCGCATTCGACGTTGCCCGTCCTCCGGGCCGGGCAGTAGTTCGTGCCACACACTGCGCTCGGGTTGGAAGGGTGAATGGCAAAGTTCCTTTTTCCAGGCTAACGAGGGGTAGGAGATTTTTGATGTCGAACAAGTCTGTGTGTACCTGCAAATCGGTCAAAGTCGCAGCCTGTGCAGCTTTTCTGGCAATATTCGTTTCCTGGGCGGCCGCCGGTCCCCCGAATTACCTGATCATCAACGCCCCGACGTTCACCGGCAGCTCGGGCCTGAACAGTTTGGTGGCGGCCAAGACCGCCCAGGGCTTCAATGTCACGACCAAGGAATTCGCCGCCGGCTCAGCCCCGGAGACGATTAGAGCCTACATCCAACAGTTTTGGAATACGCCCGACGCCCCCGACTACATCCTGCTTGTCGGTGATTCCGACACTATCCTACCCTGGTTTGGGCAGGGCACACGCCACGCAGATACCGACTTGTATTACGCCTGCATGGACGGCCCCGATGACTGGTATCCCGATGTACCCATCGGACGCTTTCCGGTGCGCACTACGGCGCAACTCACGGCCGTCGTAAACAAGACCAATTATGTAGAAGCCGGCAGTTACGCTGATCCGACCTATATCACGCGGGTCGCCTTCCTGGCGGGTGACGATCCGGGTTCGATGGGGCCTGCCGCGCACGACGCGATGATCGAGGCTTATACCACGCCGGCCGGCCTCACGCCGACACGCATTTATTCCCCCTATCCGAGCGGTACCGGCACGCCCGAGATCAGCGCTGCCGTGAACGCGGGTAACCTGATCGTCACGTACTTAAGCCACAGCGGGTCGATAGCCTGGTGGGATCCGGCCCTTAACCAGGATGACGTGAACGCCCTGACCAACGCCAACAAGTACTGCCTCGTTCTGAGCCTCTCGTGTGACACCGCGGATTTCACGGCGTTAGAGTGTTTCGGCGAGACATGGCTGCGAAAGAGCAACGGCGGCGCGGCCGCGTTCATTTCGGCCACGGACCGGATTTTTTATCTGTCCGAACAGGAGTGGGAGTCGGTGCGCCGCCTGGAGAACTACATCTTCCGCGCGTTCTTCGAGGATGGCGAATATCGCGTAGGACCGGCGCTACAGAAGGCTCTGTATTACTTCCTGGCCGATCCGGACTACGGTCCCGCCCACGAATACACCCTCAATTACTTTGAGGAGTTCACCGTGCTGGGCGACCCGTCGCTACACTTGCCCATCCGCGGCTTCCAGATCGACGTTGATCCGCCGCTGCAGTCCCGGTGCACGCCGGCCACTCAGGTGCAGTACACCATCCAGGTCGAGCCGCATGCCGGTTTCAACCAGGCCGTGACGCTCTCGGCCTCCGGTTACCCGGCCGGCTGGAACGTCAGCTTCAGCCAGAACACGCAGCCGCCGCCCTTCACTACGGTGATGACCGTCAGCAACATCAGCGGCGCGCCGGGTATGTATGAGATTCTCTTGACGGGCACCTCGGCCCAGGGCCTGCACCGTTACGCCCATCCGAAGCTGCACCTGGCGACGGGCGTTCCGGGCACGGTTGTGCTGAGCGATCCGCCGGCCGGTGCCACGGCAGTGTCGCGGAGCCCGGTACTTACCTGGCAAGCCGCAACGCAGGCGGCGGAGTACGAGCTGCAGGTTGCTCTGGACTATGCGTTCACCGACGTGGTGTACACGGCCATTACCGACCTCACCAGTCATAACGTGGACGATTACCTGCTCTCCCTCACGGACTACTACTGGCGCGTGCGCGGAATCAATGGCTGCGGCGCGGGCCCCTATTCCGCTATTCGTAGCTTTACTACGGTACCGCCGCCCAACTACTTCACCGAACAGTTCCCGGCCGGCGTATCGCTGGACCTCCAATACCACACCTACTACTTTATCCCGAACGGTAGCGCCGACTTCTACGAGGTCTGTGGCGAGGAGGCAACTGCGCTGCCCACCAACCCCGCCGGTGGGTATATGATCGAGCTCTACGAAGACAGTTATGAAGTGGTGTATCCTTCGCGGCCGATCTCCTTGTACGGCAACTCTTACTCCTATGTTTTCGTGAACTCCAACGGCAACATTACTTTCAATAACGGCGACTCGACCGCCGCTGAAACCCTCGCCGTTCATTTCAACCGACCGCGCGTCTCAGCGCTGTTCACCGATCTGAGCGCCCAGCTCGGCAGCGTAACCTACAAGAATACTGCGGACCGCCTGGCGATCACCTACCAGAATGTCCCCGAGCGCTATAGCAGCTCCGGAAACACCTTCCAGGTCGAGTTGTTCTACGACACCGGCGAAATCCACATTACGTGGCTCCAATGCCCCGCGAACGGCGCCATCGTCGGTTTGTCAGCCGGGCAGGGCGTTCCGGACGACTTCGTTCCGAGCGACTTCACAGACTATCCCTGCGCCGCCGCGTGTTGCCATGCGGACGCCACCTGCACTGTGACCGAACAAGCCGCGTGTGTCGCCCCCGATCTCTGGTACCCGGAATGGCCGGACTGTGCTGTGGCTGACTGCCAGCTAATGACAGGCGCCTGCTGCCACGAGGACGGCACGTGCGAGGTGACCGAAGAGTTTGCCTGCACCAGCCCCAGCGTCTGGCACGCCGAGTGGGCGGATTGCAGTGTTGCCGATTGCCCGCAACCGGCCGGCGCGTGCTGCTTCGACGACGGGCATTGCCAAGAGCTGGCGCAGGCTCAGTGCCTGGCAGGCGGTGGCGAGTGGCTTGCGGACGCGTCGTGCGCGCCGAATCCGTGCGTACGGCGCGGAGATGCGAACTGCGACGGCGCTGTCAACGTGTTCGATATCGACCCGTTCGTGCTGGCCCTGGTGGACATGTCGTCCTATCAGGCCGAATATGGCTGTACAGCGAACGCGGACTGCAACTGCGACGGCGACGTGAATGTTTTCGACATCGATCCGTTTGTCGAGTGTTTGGTCGGCGAATGTCCGGATTGCCCGTGATCGCGTGCTGAACCCGCACCGCCGGCCGGCGCACGGCCCGCGTTGATAGAGACTGCCTGATCACACTGCGGCGGGGTCGCTAGCCAACCGAAGGCTGGGACCCCGCCGCCGTTTATTTAGCCGCGTTATGACGCTCCCGGGGCGCCGGCCGGCAGCGCGCTGGCGTACGCCGGCAATTCCCGGCCCCGCTCCGCCCGCCGCAGCTCGATCTGTCCTTCGCGGATGCGGATTTCGAAGCACGGTTGAGCGTGGATCGCCGGTCCTTGCTCCACTCGGCCGTCCGCCAGTGCGAAGTGCGAGCCATGCCAGGGGCACTTGATACTGTCGCCGACGATCTGACCTTCCGCCAGCGGCCCGCCCATGTGCGAGCATTCTTCGCCCAGCGCATAGATCCGCTCCGCATGCCGGATCAGAACCACCCGCACATCGTCAACAATCACGCGGCGAGGATCGTCCTCACGCAACTCTCCCACCGGCAGGACCGGCACGAATTCGCCAGGTCGACCGCGCTCGTCCGCCTTCGTCACGCCGACACGCTGCTGGTAAACCAAGTGCCCGCCGAAATGTGCGGCCATGGCCATCACCGCCCAGCCCAGCCGGGTGAGCGCCTTGCCTGTGTCAATGTTGCCCCGCCTGCGGGCCATGTATGACGAGGTCATCAGCACCAGAGCACTCGTATTCAGCATGGCATGCGTCAGCCCAATGCGCCTCTGCCTGGCCGAGAGGTGCTGGAAATCTGCCAGACCCGTGACTGCCGCCGCCACGGCCCCTCCGATACCCACCGCGAGCGCGTGCCTGGCCGCCGTACTGTAACCTCTGCGACGCGAAATAGTGTCGTCCAACACGTCCAATACCAGCGCCGTGGTCCAAGCGCCAACTGGAACGTCCGTGAGCGCCGCATGCAAAGGGTGACCAAACCAAGTGCCGTGCAGGAAGTCGCCTGCCTTCTTCCCCACCGGCCCGCCGGCGTCGAAGGTCTTCTTGAGCGCCGCTTCGAGAGGGTCACCGACGCGGTCCAGCCATTCCTGGCGTTCGACTGTTCCAAATATCCGATCCCAAAACCTGCTCATCAGCTTTCTCATGACCATCTCCTCGAAAATGCGGGTTCCGCCGAACGCGCCACGCAAGATGGTATTCGGCAAACCGTTTACAAGTTGTGTAAGCACCTGGACTTGCGCGCTATTCAGAGTTGTGTTCACAAAAAAACTTTGACATTTCAGTCGCTTCAGGTACTTTGTATGCAGATTCAAAGATTCTTCAGGCAGAATCGGCCGGCGAGTTCCACGTGCGCAGAAAGTCGGCGACCTCGGCCTTATGGCGGTTTATGTCGCCGCACGTATTCAGCCGCGGCAAAGGAGCCTCTTATGAACCGGATCGCCCTGTTCGCAATTCCGCTCGCGCTCGCGTTGGTCTTTGGCTGTCCGCCAAGGGGCGGCGACGAGAACTTAAACCAGAATGAAAACGCAAACGACAACGCCGTAAACGACAACTCGGCAGCCAACGTCAACAACGCCGCTGACGAGAATGCGAACGTGAATTTTGCTGTCGAAAACGACAATGAGAGCGAAAGCGGATATGTAGCCGCGCTCGCGCCTGCGGTCTGGCGCCGCACGTCCTCCCAGTCGATGCGCGGCGGCGGCCAAACCGATCTTGATTACCTGGTCTTGAATGACGATTCCACTGCCAATCTGCACTTTCGACATCCGGACCTCGGCTTTCTGCTGTGTTACGACGGCCTGTTCATGACGACTCCGGGTGTCGTCCTGCTGTACGTGAGCGATCTATTGCCCGGCGGCCTGATGGCCCAATACGAATTCTTGGATGACAACAGCCTTCGCTTGTTCTCGCCCGAAGGACAGTCCCTGGAGTTCGAGCGTGTCGCGGAGCTACCCGACGAATATCGCTGCCAGGATGTGACGGTCGTGAACACCTTCGAGGAGCTGCCGAGTCCACAGAACCAAACCGGCTTGGCCTACGACGGTACGCATTTCTGGTATACGCATTGGGGTTCTGGAGCCGCGGAACTTCAGCCGATCGACCGAACCACCGGCGAGGCAGAGGCCCCGATTGCCGCTCCGACGCCGCCCTACGTGCATGCCTGCCAGGGCACGCACTTCTGGTTCTGTTCGGGGGCGACTCAAATCGCCGTCCGGCGATCCCCGGACGGCGCGCCGCAGGATGAGGTGGATACAAATGCGGACCTCGGTACGCCCACTGAAATAGATGTGCTGACGTACGACTCCGACGCCCATCTTCTCTGGCTGTACGGGCGGGCCGCCGCCACAGGCACGTACCGCCTGCTAAGGGTCGAAAGTGACGCCGAGCCCGATGTACTTGCTGACGTCTATCCGCTCGACATTGACATGGCCGCCATGGCTTGGCATGACGGCCTCCTCTGGATACTGCTGGATACCAATCCGCCGGTCGTCATTACCTTCGATCCCGAATCGCTTACCTGCCCGAACACCTATGCCCTACCCCCCGGCGAGACGAATTGGTTCGGTCTGGCATGGGCCGGCGATTCGCTCTACTTGATCGGTAAAGAAGCCGGGGACGGTGTGCTCCTGCAAGCGCAGGTGTCGCCGTAGCCCGGAAATCTGCGGCTCGTTCGGTGAAAGAGGAAGATTACGGCCTCGGTTTCGGGGCCGTTTTCTTCGCGCCGTCGCCCGGTTTGGGCGCTGCAGCGGGCGGCTTGAGACCGTTGTCCGGCAGCTTCAGCTCGGTGCCCTCGAGCAGAACGTCCGGGTTCTTAATCTTGTCCCTGTTCAATTCATAGATTTGGCGCCAGCGCGAGCCGTCGCCCAGGACATTGCGTGCAATCGTCGTCAGAGTATCGCCGGAAGCCACCACATAGGTTCTAGTGGCCTTGGCATGGGGCTTGCGGGCGGCAACCGCTTCAACCGCCGGCTTCTCAGTCATAGCCGGCGGTTTGGCAACCTCGACGAGGCCTGGTTTGCTCGCTCCACCCGTTGCCGGTTTCGTGCCGGTGACTTCTTCCTTTGACGGGATAATCAGCACCTGGCCAACCAGCAGATGGTTCGGGTCGATCCCCGGATTTGCGTCGCGGATCTTCGTCCAGTACTTGCCGTCGCCGTATTTCTGCCGCGCGATGTATGTCAGCGTATCCGACTCTTGGACGGTGTAGCGCATCGGCTCGGGCTTCGGCTTGGCGGCATCGCGGATGCGCGCCGCCGGCTCCTCCCGCATACTGTCCGGCGAGCGCGGCGGCACGGCGACTCCCGGAGTCGCGGGCGGCGTGGCCGCGGGTTCCGGCTGGGTCACCGGGCTCAACGAGGTGCTCGGATCGGGCGTAAGCGGCACGGCGCGCGGCAACGGACCGACGCGCAGCGGCTGCCCGGGCTGCGGCTCGAGGGTGGCCACCGGTTGAGAAGCGCTCGCACGCTCCGGTCCCGAGGTCATGAAGCCACCGGCCTCCGCCTCAGGCCATCGGACCGGCTGGGACGCGGGGGTCTCCCTTGCGATTGGAGCACTCGGCGAGGCCGCCGTTTCACCTGTGTGCGAGCCTGCCACCGGGGGGCGAGCCGCCACAATGCGCTGCTCGGCCAACGGCGTCGCCACGGTTCGCTGATCGGAGGCCAACGGCGGCAGCGCCTGCCGTTGGGGGCGGGCGGTTGCCACCGGCGGCTGGCCGCTCGTCGCAGGGCGTTCAGTCGGGCGAGCCGTGGAGGGCGGCGCGGGCCGCGTCAGACGCGTCTTGTCGCCGGTCTTCGTCGCATGCGCGCGCGGCGAACTCCTTTGAGCGTCGGAAGCCGCTGTCGCATCTGACTTGCTCTCGGGCTGCCCGGCAGGAACGTTCCAAGGAATGCTGGCCGTCTGCCCGCTATCGCTGCCCTTGTTGAACAAGAAAATCAGCGCCGCGATGATCACAAATACCCCGGCGACCAATCCGACTTTCACTTCCGTGCGCATCCGAGTGTCCTGTAAAAACGGCGGTCCGACCGCGTCGCTCGCCACGGCCGGACCGCATTATACCTTCGGCCTACGCAACGTATAGCACGGCCGGAGCTTAACTTACGCCGGAAGCGGCGCCCGTTCAGTTGCGGGCTTTGGCCGCGCTTCCGACCGCACGCCCAGCATCAGCAGCGGGGCGGCGATAGCAATGGACGAATAGGAACCCGCGAGCGTACCGACCAACAGGCAGTAATTGAAGCCGCGGATGCTGCTTCCGCCGAAGATGTACATCACGAGCACGACCATCCAGACGGTGATCGAGGTCAAGATGGTGCGCGACAACGTCTGGTTGATGGCGTCGTTAATGACCTGCGGCGTGATACGTCCGAGCCGCCCACGCATTTCGCGGATGCGATCGAATACCACGATGGTGTCGTTCACGGAATAGCCGATGATCGTGAGCAGCGCCGCCACCGTCGTCATGTTGATTTTGAAGTCTTCAATCAGCAGCGAGCGGCCAATGCTGGACAGGAACCCGGCCAGCCCCGCGGGGACTACTGCAGGCGGGTTAATGATCCACCCCGCCACGCCCAGGGCCGCCACGGCAATCAGCACGTCGTGCACCAACGCCACCACGGCCGCCACGCCGAAGCGCACCTGCCCGAACCGGAACCACAGGAAAGCGATCATCATGCACCACGAGAGCACCACGGCCAGAATGGCCTGAGTGCTGGCGCGTTGCGCGATTTGAGGCTTGAACAACGAGACCTTGCGCAGCGACTGTTCGTTATCCAAGGCCGTCTGGGCCAGGTCCAGTTCCTTCTTGGCCAGTTCGTTTTCCCAGTGGGCGGGATCGTCGGCGTAACGAATGTGATCGTCGGCGACCACGACCACCACGCTGGAATACAGCGTGTCGCCCGTTTCGCTCTTGCCGGCGGGCTCTACGCCGATCACCTTGACGCGGCGGTACGGGAAGTCCTGGTATCCGGGCTGGAGTCGCATGCTGCGCAGCCGGTCCACCAGCCCGCCCGGAACGTCCTCTGTCACGCTCTGCGGAGGGTTGAGGTTGGTGAAGTACATCGCCGCGCCGCCGAGGTAGTCGGTTAGGGGCTCAGCCGTCATGCCGCCCGGGAAAGCCGAGGTCAGGATCACGTTGTCGAGCCGGCGATCGGTGATCGGGAAGGGGTTGCCGTTGGCGTCTCCGACGAACTTGTAGCTGACGCGTGCCTGGCGCTGCAACCGGTCGCCCAGGGCCTCTTCCAGCGCCCACTGCACCAGCCTCCGGTTCTTCTCGGTGGTCGTAACGTTCCAGAAGCGTCCCCTTTCGGTTGTGAAGCCGGCTTCGGTAACCAAGTTAACCGATGAACTGGCGATATCCGCCCCGGAATTGCGCGTCGTAGTGCTCAAGCCGCGCACGAACGTGGTGAATTCCTCAGCCGTGACCGTGCCGCTGGCCCGCAACAGCACGGCGTTCTCTTCCGCGTGATCATCGACGCCGCCGCGCATCAGCCAGCCCTGGTCCTCCAACGGTTCGGTCACTAGTGCCGCCAGGCGATTGTTCGGAATACCGGGCGCCCGCAGCCGGAACAGATTCGGCGTGCCGCTGACCGGCTCGACCGTGGCCTCGGCCAGCTTGGCGGCATCGTCCCTTATGATTTCGCCCACCTGAACCAGCCTGGCCCGAATCACCCGGTCGTCGAGCGGGTCGTCCGGATTCTGCTTGACGTCAATCTCCGCGCTGACACCGCCCTGGAACTCGACGTCCAGGTAATCACGCTTGCCGCGCGACAGGAACAGAACCAAGCCCACCATCGTCACGCAGATCGACGCCGGGATGAAGATCTTTCTCATCCCGTACCAATCAATCTTCGGCACGCCGATCAGCTTCAGCATTCTGATTTCTTTCAGCCAGCCGTACTTGATCAGGATGGCGAAGACCGTGCGTGTCACGAACAGCGACGTGAACAAGCTGATCGCAATACCCCAGCCCAGTGTCAGGCCGAAGCCCTTGATCTCTTCGCTGCCTACATAGTAGATGATCACGCAGGTCAGGATGGTCGTCAGGTTCGAGTCCAGAATCACCGAGAAGGCCTTCTCGTACCCGTTCTTGACGATCAATCGCAGCGAAGAGCCGCGCTCCTTTTCCTCCCGCATACGTTCGAAGATCAGCACGTTCGCGTCCACGCTCATGCCGACCGTCAAAACCAAACCGGCGATTCCTGGCAGCGATAACCGCGCTTGCAGCATCGCCATCACCGCCAGCACGACCACGACGTTCATCAACATGGCCCCGGAGGCGATCAGACCAGCGACCATGTAATAGATGGACATGAACAGCGCTACGGCACATACGCCGATCACGCCGGCCCGGAAGGCCATGTCGCGGTTTGTCGCGCCCAGGCTGGAGCCGATCGTGCGCTCGGAGATCGGCGTATCCTTGAGCCGCGCCGGCAGCGAGCCGGCCTGCATGGTCTGCACCAGGTATGACGCCTTCTCATAGCTGAAGCCGCCTGGAGACGTAATCTGGCCTTGCGTGCTGATCTTGCTCTGAATGTTCGGTGCTGAGTAGGCCACATTGTCGACCAGAATGCACAGAGGCCGTTCAATGTTGGCCCGGGTTAGCTGCTCGAAGCGGTAGCCGCCCACCACGTCCAACTCAAAGTGAACCGCCAAACCGCCGCTACGCGGATCGGGTTCCGCCCGAGCGTTTACCAGGCGCCAGGTGTTATCCGCCAACAGACCGTGCTCAGCCCCCAACTTGGCCAAAACGTAGAAGTCTTTGCCCAGCTTCTCCGCGACGTAGCGCGTGGCGGTCCTGGGATCGAAAGTCTCGACCTCGGCCGCCGACTTCAGATCGAAGAAATTGATGGGACTGTCGATTCGGAACCAGCCGTATTCGTCGCCCGCAGCCGGCTCGCGCCCGCGCTGCTGCAACTGCTGCCGGTAACGGTCGAACTTGGTCGGGTTGGAGGGGTCCGGTTCTGGCAGAATGCGGAATTCCAGCACGCCCGCCCCGCGCAGCAGTCGCTGCAAGTCCTGCGGGCCGTCCAGGTAGCCGCGGTTCTTGTGCCACACGGAATACGTGGCCAGCACCCGGTCGATCTTGTCCTCCAGCTCAGGGTGCTTGTCTTTAATTTGCTGGATGCTGTTCGCACGCATCTGCGAACCCTCATCCATTTCCAGCGTCTGCTGGAACAGGTCGGCATCGATATTCGTCGCCATGAACGCGTCGACCGCGTCCTCCAGCGCGTCTTCCGCGTCCCGCAAGGCCGACTGGAGATCCTCCATCGTCTTGACCGGCGCACTGGCCGGGGCGCTGGCCGGTTCATTTGTCGCCACTTCGTCCGGCTGGTTCTCCGCCGGCGGCGTCTGGGCCGCTTCAACCGGCCCCAGGCGGTAGGCCTCCAGCGCCGCGGTGTAGGTGTCATAAGCCGCAGCCGCCTGGTTCAGCCGCGCCAAGCGTTCCTCCGAGCCGCGCGCCAACGTCTGAATGGCGGCCTCGCGCTCGGCGCCTGTTTGCTGCAATGCATTTTCGAGCTCGCCCCGGGTAATCGCTGCCGAAAACAGGTCCTTCAGCGCGTCCGCGTAATCCTTGCGAAGCTGCTGTGCCTGCGCCGGCGGCAGGGGCATCTGGACTTCGAGGCGGTTGCGGCCCATGACGCGCCAGGCCAGGTCGTACACGCCCTGCGGATCGACGCGCTTCTGAAGCTGTTGCTTGACTTCTTCGGCGAGGTTTGGATTGCCCTCCATCCCCTTGTCATCGATTTCGTAGATCAACGAGACGCCGCCCGCGATGTCCAACCCCGGGCGCAGCGTGTTTTTCGGATTACGAATCAGCGCGGCCGCAGCGGCCAGCACCACCAAGATGATCAGGACGCGCTGACCAACGTTCTTTTCCCACATGGAAATTCCTTTACGAACTTTGAATGGACTATGTAGGCCAATAAATCGAACCAAAACCCGCCGTCGCGGGGCTCTACGTGCTGCCTTCCCCATCCGCCGGCGACGATTCGCCGGGCATCAACACGGAGGACCGGTTCGTTTCAGAACGGTGACCAACGCGGGGTCAAGCACCGGCCGCGCTTGGAAGTCGGGCGGGACAGCGGCGAGCACCGGCGGTAGATACCGGTCAGCTCGCCAAGGCGGCAATACCTCGCCCCACGCGGATTGGGGAACCGGGCCCGCATTCAACGGACCGCAAGCGATGGCTCCCGCACGCGGCCCGGCAGATTCGGCTTGCACCGCCCAGTCCAAGTGCCAGGGCCGTCGCGCGGGTACCGCGTCCGGCCAAGGCGCCGTCCAGGCTGGCGTCTGAGGTTCTGATTGCGCGGGGTCGGGAGGACCGGATGCGGGGTCCTCGGCCAGGTCGCCGCGCTGATCATTTGCGGGCTCGCACGCCGGCACCGCCGGAACGGCTGAACCGGACGCCGCGTCGCCTGATGAATCGGCGACGGAATCGCAGTTCTTCGGACCTGGCAGCAGATGCGAACAGAGCCCCCCCTCGGCCGCCATCAGCAGAACCAAGCCCGCACCGGCGCAGATACTCCAGAACCTGTCCGCCCATAAGCGCAGCATTCGGCTAATCTTACCGCGATTTCGGATACATGCCAACAGCCCGTAAAACGTCTCGCGCCTTCCTGGCACGCCCGGTGACGCCTGTGCCAGGCTGTGCTATGCTGCGCAGAATGCCTGCGGACACTATGGCGAATCAGGCACGCCGGAGCCGGAATGGACCGTCTGCCCGCGCCTGGCTGGCGAGCGTTCTAAATCTGCTTGTACCTGGGCTGGGAATCATCTACCTGGGCCGCGCCTGGACCGGCCTGATCGTCGGGCTGATCTTCGCCGCTTTTGCCAACCTCGCGCTCTGGGCGGTATTGCTAATTCCGGACGATCTGCCGGATTGGGGACCGCCATTGGCACTCGGGCTGGCCGCGGGAGCCTACGTAGGCTGCCAAGTTAACTTCGTAAAGTCATCCCGCGACCGCCAAAAGCGCGAGCAGGAGGCGGTTCGCCGCAGCGCCCTGGCAGCAGTCGGGCAGGCGCTGGAATGCGGCGATTTCAACGCGGCCCAAGCCGCACTGGAGCCTGTCCGCCATCTGGCGTCGCAAGACCTGCTGGTCGCCTACCGGCTGGCCCAGGTGCTCACCGGTCTGGGCGATGCGCCGGCGGCCTGCGCGGCCTGGCGACAGGTCAAAACTCTAGACCGCCATCGTATTTATCGGGACGAATGGCAGACAGACGCAAGCGAGGCGCTACACTCTTTTGCTGCAGCCGCCCAGCAGGCGCCGCCGTCAGCCCACCAATCTGATTTGCGTCGTTTTCTCGGTCGATAATAACCGAGCAGCAGCCACGCGGCTTGCTGGTGTGTGCCGCGGCATCTAGAATCAAATGCCGGGTGTGGCCCTGTAAGGTGACCGATCCGGAGAGGGGCACGCCGGGTCAGCGGGCGACCCTGCTGCTGACAAGGAGATTCTTGCGGATGTTCGAACGATTTACGGACCGCGCGCGGAAGGTGATGGCGCTGGCCAACCAGGAGGCCCAGCGGTTCAACCACGAATACATCGGCACGGAGCATATCCTGCTCGGGCTGGTTAAGGAGGGCTCGGGCGTCGGGGCCAACGTGCTGAAGAACCTGGGCGTCGACCTGCGTAAGGTACGCCTCGAGGTCGAAAAACTCGTTAAAAGCGGCCCCGAGATGGTCACCATGGGCAAGCTGCCCCAAACGCCGCGGGCCAAGCGCGTCATCGAATACGCCATCGAGGAAGCCCGCAACCTTAACCACAACTATGTGGGCACCGAACACCTGCTGCTCGGCCTGCTGCGCGAGCAGGACGGCGTCGCCGCCCAGGTCCTGATGAATCTGGGCCTGCGGCTCGAGGACGTGCGCGAGGAAGTACTGAACCTCCTTGGTGCGGGCGTCGAGTCCGAGGAAAGCGCCGCCGCCAGCACGCCCAGCGACGCCCCGAAAAAGGGTAAGAGCAAAACCCCGGCCCTCGATTCCTTCGGCCGCGACCTGACCGACCTGGCCCGCGAGGGCAAGCTCGACCCGGTCATCGGGCGTACGGACGAGATCGAACGCGTGATCACTGTCCTGTGCCGCCGTATGAAAAACAACCCGGTGCTACTGGGCGAGGCGGGCGTGGGCAAGACCGCCATTGTCGAAGGCCTGGCGCAGAAGATCGTCCGTCATCAGGTGCCCGAAATTCTGCACGACCGGCGGATCGTGGTGCTCGACCTGGCGATGATGGTCGCCGGCACCAAGTACCGCGGCCAGTTCGAAGAGCGCATTAAGGCGGTCATGAACGAGGTTCGCCGGGCGCGTAATGTGATCCTGTTCATCGACGAGCTGCACACGCTGGTCGGCGCCGGCGGCGCGGAAGGCGCCATTGACGCTTCCAACGTGCTGAAGCCGGCCCTGTCGCGCGGCGAAATCCAGTGCATCGGCGCCACGACCTTCGATGAGTTCCGCAAGTACATCGAAAAGGACGCTGCCCTGGCGAGGCGCTTCCAGCCGATCCACGTGGACGAGCCAACCACCGAGCACACGCTCGAAATCCTCAAAGGCCTGCGCGACCGCTACGAGGCGCACCACCGCGTTCACATTACAGACGGCGCCCTGGCCCAGGCTACCGAGCTGTCGCATCGTTACATCACCGGCCGCGTGCTGCCTGACAAGGCCATCGACGTGATCGACGAGGCCGGGGCCCGCATTCGCATCCAGAGCATGACCATGCCGCCTGATCTGGCCGAGGTCGAGCGCGATATCGAGCGTCTGACCAGCGAAAAGGACGAGGCGGTCAAGAACGCGGATTACGAGCGAGCGGCCGAGCTGCGCGACAAGTGCGAGCAGCTCCGCGCCAAGAAGGAGGAAATCCAGCGCGACTGGAAGAACCGCTCGAAGGAAGTCGACGGCGTCGTGGATGAGGACGTCATCGCCGAAGTCGTCAGCAAGATGACCGGCATCCCGCTGACCCGCCTCGAAAAGGAAGAGGCCAGCCGCCTGCTGGAGCTCGAAGCCGAGCTGCACAAGAAGGTCATCAGCCAGGACGAGGCCATCAGCGCCATCGCCCGCAGCGTACGCCGCAGCCGCAGCGGCCTGAAGGACCCGAACCGCCCGATGGGCTCGTTCGTCTTCCTCGGCCCGTCCGGCGTGGGCAAGACGCTGCTGGCCAAGAGCCTGGCGGAGTTCATGTTCGGCGACGACGAGGCGCTGATCGTGATCGACATGTCCGAGTACATGGAGAAACACAACGTCAGCCGCCTGATCGGCGCTCCGCCCGGCTACGTCGGCTATGAAGAGGGCGGGCAGCTCACCGAGCGCGTCCGCCGCCGCCCATACGCGGTGGTCCTGCTCGACGAAATCGAGAAGGCGCACCCCGACGTGTTCAACATGCTGCTGCAGATCATGGAGGAAGGCCGCCTGACCGACTCTTTCGGCCGGCACGTGGACTTCAAGAACATCATCATCATCATGACCAGCAACATCGGGGCCGAGCGCATCATGAGCCAGGACCCGTTCGGCTTCATGAAGCGCGATGAAGAGCTGAACTACGAGAAGATGAAGGCCATGTTGATGAGCGAATTGGAGCGGCACTTCCGCCCCGAGTTCATCAACCGCCTCGATGAGGTCGTGGTGTTCCACAAGCTCACGCACGACGACCTGATCAACATCCTCGACCTCGAACTGGGCAAAGTGAACGCCCGGCTGAAGGAGCACGGCCTCAAGCTGATCCTGACGCCCGAGGCCAAGGAGTTCATGCTCGAGAAAGGCACGGACGAAAAGTTCGGCGCCCGGCCGTTACGGCGGGCCATCTCGACCCACATCGAGGACCCGCTGAGCGAGGACCTGCTCCGCGCGAAGTACGCCGGCAAGAACATCATCCGGGTGAAGGTTGAAGGCGAAGATGACGACCGCAAGTTCGTCTTCGAAGGCGACACGGTCGAGCCCGAGACCAAATCCCCCGAACCCGCCGCCACCGCGGCCGAGGCGACATAAGCGCCACCACGGCCAAGGCGACGCAAGCGCGACGGCGGCCGAGGCGACGTACGCGGCGCTGCGGCCCAACCATCAGTCATTCTGAACAGCCCGCCGGCCAGCGCCGGCGGGCTGTTCTGGTCTATGCCACAGGTTAGCTTCGCTAGGCCAGAGGCCTGTTACACCGAGTTTCCGACTTTGGACTCGATTCCTATTACAGCTCTTAACTCGCCCACTTCGCGCCACCGCAAATCCTCGTGCGCGCTCAATGTACGAACCAACTCCTGACCAAGCCGTCCGCAGCATCCACGAACAGCACCGCGCACCAAATAGGTCCGATTACAAGCAGCCCTATCCACCACAGCAATGCCAGTAGCCCAATCACCACTGCCACGAGCTTGTCTCCGCGCGCGTAAAGTCGCTCGTAAACCCGCAGCAAGAACAGGTACGGAACAAAACCCAAGAAGGCCAAAGCCCCCGCGGCGAAAATCCCGGGAGCAAACAGCAAAGCCGTCGACACAGACACAAGTCTGCCGAGCCATAAGTTCCGGACGGCGCCCGAGAGCAACCACATGCCGATAGCCATTTTGCAGTGCGCTGTCGCATATCGAGCGTACTGTGCTTCTGTAAGCCCCAACATGCTGCCCGAGTCGTCGTGACCGATAGTCGTCGTGTGCGAAATGTCGCTGTCATCTTCCCGACTTGTCCTGTCACTGCACATTGTTCGAGTCCTCTTCAAAGTCCTCTCGCAATCGTCGTGCCGAGTCTAAACGGCGATGGAGCGCGGGTAGGAACTCGTCGCCGGGAAAACTCGGCCTGCACGCCACTACGAATTCGGTCGCGCGGGCGATTGTCCCCCGGTTCATTACGCTTGCCTGAGTGGAGCAGTCTCGCGCCTCGTTGAATTGCCCGCCGGCGATGATGACGAGCGCGAGTTCCGAGGACACCGGAAAGGTGACCAACCGCACATCCTGAGTTCGGTCCCATTGTGCCAGTACGGGCCGGTCGCTTGTGACGAATGGCTGATCCCTGGTCGTGCGGACCAAGTGCCATTCCCATTGCAGCAGGCGGCGCTGGAGACTTTGCGACCAAATCCAGATTGCGCCGAAGCTACTTGGCTTCAAAAACTCGGCGTGAGAGTCTGGCCCATAAGGCTTTCCGGTCCACCCGCACCACAAGCTGACTAACGCATCCAACTCCGCGCGGTCCCCATCAGCGAGATCGTTCAAATTGGCGTCCAGTATGCTGTTCATAAGGGCAGGCGAACGCGCAGCCGTGAGCGCGATGAACATCGCGACAGCGGCGCGCTCCGCCGCCTCAAGACTTCCGCCGGTAGCGAGTCTTTTCAAAGCGGGCGCGGCCGGGTCCTCCACATGGAGCTTTAAATACTGGTCGAAGGCATCCGTCCGGGTGCCGTCCAACTCGATCATGGAGCAGAGATGTGGAAACCACCCGACGCCTTCCGGTGTGCGCTTTTCCCAGCGGCGTCTTCGCACGTCGTAGACACAGAGGTTATCGGAAAAGAGCGGCTCGCCAAAGTTACGCAGGTAAAAGCGCGCTATGAAATGCTGGCGGCGGGCAATCTTAGTCTTCTTGATATCGGAGGGCATAGCGCGATTTTACTATGCACGAGTCCGGCGTCAAACCTGCGTGACGCCCGGCGGAAGCGAGCCTCCGGCCGCGGCAGGCGCGACTCAACAGTTTGTCAGCCGAGCGACGGCGGGTTGTTTAAAGTGGAGATTCATGGCTTCAAGGCCGCACTGCTACAGCCACGCAGCCACGGCCGGAACGTTCAGACTGTCGACCAGTCCAATTCCTCGTGTCTTTTTTCGACGAAGTCCACAAACCGAAAGACGCGTCGAAACCTTTCCCTGGTCGCCTGATTCAAGCAAGGATCAATGACGAGCACCGGCAATGGCCGGCCTGCTCGCCAGCGTGACTCAGCCATGTGAAACGGGGACGCAGCTACTAGTCGCTGCCGCTGCCGCCCTGGAATTCGTAAGCCCCGAAGTCCACGGTCGCCTCACCGTCGCCATTGCCGTCAACGATGCGCCAGTTGCCGGCGTAATCGATCGCCGGCAGGAACTGCACGCCTGGTGTCGTGGGTTCGACGTCCAGGAAATTGCTCCCGGTGTCAATCAGCGGCGAGTCGGAGGACAGTCGCAGGAGGCCGGAAGTATGCCAGCCGTCGGCGAAGGCCGGATCAACGCAGCGATTAGTCATGTACGAATGCACCAGCCACGCTCCACCGAGATCGGAGCGGGCGGGATACACACACGTGTGACTTATGAAGAAATCCTCCGTGTGAACCGTGCCGTTGAAATCAATGTTCGGGCCACAATCAGCTTCATCCGTCGGATCGCCGCCGTTGAACGCCACAATGCTGTTCTGAATTCTCAGGAAACCAGGGATCATTAATACGGCCGGCGTCGGTGAAACATCCACGCTTGCGTTGCCCACGATGGTACAGTTGAAGATGGATGCATTGACATTCGTCAAGCATAGAGCGCCACCTGCTCCAAATAGCGCGTAGTTCCTCCAGAAGACGCAATTTGTAAGCGTCAGATCACCAAGCGTGGCCGCGATTCCGCCACCCCATGCCTGAGTGCCGATGGCCGAGTTGTCGGCAAAACGGCAATTGGTCAATTTGGTGCGACTGTAAAGGGAGTTAATCGCTCCGCCGGCGGCTGAGCTGATGGAGAAGGAGCCAGCCTGGTTGCCTTCGAAGCGACAGCCGACGCCGACCAGCTTGGAAAAAGCCAGGGTGAGTGCGCCGCCATTTACGCTGGCGTGGTTGTCAATGAAGTCGGTGTTGATAAGCGTGAGCGCGGTGTCTCCGCAAGCCAGCGCGCCGCCCTCTCCACCGTAGGTTTCATTGGCCGCAAAGACGCAATTTGAGACCACCAGTTCACTTTCGAAGCCCGCATCCGCGGTTGTGCCCAGCGCGCCGCCCCAGTCCACAGCGCGATTGTTGATGAACTGCATGTTGGCCACGCGAATACCGGTGCTGGTATCAATGAGCAGAGCCGGCCCACCCAGAGCGGTGTCGACGGACCAGTCGCTCATTGTGAATCCATCCAGCACGACGTTAGTGGCGTGCGTCGCGGAGAAGGCGCGGTGATTCTGGCCGGGCTGTCCGACGATCGCCGTCCCGTTCGTAAACGGATTGGCGTCGCGCTGGCTGCGCTTGTCCTCGTTGCCGGCAAAGCCGCCGTAAATGGCGACATTGCTCAGCAGCGCTTGCTCGCTGTCCAGCGTGTACATGCCGGCCGCTACCCAGATCTCGGCAATGTCGTCGGCGGGATCAGGATTGGCGTTGCGCGCGGCGGCGTCGGCCAGGGCCGTGGACAGACTGTTATGCGCTTGCGCCCAGGACAGGCCGTTGCCGTCCACGGGACCCGGCGCCACATGCAGCTTGGGGGCCGGCGTCAACGGCGCCGCATCAACATTGTCAGGCACAGTGTCGCCATCGGTGTCGGCGATCGTCGGGTCGGTCCCAAACGGCGTCCATGCGCCGCCATGTGTCTCACAGTCGGCCTGATTGTCAAGTTCTGTGCAATCCGTTGCGGCCTCTTCGCCGCAGATACACCCCATGCCGGCATAGGGATACCACACTCCGGCGTGCGCCAGGCATTCAGTCTCGTTGCTGTACTCACGCGTAAGCAGACCGTTGACGGCGCAGCCGCCGCGTTCCTGGAGATCACTCAGGCCGTCGCCGTCGGCGTCCGCTTCGCGCGGATCAGAGAGCACACGATACGCCGGACTGCCGTGAACGCGAACCATCCAGCCGGCCTGCACCTGCCGGCCGGCGTCGTCGTAGTGGGTCTTCGCCTCGTCGAGATCGCTGATGCCGTCGCCGTCGTAGTCGACGCCCTCACCGGCCCCATAAAGAGCCTCCTCCTGCTGGTTCAAACCGTCACCGTCAGCATCGGTAATCAGCACCAGCATTACCGTGTCGCCGGCCCGCAGCGAGATATCCTCAAAGGCGACACTCGGGTCAGCGAAGTCGTCGTTGCTGCCCAACACCAGCCAGCCGTTGAAGGGGCCGGCGTCGTCCGCCGGCAGTGAACGAACCTTGACCAGCGTACTCGGGATGGCATTGCCGTGGTGGTCCTGCTGCGTGGTTTCCACGGGTATAGCCAGGAATTCCGTCATCACGCGATGAAGATTGAGGCCCGCATATTCGCCTTCGGGCGTGCGGTCCACATTCGTGGCCAGGCAATACCGTTCCATGACTCCACCGCCGAAATCAATCAGCAGATTGGCGGTGCGCGTCTGCGTGACTTCCTGAACGAATGCGAAATTGACCCCATCCTCGGATTCCACATCAAAGTACGGGGCTTCGAGCACCAGCGACGAAGGATGAGCCAGAAACTGCTTTATGCGGTCAGCGTTAATTCCGTCCGCCGCAACCTGAAGGACCGGCGTCGATTCACCCGGCGCCAGCGTCACGCCGTCCGCCAGTGCCGGCGTCAGAGTCGCCATCGTCCTGAAATTGCCGCCGATCTCGCCGGTTTCCGCATCAATGGTGCGCTCCCAGTAGCGTACAGTTATGGCCAGGTTGTCCAGGTGATAGGCCAGCTTTCCGGGGTTGGATATGCGCACGCCGGCCGTCATCGAGCCGTCGGCCGCGGTCTCGGTCATGGCACGCGAATCGGAGGTAGCGGAGCTGTAGGCGCTCTCCTCGCTGTGCGACTGGCCCCATTCCCAGTTCCACGTGCTTTCCGATTTGAGAGTAAGGGAGAATTCGAGCGTCTGCTTCGCCTTGCCCCATTCGAAGAGGCCCGCGCTGCCCTCGGCTTCGCTGGCGATCTTGGTGCCGAACTCGACCCCCGCCATGAGCTCGTAGGAGAATTTGCTGTCGCTGGTGTCGGTCTTGCTGAGCGACTCACTGTATTCGTGCGTTTCGCCTTTTTCTTCGGCGTATTCCACGTTCAGGCGGACATCGACCGCGTCGTCAAAGTCGATGGCCACCAGCGGCAGATCCGCGATCAGCGGGCTGCGCGTCGGGTCCTCGAGCTCTTCGTAGTCGGTGCGCCCGTCGCCGTCCGTGTCGGCCAGCGTGGGCGAGGTGGCGTCGGGTTTCAACGTCCGGGTTGCAGGCGCCTCGGCCAGCTCTGCGGCAGTGTAAAGCTCGCGCCCGTCGAACAGGGCCGCGTTCGGCGCCGCGCTGCCGCTTGGGCCGCGGCTGTCACCGTCGGTGTCCACCGAGACCGGGCTGGTGCGCCAGCGCTGCACCTCGTCGAAATCGCAAAGACCGTCGTTGTCGGTGTCCGCAGTGCGTGCATCGGTGTGCAACTGGAATTCGAAATAGTCGCTCAACCCGTCGCCGTCCGTGTCCGCGTCGTGTGCGTCAGAGGTCGCGCGATATGTAACCGCATCTCCGTCGCTTCCAACGCCAAACAGATCCACCCGCACGTCCCAGCCGGCGGCCTCCTGCAAATCCGACAGGCCGTCTCCGTCGCTATCGACATCGGCCACGCCGTCTCCATCGAAGTCCAGTGCGTATTCGAAGGCGCCGCTCAGTGTGGCGTTCAGAAGGTCCGGTGTGGTCACTGTAACATCGACGATTGCCGCGGCGTGCGCCGGCGTGACGGCCGTCAACAGCCCGCTGTTGACGAAGTTGACCGTATTGGCCGCAAGGTCGTCGAAGAGCACCGCCATCCCGGGGACGAAGCCGGTGCCCTTGATGGTGACGATCGTACCGCCGCTGGTAGGTCCGTTGCGCGGAGTGACGGACGCGAGCGTCGGGGCCATGGACGGCGGCGGTTCCTCCTTGCCGCTGGTTGGCTCCACGTACGTGAACGACGCCCCGGTTTGAACGACATCCCCATAGGGGCTGACCAGGGTGAGGGGGACCTCTCCGGCATCCTGGGCCGGCGTCGTAACACGCATCAGGCCTTCGTTGACGAACTCGATGCTCGCCGCGGCGTGCGGGCCGAAGAGCACGCCGACGCCATTGTCGAAGCCGGTGCCGCGAATGGTCACTTCGGTACCGCCGCCAACTTCGCCGCTTTCCGGCGTGATGGAGTCGATGCTCAAGTGGTGCAGTTTGGCCCAGTTGTCGCGCGCAGCCAGAGCATCCATAAGATCGACAGTGCCACAGCCGACGACACTGATCACGATCAACAGGGCGGCGGTTCGGCCGATTGAAAGTGCCGCGGCTCTGCGGACGGATGTACGAGACGCCCGGGCCAGGCGGCCAGACTGCAACACTGACGTAAACATGTGCATACTCCTTACTGTGGGTATGCCTCCCACAGCCGAATAGGACTGTTCTCGACAACAGGCATCGTAATCTCTTTCAAGACCAGAAAAAAGCAAAACTCTTGAAATTGTGGCCTGTGTGGGAGCGCTGCGTGGCGTACGGTCCGAAAAAAAAGTCACTCTGGCGCGCAACGCATCCAGCATTCTTTCATGACAGTTTCCCGGCACACGCCTAACGAACAGAACCAGGCACGCGAACATCGACACCAGCATATTCGGCTCAGGAACAACGCCGAATCTCATGTACTTCCAACGAGAGAGCGAGGGCGTCGCTCCCCGCCAGGTACAGCCACACGTAACGAAGGAATTGAGAAGCGTGATGTCGTCAAACAGACCGCTATTTCGACCCATAGCCGTTTTGACCGAAAGGTGGATCGGCGCGGAGACGGTTGGGAATGGGCCAATTGCGAGGGGCGCTGCGGCTGCGTTGGCGCTGCGCGGTTTTAGTCGACGGCTTTGGCGGTCGGGGGTAGTCCCGTGAGCGGGGGCTTGATATTGAAACGCCCCCAGAACATAGGGTGAATCAATAGGGTGTCGGTTTTGCAAAAGTTCGGCTCTGCGCGCGTATACGAATAATGGACCTCGAACACCTTTTGCGGCGTCGGCTGCCGCCCCGGCGACGGCTGGTCCTCTACCAGTCTCCCGAAGAAGCCCATTTCGTACAATGTGTCGATTATGCGCGCGGGATCGAGCGAGCCTAGGGTCTCCGGCTCAAGCTGCAAGATACGGTGCACCGCGTCCGGGTACTCGAGTAGTGCCGTCGCGTCCGTGAAGGCTTCCATAATTTCCAGAGCGTGCGGCAGGCGTAGGCTGTACTCGCCCGCCACGCGCTTCACGGCGGCGTGGCATGCCTTCCGCACGCCTTCTTTGATAGCCTCGGCCGAAAACCGCTCCGGATCCTTGCCAAGCGCGAGCGCGCATGCCGTGATCTCACGCATTGAATAGAGAAGGTCACGAGGCGTGTGCTGAGAGAACATCATGATGTAAGCGAAAGGTGTCCGCGGCCTGTTCCACAGATCGGTTATCCGCATGTCTGGATCAAAGACCCGGCCGAAGAGGTGTTGTACGTTGGTGGACCAGAGGGGGCCCGAGCACACTCGCAGGCAGACGGCGATCCGGCGGGCGAGCAGTTGTTCATCCTGCTGGACGAATACCCGATCCAGGCTCGATTTCAGCCCATGCAAGCCGGCCCGGTACGCGTCCGGGCGGTGCCGTACTTCGCCGTGTTAAGTCTGGCCACGGGTTTCCCGCCCGCAGTACAGTGGCATGCCGACGGGACCGCTACGCTGCCGCCGAATGTGCTGTGGTCGCAGCGCATTGCGTTTAGCAGGGAGATTGAGATTGCGGATGAGAAACGCTTTTGCGCGCCGCACGCAACGCCGCCAGTTTGTTGTTCTCTGGGCTGCGGCAGCGTGGTATACTTGAAGCGGTTTAATCACTGGCGCTCGCCGGCCGTCGGCGTGAGCGGGCGTGCATGGCGACAGAGGCCGCCTGGCAACTCAGGAGGAAGAAGAATGTTCTGGACCATCATTTCAATCTTCTGCACTGCAATCACGTGTGCGTCGAATGAACCAGCAGCGCTTAGCAGCGCCAGTCCGCAGCTATCGGCGGGCAACGCGGACAAGATCCAACACAGCCCAACCACCAGCCACTGCAAGGGCCGGCTCGTTTCCGGCTTCATGGGCGAAGACTACGCAACCGAGGCGCTTACTGCCGAGCGCAGCGTGGTCAGCAAGTACCTGTACGCCCCGTCCTTCCCCGATAACCCCACTTTTCGTTCGCAGTTGTCGGCTCAGCTTGACGGCCAGCCCGTGGACTACTTCGACACCAGCGCTGCCACGCCGAGCGTCGAGTACCTGTCGCAATACGCCGCCGTATTCACTTGGCGCGGCTCCGCGTACGCCGACCCGACGGCCTTCGGCAACAACCTGGCCGACTACGTCGATCAGGGCGGCCGCGTCATTCTGGGTATGTGGTGCCTGGACGGCATGGGCGGGCGCATTATGACGCCCGAATACTGCCCGGTCACGGGCATGTCTTGGACCTGGCCCGGCGACTTCTGCTACAACCACGACGGTACCCAATGCGCCACCGCCAACGTCGAGCACCTGTGCGCCCTCTGGCTGGATGGCATCCTCGGTCTCCAGCCCGGCGCGCAGTCCGACGGCTCGCTCGGCGACGTCGGCTTCCCGCTCGCGGCCTGGAACGCCCCGATGAACGTTTGGTACAGCACCGGCAACGAGGGCGGTAGCTATGGATCCGGCGACTGGCACATCCTCACAGCCAATGAAATGACGTGCCCGGGTCCGGCCGGGGCCTGCTGCAATATCCGCACCGGCGAATGCCTCGATCTGATTCCGGTGCCGGATTGCGGGCAGATGGGGGCAAGCTGGCGTACGCGCGCGCCGATCGAGTATTGCGCCGACCTGGTTTCGGTCTGTGGCGACCCGGGCGCATGCTGCGATCCCTTCAGCGGCACCTGCATCGACGACGTGTTCGCCGCGAACTGCCTCGACCTCGGTCACCAGCCGACCTCCGGCGTGTCCTGCGCCCACCTGGACCCGCCCTGCGGCAATCCGGGCTGTTGCTGCGATTGGCCGGAACCGGGCGTCCCGGCCGAGCCGCACTTCGCCTTCCAGGCAAACTGCGGCGGCCGCTTCATCCCGGGCGCTTACCCGTTCTGCGGCGATCTGGATGAAAGCGGCGTTGTAGACATCAATGACTACAACCTGTTCTTGGATGGCTTCGGCGCCTGTGCCGACCAGGCCGGCTACATCCCCGCGGCCGACCTAGACAACGACGGCTGCATCAGCCTGGTTGACTTCCAGACCTGGCGCAACTGCTACCTATACCAAGGCAGCGGCTGCGAGGCCGATATGTTCGAGCCCGAATGCGGTATGTTGGAGCCGTAGCGCTACGTTACCTTGCGGCCGGGTGTGGCGGCGCGTCTCAGATCATCACCCGCCGGTTGTAAATGTACCACTCGACCACCAGAATCAGCAGCGCCGCGCCGACGAACCAACGCCAAATCTCCGGCGTGCTGGTGCTTATGGCCTGCCCCGCCTTGATCTGCGGCGTGCCCAGGTCCTCGGCCGCTCGCGGCCGGATGTCGCTTTCCCAGGCATCCTCGAGATTGACGGCGTACGCGTCGGTGTGGTCCTTCCCGTCGCGTTCATACGTGACTTTGTACACGCCCACTTGCTGCGTGCCGCCGTAGTACGTCGTTCCGCCCACGTCGGGCCGGATGGTCTGCCGCACGCCGTCGGGCCGCGTGAGCTCGGCCTGAGCGACGCCTTCGGGCAACGCGATGCGTAGGGTGTCGCCCGGCTGAACGCGCGCCTGTTGGCCGGCGTCCGCTCCGCCCAAATAGCGAATGGCGTTATACGCAAACACCGGGAAACTCGGCTTCTGCCACCAGGTGCTGTTTTCGACCGCGAAGGACAGAATCAGGTAATGTCGGCCGTCGCGCGCGTAACGCGCCAGCGCCGGCCCGCGCGGACCCTCGATCAGCGCCTCGGCCTCGGCCGGCATCATCAGTACGGCATCTTTGCCGACATAGACAAAATCGAGTCCCACGTGCCGCAGCACCGGATGGCTTTCATCCCACCACACCAGCGAATGCAAATCCTCCAACTGCTCGCCGAGTTCGATGCCCTCAACCTCCGGGACCGCCCCGATGAACAGGTAATTGCCGAACGGCAGCTCCTTCACGCTGCACTTGTCGAAAATCACCACGTCCCAGGCGGAATGCCCGTCGCGGCTGAACTCGCTCTTGAGCCCCGCTTCATACTGCGCCGGCGTAACAAAGCGCCGCTCCTGCAGCGGCAAGCCGCTCAGCACGCTGTCCAGAAAGAAGTTGGTGGCCGTGACCACCAGCACACGCAGCCTCCGCGGCGGCGGCACGACGGCATAAGCGGAGTTGTCGGCCGGCAGTGCGTCGTCGCGCGCCAGCCGCGCCTCCAGCACCGCCGCGCGCTCCAGCGTCAGCTCGACGCTCAGGTCCTGAATGTCGCTCATGACCCCGGCGTCTCGCTGGCGAGGGTCTGCCTTGTTGAGTTCGTCCGCACCCGTGTCACTTTGGCCCGCGCCCGCTTCGCCTTTGCCGCCTTCAGCCGGCTCGCGCTGGTTGGCCGGTCCAAGCGTGATGTTCCGCACGCGTGCATCCGCCAGCACGCCGTCAACCTTCAGCGCCACCGCAGTCGATTGCGTCTGATCGCTGAAGTTCTGCACTTGCAGAAAGACGTCGAGAACGTCCGGGCGTTCGTAGTTTCGCTGCGTGCGCAGGGCGGTGATGCCGATGTTGTCGCTGGTCTTTCCGACGCAAATCATTTCGATATTGCCCTGCCGCAGGACGGCCTCGTTCACGTCCGCCAGGCCGCCGTCAGAGATCAGCACCACCTTGGCGGCCGCTTCGGCGCTGACCGGCGTTCCGCTGCCCGCGTCCTCCATGCCCGGCGTAATGCGCGTCGGAGGCGACATATAGGCCTCGGCCAAATCCAGCGCCTCGCGGATATTGGTCCGGCCGTCGGTCGGTTCGATGCGCTCGCTGATGTCTATCAGATCGCCCGTGTTCGGCGTGAATGGCGACAAGACGGCCGCCCGGTCGGAGAACGCGATCAGCATCGCCTGCGTCTTTGCCGCCGCGCCGCCGAATTGCAGGAACGACAACCAGCCCTGGCTGCGGCGGTTGAGCGTCTTGACCAGCCGGATCGCCTGCTCCTTCGCTTCATCCAGGCGCGTCTGGCCGCCTTCGCGGGCGTTCATCGAACCCGAGCGGTCGATGATGATCACCAGCCGCCCTTCAGCGGCTGAGCTGGAGCGAACCATGGGCCGCGCCAGCGCGAAGACGCCGGCCGCCAGCACGAGCAGTTGCAGGAACAGCAGCAGATTCTTGCGCAGCCGCTGGAACGGGGCGTTGACCTGCAAATCCTGCACGGCCCGCTTCCAAAGCAGTGTCGAGGCGATCCACTCTTCGCGTCGCCGCAGCTTGAGGAAGTACAGGATCAGAAGGGCGGGAATGACCGCCGCCGCGATCCAGAATGCCCAGACGTTGAGGAAGCTCACCAGGTTCTCCGAGCGGCCAAGCCCGGCGGCTGCGAAGGCCGGCCACTCGAATTGTACTGCATAGTGATGATGTGCTAAATAGCTTTCTACGCGGTTCGCAACGGGCAGCCGACAATCCGGATTCTCGAGCAAACCACCGCGTGTCTATCTGCTGTTCTCCGGAGACTGCACCCGCAAGCGATTGTGAACATCCTTGACGCCCAGCACGTCCGCCGCGATGTCTTCGGCGGCGTGCTTGGCCCAGCGGCTTGCGACTGTTCCGCTCAGCGTGACTTCGCCATTCTCTGCGGTGACTTCGATGTCGCTGCAATCCAGGCGGTCGTAGCCCATCAGCCGGTCACACACGTCCTCGCGGATCCGCTCGTCCGTGCGCACGTAACCTTTCGGTCCGCAGCCGTAGTACCCGCCTCCGCCGGTTGTCAGGCTCATCGATCGCGGAGGCGCCCAGGTCTCAGGCGGCGGGCCGGGCACACACTCGCGCGGGATGCGTTGCCAGCCGGGCGGTGACTGCTCCGCCGCCCACTTGTAGGCTGGCCGCTGGAATAGAGCGCGTCGCGCGACGAACCAGCCGCGTGGCGGACCCAAGGCCGAACGCTCGGGCCAGTCCCAATACGCCTCGCGTTGCGGACTGCTGACGTCCGGCTCAAAGTGCGAGTACTCGTACTCACGCGCCGGGTGAACCTCCTGCCCGCCGCTCTGATACTCCGGATAGTATGGCCCCGGTTCCGCGGCGCCCTCCTCCCGCTCTGGAGGGCGTGGGCCGTAATCCCAGCCGGTTTTTTCCCAATACGCCATCTGAGAACTCCCGATCCACAGGCTTCGCCGCAACGATGATTGTTCATAGCGCTCCTTGCAGAGGGATGACAGAAACATGAGACGGCTTTAAAGATCGAGGGATCTAGGGATCGAGGGATCAAGGGATCGAGAGGGCTCAAGGGTGGGTTCCATGCCCAAGCTGTAAGCGCGGGCATGCCTCCCGGGAAAAACCGGGTACGCCGCTACCTCCCCAGGCCGTCCTTCCGCGCGTGGCGGGTTAACCTGTACGAGCGGCCGACCAGCGGCAACCCCGCCAGCATCAATCCGACCGCCTGCAGCGCGCCGAAGCCGCACGCCGGCTGCGGCGCAATGATCGGAAGATCGTCCGTCGACAATTCGCAGTCATCAATCAGACCATCATCGTCGCTGTCCGGTTCACACTCATCCGGCACGCCATTGGCATTGCAGTCAGCGCTATCGCCGCTCGCAATGTTGTCGCGGTCTGACTGGCCGTCCCCATTGCAGTCCAGCCAAGGCTCGAACTCCACATAGACGGTTTTGCTCCCGTCCATTATGACACTATTGGTGTTCGCCGTAGATGAATCGTCAGCCGTACCCGCCCAGGCCTTCACCTGGTAGCCGTCGTCGGGCGTCGCCAACAGAGTCACTACGGTCCCTTCCCGGTACGTGCCGCGTCTGGGCGACACCGTTCCGCCGCTCCCGCGCACCCAGACCGAGAGCTGGTAAATCGCGAACGGATCGATGGCAAAGACAACCGACACCGTGCGGTCGCTCATCATTGTAACGGTATTCGACAAAGTTCCAAAAGGCGGTAAATCGTCCGCGCCATACCAGCTCTGGACTGTATACCCCTCGGCCGGCACCGCCGTGAGCGTGACCACCGTATCCTGCACATAGGTGCCCCATTCGTCCGGCGCCGGGGAGGCGATTACTTCGCCCAAGTCCGTGGAGGCCTGCACCGTCAGTCGATAGCGTTGCTGCAAGTACTCGCGTTCCACTCGCGTAACGCCGTCGCGCACGATCTGCACGGACTCCGCCGGCGGGGCGCTCCAGCCGGCTGCGGGTGCGTAACTGACCGTGTGCCGCCCTACCGGCAGATCCGCCACGATCCGGCCGCTGTCCTGCCACGCTCCTCCGTCCACGCGCCATTTCGCTCCCGCCAGCCTGGCCGCACTCGGCTCCAGCACAACTGTTAACGCCCCGGTCCAGACTTCCGCGTCGTAGTTCTCGAGCGGCATGTTCGTGAAAACATCCTGGTACTCACGAGTCGCCGGCTCAAACCTACAACCGGCCTTGGTCGGCGTGGCCGTGCCGGAAAAACCGTACGGCACAACCGCGCTGTACTGCCCGTTGCCGCTCGTAACCGGGTTACCGGGCAGTCCCAGCAGCGTTACACCGGGCACCCCCGCATTGTCTTCGTCCGCAATGCGGCCGGAAATCACGAAGGTCGGTGGGATCGCAATGTAGTTCTCGTTGAGCCGGTCGCCGGTCAACGAACTATAAGTGATGCTCGGTGGCGAAAACGTGAATGCAGTCTTCTGCGGCCGCACCGTCCCGCTGAAGCCATAGTCTACCTCTGCGGTGTAGTATCCGTCTTCGTCAGTCACGACCGGCCCTGGCAGTCCCGTCAGCGTCACGCCAGCGACGGGCGCGCCGGCGGCGGTGGTCACGCGGCCGCTGACGGTCAAGGTCGTCGCTACCGAGTCGACGTTCAGCATTATGTCGCCGACCGCCCCGGCCTTACCGGCCACGCGAATCAAGTACTGCGTGCCGGCCGTTATCGAAAACTGTACCTGCGAAACCGTCCCGGGCGTGTCGTCGCAGGTCGCATCGTCGCTGCACGCCAGTTCCGCGCCTGCGCAGCCCGAATAGACGCTCAATACCGTATCGAAGCTGCTGCCACACGTGTCAATCGTGGCCGTCCCCGGATACGCGGCCACATAGCGCCACCACACGTCGGCCCCGCTGGCAGCGCACGACGCGCCGCCGTCCGTAGTGGCCGCCGCGTTCGATGCCGTGAAGGTGCCGTCGCCGATCAGCGGCGCCGTAGCGCAATCGTCGCCCGGCCCCGCACCGATACCCGTACCAGACACCGTGGCCGTTGCCCCACCGCCGCCGCTGAACTGCAGCGTGGCGCTGAAGTCGCCCTGCATCGTCGGCGCGAAGCGCACCGTGATGGACTGCGACTCGCCCGGCCCCAGCTCGTATCCGCGTGAGCCGACAATGCTGAACGGCGCCGCCGGCGCCGCCACGGCACCTTCCAACACGTCGCCGCCCACGTTCCTGACCGTGAAGACCCTGTCGGCCGTCGCGCCCACCGCCACGTCGCCGAAGTCGCGGGAAGCCGGCGTGACTTCTATCTCCGGACTTCCAACGCCGGTGTACTCTACGAAGCAGGCCGCATAACCCACTCTCGAGCACCCATACTGGATGCGCATGTAACCGCCTTCGCCCCAATACGGTCCCCACGAGTTGCGCAAAATCCATGCCCCGTCCGCGTCGTCCCAGCCCACTAGAGCCACGGCATGGTTGGGTGTGCCGTCGGTGCAGGCGTTGAATACGCCCCCACTGTAATTGGTAAACGCGCTGTCTACATAAACCCCTACCGACACCGGCCCGTAATCGATGATCGCCTGCTTGATGGCCGCCGTACTCGGCACGCCGCCGCTACTGCCAACGTAGGCCCAGCCGGCGATCGTGTACGGATGCGCATACGGGCAATTGCACGGCACCTGGCTGGCCACGTAGGGGAAGGCCGACTCAAGCACCGCCCCGCTGCCGCCGCAGGAATCGGTGCGCCATTCATGATACTCGTGCGCGAACCACCCGCCGGAGCAGCTATAGTTGCTGCGATTACAACTCAGCAGCCACTGCTCGGACAGGTCGACGCTGATCCCATCACGAATGAGGATGTTGCATTCCAGCGGGGCCACCGTCGCGAACGCCCAGCACGAACCACACCCACCCTGGTTGCGAACCGGCGTGCACCCGCCCAGCTCACGCCAGTCAAACCTCGACGGCAATCCCAACCGCAGCGGCGACAGCTCGACGAAACGTGCCCCGGCCTCCCAGTTTTCCGGTACGACCAGCCCGCACAATTCCTCTAGCGGGAGGTCGCTGGCCGGATTTTGGGCCACCGTAAACGTCCAACCTTCCGCCTCGCCCTGGGCCCGCAAAGCGGCGAGCTCATGCTCGATATCCGCGCTACTCACCGGCTTGGCCAGGCTCAGCAGCGCTGCGACGCCGATAACCCACCACACAGCCCGCTGGCGCCCCTCGTCCATTGTCGGCCTCCTCGCGCGATAGCACTTTCGCGCGCAGGCGCAAGCGCCCGCGCGTCAATGTATTATGCAAATTGCCGGCGCCACCTGCACGATCATTCCCGCCCGCCGCGCCCGAAATTATGTGACCCGCAGTTGGCAATCCAGTGCGTCCGAACAATAATCCGAACGTTTATGAGACGATCCCTGAGATCGATGCAGAGGGCGTTCTCCCGTGAGGTATTCATGACCGGCAAACGATTGACTATCGGATTCGCGGTTCTCAGCTCCTTTCTCGTGACGGCGTTGGCCCAGGATTCGCGGCCCGCGCGCCAGCCCATCGAATATCCCCAGGCACGACAGACCGAGGACGTCAACCAACTGGGCAGCCTGACCATCCCCGACCCGTATCGCTGGATGGAGGATTTGGACTCGCCCGAACTGGCCGACTGGGTCGCGGCCGAGAACAAGATCACCAACGCCTTCCTCGAGCAGGTTCCGGCCCGCGAGGCAATCCGCCAGCGCCTGACGCACCTCTGGGACTTCGAGCGCTACGGGGTCCCAAGCCAAAGGGACGGCCGCTATTTCTTCGCCAAGAACGACGGCTTGCAGAACCAGAGCGTCTTTTATTGGATGGACCGGCTCGACGGCACGCCGCGCGTGATGCTTAACCCCAACACGCTCTCCCCGGACGGCACCATCGCCGTGGCCGGCATGGCCGTCAGCCACGACGGGCAGGAACTGGCTTACGGCCTGTCCACCGCCGGCTCGGACTGGGTCACTTACCGCGTGCGCAACGTTGCCAGCGGCGAGGACCGGCCCGACGTGCTTGAGTGGATAAAGTTCAGTGGTGTGTCGTGGACCAAGGACAACGCGGGCTTCTACTACAGCCGGTTCGATAAGCCCGAGGGCAACGTGCTGGAGGCGGTGAATTACTACAACAAACTGTTCTATCACCGGCTGGGAACGCCGCAATCCGAAGACCGCCTGGTCTACGAACGCCCAGATGAGAAGGAATGGAGCTTCAGCCCGCACGTGACCGACGACGGCCGCTATCTGATCATCTCGATTTCGCGCGGCACCGACCCGCGCAACCGCGTGTACTACCAGGATCTGCAGGCAGCGGACGCGCCGATCGTGCCATTGCTGAACGATTTCGACGCCCAGTACAACTTCATCGACAATGACGGCCCGGTGTTCTGGTTTACGACTAACCTCGACGCGCCGCGCAACCGCGTGGTTGCCATCGACACGCGCCGGCCGCAACGCGAGCACTGGAAAGAGGTCATTCCGCAGGCAGAAGAGACGCTCCAGGGTGTGAACATCGTGCATGACACGTTCATCGCCTCATACCTCAAGGACGCTCACGCCCAGGTCCGCATGTTCGACCTCACCGGCCGCCTGCTGCGCGAACTGGAGCTGCCCGGAATCGGCAGCGCTTACGGCTTCGGCGGTAAACGCAGCGATACCGAAACGTTCTACGCTTTCACCAGTTTCGCCGTGCCGAGCACGATCTACCGCTACGACATGCTCACGCAAACCAGCTCCGTCTTTCGCCGGCCCCAGGTGGACTTCAATCCCGCCGACTACCAGACGCAGCAGATTTTCTATACCAGTAAAGACGGCACGCGCGTCCCCATGTTCATCGCTCATCGTAAAGGCATCGCGCTCAACGGCGACAATCCCACCTATCTCTACGGCTACGGCGGATTCAACGTTTCGCTCACGCCCGCGTTTTCCGTCAGCCGCATCGTCTTGATGGAGATGGGGGCCGTGGTGGCCGTGGCCAACCTGCGCGGCGGCGGCGAATACGGCCAAGAGTGGCATGACGCGGGCCGGTTGCACAACAAGCAGAACGTCTTCGATGACTTCATTGCCGCGGCCGAATGGCTGATCGCCAACAAGTACACCCGCCCGCAGAAGCTGGCCATCGCCGGCGGCAGCAATGGCGGCCTGCTGGTGGGAGCGTGCATGACGCAACGGCCGGAGCTGTTCGGGGCGGCCCTGCCGGCGGTGGGCGTTATGGACATGCTGCGTTTCGACAAGTTTACGATCGGCTGGGCCTGGACATCCGACTACGGTTCGCCGGAGAACCCGGACGACTTAAAGTACCTATTGACTTACAGTCCACTGCACAACATTGGCCCGGGCATATGCTATCCGCCCACGCTGGCCACCACGGCCGACCACGACGACCGCGTCATGCCGGCCCATACCTTCAAGTTCATCGCGGCCCTGCAAGCCGCGCAGCAATCAGCCCCGGACTGCGACAACCCGATCCTGGTGCGCATTGAAACCAAGGCCGGCCACGGCGGCGGCAAGCCCACGTCAAAGATCATCGAGGAGGTCACCGACCAGTGGGCCTTTTTGGCGCGCGTGTTGGGGATGCGAACGTCACAGGCGATAGACTAGCTGGAGCGCTTCGCCTTCTCATTCAGGGCGCTTTCAGGGCAGGTCAGATCCGCTGAGGATGGTGCCGCACATACCACTGAATTTGCCGTGCCATCCCAATTAGGATGTCCGCCTCGTTCACGCTCAGGTCCACGCGCCCCAGCAAGTGCCGCAGCGCGTATTTGAGGTGGTCCGGCTTCGGGCCGAAGAAAAAGCCGATCTGATCCAGCGCCTCGAACAAGTGCTTGAACAGCAGTTCCTTGCGCTCATGCGTGGCAAAGCCGGAGTGCAAAGCCATCGGCAGCGCCGGCAACTGCTCCGCCGCCAGCCAGGCCCGCCGCAGCTCGTAGCACATGATCGTCACCGAGGCCGCCAGGTTCAGCACCGGATAGCCCTCGTCGGCTGGAATCGTGACGATGCGGTCGAAGTTGAGCAGCTCTTCGGTGCGCAGGCCAAAATTCTCGCGGCCGAACGCGAACGCCACGCGCCCGCTGCGCGCTACCTGTAGCGCCTCGTCAGCCGCCCGGACCGGCTCGATGGCCGTCTGTCGGCGGTAGAGCCCGAGCTTGGAGGAGGTTGCGAAGGTGCACGTGCAGCCGGCCAGGGCGGCGGGCAGGTCGTCCACGATCGCGGCCCCGTCGAGCACCGCTCGCCCATGGGCGGCATAGGCGACCGCCTGTTCGCCCTTGGCGTCGCAGCGCGGTGCTACGATCGCCAGATCCGATAGCCCCATGTTTGCCATGATGCGCGCAGTGGCTCCGACGTTGGCCGGGCCACTCGGCGAAACCAACACGATGCGAATTTGATCGAGCATAGGGCCAAGATTTTACGCGCTCGCGACGGCGCCGGCGTCCACCGGGAGCGAAACTTGATTCGCGCCGGGTCGCGCTGGTGATCGGCGAGTCGCGCGAACGTCTCGGTCTTTGCCATCCGGGGCCATCTGGCGTGCACTAGGTCGACCCCGCGACTCCTGCGATTTTCCGACCCTGCGCATCCGACACTCCAGCAGTTCGTTAACTACTGTGGCGCATTCCTGGCTTGCACTGCGAATTCAGATTTCGCGCGTCCTTGATGCCGGTCAATCTTTGAAGAGCTCGCCCCCTGCCGTTGACAACCCCGACCCGCCCCGTCAACTTACCCTTCTGGCCCGCGAGTCCGGCCCTAAGCGCGGCGGCGCCATTTCCTCGCGTTCCGTCCGGCCGCCGGCCCATCTGGAAAGGAGACGGTCAGTGATCAAATTCGGCCCCGGAAATCTGCGCATCCCGAAATTCGAACGGCCGGTCTACGTCGTCGCCGGCGGGCTAACGGACTTCCGCAAACGTTATCCCGAAAAGAACACCTGCCAACTTTGCAACGAAGCCTTGCGCATGGCGGTTGAAGAGAACGACCTCAAGGTCGATCCTGAGCAGTACCGCCGCATGGTCAACTGGTGTGTTTACAGCCAGTTCGCCGACCACTTCGGCGATCAGTTGCTCGCGGCGGCCAAGATCCATGACTACCTGGGCTTCGACCCGCTCGGCAACGTTGAGGTAAAGACCGGCGGCGCGACCGGCGGCACGTCCGTACTGGCCGCGGCCCAGGCCATCGCATCCGGCTATGCCGACTGCGTCCCGGTCGTCGGCTGGGAGCGCATGGACGAGGTAACCACCAAGGTCGGCAACTCGTACATCGCCAGCGCCGCCTGTAAGGACTTTGAGAGCGAATTGGGCTGGATGTACGCAGCCTATTACGCCCTTATGGCCAAGCGCTATCAGTATGAGAACAACGTGCCGCGCGAGACGCTGGCCAAGATCGCCTGCAAGAACCACGAGTACGCCCATTACTCGCCGTTCTCGCAGAACCCGGGCAAGTACACGGTCAAGGAAGTGCTTGAGAACGAGATCGTCTCCGACCCGCTCTCGTACCTCGAATGCTGCGTCATGAGCGTCGGGGCGGCCGTGCTGCTCCTGGCGGACGAGAAGACCGCTTACAAGTTGACTGACACGCCGATCCGCCTGGCGGCCATCTGCGGCGGCTCGCACACGTTGCGTACAGCCGACCGGCGGCACATGCCCATTCTGCTGCTGCCGAATGAGAACGAATCCACTTACAAGGACTATTATGGCGTACGGCGCAAGGAATGGCCCGGCTTCAGCTCGTTCCTGGCCGCCCGCATGGCCGCGTATCTGGCCTACAACATGGCCGGCATCAAGGACCCGGTCGAGGACTTCGACGTTCTCGAAACGCACGACGCCTTCACGATCAGCGACGTGCAGACGTACGAGGACATCGGCCTGCGCCCCTACGGCCGCGGGCGTGAGTTCATCGAGTCCGGCGACGCATACTTCGGAGGCCGGCTGCCGACGAACCTGTCGGGCGGCCTGATCGGCACGATGCACGCGGTCGGCGCCACGGGCGTATTTCAGTTGGTTGAGATTCTGTGGCAGCTCCAGGGCAAATACGACAAGTTCCACGGCGACCCGAAGCTCTGGCAGCGCTACGGCAAGACCAAGCCGGCCGACTGGCGCAGTCTGCAAGTGAAGAACCCGAAGCGCGGCTGCGCGATCTCCCACGCCGGCACCGGCAGCCACGTAACGTGCGCGATTCTGGAAAGACCGTAGACAGATTAGGCCCGTTAGCAATGTCACAAAGTTACAAAGTCACAAAGTCACCAGGCGGGCGCACGAAGCCGTCCCGTTGTGACTCGGTAGCGTGGTGACTTGAGGATAATCATGGCAACCGATTGGCCAACTTCCAGACTAGAAGTACTCAATGAGGAACCGCTGGTCGTCAAGAATCCAAAGACCTGGTTCCATATTCACAGTTACGGCGGCTGGGGCAAGTTCTTCAAGGGGCTGCGTGAAAAGAAACTCCTCGCCACGCGTTGCACCAATCCTAAGTGCGAGGAAAAGCGCCTCTGGCTGCCGCCGCGGACCGAATGCCCGGATTGCTGGCACGACATGGAATGGGTCGAAGCCCCGCAGCAGGGCACGATCTACACATTCTCGACCGTGAAGTACCCGGGCGAACTGTTCAAGCTGCCGGCCGGTACGCACCTGATCAGCGTTGAGCTGCCGGGCGTGTGTACGAAGCCGATGAGCTGGCTCAAGGAAGGCGAGCCGCAGTTCGGGATGAAAATCAAGGCGGTCTTCAACACCGAGCGGCCGACGAACACGATCCTCGACCTGGCTTGGGTGCCGGCGTAGCCAAGGGTATTTTGGGCCGGGCGGCAGATGCGCCGGGTGCCAGATGTGACGGGTGCCATGCCCAAGCCGGCGTTGCGGGCGCGGGCATGCCGTCGCCAATTGCCCCACACAAGGCGCCATTGACGCCAAGTGCCATGCCCAAGCGCTAAGCGCGGGCATGCCCGCGCTTTCAGCTTGGGCATGGCACCCACGTTATCCACTCACGTTATCCACTAACGTTATTTACTAACGTTACCTACCCACGGCTCCTACTCACTGGCAAACGTCAGGCGCCGGCGCGAGCTACACGTGCTGTGGCGTCACCGTCGGCGCCGGCTGTGCTGCGGCCCCTGACTGCGCCAGCATGCGGCGCAGCACCATGTGCAACACTCCGCCATTGCGGTAATACTCCATTTCAACCGGCGTATCGATGCGGCAGATTGTCGCGAACTCCGTTCGGCGGCCGGTATCGGGGTGAACCGCCCTCACCGTTAGACGCTGCTGCGGCTTGAGCGTTTCGGCCAGCCCCGGGATGTCAAACACCTCGTGGCCGGTGAGGCCCAGCGACTGGTGCGTCTCTCCGGGCTGGAATTCCAGCGGCAGGACGCCCATGCAGACCAGATTCGTACGGTGAATGCGCTCGAAACTTGTCGCGATGACCGCCCGCACGCCCAGCAGATATGTCCCTTTTGCAGCCCAGTCGCGCGAGCTGCCCATGCCGTAGTCGGCGCCGGCCAGCACGAGCAGCGGCGTACCCTCCTCGCGATAGCGCATGGCGGCGTCGTAAATGCTCATTTGCTGCCCGCTCGGCAGGTGGACGGTCACGCCGCCCTCCGTGCCGGGGACCAGCAGGTTCTTCAGCCGCACGTTGGCAAAGGTGCCGCGCGTCATCACGCGGTCATTGCCGCGCCGCGAGCCATAGCTGTTGAATTCCTCCACGGGAACACCGTGCTCCAGCAAGTAGCGACCGGCCGGCGACTTGGGACTGATTGAGCCCGCCGGGCTGATGTGGTCGGTGGTCACGCTGTCGCCGAGCAAGACCAGGCAGCGCGCACGCTCCAACGGCTGCACGCGCGGCGGCTGCGGCGAGAAGTCGGCGAAAAACGGCGGTTCCTGAATGTACGTACTATCTTCGCGCCACTCGTAGACTTGCGAATCGGGAATTCGCAAGCCGCGCCACTGATTGTCTCCGGAAAACACGTCCGCGTAGCGCTGCTTGAACATCTCCGGCGTGACGAACTGCGCAACGGCGTCCTGAATTTCCTGCTCGCTGGGCCAGATATCGCGCAAGTAGACCGGTTTTCCGTCCCCATCATGGCCCAGTGGATCACGCGTCAGATCAATATCGACCGTGCCGGCGAGCGCGTACGCAATCACCAGTGGCGGCGAGGCCAGGTAGTTGGCCCGCACCAGTGGGTGAATGCGGGCTTCGAAATTGCGGTTGCCGCTCAGGACCGAGGCAACCACCAAATCGCCCGCCGTGACTGCGTTGGCGATCTCCTCGGGCAGCGGGCCGCTGTTGCCGATGCATGTGGTGCAGCCGTAGCCGACCGTTTGAAAACCCAGCATATCCAGGTACTGCGTGAGGCCGCCCTTGGCATAGTAGTCGGTCACGACGCGCGAGCCCGGGGCCAGGCTGGTCTTCACCCAGGGCGGAACGCGCAAGCCGCGTTCGACCGCCTTCTTGGCCAGCAGGCCCGCCGCCAGCATCAGGGCGGGATTGCTCGTATTCGTGCAGCTTGTGACGGCCGCAATCACAACCGCACCGTGCCCCAAGCTGAATTTTTGCCCGGCCATAGAAACTTGCGGCGCCTCGCTCGCGGCCGTCGAACCATCCTTGCCGAAAACGCTGGCCAGGCACTCGCGCCAGCCGGACTTCATGGCTGACAGCGCGATCCGGTCCTGCGGTCGCCGTGGCCCGGCCAAACTGGGCTCGACGGTGGACAAATCAAGTTCCAGCAATTGTGAGTAACGCGGCTCGGGACTGGTGGCGGTGCGGAAAAGGCCCTGTTCTTTACAGTAGCGTTCGACCAGGTCGACCTCGTCCTCACTGCGCCCGGTAAAGCGCATGTAACTCAAAGTCTGATCGTCAACCGGGAAGAACCCGACCGTTGCGCCGTACTCCGGGGCCATGTTGCCGATGGTGGCGCGGTCGGCGATGGGCATGTTGCTCAGGCCGGGCCCGAAGAACTCGACAAACTTGCCGACCACGCCGAAGCGGCGGAGCATTTCCGTGACGCGCAGCACCAGGTCCGTAGCCGTCGTGCCCGAAGGCAATTCTCCCTTTAGCCGAAATCCGACCACCTTGGGCAACAGCATGAACATGGGCTGGCCCAGCATGGCGGCCTCGGCCTCGATCCCGCCGACCCCCCAACCCAGCACGCCCAGACCGTTGATCATGGTGGTATGGCTGTCAGTGCCGACCAGGGTGTCGGGAAAAGCGGTGACCTGGCCGTCCTGCTCGCGCTGGAGCACCACTTTCGCCAGATACTCAAGGTTGACCTGGTGAACGATGCCCGTGGCCGGCGGCACGACGCGGAAGTTGTCGAAAGCACGCTGCCCCCAGCGCAGCAATTCGTAGCGCTCGCGGTTTCTTTCGAATTCCAGTTTTGCGTTGAGGGCCAGCGCGTCCGCGCGCGAGAAATAGTCGACCTGGACGGAATGATCGATCACCAGATCTGCGGGTATCTGCGGATTGATTTGCCGCGGATCGCCGCCCGCGCGGTCCATGGCGCTGCGCATGGCGGCCAAGTCAACCAGTGCCGGCACGCCCGTGAAATCCTGCAAAACGACCCGGGCCGGCATGAACGGAATGTCGTGCTGGCCGGTCGAAGCCGGTGTCCAGTGTGCCAACGCTCGAACGTGACTCTCAAGCGTTGCAAGGCCGTCCAAATTCCGCAGCACGGATTCCAGCAGAATGCGGATGGAATACGGCAGATGCTGGAGTTGCCCGAAGCCGGCGCGCTCAAGTGCACTCAGGCGATAGATTTCGACTTGCCCGCCGCGGGTTCGCAGCCCGGCGCGAGCGCCAAACAGATCTCGATTACCAGTCAAGGTCGGCCTCCTGTGAGCACCCTACAGTCTGTTCAAACCAGATGATAGGGGCGTTTGAGGCGTTCCGCCCGCAAGCGACAGGACGTATTCAGAGAAGCCCGTCGTCGTCCGTGAGCTGCAAGCCGAGCGGTTCGCACGCCAGGCGGTACTGCGCGGGATTGTCGCTCAAGCCGTAGTAGTTAAAACGACAATCAGGAGTGCGACGGTCGCAAACGTGTAATCCGCAGAAGAACTCCGTATCGCGCTCCGGGCGATTGAGCGTGACGCAGGCCGGAACAAGGTACAGGGTTGGGCTGGCCGGCACATGGTTCTTAATATCCTGCACTGCTCGCGCGGCCTGGAGGAGAGCGTTAACGATCGCTGACAGGAAGGCGCGCTGTGCCGGATCGACTTGCTTCTCATCCAGCAGGACCTGGAGGCGGTCTTTCTCGCCGGCGCAAAATGCGGCGCGAAGGTCGTCGATGAACGCGCCATTTGCGCCGTCCAAGAGCTTATGAAGTGCGCCGCAAGCGTGAGACGCAGTGCCGTAGCGGTGCATTTCGCCGAAACGCGTCGCAGCGCCGAATCCGCTGACGGCCACATGAGCGCTGATCTTCACGATCATGACCTTGAAAGACTGCCGCGATTCCGGAGTGGCAAAATGCGCCTCCGCGACGGGCACGGCGCCAAACTCGTAGCGGCCGCCCAGATTCGCCAGGCGAAACGGGGCCTTTTCCGTGAAGTGCAGGTTGGGCAGCAGCGGCTCGACTATCCAGCGCTGAAAAGATTCGACGCATTCGAATTCGCTCTCGTCCGCACAGGTGACGTGCAGCGCTCCGACGGCCGGCGGGCTAAGGCGCGAAATGTAGTCCCGCAGGGCGAGATTGACGTCATCCAGACCGTGCTCGCGCCCCAGCATGGCTTTGAGTTGATCAACCATGGCTTGTCTCCTGGGTTGATAGGCAGGGTATATCAAATTCGGGACTTCTGGCAAGCGCGGCACACTGTTCGAGTCCCGTGCACGCCAATGTGGCAATGCGAATTACGCGAATCCACCGGCTCGCGACGCGGCTGGGTCCCGTCACGCAGAATATCAAGGTCTTGATGTCTTGATGACGAGCCGGCCCGGCAAATCGCGACGCCCGTGAGACAAAATCCGTGCAGCGGGTTGGAACCGGACTCGCCGCCAGCCGTATAATGGGTAACGGCTTGGGGGGTCAAGGGTGCGGGTTGCACAGTGTGGCCCGCAGGCATTGTCGAATGGTCGGGCCGCCATTCATCCGATAACCGGGGGCGCGCATGCCGTCTGGTGCGCGAACACGCCCCGGCGGTGGAAGGAGAATGCCATGTTTGGGACTCCGTTTCTGCCAGCCCCGGACGCGTCCGTGCGACGCCCACGCTACATCACCCGGCTCGAAAAACTCCCGCAAATCCCGCCCGCTGAGCGCGAGCGGCTGGCCCCGGTCGTGCAGCGCTATGCGATGCGGCTGAACGATTACTATTTGAGCCTGATCGATTGGACCAACCCCGACGACCCGATACGCCGGATCGTCATCCCACAAGTGGAGGAGCTGGAGCCATGGGGCGACTTGGACGCCAGCCATGAGGCGGACTACACGGTCGCTCCGGGCACGCAACACAAGTACTCCCACACCGCGCTCCTCCTCTGCAACGAAACATGCGCGGGATACTGCCGCTATTGCTTCCGCAAGCGGCTGTTCATGAACGACCAGCACGAGGCGCGCACCGATGTGCAGCCCGGCCTGCGTTACATCGCGGAGCACCCGGAAATCACGAACGTGCTGCTCACGGGCGGCGATCCGTTGCTGCTGAGCACCCGCCGCCTGCGCGAGATCATCGCCGCCTTGCGGGACATCCCGCACGTCCAGATTGTCCGCATCGGCTCCAAAATTCCGGCCTTCGACCCGGGCCGCATCTTGAACGACCCCGAACTGCTCACGGTTCTCAGCACTTTCTCCACGCCGGAGAAGCGAATTTACCTGATGACGCATTTCGATCATCCGCGGGAGCTCACGACTTCGGCCATCCGGGCGATCGATGCGCTGCTGCGCAATGGCGTGATCTGCGCTAATCAGTGCCCGCTGATTCGCGGCGTGAATGACGATTCCAACGTGCTGGCGACGCTCTTCCGGCGATTGTCGTGGATCGGCTGCCCGCCGTACTACCTGTTCCAAGGGCGCCCGACGGTCGGCAACGCTCCCTATCGCGTGCCCCTGGTGGAAGCCTGGGAGATTTTCCGCGCCACCGTGCGGCAGGGCTCCGGCCTCGCCCAGCGGGCACGCTTCGTTATGTCCCACCACACGGGCAAGATCGAGGTTGTGGGCGTCGATGAGCAGCGTATTTACATGCGCTATCACCGCGCCGTCCGGCTCGCAGACCGGGGCAGATTCCTGGTTTACCTCAGAAACGATAACGCGTACTGGCTGGACGAACTCACGCCGGTCGGCAATCATGGGGCGCTCCCCGCGGGCGACGGGGCCGGCGACTGATGTCGGCGACGCGGCTTGGCGTCGAGCAGCGACAGGGTTGTTGGTTTGTGCTGCTGCTGAGCTGGCAGGGCAGCACGCGAGCAGTTACCAGCGTCGGAGGTACCTATGAATCCGCATGACCTGGCCAATTGGATTCGGCAAGAGCGGGCCCGCGTGGATGAGTTGTCATATCTGGTGCGGAAGCACCTTGCGGTACCCCCGCCGACCGGCCGGGCACGATGGATTCCCGAAGTTCGCGAGTGCTTTCGGCGGCTGTCGGACCACATGCGGCGGCACATGGCGCTCGAGGAATCGGAAGGCTACATGAATGAGGTGCGCAAGCTGCGGCCGGCGCTGAGTCGCGAGCTGGACCGCCTGCAACATGAGCACGGCGAACTTTGCCGCCTGATGGACCATATCCAAGTCGGGCTGGATGAGATGCAGCCGGAAGATAATCTGATCGTGCGGAGTTACTGCGCCCAGATCGGGATGCTGCTGTCGTACGTGGACCGGCACGAGGAAGAAGAGCAGAACCTGGTCGTGTACGCGTTTTCGGAAGATATTCCGGAACAGGACTGAAGCGACCCCGCGCCGTAGAACTCGACGGCACCCACGAATAAATGCGCGGCAGCTCGCGAGGCGTGCTCGCGCCAAGAAAAGGCCCTCCGTCAGCAGCGGAGGGCCGTCTCTTAACCACACTCGGGGCGACTGTCTTGGTATCGAAACGGTCTGCCAGACGTTCTTCGACGCTGCCGTTGAAAATACAGGTTCATGACCCAGTATTTACTGGGTCATTACTCGGTCACCCGAATTTACTGCGTCATTTTACTAGGTCACGAACACGATTTACTGGGTCATACGCGGCATTTACTGGGTCAGGCGCATGAAGCATCGGGTCATCTCATTGTGCTCGCTCCGCAACCGGAACCGCAAACGGTGACCAACGTCATCGCGCAGGAGTTAGGGCGCTGCTCTCGGCGAAAGCCAGTCTCATTTCGAACGAGGAGCCTTGCCCCGGCGTGCTCGTCACGCTGACGTGACCTCCGTGGGCTTGGGCGATGTGCTTCACAATGGAAAGGCCCAGGCCAGTGCCGCCCATGTCGCGAGAGCGCGAACGATCAACGCGGTAGAAGCGCTCGAAGATACGAGGAACGTCGGCTGCAGGGATGCCGACGCCATTGTCTGTCACAACGATGCTGACGTGAGCCCCATCGGCGCGAACGGAGAGAGCGATATGGCCCTCCGGCGGCGTGTATTTCACGGCATTGTCCAGCAAATTGGCCACGGCCCGCTCCAGGTAGTCGGGGTTGCCCTTTACCGCCGGTAGGTTCGCCGCGATCTCCACAGCAAGCGTTTGCCGCTTGCGCGCGGCGGCAGAGCGGAGCAGGTCGGCGGACTTTTGCGCGACTGCCCCAATGTCCACAGGCAGGACGCCGGAAAGCCCCGGCATGCTCTCAAGCCGGGAGAGCTCAAGTAGATCGTTAACGAGGTTGGTCAGTTGGTCGGCGTGCTTCTCGATGGTGCTCAGATATTGCGGACCACGCTGTGGGTCTAGCATCGCCCCATCACGGAGCGTTTCGGCGAACCCCTTGATCGCCGTCAGGGGCGTGCGCAACTCGTGGGAAACATTGGCCACGAATTCCGTGCGCAGGTCCTGGTAGCGGACGGCCTCGGTAGCGTCGTGTATGACGATGACCAAGCCTTCAGGGGCGGCAGCCGGCGGAAACGTGCTGACCGTGACCACCAGATGCCGTCCGTCAATCGGGCCAACTTGGAGCCCGCGCCGCTGACCCGTGGTGAGGACTTCACCAGCGGCCTGCAGCACGGGCTGGCTGCGCACCGCCTCCCAAAGGAGCCGACCGGCAGGCGGCGAGTCGGCAGGCATGTCCAGCAGATGAGCCGCCGCCGCATTGGAGAGCAAAATTCGCTGCCGGAAATCGGTAGCGATCACGCCTTCGCTCATGCTCGACAGGATGGCCAGAAGCTGGGCTTGATCCTGGCGAATTCTGCTGATCAGGTCGCTCAGTGCGTCAGCCATCGACTCCAGCGCTGTCGCCAAGGTGCCGACCTCGCCCTTTTCCTTGCGCAAGGTCCGGCGGGTCAGGTCACCGCGACGAAGAGCATCGGCGAAACTGGTGAGCTCGATCAGCGGTTGTGCTGTGCGGCGAGCGAAGTAGTAGCAGATTAGCGCCGCTCCGAGGATGGCCACGGCAGCGGCCAGGGCGATGCCCAGATAAAAGGCTCGCAGGTGGCGATGCAGCTCGCGCAAATGGACTGAGGCGCGGAGGTAATAAATCTGGCCGTCGGCTCCCTGCACGCGCTGTGCAAAGTACATCAGATCATCGTGGACCGTATCGCTGGCGCGCACGCCCTCGCCTTGGCCGCGTGTGGCGGCCGTGACTATCTCCGGCCGCGACCGGTGGTTTTCCATCGTCGCCGGATCGGCCTCGGTGTCGGCGATGACCCGGCCGTCGGCGGAAATCACGGTGATGCGGCGGGCGAGCATGCGGCCAAGTCGTCCGACTTGAGCATTCATCTCCGCTGCCCGTTCAGCCCGCAAGTCCAAACCAAGTATCTGTGCGATCAGCTGAGTTTCCTCGCCTAAGACACTGCGAGTGTGCTCCATATAGCTGCGGTGCAGCCGCATGGCACCGACGAGGCCGACCCCGCCCACCGCCGCGCAGATCAGCAGCAGGTACGGCAGGAACAGCCGGCGGAAGAACGGGCTGGTCAACACGGCGAAATTCCCTTTCCCTCGGCCGCGCCGGCCTCGCGTGGGCGGTCATTGAGTTTGTACCCGAACCCGCGCACGGTCTGGATAAGGGCTCCCCGGTCGCCCAGCTTTCGTCGGATTGCGGTGATATGCACGTCAATCGTTCGGTCGAAGATGGCCGCGTCGCGTGAGAGGGCTCCGTCGATGATGTCGTCGCGACTGACCACCCGACCCGGCCGCGCGGCCAGGAACTGGACGATACGAAACTCGGTGGCCGTCAGCTCGAGCCGTCGGCCAGCGAAACTCACCTCATGGCGGCCCACGTCCACAACCAAGTCGCCTTGCCGAAGAACTTGGGCTTCCTGTTGTGGAGCTGCACGGCGAAGAATCGCCTTCACTCTGGCAACCAACTCGCGGGGACTAAATGGTTTAGTGACGTAATCGTCGGCCCCGAGCTCCAATCCGACGATTCGGTCGGTTTCGGCGGCGCGGGCGGTGAGCATGATAATTGGCAGCAGCCGCGTGCGGGCGTCCGCCCGCAGCTGGCGGCACACTTCCAGCCCATCGATTCCCGGCATCATCACGTCGAGCACGACCACGTCTGGCAGATGTTGCGTGGCCAAGTGCAGGCCCGAACGCCCGTCACTGGCTGACAGCACATCGAATCCATCGCGCTCGAGATTGTAGCGCACCAGCTCGATGAGGTCCTTTTCATCGTCGATGACCAGCACAGTGCCCTTGCTCATGGTCGGTCCTGCCCTTCGCGCGACTTGGCCAGGCCTTTGCCGTGGCGCACATCCCGCCCCTGAATCCAATAGATGACCTCCTCGCCGATGTTGGTCGCATGGTCGCCGATCCGCTCCAGGTTGCGTGCGATCAGGATCAGCGACAGCGCCCGCTGGATGGTGCCAGGGTCCGCCATTATGTACGTCAAGAGCGAACGGAATACTTGATCGCGGAAGGCATCCACCCGCTCATCTTCCTCCAGCACGCGATTGGCCAGGTCCACGTCCTTGTTCATCATCGCCGTCAGGCTGTCTCGAACCATCTTCTGAGCCACCTCGGCCATGATTGGGATATCGACCAGGCCGGCCGAGGGCATCTCGGCCTTCAGCGGCGGCGCAGCCAGCACGAGGTGGGCGTTCTGACAGATGTTGATCGCCTGGTCGCCGATGCGTTCCAGTTCCCCCCCGATTCGCGAGGCCATGAACAGGAACCGCGCGTCACGGGCCACCGGCTGTTGGAGTGCCGTCAGCTTTACCGCCAGGTCATCCACCTCTACTTGGAGCAGGTTCACTTGATGTTCCTTGCCATGCACAACGGAGACCAGCGCCTCGTTCCGCTTGACCAGGGCCTGCACGGCCAATCGGATCATGCCCTCGGCCAGGTCGCCCATCATGACCACCTTTTGCAGCAGCAGTTGGAGTTGGTCGTGGAAGTGTCGCATGTATGTCATCCGAACCGGCCGCTGATAAACGACTCGGTCCTGGGGTCCTTTGGGTTCGTGAACATGTCGCTGGTTTGGCCTACTTCTACGAGCTCGCCCAGGAGCAGGAAAACAGTGCGGTCGGCCACACGAGCGGCTTGCTGGATGTTGTGCGTGACCATTACCAGCGTATAGTCCCGCTCCAGGTCCAGCAGCAGTTCCTCGATTCGCTCAGTGGCCACCGGGTCGAGCGCCGAGCATGGCTCGTCCAGCAGCAGAATCTCCGGCTCGACGGCCAGCGCCCGGGCGATGCACAAACGCTGCTGCTGACCGCCCGACAGTCCCGTGCCGGGTTTGTCCAGCCGGTCCTTCACTTCATCCCACAGCGCCGCCCGGCGCAAACTCTGCTCGACGCGTTCATCAAGAATCGCCCGTTTGCGCGTGCCGTTGAGCCGCAGGCCCACGGCTACGTTATCGTAGATGCTGAACGTGGGGAACGGGTTTGGCCGCTGGAAGACCATGCCGATCCGCCGACGAAGCTGGACCGGATCGACCGAAGGGGCGTATAGGTCTTGCCCATCCACGGCGATGCTTCCTCGTGCCCAGGCTCCCGGCACCTCGTCGTGCAGGCGGTTGATGCAGCGTATGAACGTGCTCTTGCCGCAGCCAGACGGACCCATCACGGCCGTGATTGCCCGGTCGGGTAAGTCCAGCGAGACCGACCTGAGCACCTGATGCCGGCCGAACCCGGCTTCCAAGCGGTCAACCACGATGCGAGGCGGACGCGCCGGAGAGGCCGGAGTTGAGGCAGGTGGCTTCAGATTCGTCTCCATCAAGTTCATGCATGACCTCCGTGCCCGCCGTAACGCCAGCGGGTGTACGCGTGGGTCAGCAGTCGCACAGCAAGAATCATCGCCACGAGCACCAAGGCCGCGCCCCATGCTTGGCGAACCAGTTCCTCGAAGGGCTGCCGGGCATATTCAAAGAGCAACTGCGGCAGCGACCCAGCGGGCTCCAGCGGCGAGCCGGGGAATGCATTGGACCCAAAGGCCGTGAATAGGAGCGGCGCCGCCTCGCCGGCGACACGGGCCAAGGCCAGGAACAGGCCTGTCAGCACGGCCGGCACCGCCGACCGCAGCACGATCCAGAGCACCACCCGTCGCCGGGGCAGGCCCAGTGCCAATCCCGCCTCGTCCACGCTGGGCGGAATCGCCCGCACGGCTTCTTCGGTGGTGCGGGCGAAGATCGGCAGCATGATCATCGCCAGCGCAAGGCCACCGGCCAGCAGCGAAAATCCGGTGCCGAGCGAGAAGCCGCCGCGACGCACCACGAGCGTGTAGACGAACACGCCCACGATGATCGCCGGGATGCCGCTCATCACGTCCAGCAGCACCCGAACCGGGCCGGTCAGCCAGTGGCGGTCCCCACGGGCCAGGAATAGCCCCTTTGCCAACCCTAGCGGCGCCGCGATCAGCGTAGCCACCCCCAGTAGGTATAGCGACCCGGCGATCGCGTGGGCGATACCCCCGCCGCGCTCGCCCACCGGCTGCCAGCCGGCCGTCAGAAACCGCAGGCTGATGACGTGCCCGCCCTTAACGACAAGCGTGAGCAGCAGGCTGGCCAGCGGGACAAGACATACCAGCAGAGCCAGCCCCATCAGCCCGAGAAACAGTCGGCTCTTCCAGCGACGATAAACGGGACTCATGGCCTTGCTCCGGTCCTGGCGGCTGGGCGGATGAGCCACCGGGCGATCACGTTGACACTCAGCGTCACCACGAACAGCAGGAGCGCCATTTCGATCAGGGCGGCGGTGAACAAATCGCTGGGGGCCTCGGCGAACTGGTTGGCGATAGTGCTGGCCACCGTGTCGGACGCGGCGAACAGCGAGGCGCTGATCCGCCGGCCGTTGCCGATCACCATCGTCACCGCCATCGTCTCGCCCAGCGCCCGTCCCAACGCCAGGATACATCCGCCGATGAAGCCCGAGCGGGCCGGCGGCCAGACGGCGATGCGCACCATTTCCCACCGTGTCGCCCCCAGCCCCAGGGCCGCTTCCCGGTAAGAGGCCGGCACCGAGCGGATCGCGTCCAGCGACACCGACACGATGATCGGCAGGACCATGATGGCCAGGATCAGCACCGCGCAGAGCATGTTCCTCGGCTCGTACGGCGGGCCGAAGACCGGGATGAACCCGAGCGGCTTGGCCAGGGCCGGCTGAAGCGTGCCGCTCACCCAAGGGGCCAGCACGAAAACGCCCCAGAGCCCGTACACCACGCTGGGGATCGTCGCCAGGATTTCGATGAGGAACCGGGCCGTGCCCCGCAGCCGGGACGGGAGCACCTCGTTGACCAAGGTGGCGATGCCGATCCCGGCCGGGGCTGCCAGCGCCAGGGCGAGGGTGGCACTGATGAGCGTGCCGACGATGAATGGGAAGGCCCCGTACCGCTCGCGCTCCGGATTGGGTTCCCACACACTGGAGGTGAGGAACGATAGGCCGAACTCCCGGATGGATGGCCATGCCCCGTAGGCCAGAACCGCCACGAATAGCAGCAGAATGAGGGGTGCGATCAGGCTCGCCCCTGTGAGCGCTGCAAAGAAGACGCGGTCGCCAAAGGCCTGCCCGGACGCGCCGGCACTGCAGGACAGGTTCTCTGTCTGATCGCCATCGAGTTGGACCGTCGTCATCAACATGGAACTATGGCTGGGTCAGGAGGGGCTTGCTGCCGGCCGTCACACTCTTGAGCTTGGCCTCAATCAGCGGCAGCAGTTCCTTCGGCAATGGGGCGTAATGCAGCGGGGCGGCCAGCGCCTGCCCGTCGTGCGTTGCCCACCACAGGAACTCCACCAGCGCCTTGCCCTTGGCCTCGTTCTCCTGCTGCTTGTAGAGCAGTATCCACGTCATCCCGCTGATCGGGTAGGCCCCCTCGCCCTCAGCGTTGGTAATCGACATCCGCAGGTCCGGGGGGATGTCCTTCAGCGTCCCGGCCGCTGCCGACACCGATTCGATGCTCGCATGGACCGGCTGGCCGGCGGCGTTGACCACGTCTCCGTAGGCGATGTTGTTGTTGGCCGCGTAGATCAGTTCCACGTACCCCAGCGACCCCTCGTTCTGCTTCACGTCCGCCGCCACGCCGTCATTGCCCTTGGCCCCGCGCCCGGACGGCCAGTTCACCGTCGTCGCCTTCCCCGGCCCGCTCTTCCACGCCGGGCTGACCTTCGACAGGTAGTCGGTGAAGATGTAGGTCGTCCCGCTGCCGTCGGAGCGGTGGACGACCGTCACCGGCTGGTCCGGCAGGCCGGCGTCGGGGTTGAGCTGGACGAGCTGCGGATCATTCCACTTCGTGATCTTGCCCAGGAACAGGTCCGCCAGCACCGGCCCGCTGAACACCAGGGGCTTGGTGACCTGCGGCAGGTTGTAGATGGGCACGACCGCCCCCAGTGTCATGGGGATGTGCAGCAGTTCACCGGACGCCTTCTGAAGCTGGGCGTCGGTCATCGGCCCGTCGGTGGCCCCGAAATCCACGGTCTTCTCGGTGATCTGCTTGATTCCCCCGCCACTGCCGATGCCCTGGTAGTTGATCCCGACTTCCCGGTGCATCTGCGCGTAGTGCGCCGCCCACTTAGCGTACAGCGGTTGGGGGAACGTCGCCCCGGCACCCGTGAGGCTGACGTTGCCACCCCCTTCCTCATGCTGCCCGCATCCGGCGAGTCCCAAGAGGCCAAGAATCAGTAACCAGCTGAAGTAACGCATTCGAAACTCCTTCCATTCATTCTTTTCCAAAATAGGCAGTCTGCGCTTGTCACTCATGCAGGGCGCGTTAAGAACGGGTTAAGAGTGCTCGCCAGCCATTACAGAGCCAACTGGAATTGCACCCGCACGACAAATTGGTCTTCGCCCGCGCTATCGACGTAGCCCAGCCCGCTGTCGGCCGGCGAACCGTTGGGCAGATAGGACCAAGTCCATCGTCAGCTTGGCATTGTGATCGAACAGGTAGTAGTTGACTCCGGTCGTCAGTTCCCAGAGGTCATCGCTCTCGCCGTTGATGTAGCCGACCCGGCCGAACACTTCCCATTTGTCGCTGACCATCTGGGCGACCTGGCCCAACGCGCCCCAGTCGGTGTTGGAGCCGCCGCTGCCGGCGCCATCGGAGCTCAAGCCAAGCAGGGCGAAGTACACGCCAGTGCCATGCGTGTTCTCCCACTGGGCGTCGGCGGTCTAGTAGTACCGGTTCTCTCCGTCGGCTCCGGTCACGTCACCCCCAAGTCCCAGGACGAGCATATCGCTCTTGTTGTGCCGGGCCGTGAAGTCCCCGTACTGCTTATTGTCGCCGAACACGGTGTACTCCGGCCGGCCGCTAAAGCCATAGTCGGTGCCATTGGCCGGGGAATCCCGGAAACTGGTGTTGTCGGAGTTGGCCCCGTCGTGGAAGACCATCTGCGCTGCCAAGGGGCCTTTCCTATACCCGAGGCCCATGCCTTGGACGCGGTCGGTTGCGCCACCCCCCGAGAACTTCGTGGAGGGCCGTCTCTTAACCACACTCGGGGCGACTGGATTTGAACCAGCGACCTCTTGGTCCCGAACCAAGCGCTCTAGCCAGGCTGAGCTACGCCCCGTCGCCGAATTTCCAGCGGCGGAATCCCAAAATCATACAGCTTTTAAGCACGCGTGCAAGGTTGCGCCGACACGCGAAACACGAAACACGCAACACGAGCGAAACGCGTCCATCCCGTGATGAATCGGCTTAAACAGCGTGCCGGAACAGCGCTCGCTGGCCCCGCTGTATGGCTCCAGAAGCGTGTTTTAATCGGGCCCTCCTTGCAGCGCGGGCGTCTCCAGCTCCGCGATGGCCGCTGCGATCATCCGTGGGACTTCCACGTCCCACGCCCCGTGCAGCCGGGCGCCGGCGGCGCGTTTGTGGCCGCCCCCGCCGAATTTTGCCGCCAGAGCGGATACGTCCAAGCTGCGCTTACTCCGCAGATTCACGCGGATCGCGCCGTCGGCCTCCTCCGTGAATAGCAACGTGGCTTCCGTGCAGCCCAGCCGGGACGCTTCGTTCACCAAATCCTCGGTCACGCTGTAATCAGCCCCAACCGCCGCGAAGTCCGCCTGACGGATGTACATCACCGCTAGGCGGTCGTTGGCGTAAAGCTGCAGCGATTGCAACATGCGCCCGATCAGCCGCAGCTTGGACGACTCGTCCTGCTCGTAGATTTCCGCGTTTATGCGGCTGGGCTGCGCGCCGGCCGCCACCAGGTCGCCGGCCACGTGCAACGTGCGCGCGTCGGTACAGGGAAAGCGGAACCAGCCGCAATCCGTGACGATTCCGGTAAACAGCGCGGTCGCGAGCGGTTGGGTCACCGCGACCCCGGCCCGCCGCACCCACTCCGCGATGAGCAGGCACACGGCGCAGGCTTCCGAATCGATGACGCGCATATCACCGGGGCGCGTGCCGATCGCGTCGGTCGTGGTGTGATGGTCGAGCACGAGCGTGCGCGGGGCCTGCGGCAGAAACTCGACAATCGGCTCGAGCTGCTGGTAAGCCGAAGTGTCCAGAATGACAAGGGCGTCCGCGCTCGCACGCACTTCGGACGCTTCCGGCCACAGCCGCCATGGCACAAGACTCTGCAGAAGCGCATATCGCTTGGGGAACGGCTCGTACAACGCAACCTGCGGCTGAAGCCCAAGCTGCTGCAGCGCCAGCGCCATCCCGGCCAACGCGCCGAGCGCGTCCCCATCCGGCCGGCGGTGCGAAACCAGCAGCGGCCGGCGGCAGTTCTTTAGCCAGGCGGTCATGTTGTCATAGTTCTGCTCGAGGCTCATGATTGGGATTGTAAGGAGTCAGAGCGCAGCAGTCAGGAGCAGACCCGCTGGAGTCGCATGTAGCAGAGCCGGGGCGTGTCGCCCCGAAATGACGCAATGCGAGGCGTGCCGCTGCCAGAGCCGCCCGTGCTGCCCCGAGCTAACGAACACTCGTCACCGCCAACAAAGCACGCACCAACCGCATTCGAAAGCAAAGGACCCGCCGTGCCGCATTTACCGCAACTGCTCGATACGCAGAACTACCGCCCATGTTCATGGGACTTGGCGTTGGATACGCCCGGACGCGACTACTGGGTCAACTTGTTCTGCCGGCATTTCGAGCTGGTCGAAAAGCTGATCGCCGAGGAATTCCCCAGCGCCACCGCGGCCGACCGCGCAGACGTGCGGGCCGAATACGAAGCGGAAATGCAGCGTTTTCGAGATGAGCCGCAGCAATTCGACCGCGCCGACGTTATGAAGTTGACGGAGCTGCGACGCGATGTGCTGCGCAAGCATGGCTTCGACGACCCATTTCGCGGATTGAAGCAGCGCGAAAACGAAACCGCCCTGCTACTGCTGCCGGAAGTGTTGCGTAAGCTCGGCGGATTGCCCACGGCGCAACAGGCCGCCACGCTCATGGCCGGGCTGATGGCGGGCAACATCTTCGATTTGGGCGCCATGCCGGCAATCGAACGCTACCAGGCCGGCGAGAGTGGGTTCCGCCGCGCCATTTCCAACCTCCCGCCGCGGCCCTGGTTTATTGACGATCTCGACCGCTGGATTGACGCTTGGCTGAGCGGCGGCGGCTTTGAGCACGTGCTGTTCTTTCTCGACAACGCCGGCAGCGACGTCTGCCTGGGATGCGTACCGCTGGCGCGCTGGATGCTCGAACGCGGCGCCCGCGTCAGCCTGGCCGCGAACTCCGGCCCCGCTTTGAACGACATCACGTACGCGGAGCTGCTGGAGATCATGCCAAGCATCGCGTCGCTGGACGCCACAATCGAATCAGCTTGGAGAGACGGCCGCCTGCGCATCACGCCCACCGGCAGTTCGCTTCCGCTGCTTGACTTGGCGAATCTGTCGCCGCAGTGCGTGGCGCTGTCCCAAACCGCAGACCTCGTCATCCTGCACGGCATGGGCCGGGCCATCGAAAGCAACTTCGACACGCCGCTGCGCAGCGCCGCGTTGCGCACGGCCGTCTTGAAGGACCCGGCCGTTGCGGCGCACCTGGGCGCAAATCTGTTCGACTGCGTGTGCCGGTTCACGCCCCGCGCGGAGAGTGCCGGAAGCGCATAGATTCCGCCGCCGGCCCGGCCCGGCTAACATTCCTCCGGAGGCAGACGCCAAGCGCTGTTCGCGCGGCCGCCGCACCCGGAGCACACCAAATGCCCGCTTTATGCTACAGAACTGCCGGCGAATCGCATGGACCGGCTGTCGCCGTCCTGGTCGAGAACCTGCCCGCGGGGCTGAGCGTCGAAACCGAGCTGATCGACGCCGAGCTACGCCGTCGGCAAGGCGGCTATGGCCGCGGTCCGCGCATGGCCATCGAACACGACGCGGTCGAGTTTCTCACTGGAGTCAGGAAGGGGCGGACGATCGGCTCACCGCTGCTGATGCACATCCGTAACCAGGATAGCCGGCTGGATGACGCGCCCGAATTGAACTGCCCGCGCCCGGGACATGCGGACTTCGCCGGAGCCATGAAGTGGCTGACCACGGACTGTCGCGAGACGCTGGAGCGTGCCTCGGCTCGCGAAACCGCGGCCCGGGTCGCCGCCGGCGCGCTCGCCAAATCGCTGCTGCATGAATTCGGCATATGCTGTCTTGGTTTCGTGCTGGAAATCGGCGGGTGGCGGGCCACCGTGCCGGATGATTTGCCGCCGCAGGAGCTGAAGACGCGCCGTGCTGCCAACGACCTCTATACGCCTGATGCGGCGGCGGTCGAGCCGATGAAGAAGGCCATCGATGCTGCCCGGCAAGCCGGCGACACGGTTGGCGGCGTCGTCGAGGTGCGGGCGTTCGGCTTGCCGCCGGGACTGGGCTCATGCCTGGCTTGGCAGGACAAACTGGATGGGCGGCTGATGCAGGCGGTCGGGTCTATTCAAGCCGTGAAGGGAGTGGAAATCGGGCTCGGTTTCGAAGCGGCACGCCGGCTCGGCAGCCAAGTTCATGATGCACTCCATCATGACGAATCGCAGCGCTCCGCCGCGAGCCTTGGCTTCGTCAGAACGACGAACCGCGCCGGCGGGTTGGAAGGCGGCATGACCAACGGGATGCTGCTCGTGCTGCGCGCCGCATTCAAGCCGATCAGCACACTTTTACAGGGAATGGAGAGCGTTAACCTCAGGACTCTGCAGTCACAGCGCAGCGCCTACGAGCGCAGCGACGTTTGCGCTGTTCCTGCCGCCAGCGTGGTTGCGGAAAACGTAGTCGCCTTCGAATTGGCCCGTGCATTTCATGACAAGTTCGGGCGCGATACTTTGACGGAAATGCGGGCTGCCCACGCTTTCTTTCTCCAGGCCGCCCGCAATCTGCCGACCGACAGCCACTTGCCTTGAGTGCTTTGAAAATTGCCGTCGCAGGCTGGTGCTCGAATCAACGACTGCGGCCACTGCTTGAAGCCAGTGGCACGCCGGCCGGGATAGACACTCTGGAATTTCTTGTTCCAGCGCGCTTTTCTGGCGGTCGACGCCGGACATAAAGTGCGATGCCACTTTGTTTGGCGCCGCATGCTGCGCTGTGAATAGTCTCTCGGGTTGCCAACTGGCACGCCCCATGCCATCATATCACGCGTGGCGCCCGCATCGGGCGGTTGCGCCGGCGTGGGAATCACCAAACGAGATATAGGACATGAGAACCGTGGAAAAAGAAACCCTGACCGCAGCCCAGCATCTTGACCTCGTCGAACGCTCGGCCGCCCATAATTATCATCCCCTGCCCATCGTCGTCGCCCGTGCCGAAGGCGTCTGGGTCGAAGACGCCGACGGCAAACGCTACATGGACATGCTGGCGGCCTATTCCGCCGTCAATTTCGGCCACCGTCACGCGGACCTCATCGCCGCCGCCAAGGCCCAGCTCGACCGCGTCACGCTGACCTCGCGTGCCTTCCACAACGACCAGATGGGGCCCATGTGCGCCGAATTGGCCGATTTCTGCGGCATGGAGATGGTCCTACCGATGAACACCGGCGCCGAGGGCGTCGAAACCGCCATCAAAACCGCCCGCCGCTGGGGCTACATGAAGAAGGGCGTGCCCGCCGACCAAGCCAAGATCATCTGCTGCTCGGACAACTTCCACGGGCGCACCACCACCATCATCAGCTTCAGCACCGATCCGGTCGCCCGTGAAGGTTTCGGCCCGTTCACGCCCGGCTTCCAGGTCGTCAAGTACGGCGACATCGATGCCCTGCGTGCGGCCATCGACGACAAAACCGTCGCCTTCCTGGTCGAGCCAATTCAGGGCGAGGCCGGCATCATCATCCCGCCGCCCGGCTACCTGAAAGCGGCTCGCGAGCTGTGCCGAGAGCGCAACGTGCTGTTCATCGCCGACGAAATCCAGTCCGGGCTGGGCCGTACCGGCAAGACCTTCGCCTGCGAGCACGAAGGCGTTGTGCCCGATATCTTCATCCTGGGCAAAGCCCTGGGTGGCGGCATCATGCCGATCTCTGCCGTCGTCTCGCGCCGCGACATCTTGGGCGTTTTCACGCCCGGCTCGCACGGCAGCACATTCGGCGGCAACCCGCTGGCCTGCGCCGTCGCGCGGAAAGTCATTGAAATCCTGCGTACGGACAAGTATCAGTCCAACGCCCGCGAAGTTGGCGGCTACCTGGCCGAGCAGTTGCGCGCCATAAACAGCCCGAACATCAAGGAAATCCGTGCCCGCGGCTTGTGGATCGGCATTGAATTCCATGAGCGAGCCGGCCAAGCGCGGCAATACTGCCAGAAAGCCATGGAAGCCGGCCTGCTCTGCAAGGACACGCACGCGCAGACCATGCGACTGGCCCCGCCGTTGTGCATCACGCGCGAGGAAGCCGACTGGGCGCTCGAGCGCTTGCGGAAGATCCTGTAGGACACTGCCGTCGATCGGCTTGACAGGGAATCAGTAACTAGGCTGACCGGTGAACCTCCGCCCAGGGAGCCGCCCTACTCACCCAGGTACGGCGTGAGCAGGGCGCGCTTCTCTCGAAGCTCCGGATTGATCGCGACCGCCGCTTCGTACATCTGCCGGGCTTCCTCGCGCCGCCCGTTCACTGCCAACAGCAGCGCCAGGTTGAAATGGTCGGCCCCTTGGGCACCGGTCGGGTTCAGGCGAATCGCCGCTTCATAATGCACGATCGCTTCGGCGTCATTCCTTGTCATGGCCAGCCCATTCGCCAGATGGCTATGAAGGGCTGCCAATTTTGCATCGGCAGAGTGGGTTAGGCCTTCGCTCGCCTCGCTCAGCGCCCGCCGGAGAAGGTTGATGCCCTCCGGCAACCGATTCAGCTTCGTTAGCGACTCTCCCAGCCCGCATGCCGCCCGTAAGTTCCCCGGCGCAACCGCCAGCGCCGCCTGGTACTCGGGAACCGCCAAATCCGGCCGGCCCACGTCCTGGTAAACATCGCCCAACGTTGCCAGCGATACCATGTCCTCTTGTGGTCGCGCCTGCTGGTGCGGCGTCAGGTTCACCAACAGGCCGGCCAGACACAGAACCGTCGCCCCAGCCAGAAGCGATCGCCATTGCCGCTCGCGCAGCGCTCTGTAGCCTGCTACAGCCGCCCACGCACCGAGCACGATCAGCACCGGCACAATCGGCAACCGGAACCGGGCCGCGCTGAAAAATGGCACGACGGCCACCATGTATACCAGTATCGAGCCCCACAGCGGAAACAACTCCAAGCGCCGCCGCCAGCATAGCGTCATTCCCAGCAGCCCCAGCGGTCCGATCACGCCAAACCCGAGCGGCAGGAACCTGACCAGCGGCGCAAAACGCTCGGTCCAGAAGTATAAGTTCTTGTTGTTCGCAATCTCCCATGAGCTCCAGAACAGCCGCGCTTTAAGCAACGTGAGAGCCAGCGCCTGTCGCGGATTGGCTTTTATGAATTCCCACCCCAGCCCGTAAAAGTAGTCCGAAACCTGCGATGGCTTTAGCAGTCGCCCTTCCGCTCGTTCTGCAAACGCGATCGCCTCGTCGTAGGCGCCGTGCGGGTCGAGCACCATGCCCGGCGCAACGGCGGTCCGTCCATCGGAGAGCGGATTATTACCGATGTAAAAGTTCAAGCCGCCTTGCCAGGCAATCAGCACCAGATCGCGCCCCACCACGTAGTTGCGGATGGTCACCGGCAGTACGCCCGCCAAACACCCCGCCGTCACACAAGCGACAAATTTCAACGCGCTGCGGCGCTCGCGCCGAAAGCGTATCGCCAGCCACACCACTATCGCCGGCCCCATCAGCAGCACGTCCGGGCGCGTGATCCCCGCCAGCCCCAGCATCAGCCCCGCAGCCCCAAACGTCTTCCAACTTGGCCGCCGCCCCGTTCGAAGCAGCAGCCATATCAGCAGCAGCCCCAGAAAAACGATGAGCGACGCCGCCAGCAGCTCGCCGTCAAAGAAAATCAGCGTCCAGTAGGTCGCGGCCACCAGCCCCGCCAACGTCGCTACAGCGCGCCCGAATGACTCCCGCCCAATCAAGAAAACCAGCCCGCACGAGGCCGCCCCCAGCACCGCCTGCACGATCCGCGGCCACACGTAACCCGGCCCGAACAATTCATAGATGGCCGCCAGAAACGCAGGATAAAGCGGCGCCCGAAAATATGGGCCGCTGACGAAACTCCGGCCGGCCGCTATGGCGCGCGCCCAACCATCCAGGTACGCCTCATCAACAATCGGATGAGAAAAAGTTGGGGCCTGCTGCCACTGGAAAACGTAGATCAGTCGCACCAGCAGCGCCAAGCCGATCAAGCCGCCAAGCAGCGGCCCGTCGATTCGCCAACTGGCGTACTTTGAAACGGCGCACATCGCGGGTGTCGTGGGCTCCCGCTTGGGCTGAACGTGCGTGCTCCGCCCCTCCCGCCTGGTCTTAATGGCGCGAATTCGTCTCTCCTCAACTCGCCTGGCGCCGTCAGTTTAGCTAGCCTGCGGCGGGGAGACACCTGCCGCGCGGCGAAAATCCTGAATGCGGCAAGCAGTGCGGCGTTATCCTGACAGACACCCACCTCGTCGACGCACGCAGCGGAACTTGCGCGAGCCGCTCGAAGTGGCGCAGCCGAACAGCCTCTACCGCAGAGGTGCGCAAAAAGAAGCGCCGCGCGAGGGTTAGCATCGCGCGGCGCCGCAACTTTCAGTTTAGCCGATTCTTATCTTTCGCCCGGGGGCCTGTTCACCGTGAAGGAATCCCAGGGCCAGCCTTTTTTCGACGCAAGTTGCTGCATCAGAGACTCATCGAACGTGCAGTTCCTCAAATTGTTTATTTCATACACCTTGATGAGAGCGGCCGGCGCCGGGTATGTATCGGTCTGCCAGGTACGGCCGCGTCGCAGGAAGCTCCAGGGATTGTCCTGGTCCGTCGCGTCCTTGCTGAAGTTCATCTTTTGGAGCGTATCTCTGTCGAATTCATCGAGCGTCTCAACTTTTGTCTGACGCGCGGACCCGTCGCAAAAGACGACATTGTCCGACATGATCTTCCTGTGCCAGCCAATAAGCATCTTGTCGTCGATCGGAGGCGCGTTTGGATCTTGCCGACTCCACCAGTAGAACAGTGGATCACAGTACATTGGCACACGAGAAGCGTTCTCGATGGCGGAGGCGCTGTGTCCTTCAACGCCGACGTTCAGGCTGCCTCTGATCGCTGGGAAGTTCCCGCCTTCGCTGCTGGGGGCAGCGCTGCCCGCCCCCCAGACCACACCGGCCGTATTCACGCGATAGCTGTTGCCCAAATAGTCGTAGCAGGGAATGTCAGCGGAATCAGGGGGAGCGTCGAATTGGTGCTCGCCTTCATCGCCGGTACTCGACGCGTCCTGACGCGAATAGCCGTAGCCGACGTCGGCCGGGTCGTTGTACATCGGCACTTTGAACCGGTCGTTTGCCGTCATTTCTCCGTAGATGTAGCGGTTGAGCGGGCGGTGCATCGCTCCCCAGAGGTTCTTGGAGGGATCGCCCATTTCGCCGCCCCACCCGGAGCCGCCGGCCCTACCGCTGTAGTCGGTCAGGGCAACGATGGTTTGGCCTCCAGCCAACATGGGGCGCGTCGGAGTTCGGCCGCCGAAGGAGAAGTTCGAGGCAGCGCGCCATCCCCAGCTTGTACTGGCGAAGCCTTTACCGTGCAGGTCTGTGATAACGCCGACTGACAGCGGGATAATCTGCTCGCGCCAGTCATCGACGCTGTACGCCAAAGACCCTTTCGCTATTTGCGACATGTTGCCGCTGCAAACCACTCGTTTTGCTTGCTCGCGGGCGGCCTGCAAACTGGGTAAGAGGATAGAAATGAGCAGTGCGATGATCGCCACGACCACCAGCAGCTCGATCAACGTGAACGCTTTCGTGCGTAACCTGGCCATCTCTTTCTCCTTTGAAGACAAGGAGTTGCGCATCGGTCCGCTCCGGCGCAGCTCGCCCGAGAAGCCCGCCATACCCTTCCGCGCGACGCGCGCACGCTCGGGGGCAGGCGTCTCGTCACACTTCCTTCATTCATGAATAGCGTAAAGCGGGTGCCGTAATCACGCAAGCCGCAGATTTTTTCTTGCGCTACTCCTGTGAAAAGGACACGACAGGTCCCATAACACAGAGGCACTCCCCTTGTGGAGAGCATTGGTGATTGATACGCTGATACTGACGCACCACATGCATGGAGTTGTGAGCCACCCGTGCCCGCTTCCGAAGCTGAACTAGTCAAACAAGCTGTTATGGGCAATACGCGTGCGTTAACAGCACTTTTAGAGCGCGTTGGCCCAGAAGTCCGCCGCAGAATCGCGCCGACCATTCCGTCGCGCTGGCGCCCCATGGTTTCTTTAGAAGACTTGATGCAAGAGACCTACATCGACGCGTTCCTTGACGTTCACACGTTTCACATGAGGGGCGATAACTCATTCTCGGCATGGCTAATGACAATTGCCCGGCGGAATCTGGTGGATGCTGTAAGAATGCTCGAGGCGGATAAGCGCGGGCAGGGCGCTCGGCAGTTAGACGCCGGCCCAAACGCCGAGGACTTGACTGCTTTAGAGGAGCGTTTGGCTTTGACGCGCACAACCCCCAGCCGACATGTTGCCCGAAGCGAGAATCGTCGGCTTCTGGAACGCGCCCTGGAGCAATTGCCCGAAACTTATAGGACCGTCATTTCCTTGTACGATCTTCAGGGGAAATCCGTCAAAGAAGTCGCGGCCGTTCTCCAACGCAGTCCGGGCGCGGTCTTCATGTTGCGCAGCCGTGCCCATCGGCTGCTTTCCGCGAACCTCGGTACGGCATCGCTCTACCTCAGTGACACAGCGTGATCTCCAGTGGGTGCTAAGAGACGATCCCTTATGGCCGCCACCGGTCACCGAAAGAGCACCGAGCGCGAGCGTGCAATCATACGCACGGCCCAAATCAGGGCCCAGGAACTGAAGCAAGCCTGGTTGTCCAGCGTGCCGGCTGTCGATTGCATTCCCGGCTTCACGATTACACGTGAAATTGGCCGCGGCGGAATGGCCGTCATCTATGAGGCTCAACAGAAGGAGCCGCCGCGAGCGGTGGCCTTGAAGGTCATGCGGGGCGGGGCAACGGTCAGCAAACACCGGCTACGGCTTTTCCGCCAGGAGATGGAAACTCTGGCGCGGCTAAGTTGCCCGAATATCGCGGCTATCTACGGGGCCGGCTCTACGAATGACGGGCGCCACTACTTCGCGATGGAGTTGGTTCGCGGCTCACCCGTGACGGAGTATGTGCAGCTTCAGAACCTCTCATTGCGGCAAATCCTGGAGCTCTTCCAGCAGATTTGCCAGGCAGTGCACTACGCCCACCAGCGCGGCGTGATTCATCGCGATTTGAAGCCCTCGAACATCATGGTGGATGGGGACGGAAACCCGAAGGTGCTGGATTTCGGCCTGGCGCGCATGGTCGAGACGGACGATGCCATGCGGGCCATGATGGGCGAATCCGGAAAGATCATGGGCACGTTGCCCTATATGAGTCCCGAGCAGGCCGAAGGCGATCAGGACGGCCTGGATATCCGTACCGACGTCTATTCGCTGGGCGTAATCCTCTACGAGTTACTGACGGAGCGCTTGCCTTACGAGGTTTCCGCCACGGACCCGCTGCAAGCCCGCCAGGCGATCATCCAGCACCCGCCCTGCCGGCCCAGCCGATATCGGCGAAGTCTGCGCGGCGAGCTTGAGTTGATCGTACTCAAAGCTCTAGAAAAGGAACCAGCCAAACGTTATCAGAGCGCCCTCGCCTTGGGCGAGGACTTGGGGCGGTTTCTGCGGGGGCAGGCAATCAGCGCGCGCACGCCTACCATTCCCTACCTCGTACGCAAGTTCATAGCACGCCAAAAACTGCCCGTCGCGCTGACTGCTGTTCTTCTGGCGACGCTGGCGGGTTTCGCCGGCTGGGAGCGCATCCAGGCCAACCAGCGGCGGCTGGACGAACAGCAGCGCCAGCGCAGCTTGGAACGCTGGCAACAGAAGACCCGCGCTGAAATGCGCGACCTCTTGCGCATCGGCCAGTTCTGGGAAGCCGTGGTTATGGAAGTAGCCGGGCGGGACGTGCTCGACGAGGCGGCCGAGCGAATCGACGGCACCTTCGTTGATAGTGCGGCCCCAGCGGCTACGGTGCGCGAGATCCTTGCCCGGCGCTACGAAACTCTGGGAGAAACCGAGCGTGCCGCGCGCGAGCGCGAATTGGCCGCAGCCGCGTTGCGCAAATCTGCCCAGCAGCGCATCGAGCACCGCGATTGGGCGGCGGCGGAAACGCTTTTGCTCCGAGAATATGACATAAGGCGTAAGTTCGACGAAGCCGGCGCACGCGAGACTGCCAGGCTGCTCGCGGACGTCTACGGCGTTTCGGGCAGGCCGCAACGGAAAGAAGAGTGGCTGAACCGAGCCGATGCTCCCGTCAGTACTGACAGCAATCAGTGACGCCGCCCGCCAGCGCTGCAGCAAACAGCGGGTTTTTCAGCGCAAATATTCGTTTACACTTCCCGGAAGCGTGCCGTGAAATGCCGCAATGATGGCGGCTCCCAAGCGATCTCCAGGCCACGCAACCGGTCGCGCTGTTGGTACACCTCGGTGATCGCCTCGATCACATAGTCTATATGGCTCTGCGTGTAAACGCGGCGCGGAATCGCCAGGCGCACCAGCTCCATCGCCGGCGGCGTGCCGCTCTGCCCGAACATCACGCTGCCGATCTCCACGGCTCTGATCCCGCCGTAGCGATACAAGGCCACCACCAGCGCCTGTCCCGGGAACTGGGCCGGCGGTATGTGCGGACAGAAATGCTTCGCGTCAATGTAGATGGCGTGCCCGCCGGGCGGTTCGACAATCTGCACCCCGGCCGCCAGCAGCTTCTCACCCAGATATTCGGTGCTGCGAATGCGGTATTGGAGGTAATCCTCGTCCACGACCTCTTCGAAGCCCTGCGCCATGGCCTCAAGGTCGCGCCCCGCCATTCCGCCGTACGTGATGAACCCTTCGGTCAGAATCAGCAGCTCGTCGGCCCGCCGCGCCAGCTCGTCGTCCCGCAGCAGCAGCAGCCCGCCGATGTTCACCAGGCCATCTTTCTTGGACGAGATCGTGGCCCCGTCCGCCAGGCTGAACATTTCGCGCACGATTTCGCGCACGCTGCGGTCCTGCTGCCCCAGCTCGCGCTGTTTGATAAACCAGGCGTTCTCAGCGAAGCGGCAGGCGTCCAGGAAGAACGGCAGGCCGTACCGGTCACACAGCTTGCGTATGCCGCGGAGGTTTTCGAGACTCACCGGCTGTCCGCCGCCGCTGTTGTTAGTGACCGTAACCATTACCAGCGGGATGCGCTCGCGCAGGGCCGGCCCGGTGCGTCCGCCGCCGACCTCCTGGATGAGGTTTTCGAGCTTGCGCAGGTCGATGTTGCCCTTGAACGGCAGGCGCGTCGTGGGCTGCTTGCCTTCGTCTATCACCAGGTCGATCGCCTTGGCGCCGGCATGCTCGATGTTGGCGCGCGTCGTATCAAAATGGTTGTTGCTCGGCACGACCTTGCCCGGACCGCCGACCAATTCGAAGAGAATCCGCTCGCTGGCGCGGCCCTGGTGCGTGGGCAAGATGTGCGGGAAACCAGTGATTTCCTGAATCTTGTCCTTGAGCACGTACCAGCTCTTAGCGCCCGCGTACGATTCGTCGCCCCGCATGACCCCGGCCCACTGCAGGCTGCTCATGGCACCCGTGCCGCTGTCGGTCAGCAGGTCAATCAGGACGTCCTCGGCTTTGATGAGGAACAGGTTAAAGCCCGCCTCGACCAGAATGCGCTCGCGCTGCTCGCGCGTAGTCAAACGGATGGGTTCGACGACTTTGATGCGAAACGGTTCGATGATCGTTTTCATTTCTCAATCCATTTTGGCGAAAAGCCCATTTTCAACTATGGTTGCCAAGCCTGCAACGCGTCGAAAAGCTGGGCATAACTTGTTCCAGTTAGCAGCGTAACGCGATCTCCCGCCGGATAGAAGTCGATCCGGCCGACGGTTTGATCCAAGAATAGCAACGAGCAAGAGCTCAGAAACAGCATCGCCCATGTGGCCAGCACAGCGGTACGGGCGGCCCGGCCACGCCGCGGGGCGCCTTCATGCGGGCGGAACAGCGCCGCAGAAAGCAGCAACAGCGCCGCCAGGCAAAACGCGATGATCGGCGTTCGAGGCAGGCCGGGCGTGCTCGGGGCCAGTCGCCGTACGTCGTCAGCGGGACTCGCATCGCCCAGGGTCATCCATGCCAGCCAGCCCAAGCCGAATGCCGCCGCGATGCCCAGCACCAGCAATTGGTTCGGTCGCTTGGGCGCCGTCAGAAACGCCCGGCGGGCAAGAATCAACGCGACCGCACCGACCATCGCTGCGGCGCACAGCGCTCCCAGCATCCACATCCTGAGCCGCAAACAGGTCACGAAACGGCCGCTTGAATCCGGCCGCAATTCGGGAACGTCGCCGCTGCGGAGCGGGTACGGCAGAAGCGGGTGTTCCGCGGCCGCAGTTCGGTAGGCAGCACGCCACTGGCGCAACTGGGCGGCGATTTGGGCGGGCGGCGCTGGGAGGAGTGCGAAGCTCTGCTTTCCAGGGTCCTGCGCTTCCTCACCGGCGTCGCTGATGGCCTGCGCCAGCAAATCCGCGGCCAGGAGGCGCATGCCGGGCGGGCCGTCGTCGAGCACCCACTGCTGGAGCAGCCTGAGCAGCACGCTCCGGCACACCACGTCCGAGCCGTCTTCGGCGGCTGACCGCGTTCGAGCCAAGGTGCCCAGCCGCGGCGCAAGGTATTGGAGTAGCGGTCCGTGCGGCTGGCCGATCGTTTGCTCGGCCTGGGCCCGTGCCGCCCCCGTGCGCAAACCTAGCGCCTCGTACATCTCCGTTCGGCTGTCTTCGAGCGGCGCCAGGAAGTGACGGAACTGGGCCCGCTCCAGCCCGGTCAGCACGGGCGCCAGTCGCGGCCACCACTGCTCGACCGGCGCAGCGGCCCTTTCCATCTCCAACATCAGGAAGGCGGCCAGTTGGATGCGGCCGATTTGCGTGTCCGTCAGTTCCGCCAGCATGCGTTGCAGCGTGTCGCGCCTGGCGGGGTAGACGTCCGGGTCCAGCAACGCGCTTGTGAAGAGATGGCTGACGTTGGCCGCGATCAATCCCTGCCGCGCGGCGCGTGACATACGAGCGTCGGCCGTGCGCTGCGCGCGTTCGTAATCCGGCCACGTAAGTCGCGCCAGGCGCACGCCGGGGAGCCCGTTCCAGAATTGCCAGGCGCGCCAGCCGACAATGAGGCTCAGTACGACCGCCAGCGCAAGCACCACCAGGCGGCCCCGGTAGACGCGCATCTTCTGCGCGGCGGAATTGGCCGATCTCCCAGGCGCTTTTCGTCCCATGTGAGCAAGCTAAGCCGCCGCGCGGCTGGCGGCAACAAACGATAATCGGCGCGGGTGCGGACGGTGCGTCTCCTCGGTTCGCCGTCTGATAATTTCACGTCACGAGCAACGCTCGTGCGAGGCTATTTGGGCAAAGGCGGCCAATGTCCTGCCCGGCAGTCAGTTCTTACTTTTGTAGTCCTGCCGCTAGTTCTAGGACCAAAGAAAAACATTGAGCCCCGACGCCCAAGCCGTTAAGCTAATCGAACAAGCGGATGATAAGAACCTGTGGCTGTGCGCCGCACCCCCGCGCCGCGGCCATGCGGGCCGCCGCAAGAACTTACCCGAGGTACCGCTCATGGAGATGGGAATGCTGCCTAAGCGCGCGTCTGGCTTGGGGTTAGGCGCGCTGGTCACCGTCTGCGCCATAATCGCCCTTGGCATTCCGCCGGGCGTCTTCGCCGCCGACCGGGTTGTTCTCTGCGAAGAATTTACGAATTTCGCCTGACTGGAGTGCGCCAGCGCGGGTCCCGCGCTTAGCCACTTGCTGGATGTCTTCCCGGACTCCTTGTCCTTCATCCAGTATCACCACGACGACGAGTCGGCGTTGCCCTGGAGTGATGCGCGGTGGACGTTCTATGGCCTTCACTACACGCCCACCACGATCTTCGACGGCGCCGATGTGATGATCGGATCGCTGCTGGATATAGAACTCCAGTACAATCTATACCGCGTCAACCACTTCCAGCCCGATCGGGCCGCCCCGACGGACGTCACGCTCACCATCCGCGGCGAGCCGGTGAGCGGCCAGACCTATCGGGCCATCGTCGACGTGGGCATCGAGCCGAACGGCGTCCCCAGGACGCTCCGCATCTACATGGTGCAGGTGCTGGACTTCTGGCCGACTACCAAATCCTACTACCGGAACGGCTTCAAGCAGGCCGCCCCGACGGTGGATGTGTCGCTCAATCCTGGTGAGGTTCAAACGCTCGAAGCGACCTTCACTTTCGACGCCGAAAGCTGGGCCAACCGCGAAAACATCAAACTGATCGCCTGGGCCCAGCTCCCGCTGGACACCGCTCCCGCGGTGGTTTGGCAATCCGCCACGCGCCAGTGGCCGCTGGTCTCGTACCCGGACGATTGGGATGGCGACGGCGTCGCTGATACCGCCGACAACTGCCCGCGGCGCTACAACCCCGACCAGGCTGACAGCGACGGCGATGGCGTGGGCGACGTCTGCGACAAGTGCCTGAACCAGCCCAACCCTGCACAGGACGACCCGGACGAGGACGGAATCGGCAGCGACTGCGATAACTGTCCGGCTCTGCACTCTCTCAATCAATTTGACGCCGATGGTGACGGCGTGGGCGATCCGTGCGATTCCTGCCCGGAAGTGCCCGCACCGGCCGGCGCCGATCAGTTCGGGCGTCTGCTCGGCAGCATGGATATTGATTGCGACGTGGACGCTGACGACTGGGCTCTCTTCGCCCCGTGCATCGACGGCGCCGGCGTGACGATCGCCCCGGACGGCTGCACTCCCGAGAACTTCGCCCGAGCCGACCTGGATGGCGATGGCGACGTGGACCTCAACGATCAGGCCATCCTCGCCCGCAATTTCTCCGGCGCCCTGCCGAGCCCGGACATGTTCGTCGGCTATGAGAGCTGCATCGGCTGCCATGCCGAGCAGGCCGACCTGTGGATACACACCATCCACCGGACTGCATATGCGACGGTCGCCGACTCGCCGGACATCCTGATCTGCCTGCCCTGCCACACCGTCGGTTACGGCAAGCGCAGCGGCTTCGTGGATATGGAGACTACACCACACCTGGCCGGCGTGCAGTGCGAAAGCTGTCACGGGCCGGGCAGCAATCACAACCTCGACCCCATCGCCTATCCGCTGACTGTCAGCTACGGCACGGCGCTGTGCGGCGAATGCCACCAGTCCTGCCATGGCGTATGCGGCGAGAACAGCCACCCGCAACTCGAACAATGGTCCCGTTCAAAGCACGCCCAGGCGCTGCCCGACATGAGAGCGGATGAGCAGGCCTGGGATGATTGCCTGCGCTGCCACTCGACCGACTACCGCCTCAAGCCCGACGGCGAGAAGCCCGGTTTGTACGAGGCCGAATACTCCATCGAGTGCATCGCTTGCCACAATCCGCACGGCAGCCCGAACAAGGGCCAGCTTCGTCTGCCGCCGAGCCTGATTTGCATCGACTGTCATCACATGGAGAGTGAGAGCGGATACTGGGATCTACCGGCTCAGCCGCAGGCGCAGATACTGCACGGTCAATCCGGCTTCTATCTGGATGAAACGCCGATGGAGGGACCGTACAGCATGCACTGGTGGGGCATCGCGGACGAGTGCGTGGTGTGCCACATGCACACTGAGCCGCACACGCCGGAACACGAGGCCGACAGCGGCCACCTCTTCACCTCGAACATGCGGGCCTGCATGCCGTGTCATTCCGAGGAGGTTGCGCGGCAGCTAGTGGACGAGCTGCACTACGAGGTGAGCACCCGCTCCAGCCTGATCGCCCGGCATTTCGACCCCTTCGACCCGCTGTACTACGACCCGACCTGGCTGCCGCCCGACGAGGTGATCGCCTGGATCATAAGTTACTACAACAACCAGTTGGTCATTGCGGACCGCTCGTTCGGGTCGCATAACCCGGCTTACATCCGCGCCCTGCTGGCCGAGGCCGAGGCTTACCTCGGCATCGAACCGTGGCCCACGCTGCGGGCTGCCGGCCGCGATGACCTGCTCTGGCCGTTTGGCGTGCCTATGCCCCGACCGAAGAACGCGGAGGAGTCTCGATGACAATCACGCGCCGCGATTTCTTGAAGCTCGCCGCCGCCGCCACCGCGGCCGGGCATCTCTCGACCGTCGCTTTCGCTAGGCTTCAGAAAGCCCTACGCGCCCCCGGCGGCCCGCGGGTCGTCTGGCTGCAAGGGGCCGGCTGCGATGGCTGCGCGGTTTCGTTCCTCAACAGCATCCACTTCGCCGGCGCCGACGATCTGCTGTTGAATACGCTGGACGTGCGCTTTCAAAACAATCTAATGGCCGCTACCGGTGAGCTGGCCGTCTCCGCCGCGACCGGCGTTCTGCCTGAGCCCGGCTACATTTTGATTGTCGAGGGCTCGATCCCCACGGCCGCCGGCGGACGCTATGCCTACCTCTGGCCGGAAATGACCATGCTGGACGGCGTTATCAGCTTCGCTGCCAACGCCGCCTACATCATTGCCATCGGCGCCTGTGCCTGCTACGGCGGCGTGACCAAAGGAGCTCCCAACCCCACCGGCGCCCAAGGCGTCGGCGACATCATCGGCGCCGATTCACGGCTGATAAACCTGCCCGGTTGCCCGATGCACCCGGATTGGCTGGTGTCGACCGTAACGCGCCTGCTCACGACCGGGCGCGTGCCGCCGCTCGATGCGCACCGCCGCCCGCTCGAGTTTTTCGGGCGCCTTTTGCACAGCGATTGCCCCCGTCGCCACAAGCACTGCGGCGAAATTCAAATGGCCTCGCAACTGGGCGAGCCCGGCTGCATGGAGTTTCTCGGCTGCAAGGGCAAACACACAAGCGCCGAGTGCCCCATGCGAAAGTGGAACAGCAGCGGTCCGGGCGAGTCCGGCGTCAACTGGTGCATCGGCGCAGGCAGCCCGTGCATCGGCTGCGTCAATCCTGACTTCCCGGATGGCATGTCGCCGTTCTATCAATACTTGCCGCCGCCGCGCGGCTTGATCGAACGGGGCGACGAGGAGCCTGCCGCCCCGCCGGCCCCAGCCCACACTGGCCAAACCCCTGCGAGTGATAGCAAGAAAACCCGCTCAGCCGGAGGGACCCGCTGATGCCAACTACATTCACTATTGATCCGGTCACCCGCATTGAAGGCCACCTGGAAGTACAGGTCACCGTCGATCTGGTCGGCGGCGAGCAGAAAGTCGTCGACGCCCGCAGCGCCGGCACGATGTTTCGCGGCTTCGAAATGATTCTGCCGGGCCGCGACCCGCGCGATGCCGCCCTATACACGCAGCGCATCTGCGGCGTCTGCCCCGTGCCGCACGCGTTGGCTGCCTGCCTGGCGCTCGACCAGGCCTTCGGCGCAACGCCCCCGGACAACGGCCGGATTATGCGCAATCTCGTGCTCGGGGCGAACTTCATCGATTCGCACCTGCTGCACTTTTACCATCTGTCCGCGTTGGACTTCATCGACACCACGGGCGTGCTCGACATGCCGCCCTGGACGCCGCGCTACGTGACAGCTGACATGCTCACGGGGCCGGCCGCCGCCGCATTGGTCGCCCACTATCGCACCGCTCTGGCGATTCGCCGCAAAGCGCATCAAATGGGCGCGATCTTCGGCGGAAAATTGCCGTGCGTCAGCTCGTTTGTAGTCGGCGGCTGCACCGACCAGGTGACCGCCAAGAAAATCCAGGACTTCCGCGCGCTGCTCACTGAAATTCGCGCGTTCATCGATGACGTCTACCTCCCGGACGCCGCCGCGCTGGCCGCCGCATTCCCAAGCTACTACTCGCTCGGTGCCGGCCCCGGCAATTTGCTGGCCTTCGGTGTCTTCGATCTGGACGCCAGCGGCGCCACAAAGCTGCTCGGACCCGGCCGCTACACCAACGGCGTGCCCGGCACGGTCAGCGTTGCCCAGATAACCGAAGACATCACCTACGGACGCTATAACGGCGCCGACGACTTGAATCCCGCCGTCGGTGTCACGCAGCCGAACCCCGACAAGGCCGGCGCCTATACCTGGCTCAAGGCCCCGCGCTATTCCAACCAGCCGCACGAACTGGGACCGCTGGCCCGCATGTGGGTCAACGGCCGGTATACCCACGGCATCTCGGCCATGGACCGCATCATGGCCCGCGCGGCCGAGGCCAAGTTTGTCGCCGATTCGATGGACGGCTGGCTCCATCAGCTTGCGCCCGAACAACCGGCGTATACGCCGAGCACGATTCCCGCCAGCGCGACCGCGGCCGGCCTGACGGAGGCCCCGCGCGGCGGACTGGGCCACTGGATGAACGTGACGAATCACGTGATCTCGCGTTACCAGGTCATCACGCCGACGAGCTGGAATGCCGCACCCAAAGATCACCAGAACCAGCGCGGCCCGATGGAGGCGGCGCTGCTCGGCGTGCCGGTGCCGGACATCGCCAAGCCGGTCGAAGTGCTGCGTGTCATCCACTCGTTCGACCCATGCCTGGCCTGCGCGGTTCACCTGCTCCGGCCGGGGGAGAAGGCCGGAACAGTCGTGCGTCTGGCGACTTAGCCGAAAGCCGGAGTGAAGTGTTGACTGCGACGCCGCAACGTATGACTGACAACGCGGAGCAGGGCCGGGCGCCGGTGCTGGTGCTCGGCATCGGCAACATCCTGCTGCGCGATGAAGGCGTCGGGCCGCGCGTCGCGCAGCTACTGCAAGCCGCGGCATTGCCGTCCGGCGTGGAGGTCTGCGATGGTGGCACGGCCGGTTTTAATCTGATCGACGTGCTCGCCGGCCGCCGCAAAGTCATCGTGATTGACGCGCTCGATGCCGGTCAGACGCCGGGCAGCATCATCCGGCTGACTCCGGAGGACCTGGCGCGGCCGGATCGGCCGAAGCTGTCGCTGCACGATCTGGGCTTGCTGGAAGCCTTGGACATGGCCCGGCAACTGGATGAGGCGCCGCAGGAAGTGGTCATCTTCGGCATTCAACCGCAGGACTTGAGCTGTGGTCTGGACCTCTCGCCCGCAATTCGGGCGTGTGTGCCCGAGGCGATAAATCTGGTCTTGGCGGAATTGAAGGACGGAAACGGCCGGCAGGACGGAGGCCAGTCGCTGTCACAATCTTTAGTGTTCTCCGAAGTGCAGGAAGAAGTGAAAACCGGGGAAGAAGCACAGGAAAGAGCAGGCGTAGCATGAAGTACAGCCCTCTGCTGCCGGCCGCAGTCCTTATCGCTCTCACTCAGCCCGCCTGGGCCGAGCCTGCCTGGGGCTCCAATTGCCTGGCGTGCCACGGCGTATTGCAGCCAGGCCTCATCGCAGTCATGGACGAAGACGGAACCGCCGACCCGGATGAGACCTTCACCGGCGCGCCGGATCGCGGCCTGTTGCCGGTATTCCAGGTTTTCCCCGGCCATAGCAAGTCTTTGCAGGCCGCACTGGTCGGCCTGAGCGAGGGAGACCGGTACGCCGTCGAGCTCAAGCGGCTGCGTTTCTCGGGCGTGGAGGCCGGCTCGACGCTGCTCTTCAGCCCGGACTGCGACTGGCCCGAGTGGGGTGACTCGCCTTACTACACTCAGCCGGAGTTGGGATATTGCTGGGGTGAGGGGCCCACGACTTTCACGTACAACATCAGCACTGATGACGAAAACCCCTTTGACTACTTCGACCTGGTGTTCGCAGTGGCCGGCAAGTTCGCAGACACCGGCGAGCTATTCTATGCCGAGGAGCATTTCTACCTGCAATTGAGCTGGGTGCGGGGCGACATCAACTGCGACGGCTCAGTGAACGTCTTTGACATTGATCCGTTCGTGCAAGCCCTGACCGACCCCGCGGGCTACTCCGCCGCGCGTCCGGGTTGCAATATCGAGAACGCGGACATTAACCGCGACGGTAACGTAAACGTTTTTGATATCGACCCGTTCGTGCAACTGCTGACCGGTGGCTGATTCGGGGATATGCCTCAGCTTGCCGTCGCTACGCCGACCTCTACGGTTGGAATTGCCCCGCGGCTGACCGCATTGACCAGCGCAGCGCCCCTTGGCACTGGTGCTTGGCGCTGCCCTGGGGCCAAATCGGCTTGACTCCGCGCGGGCGGCGCACGATAACGCAAGTGCATGCTTACATAAAGCCCGGCCCCCCGCATGTGCGGACCTGCGCCGGGCTGCTCCCTGCCCTGCTGTCCACCGAGTCGGAGACCCGGCTTATGGAAGAAAAAGCGGCAGTCACGTTTCAATCTCCGGCCCTGGGCGCGGCCCCCGATCATCTGCTTGCGCATTTGCGGCTTAAACGCGCTTTTCTGCGCACCCTGGTGATCTCATTGACGACCTGCGCGCTGGTTGCGGTCGGCGCGCTGCTGCTGGGAACTTTTAACGAGACCACCGCGAAAGTGCTGACAACGCTGGGAGCACTGGCAGTGCACAGCGGCGCCGCGATGTTCTGTGCCGGTACGCTCGAACACCGGCGCTGGCCGAAGCTGAGCGCGGCCGGACTGATACTTTTCGCCGTCAGTTTCTGCGTGCTGATTACCTGCATCTGGTGGCCGGGTTGGTTCGATGAACCGACCATCCGGGCCATTCTGACGTTTGGGACCCTGGCCGGGTTCTACATTCTGGCGATCCCATCGGCGGACTTGTGGGAGCGCCGCACGCGCCGGGTTCTGGCGGGGGCCGGATTGCTGGTATGCGCGGCTGCGTTCCTTATGGTACTGGCTTGCATTTGGGCGACGGTCTCGTGCAATGTAGAGTTTGCCAAAGCAACCGGAATCGCCATCGTCATCGCGTTTTCAGTGGCACACACGTCGCTGCTGGTCCGGGTACCCGCGGGTCGCGGTGCTGACTGGCTGTTGATGGTGGCATTGGGGTGCGTCTGGCTGCTGGCCGCCATGGCCTCGGCGAGCATCGCCTGGGGAATTGATGAGGAGTTCTGGTACCGCTGGCTGGGCGCGGTCGGCGTGCTGGGTGCGTGCAGTTCGTTTGCCCTGCTCATCATGGCGAAGCTGCGGCAGGTCGGAAAAGTGGCTAACCTGCAAAGCGCGGCCGCTCGCGTTGAGCTGCGTTGCCCGCGCTGCACCACGCTTCAAACGGTCGATGCCGGCGCCGCCAGGTGCAACGCGTGCGGGCTGAAGTTCCGGATCGAAATCGAGGAGCCGCGCTGCGCGAAGTGTGACTACCTGTTGTGGCAGTTGCCGCAACGCAGGTGCCCGGAATGCGGAACCGAGTTTTGAGCCGCGAGCGGGAAGACCGCCAGGAGACTAACTAGCCGATCGCCTTGCCGGTCGGTCAGGTCTTACGTGCGTCCGCTGGGCCGGTCGCGCGTGGGCGTGCGGCGAATCCTCACCGGCCCGCGCGACAGCCCCAGCCGCCGGGCGGCTTGGCCACGACTGGCCCAGCGACCCCGTTTGCGGGCCTGGGCTCGCCGTTCCAGCGCCCGTAGCGGCGAGCCCGCCGGGTAGCTGCGCCCTGTTCCGCCCTGGCGTGACCATTATCCGCCTTGACTCTCTGCCGCCCGGCAAGGTACCATAATCGTTTCTGCGGAAACCGCTTCCGCGGGCGAAAACTGTAATGTCCGGCGGTTGGAGCGCCGCCGCTGGCGCCTGCAAGCGTCGGCCTGTGTCGGCCGCGCCCAGGTTCTTTTGTTTGGGAGGTGACGTTTGGCATCGGCTCTGGTCCGCGAGCTGTTGGACGCGGGCATTCACTTCGGGCACCAGTGTAGCCGCTGGAACCCAAAGATGAAGCCCTACATCTACGGCAAGCGGAATGGCATTCACATCATTGATATACGCGAGACGCTCCGCGGCTTGCTGCGCGCCAGGAAGTTTCTGACGCAGTTGGTAGCCGGCGGCGAGGACGTGCTCTTCGTCGGCACCAAGCGCCAGGCGCGTGAAGTGGTCGAAAAGGAAGCCGGGCGCTGCAACATGCACTACGTCAGCGAGCGCTGGTTAGGCGGCACGTTGACGAACTTCCGCACCATCCGTGGGCGGTTGCAGCGGTTAGAGGAGCTGGAATCGCTGGTCGGGAGCCCGGTTTGGGAAACGGACTATTCGAAAAAGATGAAGTCCACCCTCTCGCGGGAACTAAAAAAGATTCAGCGCAACCTGAACGGCATCCGCAAAATGAACCGGCTGCCGAGTGCGCTTGTGCTGGTGGACGTTCGCAAGGAACACAACGCGGTGCGCGAGGCGCAGGCCCTGGGCATCCCCACGATCGCCCTGCTCGACACGGACAGCGACCCGGAACTGACGAACATTCCTATTCCGGGCAACGATGATTCGATGCGCTCCATCGCGCTGGTGCTGCGCTACCTGGCCGACGCGGTCGAAGAGGGCTTCAAGGCTCGACCCGAACCGCGCCCCCAGGCCGAGCAGCCTGAGGGCTCAGAATTCGGCGCGCCGCCCCCGCGGCGCCGCGGACGCCGGCCGATGCCCATGGGGCACGGCGCTCCCGGCGGGCCTGAACCTGCCCGTACGGCGGTCGCCACTACCGAAGAGGAGTCGCCCGCCGCCCCGGAAGCTCAGCCGGCCCACGACTTTGGTGTCCAGGCTCAGGGGAACGCCCCGGCCTGAACGTAACTTGCGAATTTTTCGCGGCCCCGCCCTGGGCGGCCCCGCGAACCACTTAGAGATAACCGATTAAGGAGCATCACGTGGAAATTACCCCCGCGATGGTCATGCAGCTTCGCAACGAGACCGGCTTGCCCATGATGGAGTGCAAGCAGGCCCTGATCGCGTCGCAAGGCGATAAGGACAAGGCCATTGAATGGCTGCGTCGCAAAGGCATGGGGCAGGTCACCAAGCGCGCCGCGCGCGAAACGACCGAAGGCCGCATCGCCGTGCACGTAGATGCCCAGCGCGGCCGGGCGGCGATCGTCGAGCTGCTGTGTGAGACGGCGCCCGTGGCGAACACGAAGGACTTCATCGACCTGGCAGCCCAGATCGCGCGGCACGCCGCGGAGCTTGACGCCCCAACGCCGGAGTCCGTCCTGGATCAGCCGCTGCTGGATAATTCCGGGCGCAAGTTGCAGGACTACATGCACGACGCGATCAACCGCATCCGCGAGAACATCCGCATTACGCACGTCGGCACGCTGACCGGACACATCGGGCACTACCTGCACCACAACGCCCAGGTGGGCGTGCTGGTGGAGATGAGCGCCGAAGCCCCGGAGGCCCTGAAGGCCGACGTCTGCATGCAGATCGCCGCCATGCGCCCGGTCTGCGCCCGGCGCGAACAGGTTCCGGCCGAGCTGGTGGAGGTCGAACGCCGCTTGGCAACCGAACAGGCGCAGGGCAAGCCCGCGAACATCATCGAGAAGATCGTCGAGGGCAAGCTCAACCGCTGGTACGCTGAATTGGTGCTGGTTGAGCAGCCGTTCGTTAAGGACGATAAGAAGACCGTCGGCCAGGTGCTGCGCGAAGCAGCGCCGAACCTGACGGTGCAACGCTTCCTGCGCTACGAGGTCGGGCAGGAATAGCGCAGCGTGCATCCGCGACGTACCTGCTAAGGTCCGTCCGCAACGCACCTGCTCAACATTGAACATGAGAAGCGGCCGGTTTTTTTAAACCGGCCGTTTTCTTTTTGACTCCTGTGGGGGGCCCTGGTTCGAGATCCGGCCTGCGGACCGGCGCGTCGGCGTCGACAGGCCCAGTCGGCGCTCTACTCCGGCGCCGTCTCTGGCCACTGCGACGTGCGATACTGTTTATCGTTGACTTGGCAGGTTGCCCATGGTATACACGAGGTGTAACGTCAGTTCGTGCAATGCCCGGCTGGAATGCGGTCAGCATTCTCTTCCGGTGCAGGTGTGCGTTGAGGCACCAACGGCTCAGTTAGTCAGGGATCGGGACGTGGGTTGCTGAGCTAATGAAGACTTTCTGGGAACCGCAAGTGCCTGACGATACGAAGGTTATAAGACAAATCATGGTCGACCCGCCCCACGGATGCGCGTCTGTTTGTATCGCAAGGCGCGAGTGCCTATGCCTGTCTCGGTGGTGACCAATGGGCGCCCTTTGAGCGCTCCAGGAGGAGAGTCGGCATGCTCACATGCAGGATAGCGGCAGTAAGCCTGGTCGCCCTCGTCACAACCTGTGCGGCAATGGCCGATAAGGAGCCATCCGAGGCGACCAATGCGTCCGCCAAGAGCGGTACGCCTGTGAGCCAAGCCCCGCCATCGCTCGCCCCGGCGTCCGTAAGAGGGTCTGCGACAGGCGCGAGCTGCTCGGCATTCCAAGGCGTATGCTACGATGGCCTTACTTACGATGAGTGCTGGAGTTGGGCGATCGGCGTGTATTTTGAGGGGCAGACCTGCGCCCAAACCGATTGCATCCGCTGCGCCCCGGAGTGCGACCTCTGCTGGACCGGCACAGCCCTTGAGGGCTACTGCGACCCCACATGGGAGGGCGATGGCTCTTGTGATTGTGGCTGCCAATTCGAGGATACGCTGGATTGCGGGGATCCACCCCCCACCGGCGCGTGCTGCTCGCCATTACAGGGCATCGAGTGCGTGGATGGGCTGAGTTACCTGGTTTGCTGGGACTTCGGCGGGGCGTACTTGGAGGGCGTGACGTGCGCCGAGACCGATTGCATTCGCTGCCCCGGCTGCGACCGGTGCTGGACCGCCACGATGTATGAGGGCGGCTGCCCTGCCGAATGGGAGGGCAATGGGCCGTGTGACTGCGGGTGCCAGTTCGAGGACACCGAGGATTGCGAGGGCTCGTGGTCCGCTGGGGCGTGCTGCTCAGCATACCAGGGCGAGTGCGTCGACGGGCTCACTTTCCAAGAGTGCTGGACCATGGACGGGGCTTATTTCGAGGGGCAGACCTGCGCCGAGACCGATTGCGTGCGCTGTGCGCCGGAGTGCGACTTCTGCTGGGAGGGCACCGTCATGGAGGGTGCTTGCCCCCCCGAATGGGAAGGCAACGACCTGTGCGACTGTGGGTGCCAGTTCGAGGATACGCTGGATTGCTTCGGCCCGCCGCCCACTGGGGCGTGCTGCATTCCATTACAGGGCGGCGAGTGCATCGACCACCTGACTTTTGATGATTGCTGGAACATGGGCTACGCCTTCGCTGACGGGCTGACCTGCGCCGAGACCGATTGCGTTCGCTGCGGGCCGGAGTGCGACTGGTGCTGGACCGGCACAATCAGCGAGGGCGATTGCGACCCCTCATGGGCGGACGACGGCGATTGTGACTGCGGGTGCCAGTGGGTCGACCCGGACTGTCCGGGCGGCGCTTGCTGCCGCGGTGACACCGGCGCGTGCCGGGTAACAGCAGAGGCCGACTGCACCGGCCCCGGCGAAACCTACTGGGGCGACGGAACTTCCTGCTCGCCCAACCCGTGTCCGCAGCCGCTGCCGACCGGCGCCTGTTGCGACAGCAGCGCTACCTGTACGGTCTCAACCGAAGCGGAGTGCGCGGGCGTCTACCAGGGCGACGGGACCAACTGTACGACCACCCTGTGTCCCCTGCCGACCGGGGCCTGTTGCTACGTCGCGGGCGTCTGCAGCATCACCACGGAAGCTGGTTGCTTCGGGACCTATTGGGGGGACGGAACAGATTGCAGCCCCAACCCGTGTCCCGGGCCGACCGGCGCCTGCTGCGCCACTACCGGTGAATGCACGATATCAACAAAGGCCGAGTGCGACGGCACGTATTGGGGGAACTGGACGGATTGCTCACCAGACCCCTGCGCACCGACCGGCGCCTGCTGTGACGGGGCGGCTTGTACAATCTCTACACGCGGCGCCTGCGGCGGGGATTATTTGGGAGACGGAACGGTGTGCGCGCCCAACCCCTGCGCCTATTGGTACCGCGATGCCGATGGCGACGGTCACGGCGATTTGAACCAGGCCGTGCGGGCCGCCCAGCAACCGGCCGGCTACGTGGCAGCCTCCGACGATTGTGACGACGCGAATCCCGACATTTACCCGGGCGCAGCGGAGGCCTGCAACGAGCTGGACGACGACTGTGACGGCCAAGTGGATGAAGGCGCTTGCGACAGCGAAAGAGCCGCTCCTGGCGCCTGCGCGCCCGCCAGCGCCCTGCTACTGACTGCGACGCTGATCGGGCTGGCGAGCGCCCGCCGCCGGCGCTAGATTTACTTCCTCACACACCGGAACCCATCGTCGATATCCGGGTCGTCGGGCTCGTTCTTTCCGCGATTGGCCACGCGGCAGCCGTAAGCGCTGTCGTCCCAACTGCCGCCGCGCATCGATCGCCACGTGCCGGACTCCGGCCCGCGCGGGTTGTCATGGGGGCTGATTTCGTAATAGGCGCTATGATACCAGTCATTAACCCATTCCCAGACGTTGCCGGCCATGTCGCACAGTCCGTAGCCGTTGACGCCATTGCCCGTCTGGTACGTGCCGGTTGCGCCGGGCCAGTTCCAGTCCGTCCGTAATTGCAGCGCGCCGGTGAAGAACCCGACCGGACTCGTATAGGGTTCGGGCCCCACACCCCATATTGGAGAATCGCCTGAGGCCGGATTGCTATCATACGGAAAAGACGCTGTGCTCCAGTAGTTGGCCCGGGCCTGCTGGACCGTGTCCTGATCTGACCACGGATAGCGGTGTCCCGCCGCGCCGCCGCGCGCCGCCTTTTCCCACTCCGCCTCAGTCGGTAAACGGTAACCGGCCGCGTCGAAATCGCACTCCCACGTGGACAGATCGTAGCACCCGGCCAGGCCCTCCATTGCACTGCGCCAGTTACAGTACGCCGCGGCCCCATACCAACTTACCGCGGCCATCGGGTGGTTCTCCTTGCCCGCCACTGCGCCAAACTTGCTGCCATCCCACGTAATGCGGCTGATCGACCAGCTTGAAGTCGTGTGGCAATAGGGATGTCCGCCGCCGGCCTGGTACACCACGCCGCCACTCACTGAAATCAGCCCGCCCTGCGCGAGGGCCCAATTCAAAGCCGTGGCATACTGCTGGTTCGTGACCTCACACACATCCATATAGAACCCGTCCACATAGACTGTGTGCACGGGCAGTTCCGCGCTAGTACCCTCGCCGAAGACGTCGCCCATCTGGAATTCGCCCGCCGGAATGAAGACCATGTCGCCTGCCGTGGCCGCCTGCGTCGTAAAGGACCAAGTGGGGCCGGGCGTTTGGCCCACGCTGTTGCCGGCGGTCACGCTCCAATAGTAGGTCGTGTTGTACTGCAGCGTCGCCGGCGTCCAGTCACTGAAGACGGTGTTGCCCACAAACGGCGGCGGATCGGTTGTGCCGAAGTATACATCGTACGACTCGGCGCGAGCTGCGTCGTCCCAGTCGAGCCATGAATCCAAAGGCTGGTCGCCTGCCCCGTCGGGCGGATTGGGCCCCGAGGGCTCATCCGGCGCAACCAGCGGAGGCGGCGCCGTCGTGAACGACCAGATGGGGCTGGCCGCCGTTCCCGCGCTGTTTTTGGAGACAACGTTCCAATAGTAGGTCGTGCTGTAACTCAATGTTGCGAGCGTCCACTGGCTTGCATTGGTGTTGCCCATGAGTGGCGGCGGATTGTCCGTTCCGAAGTACACATCATAAGAAGTAGCGCCTACCGCAATCTCCCAGTAAAGATCGGACTCCACCGACACGTCGCCGCTTCCATCGGCGGGTGTCGGCGCGCCGGGCGTGTCCGGCAGCTCTATTTGCGGCTCCGGCGGACCCGGTTCTGTCTTGTCCGGCAAGGTAGTGAACGACCAGATCGGCCCCGGCGTTGAACCGGCGCCGTTCGTAGCGACTACGCTCCAGTAATAGGTTGTGCCGTAGCTTAGCTTCGTGAGGGGCCAGTTGCTCGAAACCGTGTTGCCGGCCAGCGGCGCCGGATTACTTGTACCGAAGTACACATCGTAGGACGTGGCCCGCGCGGCGTCGCTCCAGTTGAGTTTCAATTCTAGAGGAACATCGTCTGCGTCGTTGGCAGGGCTAGGCTGCGCTGGCGCATCCGGCGCCAAGAGAACGTCCCCCACCGTGATTTCACAGCTCAGCCCGAACACCCCCGCGTCGTCTGCGTCGCTGACACGGACGCACTGACCGGGAACAACGCGGTATGAGACGGGTACGACCCAGTCGTACGCCCCGTCATTCTCGGTTAAGTCGGCAATGGTCGTCAGCACCGAGCGATCGGAGCTGCCGGAAGCGCTTGCATCGTAAAGCAACTCGACCCGCACGTTGGCGATAGCGCCGGTGCTGCTCCATCGGATCGCCAGAGTGCTGCCGCCCGGGTAAGTCGGTTTTGCCGCTCCGTCAGCCGGCTGGGTGACCGTGATCGACCGCGCCTGCTCACCGTCGCCGGGATCGCGCTCGCCATTCCCTGGACAACCGGCCAGCATCGCGCCCAGCATCAGGCAGACTGACCCCGCACGTGGCAGTTTAGCCAATTGCATCGCGCCTCCTGTGACCTCGAGCCGGCCCAAGCCGGCATTACGTCCGGCTCGCCGAAATCTCGCCGAATAACATTAGCCCCCAGGCGCGCGTTGTCTCGGACAGGCAAGGTGTCCGTTCGAATTTCGACCCTAGGACGCGGCCATGCCAGCGCATCTCGTTGTGGGACAGTGACTTAGCTTTCGGCGCGGAAGACGGCGCTAGGCGCGGAGACTATGTACGCCCAATCCGAGTAACGCCCTCGCCTTTGCTGCGTCGAAATCCCGGCACTCAAATCGGTGCTGTGGAACTTTGGTAATCCGGAAAATGGCCCCTGAGCTGCGCTTACTGAACACGCCCCGGCGCAATCACCGTCCGAGGTGCGCCGATGCCCACAATGACTACCCGCCCGACGTACGCTGCGGCGGAGGGCGCCGAGAACCCGGCCTTGGCCGCCACCATTGTCACGGTCGCGTCCGCGCGGAAGCACGGCTCGCTCGCCTGCCCGGTGTCGCCGTCCAGCCCCGACGGAATATCGACGGCAATACGCCGGGCGCGCGGCGCCGCGTTGGCAATCTCAACCAGTTCGGCCATCACGCCGCGCGGCGCCCCGCGCGAGCCGGTCCCCAGCAGTGCATCCACGATAATCGCGGCATGCTGTGCTTCCGCGCGCACCTTGTCCAAGCCGGCCGCCTCAAAGGCGTGCAGGCGCGGGATGTCCATGCGCTCGACGATCCGCATATTCGTGGCCGCGTCGCCCTTCAGCTTCTCGGGCGGCACCGACAGCGCCACCGTTACCCGGACGCCCGCATTGCTCAGGTGGCGGGCCACGACCAGCCCGTCCCCGCCATTATTGCCAGCCCCGCACAATATGAGCACCTGATCAGCGGCCGGATTGACCAGACATTCATACACAAACTCGGCGATGCCGCGGCCGGCGTTCTCCATCAGCACAACGCCCGGCACGCCGATCTGCTCAATGGCCAATGCGTCCAACTGGCGGATCTGTTCGCAACTAAGCGGCTCTCCAGGCACGTACGGGATGCTCATGGCGATGCTCCGACGAATTCTCGTGCTCACCTCATAAGCCAGCGCTTGAACGCGTGCGTCGTCGTATCCCGCCCCAGCTTGCCGATCGCCCACGTCAGCGGCACGTCCTTCGGACACACCTTGACGCAGTTCTCCGCATTGCCGCAACCGGTGATGCCGCCCGGGCCCATCATCGCCTCGTTGCGGTAGCTCGCGGTCATTGCGCCGGTCGGGTGCATGTTAAACAGCACCACCTGCCCAATGACCTGCGGGCCGATGAAGTCGCTGTGCGGGTTGATCTGCGGGCACGCCTCCAGGCAGCACCCGCAAGTCATGCAGCGCGACAACTCGTAGCGCCGCTCGTTTACTTCCGGCGGCACGATCGGCCCGGGGCCAAGCGGGGCATAGCTGTCAACCGGAATCCAGGCCCGGACTTTCTTCAGCGCGTCGAACATGCGCGAACGGTCGGTGAACAGATCGCGGATCACCGGGAACTTCGACATCGGTTTCAAGTCGATCACCGGACCGGCCCGCAGAAGTTCATCGACCAGCGCGCTGCACGCCTGCCGCACGAAGCCGTTAATCACCATGCTGCACGCGCCGCATACCTCCTCGAGGCAGTTACTGTCCCACACAACCGGCGTGGTGTGCTGGCCGTCAGCGGTCACCGGATGCGCCGCGATTTCCTGCAGGACGGAGATCACGTTCATATCCGGCTTATATGGCAGCTCGAACGTCTGCGTGTAAGGCTTGGTCGCGGGCCCGTCCTGGCGCTGCACGCGGACTTTGAACTTTTCTAGCATACTTGAGCTTCCGGGTAACTAGTCATTAGTTATTAGTTATTAGTCTTGAGAAAAAGGCGACATTGGACAGTACTAAGAACTAACTACTAAATACTCTTTTCGTGCGGCTCTGCACTGTTGCTCGCCGCGTACTGCTCTGCCCAGACGTGCTCCACTATTTCCGCGCCCTTCATGCCGTATGTCCGCGGCCGCGGCGGTATCGAGTGCAAATCGACCGGCTCATACGTGATCCGCGGCCCGTCCGGCGTGTACGTCGCCAGCGTGGTCTTGAGCCAGCGGTCATTCTGCTCCTTGAAACGCCGGCACCATTCCTCGGCCTCTTTGCGCAGCTCGGCCGGCCGCTCGGCAGTCGGCGCAGGCAGCGCGAATTCGGGCTTGTAATGCGCCCCGCGACACTCGTCGCGCAGCAACGCGCACTCCGTAATCACCCGCGCCAACAGGATCATATCCCCGACGGCGCGCGTGAAACTGAGCGACTGGTTGGTCCACAGGCCGCTCTGGTCCGCCACCGGGGCGTGGCGATAGCGCTCGGCCAATTTCTCCAGTTTGTCCAGCGTGCGCCGCAGGTCCGCGTTATGCCGGATGACGGTGACGTTGCGCGTCATCAATTCGCCCAACTCGCGGTGTATGAGGTACGCGTTCTCGCGGCCCTCGCGCGCCAGCAACTGCTCGTATTCCTGTTTGTGGCGGGCCACTTCCACCTCAAAAACGCTCGTGGAAACTTTGTCCACGCTGCCGCCCGGCAGTGCCGCAAGGAACGAACGCATACAGCGCCCCAGCAGCAACCCGGCGAAGATGCAGCTCAGCAGGGCATTGGCGCCCAGGCGATTGGCCCCATGATATTGGTAATCGCATTCGCCGACCGCAAACAGCCCCGGCACGTTCGTTTGCTGATTTCGCGGCGAATCGACGCGCAGCCCGCCTGTGCGATCATCGCGTTCATAATCGACCCACAGCCCGCCCATGCTGTAATGGACCGCCGGGAAAATCTGCATCGGCTCGGAAAGCGGGTCCACGCCCTTGTACTTGCGGTACATATCCAGAATCGCGCCGAGCTTGTGCTCCAGCACCTCGCGCTTGACGCCCGTAGCGCGCTCCGTCAAATCCAGGTATACCGCGTACGTGTGCGGGCTGACGCTATAGCCGTCCCGGCAAATCTGGAATATCTCACGCGTCGCAATATCACGCGGCAGCAGGTTGCCGTACGTCGGGTACCTCTCTTCGAGAAAATACCAGCGCTCCGTTTCCGGGATTTCGTTCGGATGACGCCGATCGCCCTGCTTGCGCGGCACCCACACGCGGCCCGCCTCACCTCGGGCCGCTTCGGAGATCAGCCGCAGCTTATCCGCGCCCGGAATCGCCGACGGGTGTACCTGCACGAATTCGCCGTTGGCATAGATCGCCCCCGCCTTATACGCGCGCGCGTTCGCCCCACCCGTGCAGACCATCGACATCGTCGACTTGCCGTAGACCAACCCCGGTCCGCCGGTCGCCATGATTACCGCGTCGGCCGGAAACGCCTTGATCTCCAGCGAGAACATGTCCTGCGCCACGCAGCCGCGGCAGATGCCCTGTTCGTCCAGGATGGGCCCGAGGAACTCCCAGAACTCGTACTTCTTGACGCGGCCCTCCACCTCCCAACGCCGCACCTGCTCGTCCAGCGCGTAAAGAAGCTGTTGTCCCGTGGACGCGCCGGCGTAGATCGTGCGCTTATACAGCGTGCCGCCGAAGCGTCGCGTCGCCAGGTTACCCTCGTCCGAGCGGTTAAACGGCACGCCCAGCCGGTCGGCCAAATCCACGATGTGTGGCGCCCACTCGCACATTTCCTTGACAGGCGGCTGGTTATTCAGGAACTCCCCGCCGTAAACGCTGTCGTCGAAGTGGTTCCACTCGGTGTCGCCCTGGGCGCGAGTGAACTTGTTGACGCAATTGATGCCACCTTGGGCGCACACCGAATGGCTGCGCTTAACCGGCACCATGCTGATCAGGTCGACCCCGATTTCTTCTTCGGCAAGCTGCATGGCCGCTGACAACCCCGCCAGACCACCACCGACGATTACTACGCGTTGTTTAGCCATGCGTTGCAGCCTTTCTGGCCGCCAGGATGCGGAAGCACTGAATGATCGACCGCGCTACGCTAAATTATGTGGGGCCGGCGGCGGCCGATCAACCGCGACCGGCGGCGAGCGTTGGAGAAGACGATGCAGCGCCACCGGAATTACGATGCACCGCCGGCGGGATTACGCGCGGCCCGCGGGTTCTCGCAAGCTCGCCTTGGCATCCCGCCCCTGCCGCTCTAAAATGCTGACATTTTGCGGTGGGGTACTTAGTGGTCGGCGCGCAGAGGTGACTCATTGTTCAGCATCATCCCCCGAAACGTCGCGTTCTTTGACCTTTTTGACAAGGCCGGGCAAATCATCGTCAAAGCCGCGGAAACTTACGCCGAGCTGGGCCGCGATTACGAGCACCGGGACGACCATCTGGCCCGCATTCGCCAGCTCGAGCACGACGGCGACGACATCGCCCACCGCACCTTGGATCGCCTGGATCAGAGCTTCATCACGCCCTTTGACCGTGAGGACATTCAGACCCTGATGGTCCGCCTCGATGACGTGGTGGACGAGATCGACGCCGGCGCCAAAAGACTCGCGATCTACAAAATAACCGAACTCACCCCGGCCTTCATCAAGCAGACGGACGTGCTCCTCAAAGCCTGCCAGCTCACGGCTCAAGCCGTCATGCGGCTGCGCGATATTCGCAAGCCTGACGGCCTGCATGAGAAGCTGGTCGAGATCCACTACCTGGAAAACATCGGTGACGAAAATAACCACGCGGCCTTGGCCGAGCTATTCGAGACTTTCAAAGACCCGCTGCTGGTCATGAAGTGGAAGGAAATCTACGAGCTGATCGAGCGGGCGATCGACCGCTGTGAGGACATCGCCAACATCATCCGCGGGATCATCCTGAAACACGCGTAGCTGGGCCAATGCTCGAAATCTACGTAGTAATCATCATTCTGATCGCACTGGTCTTTGACTTCAGCAACGGGCTGAACGACGCCGCAAACTCCATCGCCACCGTCGTCACCACGCGCGTGCTCAGCCCGCGCATGGCGGTGCTTTGGGCGGCGTTCTTCAACTTTGTGGCCGCCTTCGGCTTCCAAATGCACGTGGCCTCCACCATCGGCCGCGATCTGATACACCCATCCGTGGTCAACCCGCACCTGATCTTTGCCACGCTGGTTGCGGCCGTGGCTTGGACGTTCATCTGCACCAAGCGCGGCCTGCCGATCAGCGTTTCGCACGCCCTGGTCGGCGCCATGGCCGGGGCGGCGCTGGTCGGCGGCGGTTGGAGCGCGTTGGTCTGGTGGCAGATCGGCAAGATCGCCGCATTCATCGTGCTGGCGCCGCTGATCGGGATGTTGCTCGGGGCGGCGAACATGGTAGCGAGCATGTGGATCTGCCGCCGCATGGCCCCGCGCACCGTCGATGGCGTCTTCCGGGTTCTGCAACTTGTTTCGGCCGCGGTTTACAGCCTCAGCCACGGGTTAAACGACGCCCAGAAGACGATGGGCATCATTTTCGCGCTGCTCATCAGCGTGCCGTCGCTGCAAAGCTGGGCGACGCACGACGGCGATCCCAACTCGCAGCAACTGGCCTGGTGGATTATTTTGAGCTGTCAGGCCGCCATGGCCCTCGGCACCTACTTCGGCGGCTGGAAAATCGTGCATACCTTGGGCCATCGCGTAACCAAGCTGCGGCCCATCGACGGCTTCGGCGCCGAGACCGGCGGCGGCGTGACGATTCTGGCGCTCTCGCAATTGGGAATTCCCGTCAGCACCACGCACACGATTACCGGCGCGATCTTCGGCGTCGGCGCCGTGCGCCGCCTGACCGCGGTCCGCTGGAGCGTCGGCCAGAGCATCGTGATAGCCTGGGTGCTGACCTTGCCGGCCTCTGCCGCACTCTCGGCCGCCCTGTACTACGTGCTGCGATTGTTCGTCGCATAGGTCCCCGGGGCGGCACGGCCCGGCTCAGCCATTGCGTCAATCGCAATCCAAAGCGGTCAGAACAAAATGCCCGATAAGGAGCGGCAAGACGGTGCGTCGGCCCTGATTGCATCCCCGCCGCGGCGGGTTAGCATGGCGGGCATGGCGCAGCCATCCATTCCGAGTGCAGCCACCGGCGAGCCCGCGCTCCCGTTGAAATCCGCGGACGGCAGTGGCGACGGCCGGCCAGGCGTTACGCCCGCCGAGCACGCGCCCGCCGGAGCTGAACCGGCCGAACAACTCGGAAGCATGCTCGCGGGCAATCAGCCTGCCCGCCCCCCGCGCCATGCGGTGCGCGCCGCGCTGCTGCTGTTTCTGAATTTGCTGCTATTCAGCGGGCTATGCATCTTCATTCACTGGCTGCACGTGGCGCGGGCGTTCGATTTTTCCTGGCGTAGCTACATTGAGCCGCTGAAGTTCTGGGGCGAGCAGGCCCAGACGCTGAACGACTTCGTAATTTACCCCATCAGCGTCGAGCAGAACCTGATGCACGGCGTGGTGCTCGGGCTGCTGGTGGCTTCGATCGTGGCCGTACCTATTTCGGTCGCCATCCTCTACCGTTTCGCGTACGCGCTGCCGTTTATCGCCGCGGTGCTCGTTTTCGCGCACATGCCCTGGATGGCGCTGACGCTCGTGGGCTCGTGCATCCTGGCGGCCGTCAAGCCGTTCCGCCTCTCCTTTCGCTTCGGGGCCGGGCTGGTGGGCATATTGCCGGTGATCCTTTACCTGTACCTGGCTATGCAAGGGGCGCCGCAGCAGCTCGGCACGTACTCCTCGCCCGACCAGAAGCTGCTGCTGTCGGCTCCCTGGCTGCTTGCCATTTTGGCGGCTTGCGCGATGCTGGGAATCATCATGGCGTTCTCGCGCATTGCGAATTATCGCCGCGGCGCCGTGGCGCCGGTGATGGCGATCATGTTCGCCACGCCCGCCATTCTGTTTGCGCGCTACGTCGGCTTTGACGAAGTGAGCTACCGCGTGCTGGAGTCGGTGTATGGGCCGCGCGCCCCCATGTTTGCCACCCGCGACGTCAGCGGCGACATCTTCAGCCTGCTCGAGGAACGCTTGGAAAGCGCCGATCGCGAGCGCATGTTGAGTTGGTTCCTGTCGGATGCCAACAAACGCGCGGACCTGTTGCACCGGCTCGTGGGCCTCTTGCAGCGCGCCTTCCTGGCTGACCGCCGCGAGGCCTCGGAAGCCTGCCGCCGGTTCATCGCCGATCACCCCGGCAGCCGGTACGTGCCCTGCGCCTTGTACATCCGGGCGCACGCGCTAGACACGCGCCTGGACCTGCGGAAACTGCTCGCGCCAGACATTGCGCTGGAGCGCGAGCCGTACTCCGACTTCCCGCACGTCGAGTCAGAGGAAGTCTGGCAGGCTCTGCTGACCAATTATCCCGAGTCACCGTTGTCCGCAGCGGCTTGCCTGCGTTTGGCGCAACTGCGATTACGGCGCGGTGACGTGGCGACGGCGGCAGATCTGCTAAGACCGGCTATCGAAGCCGACGCGCCACAGAGCCGCTGCGCTACGCGGCCGAGCGGCCCGCTGTCGCGCAGCGCGCGGCCGGAGAGCAGCTTGGAAGTAGACCCGGACCCATACCTGGCGGAGGCCCGACATTTGTATGAGCTGATCGCCGCCAATCGCGATGACCCGCGCTATGGAAACGAGCCGCTCAGACGTTTGGCGGGGCTGGACCCGCATCGCGCAAACTATCGCACGGAGCTGCTGAGGCTCGCCGCCCAATTTCCCCAGGCCTTACTCGAAGACAACATAATGACGGAATGGGCCGCCGCTACCCCAGACCGCGCGGAGCGTGAAGCCAATCTCGCGGCCTGCATCGCCGCTTTCCCAGACGGCGACGCGGCCAACAAGGCCAAGCGCGATCTCCTGCGGCTGCGCGATATGCAACAGCGGCCTGAATCCAACCCGCCGGCGGTGACGCCATGAAACAGGTGGTAATGGCGATAACCGGCGCCAGCGGCTCGCTGTACGCCCGGCGGCTCGCGCAGGAGTTGATCCGAGCTGATCTGCACCTGCACCTGGTAGTCTCCCCGGCTGGGCAGCGCGTCATGAGCGATGAGCTCGGGCTGAAGGAAGTAACGCTGGAGACTATGCTCGGCCGGAACGCGGAGAACGCGACGCTGTACGATTACCGCGACGTAGGCGCCCGCATCGCCAGCGGCTCCTTCCCGACCGATGCAATGGTCATTTGTCCGTGCAGCAGTAACACGCTGGCCGGTGTCGCGGCCGGGCTGGCCGGCAATCTTATCTGGCGTGCCGCGGCCGTTAATCTGAAGGAGGCGCGCCGCCTGATTCTGGTCACGCGCGAAATGCCGCTTAGCCAGGTCGATCTGGCGAACATGCTGCGGGTTTCGCAGGCCGGCGGCATCATCTGTCCCGCCGCCCCCGGCTTCTACATGCGCCCGCGCTCGATCGATGACTTGGTGGACTTCGTGGTTGGGCGCGTCCTCGACCTGCTGGCCATTCCACATAGCCTGAATACTCGCTGGATGGGGCCGGGTTCGTTGCCGCCCGCCGGCGCCGGCGACGAGGAGCCGCGTTAGCCTATGCGTCGCGCGCTCTCCGTCGTCCACACCTGGGGCGAGATGATCCGCTTCAGCCACTCGCTCTTCGCGCTGCCGTTCGCCGTCTTGGCCACTTTTTTGGCCGCACGGCCGCAACTACCACAGTTGACCCAGTTCGGTCTGATTCTGCTGGCGATGGTGGGCGCTCGCAGCGCGGCCATGACGTTTAATCGCCTCGCGGACGCCCGGCTGGATGCGATGAACCCGCGCACCGCGGCCCGCGCCCTGCCGCGCGGGCGCATCAGCCCGCGCGCCGCGTGGCTGTTTTTCGCTACGGCCTGCGCCGCCTTTGTGTTGGCGTGCGCGGGGTTCCGCTGGCTGTACGGTAACCCGTGGCCGCTGATTCTATGCATCCCGGTGCTGCTGCTGCTGTGTCTGTACTCGTACACGAAGCGCATTAGCCGCTGGTCGCATCTGGCGTTGGGCGCGGCCATCGGCTTTTCACCGGTTGCCGCCTGGATAGCCATTAGTCCGCAGACGCTAGGCGCGCCGGCCTGGCTCCTGATGGTGGCGGTGTTATTCTGGATTGGCGGATTCGACGTAATCTACGCCTGCCAGGATGTCGAATTCGACCGCCGCCACGGCGTCCACAGCCTGCCGGCCAAAATCGGCATCGGCCCGGCCCTGTGGCTGACGCGGGCCTTTCACGCGGTCACAATCGCGGCCTTGGCAGGTGTCGGGCTGACGGCCGGTCTCGGTTGGCTGTACCTGACCGGCGTGGCGCTGGTGGCGCTGCTGCTGGCAGTGGAAAACTCGCTGGTTCGCCCACATGATCTGCGGTACGTGAACGTCGCCTTTTTCACGATCAACGGAATCGTGGGAGTAGTTCTTGGCCTGCTCGGCGTACTCGACATCATTTTGACGTGAGTGAAGCGGTGGCCAATTCAGTCTCGTCGCCAGCGTCCGCGCGACCCGGATGGGGCCGCCACGCCATTTGGCTGGCCGCCCTGGCGTGGTTCGGCCTGATGGCGCCGCTGGCGCGCTGGGGGCTGCCGAGCCGCCAGGCAGATGAGCTGCTCTTTGGCGGCGCACCGCCCTGGAGCGCCGACCAGTACCACACCGCCACCGCGTTGCAGGTCCGCCAGGAGCGCAGCGGCGGTGCGGATACCGACCTGGACCCGTTGACGCAGCGCGACCGGATCCTCGATCTCACCGCGACCACCGCCGCGCGGGCCGAGATTCTGCGGCGTTATCGCCTCTTCTCGCGCCAGCCGGACGAGATGATCACGTTCATGGCCTTGCAGCGCATGCGTCCGCGGCATTTTGACTTTGATCCGCGCTTGTATCAGTACGGCGGCGCGTACATATACCTGGTCGGGGCCGCGGTCGGCGCTTCGGCGACGCTGGGAATAACGCACGTCAGCAGCGATCCGGCGTTGTACCTGGAGCAGCCTGAGGAATTCGCCCGTTTCTATTTGGCGGCCAGGCTGGTCACGCTGGCCTTCGGCGCGCTGCTGCTGGTCACGGTCTGGAAATTGGCCGACCGCCTGGCCGGGACGATCGCCGCGTTGGTAGCGACGCTTTTGCTGGCGTGTACGCCCGTTTTCATCAGCGGCGTTCTGGAAGCCAAGCCGCACGTACCGTCCGCGTGCATGATTTTGTGGGCAACGCTCGCGGCGCTCGATTACTACGACACCGGCAGACGCCGCGACGCGATCCGCTTGGGCCTGTTCGCCGGCTGTGGCTTTGGCTTGGTGTTGACCGGCATCGTCGCGGCGGCAATCTGGCTGGCCCTGTTCATAGCTCGCAAGCGGGCGCTCGCGAGCGAGGCCGGGCGATCTCCCGCTGGCAGGCTTCTCCGCCACTTGGCCTTGGGCGCCGGCATCGCGCTCGCCGTCTACGTCCTGACGAATCCGTACATACCCTACAACTACCTGTTCAACCCCGCCGCGCTGGCGAGCAACATCGAAAACTCCACGGCGATGTACGCTGGTCAAATCCGCCAGGCTGGCGACGGTGCGGTTCGCGTGGGCGAGCTGCTACTCGAAAGCGCGGGGCCCGGGCTGCTGCTGACCGGGCTGGCCGGCTTGCTGTGGCTGGCGCGCCGGCAGCCGCGGCAGCTCGCGACGACCGCCAGCAGCGGCGCAGCGATGTTGCTCATCGCTGTGCTCCTGGGCGCGAACAAACCAGCCGAGTACGCACGTTTTCTTATTGTGCCGGTCAGCATATTCGCGATCGGCGCCGGCGTGGCTATCGGAGCTCTTGCCGGCGTGGTCCGAGCGGCGCGCGGCGATGTTGCGCGCTGCGCCGCGTGGCGCCGCCCGCTGGCGCTGGTTGTCACCGTCGTAGTTGTGGCAACGATGAAGACGCCTATCTACGTTCGTTCGTTCACCGATGACGCCGCCGGGCAAGACGAATCGCGCCGCCGCGCGGCAGAACTGCTCGGCGAACTCGCCGCTCCGGGCGAGCCCATCGCCGTAATCCAGGAACCCGCCCCATACGCTGTTCCGCCGCTGGATTTCGCGCATCGGCAAATTCTGTGGTTGCCGCCGGTACGTCCAGGCGAATTCGATCCACAATCGCTGCCGCCTTGGCTCGTTTTCACGACTGATGATGCGACCGACTACCAAGACGCATGGTGGCGTCAGTACTACCGCCCAGCAGCCGAGATTCCGAGCCAGCCCCGTGGATACAGCCGCATCACGTGGGCGAACAAGCCGGTGTTTATTCTTCAGAAGAAATAAGACCGCGAGCCGCAGCTTGCCACGCGCTCTTCTCACCGCGGTCCGACGCACCTCCGGCGCGCAGGGCTGCATTTGAACCCAACTTGGCCTATGATCCCGGTGCGGTCTTTAGTCTAGGAGCCGACCATGCGGGCCTATCAATTCGATGCTTTCGGCCTCGAGAATCTGAAGCTGGTGGACGTCGCTGAGCCGGTTCCCGGGCCGGGCGAAGTGCTGCTGCAGGTGCGGGCGATAAGCCTGAATTACCGCGATCTCATGGTAATCAGGGGCCAATACAACCCGCACGTGCGCCTACCGGCCACACCAATCAGCGACGGGGCCGGCCTCATCTCCGCCGTCGGACCCGAAGTGACGCATGTGAAAGTCGGCCAGCACGTATGCTCGCACTTTATTCCCGGCTGGCTCGACGGGCGCTTTCGGGCGGAATACACCGGCACGACGCTGGGCACGCCGGGGCCGGGGCTGGCGGCTGAGCAGGTGGTCCTGCCGGCCGCGGCGGTAATCCCCATTCCGGAGGGTTATGACTTCGCGGAAGCCGCGACGCTGCCCATAGCGGCCCTGACGGCCTGGAGCGCCCTGCGGACAATCGGCAACATTACGCCCGGTCAGACGGTCCTGACGCTCGGCACGGGCGGTGTATCGATCTTTGCGCTGCAGATGGCCAAGCTGATGCGGGCCACCGCCATCATCACCAGCAGCAGCGACGAGAAGCTGGAGCGAGCCCGCCGGCTGCATGCGGATTACCTCATCAACTACAAGTCACGCCCGGATTGGGAGAACCTCGTGCTCGACTTCACCGACGGGCAGGGGGCGGACCTGACGGTGGAAACGGGAGGGGCGGGCACGTTGGGTAAGTCGATGCGGGCCACGCGCACCGAGGGGATTATCGCACTGATGGGAGCGCTGACCGGCCTGAAGTCGGAACTGGACTTGCGGCTGGTACTCAGCCGGCGGCTGCACATTGCGGGGGTATTCGTCGACTCGCGAACGGCGTTCAAGGCGATGAACCGCTTCATCCAAGACCACGACCTGAAGCCGGTGATCTCCCAACGTTTCTCGTTTGAACAATTGCCGGCAGCGCTGCGAACGATGGAAGCCGGCCAGCATTTCGGGAAGATTGTCGTGGAGATGTAAGCAAGTCGTGGAGATGTAGCCAGTTCTTGGAGATGTAGGCAATTCGTGGAGATGTAGGCAAAGAAGCAGCTAGGATAAGCGCAACTTCAAGCAGTGCCGGCTCCGGCGTTGGGTGCCATGCCCAAGCTGTAAGCGCGGGCATGCCCTCGTTAACGGCGCTAGCTGTGGGGCGACGGCACCAGGTGTGGGGCGATTGCCGACGGCATGCCCGCGCCCGCAACGCGGGCTTAGGCATGGCACCGAGCAACGTATGTTCGTAAGATGCCGCCGAAGGATCGGCGATGCAGCGCTCTATAGCAGTGGCGGAGTCACGGTCGCGAGCGGTCGCGGCAACGCGCCAGGCTATTCTGCGCCCTAAGTCGCGCTCGCGCTGGGCCGACGCGGCGCTGCTAGGCCTTCTGGCGGCCGCGGCCGGCGCTGCGGCTTGGTACGGTTCGTGCGGAATCGACGAGCCGCTCATCAGGCGTCTGCCAGGCGACGTCTGGTTCGAGGCCGACTGCCGGCGCGTCTTCGACAACCTGGCCTACTTCCGCTCCGTTCAGGGACGCACGACGACCCACCCCCTGTTGACGCTCTGGCTTCAGCCGCCCGTGGCCCTCGTGCAGTGGCTGGGATTGCCGCCGATCCTGGCGGTGCGCGCCCTGCGCGTCCTGACCGCGGCCGGATGCGCCGCGGCGTTGTACGTCCTATTGCGGGCCATCGGCTGCCGTCGGCTGGACAGCGTCGCGCTCTGCGTCCTGGCGGGCGTGAGCTCGGCCGCGATTTTCTGGTTCGTAGTGCCGGAGACCTATCCGCTGGGGCTGCTGAGCATCCTGGTGGCGTTAAACATCGCTGCCTTCACCGCGGCACGCCGTTCGCTCGCGTGGGACCTTCTGGCCCAGATAGCGACCTTCAGCTTCACCATCACCAATTGGATGGCCGGCTTGTTGGTCACGTTCGCCCGCTGGCCATGGCGGCGAGCGCTCGCGATCACGGGCCTGGCGCTATGCCTGGTGCAGATTCTGGTCGTCCTGCAGAACCAAATCTATCCGTCCGCTGCGCTTTGGCTTGACCCGCTGCCGGAGCGCATTTACGTACTCCATCCGGCCGCCGGCGGCCCCGCGCGAGTGCTGCCGTCGTTCATCTTTCATTCCATGGTCATGCCGCGGATTGACACCACCGATCGCGCTCACTGGGTCGGGCCGATGCTGACCGTCCAGGAGTCATGGCCGGGATCGGCTGGACCGTGGGGCATCGCCGCGGTCGTCGCCTGGACCGCGTTGCTCAGCCTGGGGCTTTACGGCCTGGCCACGCTGCGCGGCCAAGGTCGTCTGCGCGCCGTCTTGGGGTTGACGCTGGCCGGCCAATTGGTGTTGCACCTGCTGTACGGTTTGGAAACTTTCACCTACGCGTGTCACTTCGGACCACTGCTGGTGGTGGTAGCGGCGCTGGCCACCCTGACGCGTGCGCGGCGCGTCGCGCTGGGCCTGATTCTGGCGCTGATCGTCTGTGCCGGCATAAACAACCTCGCTCAGTTTAAAGAGGCGCGGACCTGGGTCGAACAACGCGCCGCGGCGAGGCGTCCTGGCCCCGCCTGCGCGACTGACTCGCCGAGATCGGCGACTCGCGATATAGTAGCTACCGGTGCTTCAGGCTTTCTTCTGATACAGGAGTCGCGCGGTGCAGGTTGACGGCAAAGAGATCGAGTTCGACAAGGAAGGGTTCATGCTCGACCCGAACCTTTGGGACGACAACGTCGCGGCGGCCATCGCCCGCGAAGAGGGCGTTGAGCAAATGTCCGACCAACACTGGAGCATCGTCAACTACATCCGGAATCACTGGAAACAACACGATCTCGCCCCGTCGGTGCGAATGATCTGCAAAGAATGCGGCGTGAGCGTCCGCGACGTGTACAAGCTGTTCACCTCCGGCCCGGCCCGCGGCGCCTGCCGCATCGCCGGCCTGCCGAAGCCGGACGGGTGCGTGTAGCAGCGTTTACCTGCCCATCGGGAGCTGCCAGGTTCTCGCCGAAAATGAATGCCCTACGAATCATGATCGCCGGCAGCGCGCTATGGGCTTTCATGCTGCTCACTTTCCAGGTACTGGCGGCGCGCGGCGGCGGACGGCATGACTTCAGCCGCCCGGCCAGCCGGCCCGCCGCAGGCGCCTGGTACAATTTCACCACCGCCATGCTGCCCTGGAAGAAGGAGAGCGCCTGGCTGCACCTGGCTGAGTTTGGCTTGGGAATCGTGCTTCACGCCGGCGTGCTGCTTACCTTGGCGTGCGTTTTCATCATGGCAGCGGCCCCCGCAACCGGCGCCACGCTGCTGGCGCCGCTATGGCCGCTGAACGCGTTGTCGCTCGCGGCCGGAATCGCGCTGCTCATACGCCGCGTTCGCTCGGAGCTGCTGCGCGCCATCAGCGTGCCCGACGATTACCTCGCGGTTTCCGTCACCTGTGGGCTGCTGATCGTCGCGCTGGCCTTCTCTTTTTTTGGGCAAAACCCTGGCCCGCCGTTGGCATACACCAGCCTACTGTTGATCTACTTACCCCTGGGAAAACTGCGGCACGCCGTGTTCTTCTTCGTTGCGCGGGCGAATTACGGCTGCCGGCTCGGCCATCGCGGCGTGTATCCACCCCCGCGCAGCGCCACGGAGTAGCCCTTGCCAGCTCCTGACGACGCACAGATGGTTTTCGCGGCCCGCCGGACGCTGGCGGCCGCAGCACGCGGCCTGGCGGCCTACCACGCCAACGCGTGCGTGAAATGCGGCCTGTGCGGCCAATCCTGCCACGTCTTCCTCGCCGAGCCACAACCCGAAAATCTGCCCGCGGCCAAGGCGGGCGAAGTCATCCGCTTTTACCGCCGCTATCACACACTGCTCGGAAAGCTCCTGCCGGCGCTGGTTGGGGCCCGCGATTTGACCCCGCAGGCCCTGAATCAGCTTGTCGAGGCCGTCTACGGGCGTTGCACCGGCTGTGGCCGTTGCGGGCTACACTGTTCGATCGGGCTGGACGTAGCCTCAGTCATTCGCGCCGGGCGGCAGATACTGGCCGCCGTCGGCAAGGTGCCTGACGGGCTGCAACGCACAGTCAACAACCAGCTTGAGACCGGTAATCAGATGGCCATTCCACGCGACGAGTTCATTTCGACCGCGGAATGGCTTTCCGAAGACCTGCAACTTGAGACCGGCCGGAAGGACGCCGTCATTCCGGTCGACCAGCCCAACCGCCGCGTCCTGTACCTGGTCAACCCGCGCGAGGTGAAGTTCTTTCCGCTGTCGCTCTCGGCCGCGGCGGGCGTCTTCACCGCCGCTGGCGAGAGCTGGACCCTCTCCAGCAAAATCTACGACGTCACGAACTACGGATTCTTTTCGGGGGACGATGCGGCCGCGGGGGAATTGGTCCGGCGGGTGGTGGAGGAGGCCCAGGCGCTCGGCGTACAGGAGATCATTCTCGGCGAGTGCGGCCACGGCTTCCGCGCCTTCCGCTGGGAAGGACCGAACTGGACGCGGCAGGCCTACCCGCTGCCGGTGCGCAGCGTACTCGAGCTGCTCGACGAGTACCTGGCCGCCGGGCGTATCCGCGTCGATCCGGCCAAGAACCCGGAGCGTGTCACGCTGCACGATCCCTGCAACCTGGTGCGTTGGGGGGGCATGTCTGAGCCGCAACGGCGCGTCCTGGGCCGCTGCTGCGCCGATTTCGCCGAAATGCACCCCAACCGCCACAATAACTACTGCTGCGGCGGAGGGGGAGGCATGCTGTCGATGAGCGAGTTCGGCCAGCGCCGCGTGGCCTCAGGACAGCTCAAGGCCGAGCAGATTCGGCGCACGGGCGCGAAGATCGTCGCGACGCCCTGCCACAACTGCGCCGATCAGCTTCTGGAAATCAACAAGCACTACAAGCTGGGCGTGGAAATCAAAACTGTAGTGGAGCTGGTCTACGGCGCTCTGGTCTGGCCGTAAACACGCGGCGCTGCACCGCGGGCGCCTAACCGGCCGCGCGGCGATTACCGAACTGCCATTTCCACCGCGTTGCCCGAGCGGCGCTTGGCGACGTACATAAGCTGATCGGCCGCTTTTAGAAGCTGATCGATGTCTTGTAGCTCGCTCGTCGGGCGGATGTACAGCAAGCCCGCGCTCCAGGCGACGTGCAACTGCTGGCCGTCGTGCGCCACGGTCTGCCCGGAGACCGTGGACACGACCTTGTCGGCGATATCGCGGGCGCTCTCCTGCGAGCAACCGGTCAACAGAATGACGAATTCATCGCCGCCCAGCCGGCCCATGATGGCCTGTTGCGGCAGCAAGGAATGACTGGCGCTGACCGCCGAGCGCAGGACGGCATCTCCCAGTGCGTGCCCGTACGTGTCATTGAGCTGCTTGAAATGATCCAGGTCCAGGTAACAGACCGCGATGGAGGTTCCGTAACGGGCGGCCTTGGCGAGCAGCTCCTTGGAGCGCGTCGTGAAGCCGTTGCGGTTCAGAACTCCCGTGAGCTGGTCGCTCGTGGCTTCGGATTCCAAGCTGGTCATGCGACGATGCAGTTGAGCGCCGGCTTCAGCGGCCTCGCGGACCATATCCGTGACCGTGCCCACCAGACGCGTCGTGTTGTCAGCCGCCTCGCGCGCCGTCGCAGCCAGCAGATCGGGCAACTTGCCCTCGGGCACCTTGCCCTCGTTGAAGAACGAGAAGAGCTGCGTGAACTCCGTCTGCACCTTCGACACGAAGTCCGCCAATTCCACGGGCGGCGTGCAACGAGCCAACAGCGCGGCCAGGGCGTCCGAGTCCTCGCGGTTCCACGCATTGCACGCATGCGGCAGCGAAGCCGCCGCGCTGGCGCCTTCCCGCAAGATCGGATTGGCGACCAGTTCCGAGAGCCGCTTGGGATCGTGATGAAACGCGATTGCGTCGACGAACAACTCCGGCAGTTCGAGTTTCAGCGCAATGGCGCGGCCGGCGTCGGCGTGGTCCACACCGAAACATTCGCGCTCGGCCGCTAGCAGGGCGGCGGCGCTGAGCGCGCGATCCTGCAGCAGGCAAAGGTATCGGTCGCGGGCGACCGAGTACATGACGCTTAGCGCGAAGTCCTGAAACAGACCGGCCACATAGGCCTCGTCCGCGCGCTTGGGATCAGTCAGGCTCGCGCAAGTGCGGGCCGCGACAGCTTTCCAGAGTGAGATTTGCCAGAAGATTTGCGATTCCGCCTGCGACAAGTGCAGCTCGTTATGCAGACCGCTCAGGCAGTAACTGATGGCCAGCGTGCGCACCGTGCCCAGCCCGAGCAGGTGTACCGCCATCTTGACGGTCGTGACCCGGTTCCGCACGCCCGCCCAGGACGAGTTAGCCAGCGCCAACAGCTTGGTGGTCAGGGACGAGTCAGCTCCGATAATGCGGGCATAGTCGCCCGGCTCCGCATCGGGATTCTGGCCAAGCTCGACGAATTTCATTGCCACCGCGGCGGCGGTCGGCAGATAAGACAGGGAGTCAATGCGTGCCTGCAACTGCTGATGCAATGTCTCCCTTGCCTTTGATTCAAGGACGGTGGCCTGGGTCATCTCTTATCTCTGTTGCCCGGTTGTAAGACTTACGCGTCTCAGAACGGCCTCGCGGCTGACGGGCGCGCCGGCTTTTTACCGCACACCCGACGCCTGTTTGTGATCGACCGTGCGCAACCGCGCATTCACTTCTTTTTTCGCTAAAGCAGGGCCGGTCATTTGCCGACCAGACCTCATTCGGTCCTATGTACTTGAATTTCGCCGGCCGAGAACAAACCGGCAGCCGTGAGCTACTCGATCTCGACGAACTTGCGGATGGCCCCAGCCAACTCGTCGACCGTATACCGCCGGCTGAGATCTATGGGCAAAAACGTGCCGTGGGCGTGCTCGCTGGCCAGAATAATCATGCGTCCGACCACCGCATAGCCCATTTCTTGCGGCATGTGCCCGGTAATGAAAATGTCCGCGTCCAGCCGCTGCGCCAGCAGCTCCAGCAGTTGCGGCGAATGGTAACGCCCCCAGACCAGCGCGTACGTTGAGCCGCCGGGCTCCATATCACGCTCAGTCAGCTCGCGCTCGAATATTGACTGATCGAACAGCCCGACCGACAGCAAATCCGGCAGGCTGTGCGAAAGAAAAACGCGGTTCGCCAGCCGCGCCGCCAGCGGCAGCGAGCGCAGATAATCATCCGCCGCCGCCAGCACCAGGTCGGCCTCCGGGCCGTATAACTGCTGCACGCCGCGCTCGAAATCGTGGATTACCGAGCGGCCGCCTTTGCTAATTTCGTGCCGTCGAAGCTGCGATAACTCGTGGTTGGATTGCAGAAAGTAGACGTTATCCGGGAAGTCGCACTTCCACGCCGCCGCCCGAACCAGCAACCTGATCGACAGATCCACCGGGGCCGAGAGCGGGTCATCATGAATCAGCTCGTGCAGGATCACCCGCCGCCCCGGACTGTGTTCGAGCCGGCAGAAACGCTGCAGCTTGTCGAAGTTGCGCAGGTTGCCGTGCAGGTCCCCCGTCATCACCAACTGGCCGGCCGACCCGAAGCGCAGCAGGTTGCCCTGCCGCTCCGGGTCCTCGCGGATCAGGGCGGCCGCCTGCCGCAGCCTGTCGGCCGCCACGCGGGCGTTGTCCAGGTCGTTCGCGGTCTGGCCGGGGAGCTTGGCGCCCATCTCAAACCTTGCCTGCCGGACGGATTACCGCGGAGGCGCTCTTCTGGTCCAGCAGGTGCTGCACCACTTCCAGGCGCGAGGCCACCTTGCGCATGTCCGGCGGACGCAACTCCGGGTTCGACTCGCAGCATTCCATTATCAAGCGCGAAAGCGACAGCGGCACCAGCGGATTCAATTCGCGCGGCGGAACGCTGCCGCGGCACTGTTCCAGGGCGATCTTCTTCGTCGCCGCGGGCCCCGCCGGCATCAGCGTCTTGAACCACTTGCCGGTCACCACCCAATACATCGTGGCCCCCAGGTTGAACACGTCCGTACGATGGTCGATCCGCTGCCGCGCCACTTGCTCCGGCGCCATGAAATCCGGTGTGCCCTGCAGCCGCGTCTTACGGTGCCCCAGCGGGCAGCTTTGCCCGAAATCGATGATCTTCAAGCCGCCGTTTTTTTCCAGCAAAATGTTGTTGGGCTTGATGTCGGCGTGCGCGAAACCCGCCATGTGCATGGCGTGCAGTCCCGTCGCGACGCGCGTAAAAATGCTTACCACGTCGCCCAAACGCTCCGGGCAACGGTCCTCCAGTCGCTCCCCGTCCACGTAGTCCATCACCAAAAACAACTCGCGCGTCTTCAGCCAGCGCCGGCTGCGGATCAGTTCATAGCACTTGCGCAGGTAGGGGTGATCCATCCGCTGCGCCACGTGGAACTCGTTCTCCGCCTGTACAATGAAGCGCGCATCGTCAGGGTTGCGGCAAACGACGTGTTTTATGGCGAACGGCTGCCGCGTAGTCCGTTCGTAGGCCAGGCTGATCGTCGCGCCCGCGCCGCGCCCGATGCGGCTACCCAACTCGTACTTGCGAATTTGGGGAATCTCGCTCATCGTGGTCATGGACGCCATGGCGGGGCGTAACACTCCGCGGCCCGCGCCGCGCGCCACACACCCCTATTCTACGCGCGTTCCAAGTAGGTTAGTCGAGGAACCGCTTGGCGACCAGCATGTCGCAGAGTTCACGAGCTTGCGCCGGAACGCCCGGACTCACGCGAGCATCCGAGTTTGCATCGAGGTGGATGGCCGGGGTACGCGACCCACGGCCACACGCAATGCTGTACAGTATCCCGAGCAGGCTCTGTTTCTGCTCTTCCGGCAGCGAACCCTGCTCGGTGCCCATGACGACCAGACGGACCGACGACCCGCCCTGCTCGAAGCTGCAGTTACCATCCGGCATTATCAGGCACGCCGGCCCGTTCACCGCATCCCCCGGCTGCACATATTCGATTAGGATTTCCTCGATGGGTACACCCGCCTGCGCCGTGAGCGGTGTGGCCCGGGCGGATATTACCGGTGTGGGTTCGAGCCAGAGCAGAATGCGGGCCCCGGCCGTCATCGCCAGAATCAGGCAGATGACCACGCGGGCGTTGCGGGTGTTTGTATTCACGAGCCTTCCTCGCTCCACTCCAGAGAGCGTCCTTGCAGGGCCACTTATACCGCGGGGCGCGGGCAAATGCAACGGATAACGCCCAGAAGTCCCGCTAATCCATGAGAATTCACTGGCATTTAGCTTATCGGTTTCCTGCCTGCCCGAAGCGCCACCTCTCACCAGGAAGTATTCAGATTCGCGAGCGTCCGGCCAAGTCCGCCGCACCGCTCGCTCTTGGATTTTGTTGCCCCTTTCAAAATCCTGCCCGCCCCCCGCTATACTACGCTCCGGGAGACGCGCCACCGACCGCCGCGCTGCCCACGCTTATCCGCGGAGTCCGTCGTCACTCCGCGGCACATTGGTTGACAGGGACGCATCGGCTACTGCGGCCGGGAGATTGAGCGCGTGCAGAACGCGAAGTTTTACTTGGAAACGTTCGGCTGCCAGATGAACGTGTTGGACAGCCAGCTTGTCGACGGCCAACTGCGGCGCCTGGGGCTTGAACGCGTGACGGACTGCCGCCAGGCCGACATCATCCTTTTCAACACGTGCAGTGTCCGCCAGCACGCCGAGGACAAGGTTTTATCGCGCCTGGGAGGCTTGCAGCACCTGAAGCGGCGGCGCCCAGACGTGATTATCGGGGTCCTAGGCTGCATGGCGCAGCGCCAAAAGGAAGAGCTGTTCTCCAAAGTCCCGCACCTGGATCTGCTCTGCGGACCAAGCGAGCTGCAGGACCTCCCGGCTTTGCTGCATGAGGCCCATCAGGGCCGGCGGCCAGTCGCCGCCTTGACCGGAAAACAATCGCATCGGCACGCCCGATCACGTAAGCTCTCCCCGCAACCCGAGCTCTCGCCAGAGCCGGCGCTTACGCCGCAAACGACTGAGTCACCCGATCCGTCCGAACCAGCCGAAACGCCAGGGCCCGCCTTCGACGACGAGCGCCTCGAAGCCCTCGACCTCTCCCGCACCTTTGCCCCGGGCGAAAACGTGCTTCAGTCATACGTCCGGGTACAGCGCGGCTGCGATAAATTCTGCACCTACTGTGTCGTGCCCTTCACGCGCGGCCCCGAGCGCAGCCGGCCCCCCGAGCATATCGTGGACGAGGTCCGCCGCCTCGCAGACTGCGGCTGTCGCGAAGTGACGCTGCTTGGCCAAACGGTGAACTCGTACACCTGGCGCGACGGACACACCGCGGTTCCTTTCGCCCGGCTGCTGGAGCAGGTCCAGGCCGTCCCCGGCATCGACCGCGTTCGCTTCGTGACCAGCTTCCCGGCCGACTGGGACGCCGACATCTTCCGGGTAATGCGCGATTATCCGCGCGTGATGCCCTATCTGCACATCCCCGCCCAAAGCGGCTCGGACCGCATACTGCGACTCATGCGCCGCGGGTACACCGTCGCCGAGTATCTGCGGCTAATGGACGCCGCCCGCCAATACGTTCCGCATATCGGACTGGCCGGCGATTTCATTGTGGGTTTCTGCGGCGAGGCGGAAGAGGACTTTCAGGCCAGCGCTGACCTCGTGCGCCGCGTGCAATACCAAAACATCTTCGTCTTCAAGTACTCCCCCCGCCCCGGCACCGTGGCCGACCGCCGCCGCTCCGACGACGTGCCCACGGAGGTAAAAAACCGGCGCAACCAGGAGCTGCTCGCGATACAGTCCGAAGTCAGCCTCGTCCAGAAGCGCGCCCTGATCGGCCAAACCTTCGAAGTTCTGGTCGAAGGCTTCAGCAAAGCGGCTAAAAGGCTGGCCGCCGCCGAGGCGCCGTCGCCCTCCGGCGGAGCCGCGGCCGTTCGCAGTGCACCAGCCCGCATCCGTGATGCGTCCACGATCGACTACCCGCAATCCGAGCAGGACCGCGGCCGCGAGATCGCCCGCACCGGCAGCCCGGGTTGGGGCCTGCCGGGCCAATCCGTGACCCGCCAGCTCGTCGGGCGCACTCCGACCGACCAGATTGTGGTCTTCGAGGGCGATCCGGAACTGATCGGTGGTTTGGTAAGCGTACGCATCGAAGCCGCTTCAGCGCTCACGCTCTTCGGCTCGGTTCAGGCGGTCGTCTCAGCAGCCCGCACCGTCGCAGTCCCACACTCGCGGCCCCTGCCACTGCTGACGGATTAGACCGGCTGAGCCCGGACCCGCTTGGCAATTCGGTCGAGATGCTGGTCCGTGAGCTTCGCCCTCCCGCGCTGCTCACACGCCCGCGTTGGCGGCCTACTCGCCCGTGATCCACGGCGCCTTGCGCTTCTCCAGGAAGGCCGTGATGCCTTCCTTGGCGTCCGAGCAACTGAAGCACTTGCTGAATTCGGTTATCTCGTCGCGCTGTAGCATGGCCCGCTTGGCGCGGGTGATTGCGTGCGGCGAGCCGGGTTCCATCAGCTTGAACCAGCGCTGCAAGGCGGCGTCAAGCTCTTCGGCGGTCGGCACGACTTCATCAACCAGGCGCACGCGCTGAGCTTCTTCGGCGTTGATCGGCGCACCGGAGAAGATCATCCGCCGCGCTTGCGGATCGCCGACGATCTTGCCCAGGCGCTGCGTCCCGCCCCAGCCGGGGATCAGCCCCAGCGTCGTTTCCGGTAGACCAATCTTGGCGGTTGCGACCATCAGCCGAAAATCGCAGGCCAGCGCCAGCTCGCAGCCGCCGCCCAGGGCGTGCCCGTTGATGGCGGCGAACGTAATCTGCGGCAGGGCAGCGATGGCGTTGAAGACGTTGTGGCCGTTGGCCGCGAAGGACCGCCCACGGTCCTCGGTGAAGTTAGCCATCTCGGCGATGTCCGCGCCGGCCAGGAAGACCTTCCCGTGCCCGCGAAAGACGACGTAGCGCACGCGGTGGTCCTCAGCGACACGCTGCACGAGCACGCCCAGATTGCCGATGACGCGCGAGGAGAAGATGTTGACGCCGGTCTCTGGCGTGAAGCAGATCGTGGCGACCCGCCCCTCCTTGGTCAGCTCGACTTTGGTGGTGGATTTTTCATTTGCCATAATCGTAGAACCCTCTTCCTGACTTACGCCCCAGCAGTCCGGCGCGCACCATGGTCCGCAGCAGCGGGGCCGGCCGATAACGGTCTTCCCCCAGATCGCGGTGCAACACTTCCATAATGTTCAAGCAAACGTCGAGACCGATGAGGTCAGCCAACGCCAGCGGACCCATCGGGTGGGCCATGCCGAGCTTCATCACTTCATCAATCGTGTTCGCGTCGGCCACCCCATCTGAGTAGCAGCCGATTGCCTCGTTGATCATGGGCATGAGAACACGGTTACTGACGAAGCCGGGATGATCCTTCACACGGTGCGGTGTCTTGCCCAACTCTTTGGCGAGATTCATCGTGAACTCGACCACCGGCTCGGCCGTCTTCAGACCGACGACGACCTCGACGAGCTGCATCATCGGCACCGGGTTGAAGAAGTGCATGCCGATGAACATCTCCGGGCGGCCGCTGGCGGCGGCGAGTTCGCTGATGCTAATACTGCTGGTGTTGCTGGCGAAGACGACGTCCGGCGGGACGACCTTGGCCAGTTCGGCGTACAGGGCGCGCTTAGTCGGCACGTCCTCGAAGATGGCCTCGACGATCAGGTCGGCGTCCTTCATATCTGACAAGCCCGCCGGCTTGAGGTTGGCCTTGGCAGCCCCGGCCGCGTCGGCGGTCAGCTTGCCTTTCTCGACGAACTTCGAGAGCGATTTGTCGATGGTCTTGAGCGCCCGCTCGACTGCGCCGGGCACGGCATCGTACATGAGCACCTTCCGCCCCGCTTGGGCGAAGACCTGAGCGATACCGCAGCCCATTGTTCCAGTGCCGATCACGGCGACGGTCTTGACATTTGTGCGAAAATTCACGAGCAGTCTCCTCCAACGCGTTTGTGGGTTCAATCCGCCGGGGCGCGTGTTTGCTTCGCACAGCGCCCTTCGAGCATTCGGGAGCGGCCTATCCGTGGACACGCCGCGAAGACCAGACGCCGCCCGCGATGGTCAGTATGACCCAGCCGCGAACGGAACTGGCGTGAGCACAATACTCAGCAACCCCAGACTGACCGGCAGCGCGGTAGCGGCAGAAGCGCCCAGCCGACTGTACAGCGCCTCCCCGGCCAGCCCCGAGGCACGTTCGGCCCGTGCGGCGCTCACGTATCCCAGCCACGCGGCCCGTAAGTCGCCGGCCGCTACACCATTTCCACGGCCATGGCCACCGCATTCCCGCCGCCCAAGCACAATGCCGCGACGCCGCGCTTGGCCTTCTGCGCCTTCAATATGTGCAGCAGCGTGACCAGCACGCGGGCGCCGCTGGCGCCGATCGGGTGACCCAGCGCGATCGCGCCGCCGTTGACGTTCACATTCTCGCCACTGAGTTCGAGGCCCCGCACGCCCGCGATCGTCTGTGACGCAAACGCCTCGTTCAGCTCGAAGAAATCCACCTGGTTCAGCGACCAACCGGCTTTCTGGCAGGCCATGCGCACCGCGACCGGCGGCGTGAAGAACAGGTCGCGCGGCGGACCACCGGCCGTGGCTATGCCGACGATCCGCGCCATCGGCCCCATGCCGCACTTCTTGAGGCCCCTTTCACTGGCCACCACTACCATCCCGACCCCGTCGGAAAGCTGCGACGAGTTGCCGGCCGTTACAGTGCCGTCTTTTTTGAATGCCGGCTTGAGCGCCGAGAGGGCCTCCACCGTCGTATCCGCCCGGAACGTCTCATCAACCGAAAGAAAGCCCTTATTCCGCGGCAGCTCGATGGGAACGATCTCCTCCTTGAACTTGCCGGCCTGCGACGCCGCCGCCGCCCGCTGCTGGCTGCGCACCGCCCACTCGTCCTGCTCGCGGCGCGTGATGCCCGCTTTCTCGGCCGTGTAGTCGGCCAGTTCGCCCATGGCCTCATTCGTGTAAGCGTCGGTCAGCCCGTCGTGCAGCATTGAATCGATGGCTTCGACGTGACCGAACTTACTGCCGGCCCGCATGGAGCGGATTACGTACGGCGCCTGGCTCATGCACTCGATGCCGCCGGCCAGCACGAGGTCGGCATCACCGGCGCGGATCGCCATATCGGCGAACATGACCGATTGCAGCCCGCTGCCGCACATCTTGTTGAGGGTACAAGTCGAAATTTTGTCGTGAATGCCGGCCCCCAGGGCCACCTGCCGGGAAGGTATCTGCCCGCAGCCGGCCTGCAACACCTGCCCGATGTAGACTTCATCAAAGGCGCTGCGGTCGGCCTTGGCATAGTCCAGCAGTGCTTTGGCGACCTGGCTCCCAATCTGGGCCGCGCTCAGCGGGGAAAGACTGCCCAGGAACTTGCCTATGGGGCTGCGCTTGCCGGCGACGATGTACGCGTACTCTTTGGCCATGAGTTTACCTCGTTACCCATTGGGGGTCGTTCAGGATCTGTCGTGCGATCACGAGCCTCTGAATTTCACTGGTACCCTCGTACAGCTCTGTTATTTTAGCATCCCGCAGCAGACGTTCCGCGGGATAATCCTGGCAATAGCCATAGCCGCCATAGACCTGGAGCGCGGCATTCGTGACCCGGCTCGAGGCTTCGCTCGCGTACAGTTTTGCCATGGCCGCTTCGGCACTGTATGAAATCCGCAAGCTCGGATTCTTCTCGTCCATGTAGCGCTGCTTCATCCAGCCGCCGCGATACATCAGCGCTCGCGCCGCGGCGATCCAGACCGCGCTGTCTGCCAGCTTCCACTGAATGGCCTGGAGATTGCAGATCGGGGCGCCGAACTGCACGCGCTCTTTACTATAGGCAGTCGCCGCCTCCAGCGCCGCCTGCGAAATGCCCACCGCCTGGGCCGCCACGCCCAGCCGCCCGCCATCCAGCGTGGCCAGTGCTATCGGCAGACCGCGACCGCGCTCCCCCAGCAGGTTTTCGCGTGGAATCAGGCATTCCTCGAACACCAGTTCGGTAGTGCTGCTGGCGCGAATGCCCATTTTCTTTTCGACTTTGCCGATGCTGCAACCCGGCGTGTTTTTCTCCACGATGAATGCGGACATACGCCGTTTGGGATTGTCCGGGTCGGTCACTGCGAAGAGAACGATCACATGCGCCTGAACGCCATTGGTGACGAAACTCTTCGTTCCGTTGATCAGCCAACCCCGGTCCGTTTCAATCGCCATGCAGCGGGCCGCTCCCGCGTCGCTGCCGCTGCCCGGCTCCGTCAAGGAGAAGCAGCCGATCCACTCGCCACGCGCCAGCTTGGGCAGAAACTTGCGCTTCTGGTCCTCATTGCCAAAATTGAGGATCGGGTCGACGCACAGCGAGTGATGGGCCGAGACCAGAATGCCCGTGGCACCGCAGGCGCGCGACAGCTCCTCCACGGTCATCAAATACGTCGGGATGTCCTGCCCGGTCCCGCCATACTGTTCGGGAACATAGGTCCCAAACAACCCCATTTCCCCAAGCATCTCGATCAAGCCGTCTTCGAACCGGCCCTCGTGATCGCGCTGCTCGGCCTTGGGGGCGATTCGCTCGTTGCAGAAACTGCGCAGCATGTCGCGCATCTGCCGCTGGTCATCATTGAAGCGAAAATCCACGTTAGGACCTCGTTGCTGGCCCGCGACGGGCCATACCTGCCTTAGTGCTCAACTACTCACTCAGTCGACTCACTGCTTGGGTAATACTTATTAGTATTTAGTTATTAGTATTGCCCGGCGGGAACCGTCAGCAGCAATGCGCCGCACTGCCGAAACTCGTCCTAACCTTGTCAATACTAACTACTAATAACTAACTACTGAATACCCAAGCCTACTCAATGTCACCAGTACACTTCCCGCAGCGCCGCGGCGCGGCCCACGAGCCAGCGCAGCCTAAAGCCAATGCCCCTCCAACAACTCACGCGCGATGACAATACGCTGAATCTGGCTGCTGCCCTCGCCGATCTCGCACAGCTTCGCGTCGCGCATGTAACGCTCCACCGGCATATCCTTGGTATACCCGTACCCACCCTGAATCTGGATCGCATTCAGCCCCGCCCGCGTTGCAATCTCGCTCGCGAACATCTTCGCCGCCGCCGCCTTCATCTTCGCGTTCTCGCCGCGATCCAGGGCGCTGGCCGCGTCCCAGATTAGCAGCCTGGCCGCTTCAACTTCCGTCGCCATGTCCGCCAGCATGAATTGAATGGCCTGGAAATTCGCGATCGGCTGCCCGAACGCCACCCGCTCCTTCGCGTACGCGATCGATTCCTCCACGCAGCCCCGCGCCAGCCCGAGCGACAGCGCGCCGATTCCGACGCGGCCGCGCTCCAAGACGCGCAACGCGTCCACGTATCCCATGCCGTATTCGCCCAGCAGCCGGTCCGGGCCAACGTACACGTTCTCAAAATCGAGCGTCACGGTGTCGCTGGAGCGCATGCCGAGCTTGTCTTCCTTCTTGCCGATCTCGAAGCCTTCGTCCCCGCGCTCCACGATGAAGGCCGAGATGCCCTTTTTGCCGGAACCGTGATCGGTACGCGCCAGGATGACGAAGACCTGGGCCCGCAGGCCGTTCGTGATGAACTGCTTGTGCCCCGTCAGCCGCCACCCGTCGCCGTCGCGTTCCGCCCGCGATTGCAGGGCCGCGGCGTCCGAACCGCTGCTCGGCTCCGTGAGCCCCCACGCGCCCAGCCATTCTCCGCTCGCTAACTTAGGCAGGTATTTGCGTTTCTGAGCCTCGCTCGCCACCAGATTGATCTGTGACAGGCACAACCCGTTGTGGGCCGCGACCATCAAGGCCACGCCGCCGTCCTGCCGCGCAATTTCCTCTATGATCACGGCATTCGCCAAGTAGCCGTGCTCGGGGTGCTTCGAGCCGCCATACTCCTCCGGCGTGAGCGTACCCAGCAGCCCCATGGCTCCGAGGTTATGGATTAGGCTGTCCGGGATGTTCTGATCGCGGTCCCAATCCCGTGCGTGCGGCCGAATTTCCTCCGCCGCAAACTTGCGCACAACCTCTCGCAAAGTGACGATGTCTTCGGGAAGCTCGAAGTCCATTGGCGTCTCCGGCTGCCAGGCTTCGCGTGAACTGATCCAGGCGCGCTGGTCCGACGCCGATAGTGCTACCGTCGGACCTTTGCCCACAATCGGAGCCACGATTATAGCGTGAGCCCGCACGGCGCGGAAGCGTGGGCGACCCACTTTGGACGCGCGTTTGGCGGATCTTTTCGGAGGGTTCGGGTCGGATGGAGACACAAATCTGGAACCCAAGTGGCGGGCGGGGCTCCACCGCGGTATAGTAGCCAGTCTTAACTAGAACCCGGAGCTGGCTACCAAATGCAGCTAACTAAAACTCTGACGCCCGAGCGCATTCGCGTTCCCATGGAAGCAACCGAGAAGTTTGCCGCCATAGCCGAGCTCGTCGCCGTGCTCGATAGCACCGGCGGCTTGACGGACCGCCATGCCGCACTTGAGGCAGTCCGCAAGCGCGAGGCCGAACGGACGACCGGAATCGGTTACGGCCTCGCAATACCGCACGCCAAAAGCGACGGCTGTAACTCACTTGTAGTGGCCGCCGGCAAACCCGCTAAGCCCATCGACTTCCAAAGCGTCGATGGCCGGCCCGTGTCCTTCATTGTCCTCCTGGTCAGCCCGCCTGACCAAACCGGCCCACATATTCAGGCGCTGGCACAAATCAGCCGCCTGATGGAGATGGAAGATTTCCGGGCCGCGGTCGACCGGGCGAAGTCGGCGCAGGAGCTGTACGAAGCGATCGCTTTTTACGAAGCAACCAGCGAGCCCGCCAAACGCTGACTCAAAGTTGGTTACACAACCTTAACGCTGCCCTGAAATCGCTCCCGCCCCGGCCGCAACCGGTTCGAGATTCAGCATCTCGGCCATAATCTCGCAAACACGCTCACTCGCCCGGCTCTCCTCGAGCGGCCGCACCAGCCGGTCGATCTGCTCGAGCATCAGCCCGCGCCAGGCCTCGTCCGCGATGAGCCGCGCCGCCACGTCCGCCACTGGGCCGATATCCCGGATGAACGGCATGAATTCCGGTACAACCCGCGCCCCTGCCAGAATGTTTACCAGTGAAAGATGCGGTAACTTCAGCAGAAACCGCCCCACCAGCCGGTACATCCACGCCAGCCAACGTCCCGCGTCGTACATCACGATCATCGGCTTGCGATGAAAAGCGACCTCCAATACGGCCGTTCCTGAGGCCACCAGCACCAGGTCAGCCGCGGCCAGGACAGTCGCGTTGTCCCCCTCGACGATGCTGGCCGGTAGTCCGGCTGCGGCGAGGTGTTCCTCGATAAGGGGCCGCCGATCCGGCGCGACGCACGAAATTACCGCCTTTACCGCCAACCCGCGTTCGTGCAGCCGGCGCACCACCTGAAGCTGCCGCGGCAGAAGCGTCTCGATCACGTGCCGCCGTGAGCCTGGCAGCAGCGCCAAGACCGGCCCGCTTGCCGCAGCGAGGCCTGGGCGAGGCGGCTCGCCGCGGCCACCGGCGCCCCTCAACTCCATCACGCGGGCCTCGTCCGGGCGGGCGCTGGCGAGCGTCTCAAACAGCGGGTGGCCGACAAACTCGGCGTTCACGCCGGCCTTCCGGAAGTACTCCTCCTCAAACGGCAGAATGCACGCCAGCCGGTCAACGTCGCGGGCGATCCGCCGGTTGCGATATTCCCGCGCGGCCCAGGTCTGCGGCGCGATGTAGTACAGCACCGGCAGTCCTAACCGCCGTGCCCGCCGCGCGAACCGCAGGTGCAATTCGGGCGAGTCGAGCAACAGGACGAGGTCGGGCGGCCGCTCGCGCCAGGATTGCTGAACGATGCGCGTGGCCCGCCGCGCGTGTCCGATAACCGAAAGCACCCCACTCAACATCGCGGCGTGCGCAGTGAAGTCGTACAACGTTTCCGCCCCGAGCGCACGCATCCGCGGCCCAGTCAGCCCATAGAACTCGCACTCCGGCAGCATTTCTCGCGCGCACCGCATCAGGGCAGCCGCATGCACGTCGGCCGAGTCCTCGCAGACGGAAATAAAAACCCGCCGCCTTTTCGCCATGGTCTACCCTGCCGTGGTTAACCCAACCTGCCGCGGTTAACCCAACTCTGGTGCCGTTAACCAAACGAGGTTAACCCAATCGCCCTGCCGCAGTTAGCCCACTTTTCGCAGATAACGCTTACGACCCTCGCACGCGGCCGCGCCGGGGCCGATTGTACCCGCAGGTCTGCACTACAAAAGCCTCAGGACGCGGATACGGGTTCTTACATCCATCACCCCACGATAGCAGCCCTCGGGTTTGACACGTCAGGAACGCAAATCTATTATCGCGGCCGCTTTGGCGCAACAGCGCGGTAACGGTAAACCCCGTGTCGGGGAGACAAAGATGCCTCGTGGTGCGAGCCGGCGGGGGCCGTCATTGGCGAAGGAAATCAGCGGCCTGCTGATGTTGGCGTTTCTCCTGGGCTGCCAGGGCCAGGGCGAATTTCGTGATTTGGAACCCTCGATTGCGACATATCGCGATCGAATGCTGGTTGAGCACACGGCCCAGCCGCCCGATGTGCCGCCGCCGACGCTGGAGCCGGAGCCGTCTGAACCGGTCGCGCAGCCGGTGCCCTGGCAGGCGGACCTGCCGCCGCGGGCCGCGCTGGTCACGCGCCCGGAGGAACTGCCGCAGCCCAGACCCATCGACGTATTGATCGAAATCCCCGATCCGGAGACGGCGCCGCAGTCCTTCCGGGACCGCTTGGAGGCGCTCAAATCGGTGCCGAAACCGGATGAGCGGGTGATCGCCAATTACGAGCAGGTGCTGCCGCGCGCGATTGAGAACCTGAAGCAAATCGGGGCCGGACGCACGCGTAAGGTGTACCTAAGTCTGGCCGAAGCCGTACAACGAGCGCTGGAGCATAACTACAGCATCCGCTTCGAGTCGTACACCCCGGCCATCAGCCGAACGCAGCTAATCCAGGCGGAGGCCGCCTTCGATGCGGAGTTCTTCCTGGACGTGAACGTCGACAAGCGCGACTTGCAGACCACCGATCCACGCCGTCCGGCGGTGTCGCAGGTGACCACTTACGGAGGCGGTTTCCGGCAGCTTCTGCCGACCGGCATGGTCGTTACGACCACGCTGAACCAGCAGCGCGCCTGGGAGCGGGTGGATCCCGGCGACCAGTTGGTCAAGATTATGAACCCCCAATACCAGTCCGTATTCGCCGTGAACTTCAGGCAGCCCTTGTTGCGGGGCTTCGGGCTGGACGTGAACCGGGCCCAAATCAACATCGCCCGCGCGCAGCTCAACATCGCCTACGAGCAGTTCGTCTTGCAGGTGCGCCAGACGCTCCTGGAGACTGAAACGGCGTACTGGCGGCTGGTGCAGGCGCGGCGCAGCGCCGCGATCGTGGCGGAAACGGCCGCCCAGTACTGGGCGACGTACCAGGCGCTCTGGCGGCGCCGCGAACACGACGTAACGGTAGTGGAACTCAGCAGCGCTGAAAGCCGCTGGCGCACGCGTGAAGTGCAGTACATGGAGGTTGTTCGCGACGTAAAGAACGCCGAGGATCAACTGAAAGTCCTATTGAACGACCCGGACCTGCTGCTCTCGCAAGACATCGAGATCGTTCCGACCGAGGAGCCGTTCATGGCCCAGATGGCGCACGATCAGCTCGAGGCCGTGCGCACGGCCCTGGAGGAGCGCAGTGAGATTCGCGCCGCGCGGCAACAGATCGAGCAGGCGCGCATCAATACGTCCGTCGCCAAGAACGGCACGCTGCCGCGACTGGATGTGACCTTCGACTACGAAGTGCAAGGCCTGGGCAACAACGCCGATACTTCATTCGATCACCTTACGACCAACCGCTATATCTCGTACGTGGTGGGCGTGCAATTCGCGGTGCCCATCGGGAACCGCGGGCCGCGCGCGGCGTGGCGCCAGGCTGAATTGCAGGAAGCCCAGAGCATCGTGGGTCTGTATCAGCTCACGGACGAGATCGTCCGCGAAGTGAACTTCGCCGCGCGGACGCTCGAGGTGCGCTACGCCCAGATTCCGTCGCAGTTGGAGGCGGTGCGCTCGGCCGACAGCCAGTTGCGCGCCTACCAGGCTCGCACGCAACGAATCGACCCGATCTACCTGGAAAACGAACTGAACTCGGTCGAGCGTCTGGCAGGCGAGCGCAACACCTTGCTCTCCGTGATTGTCGAGTACAATATTGCCCGCATCGGCCTTGAGGCAGCCAAAGGCACCCTGCTGGAATTTAACAACATCGTAGTCACTGATGAGCCGCCCTGTTTCTGAACCCCAGGTATCGCCGGGCTGCGCGACATTCTGGGTGCGTAACGGGGCATGGCTGGCGGCCGTCGCGGGGGCGATTTGTTTCATCAACACTCTGAGCGGCGGCTTCGTCTACGACGACCTGGCCGTCGTTTACGACAACCCGCGCATCCGCAGTCTTACCGACCCTGATATCTGGCGCCGCGACTGGTGGCAGCCGGCTACTCCCGACCAGGAGGTTTTACGCCGCCATCGCGACCGGCTGTACCGCCCCCTGACGCTCTGGACCATGGCCGTCAACTACGCAGTGGGGGATTTGCGGCCCTTCGGTTATCACCTGGCAAACGTCGCCCTGCACGTCACGGTGTGCGTGCTCGTGTGGCACTTGGCGCAACGCTTGTTCGCGGATGAGGCCGTGGCCACGGTGGGAGCGCTGCTCTTCGCCGTCCATCCCGTACACGCGGAAGCGGTGGCCGGCATCGTGGGCCGCGCGGAGATTCTGGCGGCGCTGTTCATGTTATTGGGCCTGCTGGCGCTGTTGCCGCCGATCCGAGCCCCAAGCGCGGTCCAAGCCCGACGCGCGATCCGAGCCCGAAGCGCCAGCGAGGGCAACAACCTCGTCGTCGGCCTGACCTGGAAACGCGTGCTCCTGGCAGCGACAGCCTTCCTGGCCGCCCTGTTCAGCAAAGAGACCGCCATCTGCTATCTGCCGGTCGCCCTGCTGGTGATGTACGCCACGCGCGAGCGCTGGCCGGCCGGCCGGCCGCGGGCCTGGGTGCTGGTCACTGGCGTGCTGGCAGTGCCTCTGCTGATATACCTCACTGCGCGCTGGTACGCGCTCGACGGTCACTTGATGCGCGAGTTTGCACCGGGTCTCCTGGAAAACCCGCTGGCGTGGGTTGGGTTGCCGCAGCGCTGGCTGCACGCGTTCACCGTCGCGGGTCATTATGTCCGGCTGATGCTCGTGCCCGGCCGCCTCAGTTGCGATTACGGTCTGGCCGTCGTGGATGCCGAACGCGGCCCGGAGCTGCTTACATTCGTCGGCATTCTGGCGGCCGCAGTGACCATTTGGGCCCTGTGCGGGTATTTCAGGACTTCAACTCTCCGGCGACAGCTCGCACTACTGAGCGCGATCTTCGTGGCCAGTTATGCGCTGCTATCCAATACGGTCATTTTGATCGGCGTGGCGGTAGGCGAGCGGCTGATGTATTGGCCGTCGATAGCGGTGGTGCTGGCGCTGGCATTGGTGCTGGTGCACCTGTGGGGGCGCTGCTCCGAATGGCAGGCCATCTCGCCCGGCATTCGCCGCATGATGCCCTATCTGGGGGCGGCACTGTTGGTGTCGCTCGGAGCGCGCACCGTCGTGCGTAATTCCGACTGGTCCTCAAACCTGGAGCTGTTCGGGCGCGACGTAGCCAGCTTCCCCGAATCCGCCAAGCTGCACATCGCAGTGTCGCGGGAAATTCTGCAGGAGCTGGAACGCACACCCGAGCGGCGCCCTCAGGAGCCGGCCCTGCAGGTAGTCCGCGCCCATCTTCGGAAAGCGCTGGCCATCTATCCGCGGTCTGCTACGAGCCTGGAGTTGCTCGGGCGCGAACGTGCGCTGGCCGGCGATCGCCAAGGCGCGATCTCCTATTTCGAGGCGGCCACACAGCTTCAACCGTTAGCCGGCTTCTCCCAGGAGATTTTGGCCAAACTCCGCGATGAATGCGGCGCCGCGGAGGCCGCCCTGACTGAAATGGGCCGGCAAACCACGACGCGCCCCGCCGACGCGGATCTGCGGCGGGACTATGGCGTGGCGCTGCTGCGCGCCGGCCGTTATCAGGAAGCCTTGCCGGAGTTGCGGGAAGCGGTCCGGCTGAGCCCGCAGGACGGTGCGGCGCTGGCCTCACTGGGCGAGGCGTACGCGGTAATGGACGAGCGCGACAAGGCTATTGAGGCGCTGCAAGCCGCGGCTCAGCAGAACCCCGGCGAGTGGCAAGTTCACGCCAACCTCGCCAAACTGCTGGCCGAGGCCGGCGACAAGGCGGGCGCACTGCGACACGCCGAGCAGGCAGCACGCTTGGCGCCGGACCAGCTCGAGGCGCGGCTGAATCTGGCGGAAGCCCTGGCTCTCAACGAACGCCGGGCCGAAGCACTGGCGCTACTCCGGCAAACGCGGAAGGACATGCCGCCGGACAACCGGCTACGTCCGGCGATCGATGCGCGCATCCGCGACCTGCAGCGAAGTCTGCCCTAGCAATCACCGTGTGCTGAACGTTAACACCACAATTTCGAACCGGCCATAAGCCCTTTACGCCGCTCGGCCCGGGGCTATACTGCCCACAAATCACCGCCAAACCAGCCGAGGAAGGAAGGAGCTGGCCATGCAACGGATTGCACTGGGTTCGATTGCGCTAATGGTCACAGTTTGGGGATGCGCGACTCCCAGCAGGACACCAAGCAGGCCGTTGCCCCCGCCGCCGCTCACTATCCGTCCGCCCAAGCCGGTAGTTCCTGTTCCGCCGCCAAAGCCCGCGCCGGCCGAACCGGTGTGGCGCGCTCCGCGCGCCTGGTATCCGTCGGGGGGCGTCGAGCGCGGACGCTGGACTACAATCGTCGTTCACCACTCCGACAGCCCCAAATCTTCGCCGCAGGGCATCGATAGCTGGCACCGGCAGCGCGGCTGGCAGCACGGATTAGGCTATCACTTTGTCATTGGCAATGGCGTGAATTATCCGGACGGACAAGTGTACGTCGGCCAGCGCTGGACGCGACAACAGACGGGAGCGCACTGCAAGAGCACAGCCGGCCGCTATTTCGGCCGCTACTGTCCGAGCAATTATTTCAACGAGCGCGGCATCGGAATTTGCCTGATCGGAGATTTCGAGTCCGGACGGCCAACGGCGGCGCAGCTCGAGTCGCTTGAGCGGCTGATTGCTTTTTTGTGCGAGCAGTGCGACATCAGCACCGAGCGCATCTATGGACACCGCGAAGTCACGCGCAAGACGCTGTGCCCTGGGCGCTATTGCAACATGGACGCGATCCGCCGGTCCGCGCGGTTGGCAGTAATGCGCTACGGCGGGACGGCCGCCGCGAGTTCGATGGGGAACTGACGATCGCGCGGGAAGGGCCGTCACGCTTTTCGCGTGACTGCCCGGCTATTTCTTTTCGCGCAACTGTTTGAAGAAGGCGATCAGGACGGGGCGCGGGATGTCCGCCAACTCGGCCGGCGGGATTTCGTCGACCATGATGCGCTGGATGACCTCCTCGCCCATGCGAGGGTCGCGGCGGATTTCGCGGCCCAATTGTTCGGCGCGCTCCAGGTCGCCGGCGGCCATGGCTTTGGCGTAGTTGATGACCGCTTCCTCCATTACGGCGTGTGAGAGGCGAGCGTCGCCTTCGGGGGCGGCGGGTCGCGTTTGTTTAGCCGGCCGGGCGGGCTCGGGCGGCAGCGTGTCGCGCTCGCGCGTGATTTTCTCGGTCAGGCGGCGGGTTTCATCGAGCAGCTCCCGCTGACGCTGCAGGTCCTCGCGGTCAACCGGGGCAATGGGCAGCGGCTCGATTTCGGGGGTGGGGATGTAGACGCTCTGCTGGCAGCCAGGGCACTTGCCGCGTTTGCCGGCGTACTCATCGGCCGCCCGCACGAGTTTGCCGCAGTGTTCGCAATGGAATTCGATCGCCATGGTTTACTCGTTAACAGCCGCGATGGGCGCGTCCCAACGCTCACCTGCATTGTACGGGATGGACGCGGGGCCGCCCACCGAGCGATTCAGGGATCAAGGGGTCGCGACATCAAGAAATTAAGGGGCCGGCTTACCGAGGGATGACGAGTCCCCATGATCGCTAATCATCCCAGAGCCGGGGCGTGCCGCCCCGAAACGCCACCAGAATCACCTGCCACCGCAGAACGGATTATGCCCACTACCGGGCGGCAAGCAACAGCACGAACGGGTCGATATCGAACGTGTTTATCTGGCCGTCGTTGTTGATGTCCGCCAGCGTCTGATCGCAGTGCGGGTACTGCGACTGGTATGCCGCCGGATCGATCAGCGCCAGGACGAACGGATCGATGTCGAATACGTTGATCGCCGTGTCGCAATTCAGATCGCCGCGCCTGAACGGGCAGGTCATGCGGACCCACGCGGGCGCGGCGCGGTTGGCGACCGTCATGAACGAACCGCCCACGAGCAACGTATTCTCCCAGACGTCCAGGGATGAAACGTTCCCATCGAAAACGCCGGGCTGCAGCCGCCAATCCGTGCCGTCCCAGCGAATGAGTTGATATGCGGCCGAATCCAGCCTTGAAACGGCCCGGGTGCCCCATAGCTCGCCCTGGTAGGCGGCCAAGTCCATCACCGGGCCAATGCCCATCGCGTGCCAGGTGTCGCCGTCCCAGCGGGCGATGCCGTGGACGGGGCGGCCGTCGGCGCGGCTGAAGGAACCGCCCGCGACAAGCTGGTGCTGGAACTCCGCCAGCGTCAGGACGCGGAAATTCATGCCCAGGCCAAACGGGTGAAAAGTCTCGCCGTCCCAGCGGGCGATGCAGTTGGCCGCCACGCCGCCGGCCATGTCGAACCGGCCGCCGATGATGAGGTCGTCGTTCCAGACGTACAGCGAATGCACCTCGCCGCTGGTGCCGCCGCCGAGCGGTTGCCAATCGATGCCGGTCCAGCGCGCCAAGTAAGGCGTCGGAGTCAGGCCCGAGTTTTTGAACCAGCCTCCGGCAATCAGCTCGCCCTGGTATACGGCCAGCGCGTTGACGTACGAATCGAATCCATCCCCCATCGGTTGCCAACCGGCACCGTCCCAGCGTGCCACGTAGTTGACCTCAGTCTCGCCCGCCCAGACAAAGCTGCCGGCGGCGATCAGACTGCCGTCGTAGGCCGCGAGCGCGTAAACATAGTCTTCTAACTCGCCCTTCAGTCCGGTGGCCATGGCGTGCCAGCGCTCCCCGTCGAAGCGGGCGATGGATGTGGACAGATTACCGCCGAGGTTCAATTTTCCGCCCGCGATCAGGTCGCCCTGGTAGTCGCAGAATGCCTGAACCGGGCCGCCATATATCTGGCCGGCGCCGCCTACACTGTCCCATTGCGAGCCGTTCCAGCGCACCAGGCCCGCCCCAATCAGTGAGGCCCCGCCGACGATCAGCTCGTCGCCCCAGACCCCCAGCGTGGTAACGGCTGACACCGCCCACGGCTCCGCGATTGACTGCCAAGCCTGGCCATCCCAGGCCGCGATGTCGTTCAACGTGGTCGTGCCGCTGCGATCGAATTTCCCGCCGGCGATCAGTATGCCGTTGTAATCGACTACGGCTTTCACATTCCCGTTGAAGCCGGCCAGACCGGCGCCAATGGGCGCCCACGCGGCGCCGTCCCAGCGCAGTATCAACGGCTGTGCGAAGCCGCTAGTTCGCCCCCCGGCCACCAGGTCTGTACCCCAAACCGCCAGAGTGTTTACGGTAGCCGGCATTCCGCTGCCCATAGCCGACCAAGTCGCGCCGTCCCAGCGCGCGATGTGCTCGACCGGCACGCCTCCGGCCGTGAGAAAGTCGCCGGCCACGACAAGCTTCCCGTTCCAGACGGTCATCGCCCGGACGCCGGCATCCAGGCCGCTGCCGAGTGGCTGCCAACTTTCGCCATCCCAGCGCGCGATGTTGGCGGCGCTTGTGCCGCCGGCCGACTCGAAAAGGCCGCCGGCGATCAGCGCGTCGTCGTAGACGGCCAGCGCCGTAACGGCCGCGAACGCGCCCTCCAGACCGGCGTCCAGCGCGGCCCAAGTCGTCCCGTTCCAGCGTGCGATGCAGTTGGCGGGAACACCGCCGGCGCTAGCGAATTGGCCGCCGACGATCAATTCGCCGCGGTAAACGCAAAGCGCGGAGACGGTGCCCCGGATGCCATTACCGAGGGCAGCCCAGCGTGTGCCGTCCCAGCGCGCGATGTTGGCGGCTGGGACATCGCCGGCAAAGTCGAACTCGCCGCCCACGTACAACGCCGGTCCGCTGCCGTCGTCATAAATCGCAGTCGAAAAGACGGAGCCGTGCACGCCCGGCAGTGCCTGGCCGGGCGCGTAGACCCACTCCCCCACGCACGCGGCCCACGTCGTAGGGCCGGCAGGCACCAGCAGCATCGCCAGTGCAACCGCGGAAACCCTGAGGACGTGATTGGCAAGCATCTATCACCTCCAAGTGCGGATAAGGCTGGCCGAGCTCTGATTGTACCAATTTCGGATGACCGCCTGGACAGGTCGAACGCGCGGCCCAGCCCCTGGCGGTAGTCCTGGCTTCGCAGCGATTATCGGAAGGATGCCCTCCGCGTCCGCATTCTGCGGCAACGGGCCTTAGGCCCGACGTTCAAAAGGTGGCAGCACCTTCCCACGTTCCCACTTTCCCACGCTGAGTGTCGGCGAAGCAGCTCGCGATGTGGGGTGCGCGACGTGCCTGCGCGGCTTCGACAGCCTCGCTTAGCTTGCCTGCGCGAGCAGCTTTTCCAAGCTCAATTCCAGCACGGCCACCGGATGCCGCAATCCGTAGTTTTCCAGCACCTCTGGGTGCAGCTCGCCCATCAGCCCAATTTGCCGGCCGCCCGCGTCGAACAGGCCGGCCGCTCGACCCGGGATCAGGCTCGCGTGCTCGACCGGTTTTACCACGTAAGTGCGGCCCATCTCGTGTACGAAGGCGTCGGCTACGGCGCGTATGTCGGCGTACCCTACATGCGTGCCGATCATGGCCGCCGCGATGAAACGCTCCTCGCGCGCCCCGGTTTCGGCGCCCGGATCGACGAACGAGCAGTCGCCGGCCTCAAACAGGTGCTGCGGCAGGTCGTATTGTCTGTTAATTGCCATCGTCTCGAGCAGGCCCGGCAGCAGCGAAACGCGGCAGATGGTCTGCTCCACGCTGATGGGGTTCTCGATCTTCACCGTGTTCGCGGCCGGCTCCAGCCGCCATTTGCGGAAGGCGGCTTCCTCGTTGGTAAGCACGAGCGTCATGACCTGGTGGAACCCGAGGCCGGTCAGCACGCGCCGCGCGACGGCCGCCTGCTCCTCGATCGCGCGCGGCGAACCGACGGTGAAGGTGGGGACGAGTTCGGGCGTGATGTGCTCGTAGCCGTAGGCGATTGCAGCGTCTTCGATCAGGTCGACGGCGTGCATCACGTCGTTGCGGTAGGCCGGCACGAGCACGCTCAGCCTGTCGGCATGCCCCGCCTCGCGCACGCCGTAGCCCATGGATTCGAGCAGCTCGGCCAAGCGGCCGGCGTTGAGTTCGATGCCGATCGTTTCGGCCGCCGTTTTGACGTCGAGCATCATCTCGATGGGCGCCAGGTCCGGGGTGATGCGGGTGCGGGGGCGCGCAGCGCCGGGCTCGGCGGCGTGCGAGGCTGCGGTCCTCTTGCCCTTGGGCTGCCCGTTTTCGGGTGTCTTCGCCCCCTTCGTCCCTTGATCCATCTCTTCGATGACGACGCTCTCGATGACTACCTCCGGCATGCTCTCAGCCAGGCTGGTCACGACGATGTTGAGGGCGCGATCGACCGACCGTTGCGATAGCCCGGTTACGTCGATGAAGAACTGGCGCGTGTTCATGGTCACGCGCGTTCCCTCGCTGTTGATGATCGGCGGCATGGAGAGCACCGTGCCCACCCCGTCCCGCAGCAGCGGGTACTTGCGCAGCGGCTTGAGCAGGTGCGCGTACGCCTGCCCGGTCTTATGCCGCTCGAGAATTTCGCGCGGCGTAAGCAGGCTGTCCGGCTCGTCGGGCGGAAAACCGAGCGGAACAAAGCGCAGGCTGTCGGGATCGACCGCGTCGTAGTGGAACACGTCGCCCTCGAGCGTGTCCAGGTCGTAAACGCCGATCGAGGCCAGCTTGCGGTCGCGCCCGAGCGCCCAGTGCAGGTCTTCCTGCAGGTTCATGAGCAGCTTGATTGTGCCGTGATTCAACCGCACGTTGCGCACGACGGCGCAGGCGATGTATGGCCGAAAGCTGTCTTCGTTCGAGAGTTGCGGGTCCACCTGCACGCGCAGCCGCGGCGCGGTGACGGCGTATTCCGCCAGCCCGCTGTCGACGCCCAGGTAGCCGCGGATGTAGCGGGCCATTCCGCCGGGATCGAAGATATCGGGACGTACCGCCAGCATGTTCAGGCGCAGGACGGTATTGGGCCCGAGGTCGTCGAGCTGATCCGGGTCGGCGCGAAAGTCGGCGCCGCAATGCGAGCAGACCAGCGGCGCCCCCTGGGCCGGCGTGCGGTCATAGATCTTGGCGCAGACGCCGCAGGAGTACTGCTGCGTCTCGGCCACTTCCTCGACCTCGCAGCCGAGCTTGGGAAGAATTTCGACGAGATCGTCCAGCCCCACATCACCCGCGCCGCCATGAGCACGAACGCGGGCCAGGAGCAGGTCAACCGGTAGATCGATTATCGGCATTTAACGACTCCGCTAGGGTAGTCCGTGGTGATCGTCGAACGTGCGCGTTGGATAAACACCCTTTGGCCGGCAGGCCATCGGTGTACGTGATCGTTCGCCCCCAACATAGTCCCCCGTTCGCCCGCAACATAGTCCCCAATTCGCCTGCAACATAGTCCCCCATTCGCCTGCGACATAGTCCTGTAGGGACGACCGATTGTAGCCCAAGACGAAATCCTGGGAGGATCGACGGCCCTCCATAGTCCCGTAGGGACGACCGACCGTAGCCCAGGACGAAGTCCTGGGAAAACGGACGCCCGCCAACCGCCAGTCCCGTAGGGACGACTGAAATCATCCGAAAACATACCGCGGATCATATTCGATCTGGTGCCGCCGTAGGAACGCCGTGTATTCGTCCTCGAACCCGCGCACGGCGTGGTGTTCGGCCTGACGCGAAATGTAGCGCTTGGTGTCATCGAGCTGCGACACGCCGATGCTGAACGCGCCGTATCCTTCCTGCCAGGCGAAGCGCCGCAACTCGGGATGGTTGTCATGCAGCCATTTCGACGAACCCGCCTTAGTAAGTTGTATCGCCTTGGCTACCGGCATCGTGGCAGGCAGGGATAGAAGGGCGTGTACATGATTCGGTGTGCCGCCGAACACCACGGTAGCGAAGCCGTTCTGGCGGGCGATACCGCCCATGTACGGCCACAAGCCGGCCTGCACGTCAGGCGGAATGGAGTTTTGCCGTTGTTGCGTGCTCCAGACGCAATGGAACAGGCAATACGAGTAGGAATGCGACATTTTCGGCGCTCCTCAGTCGTCCCTACGGGACTAGGATTTCGCGGGCGGCCCTTTTCCCCAGGACTTCGTCCTGGGCTACGGTCGGTCGTCCCTAACGGGACTAGTGATTTCGCGGGCGCCCTTCTTGGCCTTTCCCGGGCGGTCTTTGGGCGATTTCACGCGCGCGTTCTTGCCTCTTATTCAGCGTAC